>Ga0247727_10000007_pt1 | contig 440993 bp, 345 predicted proteins | sample WisWelCaveWW1625_FD_202498 | JGI IMG/M metagenome (GOLD analysis project Ga0247727, IMG submission 202498) | Biofilm microbial communities from Wishing Well Cave, Virginia, United States - WW16-25 | ecosystem: Environmental > Aquatic > Deep subsurface > Groundwater > Cave microbial mat...
GGCGCTCACATCGCATTCGCTCTTCTCACCGCGGCCGTCGGGTTCAGCACGCGCGATCTCTATCCGAAGACGCTCGATCGCGAGGGGATGACGACGGTCGAAGTTCAGCTTCCGCGGCTTGCGGAACTCGCGCCCGAGGCCGCGGCGCTCGCCGCAGCCCCGCCCGCTCCGGAGCCGGCCGGGCCGGCGATGACACCGGCGGCGCCAACGCCGCCAGTGCGCGTCGCCGCCGCGCCGCGCCACGCGCCGCCCGCGTCGCCTGCTCCGAAGGCCGAGCAACTCGCGCCGCCGCCGCCGCCCTCCGGCGAGGCGGGCCGCGCCCGCGCGCAGAACGAAGTCGTCAACCAACTCGGCGACGTGAACGGTTCGCTCGAACGCGTCCTTTCCGATTTGTCATCGTCGCTCGCGGTCGGTGACGCGCGTTCCGCTGCGCGTGAGTCCGGGAGCCGCGCGGACACGACGTCGCGGAGCCGTGCGATCGGGAGCGCGCGGACGGCCGCGCAGATCGCGAGCATCGGCGACGGCGTCGCCGGCGGCGGGCGCGGCGGAACGCGCGCCGGCCTCGCCGGCTCGACCGGCCCCGTCGCCGCGACCGGCGTCGCGATCGCCGCGCTCCTCGACCGCACCGTCCGTCCGGGCGCCGGCGGCGCCGGGGGCGCGGACGCCGGCGGCGAAGCAGGCGGCCGCGGAGGCGCCGCGTCCGGGGGCGGAGCGCATGGCGGCGAGGTGCGGAGCAACGCCTCGCTCCTCGCGACCGTTCGCCGCTACGCGCCGGGCATTCAGTTTTGCTATGACAACGAGCTGAAGCGCACGCCCGGGCTGCGCGGAAAACTCGTCGTGAGTATGACGGTCGCCGCGTCGGGCGCGGTGACCGAGGCGCAGATCGCGCAAGACACGATCGGATCGGCGAACCTCGTGGCGTGCACGCTCGCGCAAGTCCGAGGGTGGAGATTCCCCGAGATTCCCGCGGGCGAGGTCGCGTTCAAGACGCCGTTCGTGTTCACGCCGCCCGAGTAGGCGCGCGGTTCACGGTCGCGGCGCGCGTCGTGCGGCCCGCGGGGCACGGATGGCGCGGCGCGATGGTACTCTCCCCTCCATCGTGAGCGTTCCATCGACGCCTCTTCTCGACGCGGTTCGACTCCTGTCGTTTCCGCGCTTCGCCGGCACCGACGGCGAGCGCCGCGCGGCGGACTTCGTCGCGGACCGCTTCGCCGCGTCTGGCCTCACGGTGAGGCGCGAGCCGTTCCGCGCCGGCCTGCGCGCGATCCGGATCTGGCGGATCACCCTCTACGGTGGCGCGGCGGCACTCGTCGCGGCCGCCTCGTTCGCGGCGCCGCGCGCGCCGTCCTTCGCGGCGTTCCTCTCTCTCGTCCTCCTGGCCGCGCTCGCGCTCGGCGGGCGCTGGAGTCGCGCGATCGAGGCGCTCTTCGATGTCGGCCCCCAGATCGAGAGCCAGAACGTCGTGGGGCGGCGAGCGTGCGGGCCGCTGAGATCCTCTGCTGGCGGCGACGGTGCGTTCCGTCTCGTCGTCCTCGCGCACATCGACAGCAAGTCGTCCTCGTGGCCGACGTTCGTCCCGGTCGCGATCCTTCTCGCGGCCGTGGCGTGGTCGGTCGCGCTCGGTGCGTGGTGCGCCATCGCGGCCGTGGGCGTCTCGGCCGCGCCCGCGGCTCGCGTCGCCGCGCCGATCGGGCTTGCGCTCGCCGCCGCGCTCGCGGCGCTTGCTTTCGCGCGCGCCGGCAACGCATCGCCCGGCGCAATGGACAACGCGTCGGGCGTCGCGGTCCTTCTCGAGTGCGCACGGACGCTTCCAGAGGACTCGGCGCTCGCGGGACTCGACCTGACCTTCCTCGCGACGGGCGCTGAGGAGATCGGTCTCGCCGGCGCGATGCGATGGATGCAATCGCACGCCGGCGAATGCCAGCGCGGACGCGTCCTGTTCCTCAATCTCGATTCGGTCGGCGTCGGGCGCGGCCTCCTCGCGAGCAGCATGAATGGATCCGTTCGCGCGCCGGAGAGCCGCGCACCGGAGGGCCGCGCGCCGGGCCGCCGCGCGCGCGCGCGCACCGTCGTCGGCCTCATCAACGCGGCCGCGCGCGCCGCCGGCGTCTCGATCCGCCGCCTCCCGTTCCTCGTCGGGGCCGGCGTCGACACGATGCCGATCGCCGCGCGTGGCCACGCGACGGCGACGATCCTCGGGCAGGTCTTGGGCGCCGCGTCGCGCCGGATGCACACGCCGCGCGACACGCCGGAGCACCTGACCGAGGCGGCGCTCGAAGACGCCGCTCGGTTCGTCCACGCCGCGGCCTGCGAGCTGGCGGCAAGCCTGGATTCCACCTGAAGAGACCCCCATCGCGCCCCCCCCCGGCCGAATAGAAGATCGCTCAACTTCTCCTCATTTTGTGCCGATCATCACGCGATAGAGCCGTACCCGCGGCGGACAGCGGAGTGCGATGGGACGGGGCTTGCCTCCGCGAGGCGCCGCCGAAGAAGGAGTCTGCTTGGCCACGACAGGCGTGATCGGCGTTCTCGACGTGATCGATGCGTCGCGGATCGAGGGCTACCTCGCGAACATGGAGCGCCTCTCCGGGTTCCGTCTGTTCGTCGTGTCCACCTCGGGGCGCCTGATCTCCGCGGCCGAAGCGCCGGCACTCCCGCTGTCTCAGGAACTCGAGATCCTCACGATCGCCACGCGCCTCTACCGCGAGAGCCTCAATGACTGGCCCGAGCCGGGCCCGCTCGCGGCGTCGCTGATTCGTGCGCAAGGCGTCGAGGTCGGCGCGGCCGTCGCGCTCGGCGAAGGGAGCGGCGCGCGCGTACCGGCGGAAGCCGCGCACGCCATCTGCCACTTCGTCGAGGGGATCGTCTCGAGCGAGCACGATCTCGAGAGCCTCACTCGCGAGGTCGTCGAGCGGTATGAAGAGGTCAACCTCCTGTACGACCTCTCGACCGCTCTCTCCGGCGTCATCGACGTGACCGAGATCGCGCGGATCGCCGCCGACCGCGGCGCGTGCGCGACGCGCGCCCGCACCGGCGCGGTGTTCCTCAACGAGGGCGGCGTCGGCAAGCTCGCGCTGATCGCCGCGGTCGGAGAGGACGCCGACCGCCTCTTCGGCGCGCGGATTCCCTCGAGCGATCCGTTCGTCCGCGCGGTCTACGCATCGACGGACGGCGTGATCGTCGAGAGCGCGGAGGAGTTTCCATTCTCCGTCGTGGCGGGCCGATCGGGCGGCACGACGCCGTTGATCGAGCCGCCGCTTCTGGCCGTCCCTCTCGGCTCCGCCGATTCCGACCGAGGTCTCTTGATCGTCACGGGCCCCGGCTTCGACGACATGTTCGGCGCCGGCCAGTCGAAGATCCTCTACTCCGTCGCGAGCCAGACCGCCATTGCGATCCAGAACACGAAGCTGATCGAGGCGGCGCGGGTGTCGGAGCGGATCAACCGCGAGATGGAGATCGCCGAATCGATTCAGGCCGGGCTCCTGCCCGACTCGCCGCCGCCGACGACGGGGCTCGAGATCGCCGGGCGCACGATCCATCCCGCGATGGTCGGCGGCGACTACTACGATTACATCCCGGCCGCGCCCGACTGCGTGACGTTCGCGATGGCGGACGTGACCGGCCACGGGTTCGGTTCCGCGCTCGTGATGGCGATCGCGCGGAGCGTGATCCGCGGCGAGCTGGCGAAGGGGAGCGGGCCGGCGGAGGCGCTCGCGACCGCCGCGCGAATCCTCTACCCCGACCTCACGAAGGCCGACATCCTGATCACGATCTTCCTCGCGCGATGGGAAGGCGCCCACGATCGGCTGACGTTTGCGAACGCCGGCCACAACCCCGCGTTCCATTGGCGCGCGTCGAGCCAGCGCGTCGAGAAGCTCGACGCGAACGGGCTGATCGTCGGCGTTCTCGACGAGCAGCAGTACGACGAGACGCAGGTCCCGTTTCAGATGGGCGACGTGCTCCTGTTGTACACCGACGGACTCGTCGAGGCGCGCGGCGCAAGCGGCGAGTTCTACGGCGAGGACCGTCTGGCCGCGTGCCTTGCCCAGAACTCGGGGCGACCCGCGGGCGAGATCCTCGAAGCGTGCCTCGCGTCCGTCCGCGAGTTCCTCGGAGACCGAGTGCCGCACGACGACATCTCAGTGGTGGTGGCGCGGGCGACGGTTTAGGGAGTCGGCCGCACCTCCTCCGCGTCCTCGAGCGCGTCGGCTCAGGGCTGCCCCACACGATCCGCTCGTGATACGTTCTTCCGACGAGCATGTCCCTTCACCCAGAATTCCCAACATCCCCCTACGCGCCGCTCATCCCGGAGCAGCGCTGGTTCCCGGCTGACGAAACTCTCCGCGACACCGCATACGAGAAACTTCTCCCGCCGCTCGTGTCGAAGATTCGAGAAGAGGTTTTCGCCTGGCGCATCAAGAAGTACGCGGGCGCGTCTGCGACCTCCGTTTCCTTGCTCACGTGGTGGTTCGAGCGGGAGCACTTGATCGAAAACGCGGATCATTCGCTCTCGCCGTTCCGCTACTACTTCGCGCAGCGCGAGGCCGTCGAGACGCTGATCTGGCTGCACGATGTTCGGCGCGCGCGCGACAAGTACGATCTTCTCCGCTTCGACGCCTCGGGCGCCGTGTCATCCGGCATGTTCGATGAGGAGTGGCCGCGCTACGTTCTGAAGATGGCGACCGGCGCCGGGAAGACGAAGGTTCTCTCGCTGCTCATCGCCTGGAGCTTCTTTCATAAGCTCTACGAAACGGACTCCGCACTCTCGCGCAACTTCCTGGTCATCGCGCCGAATATCATCGTGCTCGACCGACTGCGCGCCGACTTCGATGGCCTCAAGATTTTCTTCAATGACCCGATCCTACCCAGCAACGGCCAAGAGGGCCGCAACTGGCGCGACGATTTCCAGCTCACGCTCCACATTCAGGATGACGTGCGCGTCGTCCGCGACACCGGCAACGTCTTCCTGACGAACATTCACCGCGTCTTCCTCGGCGATGCGACCGATCCGTCGCTCGAGGACGACGACCTGCGCGACTACTTCCTCGCACCGTTCGGCGCCAAACCTGTCGGCAAGACCACCGACAGCCGTACCGATCTCGGCGAGATCGTTCGCGAGGTCGAGGAACTCGCCGTCTTCAACGACGAGGCGCACCACATTCACAATCCGAAGATGGCGTGGTTCAAATCGATCGAGGACATCCACCACAAGATGCTGCAGAAGGATCGTCGCCTCGCGCTGCAAGTGGACGTCACCGCCACGCCGCGCCACGAGAACGGAGCGATCTTCGTCCAGACGGTGTCCGACTACCCGCTCGTCGAGGCGATCCACCAGAACGTCGTCAAACATCCCGTGCTGCCTGACGCGGCCAGCCGCGCGAAACTTCAGGAACAGACGAGCGCGATCTTCACAGAGAAGTACGACGACTACCTCCGGCTCGGTATCGAGGAATGGCGCAAGAGCACCGCCGACCACGAGCCGCTCGGCAAGAAGGCCGTCCTCTTCCTCATGGTGGACGACACGCGCAACTGCGACGACGTCGGCGCGCATCTTGAAAAGATCTGTCCGGAATTGCAAGGCGCCGTGCTCGTGATCCACACGAAGAACAACGGCGAGATCTCCGAGGCGGCGTCCGGCAAGAACAAGGAGGAACTCGAAACCCTCCGGAAGCAGGCAAATACAATCGACTCGTGGCAGTCCCCCTACAAGGCGATCGTCTCGGTCCTGATGCTCAAGGAAGGCTGGGACGTGCGGAACGTCACCGTGATCGTCGGGCTGCGGGAATACACCGCCGAGAGCAAGATCCTCCCGGAGCAGACTCTCGGACGCGGACTGCGCCGGATGTATTTCGGGACGGACACGCGCGAGACGGTCTCCGTGATGGGGACGCCCGCGTTCATGGAGTTCGTCGAGTCGATCCAGACCGAGGGCGTCACTCTCGAACATGTCCCGATGGGCGGCGGCACGACGCGGCAGGACTCTCTGATCGTCGAGGTCGATACCGAGAACCCGGACAAGAACCTCGACGCTCTCGACATTCCGATCCCCAAACTCACGCGTCGCTTTCATCGCGAGTTCAAAGACCTCGACGCGCTCGACCCCGCGGCCTTGGGGAACAAGCGACTCCCCCTGAAACCGTTCACCCCGGAGGAAACGCGCGAGATCGTGTTCAAGACGATGCTCGACGCCGCGATTCACCATACGATTCGACTCGACGGCGCCGGCCCCGCGGATTACCGCTCCGTCGTGGCGTTCTTCGCGCGCCAACTGCTGAAAGACCTGCGACTCGTCGGCGGCTACGACGTGCTCTACGGGAAGGTGAAGGCCTTCATGCGCGAGCACCTGTTCGCCGCGTCGCCCCTGAACCTCGAAGACCCTGTCGTGCTCCGAAACCTCTCTGAGCCGGACGTCGGGAAAGTCCTCTACGACGTGTTCAAGACCGCCATCAACGCGCTCACGATTCAAGCAACCGGCACGACGCGCATCGAAGCGCGCATCAAGCTCCGCGAAACGCGGCCGTTCCGCACCGAGCACCGCCCGTACCTCGCGGCGAAGAAGTCGATCTTCACGAAGATCGTCGGCGAGCCGCATTCCGGCGGCTTCGAACTCCGCTTCGCCGCGTTCCTCGACGCCGCGGAGGACGTCACCGCGTTCGCCAAGAACTACCTCGCAGTCGGCTTCAAGATGGACTACGTGAAATCCGACGGCGATCTATCCGAGTACACGCCCGACTTCATCGTCCGCAGCGACGACGGCCCAGTCTGGATCATCGAAACGAAGGGGCGCGAAGAACTCGATCTCCCACGGAAAATGGCGCGGCTGAAGCAATGGTGCGATGACGCGACCGCCGCGAGCGTCGCCGAGGACGGTCCCGAGTACCGCTTCGCCTACGTCGACCAGGAGAGTTTCGAGAAACATCAGCCGAAGACGCTCGCCGCGCTTGCCACCGGTTTCACGGAGTATCAAGCATGACGAACTTCAGCGGCGACAGCGAGATCGACCAGTTATACCGACTTATACTCGATTTCCAGTATAACCGTGTATAAATGGCTATTACTCGGCCCACCATCCACCTGAGCGGGGTACGCCGCGACGCCATGGAGACGACTTTCAATGGTGGCAGGCCGATCCAATCGAACGCCGTGCTTCAGCTGCGGGACGGACGGGAGGGAGCGGAATGCTGGCTTTTCGACCGAGGCCGCCGACGGCGTGGGAGGCCGGCTGCGATAAGCAGGACCGCTCTCAGCGTTTCGTTGACGGCTTCCGGAGACGAGAAGGCTGAAGCAACGTCCTCGTCGAGGAGCACGAGATTGGTGCCTTCGCGATACTGCTTCACGTGCTTCCCGCGAACTCCACCGCCTAACGAGGTGAAGTCGTACTCGGGCCGAAGATCGTCCGAGCGAGTTCGTCTAGCCTTCTTCATGGAACCTCCGCATTCCCATGCTCGATTCTGCAACCGCCTACAACCTCGATTTCCAATACCCGGGTCGCCGGCGAGCGTGAGCGATGGCCACGACGTGAACAATCCCGCCCGTCTCACGGTAGACGATCGAGAATGGAAACCGGTGGAGGGGATAGCGGCGTGTCCCGGCGCGATACTCGGCCCATCGATGCGGGGCCTCGAGTACCCGTGAAACGGCAAGCTCGAGTTCCGCGAGAAACGCCGCGGCCGCGGCAGGACTTCGGTCCGCGTACCACGAGTGCGCTGCGCGGCCCTCGGCGACCGCCTCCGGATGAACGTCGAACGTGTCGCCCGGGCTCATTCTCCGGCGATCAGACGTCGAGCCTCTGCCCAGGGAATCGCTCGCACAGCGCCGGAATCCAACTCTCGCACTCGCCGCGCGATCTCCGTTTCCCACGCCGCCTCGGCGCCCTCGTCCACGACCTCTTCGAGGCTGTCGAGAAGAGAGCCGGCGAGTGCGGCCCTGGCTTCCGGCGGGAGCTTCATGGCTTCCTTCAAGATGTCGGCCGGGTTCGGTTTCATGCGGCGATTCTAACTCATTCCGAACAAGCCCGCACCCTCATGCAAGCCGCCTGAGTCTTCGCGATGCCCCGCCCCGACCCCACCCACTACGAACTCTCCCCCGCCGAGAAGCGCGACCTCATCGCGCTCATCACCGAGGGCAAGCCGCTCCCGGAGAAATACCGCTTCCTCCTCTTCGCCGACAAACGCGAGGTCGAGCTCGTCTGGAACGGCAAGACGCGCGAAGTCTGCACCGCCATCCTCCCGTTCCAGACGCTCGAACACATCGACGAGCCGCGGAAGGAAAAGCGCGATGACGACGCGCTCGGCCTCGACACCGGCGGGCGGCAGGTCAAGGGCTGGACCAATAAACTCATCTGGGGCGACAACAAGCTCATCCTCGCCTCCCTCAAGAGCGGCGCGCTCCGCCGTCAGATCGAGGACGCCGGCGGCCTCAAGCTCATCTACATCGACCCGCCCTTCGACGTCGGCGCGGACTTCAGCATGGACATCGAGATCGGCGGCGAGACCTTCCACAAGGAGCCGAACCTCCTCGAACAAATCGCCTACCGCGACACCTGGGGCCGCGGCGCGGATTCGTTCATCGCCATGATTTACGAACGGCTGATCCTGATGCGCGATTTGATGCACAGCGAGGGGAGCATCTACGTGCATTGCGATTGGCGCGTGAACTCATACATCCGTCTGGCAATGGATGAAGTGTTCGGAAGGTCGAATTACGTTTCAGAAATCGTGTGGAAGCGAACATCCTCACACAACGATCCCAAACGACACGGGAACATCCACGACTGCCTGTTCTACTATTCAAAGACCGACAATCGCATTTGGAATCAGCAATACCAGCCGCACGACCCAGAATACCTCGAGAAAGTTTATGTGTATCACGACGAGCGCGGGCGATATCGACTCGCCGACCTGACTGCGCCAGGCATCAGCAAAGGCGAAACCGGCCAAGAGTGGCGCGGTGTAAATCCTTCGCAATTCCGCCGACATTGGCGGCAACTTCCGACCGAACTTGAAAAGGCACTCGCCGATGGAAGAATCCAACTCAAGACCGATGGAAAGCCAAGCATCAATGGTTGGAAACAGTATCTGTCAGATGTTGAAGGCATCCCACTTCTCACGATGTGGTTTGATATTCCGAATGTGACCGGCATCTCTTCAGAAAAACTTGGATACCCCACACAGAAGCCGGAAGCTCTGATTGAGCGCATCGTTAAAGCCAGCAGCAACGAAGGCGACCTCGTCGCCGACTTCTTCTGCGGCAGCGGCACGACCGCCTCCGTCGCCGAGAAGCTCGGGCGCAAATGGATCGCCACCGACCTCGGCAAGTTCGGCATCCACACGACGCGCAAGCGGCTCATCCAGGTGCAGCGCGAGCTGAAGGCGGGCGGCAACCCGTTCCGCGCATTCGAGGTGCTCAACCTCGGACGCTACGAGCGACAGGCGTATCTCAACGTCGGCGGGCGGCTCACCGGCAAGAAGAAGGAGCAGGCCCTCGCGCGCAAGGAGCAGGAGTTCCGCGATCTGATCCTGAAGGCGTACCGCGCCGAGCCGTTGCCGGACGCGGGCTTCTTCCACGGCAAGAGCGGCGGGCGGCTCGTGGTCGTCGGCCCGATCAACCTGCCGGTGGGGCGGCTGTTCGTGGAGGAAGTCATCACGGAATGTCGCAAGCGCGGGGCGTCGCGCGTCGACGTGCTGGCGTTCGAGTTCGAGATGGGCCTGTTCCCCGCCGCGCTCGACGAGGCGAAGCAGAAGGGGATCGACCTCGCGCCGAAGACGATTCCGCCGGAGGTGTTCGACAAGCGCGCGGTCGAGAAGGGGCAGGTGCGTTTCCACGACGTGGCGTACATCGAGGTGACGCCGCGGTTCGATTCGCACAACGCGCTGACGGTGGCGGTCGAGTTGACGGACTTCTCGGTCTACTACTCGCAGGGTCTCGTCGATGCGATCACCGCCGATCTAAAGGAAGGCAAGAGCGAGGTCGTGTGCGAGCAGGGCCAGCTCGTCAAGGTGAGCAAGGACAAGCAGGGGATCGTCACGCGCGACGTGCTGACGAAGCAGTGGACCGACTGGGTCGATTACTGGGCGGTGGACTTCAACTACGAGAGCCGGAAGGAGATCATCAAGGTCGAGCGCGGCGCGGGCGTGAGCGGCGTGCACGAGAGCACGGCCGGCCTCGCTCAGCCACAGCGCGGGCTGGCCCTGCAGCCTCTTGATTTCGAGGAGCGCTGGACGGGCGCCTACATCTTCGAAAACGAATGGCAGAGCTTCCGAACGCGTCAGAGCCGCGACTTGGAGATGACCTCCGCCAGACACACCTACGCCAAGCCCGGCCGCTACACCATCGCGGTGAAGGTGATCGACATCTTCGGCAACGACACGATGACGCTCGTGCCGGTGACTGCCGGGTAGTGGCGCGGCGCAGGAAGGTGGCGCGCCGCGTCGTTTAGTTCAGATTGTCCGCGGGCTCGTCGCGGCGGATTTTCTTCAGTTCGAAGCTAGGCGGATTCGCGGCATGATCGAACGTAACCTGGAAGTAATCGAAGAAGCCGTTCCGACCTAGGATGCCACCCGACGAAAAGTCGCGTGAGAATCCGGCTCGGATCTTGAGCACTTCAGTCGCAACGTAAAGATGAATGTCATGATAGAAGATGTCTATGGTTTTGCCCTGGACAATGCCTCCGAGCTTGCCCTTCATCCCCTTCTCAACTGAAATCCCAATTATTTTCGCAATGCCAGAATCGAAATAGCAGCACGGTGAGCCAGAGTCCACGTAGGCTTCGAAGCAGGCCGACTTGGTGTGCTTTGCTGGAAAGCCTATCCGAACAGGAAGGAGTGGCTCCCAGAGATGCGTTTGCCCAGGGAATGCAGGATTTCCCGGCTCGAGCGGTGAAGCCCTATACAGGACTCGCAAAGGCCCCAGCTTTCAATACACGAGGAACCCAGGCCGAAGGAATCTTGATCAAGACTGGATCGGTGGCGCCGTTATTGGCTGCATCCTCCACCGCCTCTTCATAGCTGCGGCCCCGGCCAACAATGTGGCTTTGATCTTCCGAGAGCGCGACCCAAGTATTCGGGGTGGCGTTTCGAAGTGCCTCAACTCGTGGAATGGTCTGCATCGGTGCCCTCGGCACGGGGAATCTGAATAAGGGGAGTTTACAGAATCATCGGCCGTATCGGTAGCCCCCTTGATTCCGCGCTCTGTCCTTGGCGCCGCACGCTCCCTTGACGGCCCCACGCCCGGAGAGTACGGTTCGCTTCGCGCGCGAGACCTCCCCCGAAGCGCTCGTCGCCGCGCGACCCTCGCCACATCCCCTTGGGAGATTCGTCATGAACGGCTCGCATCCCGACATCGATGCATTGAAGGCTCGCCTCAAGGCGACTTGGATGGCTGGCGACTTCGGCAAGATCGCGGAGCACGCGCGGGCCGGAGTCGAGGAGTTCGTCGATCGGCTCCGGATCGCGCCGGGGCTGCGCGTCCTCGACGTGGCGTGCGGGAGCGGGAACGCGTCGATTCCTGCCGCGCGCGCCGGCGCATCCGTGACCGGCGTCGACATCGCGACCAATCTGCTCGAGCAGGCGAGGGAGCGCGCTCACGCGGAGGGGCTTCCGGCGCGCTTCGAGGAAGGAGACGCCGAGGCGCTCCCGTTCGACGACGAGAGTTTCGACGTCATCGTGAGCACGTTCGGGGCGATGTTCGCGCCGCGGCCGGAACGAGTCGCGTCCGAGCTGGTCCGCGTCTGCCGCCCCGGCGGTCGGATCGCGATGGCGAATTGGACGCCGAGCGGGTTCTCAGGAAAGATGTTCAAGGCGAACGCGGCGCACGTGCCGCCGCCGCCCGGGATGCTCCCGCCAGTTCTCTGGGGAGACGAAGCGACGGTGCGCGAGCGGCTCCGCGCCGGGATCGAAACGCTCGACCTGACGCGGCGGCCGATCCTCTTCACGTTCCCGTTCGACGCGGCCGCCGTCGTCGAGTTCTTCCGCGCCTACTTCGGGCCGACGCAGCGCGCGTTCGAATCGCTCGACGCGGCAGGGCAGGCCGCGCTCCGCGCCGACCTCGAGCGCCTCTGGGTTGAGAACAACTCCGCCACCGACGGCACGACCGAAGTCGTCTCCGAGTACCTCGAAGTCGTCGCGACGCGCGGGTAGCGAGGCGCGGCGCCTGTGACACGCGCCCGCGCCTGGGTACGGCCCCGCGCCGGAGCCGTCGCGTTTTTTCTCGCCGCGATCGTTGCCGCTTCCTCGGTCGCAGCGCCGGCCGCCCGCGCCCGCTCGCGCGGTGCCGAAGCCGACGACTCGATATCGGTCGTCGAGCACGCGTTCCGCGCGATCCTCTCGAAGGAGGAGACGATCGAGTACCTGTCGATCCCGAGCGACTCGATGGCGTGGAGCGCCGAGTGGCGGCGGCGCTACTGGCGCCGGATCGATCCGGACCCAACGACGCCGTCGAACGAGGACGGGAGCGAGGCGGCCGCGCCGGCGCCTGCGGCGGGCGCGGGCTCAGGCGCGGGCTCCGGCGGGGGCTTCGGCGCGCGCTCCGGCGCGCGCTCCGCCGCGGACGATTCGGCCGCAGCGCGCATCGCGGCGCTCGCCGCCGCGCTCAGCTCGACCGCGAACGAGCGCCTCGCCGAGCACCGCTCGCGGGTCGCGCGCGCCCGCGAGCTATTCGCGACGAAGCGCGGCCTCGTCTGGGACGACCGCTGCGCCGCGCTCGTCCGGTTCGGCTCGCCGCTCGTCCGCGTCTCCGACGGCGGCGAAACCCACGGCCGCTTCGGCGTCGATCCGCCGCGCGAGCGCTGGCTGTACGAGGACCGGATGCTCTACATGGAAGACCGAAACCTCGACGGGAACTTCGAGTACGGGATCACGCCGCGCGTGTCGAACATCGGCCGGGTCGACAACCTCGGCGAGGAGGACGAGTTCTTCAAGAACGGCCAGTTCGCTGAGCGCACCAACCCGCTCACGAACTTCGACGAACATCCCGAGGTCGAGAGATACTTCACCGACTTCTCGGAGGCGCGGCTCGTGAAGATGCTGCAGAAGGGACGCGAGACGTGGGCGAAGGAGCCGAGCACGTTCGCGCCGCCGAAGACGGGCCGCGAGATTCCGTTCTTCTTCGACCTGTCCACGTTTCGAGGGCGGGACGGCGAGACGGACCTCGTCGCGAACTACTTGATCCCGCTCGAGGCGGTCTCGCACGACGAAGGGGGCGCTTGGGTCGAGCGGCGCACCGCCGTGCTCGACGACGCGATGCGCCTCGTGGGGAGCGAGATCGAGGCGATCGAGCAGCCCGTGAAGGGCGGAAGCGTCCGCGGGAAGTGGATCCTCAACGCGGCGACGATCGCCGTGAAACCGGGAAGCTACGAAGTCGCGAGCCGCGTCGTCGATCTGCTGTCGGACGAGCGAACGATGGGTCTCATCCGGACGCGCGCGATCGTCCCCGACTACACGACGGGCGCGTTCCAGATGTCGGACATCCTGTTCGGCTCGTCGGTCGAGGAGGACACGAGCGGCGCGGGCGCGGCCGGCTCGCCGGGGACCGTCGTCCGGAACGGTTGGCGCGTCGTCCCGCAGCCGATCCGCCAGTTTGAGAAGAGCGTCGCGCCGTGTCTCTACTTCGAGCTGTACGGCTTGATGCCCGATCGCGACGGCCGGTACCGGTACGAGATCGAGTACGCGCTGTCGCGCCGCGAGAAGAAGGGATTTCTCGCGTTCCTCCGCGGCGGCTCGAAGGCGAAGCTTTCGCCCGGCGTGTCGGCGACGTTCGAGCGCGAGACGCGCTCCCCCGACGACGCGCAGTGGATCGGGATCGACACGAGCGACCTCCCGCCGGACACCTATTCGATCGAAATCCGAGTCAAGGATCTCGTCAATAGTGCCGAAATGAGTCGAAAGGAGTCGTTTGTTGTCACGGGGGAGCCGGGCTAGACCGCCGCGGCCGCCTCGTTTTTTCCTCTCCACTCAGAGCGATCCGTCCTCTACTATCCTGGGCTGGCATGATAAGACGCGTTGAGATAATCGGGGCTGCTCCGCTCGCCGGGGCCGCGCTGGCCCTGCTCACTGGGCTCGCGGCGCTGTGCGGCTGCGGCGGCGACGCGCCGACGGCGCCGCCTGCCGCCCCGGGAATCGTCGCGCCCGCCCCCGGAGCGACAGTCTTCGGGAGCTGGGTCAACGTGACGCTCGGGGCGCCGGAGTTTCAGCGCGCTCTCGTCTGGCTCGACCGCGATCCCGCGACGGCCGCACCCGACACCGTCGGCGCGCTCACGTTCACCGTCAAGGAGGTCCGCCAGGGCGCGCACACGCTCACCGTCGAGTACGTCGACGGCGCGAGCGCGCCGCTCGACCCGCCGCTCCGCTTCACCACCGCGTTCGCGACCGAGAATCTTCTCGCGAAACTCCAGTCGGACGTATTTGTGCTGTCGTGCGCGTTATCCTCGTGCCACAGCGCCGCCGAGTCGCACGCCAAACTGAACCTCTCGTCCGCCGGCGCTGCCTACGCCAGCCTCGTGATGGTCGAGCCGGAGAACGAGGCGGCCCGCGCGGTCGGGATGAAGCGCGTCGTCCCGTTCGACACCGCCGCGAGCTTCCTCTGGATGAAGATCAACAATCCGCCGTCGCAATACGGCGCGCAGATGCCGCGTGTCGGAGTCTCACTCTCAACCGAGCGAAAGACCTGGATCCGAGACTGGATCGACCAAGGAGGGCTACCGAGTGATTACTAATCGCGCACCTCGCCGAATCGTCCCGGCCGTTCTCCTTGCGGGGCTGGGCGCTCTGACCGTCGCGCTCGCCGGTTGCGGCAATGACGAAACCACGCAGCCGACGCCGCAACCGACCGGCTACATCGAGATGAAGACGCCGCAGTTCAGCGTTCCGCTCGGCTCCGAGGTGCAGAAGAACTTCTACATGGTCCTTCCGTCGGACGAGGCGGTCTATGTCCATCGCGTCCACCTGTTCATGACCGAGGGAAGCCACCACTTCAACGTCTACAAGCTGCCGAAGGAGAGCGGCGAGCCGTTCACTGAGGGCGACATCGAGTCGAACTTCAGCGGCCGCTTCTTCGAGCCGCCGTGGCAACTCGTGATCGACAACCAATCGGGCGACATCGACTGGACGCTTCCGGAGGGCGTCGCGTTCAAGCTCGAGGCGCACGAGCAGCTCAACCTCCAGCTCCACTACACGAACACGATCGTGCAGGAGACGCCGGGCGTCGGGGAGGGAACGATCCGCTGGTACACGGTCCCCGAGGAGAGCGTGACGGCGTACGGCGGCGCGCTGTTCGCGTGGAACCCGAACATCGTCCTCCTGCCGAATTCGTCGGCGAGCTTCACGAAGCGCTGCATCGTGCCGCAGACGATCAACCTGATGGCAATGACCGGCCACTTCCACAGCCGAGGGAAGTCGTTCAAGGTCTGGAAGGTGGACGCCGCGGGCGCGAGGGTCGGCGCCGAGATTTTCACGAACACGACGTGGGCCGAGCCGCCGTTCGCCGACTATAGCGCGCAGCCGATCCGCATCGAAGCCGGCGAAGGAATCGAGTACACCTGCGAGTACGTCAACGACACCGCCGACACGATCAGCTTCGGTCCGCACAACATCTACCAGGAGCACTCGAACATCTTCTCGTTCTTCTTCCCGAACGTGAACGGGAACATCAATTTTCTGGGGTCGGATTCGGTCGAGGTGGGGGTGCTGGCGGGCGGGAACTGAACGCATCGGCCGTCTTGAAGCGGCGCTGGGCCAGCACCCGGCGCCGCTTTTTTCATAGCGAAGTCTCCACGGGCGCAGAAACTCCCGCCACCGGCCTCATCAATCCGTCCGCGACGTCGAAGCAGATCTCCGAGTAGTGCAGCCCGCCGCAGAGGAAGAGCCAGAGCGCGTTGAGAATCGACGCGGCGGCCATCAGGTTCGCGAAGAGGATTTGCGGTGTGGACGCGATGAGGTCCGTGCAGTGGAGGTCCGTCGGCAGCGCGTCTGTCGGATTCGCGATTTCGGGGTGGCGCGCCGACAACGACGGCGTCGCGTCGGCGCCGTCTTGCCGCACGTAGATCTGGCAGTTGCCGTACGTTCCGCGCACGATCATTCCACTCGCGCCATCCGCACCGACGCCGTCGATCCCGACGCCATCGTTCCCGCCGGAGATCAAGCACACGTTCGCGAGCCGCTCCGCGCACAGATCGCTCACGAGCTTCCGCGTGGCGTGATTGTCGACGGCGAGGAGCACGATGTCGCCGTCGTGCAGGAGCCGATCGGAGTTGTCGGGCGTCACGAACTCCTCGATCGCGGTGATCGACAGGAGCGAATCGTCGAAATGATCGACGAGATCGTCGCGGACGAGGCGGGCCTTGTTCCCGGCGCCGCGGAACAGCATTCGCGCCGCGTTCTTCGGCTCGAACGCGTCGCCGTCGATCAGGACGAGACGCGCGGGCCGCTCGAGCGACGCGATGAAGAGCGCGCCGTACCGCGCGACGATCCCGCCGACGCCGCCGAGGCCGATCAGCTTGACGGAGAGCTCGTCGGGGACGTCGGGGACGAGGGGGCGACGGCGATCGAGTCGCGGGACGAACCGTCGGGCGGCGCGCGCGCTCATGATCGCGCCTCGCGGTCGTACGGATAGGCGCTCGCCGCCCCGCTCCGCGCTCCGCCCGCCGAGTCGCTCGACGTCTCGACTCGCACCTTCTCGAGCCAGCTTTCAGGAAAGTCGGGCCGCCGCTGCCTGTACCCGTTGATCACCAGATCGATGGCGACGCGGAACCGAACGCCGTCGACGACCGCTTCGCAGTGGAACTCGGGCGGCTCGCGATGAATCCGCCCGACGACGAGGTGAAGGCCGGGGCGGTAGACCTCGTCGTCCTGGTCCGTCGCCGACGAGTACGCGGCGTGATCGACGTGACTGTGGATGTCGCCGATGACGGACGCGCCCTCTGGAAGATCGCTCGGCACGTCGTAGTGAAGGCCGATCGGCGACGTGTAGCCGTCGCGCGCGCGGTACACGGTTGCGACCTGCGGGGGAGCGACGAGCGAGACTCGCTTCGCCACGGAATCCCACACGATGAGCACGCCGGCCTCGGCGCCCGCGAGGTCGGCGACCCGCGCGAAGAACCCGACGGCCAGCTCGAGCTGGCGTCGCGGAATCCGCGGATAGCGGACGTGAAGAAAGCTCTCCTGCGTGGCCAGCTCGCTCGGCCACCTGCGCGCGGGCACGGCGCTTTGAAAGAACGGGTTGTTCCGGCAGATGAAGAAGCCGGACTTCGTCAGGTAGTAGAACACCGACTCGCTCTCGGGCCAGGGGGTCGAGTCGTCTTCCTTAAGGTAGAGCGGAGTCGCGAGGCGATCGTTCTCGTGCTTCATAGCGACAATCCGGAGAAAAGGCTGGCCGCTCGCGGGTCGCGGCCGGCGCTTCTCTGGTTGAAGACGACCCGCGCGACGTCGGCGGCGCTCTCCACTTCGGCGCGCGACGCGTGGTGGTTCGCGAAGATTCTCTCGGCGATCTGTCCAACCGACAGGCCGACTGGAATCCACGGCACGCTGCCAACGAAATTGGGATCCTTCGCGGTGGCCTTCTCCCATGCCTCGACGGTCGCGAGGCGCGGATCGACCCGCGACGATTCCGAAAACCAGCTCGTGGCCTCGTGCATCTCGCTCGAGTAGTTGAACCCGGTCTCGAGGAGGCAGTGGAGGAGCGCTCGGAATCCGCCCCGCATCGCCGCGTTCCAATCCGCCTTTGCGGAGAGGCCCGCGGTGTCGAGGTACTGCGTGCAGATCCAGGAGAGCGGCTTTCCGTCGGGCGGATCGAACTTCGAGCAATTGAGGAGCGCGGGGTAGCAGAGCGGATCGTCCGCGCTGGCGATCGACTGCGTCGCGAAGAAGCATTCGTTCGCGTGGGTGAGCCCGATCCGCCCCGTCGGGCTCCTGCTGAACACGGCGATCACGACGAGGTACGGAAACGCGACCCGCACAATCCGGTACTTCGCCTCGCGGCCGGCCGGATCGGCCGAACCCTCGGCGATCCACTTGAGTCGGTAGACGCGCGGCGCTGTCTCGTGAACCCAGATCGTGCAGTTGCCGCGAGAGAAGAGCATCTTCACGCCGTGCGGCAGCACGACGCCGCACGTGTCCATTCTCGGAGGGCGGACGCGCTCGAGCAGGGTCGGGAGCGGCATCGACGCGGTCTGGCCTTCGCGCGACACCGCGACGACGTCCGGCCCCTCGATCGAGACGAGCGCTTCCGGCGGACACGCGGCGGCGAGCTTCGCGCTCGCCGCACCTCCCGCTCCCTTCACGCCCGTTCGGTTGGCGAATTGGAGCACCTGTCCCGCGTGAAGCCGCTCGCTGTCCGTGACAGGGTGATTGTTGATCTCCGCCTGGCTGTGCGGGGCGATGTCGAATCGATCGGCGTACCGCGCGCGGATCTCGCCGACGGTCATCTCTGCGATCGGAAGCTCCTCCGCGTACGGGCCCTGCGCCACCGTTGCCATCGCCCCCGCGTCGCCGTACGCGGAGAAGATGTCGCCCAGGCCCGACGGGCCGGAGTCGGTCGTGTCGATTCGTGGTTTCGTTCTCTCCTTCATGGCGCGCCTCCTGACGATGCCCTCTCCAACTGAAAGGGAAGGATCGACGGCTGCGGAACACGGCGGACGCTCGCGATCCGCGCGCCGTCGGGAAGATCGATGTAGTTGTGAACATTGGCCGGGTCGAGCTGCCCGACGATCGCGCCGATCTGCTGGTCGAGCGCCTCGACGAGAAGCTCCGTGGTGAGTCCGGCCGGCGCGAAGCCGGAGTGTTCGGCGCGGCACGCCTCCCACGCCGCGGCCTGTACCGCGCGGTCCACGACGCTCCCGGTCAGAAAATCGCGTCGAAACTTCGTCACCGTCGTGGCGGACGCCGCGAAGGTCAGCTCCACTTGGCCTCGGTCCGATCCGTTCACGCTGTAGAGCCACGCGGTCACGTCGGCGACCGCGCGGCGGCGCGTCCCGGAAGGCCCATCGCCGTTGTGGACCGCGAACGGAAGGCGGTCCACGTGCTTCTGCAGAACGGCGACGAAATCGCGGCGGCCGAGCCGCCCGAACCGCTCCATCTTGCCGCCGATCCGCCGAAGGAACGCAGTGTCGACGAGGTGCGGGACATTCGTCGTCGCGAGGAACAGGACGAGCTTGTCGCGCAGCCCGCTGCTCGACGCTTCGAGGCGCGTCAGCGCGGTCGTCATCACGCGGTCGTAGATCGCGTCTTCGCCGCGCGCGCGAGCGAGCGAGTCGATTTCCTCCATGATCGCGAGGACCGGGAGCGCATGGACTCGGCCGTCGGGCGCGACGAACGGCTCGGCCGCGAGCCGCTCCGTCTCGTCGAAGAACCGATCGAGGTTCTTATCCGACTCGCCGAACCACTTCGACAACACCTGCGCCGAGCGGAGGATGACGACGCGCTGCGGAAGCGACTCGATCGGCGCGCCCGTCACGTCTGCGATCACCTCGTACATCCGCCGCCAGAACGCGTGGATCGCGAGCGTCTTTCCCGAGCCGCTGACGCCGGCGAGGAGCCGCGTCACGCAGCTCTGGAGCCGGTAGCGCTGCGCCGCGTCCGGCGCGGTCATCGCGAGTCGCACGCGCTCCGACAGCTCTTCGATCAGCGCGGGCGGCGCGCCGACGTCGCGTGCCACGAGCACGTCGGGGACGCCGCAGCGGGCGAGGTGTCGGTAGTGCGCCGGCCCGTCCTCCTTCGGCAGCGCGTCGAACGCGAACCGCCGGCGCGAGCAGACGACGAGGGTGTCTCCGGTCGAGACTTCGCCGGCGTCGAGCTTCGCGAGGAGGTCCGCCGACGCGCGGAACACGCAGCGTTCGTGGTCGCGGATCGATACCTCGACGCGGCCGCGGTTGAGCCGCCGCTCGAGGCGCGCCTCCTCGCCCGAGTCGGTCCCGTGCGAATCGGCGCCGAGGACGGCGCGGCCCTGCGCGTCGAGCAGGATCGTGTCGCCGCACCGGAGCGACGCCGCGAACGCCGCGTCGGGCACGGTCACCGACGCGGACGCGCCGTCCTCCAGAACGACGCTCGCCTTCAGGACCGAACCCTTCGGCTCGAGCAATCGCAAGAAGGTCGCGTACCGGACAGGGCCGTCGTTCATCTCGGCGATCAGCGCGTCGACTTCCTTGATCTTTTCCGCGTATTGCGACTCGCCGTCGCTCGACGCGGCCGCTTCGAGAATCGCCTCGACGGTCTTGGTGCTCCCCTCGCTTTCGTCCATGCAAAGGACGCCGAGCATGTGTTTGCGCTGCTCGATCGGCGCGGAGCTGTTGAAGAGCATCTTGCGGATGTCGGGCGGTTTCTTGGATCCGGCCATCGCGTCTCCTTTTGTGGTGCGTCTTGTTGTGCGCCCTATTTCGTGTCGCGCGTTCGGCGCCGATCGCTGTTTCTAATGCGACCCGGGATCGAATTCCCGGATGACGAAGAACCCAGTCTCCTGAAGCCGGCCGTCGCGGAGCGTGAAGAGGCCGTGCACCTCCTCGCGCCGCGCGTTGAGCCCGAAGATGTGGCACAGGTGCCACGGTTGGCGGCAGAACACCGCGCGGCTCCACGTCATGTCGTCGTCGGAGACGAACACCGACGTCCGATCGCAGACGGCGGACGTGGCGCACGCCTCGCAGGGCGGCGCGCCGTCCTGCGGGAGGAAGTTGTGCCCGTGAGCTTGGCCGACGATCCGGTGCGCGCGGGTCGCCGGCTGCGCTTGCGTCGCGCGCGAGAGCGCCTGGATTCGCGCCCATGTCTTCCCCGTGTACGCGAGCGAAAACTTCGTCATCTCGGCGTCGAGGATTTCGATCACGTCGCAGACGACGACGAACAGATCGCCCGTCTCCGGACACGAGCAGAGCGGCCCGACGAGGACCGCGCCCGTTTCGACGGCCGGGACGCGCTGGCCACCCTTCCGCGCGAACCGCTCGGCGCGCGCGAAGGCCTGCGCGGTGTAGAAGACGCGGTGCGAGCCCTCCGCGACCGGGCCGCCGATCGCCGTTCCGCGCGCCAAGAGCGGCGCGATCGGGACGGAGAGATATCGCGGCGCGGCGCTCTGCGTTGTCATCGTGAATGGCGCGTCGTCCAAGACGGCGCTGGCGGCGGCGCCTGACGCGACGCTCGCGCCCGACGCGCCGTTCGCACCCGCTCCGCTGCCGGTTGCGCCCGCCCCGCGCGCATCCGCCGGCGTCACGCGCTCCGCCGTCAGTCGGTAGTAGTAGATATCGTTCGCCTTCAGCTCGCCGGTGTCGAGGAGCCGCCGCGCGGCCCGCGCCGCGACGTGGTGAAGCCCGCGGATTGTGAACGGATGGCGCGCGGTCCCGTCCGGGCCGTTCGATTCGATCGCGATTCCCGTGCAGAGGCCGTCCGCGTCGCGGAACACGGGAACGACGCGCGGCTCGATCTCCTCGAGCGACGTGTCGGGGTGTCCCCGCCGGAGTACGCTCGCCATCCATGCCTCGCTCTTCAGGTCGACCAAGTCGCTCTCGGTCACCGGCTCGCGCGCGACGACCGGGCCGTCGCGATCGACGCGCACGTTCACCGTGATCGCCCAGGTCCCCGCCGAGGTCGCCGCCCCGCGAATCGCAGCTCCTTTTCTCATGAGCACCTCCGTTTCGATCGTTCTGACTGTTGTCGCGGCGCCGGCGCTGGACGGGCGTGCGCGAATCGGGAGGAGGCGCGAGCCGAAGCCCGCGCCCGTCTCCACGACCGCCCCCCGCACCTCCCACCGCACGCCCCGACCCAATACCCCCGCCGAACCCAGCTCGCAGCGATCTGTTCGCTCGCGGATCGCTCGCGCCTGGTTCCGTCGCGTCGTTGGCCGCGCCTCTAGCCCAAATGCGCCTTCGGCGTGACGGTGAGCCGCGCGTTCGGCGCGATCTGATCGCCGATCGGCCCGCTGTCGTCGAGTAGCAACGACGACGACTCGTCCCTCAGCCCCCAGGGCACGCTCTGCGGCAACATCATTCGCGTCGCGAGCGCCCGCGCGACCGCGCCTGCCGGCAGCGACCGCTGAACATCGCGCGCGCTGACGAAGTGCGTTCCGGTGACGTCGCTCGCCTCGAGGCTGATTGTCGCCGTGCCGCCCGAGTCGGCCCCCCCCGTCAGATCGATCGGTCCATCGACAGTTCGCATGATTCAGATCCCCCTTTCCGCGGGTTCTGCCCGCGTTGGCCACGTGTCCAACGACTCACACTCGATCGTCGAGTCGACGAGGAGGTCCGCGGAATGGACCGACCACGCGACGACCCAACGGATCGCATCGAGACTGGTTCGGAACAACGGCTCCGCGATTTCGCGCGGCACTCCCGTGAGATCAACCTCCGCGTCCACGCGCGCGGACGGCGGCGCGCCGGCGAACCCGACGCGCACCATCCGCCAGCGGGCGTGCGCGTCGTCGACGAGTGCGCGAAGCCAGTACGCGCGCGCCGGCGGCAGGCTCTCCGGGATGCGCGCCACGATCGGGAAGCGGATTGCCAGACGGACCGGTTCGTGGACGATCGTTCCTTGCCGCAGGGCGTCGTCGGCGCTGACGGTCAGCCCGCCCGCCGGGATCCACGACTCGACGTCCGCGCGAGCGGGAGGGCGCCAAACGTCGAGCGCGCGGCTGCGGGCCGGCCCTCGGCGCGCAGTCGCGAGCGCCCATTCGATCGCCGCGACGGAGCGCGCGCGCCCGGCGGTCGGCGCGCCGTCCTCGTCGTCCGCGCCGTCCTCGCTATCCGCGCCGCCCCCGTTGACCGCGCGATCCCCGGTGTCCGACGCCCCGGCCCACTCCGCCGCGCAAACTTCCGACGGGAGGTCGAACACGCATCGGCCCGCGCGCCCATCGCTGGTTGCGACGCGCTTCCATAGCCCGGGCGAGCCGAGGCCGCCGAGCGCGCTGAGGCCGCCGAGCGCGGTGACGCCGACGAGCGCACCCGCCGACGCTTCGTCGCGGTCGCTCGAATCCTCGGCGGTCAGCGTGCACCAATGCCTGCTCCATCGGAGCGCGGTCCCGTTTCGCCGGTACTCGCCCGCCGCGCCGCATCGCGCGAACCCGAGCTTCTCCAGATCGATCTCGATCTCTCGACTACGCATCACTGCCGCTCCCCTCTCCAACTTCGGTCCCGAGGAACGGCGTCCTCGACAGCGGGATCCGCGCGCCGTTCGCTTGCCACCAAACCGCCGCGTCGCGGTTCATCACGCCCGCCGCATCGCGCTCGTCGATCGTCGCGCTCTGCATCGCGAGCGCCGAGTAGCTCAATAGGCTGAGCTCCTTGACTCGGATTCCCGCCGGAAGTTGCGCGCCGAGGCAGAGCATCTGCCCGTGCCCGACGGATGCGTTCGGATGCCAAACGCAGGGCGGCCCGACGATCTGCACGAACGCGTAGCCCGGCATCGGGAGCGCGAGCGCCTTCTGCGGATACGTGACGCCGAGGACCGCGTGGTCCTCGACGACGAGATCTCCACTCGGGTTCGGTAGGCACGGAACCGGGACGCGCATCACGAGGAGCGCGCGCAGCTCCGTCTCCAGGTCGAGAAAATCGATCTCCATCCGGCCAGGCGGCGCGATCTGCGAGAGCGCGAGGAGGTCGCGCGCCTCGGCGAGCTTTCGCGCGCGCCAGACGGCGTCGCCGCGCGAGGCCGCCGCCGCGTGGTCGAGCATCGCCTGCCGCCGCGCGTCGAGGACGACGGTCGGGAGCGCGGCGAGACCGAGCGGCGTCGCCGCGCTCACGAGTCGGGATTCCTGGTTTTCAATCACGTCGATCACCTTCGCTTTCGTCGGATGAGGGCGCGCCGGATTTGGGCGCGTGGGGCGACGGCGCGCCGGTGGCGCGGGCGCGCAGAAGAACGGACGCGTCGCCGTCGTGGACGAGAATCCACGGCGGCGGTGGGTCCGCGAGGTCGCGGAGCGGACGATCGAGGAGCGCGCCGAGACGCGACGCGGCGACCGACGCGTGCGACGTGAAGGCGCCTGCGGAGAGAGGCGCCGCGCACTCCGGGCAAGAGCCGAGGTCCTGCTCGGGCGCAACGAACCGGCGCACGGGCTGCGCGTGGCCGCGGCGACACGCGCCCGTCTCGACGAACCGCGAATCACCCGCCGTGAACGCGGCGCGCTCCGGCGCGCGCGCGCCGGCCGCGACCGCCAGCTCGCGGAGCGTCGACTGCGCGAGCGGCCGGCGGAGCGAAACCGCGCGCCACCGCCCGTGGTTGCACGGACAGCCGGGATTTCGCGCGAGCCGCGACACGACGGTCTTGTGCGTGAACCCGCAGTATTCGACGAGCGTGTCGTCGACGGGCTCTCCGAGGCCGAGCGCGCGACGCAGTATCTGGATGACGGCGACGTCCGCCGCGAGGGAGCAGAGCGACGCGATGCTTCGCGTCGGCGGCCCCTCGACGCGAATCTCCGCGCCGGCAGGCGAGCCGCCCTCGCACGAGTACGACGTCTGCGCGTTCAGGTGAAGCCACTCGGTTTCGCCGAACGCGCAGACGGGGCACGGGCCGTCGCCGGTGAAGTTGCCGAACACGCGGACCTGCGCGACGAGGGTGTCGCCGTGGACTGCGGCGTGAATCAGCGGCACGCCGAGGTTGAGGCAACGCTGTCCGACTTCGACCTCGGCCGCGAGGTTGTCGGTCGAGAGGAGAGCAACGTCCGCGTCGGCCAGCGCGACGGCGTCGATCGCTTCGACTGGGCCGTCGTACGCGAACACTCGCGTGCGCGGGCTAATCCGCTTGCAGAGCCGCGCCGCGTTCGACGCCTTCCTCTGCGGAATGTCCTCCGGAGCGATCGATTGCGTCAGGAGGCTCTCCCTCTTGAAGCGGCCGCGGTCGACGATCCAGATCGTCGCGACCCCGAGCCGCGCCAGGTGGATCGCGATGTTTCGTCCGACGCTGCCGACCGCGATCACGCCGACATTGAGCGAGCCGATCGTAGACGCCGCATCGACGCGGCATCCGATCAGCTCGGGAAGACGCGCGGACAAATCCGGAAGAACGGCGTCGATCGAGACGCGCGCCGGGGCGGCGACGATTTCTTTGAACGTGCCGTTCGCGCGCATCGGTCGCTGGCCTCAGATCTCGAACGGTTCGGGGAGACGCGCGTAGCCCGCGGCCATGACGATCGGTGCGTAGCACGCGGGGCACTCCGAGTAGACCCGCGCGCATTCGAGGCGGTCGTCGGCCGGCGCGAGATCCGTCTCGCTGCGTTCTTCCCCCGCGCTCGACTCGCAATGGAGTAGCGCGCCGCAGGTGCACGCGTACCGGACTTTGTCGAGAACGATCGGCGTGCGGCAGACCGGACACGTGCGGCCCGCCTCCTCCGCGCTCGCCGGTCCGATCGACGGCCGGTGATAGAGCGCGACGAGGCAGACGCTCTCCGCGCCGCTCGCGTCGGCCACGCGCAGCTCGTCTCCCTCGCGGAGAATCGCGACCGCCGGCGCCGGCGCGCCGTTGACGCGGACCCGCGCCGCGAGCGAGCGCGACGCGTCGTCTCGGCCGTCGGCGCCCGCTTCGGAGCCCGCGAACACGACGAGCCGCGTCTCGCGACCGACGCGCACCGGCTCGATCGCGAGCGCCGCGCCGATCGAATCGAGCGCGCTCGCCGCGACCCGCGGCAGCGTGTTCCCGGGCCGCGCCCCCCCGGGCAGCGCGCCCCCGGGCAGCGCGCTCCCGCGGGACGCGATGTACGAGCGCCCCGCCGGAATCGTGACGCTTTCCACTTGTGGCGCGGCCGCTGCGCGCGCGCCGGAGCTCGACACGCGCGACGCGTCGGACGACGAAACGAATCGCACGAGCCGGATCTCGGTCGCCGCGGAGTTCATCGACCGCTCCGCGCAATGCACAATTGGTTCGACCGGGTTCCACCAATTGCATCAATTGGCGATTGGATGATCGCGCAATGCGCGCCCGCTCGCGCCGGGCGCGGAGCGCAACGCGTCGAGCGCTCGCCCAGCACCGGCGCAGCAGTCCGACATGCGCCCCGAGAAAAAGGCCTTGACACGCAGAGGCGATAGTCTTTAGAGTCGCCGCGTTGTTCCGTTGACTTGTTCATCAACCTGTTCCTCCTGCGTGATTGAGGAAGGAAAAAGAATCTCGCTCGCAGGGGAACTTTGAATCAGCCCGATACGCAGTCCTAGGTATATGAAGCCGCCCAAGCCCTCTCAATCAGATCACGGAAGCACTTATCCCAGGGTGTGGGCATTGTGTTGTCATCGGGCCTCGGCCGGATAAGGGAAGCGCGCAGGACTGAAATCGTAACAGAAGTCCCTCGCAACCCGAATTCAGTCGCGATGAACAAAAGTCGACGGCATGCAGCGGGAACTGAGCTCAGTCAGGCCAGGAGATGACCCGGCGATGTCCGTTCGATGCGAATCCCTCGTAACACTCCTCAAGCAGCATCTGCTCAGCGGACGCTCGCCAGGCCCTCTCACACCGAAGGGGAGGCCCACCGATGCGCAAGGGAAGACCGCCGTCCACGTCCGACACCACCGAAGAGAAATTCGAAGAGGTTGCCGCTCGCGTGCTCCCGAAAGAGGCGGGAGGCGGAGCTCGCCGCAAAGGCTTGACGAAGACCGAACTTGTCGCCGCCGTGTGCAAGGCCTTCACTGACGGATGCACGCCCGCGGAGACCTGCCGAAGGATGGAGTCCGATTTCGGCATCATCCTCCGACGAGAGGAGCCGGGAATCCTCTGGCGATACGCGGCGCGGAAGGGATGGTTCGTCTTCAAGCCGACCGAGGAAGTCCGCCTCGAGATCCAGCTCAGAACGCTCTACGGCTGGCTCGAAAACGTCGCGGTGGTCCACACGGCGGTCGTAGACCACGTGGCGAATCGCGGGGCGAAGCTTCTTGTCGAGCTGATCGTCAAGCATGCGGCTCAAGGGGTCGGGAAGAAGGAAGTTCACGTCGGCCTCTCCGGAGGCGTCGCCGTCTGGAAGGTCGCGAAGGCGCTCGCCCGAGAGATTCAGTCTCCGATCCCCGGGCTTCCCGAGACGATCGTTCTGCACGCGCTCGTCGCCGGCTTCGATTCCGAGCAGCCGACGACGGACCCGAACGCGTACATCTCGTTCTTCACGAACCCGGAACCTCTCTACGTCAAAGTCCTCCCCGTGAACCTGCGCGGACCCGACATCATCGTCGATCGGAGGAATTACGAGGCATTCAAGACGGCTCGCGGGATCAAGAAAGCATTCGGCGCGGCGAAGGACTTGGACATCATATTGACGTCCGCTTCGGACTGGGGCGACCCGCACAACATGCTTCGTAACTACATGGCGCAGTGTCCCGAGACGACCGCCATGCTCGCTGCGGAGACGCCGGCCGGGGACATCCTCTGGCGTCCCTTCAACGAGAAGGGGCCGATCGAGATCGAGACCGAGATTCGCGCGATGACGCTTCTCGAGCTCCGGCACCTCCCGCGATTCATCGAGCGAGGGAAAGACGTGGTCCTCGTGCTCGGCCCGTGCGGCGGGTGCAACGAACCGAAGGGGCGACTTCTCAAGGCGCTCCTCGAACTCGACGTGTCGCTCTTCAACCACTTGGTCGTCGACACGCGCACGGTCCGCCAGATGATGCCCGCCGACGAAAAGGAGGCGCGACAGAGCGACGCGGCGCAGGACGGGACCGGCGCACGCAGCGACCTTCTGGCGCCCGCCGACTCTCGGTGCTAACGTCCTCCCTCGGCCGCCGGGGCGCATCGCCCCGGCCCGAGGGGAGGTCGACCTAACGCATGGAACCGAATCCGCTTCCTGTGTCGCTACAGTTCTTCGGACTGGGTTGGTGGGTACTTCACGTCGTGCTGATCGGGTTCGTGTATATGGCCGGGTTCAAGGCGGGGAAGCGCAAGGGGATGAAGATGGCGGGGGAGGCGCCGGGGGCGAGCGAAGCCGGCCAGACGGGCGGGGCCGGCGGGGCCGGCGGAGCGGGCGAGGCGCGGCGCGCGTGACCGAAACCGCGACGCTCGCGGGCGGCTGCTTCTGGTGTCTCGAGGCGGTGTTCCTCGAGCTGCGCGGCGTCGCGTCGGTCGTGTCCGGCTACTCCGGCGGCCGCGCGGCGAACCCGACATACGAACAGGTGTGCTCGGGCGGAACCGGTCATGCCGAAGTCGTACAGGTCACGTTCGACCCGGCGGTGATCTCGTATCGCGACCTGCTCGACGTGTTCTTCACGATTCACGACCCGACCACGCTGAATCAGCAGGGCGCGGACGTCGGCACGCAATACCGTTCGGCGATCTACTATCACTCGCCCGCGCAAAAGGCCGAGGCGGAGCGGGTGATCGCCGACCTCGCGGCGGCAGGCGTCTGGGGCGCGCCGATCGTCACAGAGGTCGCGCCGCTGGCCGCGTTCTACCCGGCCGAGTCGTACCATCGCGACTACTACAACTCGAACCCGAACCAGCCGTACTGCCGTGCCGTGATCGCGCCGAAGGTCGTGAAGGCCCGCGCGAAGTTCCTCGAAAAGCTCCGGAGATAACCGGAGCGGCCGGAGGATCGCCATGTGGTTCTTCGTGATCGCCGCCCTCGTCCTTCTGATCTCAGAACCGATCCGACCGAAGTCGAGAGCCCCCGTCCCGCTCTCCGAGAACATCTCGGACGCGCGCGTTTCGTACTACGGGCGGATCGATCGGGAGGCCGCGTCGAGCCAGTTGGGCCGCCGCTCTCAACAACTTGCGATGCAGCTCTCCGAGAAGGCCGACCACGTCCGGCATTTCGAGTACCGGCTGGCGAAGACGTTCTTCGACATCGTCGGGAAGGACTCGATCCTTGTCGTGCTCCTGATCGATCCGGACGGCGACTCGTGCGTGATTCCGGATGCGCATCGGTTCCTCATTCGGCGAGGCGAGGAGACGTGGGAATCGAGTCGGGCGTTCGTCGTTCGTTACGCGGCGCGCGGCGGGTACTTGGAGCCGGAGCTGGAGTTTGTCGGAGGCGAGGCGCCGGCGGAGTTGACGCCGAACGACTCGCTCGACCTCGCGCCCGGTTTCGTCGAAGCGATGGACGGGCGTCTCTACGGGATGCGCGCGGCCAGCGATCGCGACCTCGTCACGCTCTTCGTCGTGGCGCCGCTTCGGTCGAGCGGCGGAGTCGTCTGGGATCCGGAGAACCGCAAGCCGTTCGGGATCGTGCTCGAGCCGCGGCCCGCCGAAGGGATCATCTAGGCGCTCCGGCGAGCCGATCGGGTGCGCGGGCCGAACGCGGAGGAGTCTTTGACGGGTCGGTCGCAGACGGGTTTGGCCACGCCTTCGTCCGCCAGCGCCCCTCGCCCGGGCAGGCGAGGATTCCTCGTCATCCTCATCTGCGCGGCCGCGCTCCGAATTTGGGGGCTGCCGAATCAAGGGCTGCTCCTCTACGACGAGGCACTTCAGGCTCTTCAGGCGCGATACCTACTCACCGAGGCGAGGGAACTTTTCGCCGGTGGCGAGAATCCCGAGCGAGTCCCGCCTCGGTCCGCGGTCGCGCGCGCGCCAGCGCCATCAGCGATCGCCGCGCATCCCCCGGGTGTCGGAAAGCATGGCCACATCGCCTTCGTGGCGGCCGCGATGGGGATCATCGGACCCGCGGACTGGGCCGGCTCGCTCGTCTCGGCGATCTTCGGGATCCTCACGATCCTGATCGCGGCGCGTCTCGGCCGCGAGTTGGCGGGCGAAGCTTCCGGCATCCTCGCGATGGGCCTCCTCGGATTCTCTGGAATGCATCTGATCTACTCACGCGAAGGGCTCGCCGAGTCCGACACGGCCTTCTTCTACGTTCTCAGCGCGTACCTGCTCTGGAAATCCGGCGCCAACTCATCCACCAACTCGTCGGTCGGCCCGGGCGCCGTGGAGGGGTTCGCGGCCGTAGGACGAGCGAAGTTGAGCCGCCTCGCGCTCGCGGGGGCCAGCGGGGGCGCAGCGTTCGTCTGCAACTTCCGCAGCGCGGGGCCCCTCGTAGTTCTCCTCGGTCTTGCAGTCACCGCGATCCTTGTGGATCGCCTGCCGACGCGGCGCGAGCGACTCGCGCGCGTTGCGATCCTTCTCGCGGGCGCGCTGCTCATCCCGTTCTTGTGCGAGATGGTGTACTCCGTGCTTCGCGCGCTCGGCCACGCTCGCGAGGCTCCCTCCTATCTCGAGGACCTCGCGTACCATTTCCGGCAGCTCTCGATCGCGTCCTCGATGCTCGAAAGTCGTGCGGGCGATCCCAGGTTCCTCATCGGCTACCTGTACGCGCTTTTTCTCCTCGACGGGCCCCTGCATTTCGCCTTGCTCGTTGCCGGCGTGGTCGCCTACCGCCGCGCATCCTTCGGCCGGCAAGTCTTCGTCCTCGCCCCAGCCTTCGTCCCTCTGTTGGCGTATGGACTGTTTCGCGGCGGCGGGCTTCGATTCATCTCGACCTCGCTACCGTTCCTCGCGCTCGTCAAAGCCGAGGGGCTTCTCCTTCTCTTGCGGTGGGCGGAAAAGGCGCGGCGACGGTCGGGGAACGCCATCTCGACTCTGCCGGCGGGGCGCGCTGCTCTCGCCGCGCTGGCCGTCGGCGTTTTCTCCATTCCGCAGCTGATCGAACCGCTTCGGGTCTTCTCGCCAGACAGGAGAGCCGTGGCCGAGGCGTTTACGCTGCCGGGTGACGGGCCCGTCATCTCGACGCGCTACTTCATGAACGAGTTCTATGCCCCGGCCGGCCGGCTTCGCTACCCGCCCGACAGCGAGTGGGAACTGTATGAGATGCACCAACGGGGCGCTCGATACCTGATCTCCGACCATGAACGGTTCGCGGGCGGCTACCACGGCCGGGTTGGGGACGAGGGCCTCGCCGCACTCATTCGGACGATCCGCACCACCCAGACGCCAACGCGCGAGGCGCCGAACCCATTCGCCCTCTCCCCCCAGTCCCTTCTGGAGCAAACGACCCGGATCGACGCGTACCGATCGCTCCGCGAAGAAATCCTGCGCGATCCCGACTCACGCACGGTGAAGGTCTACGATCTCGCGAGATTCTTCGCGGCGGTTCCCGAAAGCGTGCTCCGCACGCGGGCGATCCCCGAGTTCCGGCGGCGGCTTTCTCTCGGCGCTCAGCTCAACTCGGGCAACCGGAAAAACTACCTCGAGAAGCTGGCCTACCTGTTCGCCAGAGAGGGGAACGGAGACGCGGCGATCGCCACATACGAAGATCTCATCGCCATCGACCCTCGTTCCGCCAGAGCGCGCTTCAACGTGGCGCTTCTGTACGAGGTCCGGGGGGACTGGGATCGAGCGCTCTCCCACTACGCGGCCATCATCCGTCTCGACCCCGACGACGGCGAGAGCTGGCGCCGCATGGGCAATCTACTTGCGCAGATCGGACGGACCGAGGAAGCGGCGCGCGCGTTCGCCGAGGCGTCGCGGCTCGACGCGGAGAGCCGGCGTTGACGCGCGGCGCGTTGAGCCGCGCGTCGCGCGTCGCGATCTCGTCTACCTCGGCGCCAACTCGTCCGCCAGCAGCCGCAAGAACAGCCCGACGTCCGTCACGATCCCGACCGTCTGCGCCGAGCCCCGATCCGCGAGCTTCGTCACGACCGCCGGGTTGATGTCGACGCACACCGTCTTCACCCACGACGGCGTCATGTTCCCGACGCCGATCCCGTGGAGCATCGTCGAGAGAATCAGCACCATCTCGGCGCCGACGATCTGCGCGGCCGTTTTCTCCTGCGCCTCGATCAGCTCCATCACGACATCCGGAAGCGGACCGTCGTCGCGGATCGAGCCGGCGAGGACGAACGGGACGTCCGCCTTCACGCACTCGTAGAAGATCCCGCTCCGCAGCACGCCCGTCTCGACGGCCGCGCGCAACGACCCCGCCTTGTTGATCGTGTTGATCGCGCGCATGTGGTTCATGTGGCCTTCCGAAACGGGGATGCCGGTCCCGAGGTCCACGCCGAGCGACGTCCCGTACGCTGCGCGCTCGACATCGTGGACGGCGAGCGCGTTCCCGGCCAGGAGCGACTGCACGAACCGCGCGCGGATCAGCCGGCCGAGGTGCTCGCCGCCGCCCGTGTGCACGACAACCGGCCCCGCGACGACGACGACCTTCCCGCCGCGTCCCTGGATCGCCCGCATTTCGGCGGCGATCGCTTCGACCATCCGCTCCACGCGCCGTTCGCTCGAGACCTCGTTCGCCATGAACACGAAGTCCTTCGCCTCGCGCGACTTGAACGGCGGGTGGACGCGCACGCCGGTCCCGCCGCAGACGACCATGTCGCCCTTCTTGATGTCGCGGAGCTTGACGCAGCGGGCGCTCCGCGCCGCGGCGTCAACGACGAGGCACGCGTCCATCCGCTGGTTCTCGACGGAGATCCAGCCGGACGCGAGGCGCACCTCGCTCCGGTGGTTCGTCGTGGAGTAGAAATCGTCGGGGACGGTGCGGTCGGCCGCGCTCGCTTTCAGCGCCGCCGGCTCGTCCCCCTCGAGCGTGCAGCCGAGGGAGACGAGTTCGGCGACGATCCCGTCGAGCGCGCCGTCCTCGGCGTGCAACGTCAGCTCGACGCGCGAGAAGTCATTGACGGTCTTGCCGATGACGAAATGATGAAGCTCGTAGCGGCCCTTGTTCTCGATGATCAGGTTGAGGACCCGGGACATGAGCCCCGTGTCGATTAAGTGCCCCGAGGCGGAGAGCCGCGCCGAGCGCTCCGCCATTCCTAGCCCTGCTTCTCCTCGGCCGCCGCCTTCGCCTTGAGGTCCTCGTTCGCCTCGATCTTCACTTCGACGCGGCGGTTTTGCGCGCGGCCGTCGGCCGTCTCGTTCGAGGCGATCGGCGTCATCTCGCCGTAGCCCATCGTCTTGAGCCGCGCCGACGCGACGCCCTGCCCGACGAGGTACGACCGGACCGCAGCGGCGCGCCGCTCGGAAAGCGATTGGTTGTACATCTCGGTGTTCTCGCTGTCGGTGTGCCCCTCGATCAGCAAGTTGGTCTCGGGGTAGTCGGTCAGGACCTTCGCGACCTGCGTGAGGTTCGTCACCGCCGACGATTTGAGGTCCGACTTGTCCGAGTCGAACAGGATGGCGCTGTCGAAGACGACCTTGAGGATGTCACCATCACGCTCGACCTTCGCGCCCTCGACCGTTTGGAGCTTCTTCTCCTGCTCGTCCATGTAGTGGCCGATCAAGCCGCCGACGACCACGCCCGCCGCGCCGCCGATCACCGCGCCCTTCTTCACGCCGGTCGCCGCGCCGACGCCAGCGCCCGCCGCGCCTCCGATCACAGCGCCCTTCGCGGTCTTGCTCGCCGCGCAGCCGGAGAGGATCGGCGCGACGAAGAACGCCGCGGCCGCCGTCGCGACGAGCGGGAACGAAAGAACAACGCTCCGATGTGAGAGTCGAGTCGTCATCGAATGAACCCCCTAGTCCTTTTCCTTGAGCGTGATCTCGAGCGGATCCTCGCCCGTGAACTCTTTGATCGAGAGCGGGAACGAGAAGTTGGGACTGAGAACGACCTCCATCTCGGTCGACTTCCCCTTCACGCCGACGATCGTCAGATGGTACCCCTTGACCCCCCCGACGGTTTCCTCGCGGTCGCACGTGTACTGGAAGTGCGGCCGTCCGTCCGGGCGGAGCATCAGGCCATCGTAGGTCTTGCCGACCGTGAAATCGCGGGACTCGCCGACAATGGCAACGATCGGGCCCATCAGAATGTAGTTCTGGATCCGTTCCAGGCGGCGCTCGCCCATCGCGCGGGCGGCCGCGTCGCCCGTGGCCCCCTCGTCCGGGAACGCGCTCGCGTCAACCTCGAGGAGCTGGCCCTTCCCGGCTCGGGACATGAAGGAGAATTTGTACGGGGCCATCTTCGGCGTTCCGGCGGAGCTCCACATCACGCCGTACGTCGCGTGCTTGACTTCGTCAATCGTCTCGACCGGGCTCTTCGGTACGGCCGTCTTGGCGCGGCCTTTCTTGGCGGTCTTGCTCGAAGCCGCGCAGCCCCACCCGACGAGGGCGGCGGCCAGGAGGACGACGATGAGGGCGAGAGCGTGCCGAAGGGCGGCGCCGCGCAGGGATCGGGTGGAACGCATCGGATTCCTCCTTGATGAAGTCACGGCTGACGGTTCGACGGTTCGTGCGCGACCGGACGCCATCGGCGGTCGGGGGCGCGACGCCTAGTTTAGCCGCCGGCCGGCCGCCTGTCATCCGGGGAGTGCAGTGAAGTCGCGATGCCGGTCTAGCGGACGAGAGTGACCTTTTCGTACCCGTCTGGCGCGCCGGCGGCGCGGAGCCGCAGGAAATAGATGCCCGCGGCGAGGGGGCGACCCTCGTCGTCCGCGCCGTCCCAATCGGCGCTCCCTTCGACGGGTGCGCGCGACCTCGCGATCGGCGCGCCCGCAACGAATGTCCGCACGCGCCGCCCGCTGGCGTCGAACAGCGCCAGGTCGATCATCGCGCCCGCTCCTCCGCCCGTGTCCCGGGCGATCCGGTACGTCACCGTCGCCGGCCCGCGCGTCGGGTTGGGACGGACGGTCACCCGCGCTTCGGGCGCGCCGGGCGCCGGCGCCGACTCCACGCCGGTCGTCATGTCGCCCGCCCAAACGGTCGTCGGACACGCGGCTTGCGCGGCGCCGTAATCGACGGCCCCTTCGAACTTCGCGACCGACGGGACGAGCGTCCCCCAATAATTTCCGCGCGCGGTCGTGAAGACCGCCGAGTTGCTCATCACGAAGAGGTCGAGGCCGGGCGCGAAGCAATTCCCGCCTGGCGTTCCGAACGCGCCGAGGTCGGCGCCGACGGCGCCCGGAGCCACGATGAACCCGACGCTGTCGCCGTCAACGGTGTTCCTCCGGAAGATCACCCGCCCGCTATTGTTCGCCGCGCGCGTCGCGGCGATCCGGCTTCCTTCGAACGCGGAGTTCGTCACGCGGAGATGGGCGGGGACGTTCCTCGAGGCGGGATCGACGAGGAGCCCGTACTCTCCGCCCCGGAGCGTGCACTTGTCGATCAGGATGACCGGCGCGGGGACCCCCGAGTACCACAGCACGCGCAGGTCGGCCACGCCCGCGTCTTCGATCGTGCAACCGGAAAGAGTCGCGCTGACGTTTCGGATGCTCACGCCGTCCGTCGTGCAGTCGGTCACGACGTCGGTCCCAAGGTAGGCGGCTCCCCCCGTCACGAGCACGCCCGTCGCGCAGCCGGCGATCGCGCTCCCGCGCACGTCCGCCACGCCGCCCGCGACATGCACGCCTTCGACGGCGCTCTCGATCCGCGCGCCGGCGATCAGAATGTTCCCGGCGCTTCCGCAGCGGATTCCCGCCCAATCGAACGGCGTCGGCGTGAAATCGATCCCCGACCCGAAGCGGGCCGCGATGTCCGGGATGGCGCTCGACACGAAGCGCGCGCCGGCCGTCGGCGACGGTTCGCCGAGGATCGTGCCGCCGTCGGAGACGATCTCGACGCGGCCGGGGTCGAGCCCCGCCGCTCCGAAGTCGAGGCCAATCGGCGCGATCACCGTCGTTCCGGGAAGCGCGCTGAGCGACCCGCCCGCGCTCACGGTCACGTCGCGCCCGAGCGTCACCCAGCCCGACCAGGTGGTCGGCACGTTGATCTCCGAAGCGGGCGCGCCGGCCACGAAGTCCGCGGCCAGGACTCCCGTCGGATCGTTTCCGCGCCGAACGTTGATCATCGCGATCCCGGTCGGCGCGCCCTTCGCCGGCCCGCTCCCCGCCCACAGGTTCGTGTTCGGAACCGTGTACGGCGCGAGGACCGTCCCCGTCTCGGGCGAATAGAAATCAAACGAATGGCCGCTCGCGCCGGGCCTCGGCTCGCCGAGGTACGCGATCTGAGCGTCGAGCGCGCTCGCGCCCGAGACCGGGTTCGGCCGTTGGAAGTTCGAGTTGAGGTTCGGCTTGAGATCGAACGCGCCCTCGGCGCTCTCGACGCGGACGGTGCGCCAGAGCAAGTCATCCTCCTTGACGTGCGTGACGAGAAGCCCGCCGTACCCGGTCCAGTCGGGGTACCCGCAGCGGACGCGCGGCTCGGGCGCGTTCGCCTGAGATTTCTCCCAGAGCGAATGCCCCTGCCGGTTCTCGACGAGGAGGAACTCCTTCGACGGCGTCTGCCCGTCGAGCGGAACCTTCACGATCGTCCCGGGCCGCTCGCCGTCGCGAATCGGATCGATCAGGACGCCCATCTCCGTTCCCGTGATCTCGCGGATGGGCGCCCACCCGAGCCGCTCCCGGTCGCTCGCCGAGACGAGGTGGCCTCCATCCATGATCGAATACCCGCCGAGGTGCGTTTCGTGCTGCTTGAAGCCCGTCTCCGTGCCGAGGATCTGATGGCCGACTTCGTGCGCCATCAATTCGACTTGGGACATCGCGCCGTCGATCTCGCACGTGATGCCGCTCGTTCCGCCGATTCGAATCGGCACGCGGCTCCCGGCCACCGTGGCCGAGTCATTGGTGACGATTTCGAGGCCGCACTGCGCCGGCGCCCAGAGCCACGCGATCCCCTTCCACGTGCCGTTCGCGATGCTCGCCTTCGTTGCCGCGTTCGGGTACGTCCGCACGACCATGATGACCATGTCGACGTAGCCGTCCTGCGGGAACTGGTCATACTCGGAGAAATCGATCCCGTTCGGGCGCGCCGCATCGATCGGCGCCGTGTCGATCTGCCGGAGGATCTGGTTGTTGAGTAGCGCCCAGTCTTTCGCGCCCGTGTAGTACCCGCTCGGGTTCGGCGACACGACCAGAGTCGGATAGACGTCGCCGTACAGCGCGTATTGCCCTCCGGAGTTGTCGAAGAAGTAATGCGTCAGGCCTCCGTAACCGAAGCGGCCGGGCGTGACCGCGTCCTCGGCCGTGCGGGCGAGCAGCGAGTCGGACCAGGCCGGCAGAGCCGTCGATTCGGCGGGCCACGCGTAGACGCCGAGGCTCGGGTCCGCGCACGGGAGCGCCGTCGCGTCGTCGGAGAACTTGACGAACAGGACAAGCGCCTTGAGCTGGCCGGCGTCCTCAGCGGGCTTGTACCGCTCCTGCGCGCAGGGGAGCGTGGCGGCGGTCCCGGCCGCGGTTCCCGCTCCGGTTCCAGCGGCGGTCGCCGAGGACTTGGCGAGCTCCGCGCTCACGGCGTCCATCGGGCAGTCGAATAGCGCGGCGGCGCGAGCGGGAAGCGAGGCGCCGAACGCGGCCGCGGCGACGAGCGCGGCGACGAGCGCGGTGCTCCGTCCGCCGGACGGGGGCTTCAGCATGAGAGGCATGAGGGGCATGGGGGGCGTCCTCCGGAAATGATTGAGGTCTACACGCTGAACCGAAAGTGGGCGACATCGCCGTCCGCGACGACGTACTCCTTCCCCTCCAGCCGGAGGAGGCCTTTTTCCTTGAGTCCCTTCATGCCGCCGAGCGCGAGCACGTCCTCGTGCCGCGAGACCTCGGCGCGGATGAACCCGCGCTCGATGTCGGAGTGGATCTTGCCCGCGGCGTTGAGGGCCGACGTTCCGCGGCGGATCGTCCATGCGCGCACCTCGTCCGGCCCGACCGTGAAGAACGAGACGAGGTCGAGGATCTCGTAGGCGCGCCGGATGAATCGCGTGCGGCCGCTCTCCGTCACGCCGATCTCCGCGAGGAACGCGGCCTGCTCCGCCTCGGGAAGCTCGGCGATCTCCGCCTCGACTTTCGCGGCGACTTCGAGCCCCGGCATGCCGCGGTCGCCCGCCGCAGCGAGGAGCGTGTCGGCGCCCGCGCGCCCCGCGTCACCCTCGCCCGTGTTCGCCACGACGAGGAGCGCTTTCTCGGTCATGAACCGGAACCCCGCGATCGCGCGCACGTCCTCGGGCGGAAGCGCCAACGCGCGCAACGTCCGCTCCGACTCGAGCCCTTCCTTCACGCGCTCGAGGATCGATTCCTCTTTCTTGAGCCGCGGGTCTTGCTTCGCTTCCTTCACGAGGCGCTCGAGCCGCCGCGACACGAGGTCGAGGTCGGCGAAGATCAGCTCCGTGAGGATCTCATCGAGGTCGCGGATCGGATCGATCGTCTGGTGCGGGTGGGGAACCGATTCGTCCGGGAAGACGCGGACGACGATCGCGAGCGCATCCGTGTCGCGCAGCACCTTGAACGAGTCGGCAGTCTGGCCGCGTCGCGAGGAGGGATCGCCCGCCAACCCCGCCATGTCGACGAATGCGACCTCGGCGAACGTTGTCTTCTTCGGCTGGAAGATCGCGCTGAGCCGGTCGATCCGCGTGTCGGGCACTTTGATGACGGCGAGGTGCGTCTCGCCGTGCCCGGATCCCGTCGCGCCGGTCTGCGCGTTCGACGCGGTGAGCATGTTGAAGAGCGTGGTTTTCCCCGACGCGGGGAGACCGAGAAGTCCGACGCGCATGAATCTCCTGGAGATCGGCCTGGGATGCGGCTGAGCGGGAGAGAGGTTAGCGGGAGGCGCGACGCGGCGTCAAGGAAAGCCTGTCGCGGCGTCGAGTTACAGCGAAACGTCGTCGTCGCGGCGCGCGCCATCTCCCGGCGAGCCGAAGCGCTTGACATATATACTTCCGTATAGTACTCTGCCGCCTCCTTCCATGACCCTCTTCGAAGAGATCGACGAGCCGATCGAGGTCCTCGTCAAGTTTCAGGCGGGGGCGATGAAGCCTCTTCGCTTCCGGTGGAAGAGCCACGCTTACGAGGTCGTCCAAGTGACGGGCCGTTGGACGACGCACGTCGGACAGTTCAAGCAGTACTACTTCTCCGTGATGGGCGAGAGCCGCGATTATTTCGAGATCTTCCTCGATTCGAGGACGCTCGTGTGGCGGCTGGCGCGAGTCTGCTTGGACGGCTGATGCGGGCGGAGAAAGCCACGGAGGCGCGGTGTAGGATGAGAGGCCGATGGACGCGATGATGACCGAGGGGCAGGGGTTTTGGACGGCGTCCGTGCGGCCGCTCCCGTCGCTCCGCGTGCTCGCGCGGTTGGTCGCCGCCGCTCCGGGCGGCTGCCTCCTCGCGAGCGAGGGGAAAGTCGGCCCGCGCAGCCGGTACACGTTCGCCGCCGTCGATCCGTTTCTCGTCGTGAGCGGGACGCCGTGGGCCGCCGGCGCGGAGAACGGCGGCAGCGCGGTCGAGGTCGAGTGGCGGGCGCCGCGGCCGACGCTCGCGCCAGAGGGGATCCCGTCAACCGGCTGCCTCACGACCGCGGATCCGATTCCGATTCTCAAGGAGATCCTCGCCGCATTTCCCGTCCCGCCGACGCCGTCGCACCCTCCGTTCACGGGCGGGCTCGCGGGGTGGTTCGGTTACGATCTCGGCCGAGCCTTCGAACGGCTCCCGCAGCGCGCCCCCGATCCGCTCGCGCTCCCCGCATTCTGGCTCGGCGCGTACGACCTCGTCGTCGCCGTCGATCGGCTGACGCGGCGCGCGACGCTGATCGCGACCGGCTATCCGGAGCGCGATCCGGCGCGGCGCGCGGCGCGAGCGCGCGAGCGGCTCGCGTGGCTCGCCGAAGCGCTCGCGGAAGCGGAGGCCGCCGAGGCCGCGGAGGCCGCGACATCGCCGTCCGTCTCGCCAGCCGGCCCCCGCGAAGGAGCGCCGGAACCCACGTCGAATTTCACGCGCGATGCGTACCTCGACGCGGTCCGCCGCGTGAAGAACGCGATCCGATGCGGCGACATCTATCAGGCGAACCTGACGCAGAGACTCCGGTGGGCGGCGCCGAGCGATCCGTCGGGATGGTTCGCCGATCTTCTCGACCGCAACCCCGTTCCGTTCGCCGCGTACGTCCGAGGCGACGGATACGACGTCGTGTCCCTCTCGCCCGAACGGTTCCTCCGCGTCACGGGCGACCGCGTCGAGACCGACCCGATCAAGGGAACGCGGCCGCGCGACGCCGACCCGGTCCGCGACGAGCGGAACGCGCGCGACCTCCTCGCGTCGCCGAAAGATCGCGCCGAGCTCGTGATGATCGTCGACTTGTTGCGGAACGACCTCGGCCGGGTCGCGGTCGCGGGGAGCGTCGAGGTGCCGGAGCTGTTTCGCCTCGAATCGTACACGACCGTTCACCATCTCGTCGCGCGCGTCACGGCGCGCCTCGCGCCCGGCGCGCACCCGCTCGACGCGCTCCGCGCCGCGTTCCCCGGCGGCTCGATCACCGGCGCGCCGAAGATCCGCGCGATGCAGATCATCGACGAGATCGAGCCGCATTCGCGCGGCCTGTTCATGGGGTCGATCGGCTACGTCGCCGCGAACGGCGAGATGGACACGTCGATCGCGATCCGCACGGTCGTCGTGAAGGAAGGCGTCGCGCACCTTCAGGTGGGCGGCGGCATCGTGCACGACTCGCGCGCGGAGGACGAGTACGAGGAGTCGCTGCACAAGGCGGCCTCGGTCCTCGGATGACGCGTCTCGTCTTCCACCTCGACATGGACGCGTTCTTCGCATCGGTCGAGCAGGCGCGCAACCCGAACCTGCGCGGGAAGCCGGTGATCGTCGGCGGCGGACTGAACGGGCGCGGCGTCGTCTCGACGTGCTCGTACGAAGCGCGTGCGTTCGGAGTGCGGAGCGCGATGCCGGCCGCGGAAGCGCGCCGACTCTGCCCGCGCGCCGTCTTCCTCGAGGGCGACCCGGAGAAGTACGTCGCCTACTCGCGCGAGATCTTCCGCCTGTTGCGCGACTTCACTCCGGCCGTCGAGCCGTGGTCGGTCGACGAAGCATTTCTCGACATGACGAGGACGGCGGAGCGGCACGGCGGGCCGATCGAGACGGGCCGGGCGATCAAGGCGGCGATTCGCGAGCGGTTCGACCTCGCCGCGACGATCGGCATCGCGCCGAACAAGCTCCTCGCGAAGATGGTGTCTGGGATCGCGAAACCGGACGGGCTCCGTTGGATTCGCGAGAACGAGATCCGCGCGTTCCTCGAGGCGATGCCGGTCCGCGAGCTGTGGGGCGTCGGCGAGAAGACCGCCGAGTTCCTCGCGGGGCTCGGGATCCACACGATCGGCGAGTTGGGGCGCGCGTCGCGCGCTGAGATGGGGCGGCGCATGGGCGTCGTCGGCGAGCGGCTCGTCATGATGGGAACGGGGCGCGACGACACGCCCGTCGTTCCGTACTTCGAGGCGGAGCCTCCGAAGTCGATCGGCCACGAGACGACGGTCGCGCGCGACCTTCGCGAGTGGAGCGCCGTCGAGGAAACGCTCCTGTGGCTCGCCGACAAGGTCTCGCGGCGGATGCGAGTCGAAGGCTATCGCGGTCGGACCGTCGTCGCGAAGATCCGCTTCGCATCGTTCCGGACGATCACGCGGAGCCGATCTCTCGGCGAGCCGACGGACGAGGAGCCTCCGATCACCTCGGCTGCTCGGCAGCTCGTGCGCGCGGGGGCGTGCGCCGTCGAGTCTCTCGGTGCGCCCGCCGGCGCGCGCGGCGTTGCGCGCGACTGCGAGCGCCTCCGCGAGCCGATCCGCCTCTTGGGGATTTCGCTGTCGAAGCTCGAGCGGCGGATCGGGACGGAGACGGCGCCGCTCCTCGAAGAGACGGAGCGCGCGCTGCGCGGTACGCGCGCTGCCGACGCGGTGCGCGACCGATTCGGCGAAGCGGCGCTCGTCCGCGCGCGGCTCGTGCGGATGCCGGCTGCGCGATGATCTTGATCGGCACGTCCGGCTATTCGTTCGACGATTGGGAGGGCGCCTTCTATCCGCCGCGCCTCTCGGGTCCCGATCGTCTCCGCTTCTACGCGGAACATTTTCCCGTCGTCGAGATCAACTCGACGTACTACGGCGTGCCGAAGCCGAAGACGTTCGCGGCGATGGCGGAGAGGACGCCCGAGCGGTTCGAGTTCCTCGCGAAGCTCCATGCGAACCAAACGCACGCGCGGACCGAGGTCGCCGAGACGACGGCGCTTTTGCTCGACGCCGTCGCGCCGCTCGTCGCCGCGCGCAAGTTCGGCGGCTTCCTCGCGCAGTTCCCGTGGGCGTTCCGCGCGACGCGCGAGAACGCCGTGCATCTGCTCGATCTTCGTCGCCTCATCCCCGAGGAGATCCCGCTGTACGTCGAGTTCCGCCACGACTCGTGGATCGTCGAGAAAACGTTCGAGTGGTTCCGAAAGATTGGAATCGGTTACTGCTCGGTCGACGAGCCGCCGCTCGCGGGGCTCGTGCCGCCGGTCGCGCGGGCCACCGGCCAGCCCGGCTACGTCCGCTTCCACGGACGGAACGCGCAGACGTGGTGGGGCTCGGGCGGCGGTGACCGGTACGATTACGCGTACTCGGTGCCCGAACTGCGCGAGTGGATCGAGAAGGTCCGCCAGCTCGAGCGCGAGACCGGAAAGGTCTATCTCTTCTTCAACAACTGCCACGCGGGTCAGGCGGTGAAGGGGGCGAAGATGATGGCGGGGCTGTTGGCGGGGGAGGGCGAAGCGTGAGCGCGGAGGGGCGGCGGGCGGCGCGTGCGCCGGGCGCTCTGCGCGTGCCCGGCGCGGTCGACTTTCGCGCGTTCCTCGAGGAGATCGCGCGTGGGCGCGACTACGAGGGGCAGATCGCGCACGTCGAGGAGGTGCCGGCGCGCCCCGCGGCGTACGGCGAGATCGATCCGCCGCTCGCGGCGCCGCTCGCGGATGCAGTCGCGCGTCTCGGCGTCGAGCGGCTCTACGCGCATCAAGCCGAGGCGATCGCGTGCGCGCGCGACGGGCGCGACCTCGTCGTCGTGACCGGCACGGCGAGCGGCAAGAGCCTCTGCTACAACCTTCCGGTGCTCGAGCGGCTTCTCGCGGACCCGGTCGCGACGGCGATCTATCTTTTCCCGACGAAGGCGCTCGCGCAGGATCAGCGGAAGGGGCTCTTGCGGTTGCTGGGCCGCGACCTCGACGGGCGGCCGATGGCCGGCGGCGACGATCCGGGCGCCGGCTCCGCGGCGGCCGCCGGCCCCCCGGGCGGCACGGGCCCCCCGGGCGGCACGGGCTTCGCAGGTGACCCCCACCCTTCCTCGTGCGATATGTCAGATCTGACATATCGCGCCGAGGGGAGTGTCGCGCAGGGCCCCGCGCGGGCCGCGCTCCTCGATGCCGCCGTCTCTCTCGGCGTCTACGACGGCGACACGACGGCCGACGCGCGCCGAAAAATCCGCGAGAACGCGAACCTCGTCCTGACGAACCCCGACATGCTGCACGCGGGGATTCTCCCGAACCACGGCCGATGGGCGCGATTCTTCGCCGGCCTTCGGTTCGTCGTCGTCGACGAGGTCCATTCGTACCGCGGGATCTTCGGGTCGAACGTCGCGAACGTGCTTCGGCGGTTGCGCCGCATCGCCGCGCACTACGGCGCCGATCCGATCTTCCTGTGCGCGTCCGCGACGATCGCGAACCCGGGCGAGTTGGTCGAGCGCCTCGTCGGCCGCGCCGCCGCCGTCGTCGATCGCGACGGCAGCCCGCGCGGCCGTCGCTTTTTCGTCCTGTGGAACCCGCCGTACCTCGCGGGCGACGCGGGCGACCGCGCCGAGCGGCGTTCGTCGAACGTCGAGGCGCAAAACCTGTTCGTGCGGTTGATCGAGCGCGGCGTACAAACGATCGCGTTCGCGAAGGCGCGCGTCGTTGCCGAGCTGATCTTCCGGTACGCGCGCGAAGACCTCGCGCGGCGCGCCCCCTCGCTCGCCCGCGCCGTCGCCGCGTACCGCGGCGGCTATCTCCCCGCGGAGCGCCGCGAACTGGAGCGGCGGCTCTTCTCCGGCGAACTGATGGGCGTTGCATCGACGAACGCGCTCGAGCTCGGGATCGACATCGGGGGCCTCGACGCGTCGATCCTCGTCGGATTTCCCGGGACGATCGCGTCGGCGTGGCAGCAAGCGGGGCGCGCGGGGCGCGGCCTCGACGACGCGCTTTCGATTCTCGTCGCGTACAACGACCCGATCGACCAGTACCTCGTCCGCCATCCCGATTACTTCTTCGGCCGCACGCCGGAGAACGCGATCCTCGATCCGGAGAACCCGCACATCCTCGCGCGGCACGTGAAGTGTGCGGCGCGCGAGCTTCCGCTCGATTTCGAGCGGGGCGACGCGGCGCTGTTCGGCGACTCCACGCCCGCGATCGCGCGCGTCCTCGAAGACGAAGGGCTGCTCAAGGAGATCCGCGGGCTCTGGTACTGGGCGAGCGACACCTTTCCGACGCGTGAGACGAACCTCCGCACGATCTCCGACAACACGTTTTCGATCGTCGATGTGGGCGCGGCGGGGGGCGGGGCCGCGCGCGCGGGCGCCGGAAGCCCGCCATCGCGAAGCGAAGCGGCCGGCGCGGGGGTCGGCGGTGCGCGCGAATCGGGGGGCGTAGGCGCGAAGGACACAGCGGTCGGCGGCGCGCGGCCCGTCGCGAAGCTCGACGCGAAGCCCGTGCTGATCGGCAACGTCGACGCGATCAGCGCGCCCGAGCTTCTCTACCCGGAGGCGATCTACCTGCACAACGGCGAGACGTACCTCGTGCGGCGACTCGACCTCGAGGGGCGCGTCGCCGAAGTCGAGCGCGCGGAGGTCGACTACTACACGCAGCCGATCCTCGATTCGAAGATTCGCGCCGGCCGCACGCGCGAGGCGCGCGACGTGACGGGCGCGCGGCTCGAGCTGGTCGACGCGACCGTCACGTGGGTCACGTCGGCGTTCAAGAAGATCCGTTTCTACGGGATCGATTCGGTCGGCTACGGAAAGCTCGACCTCCCGCCGCAGCACCTCGAGACCGTCGCGCTTGCGCTCGTGCCTGACGCCGAGGCGATGGCCGACGTCGCGCGCGCCGGCCTCGACGCCCGCGAGGGGCTCGTCGGGCTGAAGAACTTGCTCGTGTCGGTGCTGCCGTTGTTCGCGATGTGCGACCCGCAAGACCTCGGCGGCATCACCGAGTCGTCGAACCGCGGCGTGCCCGCGCTTTTCATCTACGACAGGTTCACGGGCGGCCTCGGCTACGCGGAGAAGGGGTACGACCTCTGCGAGACGATTCTCCGCGCGGCGAGCGACCTGGTCGACGGCTGCCCGTGCGAGAGCGGCTGCCCGTCGTGCGTCGGGCTGCCGATCTTGCGGCCCGCGCAGCATCAAGACCCCGACGTCGGCGGCTCGTGGCCGATCCCGAGCAAGGCCGCCGCGCGGCGGCTGCTCGCGGCGCTCGGGGCGTGATCGCGTGACGCGCGACGCGCTGAGTCCGTACGCGCGATGAGCGAGCCGCCGCCCGATTCCGCCGGCGACCTCCGCGAGCGGCTGTCGCGAATCTCACGCGCGCGCCCGGCGGGTGAGGTCGCCGGTGACAAGCGTCGCGATGCGGAAGACGAGCCGTGCCGAGCGCGTCTCGCCCCGCGCCGCCTCGAGGACTACCTTCCCGGCGAGGAGATCACCGGCGAGCGCGGCGTGTTCTGGTTCGGGCGCTGGGAGTTCGACGACCGCGCGATCGAGGCAGCGGAGGTTCTGATCGAGCTCGATGCGTGGATGCGCTCCGGCGAGCGCACTCCACTCCTTCTGCTCGACCTCGAGACAACCGGGTTTTCCGGCACGCCGCTCTTTCTCGCCGGGATCGTCGAGGTCGACGCGGCCGCGCGCCCGCCGAAAATCGCGCAACTCTTCGCGCGCGACTACTCCGAGGAAGCCGCAGTCATCGAGGCGATCGCGGCGCGGCTCGCGCTCCGGCCGACGCTCGTCACCTTCAACGGAAAGTCGTACGACATGCCGTTTCTGCGCGACCGCGCCGCGTGCCACCGAATCCCGCTCCCCGAGCCGGCCGACCACGTTGACCTGCTGCACGCCGCGCGCCGCCGCTGGCGCGACGTCCTTCCGGACTGCCGCCTTCAGACGCTCGAGGCGCACCTCGGCGGCGGCTACGGCCGCGTCGGCGACGTCCCCGGCGCGGAGATCCCCGGCCGCTACCACGACGCCGTCCGCCGCGGCGATCCGTCCGGCTTGTTCGGCGTGTTCCTGCACAACGCGCTCGATCTTGTCACGCTCGCGAGGCTGTACGTCGAGCTTATGGGAGAGGAGACCCGCGGGTGAAATACGCATGTTCTCTTCTTCTTTTCATCGCTCTGTTGGCGCCGTCTGACGCCGCGGCCGGCCAGCTCGGTCTCGCGCCGCCAACCCGTGGGGCGAGCGCGACCTTCCTCGAAGAAGTCGAAAGTCGAATTCCCACGGATAAGTACGTAAGCGTCCTGCTCAGGAGTGGCGGGAGGATGGCGGGCCGATTCAGGCGCGTGGAGGATGGGTGTGTCGTGATCGCGGCCGACGACTCGCAGGTAGCCCGGAGCGTCGCACTCCGGTCGGATCGAATCGCATCCGTTCGGTACCGGACCAAGGGGGTCAGGACCGCGGCAGTCTTGTCGGGGATGGCATTCGGAGCGATCTGTGGCTTCGCGGGCGGAGGCATCGCCGCCGACCACGACGAATCAGACTTCGCCGGCCTGAAATCAGCCGAGTTCGCGCTCATAGGCTCCGCGGTCGGCCTTGTCGCCGGACTGGTCGTGTCGTCGGTTTTCGAGACGCCGACGGAGATCCGCAATCATGGATACTGATCTCGCGAGGGCACAGGACGGAAGACGTGCTAACCTCGGCTCCACGATGATGCGAACTCCAAGAAACCTCAGGGTCAAACTCGGGCCAAGTTCGCGACCTGCCCAGTTCATTGACGAGATGAAGCGCCGAATCGTCGAACGCTTTCGTCCCGATAGGATCATCCTTTTCGGCTCGTACGCGAAGGGCACGGCGAATGCCGACAGCGATGTCGATCTCTTGGTGGTAATGCCGATTCGCGGACGCCGGCTCGACAAGATCGTCGAGATTCGAGTCGCGCTGAGCGGAATCGGCATCCCAAAGGACGTCATCGTCGCAACGCCCCGAGACATCGCCCGATTCGGCGGCCTCGTCGGCTCAATCCTCAATTCTGCGCTCGAAGAAGGTCGTGTCATCTATGAGCGAGCGAGCTGATAGAGCCCGCCTCGTTCGCCAGTGGGTTGAGCGCGCCGAGGAAGACCACCTGACAGCGGGGCACACGCTCAAGCTCAGGTCGCGCTGTCCTTTTACGACTGTCTGCTTTCACGCCCAACAGTGCGTGGAGAAGTACGTCAAGGCGGTCCTCACGCTCAGGCGCGTCTCTTTTCCGAAAACGCACGATCTCGCAGAACTCTTGTTGTTCCTCCCGAAGGACCTCGCGCTTCCGCTCGACGCTGCCACGGCGGAGAAGTTGACGGCGTTCGCGACTCTGACCCGGTATCCAGGAGAGTGGGAACCGCCTGATCGCGAGGATGCGAAGCATGCCGTAGCTGTCGCGAGCGAGGTGCGTCGAATCGCGCGCAGACATCTTCCGCGCGAGGTCCTGTCGGCATAGACGTCCGCGCGCACACCGGCGCCTCCTCATCCAATCCGCTGCTCGCCAATCGCCTCGAACAAACCCCTTGCAATCCCTCGCTCTCCCGCTATTCTCTCCAAGCATGTCAATTGCCCGGTCCGCCTCCCCCGGAGCGATCGGTTGGAATGGATAATCGGTTCGAACACGAAGCGCTAACGTTCGACGACGTCCTGCTCGTTCCGGGACTCTCGGACGTCCTACCTCACGAAGTCGATACGGGAACCTTTTTCTCTCGCCGAATCCCCATCGGCATCCCGATCGTTTCCGCGGCGATGGACACGGTCACCGACTCGAACCTCGCGATCGCCATCGCGCGCGAGGGCGGACTCGGCGTCCTCCATCGGAATCTCTCGCCCGAAGCGCAGGCGATCGAAGTCGATCGCGTGAAGCGCTCCGAGAGCGGGATGATCCGCGATCCGATCACGCTGCCGCCCGACCGGCCGATCTCCGAAGCGCTCGCGCTGATGTCGAAGTACCGCATCTCCGGGATCCCGATCACACGCGACGGCCGCCTCGTCGGCATCCTCACGAACCGCGACTTGCGCTTCGTCGAGCGGACCGACCTGCCGATCTCGGAGGCGATGACGAAAGATGGAATCGTGACCGCCCCCGAGGGAACGACGCTCGAAGAGGCGAAGGCGATCCTCCACAAGAACCGAATCGAAAAACTTCCCGTCGTCGATCGCGACTTCCGGCTGAAGGGCTTGATCACCGTCAAGGACATCAAGAAGAAGACGGACCATCCGCTCGCGACGACGGACGCGCACGGGCGGCTGCGCGTGGCGGCCGCGATCGGCGTCGGGAAGGACGTCGAGGAGCGGATCGAACGACTCGCGCGCGCGGGCGCCGACGCGATCGTCGTCGACACGGCGCACGGCCACTCGGAAAACGTGCGGCGGGCGGTCCGGCTCGCGAAGACGATGGCGCCCGGCGCGGACGTGGTCGCCGGCAACGTCGGCACGCGCGACGGGGCCGAGTTTCTGATCGCCGAGGGCGTCGACGCGCTGAAGGTCGGGATCGGGCCGGGCGCGTCGTGCACGACGCGCGTCGTCGCGGGCGTCGGCGTCCCGCAGATCACGGCGATCGTCGAGTGCGGCGCGGCGGCCGCGCGCGCCGGAGTCCCGCTGATCGCCGACGGCGGCATCAAGTACTCGGGCGATCTCGTCAAGGCGCTCGCGGCGGGCGCGCAGACGGTGATGATCGGAAGCCTCTTCGCCGGCACGGAAGAATCGCCGGGCGAAGTCGTCCTGTACGACGGTCGCTCGTACAAAGTCTACCGCGGGATGGGATCGATCGAAGCGATGCGCGAAGGATCCCGCGATCGGTACGGACAGCAAGGTGTCGAAGAGGGGAAGCTCGTGCCCGAGGGAATCGTCGGCCGCGTTCCGTACCGCGGCCGTCTCGCGGACACGATCTTCCAATTGGTCGGCGGACTCCGCTCCGGAATGGGCTATCTCGGCGCGCGCGACCTCGCGGAGTTTCGCAAGAAGGCTCGGTTCGTGCGGATCACCCAGGCGGGGCTCGCGGAGAGCCATCCGCACGACGTCACCATCACCAAGGAAGCCCCGAACTACGGGCGGCGCGGCGCGTGAAGCGCGCCCGATTCGTCTCGACGGGGCTCCCGAGATCGTCCACCAGCTCTTATCTGGGAGGTGCATCGAAGTGACTGTCATGCTCGTTCCAGAACTGCTGGCAATCGATGGGAAGTTCTTCCAACGTGTGCTGGACTGCGAAACCATCGGCGGCCTGACCTGCGTCTTCAGCAAGGATCTTCGCGAGACGCACTTCAATCGGATCCTCACGCTTCAGGGCGACGAGAAGATCAGTGGCAAGTCCGTGCGCGACGTGATCGAGCGGTTCGCCGCGCGCCGCCGCGTCCCGTGCATTTACCTCAACCTGTCGGGCGTCGAGTCGCGGCTGATCGATCTGTTGCTCGACTTCGGGTTTCGCCGCCACGACGAAACGCTGTCGGTGATGTACGCGGAGGAGTGGAGCCGCGTACCGGTGGGGACGGACGAGACGGTCGTCGTCAGCCGCGCTGGGAAGCGCGATCGGCGCGCGTGGGCGGGCGTCCTCGGCGAAGCGTACGGCATGGCGAAGGAGACGCTCCCGGCGCTCGAGAAGTTCTACGACCGGGCGCTCGACGCCGAGGCGGAAATGTTCATCGCCCGCGACGCAGGGAAGACTGTCGGGACAGGGACGCTCGTCATCGGCGAAGACGCGGCGGGCCTGTACAACATCGCCACGTCCGAAGCGGTGCGGCACCGCGGCGTCGCCACGATGCTCGTGCAGGCGATGCTCCGGCGCACGCTTGCGGCGGGGTTGCCCGCGACGCTTCAAGCGGTGACCGGCTCGAACGCCGAGCGGCTGTACAAGCGCTTCGGGTTCCGGACGGCGAGCTACACCGGCATCTTCACTCGGGAGATCTAGCTCGGCGACTTCGCCTGTAGTATCGAGAGCGAGAGGAAGATCGTCGCCCCGGAGAGGTCGACGTCGAAGTCCGTCAATCCTCGCTCCGAGTCGGTCGTGAAGCGGGCGCTTCGCAGGAAGATCCCGCCGCCGATTCCGCCGATCGAAGTCGGTCGCTCGTAACCGAGAAGTGCGTGGGACCCGGCCCCGTCGGCGGAGCGCTGGCCCGACGTCGTGTTCCCGCTTGTCGGAAATCGTCCCGACCCGACGACGTCCGATTCGGCGGTGATCGTCGCGACGTAGTACGCGACGCCGGCTCCTGCGTAGACTCTTCCGTTCCACCGGCGCGCCGAGTACACGAGCGTGGCGGGAAGGTCGAGCGCCGTGACGCGGAATGTGGCCTGGCGCGCGACCCGGAGGCCTTCCTCGAACGACACGGATTCCGTGTGGCGGCGGCGCGACCAGAAAAGGCCGAGGCCGGCTTGGCCGCTGACGCCGCGTTCGGTCGAGCCGAATTGAATCTGGACGCCGCCTTCGAGCCCGGGCGACAGCGACGAGTCGAAGTTGAGTTCGCGCGCGACGTCGTTCACGTCGCCGGTGTCGAAAAACGCTGCGCCGGCGACCATGATCGCGCCGATGTCGGCGCGGGCGACGGCTGGGCTCGCCGCGCCGGTGGCGAGCGCCGCGAGCACCACGACGACGAGGAGAGCCGTGGCGACTGAGCGATTCATCGAGGACGATCCGGCACGCGCGGGATTGTACCAACGCGCGGGAGCGCTCCGCACTTCGATCCTCGCGGGCATCGTGTACGACTGGACCGTCGCGGCGCTGATCCTCGCTTCGCCGGCCGCGCTCCTCTCGCTCTTGCGAATCCCGCCGCCGCCCGAGCCGTACCACTTCCAGTTCGGCGCGCTCCCGCTCGTGATCCTCCCGTTCTTCTATCGACTCGCGTGGCGCGACCCGGTCCGCTACTCGGGCGTCGTCGGCGCGATGGTGATCGCGCGCCTCGTCGGGTTCGCGTACCTCGCGATGTACGGCGCGGCGCGCGGCGAGGCCGCGGCGTTCGTCGCGTTCGGCGCGGTCGACCTCGCGTTCGCGGCGATGCATCTCGCGCTCGCGCGGCGCGCCGGGTTCGCGCGCGGCGACCTCTTCCCGTTCGCCAGATGACTTCGCGCGCAATGCCCGCGCGATTCCTTCGTTGACAGCCGCGCGGCCCGAGTGATAATCTGCGATTCGTCACGGCGAACGAATCCAAAAAACCCTGCCGTGCTCGGGATGCCGCGGACTATTTTTGAGCCAACAGTCCGAGAACGGGAGCCCATATACCGCCGGGTAGCGCGATCCCTTCGGGGATGCGTGAGCCGGAGGCGAGGGCACCCACCTGGAGGAATCCGGGTCAAACGTAGCCAGGCACCCGGCACTCGGCGGGGTTTTTCTTTCCCCCCGGAGATGTCCGTTCCTCTAGACAGCGTTACTGCTCGGGTGTAGTTTCGCCGCGCATCGCATCGATTGGCGCGGCCGTCTTCAGCGCCCGCGCGGAGCGCCATCGCGCCGCGATCCGACCCCGTCGGCCGCGGCTAGCCATCAGGAGGTCTACATGACGCGATTTGGCATCATCCTCACGCTCGGCCTCGCGCTCGTCGCTTCCGTCGCTTTGACGGGAACGGCGCGCGCGCAGCTCGAGAACAACCTCTCCTCGTACACGGGCGCCAACGCCGAAGGGTACTTCTTGCCCTTCAAGAACGCAGTCGGGTCCGCGCTCAACAGCGGTCTCTACACGTCCGGCCGAGTCCCGAAGTCGGGCCTCCACTTCCGGCTCGAAGCGCGCGGCATGCTCGTGAACTTCGGCGATGACGACAAGACATTTCAGGCGAAGGCCGAGGGCGGCTTCCCGGAGGACACGACGTTCACTGCGCCGACGGTCGTCGGGCTCCCCGGCGCCGTCACGGTCATCGATCCCAACACGCAGGCCGCGTTCGCCGCGCCCGGCGGGGTCGATATCGACCGGCTCGTCCTGGCCGCGCCGCAGCTTGTCGTCGGCAGCGTCGCCGGCACCGAGGCGATCTTCCGCTACATCGCCGTCGAGACGGGCGACGCGGAGATCGGAGACGTCTCGTTGTTCGGGATCGGCGCGCGGCACAGCATCTCGCAGTACCTGACCGACTTCCCGGTCGATCTCGCGGCGATGGTCTTCTATCAGAAGTTCGAGGTCGGGAACGACTTCGTTGACGCGAAGGGATTCACGTACGGGATCCAGGCCAGCAAGAACCTGGGAATCCTGGAGCCTTACGCCGGCTTCGCGCTCGACTCGTTCGACATGAACGTCGATTACGACCTGACGGTCAACGACACCACGGTTCCGGTGAAGCTCGACTTCGAGCGGACGACGAACGCGCACCTGACGCTCGGCGGGACGCTTCACTTCGCGATTCTGCATCTCAACGGCGAGCTGAACATCGCGGACCAAACCGGATTCACGGTCGGCCTCGGCCTTGGCCGCTAGGAAGGAGGAGAGACACATGAAAAACGCACTCACGATCCTTGCGCTCCTCCTCGTCGGCCTGATGGCCGTAGGCGCGGGCTGCACGAAGGATACGGAACTCGGGGCGATCGTCGCGGCGGTCGTGTCGGACACGTTTTCGACGGCCGGTTACACCGAAGCGACGGATGCGGACACGGCCGTCGCGGACGTGGGCAGCGCGATCCTCGACGCGGTGGACGAGGTCGATTTGGATGACATCGATAGCGTCCGCGTCACGGGCGTCTGCTACGCGGTGGACAGCTATGCCGGAACCGAGAGGACCCGGACCGGATCGGTCACCGTCGATGCTCTGACTCTTGCCACTTTCAACATCGTGACCAACAGCGCCACTGCCGGCTGCTCAGGCGACGGGAAGCTCAACCTCGACTCGGCCGGGATGAGCTATGTGAACGAGGAACTCAACGACTTCCTCGACGCGGTGAAGGCTGCCGAGTCGGCGAAGAGCGCCGGCGGAACGCCGACCCTCGAGTTCACCTATATCGCGGCGTGGAGTTCGTCGCCGTCGCCGAGTTCAGGCGACCCGGACAACTTCAGCTGGCACGTCGATCTCAAGTTCCAGATTTACTACTCGCCGACGGTGGAGCTGCCCGACATTTAGTCGAGCGGCCGGCTCGCTCGGCGGGCGCAAACGAATCGGGGCGCGTCACTCGCGACGCGCCCCGATTCTTTTCCGGATCTTCGTTGAATCGGCGGCGGCCGTCGACTACTTCTGCCCCGGTTTCGCCGGCGCCTTGAACGCGACGTAGTGCGTCGAGCCGCGGCGATCGACTAGGAACATCACCGGCTCGTCGTCCTTCACCGTGTCGAGCGCCTTGCGGTAATCGCGGAGCGTCGCGACCGCGCGCGAGTTGACTTCGATGATGACGTCGCCCTCGCGAACGTCGTACCTCTGGGCGACCGAGCCGCGGTTGACGCCCGTCACGACGACGCCGTCGTCCGACTTCAGCTCGTACTGCTCCTGGATCGCCGGCGTCACCGCGCTCACCTCGATGCCGAGCTTCTCGACGCTCTTCTCCGCGACGACCGGCTTCTCCTCATCCTCCGCCTCGGCGACGTCCTTCAACTCGCCCAGCACGAGCGAGACGTTTTTCTTCTGGCGGTCGCGCAGCACGGTCAGATCGACGCGCGTCCCCGGCTTCGTCCGCGCGACGAGGTTCCGAAGCTGCGCCGTGCTCTTCATCGTCACGCTGTTGAGCTCGATGATCACATCGCCGCGCTTGAGGCCCGCCTTCTCCGCCGGGCTTCCCGACGTGACGTCCCCGACGATCACGCCCTCGCTCACGGTCAGCCCGCGCGCCTCCGCGATCTCGTCCGTCACGTTCTGGATCATGACGCCGAGCCAGCCGCGCGTGACCTTTCCATCTTTGATCAGCGAGTCCATGATATTCCGCGCCATGTTGATCGGGATCGCGAACCCGACGCCCTGGCTTCCGCCGGTGCGCGTCGCGATCGCGGTGTTGATGCCGATCACTTTCCCCTCGGTGTCTACGAGCGCGCCGCCCGAGTTGCCGGGGTTGATCGCGGCGTCGGTCTGGATGTAGTCCTCGTAATCGGTCAGGCCGACGTACGAGCGGCCCATCGCGGAGATGATCCCCGCGGTGACCGAGTGCGAAAGGTTCTCGCTGAACGGCGAGCCGACCGCCAGCACCCACTCGCCGACTTCGAGTCCGTCCGAGTCGCCCATCTCCACCGCCGGAAGGTTCTTCGCCTCGACCTTGATCACGGCGATGTCGGACTTCGGATCGGTCCCGACGAGCGTGGCGGGAACGTGGCGCCCGTCTTCGAACCCGACCTGAATCTCGTCGGCGTTCGCGATGACGTGGTTGTTCGTCAGGATGTAGCCGTCCTCGCTCACGATGACGCCCGAGCCGAGGCCCTGCTGGCGGAAACCCTCGTCATTGTTGTTCTCGTCGCCGTTCGGGTTCTGATCGAAGAAGTGATGGAAGAAATCCTTCGGGTCCTCGCCCTGACCCTCGCCTTCGCCCCCTCCGCCCCCCTCGCCCTGGCCGGGGTTTCCGCGGAAGCGGAAGTTGCGCCGCATCGCGGACGGCTTGAAGACCTTCGTGCTCGAGACCGTCACGACCGACGGCGTCAGCTCTTTCGCGATCTCGACGAACGTCCGGCTCGCCTCGTTGATCGTCCGCTGCGTCGCCAACTTCGTTTCGGACGAGGCGATCGACGCCGTCGGCGCGCTCTTCCAGTGGAGTTCGACGTTGAGCTGCGAGGCGAACAGGATGCCGAGCGCGAACCCGGTCCCGATCAGCGCGGCCAGCGCCGCGGCTTTCATCTTGCCTGACATTTTGTGGAGTCCTCCTTGGGTCCGGTGGGGGCTTTCGCTGTTCGGTGACAGGATATCAAACCCGCTCCCGCTCGTAAAAGTTCCAAGCGGGGCGGGGCTGGCCGCCCAGCCGTGCTCAGCGGCTTATCGTCACTCCGGCGCGGGCGCACCAGCGGGCGACCACGCAGGCGGAGCAGAGCGGCGACACCGGTTTGCAGAGGTTCTGCCCGTACGTCACGAGGAGGTCGTTGAGCGGGATCCAGTGGCGGCGCGGGAGCTGCGCCCGGAGCGCCGTCTCCGTCTCGTCGGGCGCCTTCGTCTTCACGTAGCCCCACCGGTTCGTGATCCTGTGGACGTGGATGTCGACGCAGATTCCGGGTTTGCCGAAGCCGAGCGTCACGACGAGGTTGGCGGTCTTGCGGCCGACGCCGGGGAGCGACACGAGCGCCTCGATGGTATCGGGGACGCGGCCGTCGAACCGCTCGAGGATCTCGCGCGAGACGGCGCGGAGCGTGCGCGCCTTCGTCCGGTAGAACCCGACCGGGTAGATCGCGCGCTCGATCGTTCGCGGCGACAGCGCGAGGATCGCCTCGGGCGTGCGCGCCAGCGCGAACAGCCGCGCCGTCGCCGCCTCCGTCGTCGCGTCCTTCGTGCGGAGCGAGAGGAGGCACGAGATGAGGATCGTGAACGAGTCGCGGTCGCGCGCGACCTTCGAAACGATCGGCTCTCGCCACGCGGCGACGGCGCCCGCGACTCGCCGGAGGACCGCGCCGATCTCGCGGTTCGTTACGCGCGGCGCCCGCGATGCCAGCGACGCCCGGCTCGCGACGCGTGGCGCCTTCCCTCTCGGCATTTCTCTCGGCATTTCTCTTTGACTCCGGCTGGGGGCGGTTGCTAACCTCGGCGCGTCGTTCCCCCGGACCTTACCACGGCGTCGATTTCCCCTCTCGAGGAGGCTGTCGTTGGATCAAGATCTCCTTGCAATCGAACAACTGAAAAGCGCCCGCGAGAAGATTCTCGCCGAGGTGCGGAAGGTGATCGTCGGCCAGTCGGAAGTGATCGACGACTTGTTGATCGCGCTCCTCGCGAACGGGCACTGCCTTCTCGTCGGCGTGCCGGGCCTCGCGAAGACGCTCCTGATCTCGACTCTGGCGCGGATCCTCGATCTTCAATTCAACCGGATCCAGTTCACGCCGGATCTCATGCCCTCGGACATCACGGGGACCGACATTCTCGAAGAAGATCGGACGACCGGGAAGCGCGCGTTCACGTTCGTGAAGGGGCCGGTGTTCGCGAACATCGTGCTGGCCGACGAGATCAACCGGACGCCGCCGAAGACGCAGGCCGCGCTGCTGCAGGCGATGCAGGAGAAGCAGGTGACGGCGGGCGGACGCACGTACTCGCTCGACCTCCCGTTCTTCGTCCTCGCGACGCAGAACCCGATCGAGCAGGAAGGAACGTACCCGCTCCCCGAGGCGCAGCTCGACCGGTTCATGTTCAACATCTGGGTCGACTACCCGTCGTTTAAGGACGAGATGGAAATCGTCGAATCGACGACGTCGGCGTACGAGGCGTCGCTGTCGCGCGTACTCAACGCCGAGGAGATCCTCGCGCTGCAGCGGCTCGTGCGGCGCGTGCCGGTGTCCGACCCGGTGATCGCGTACGCGGTCGCGCTCGCGCGTCGGACGCGGCCCGTCGAGGCGGAGGCGCCCGCGTTCGTCAAGAGCTGGGTGTCGTGGGGCGCCGGCCCGCGCGCCTCACAGTACCTCGTCCTCGGCGCGAAGACGCGCGCGATCCTGCACGGCCGCAAGACGCCGGCGTTCTCCGACGTGCGCGCCGTCGCGCGCGCCGTCCTGCGCCACCGGATCGTCACCAACTTCAACGCAGAGGCCGAAGGCGTCGACGCGATCCGGATCATCGACCGGCTGATCGAAGAAGTCCCCGAAGAGGTCGCGGTCCCGAAGGCGTGACGACCGCATCCGAGGATCTCCGCCGCTTCCTCGACCCCGAGGTCGTCAGCAAGATCTCGGGGATGGACGTGAAGGCGCGCCTCGTCGTCGAAGGGTTCATCGCCGGACTGCACAAAAGCCCGTACAAGGGTTTTAGCGTCGAGTTCGCCGAGCACCGCCAGTACATGCCGGGCGATCCGCTCAAGCACGTCGATTGGAAGGTCTACGCCAAGTCGGACAAGTTTTACGTCAAGGAGTACGAGGAGGAGACGAACCTTCGCGCGACGATCGTGATCGACGCGAGCGCGTCGATGGGCTACGCGTCGGGCGGGATGACGAAGTTCGACTACGCGACGCATCTTGCCGCCGCGCTCTCGTACCTCATGCTCAAGCAGCAAGACTCGGTCGGGCTCACGCTGTTCGACACGAAGCTCCGCCGGCACATTCCGCCGCACGCGTCGGCCAAGCAGCTTCACATCCTGCTGCGCGAGCTGGCCGAGGCCAAGCCCGGCGCCGAGACGAACATCCACGAATCGCTCCGCGCGCTGACGGAGCGCGTGAAGCGGCGCGGCTTGATCGTCCTCATCTCAGACCTATTCGACGAGCGCGGCGCGCTCCTCTCGGCGCTCAAGTACTTCCGCCATCGCAAGCACGAGGTGATCGTGTTCCACGTGCTCGACAACGAAGAGTCCGAGTTCGGCTTCGATCGCGAGGCGATCTTCGAGGACATGGAGACGAAGGAAGAGATCCACGTCGAGCCGTGGCGGATTCGGAACGAGTACGCCGCCGAGGTGCGGGCGTGGAGCGAGGCGATCAAGCGCGAGTGCCGCGAGCACCGGATCGACTACGTCTTGATGAACACGAAGACGCCGTTCGATGTGGCGTTGACGTCGTTCTTGGAGAAGCGGTCGAGGTTGGGGTAGGGAGGAGGGGCGGCGTTCAACTGGTAGCCATCTGGCAAGATCGCCCAGTCCGATCCGACCCACGCCGAGACGGAACTTCGGCAGGGCGAGGCTTGGCTCAGGCTCGCGTCATACAGCGGCTACCCTTCAAGCCTCAGCAACTGCGCCGACATCGCCCGCCCCCGACTTTCAGTTCACGTCGACGACGACTTGGCGAGACAATCGCGACTGTTCTGAAGTCGCGCTTGGTGCCGCCGCGCTTCCTCCAGCCATACACCGCCCACTTCGAGACGCCGAACTTCTTGGCAACCAGGTCGGCGGTCCATCCGTTCGCCTTCGCGGTCGCGAGGATCTGGGCGCGGGCGGTGCGGGTGAGGCGCTTCTGAGTCTTCTTCTTCATGGTCGATAACCTCCTTGAGGGGACGAGCAAGACTCTAGCGCGTCAATCGGGACCCTTGAATCACAAGTGACTGTTCGCTGGATCGCCTTGCGCCTTTGTCAATCTGTGTAGTTACCAGGCAGACAACGAGCCCGACAAGCAGCACCTCCCAGATTCGTCCTTGACACTGACTCCTCCCCCGCGTGATAATCCCGCCGTTCCCGTGCAGCGCCTCCGGGGCTTTTCATCCCTTCCCCGCCCGCCGCTCGCCGCGCTGCCAGGACTGAGATCCCGCCAGGAATCGGAGGATCGAGAGATGAGAGGGTTGGCTCTCGTGGGTGTGCTCGCGGTTCTCTCTCTGGACACGCCTTGCCTCGGACAGGGCGAGCCTGACCCGACGGACCTGGATCTGGACGGTGTGCCGGGCCTCGCGCCGCCGCCGGCGATTCCGCAAGCTGCGGCACCTTCGGTCCTCGTCGGAACGGGCCAACTGCTGATCGATCGCTCGCACAATGAAGCGTTCGACGTCTCCGGGTTGACGAGTTTCCTCCTCTCGCAGGGTTGGGTCGTCGCCGAGAACTATGCCCCGATCACAGACAGCATCCTCACCGGACAAGACATCCTGATGATCCCGACTCGAAGCGTCTTCACGACGATGACCCCGTTTTCCGCCGCGGAAGTCTCGGTGATCCAGGGGTTTTTGCAGGGTGGGAAGGGGCTCTGGGTGCTCCACGACAATCTCGACCCAACCTCCGTCAACACGCTTACTCAGACTTTCGGCATCAGCTATCTCTATGACTATGTTCAGGATCCAACGAACAATGAAGGCAACCCCGCAGCGCCAACTATTCACCTCTTGACCCCGCACGCCATCGTCAACGGCGTCGAATCTTATGGCTACTATTTGGGCGATTGCATTTCGGTCATGCAGCCCGCCTCTATTGTCGGACGCGCGGATGAGGACTCGTATTCTCTCTACTGTCTTCTTGGGACACAGCCGCCGACACTGGCGGTTTGGCAAGCTGGCGGTCGCGCCGTGTTCTCTGGTGACATCACACCGCTTCATCCTAACTACTACTCAGTGCGACTCCGCCCCGAAGAGCAGCTTCTTCTTCAGAACATCGCCAACTGGCTCCTCGGCGATTCGCCCACAGCGGTTTCCCCGACGACGTGGGGAAGCGTAAAGTCCCGATACTCCTTCCCTGCAAGCCAGACAAAGGAAACCCGGCCGATGCCATCGCCATAGCTGGTCTGGGCGAAGTCACGACATCCTCCTGCGCGCCTGTCACCCCCCCCTCGCGACGACACCTCCAGCGCTTGAGGCTACATTCCCTCCCGTAAAGCAGGAGTTCTCGGGCATGAGTACTCCAGATAGACGAGTCGACCTCCTCGCCAGCAAGCTGCCGTCAGAGTTGCCGGCAATGGACTCTCGGGAACTGAAGGACCAATTCTCAGAGCCGCCATCCCGCAATCGATGGGCCGTGCCGCTGGTCGCAGCGCTTTTCGTCCTGGCTTCTGAGAGGGCAATCGCGAGGATCAACTGGGAGCCCGATTCAATCCTCGTGAAAGGGAATCTCCCTTTCCCTGCCCTCGCGACAAAGGATGGAGGCCCGTATAGGGTTCTGGTTTCACCCGGCGGGACGGTGTTTTTTCTGTGGCCTGACACAACCGGAGACGACTCCGATCCGAACGCGCCTGCCGAGAGTTTGAAGTTCTGCGATGGTCGGCTCGCGTTCTCGTCCAATAGTCGATGTCCGTCCTACCTGGACGAATACAACCCTCCGAAACCACCTCCGGAAACAGCCCCGCCAGACTCGATATTCCCGCGCTCTTGTCGCTACTACCATCTTCCGAAGTACCCATCCTCGCTGTATCTGATGGCGCGCTACCCAGACGGCACTACAGGTCCGGTCGAGATGGCGATTCCGATTGATCCGAACTCTCTGACTTCGCTCAACATCGGCCATGACGCGGCCGTCGGGCCGGACGGCTCGGTCCACCTCGTCTGGAATGAAATGGTCCCGAATGTGCTGCTGGAGCCAGCACCGTACAGCAATTCTACGACGTTTGCGCTCACCTTGCCCGTTACAGGCTCCGAACTTATGTACAACAGGTGCGGGGTTAACACGGACTTCGACCCGTACCCGGATTCCATCGCCTGGATCATCGGCCCAGACAGTGCCGCGTGCGTCGATTCTTTCGGGGCCCCCTGCGATTCATTCACGACATCTCTCGTCGACAGCCTCGCCTATCCTTGCTGGCGCCAACTCGGCCCCCTGAATGTCATCTGCTACCGGCGCCGGTATCCGAGCGGCTACTGGGGCCCCGTTCACCGCAACATCGCCAACTGGACGGACCTCAACAACCCGGATTCTCTCCGGACGACGCTCGACCCCGTGATCTCCGTCGATTCTGAGGGCTGGGTCTACGTTGCGTGGGCGCAGAAGCCGCCGGAAATCCCCTCCTGCGCCTGGCGCGGTGGAAGCAGGAGGGGCGGCCCAGGCGGTGAGCAAGCCAAGGGCGCATTCAACACGCCCCAGCACGACTGCTTCTTCCGCAAGTGGGATTCGTCCGTTCACGCAGAGGGGCCGGATGGCGATGATCCGGTGATTCGGGTTACCACGGACACGAACCCGTTTCCAAGCTCTATGCCGGTCGGCTACCAGGACCACGATGAGTTTCAACAAGATCTGCCCTACGACATGATGGTCGTGGGATCAGGGAGCGCAGCGAAGGTCCATCTCCTACTGTGGCGCGGACCCACGATGGGCGTGCCGAGGTCCAATGGCGTCGACGAGTTTTCCGACAACGGCCTGTACACGTTCTCGACTGATCTTGGCGCGACCTGGTCCGCGAGGAAGCCGCTTACGAAGTCGCTCTGGGAGCTTTACCCGTGCCCAGTGACTGGGGATCCCTATCAGATCGCCGACGGACCAGGCACGATCGAGCTTCCGAGGGGCCGCTTTTTGCAGAAGAGCAGCGGCCCGGTGCACGTGTTGTACGCGCACGAGTACGTTGTGCGCTCCGACAGCTGCCCAGGCTGTGAGTATGTACCGGGTTGCTTTACCGAGAAGAAGTACGGGATGGAGGTCTTCCATCGGCAGCTTGTCGGCGATGACCCGGAATCATGGGCGCCCCCATACAGCCAGTTCCCAAATCGGCTCACGAGATACGATACCGAAGATAGTGCGGTTTGCAAAAGGGAAGCTCGTCCGGTGGGCATCACGGCGTCGGACGGATCCCTCCACGCATTTTGGTTCGTCGAGGGGGATTCGTCGTGTGATTATGGCGAGAACTCGATGAACCCGATGCTTGCGGGCGGTACGCATGTCTTCCATGCTGAGCTCAAGGGCGGCCAGTGGGGATACCCGGACACCGTCATGAGCTTCACATCGGGGACGGATCCATCCGTCGCCAGCGTGGAAGTGGAAGAGCGCAATGGAATCTTCCACCTTCTCGTTGCTAAGGGGCCATTCCAGGTGGATCCGCTAAATTCTGAGGAGCCAGCAGGACAGTACCTCCTTCCGGCAACTGCCGCGCTTTACTACAAACGAGGCATGTTCGCACCGGAGACGACCGCCTACACGTGCGATCTCTCCAATGCGGACACGGTCGGAAACCTGATCACCTGGTCCGACTCAATCGTCCTGTGCCAGGACTACACCGTGGACTCCTGCTCGACCCTCGAGATCGAGCCGGGGACAGAGGTGATCGTCCAGCATGGAGGAGACATCGCCCTCACGATTCGCGGGAAACTCCTCTGCGAGGGCACGGCCGCAGCGCCGATCGTTTTCCGATCGGATCGCATCCCGGAGCGCGCCACGATCGGCGACTGGACGGGGATACGGGTGGAGGGGCCATCGGCGAGGGCCCGGCTCGTCCACACGAAGATCTCAGGCGCGGTGTTCGGGGTACATCGGGCTCAGGATGCGGGGAATAGCCAGCCGCCTGCGAGCTGCGCGGCGGCCGACACAGCCGTTCGCACGGGAACTGTGTGGATCGACAGTTGCCGAATCGCCTACAATGAGCAGGCCGGGGTGCAGATCGAAGGCGACGCGTTGTCTTCAACGCTCGATCGGCTCCACGTAGGAAACTCGGAGCTTCTCACGAACCTGAAGGGAATCGTCGTCGAGAACGCATCCGCGGACGACAGCAGCGATGGCGGCGGGAACCGTCACTTCGTGATCATCGGCAACCAGATCCGATTCAACGAACTCTACGGCATCGAGATCCGAGGGAAGTACGCGCGGAAAGTTGTTGTCGACAGTAACCTCGTCCAGGGATACGGCGAGGACGAATTCATTGCGGTCCCCGATACAGCAGAAGATCCCATCGACGTCGGGCTATTCTACGATGAGACCGGTCACGACGGGGCGGACGGCGATATCCTGACCGTGTGCCGGAACACGTTTTACCGAATCGAAGGCGAGGCGATCAAGCTCGGCTACCTTGAAGACATGCTCACGGGCTACACGAAGACGAAGACGACGGCAGGAGCGGGGGCTACGGAATCGCCCGTGCTGATGCGGGGGAACTTCATTCACAGGGTAGGGACTGGGTTCTCTCTCGACTCGGCGCGGGGCGTGTTGATTCGCGGGAACTGGCTCCAGTGGTACACGACGGGTCTCACGACGACGACGTGGAAGCCGAAACTCGGGACAAGCACGACAAGCAACTCATGTTCTGCGGAGAGTAGTGGGTGCAACTACTTCGTGAACGGCGATTACCACAATGGACTGTGGTTCACGGACGGGCCTCCGGACTCGTTCAAGTTTCATGTGATCGCTCCTGAGACGGGAGCATCGACGGACAATCTCTTCGCTCGCATGAATTACTGGAGGCCGGTCCACCTCCAAGACAGCCTCGATCAGGCCTCCTGTGACACGAGCGAGTACTTCTCCATTGCGCCTACGACCGGCAACTTGATCCTCGAGCCGTGCCTATGGGGACTGCTCGGCCCACCGAGCACGGATTTCTGGAACGTGTTGCAGATGCCGTTGAAAGCCCCGCCAGGAGGAGTGTCTGGTCGACAGACGCTGGCCCCGCCTAATCAATTCGCCCTCTATGGGAACTTCCCGAACCCGTTCAATCCTGTGACAAATATTCGGTACGACGTCCCGGTGGAGACATCGGCCGCAGAGCTATCGATCTATGATGTTCAAGGACGACGCGTCCTCATGCTCAGAGAAGGCCGAATGCGCCCCGGGCGATACACGGAACCGTGGGACGGGCGAAACACGGAAGGACGCTTCGTCGGGAGCGGAGTCTACTTTGTGAGACTCAAGGCCGGGACCTTTGACGAGACCCGCAAGATGGTGCTGCTCAAATGAGATCGTCATCGGCGACAGGGCGAGGCGATTGGGAATCTCCCACGTGGTTGGCCTGTCCAGTTCTCGCAAGGAGGGCACGGTGATGATTGGGCTAAAGTCCTGCTCTCGAACAATCTCGGCGGCTCGGCGATCGGCTTGCTGGACCATGCTGATTGTTGGCGTCGGCCTGTTCGTCGCCCTCGACCATTCTTCCGTTCTAGCGAGTGGGCAGGGCATCGATCTTGGGGCGCCGTCTGTGGTCGGGGAAACGAACGGCGAGGGCTACCTCATCCTGGCGCTCCCCGCCGATCTTGCGGGTCAGATCGACGGTCGGGTCAACGAGGCCGTACTGAACCTGACGTGCGGCTGGATCCAGCCAGGGATGATCGTCGAAGCGATCCCGTTCGACACTGCCGCGGACTCGATCCCGGAGGGTGGACTGCCCCGCGGTGGGAGCCGGAGTTCTCTGCTCGGGCGCGCCGTCGTCGTCTACCGAGACGGAGGCTCGGGACAGTGCACGATTCCTCTGCGCCGACTCGTCCAGGCGGTCGATGGAGCGGCTTCCACGGCGGACAAGATCCTTCTCGGCCTCAGGACGGGGGATGAGGTGTACGGACGTTGGCCGGCAGCAGCGCTCGAACGCTTCAACCAGAATCCGTCGGCATGGAGCGCGAAGCTCTACATCTATTCATCATCGCCAGATTGAGCGATTACGACGGGCGGGCGAGGTGCTCGTCCTACCAGTTGAATGTGTCCCTCGCCGGCCGTCGAAATTGGGCCAGCGCCTACTTCTTCTCCACAATATCGTCGTGCGTCTTTCCGACTGCGCTGAGAACCTCGTCCATCTCCTTCTGTGGCACCTTGAACGCGTCGAGCGTGGCGACGAGATGCGTGACCGACTTGTCCCACTGCGCTTGCGTGATGCCCATGCCGGCGTGCGCGGTCTTCATGTCGCGGCCGGTGTAGTAGCACGGTCCGCCGGTCAGCGCGCAGAGCTGATCGACGATGTTCTGCCGAACGCGCTTGAGCGAATCGCTGCTGTGCCCCTTGAAGAACGGCGCGAGGTCCGGGTCGCTCGCGAGGCGCCCGATGAAATCGTCCGTGACCGCGGCGAGCGCGTCGAATCCGCCGAGCCTGTGGTAGAGAGACTTGGCCGTTGCCGGCGTCGATCCGGTCTGCGCGAGCGCGAGCGCGGGCGCACCGGCCAGCGCCACGAGGATGATCGCGCCGAGCAGCACGCCCGAGACCGCACTGGTAATCCGTCGAGATGACATCGAAGATCTCCTCGCCGGGGATCGCCCGGCCTGAGTGGTCTACTTCTCCCCCGCTACTTTTTCTCGACGACCTCGTCCCGCGACTTCGATAGCAGCGCGAGCAGATCGTCTTTCTCCGTTGCCGCCACCTTCATCTCGTCGAGGGTCGCGCCGAGAAGCTTCATCAGATCGTCCCAGTCGGCCCGGCTGATTCCCATGCCGGCGTGCGCGGTCTTCATGTCCCGGCCGGAGTAGAAGCACGGGCCGCCCGTCATCTCGCACAGCTTCGTGACGATCTGTTGCCGCGTCTTGATCGATGAATCGGTGCTGTGGCCGGCGAAGAACGGGGCGAGCTGCGGGTTGGCGACAACGCGTCCGATCAGGCCATCCGTTACGGCGGCGATCACGTCGTATCCGCCGAGCCGCTGGTACAGCGTCTTTCCGGGCGCGGGCGCTGCGACGCACGCGGCCGACACGAGGACCGAGGCGATCATCGCCCCGCACAGCGCGCTCGCGATCCGTTCCGGTCTCGTCATGCCCTGCCCTCCCGAGGTTTGTCCCGATTCCGCGCCGGATTCCGCGTGGTGAAGTCGATCGACTCCGGTCGCTCGATAATACGGAAAGACGGCCCTCAGCGGATCCATGATCTCGAACGGCCGGCGACCCCCGGGGCGCACCCCCCGCGACACGTCTCGCGATTGCCCCCGACTTTCTTGACACCGGCCGCGGGCCGGTGCTAGCGTCGCGGTTCGGACTGAAAACACGTGGTCTCCCGAGTTTCGAAGGTGGACTCCCCGCTCGTCATCCTGGTTCTGCACCGTCCGCGATCGCAACGGGGAACCGAAACTCGCGCCGACGAAAGGAAGGCCGGAATGCCCACGAAAGAGGAGCTGGGACGCCGACTGAAGACGGTGCGACTCGCGCGTGGGATGACGCTCAAGGATGTAGAAGGGCGATCCGGCATCTCGATGACGCACACGTCGAAGATCGAGCGCGGAAAGGCGTCCCCGACGATTCAGGCGCTCGAGAAGCTGGCGCGGGCGCTCGACAAGACGCTCCCGTACTTCGTCGAGGAGAGCGACCTGTCGGAGGTGTCGATCGTGCGGAAGGGCGAGCGGCCGGTGATCCTGCAGGAGCAAGACGGCGTCGTCGTCGAAGGGTTGTCGAGGGGCGTGCCCGGCGGAACGCTCCATTTCTACTATGTGTCCGCGCCGCCGAGCAGCAAGGAGACGGTCCGCCAGGCGCACGGCGGCGAAGAATGCGCGATCGTCATCCGCGGGACCCTCGAGGTCGGAGTCGGCGAGGAGCGGCATCTCTTGCGGAGCGGCGAGAGCATCCATTACAAGGCGACAATGCCGCACTTCTTCCGGAACTCCGGCAACACGCGGGCGGAGGCGATCTGGGGAAGCACGCAGAACCCGCTGTTCTGATTCATCGGCGCCTGATTCATCGGCGCTCGATCCGTCGACACCCGATTCGTCCACCCCTGGATTAGGATTCGCGCGGGGCGCACCCGGTGGGCTTCCTCAACTCGCTCTTCCTGATCGGTCTCGGCGCCGCCGTCCTCCCGATCCTCATCCACCTGCTCGCGCGGCAGAAGGCGAAGCGCGTCCTGTTCGGGAGCGTCGAGTTCATCCGCCGCCTCGACGAGAAGAGGCGCCGCAGATTCCGCCTGACGCAACTGTTCCTCCTCGCGCTCCGGGTCCTTCTCCTCGCGCTGATCGCGCTCGGGTTCGCGCGGCCGACGTTTCGGCATTCGCTGTTCGGCGAGACAGGGCGCGGACGGACCGCCGCGGTGATCGTGCTCGATGCGAGCGCGTCGATGGGTGGCGCGATGGGGGGCGTCGGTGCTTCGGCGAGCGCCGCCAGCGCCGCTTCGAGGACCACGTCGTCCGCCGAGAGCCCGTTCGAGGCGGCCCGGCGCCGCGCGCTCGACGTCGTGGATTTGTTGAGCGACGACGACGAGTCGGCGGTCCTGCTGGCGACGGCGCTCCCGCGCGGGCCGACTCAGAGCCTCACGCGAACGCGCGACCTTCTCCGCGACGAGATCGCGCGCGCGGCGCCGACCGCCGCGGCGTCCGACCTCGCCACAGCGCTCCGCGACGCCGCGCGCCTTCTCGCCGACGCGCGCTCGCCCAACCGCGAGCTGTACGTCATCTCCGATTTTCAGAAGAACACGCTCCCCGAGTCGGGGTTTCATCTCGCGATGCCGCCGGGCATGCGCACCTACCTTTTGCCGGTCGCGCACGACGATCGCGGCAACGCGGCGATCACGGCGGTCGCGTGCCGCGAGACGCGGCTCGGCAGCGGGGAGCTTGCGGTCGAGGCGGAGGTCGCGCGCTTCGGCGGGAACGGCGCGCTCGAGACGCTTGTCACGCTCGCGATCGACGGCGTAGAGAGGGAGCGCCGGCTCGTGTCGGTCGAGCCGGGCGAGAAGCGCGCGGTCGCATTCACGACGCGCGTCGAGACGCGCGGGTTCCACGAAGGCGTCGTGACGTGCGACGCGAAGGACCTCGCGATCGACAACGCGCGCCCGTTCGTCATCGGCCTTTCAGAGGGGATCCGCGTCCTCGTCGTTGACGGGCGCGGCCGGTCGGAGCGGGGGAGCGCGTACTTCGTCGGGCGCGCCCTCTCGCCCGAGCCGAGCGCGGCGGGATTCTTCCGCGTGACGCGCGTCGGCGCGGTCGAGGAGGGGCTTCCGGACCTCGCGCCGTACGGAGCGGTGGTCCTCGCGGACGTCGCGCGCCTTTCGGAAAGCAATCTGGGGCGCCTCGCGGCGTATCTCGACAAGGGAGGCGGCGTCCTCGTCCTTCCGGGCCGAACGCTCGACGCGGCGTCGTACTCGAAGTCGCTCCTTCCGCGTCTCGGGCTCTCCGCGCGGATCGCGACGCCGCCCGTCGAGTTCGCGGGGAGCTTCGCGCGAGTCGACGAGATCGCGGAGGGCCACGCGATCTTCGCGCCGTTCGGCGAGAGCCGCCGCCGACTCTTCCGCGAGACGAAAATCTTTCGCCATTTTCCGGTCGAGGTCGGGCAAGGGTCGCGCTCGATCGCGCGGTTCGGCGGCGGCGCAGCGGCGATCGTCGAGGCGGACCGCGCCAGCGGCGGGCGCGCTCTGCTCGCGACGTTTCCGATCGACCCGGAGTGGACGACCCTCCCGCGCGACCCGGTCTTCGTGCCGATTCTTCACGAGATGATGAAGTTCCTCGCGCGCGTCGAGAGCCCGGAAGCGATGAACCTCGTCGTCGGCGCGCCGTACCGCCGCGTCGTGACCGACATTCCCGACGGCGAGTCGATCGTCGCCGTCGCGCCGGACGGAAGCGAGACGCTCGTCAGCCCGCGGTCCGAAGCGGCGGGCCTCGTCGCCGAGGTCCGCGAGACGGCGCTGGCGGGGATCTACACGCTCCGCACGCCGTCGGCCGAATACCCGTTCGCCGTCGCGGTCGATCCGCGCGAGTCCGACTTGGCGCCCCTCTCTCCGTCAGAGATCTCCGAGGCGTTTCCGAAAGCGGAGAGCGTCGCGCCCAGCGCCGAGATTCGGCGCGCGGTCCTCGCCGGCCGGTTCGGCCGCGAGTATTGGCGGCCCGTTCTGTTCGCGGCGCTCCTCGTCGCGATCGCGGAGTCGCTCGCGGGGCGCGGCGCGTGGCGCGGGGCCGCGGGCGCGGGCGCGAGTGCGGGCGCGGGTCGGGGCGTGGGCGCGGGCGCCGCGGCGGGCGCGGCCGGCGCCGCGCGCGGCTCCTCCGGCTCCGGGTCCGAGGGAAAGCGTGCCGTTTGACGCGATTCGGGAGCGAATAGCCGAAGTTCCGCGCTGGGCCGAACTCGTCGGCGGCGTCGCGCGCGGCGAGTCCGCGCGCCTGCAGGGCCTCGCCGGCTCGTCGCGCGCTCTCGTCGCCGCGGCGCTGCTCGACGCGGCGGGCCGCGGCGGGCTTTTCGTCGCGCCCGACGCGGACGCGGCCGAGGCGCTCGAGAGCGACCTCGCCCTCCTGGCGGGTCGCGCGCGCGTCGCGGCGTTCCCGAACCTCGAATCGCTACCGTACGACGAGCAGTCGCCGCATCCGATGACGATCGCGGCGCGGATGACGACGCTCACGCGGATGACGCGCAGCGGCGCCGCCCCGGGCGCGCCGCTCTTCGTCGTGGCGACCGCGCGCGCGCTCCTCTGGCGGCTCCTCCCGCCCGATGCGCTCGCGGAGGCGCTCCTCGTCCTCTCCGACGGCGATCCGCTCGAGCCGCGCGACCTCGCGGAGACGCTTGTCGCAATCGGGTTCGAGCGGCGCCCCGTCGTCGACGAGCCGGGCACGATCAGCCTTCGCGGCGGAATCGTCGACATCTTTCCGCACGGCGCGGAGAACCCCGTGCGCGTCGAGCTGGGCGACGCAGGGATCGAATCGATGCGCGCGTTCGACCCCAGGACGCAGCGCTCGACGGGGCGCGTCGAGACGCTCGTCGTTCCGCCGCAGACGGAGGTCCCGTTCACTCGCGCGGTCCGCGAGCGGGCGGCCGCGTGCGGCCTCGCGGGGTTGCCGGGCGAGAACGTGCGCCGCGCCGCGCCGTGGGACGGGATGGAGTCCTACCTCCCGCACTACTTCGGGCGCCTCGCCACGATCCTCGACTATCTCCCCGCGGACTCCGCGATCGTCCTGCCCGAATCGCGCGACCTGGCCGCGCAGGAGGCGCATCTGTGGGAAGAGGTCGATCGTTTCCGCGTCGCGCGCGCCGGCGCCGACGCGGAGACCGCCGCCGCGCTCCCGGCGCCCGCGGACCTCTTCGCGACGCTCGCGGAAATCGAGCCGGCGCTGCGAGGCCGCCCCGTGATCTCGCTCGAGCCGCGCGCCGCCGAGCCGCGCGTAGCCGAGCCGCGCGCCGCCCCGCCGCGCGCCGCCGAGCGGGGCGCCGTCGCGCAATTCCGCTCGGAGCCTCAGCCCGCCTACGCGGGAAGCCTCGAGCGGCTCCGCGCCGATCTCGCGAAGCTCGGCGACTACGCGATCATTCTCCTCTGCGACAACGAGGGCCAAGCGGCGCGGCTTCGCGAGCTGATCGAGAGCGACGATTCGGAAGAGCGCGCGGTCGATCCGCGGCCCTGGATCTCTGGCGGGGGGGCGAGCGCGAAGACCCGCCCGCCGCTCGCGAACGTCACCGTCGCCGTCGGCGCGCTCCACGAGGGGTTCGTCCTCCACGACGCGCGGCTCGTCGTCTTCACCGACCACGAGCTGTTCAATCGGTACCGGCACGCGCGCCGCTACCCGCGTTACCGCGGCGCGGGCCCGATCGAAGACTTTCACGCGCTCCGCGAGGGCGACTACGTCGTTCACGTCAACCACGGGATCGGCCGGTTCCAGCGGCTCGAGCGGCTCGACGTCGACGGCCAGCGCCACGATTGCCTGGTCGTCGCGTACCAGGGCGCCGACCGACTCTTCGTCCCGACCGACCAGCTCGACCTGCTCGAAAAGTACGTCGGCAAGGACGGCGAAGTGCCGCGCCTCGACCGGCTCGGCGGCAAGGAGTGGACTCGACTCAAGGCGCGCACGAAGAAGGCGATCAAGGACATGGCCGAGGAACTCCTCCAGACGTACGCGGCGCGCCAAGCGCAGCCGGGCCACGCGTTCGCGCCCGACACGCACTGGCAGCGCGAGCTGGAGTCGTCCTTCATCTACGAGGAGACGCCCGATCAGGGGCGCGCCGTAGCCGACGTGAAGCGCGACATGGAATCGACCCGCCCGATGGACCGGCTCGTCTGCGGCGACGTCGGCTATGGGAAGACCGAAGTCGCCGTTCGCGCGGCGTTCAAGGCGGTGATGGAAGGGAAGCAGGTCGCCGTCCTCGTGCCGACGACGCTCCTCGCCGAGCAGCACCTGTCGACGTTTCGCGAGCGGCTGGCCGACTTTCCCGTCCGCGTCGATATGCTCTCGCGCTTCCGCACGGCGTCGCAGCAGGCGGCAATCCTTCGCGCGGCGGCGGACGGCTCGCTCGACATCGTCATCGGGACGCACCGAATCCTCCAGAAAGACGTTGTGTTCAAGGATCTCGGGCTCGTCGTCGTTGACGAGGAGCAGCGCTTCGGCGTCGCGCACAAGGAGCGCCTCAAAAAGCTCCGCCGCCTCGTCGACGTCCTGACGCTGACCGCCACGCCGATCCCGCGCACGATGCACATGGCGCTCCTCGGCGTCCGCGACATGTCGGTGATCGAGACGCCGCCGCCGGGACGTCTCCCGATCGAAACCGAAATCGTCGAATGGAAAGACGAGATGATCGCCGGCGCCCTTCTCCGCGAAATCGACCGCGGCGGGCAAGCGTTCTTCGTCCACAACCGGGTCGAGACGATCGACTCGGTGACCGCGCACCTCGCGCGGCTCCTCCCGCAGGTGCGGTTCGCCGTCGGGCACGGGCAGATGCGCGAACGCGAGCTCGAGCGCGTGATGCTCGAGTTCCTCGACCGCAAGCACGACGTCCTCGTCTCGACGATGATCATCGAGTCGGGGCTCGACATCCCGTCCGTCAACACGATCCTCGTCAACCGCGCCGACGCGATGGGGCTCGCGCAGCTCTACCAGCTCCGCGGCCGCGTCGGCCGGACGAGCACCCGCGCGCACGCGTACCTGATCACGCCGCCGCAACGCTCGATCCCTGAGGTCGCGTGGAAAAGGCTCTGCGCGCTCCGCGACTTCACCGAGCTGGGCTCGGGGTTCAAGATCGCGATGAAGGACCTCGAGATTCGCGGCGCCGGAAACCTGCTCGGCTCCGAGCAGCACGGTTACATGATCGCCGTCGGGTTCGACGTCTACTGCCGCCTCCTCGAGGAGGCGGTCCGCGAGCTGTCGGGCAAGGAAGAGGCGCCGCGCGTCGCCGCGCGGATCGACGCGGACCTCGATGCGTTCTTCCCCGACGAGCTGATCGAGGACGCCGAGCAGAAGCTCAACTTCTACAAGCGGCTCGCGCGGACGGCGAAGGTCGCGGACGTCGACGCGCTCGAGGAGGAGATGCGCGACCGGTACGGCGCACTCCCCGACCCGGCGACGAACCTGTTCGCGCTGCGGGGGCTGCGGCTCGCGGCCGAGGCGGCCGGCATCGAGCAGGTTCGGATCGCCGGCGGCTCGATCCGCGTCCAAATCGCGGCGACTCGGCAGGTTGGCCGCCGCATCGTCGCCGCCGTCGTCGCCGCGAGCGAGACGCCGGTCGAGTTCCTAGCCGGCGACGGCCGCAGCTTTCGCGCGGCCCTCCGCGGCGAAACGCCCGCGGAGCGGATCCTCAAGGCCCGTTTGCTGTTGAAGGCATTGGAGCCATCGGATAGCATGGCCGTTTAGGCTGACCAGATAGACCCGTATCAATCAAGGAGGTACCCGTTCGATGCAAAGGATCCGAACACCCCTCGTCGCCCTCGTGTGCGCCGCGCTGTTGGCAGCGGGCTGCGGAAAGAAGGCCGACAAATCCGTTGCGGAGGTTGGCGGAAAGTCGATCTCCGCGGGCGCGCTTCTCATCGAGTACTCCGCGATCACGGCGCCGAACCGCCCTCCCTTCGACACGCTCGAACAAAAGAAGGCGTTCCTCGACCTCCTAATCTCGAAGGAAGTCTTGTTGAGAGACGCGACCGAGCGGGGACTCGACAAGTCTCCGGCCGTCGTGAGCGGACTCTTGGGCTTCGAGGAGCAGCAGCTCCTCAAGGCGGTGTTCACCGAGAAGGCGCAGAAGTCCGTGACGATCGAGCCGGCGGCGATCGAGGAGTACTACAAGAAGACCGCGAGCGAGGTGCACCTGCGCGACATCTGGGTCGGCGAGGACAAGGCTCTGGCGGACGCGGTCATAAAGGAAGTCCGAGCCGGCGGCGATTTCGCAGCGCTGGCCAAGAAATACTCGAAGAACGATTTTGCCGCGCAGGGCGGCGACATGGGGTGGTCGCCCCGAGGCGACGTTCGGATCGCGCTGTTCAACGAGCAGATCGACAATCTCAAGCCCGGCGACGTGAGCGACCCGATCCACACTCCGGCCGGCTACCACATCGTGCAGCTCGTCGAGGAGAAGCCCGCGGACATGGCCGAGTTCGAAGCGCGAAAGCTCAGCGTCCGGGGCGAGCTCCGCAAGAAGAAAGAGAATCAGGCCTGGCAGGCGTACGTGACACAGCTTCGCGAGGGCTCGCATCTCGCGACGCCTGCTGAAAACATCGCGCTCGTGAGCGGCCGGTCGGCGCAGACGCCGATGGGTGAAGTGATGCAGTTCAGCGATCAGGAGAAGGCTCTCCCGCTCGTCACGTACGATGGCGGCACATGGACGATCGGCGACTTTCTCTTCTATCTCCAGAGCGCTGGGCCGTCGTTCCGTCCGAACTTCGCCGATTCGGCCTTCGACGCCTCGGCGTGGATGCAGAGCCGCGCGCTCTCGCGGGTCCTTCTCAAGTCCGCTCACGATCTTGGCCTCGACAAGGCCCAGGACTTCGTCAGCCGGTTGGGCCGCAAAAGAGAAGAGCTGATGCTCGAGGAGCTCCACAAGGAGATCGTGAAGGACGTCGTCGTCACTGAAGCCGAAATGAGAACCTACTACGAGGCGCACTCCGAGAGCCTCCGCGCCCCGGCCGGCGCGACCATCCGCCTCATCATGACGTCGAACCAGGCGCGGATCGACAGCGCCTACGCCGAAGTCGTGGCGGGAAAGTCGTTCACCGACGTCGTCGAGCGTTACAGCGAGGACGTGAATACCGCCTCGACCGGCGGGCTCGTCGACACGATTACGGCCGGCTCGACCGGACGACCCGACATGGACGAGGCGATCTTCGCGCTCGCGCCCGGGCAGACGACGAAGCCGTTCACGCTCAACCCGACCGCGCAGTTCATCTTCAAGATGGAGCGGCGATGGGACGGACGAACGCTGACGTTCGAGGAGACGAAGGCGTCGATCGAGGGAGCCCTTCGCGTGGAGAAGCAGGACAAGGTCTTCGAAGGGTGGGTCGTCGAGAGGAAGAAAGCGCTCAACGTGAAGGTGAATGATGACGCGCTCAATGCGATCATCGCGGAGGAGACGGGGAGCGGTGCATAACAGGCGGCCCGCCGCCGCCATTCTCGCCGCGCTCCTTCTCGCGGCCGGCGTCGGTCTCGGCCCCGGCGCCCGCGTCGCCGGCGCCGAGCCGCAGACGGTCGATCGCGTCGTGGCCGTCGTCGGCGACCGCCCGATCCTCCTCTCGATTCTCGAGGAAGAGTTCCGGCTCTTCCGGCTTCAAGACCCGAAGGGCGAGGCCCTCCCCGACTCCGCGCTCCGGGCGCGGGCGCTCGCGCGGCTGATCGACGACCGGCTCGTCCTCGCGAAGGCCGACGAGCAAGGGATCAGCGTCACCGAGGAAGAAGTCGACGGCGGCCTCGATGCGACGCTCCGGGACATGCGAAGCCAATTCGGGACCGACGAGGCGTTCCGCGAACAGCTCGCGCGCGAGGGACTGACTGAAGCGTCGTTTCGCGAGCGCTACCGCGACGACGTGCGGAACGAGCTTCGCGGCCGCCGACTCGTCGAGAAGGAAGTGAAGAGCAAGGTCGAGGTGAGCGACGAGGATCTCGCGCGGTTCTACGAGCTGCACAAGGAGCAGATCCCGCTCCTTCCGCTGAGGTACGAAGTCGCGCAGATCGTCGTTCGCGTGAAGCCGAACGAGGGCGCGCGCTCCGAGGCGACGGCGCGGATCGTCGAGGCGCAAGCCGCACTCGCGAAGGGAGAAACTTTCGAGGACGTCGCGAAGCGGCTGTCGGAGGGGCCGAGCGCCGCGAACGGCGGCGAGCTTGGGACGTTTCGCCCCGGCCAGATGGAGGAGGCGTTCGAGACGGCGATCACCGCGCTCGAGCCCGGCCAGGTCTCGCCTCCGGTCGCGACGCGCGTCGGCATCCACTTGATTCGCCTCGACGAGACGCGCGAGGACGGCGCGTTTCGCGCGCACCACATCGTCGCGCTCTTCCATCCGGACCCGGCGGCGCGCGACTCGGCCCGCGCGCGGATCGACGCGGCGATCGCGGCCATCCGCGGCGGAGCCGACTTCGCGGAGATCGCGCGGACGACGTCGGACGACGAGGCGACGCGCGAGAAGGGGGGCGCGGCCGGGCTATTCGCCCTCGAACAGATGCCCGAAACCTATCGCTCGCTCGTCGAGGGACTGTCGCCCGGCGGCCTCACCGAAGTCGTCGAGTCGGACGAAGGGTTCGTCGTGTTCAAGCTGGTCCGGATCGACGAGCCGCGGCGGCCGACGGTAGACGAAGTGAAGCGCGAGCTGCGCGAGGCGGTGAAGGAGCAGAAGTCCGCGGAAGATTTCGCGGAATGGGTCGGGAAGCTGCGCAAGGAGATCTACGTACGGATTCTGTGAAACCGCGGATCGGGATTACGATCGGCGATCCGTGCGGGATCGGGCCGGAGATTGCGGTCAAGGCTGCGCTCGATCCGGCGGTTCGGGCGCGCGTCGTTCCGGTGCTGATCGGCGGGCGCGCGGCGATTCGATGGGCGTGCGACGGCGTGCCGGGGATGCCGGACGGAGCGAAGGCCGTGATCGACGGCGGCGCGGGCTGGGAGGGAGAAGTGATGGAGGCGGTTCGCGCGGATCCGGCCGCGCTCGCGCGCGGCGCGACGTGCGCCGAGGGCGGGCGCGTCTCCGTCGAAGCGGTGCGCGCCGGCGTTCGCGCGTTCCTCGCCGGCGAGATCGACGCGCTCGCGACCGCGCCGATTAGCAAAGAGGCGTGGCGCCTCGCGGGCGTGCGCCACCCGGGCCACACGGAGCTTCTCGCGGAGATGGCCGGCGCCGAGTCGTTCGGGATGCTCTTCGTCGGCGGCAACCTCCGCGTCCTGCTCGCGACGATTCACGCGCCGCTCGCGAAGGTCTCCTCGCTCATCACGACGGCCGGCCTCGTCGAAAAGCTCCGACTTCTCAACCGAACGCTCGTCGAGTGGTTCGGGATCGCGGGGCCGCGGATCGCCGTCGCGGGGCTCAACCCGCACGCGGGCGAACGCGGCCTATTCGGCGACGAGGAGGAGCGAACGATCCGGCCCGCGATCGACGCGGCGCGCGCCGCGGGGATCGACGCGCGCGGACCGTACCCGGCCGACGTCCTGTTCGGCGAGATCTACGCTCGCGATCAGTTCGACGCGGCGCTCGCGATGTACCACGATCAGGGGCTCATACCGGTCAAGCAGGCGGCGTTCGGCGGCGCGGTCAACGTGACGATCGGGCTTCCGTTCGTGCGCACCTCGCCCGACCACGGCACCGCGTTCGACATCGCGGGGCGCGGCGTCGCGCGCGCGTCGAGCCTCGTCGCCGCGATCGACCTCGCGGCGGAGATCGTCGAGAGGCGGAGACGCTCGTGATGCGCGCGTCGCGGCCGGGCGGCAAACCGTGATCACGTTCCGCAACGTGACGAAGCTCTACGACGACAAGCATCACGCTCTCGACGGCGTCTCTTTCACCGTGCGCCGCGGCGAGTACGTTTTCATCACGGGGCCTTCGGGCGCGGGAAAATCGACGCTCCTGCGTCACATCTACATGGGCGAACGCCCAACCGAGGGCGAGGTCACGGTCGTCAACCTCAGCTCGTTGCACATCAAGCCGCGCGAGGTTCCGCGTCTGCGCCGAAAGCTCGGCGTCGTCTTCCAAGACTTCCGACTGCTCAACGATCGGTCGATCTTCGACAACGTCGCGTTCGTGCTCCGACTCTCGGGCGTTCCGAAGAGGGACATCGGCCGGCGCGTCCTCAAGGCGCTCGGGTCGGTCGGGCTCTCGCACCGCTCGGAAGATTTTCCGGACGTCCTGTCGGGCGGAGAGAAACAGCGCCTCACGATCGCGCGCGCGATCGTCAACGACCCGTACGTGCTGCTCGCCGACGAGCCGACGGGAAACCTCGACCCGGCGACGGCGGCCGACATCTTCGCGATCTTCGCCCGCGTCAACGCGGCGGGGACGGCGGTCCTCGTCGCGACGCACGACGTCGCGCGCGCGGGGAGCGGCACGGCGCGGCGGATGGCACTCGAGCGCGGGCGGCTCGTCGAGGACACCGGCGTGGCGGGAGCCTGACGCGCCGATGGCCCTCTCCGGAATCGGGTTTCTGATCGAGGAAGTGAGGATCGACTTGCGCCGCGGCGGCATCGTCCGTGGCGCGCCGATCATCATCATCGGCGTCAGCCTGTTCGTCCTCGGGATGTTCCTCGTCGTGACGATGAACCTGCGCAAGGGGATCCTGATCGCGCAGGGCAAAGTCGAGATGGTCGTGTTCACGACGAACGAGGAGCCGGAGGCGATCGAATTGCTCCGCGCGGGGCTGTCGCGAATCGCGGGCGTGCGCGAGGCTCGGTTCGTGTCGCGCGAGGAGGCACTCGAGCGCTTCCGCAACGATCTCGGCGAAAAGCGCGAGCTTCTCGATGCGGTCGGGTCGAACCCGCTCCCCGCGTCGTTCGAGGTCGCGATCTACGACGACTTCAAATCGCCCGGCCAGCTCGCGGAGATCGCCGCCGCCGCGGACTCGCTTCCCGACGTCGAAGGAATCCGCTACGGCGAGGAGTGGGTCGGGCGCCTCGAGCGGCTGATCGTGTTCTCCGTTCTCCTCGATCTGTTCCTCGGCGTTCTGCTCGGCCTCTCGACGGTGCTGTCGGTCGCGAACACGCTGAAGCTCGCGCTCCGCGAGCGCCGCGACACGATCGAAGTGATGCGGCTGATCGGCGCGCCCGACGGCGCGATCCGCGGGCCGGTCTTCGTCGAGGGCGCGATCCTCGGCGTCTTCGCGTCGGCGCTCGCGGCCGCCTCGCTGTTCGCCTGCTACGCGCTCCTCACCGGCCGCATCCCCGAGCTCGTATTCCTCGGGCCGACGACGCTGACCGCATTCCTCGCCACCGGCGCCGCGCTCGGCGGATTCGGCGGCCTGCTTGCGCTCGAGCGGATCCTCAAGGAGCCGGTGGGGCGATAGGCTCGAGCTTCTACGGTCTCATGGTCGTCGTCAGCGAATCGTCACGGACTCGGTCACGCGCCAGGCCCGCCGGCGAGCGATTGCTTGATGATCAGCACGCCGCTCAAGCCGGTGACGATCGGACGGATCGGGCAGGCGACCAAGAATCCGTGCTGTGATCGCGCCACGGCGCCGCCATCGATGTGGCCGAGGGCCGGATCACCGACGCGCGCTTCCGCCTTGTCGAGGACGATCGCGCTGTCGGCTGGGATGGTGACGACCCAGGTCTCGCAATCGCTGTCTTCGGGCGCAAACCACTCGATGAACGCACCCGGCTCGGCGTTCTGACTCTGCGGGACCACGGACTGGCCGACGGCTGGGATGAGAAACGCGTAGCGCGGCAGGTCGGGCCCCCCCATCGTCAGCCCGGATCGGGCGGCCGGTCTCGCGGCGCGCTTCGGGCGGGGCGCTCTCCGCGCGGTCGTCCTGACGATTTTCTTCGCGATCTTCCTCGCGCCTTTCTTCGACTTCGGCTTGGCTGGCTTCCTCGAGGTCTTCGACGGCTTCTTCTTCATGGTCTTTGCCCTCCGCTTCGAGTCACTTGATGATCAAAACGCCCGACACCGTCAGAGTGTCCTCGCCGCCATCGAGCGGCGAGCCGGGCACAGCGTCAAACTCATACTTCTCCCTGCCCCCAACGTAGCGTCCGGGCGCCTTCGCGACCGCCGGTTTGCCCGGACGAGCGCTCTTCCGCCCGGGACTATGCTCGACCGGACTCGGGACGAGCTTCGAGGACCTAGGTCGTCCCCCCTTCGAAAACTCGACGAGCACCCAATTCGTGATGGACCACTCGCCCTCGACGGTGTACCAGGCGACGAGATCGTTCCGATTGACCGTGAGCGGGCTCCCGGAGATCTTATAGCCGTCGGGGTGAGTCGGATCGGGGATGATCATGAACGCGTTGTCGTACGCGGCGATCGCCCGCGATTCTCTCCTGGCCTTCTTCTTCGGAGCGGCCTTCGGTCGATTCGCCATCGCATTTCCTCCTCCGTGTCAGCGAGCGTTCGCCGATTCGCCGGGAGCTTTCTCGGCGGCGGCCGCCGCCTCGGTTTCCTGCACGATCCGATCGAACTCCGGATCCGCCACCAGCTTCTTCAGCGCCGGCTCCTTCCGCATCGTATCCGCGGACATGCCAAGGCGGAGCGCCCTCTGGATGGCGGCAAGCGCCTGCGCGCGGTCGCCGATGTTTTCGTACGCGCTCGCGATGAACGCCTGCACCTCCGCGTTGTCGGGCGCGAGCGCGTGCGCGCGCTCCGCATACCGCCGCGCCGCAACCGGCTCACGAACCTCGCCATAGTACTCCGCGAGGAGCGCGAGCAGCTCCGCGTCGTTCGGGTTGATCAGGAGCTGCCGCTGGCCGAGATCGATCGCTCGCCGGAGCGCGCTGTCGGCGTCGGCCGCGCGCCCAGGCATCTCGCTGTACGTGCCCGCGAGGCTTCCCCAGACGCGGTAGTCGTGATCGTCGAGAGTCAGCGCGCGCTGGAAGTTTTGCGCGGCCTCCTCCATCCGGCCCTCCCAGCGCAGCAAGTTCGCGAGGTTCGAGTACGCCGCGTAATTCGGCTCCAGCCGCACGGACTCCTGATACTCGACGATCGCCTTCTCGTTCTGGTCGGCGTACTGATAGATGACGCCGAGGTTCGAGTGGGCGGTCGCGCTGAGCGGCGTGATCTCGACGACTCTCTTGAAGCTCTCCAGCGCGGCGTCGAACTGCCCGCGGCGAAGATAGTACGAGCCGAGCTCCTTGTGCGCCGCACGGTCATCGGGCCGCGTGTCCGTGACGCGGCGGAGCGCCTTCTCGGCCTCGTCCATGCGGCCGGTCGCCTCGAGCGACCTCGCGTAGCCGAGCCGGGCCGCGTCGCTCGCCGGATCGATCCTGAGCGCGCGCTCGAACTCGCGCGCCGCGCGGTCCGCCTTGCCCGTCCCGAGCGAGATCATCCCGAGCGCAACGTGAACCTCCGCGCGATTCGGGGAGATCTCGAGCGCGGCGAGCGCCGTCTCCTCCGCTTTTCGCGCCCACGATTCCTCGGCCGTCGCCTCGTACCGCCGCCAGTACGCCTCGCCGAGCGCGGCGAGCGCGAGCGCGAAGCGACGATCCCGTGCGACGGCCCTCTCGAGCAGCCCCACAGCCACGTCGACGTTTCGCGAGTCTTCGTAGCGCCGCAAGAACCCGCGCGCCTCGAGGTACAGTTCGTAGGCGACGCCGTCGCGCGTCGGGCGGCGGCGCAGCCACGCGCGCGGGTCGAGCGGGAGCGACCGCCGGAGGTCTCGACCGATCCGTTTGGCCACGCGATCCTCGAAGCCGAACAGGTCCGCGATGTCGCCGGCGATCGTGCCGCCGCCGAGCGGGGCGCGCTGCCGATCGACGATCGTGTACGCGAGGCTCAGGCCGTCGTCCGCGCGCGACAGTTGTCCTTCGAGGACGCGCGATGCGCCGGGGTCCGCGTCGGCATCGACGAGATAGATCGCGTGTCGCTCGGCGAGGAGCGCCTGGACGGCCTCCGTCATTCCGCCTGCGAGGGAAGAGAGGTTCGAGGCGTCGCCGGCCGCGCGAAATGGGCGCGACGCGACGTACTCGGGGTGGGCGCGCTGCGTCAACACGACCGCGAGCCACGCCGCGAGGAGACCCGCGGCGAGTAGGAGAGCGGCGAGCGCTGCGCGCCGCAGAGGCCGGCGATGCAAGTTCGGGGGTCGCGTCCCGCTCGACGACTGCGCCTCGCCGATCGCCACGACCAGTCGCTCCGGCGATTCGTGCCGCGCGTCACGATTCTTCGCGAGCATCTTCAGGACGAGCGCATCGACTGCGGGCGGCACGCCGGCGATCCGCGCGCTCGGCGGCGGCGGCTCGTCGTGCTCGATGCTCGCGAGCGTGGCCAAAACGGTGGTCTGACGGAACGGATTGCGAGTCGTCAGCATCTCGTACAGGACGATGCCGAGCGAGAAAATGTCCGCGCGCGCGTCGGGCGCGCGTCCCGCGAGCAATTCCGGAGCGAGGTAGGCCGGCGTCCCGACGACGCGCGGCCCCGCCGCATCCTCCGTGATCGGGAAAACCCCGGTCGTCGTCGCGTCGTCGGGCGTGGCGATCCGCCACGCGACGCCGAAGTCGAGGATTCGCGGGCGGCCCTCTTCGGTCATCACGATGTTCTCCGGCTTGAGATCGCAGTGAACGATCCCCTTCCGCGACGCTTCGACGAGCGCGTCGGCGCACTCCTCCGCGAACGCGAGGACCGCCGCGGCGGCGATCGGCTCGGTGATCCGCGACCGCAGCGATTCGCCCGGCGCGTACTCCTCGACGATGTAGATCTCGCCGTCGTCCTCGATAACGTCGTAGACCGCGACGATCGCGCGGTGAGACAGACGTGAGGCGGCGCGCGCCTCCTGCAAGAGCTGGCGCCGTCGCGCCTCGTCGGCCGGCCGGACTGGCGCGAGGCGTTTGAGCGCAACGGGGCGTCTGAGCTTCTCGTCCCACGCCCGGTAGACCTCGCCCATGCCGCCGCCGCCGAGCCGCTGATTGATCCGGTACCGGCCGGCGACGAGCGGCGGGATCGGGCGTTCCGGATGCGGAGTCGAGCGCTCCGGATCCTGCGGTGCGGGCCCGGGGGAGTCGGGGGTTCCTGCGAGATCCATTTCCATCTGCCGCCTATGACGCCGCCGGGGGGCGGGCCGGGACAACTGCGACGCGTTGGCGCAAGCCGAGGAGGTCGCGACTTTCGATGCGGCGCGATTGTACCACCGAGGCGAGGGCCGTCGAGTGGGGCGCTCGGCGCGCCGCGCACACGCGGCCGCCGCAAGATCCCTCTTGCGCGCGCCGCCCTCACAACGAATGATGGACGAGTTCTCGCGCGATCACGACGCGATCACGAGCCGAAACCTCTGGCTGCTCGACACGACTAGGAGGAACTCGCATGAAGAAGGGCTTGATCGGTTGCCTGGCGGTTGTCGCCGTTCTCATTTTCATTGGGCTCGCGGTCGGCGGGTGGGTCGCCGGGCAGTACAACGGGCTCGTCCGCGGTCAGGAAGAAGTGAAGAGCGCGTGGGCGCAGGTCGAGAACGTCTACCAGCGCCGGGCCGATCTCATCCCCAACCTCGTCGAGACGGTCAAGGGCGTTGCGGCTTTCGAGAAGGAGACCTACACCGCCGTCACCGAGGCGCGCGCGAAGGTCGGCCAAGTCAACCTGTCTGCCGAGGTTCTCAACGATCCGCAGGCGTTTCAGAAGCTGAACGCGGCGCAGGGGGCGTTGTCGTCCGCGCTCTCGCGGCTGTTCGCCGTCGCGGAGAATTATCCCGAGCTGAAGGCGAATCAGAACTTCCTCGAGCTGCAAAGCCAACTCGAAGGGACCGAGAACCGGATCACGGTCGAGCGGCGGAGGTTCAACGAAGTCGCGCAGAGCTTCAACACGCGGCTCAAATCGTTCCCGGCGAACTTGATCGCGGGGATGCTCGGCTTCAAGGAGCGGCCGTACTTCGAGGCGGTGTCGGGCGCCGAGACGGCTCCGGCGGTCAAGTTCTGAGAGAAGCGCGGCCCGGCGCGCGATCTGTCGCGGGTGCGGGCGCGCGGTCGGGTACGCGCGCGGGTGCGCTGGCCGCAGCGCTCGCGTTCGCGCTCGCCGTCGCCGGCGCGCTCGCGCCGCGCGCGTTCGCGCCGCGCGCGTTCGCGCTCGAGCTTCCCGCGAAGCCTGAAGCGCGCGTCAACGACTACGCCGCGCTGATCGACGCCGGCGATCGCGCGCGGATCGAAGCCGAACTCGAGCGCTTCGAGCAAGCGACCTCCAACCAAATCGTCGTCGCCGTCTTCCCGTCGCTCGAGGACGAGAGCCTCGAAGACTTCGTCAACCGGCTGTTCGAGCAGTGGAAGCTCGGTGCGCGCGAGCGGAGCAACGGCGTCCTTCTCGCGGTTTTCATGCAGGAGAAAAAGGCGCGGATCGAAGTCGGGTACGGACTCGAGGGCGTGCTGACGGACGCGCTTGCGTCGCGGATCATCCGCGAGCAGCTCGCGCCCCCGTTCCGTGAAGGGCGATTCACGGACGGGATCGCGCAGACGGTCGTCGCGATCGAAGCGGCAACGCGCGGCGAGTACACCGGCTCGGGACGCTCCGGGAGCGGCAGCGGCAGGAACTCTCTCCCGCCGCTCGCGAGCCTTCTCATCATGTTCATCATCATCGCCGTCCTGCGCGGGTCGATCCTTCCGCTTCTGTTCGGCGCGCAGATGCTTGGCGGCGGCGGCGCGCGCGGTCGCCGGGGCGGCGGCTGGTCGAGCGGCGGCTGGAGTGGCGGAGGGTTCGGCGGATTCGGTGGTGGCGGTGGCGGCGGCGGTGGCGGGTTCTCGGGCGGCGGCGGATCGTCCGGCGGCGGCGGCGCGAGCGGAGGCTGGTGAGATGACGGCGTTCTGGAGTCGGAGCGTGAGCCCGCGTCGCTTTCTTGCGCGCGATGAGCGCGAGCGGGTCAGCGCGGCGATCCGCGACGCGGAGAGCGGGACGTCCGGCGAGATCCGCGTCCACGTCGAGCGGCACGGCAAGGGGGAGCCGCTCGATCACGCGCGCGCACTGTTCGCGCAGCTCGGCATGGCGGCGACGACGCGCCGCAACGGTGTGCTCCTCTACGTCGCCCTCGCCGACCATCGTTTCGCGATCTTCGGCGACGAAGGGATCCACGCGCTGGTCGGCGACGCGTACTGGGAGGCGATCCGCGATCGGTTGGCGGTGCAGTTCGCGGCGGGCGCGTTCTGCGACGGCATCTGCGAGGCCGTCGCGCGCGTCGGCGAAGTGCTCAAAGCGTCGTTCCCGCGCGAGGCGGCCGACGTGAACGAGCTGTCGGATGAGCCGTCGATGGGGGAGTAGTGCGCCGGCGAGTCGCGTCCTGATCTAGTCAGATTCTCCTGCGTGGTAGTCTGCCCGCATGCCCTCGATGCGAAAACGAGATCTCGGCCGCATCTCCAAGTCGGAGTGGCTGTGGGTGTCGATCGTCGCGACCATCGTCCTCAGTGCGACAGTGATCCCTCTGCTTGTCGGATGGCGGATGACGCCAGAGGGCAAGTGCTTCCTGTGGAACACTCGTCTCAACGCCGAGGACATTTACACCTACCTCGCCTGGATGGACCAGGGCGCGCGCGGACACCTCCTGTTCGTTGATCGATACACTTCGGAACCGCAAACTCCTGCGCTCTTCTTGCCCCTCTTTCTCGGAGGGGGCCTGGCCGCGCGGGTTTTCCACCTTCCGCTGATGGCCGCCTTTCACCTGATGCGGGTCGCACTCGGCGCCCTCCTCCTCTATCTCGTGTACCGCTGGATTGCTGAGATCTGGGAGGAGATCTGGACGCGGCGAGCGTGTTTCCTAATCGTTCTGCTTTCTTCCGGCCTCGGCTGGCTCGTTCGCTCATGGGGACTGCAATCGGTGGACCTCGGAATCCCGGAGGCGATCACGTTCATGTCGCTGTACCAGTCGCCGCTATTTCTGGCCGGGCTCGTGCTCACTCTCATCCTGCTCACCGGGATCACGCGTTCATCGAAAGAGCACGAAGGGCGTCATCTGTTTCTCCTGGGCGTGTCGAGCGCGTTGCTGACTTGGACGCATCCGTATGATCTGGTGACAGTCCTCGTGGTCGGGATCGTCTGGTCAGTCCTCGTTTTCGCGCGGGCCGGAACTTGGCGGCCGATATTGCTCCGGCTGCTCGTCGTTTGCGGAGGAGCGCTGCCGGCCGCGCTTCATCAAGCCTGGATCATCTCCGCGCACCCCGTGTACAGCGGCTGGTCGCGGATGGTCCGCGGTGTCTCTCCATCCCCGCTCGGGTATCTCCTGGGATTCGGGCTTCTGATTCCACTCGCGCTACTCGGCGTCAGGCAATTCTGGTCACGACCGAGCGAACGAAGTCTTCTCCCGATCGTCTGGGTCGCCGTGACCGCAGTTCTCGTCTACGCCCCGGTCAGCTTCCAGAGACGGCTGATCCAAGGCATTCACCTGCCGCTCAGCATTCTCGCGATGGGAGGTTTGGCGAGCCTAGTCGGTGGAGGCCGGGGCGGGAGCGCTCGCAGGACCGAGGGACTTGGGCCACTTCGCAAAACTGCGATCGTGGTTCTCATTGCCGTGCTCTCGCTCAGCAACGCCCGCATGATCGTCGACGACATTGCCGCGTACCGGACCGCGAAGGCGCCGTACTACATCCGGACTCAGTATTTCGAAGCGTTCAGATGGCTCCGCGAACACACGCGATCCGAAGAGATCGTCTTCTCGTCATATCCGTCGGGCGCATTCATACCAGGTATCGCCGGCAACACGGTCTATCTCGGCCATTGGGGCCTGACGGTCCGGGCGGAGGCGAAGGTAGCGGAGGTCGCGCGGTTTCTGGCTGACAACAGCGATGACGTTGGGAAGGAGGCCTTGTTGCGCGGCGTCGGGGCGAAGTATTTGTTCTACGGCGAGTCGGAGAGGAACCTCGGTTCCTACGATCCCGAGAGCAAGTCGTACCTCCGACGTGTTTTTGACGGCGGGGTCATTCGAATCTACGCGCTTCACCCCGTCGAGCTACCCCCCGATATACCCCAGCGCCCTTAGTCTCTCGATCTCCTCCGGCCCCAGCTTGATTGGCACGCGCTGCCGCGACAGCCGCGCGCGGCCGAAGACGTACGCGCCGCGATCGGGCGACTCGAACGGATTGATGAGCGCGTGGCCGATCTCGGGGAGCGAGAAGGAGACGGTGTCGGGAGGTGCGGCGGTCGCGTCGATGTTTCCCTCGCGGCCGTAGACAGCGACGGGCAAGAGCGCGCCGGCCGCGTCGCGCACCTCGACGGTCGCGCTGACTCCGGGCGGGCTGACGCGCACCCAAACGGCTGACGGCGTCGGGCCGGCGTCCGCGCGAAATGCCGCGCGCGTCGAATCGCCGTCGATCGTCACCTCGGGCGCGGCGCTCGCGGGCGGATGATCGACGGCGAGGATCCGCCCGCCGCGCACGGTCACGGATCCCGCGACGCGCTCGCCCGCGCGCCCGACCCACGCGACGCAGATCTCGTGAACCTCGCCCATCTCCTCGGCGTGCGCGAGGAGCGCGGTCGCCATCGAGTCCGCCGCGGGCACGCCGGGCTCGACCACGAGGGATGCGCCCGCGCTAGCCCCGCTCCACAGGTTCTTCTTCTCGTCCGGGTCCGCGGCGAGGTCGTACCTCTCCCAGGACCCGCGGTAGATCTCGTGGATCACCTTCACGCCGGGGAGCCGCATCGCGCGCAGGTACCGCTCGGGCCGCGTCGGCTCAGGATAGACGTCGGCGAACGCGGGGAGATCGTCGGTGCGCGGCGCGCCGGCGACGCGATGCGCGCCACTGCCACCGGCTCCGAACAGCGCTTCCCCCTGCACGCCCTCCGGCGTCCCAACCCCGAGCAACGCGAGCGCGCTCGGCATGACGTCGATCTCGCGCACCTGCGCGCGCGCCCGCATGCCGCGCGCGACGCCCGGCCCGCGGAAGATCATCGGGATCCGCATCACGCCGTCGTACAGCGACGGGTCGTGCGTGTAGCGGAAGAGCGGGTCCGCGCGCTCGGCGAGCATCTCGCCATGGTCCGACGTGATTACGAGGAGCGTCTTGTCGAGGAGCCGCTTCTGGCCGAGCCACGCGAAAAACTTGCCGAGCGTCTCGTCCGTCTGCCGGATCTCGCCGTCGTACAGCGCCGCGAGGTGCCGCGCGTCCTCCGCCGTGATCTCGCGGCGCCCGTCGGTGATCGCCTGGAGCGTCTCGTTGTCGCCGGTGATCGCGCCGATGTAGCCGGGATCGTACAGCGTGTCGTACGGCGCGGCCGGCGTGTACGGCCGATGAACGTCGTAGCAATGGAGCAAGAGGAAGAACGGCGTCTTCGGATCCTTCGCGATCCAGTCGCGCGCGAGCGCCGTGAGCTTGTCCGCCCCCTCGACCATCTCCTCGCCCGTCTGGAATCCCTGATCGAGCCCGTGACGCGTGAGCAGGTTCAGATAGACGAACGCGGCGGTGCGGTAGCCGTTGGCAGAGAGGACGTCGGCGAGCGTCGACTCGGCGGGCGCGAGGCGGCTCTCCCATCCGAGCAAGCCGTGCGCGGGGACGTAGCGCCCGGTGAGGATCGACGCCATCGCGGGCGGCGTGAACGAGCACTGCGCCATCGCCTGCTCGAACAGGACGCCCTCGGAGGCGATCCGATCGATCGCGGGGCTCGTCGGGTGCGGGTTTCCGTAGCACGAGAGCCGATCCGCGCGGAGCGCGTCGATCACGACGACGATCAGGTTGCGCGGGCGGTCGCGGCGCGCGCAGCCAGAGAAAGTGGAAAGCGCCGCGAGAGTGAGGAGGAGGGGCAGCGACGCGACAGCGAGGGGAACGAGCCGATTCGCAGCGGCTGGCGTGGCGCCGAATCGGATCCAGCCGACGCCACTTCGCGCGACGCCCCGCCTCGGAATCCGATTGTGCCGCCCGCTCGTCATCGGCGAGGATAGTAGCATGCGCGCCCGAACCGCTCTCGCCGCCGTTCTGATCGGCGCCTCGACTGTCGGCGCTTCGACGCTCGGGCTCGGCGGGCTCGGTCGGCTTGGCGGGCTCGCCCGTCTCGGGCCGTCCCCCGCGCGCGCCGACGCGCCGTCCGCCGACCGCGCAACCCCGCGCGACCCTGCCGCCGACGAGCGCGAGCTGCGCGCCCTCCGCGAGGAGATCGAGCGCGCGCGAGAGAAGGCGCGGGACCTGCGCGGCCGCGAGTCGGGAATCCTCAAGGCGCTCGACGGGATCGATCACGAGGTCGGACTGCAAGACCGCCTCCTCCGCACGCTCTCGCGCAAACGCGAGGGGATCGCGCAGGACATCGAGGACGCGCGCGCCGACTACGAGATCGCGAGCGCCGAGCTCGGCCGGCGCGACGGCCTCCTCCGCCAGCGCCTCCGGTCGATGTACGAGCTGGGGAAGTACCACGAGTACGAAGTCCTGCTCGGCTCGACGTCGTTCGTCGATTTGGTCCGCCGGTACGACTTCCTCCTGAAGGTCGCGATGCGCGACCGCGAGCTGCTCGACCGCCACGTTCTCCAGAGGGAGGAGGTCGAGCGGCGGGCCGATGGGTTGCGGCGCGCGGCCGAGGAGATCGCCGACGTCGAGGACGAGACGGAACGCGAGAAGCGGCGCCTGCTGGCACGACGCGGCGAGCGCGCGCGCATCCTGTCGGAGGTCCGCACCGAGCGACGCTCGCGCGAGACGGCGCTGGCCGAACTCGAGGAATCGTCGGCGCGCTTGCAGAGCCTTCTCGGAAACCTCGAGGAGGAGCGCGCGGTGTCGAAGGCGAAGGGGGGCGCGCGCAACGACTCGGCGCTCGCCGGCGCCGGGCTCTCCTCGCGCGTCGGCCAGCTCGCGTGGCCGGCCGAGGGCCCGCTCGTCGGACGGTTCGGCCGCCAGATCAACCCCGAGTTCGGCACCGAGACGTTCAACAACGGGATCGACATCGGCGCGCCGGGCGGCGCGGAGATCCGGAGCGTCGCAAGCGGACGCGTCGACTACGTCTCGACGCTCCCCGGCTACGGCAACTGCGTGATTGTGAACCACGGCGACGGTCTCTATACTCTCTACGCGCACGCTTCCGAGGTGCTCGTCGAGCAAGGCGACCGAGTCGAGGAAGGTCAAGTGATCGCGCGAGTCGGCAGCACCGGCTCGCTCGCCGGCGACCTCCTTCATTTTGAAGTCCGCGAAGGCCGAAAGCCCGTCGACCCGATGAGATGGCTGCGCAGGAGACGCTCGTGATGGCTCCGCCCGTCGAGTCCGACATCCTCGAAGTGAAGTTCAAGGGTTCGCGCAAGGAATACTTCCGCGCCAACGTCGCCGCGACCGTGATCGAGGGCGACTACTGCGTCGTCCGGACGGAGCGCGGGAAGGAGTGCGGCGTCGTCGCGCAGACGGGGCCGATCGCCGCGACGAAAGCGGGCGATCGCGCGCTCGGCGAAATCCTCCGCCAAGCCACGTCCGAGGACATGGACGTCTTCTGGGACAACGCGCAGAAGGAAGTGCGCGGCCGCACGTTCTGCCTCGGCCGGATCGCGGCGCGGCGCCTCGACATGAAGCTCGTCGACGTCGAGTGGCAGTTCGATTCGAACAAGGTGACGTTCTACTTCACGGCCGAGAAGCGCGTCGATTTCCGCGACCTGGTGAAGGACCTGGCTGCGGAGTTCCGCACGCGGATCGAGCTGCGGCAGATCGGCGTGCGCGACGAGGCGAAGCGGAAGGACGGCTACGGCTCGTGCGGCCGGCGCCTCTGTTGTTCGTCGTGGCTCCCCGAGTTCCAGCCGATCACGCTCAAGATGGCGCGCGACCAAAACCTGAGCGTCTCGCCGAACAAGATTTCGGGGTTGTGCGGACGGCTCCTCTGTTGCCTCTCGTACGAAGTCGAACAGTACCGCGACGTCGTCCGCTCGCTCCCGCCGCTCGGCGCGCTGATCAAGGCCGGCCCGATCGAAGGCGTCGTCGTGAAGGTGGACGTGTTCAATCGCCGGATCACTGTCCGGTCGGAGGACGACCGAGAGTCGTTCCTGCACGAGAACGCATGGCGGACCGAGTACCTCGTCGCGTCTCGGGCGCCGCGGCGGGAGCCGAGCGCGGGGCGCGAGGGGTCCGACGCGCGGGGCGGCCGCGAAGCGCGGGGCGGGCACGACGCGCGCGACTCCCGCGGGAGCCGCGACCGCCGCGACGCGCGACCACGGTCCGACGCGGCCGGGCGGTCCGCGCACGCCGCGCGTTCGGATCGCGAAGGCCGCGGCGCCGATGCGCGCGCCGCCGACGCGCGCGCCGCGGCCGACGACGTCCCGATCGAAGACCACGCCGACCCGGCCGCACTGGACGAAGCGCTCCCGCCGATCGCGGAGATCGACGTTCGGCCGCCGATCGTCTGGCGCGGCCTCTCCGACCCGACCGACAAGCACGTGCCCGAGGACGACGCGCCTCCATCGTGACTAAGTTCTACATCACGACCGCGATCGACTACGTCAACTCGCGGCCGCACGTCGGCACCGCGTACGAGAAAATCGTCGCCGACGCAATCGCGCGATTCCACCGGCAGCGCGGCGACGACGTGTTCTTCGCGATGGGCACCGACGAGCACTCGCAAAACGTCCAGCGCGAAGCAGAGCGGCGCGGCCTCGACCCGCGCGCCTACTGCGACGAGATGGCTGTCGCGTTCGAAGAGTCGTGGCGCGTCCTCGGACTCTCGTACGACACGTTCATCCGCACGACCGAGCCGCGGCATGAGGCGGCCGTGCGCGCGATCTTCGCCGCGATCCACGCGAATGGGGACATCTATCCCGGTCTGTACAAGGGGCTCTACTGCGTCTCGTGCGAGGCGTTCTGGCAGGAGAAGGATCTCGTAGACGGAAAGTGCCCGCACCACGGCACCGTTCCTCAGTCGATCGAGGAGAAGAACTACTTCTTCAAGCTCACGCGGTATCGTGATCCGTTGCTCGCGCATCTTCGCGCACATCCGGAGTTCGTCGAGCCGGCCGCGCGACGGAATGAAATCGTCAACGTGCTCGAGGGCGGATTGGAGGACATCTCCGTTTCGCGAGCGAGCGCGACGTGGGGGATCCCGCTTCCGATCGACCCGACGCAGGTCGTCTACGTCTGGTTCGACGCGCTGATCAACTATCTCTCCGCGGTCGGATACGCGGGCGAGACGGACGCGGACCGCGAGCGGTTCGCGCGCTACTGGCCGGCCGACCTGCACGTCGTCGGGAAGGACATCACACGCTTCCATTGCATCATCTGGCCGGCGATGCTGATGTCGGCCGGGATCGCGCTGCCGAAATCGATCTTCGGCCACGGGTTCATCACGGTGAACGGACAGAAGCTGTCGAAGTCGCTCGGCAACGTGATCGACCCGTCCGCGATCGTCGAGCGATTCGGCGCCGACGCGCTCCGATATTTTCTGCTGCGCGAGATCGGCTGGGGCGGCGACGGCGATTTTTCGTGGGAGCAGCTCGAGCGGCGGTACAACGCAGACCTGGCGAACGATCTGGGAAATCTGCTGTCGCGGACGCTGTCGATGGTGGAGCGGTACCTCGGCGGCGACGTGCGCTCGATGGTCGGCGAGGGCGTCGAGGGCGGGCTGCTCGACCTGCCGCGCGTCGCAGAGTTGCGCGCGGCGGCCGCGATCGCCGCGTGGGGGCGCGCCGAGTTCGACGAAGCGCTCAAGGCGACGTGGGAGTTGGTGCGCCGCGCGAATCAGGTGATCGAAGAGCGGGCGCCGTGGAATCTCGCGAAGGACCCGACGAAGAAGGGCGAGCTTCAACAACTCTTGTACGAGCTTCTCGAATCGCTCCGGATCACGGCGCTGTTGCTTGCGCCGGCGATGCCGTCGAAGGCGCAGACGATTTGGGAGAGGATCGGCCAGGGTGGCGAGGTCGCGGGCGAGCGGTACGACGCTGCGACGATGTCGTGGAGCGCCGACACGCGTTTCGTCGGGCTCCGCGCGGGGCCGCCGCTCTTTCCGAAGCAGGCGTGAGGACGAAGGCGGCGCGCTCCGCGCACTCCGCCTCCGGCCCCCGCTAGGTCTCTGCGATGTTCGACAGCCACCTGCATCTGACCGACGACGCGTTCGACGCGGACCGGCGCGACGTGATCGCGCGGGCGCGCGACGCGGGCGTCGTCGGGTTTCTGACGCTCGGGACCGACCTCGCGTCGAGCCGCGCGGCGGTCGCGCTCGCGGAGCAGGAGCCCGATGTGTACGCGGCGGTCGGGATCCATCCGTGCGAAGTCGCGCGCGCGGCGGCCGCGGATTTCGACGCGGTCGCGCGGCTCGCGGATGAGGCGCGGCTCGCGAGCGGACGCGGCAAGGTCGTCGCGATCGGCGAGACGGGTCTCGATTACTACTGGGATCTTTCGGCCGTGGCCGCGCAGCACGATGCGCTCCGCTGGCACCTCGCGCTCGCGCACGATCTCGCGCTTCCGATCGTCTTGCACAACCGCGCGGCGACGCCGGGCGCGCCATCGCTCGCGGCGCGGTCTGCTCCGCCGTCCACTCCAAACTCCGCGGGCGGCGCTGCCGTTGCTCCCTCGCGCAATCTCCCCGAGTCGCACCGCGATCTCATCACGATCCTCGACGCATTCGCGGCCGCACATGGCGACACGATCCGCGGCGTCCTCCACTGTTTCTCCGGCGAGGCGTGGTACCGCGAGGCGGGCGCACGGCTCGGACTTCATTTCGGGTTCGGCGGCCCACTCACCTACAAGACGTCGACGGCGCCAGAAGATCTGCGCGCCGTCCCCGCCGATCGCGTGCTGCTCGAAACCGACGCGCCATACCTCCCGCCCGTCCCGCACCGCGGCAAGCGGAACGAGCCGGCTTACATCCGGCTCGTGCGCGCGAAGGCGGCGGAGGCCCTCGGCATCGCGGACACGCTACTTGACGAGCACGCGACCCGAGCGACGCGCCTTCTGCTCGGGCTCGACTCGGGCTGAGACTCGAAGCGGCAGTTCCTCGAGCTCCGGCGAGGACTTGTGTTGGTGCCTTCCGAGCCCTAGACTCGGCGTTCTTGGCACCATCTCGAGGGCCAGGCAAGGGAGGATTCGAGCCTGAGCGATCCCCGCCACTCCGACGTCACCGAGATTCTCCTCTCCCTCGGATCCGACGGGCAGGTCAATCCGTCCGCGCAGGAGAAGCTGTACACAGCGGTCTACGATGAACTCCGTCGGGTCGCCACGCGCCTGATGCGAGGCGAGCGTGATGGGCATACCCTCCAGCCGACGGCTCTCGTCAACGAGGCGTACTTGCGTCTCGTCGATCAGAACCGAATCGGCTGGCGAGACCGTGCTCACTTCTTCGCAACGGCTGCGATCGTGATGCGCCGAATCCTCGTCGATCATGCGCGCGCCCGCGATGCCTCGAAGCGTGGCGGTGTGTGGCGGAGGGTCACTCTCACCGACCAAATTACCGCGGCGGAGGGCGGCCTCCTCGACACCCTCGCGCTCGACCAGGCGCTCTCCCGACTCTCCGAGATGGACGAGCGGATGGCGAAGGTCGTCGAGATGCGGTTCTTCGCGGGGATGAAGATGGAAGAGATTGCGCACGTGCTCGGCGTGTCGAGAAGAACGGTGGCGGAGGACTGGAACATGGCGAAGCGGTGGCTTCGCAAAGCCCTCTCATCGTAGGCCGATTATGAACCCGTCGCGATTCGAACATCTCAAAGGGGTCGTCCAGGCCGCGCTCAGGCTCCCCGAACGCCAGCGCGAAGGCTATCTCCGTGACGCGTGCGCGGCGGATAGCGCTCTCTTCCAAGAAGCGATGACGCTCATCTCCGACGAGACTCGGGCGACCGACCTCATCAAGACCGGAGGTGTCGCGGGCCTGCTCGACACGCGCACGACGGAAGACCTCCTCCGGGCGCCGTCGGAGCCGCTCCACTCACGAATCGGCCCGTATCGAATCATCGAGACGCTCGGCGAAGGGGGCATGGGCGCGGTCTACCTCGCCGAGCAAGAGGAGCCGATCCGCCGGCGCGTCGCTCTCAAGCTCGTGAAGCTCGGGATGGATACCAAGGAGGTGCTCGCGCGATTCGACACCGAGAGGCAGGCGCTCGCGATGATGGACCATCCCAACGTCGCGCGCGTGCACGACGCCGGCTCGACCGACATGGGTCGGCCCTACTTCGTGATGGAGTACGTCGACGGAACGCCGATCACCGATTTCTGCGACGCCGGGCGCCTGTCGACGCGCGAGCGTCTCGAGCTGTTCGTCCCGGTCTGCCAGGCGATCCATCACGCGCACCAAAAGGGGATCATCCACAGGGACGTTAAGCCGTCGAACGTGCTCGTCGCGCTCCACGAAGGAAAGCCGGTGCCGAAGGTGATCGATTTCGGGATCGCGAAGGCGACGAGCGAGGGGCTCACCGAGCAAACGGCGTTCACGGCGATGGGGCAGGTCATCGGAACGCCGGAGTACATGAGCCCGGAGCAGGCGACCGGCGCGGTGGAGGGAGTCGACACGACGACCGACGTCTACTCCCTTGGCGTGCTGTTGTACGAAATCCTCACTGGCAGCTTGCCGTTTGAAACGAAGGAATTCCGGCGCGCCGGTTGGGAAACCGTCGTGAAGACGATCCGCGAGGTGGAGCCGCCGAAGCCGAGCACGCGGATCAGCACGATCGGAGCGGGTGCGGCCGAAGTCGCGGCGAAACGGCGCACGAGCGTGACGGGTCTGCGACGACAACTTCGGGGCGACCTGGACTGGGTCGTCATGAAGGCGATGGAGAAGGTCCGGAGCCGTCGATATTCCTCGGCGGCAGAGTTCGGAGCAGACGTCGAACGCTACTTGGGTAACCTGCCCGTCGCGGCAAGCCCGCCGAGCACGATCTACCGGATGAGGAAGTTCGCGCGCCGGTACCGGACCGCGCTCGCCATCGCCGCGTTCATCATCGTGAGCTTGTCGTACGCGGCTTTCGAATCGAACCGCCAGCGAGCGGCCGCCGTGAGCGCGCGCGACGAATCGGAAGTGGTGACGACGTTCCTCTCCGACATGCTGGGCGCGGTGGCCCCCGATCAGAGCGGGCGCGAGGTTTCCGTGCGCCAGGTGCTCGACCAGGCGGAGGGGAAGATCGGCGAGAAGCTCAAGGGACGGCCGCTCATCCAGGCGCGGCTCATGAACACGATGGGAAACGTCTACCGGAAGCTCGGACTTGCCGACAAGGCGCGACCGCTCCTCGAGGGCTCGCTCGCGTTTCGCGAGAAAGAGCTTGGGCGGAATCACCCTGACGTGGCGCAAAGCCTGAATGACATCGGCGGTCTGGCCCGCATGGAGGGAGATCGCAAACGCGCAAAGGAACTCTTCGAGCAGGCGCTCGCGATTCGAGAACGGACGCTCCCTCCGGACCACCCCGATGTGGCAAGGAGCCTCAACAACGTTGGGATCATCCTCCAGGAGACCGGAGAGTCGGAGGCGGCCCTCTTGATCTACCAGCGGATCCTCCCCATGCAGGAAAAAGCGCTCGGCCCTGACCATGCGGACGTTGGGCGCACGCACCACAACATTGCGAATCTCTTGATCGGCACGGGTGATTACAAAGCGGCGCTGCCGCACATCGATCTGGCCGTGCGAATCAAGGAGAAGGCGTTGGGGCCGGATCACATCGAGGTGGCGCGCAGCCTGTCCATCAAGGGGAGCGCTCTCTACTACCTGCGTGACTACGCGACGGCCAGACGATTGATGGAACGAATGGTCTCGATCTCGGAGAAGGCGCTCGGGCCCGATCACCCAGAGCTCGGACAGGCTCTCAACGGCCTGGGCGCAGTCCTCCTCACCCTAGAAGACTACGAGGCGGCGCGCACGATTTTGGAGCGCGCCCTTTCCATCATCGAGAAGGGCTTCGGACCCACCCATGGGCTTCTGGACGGCCCCCTCAGAAACCTCGGCAAGCTCTGCAGCGAAACGGGCGACTACGCGACGGCGAGCAAGTATTTGGCGCGAGCCATGTCGATCGACGAGGTCGCCTTTGGCGCCGCTTCTCGCGAGATCTCCGCCCCCCTACTTGAGATGGGGGTTCTGAACCGGAGGATGGGCGATCACGAAAGCGCGAAGAAGTGCCTGGACCGGGCGCTCTCGATCCGCGAGAAGGCGCTAGGCCCCGAGCATCCCGATGTCGCGGAGGTCCTGGTCCACATGGGGGAGCTCGAGCACGAGATGCGCGATGACGAGCGCGCGAGGAAGCACATGGACCGAGCGCTTTCGATCCGCGAGCAGGCGCTCGGTCCCGAGCATCGCGATGTTGCGGAGACCCTCGAAATCCTCGCATCGTTCCTTCGGGACGTCGGGGATAGCGCGAAGGCGTCCGCGCTAGAGGCGAGGGCGAACGGGATACGGGAAAAGCAGCCTCAGTAGCCCGCCGTCGTCCTAACCCGCACCCCTGCAACATGATCCTGGGCGGGCCTCGGCGGTCCTCGCCGGGCCCCCGGGTTTTCCGAAAACCGCAGGTTTTTCCTAAGGCAAGAAATCCCTGCACATTTCGCCACGACCTTCCGCTTTCGCTGATGACATGTTGTTTCGGTCAGGTCTTGGGCACCAACTCAACCGGGAGGAGCGCCAGCATGAAAGATCGCGTACGAATGAGTCGGGCGTGGAGAGGCATTGCGATCGCAGCTCTAGGTGTCATTGTACTGTGCCTTTCCGCGGGCGTCGCCCTCGTAGCGACACCGAGCGGAGCGAAGGCCGAGCCGTGCGATGCCTGCCCTCCGAATCAGGACGTGACGGTCGCCGTCCCCGCGAACGTGGCTGAAATCGAAGGCATCGAAGAGCGTCCGAAGTGGATCGATACAGGGGTCGTCGTGAGCGTCGGTCAGACCATCTGCGTCACGTCGAGCGGTTCGGTGCAAGACGGGGGCGGATATTCCGGGGGCCCAAACGGCGATCTCTCTCTCTGTGGTGACCCGAGCCCGTCCTTCCCGGATTGGAACGAGTGCGTCGCGCACCTCGCTCTCATAGGGCGGATTCGGCGGTTCGACAACAGCCTCGTCGATCTGGACGACGGTGTCGCCGGGCCGGCCTGCCCGAACTCCCGCCCGCCTTCGTGCGGGCTGAGCCCGACCCTCTACGGTCCGGGCCACGTCGGAGCGTCCTTTACCGGGACCGCTTCCGACGCGGGCGTGATCGAGCTCGCGCTGAACGACGGGGACACGAATAACAACGCAGGCGGATTCAGCGCGAGAGTCCAGGTCCTTCAGTGCGGCCCGACGGCTTCCGAACCGATGGCGTGGGGACGCGTAAAGAGCCTGTTCCGCTAGTCATCACTTGTTACGGCTGGCGCCGCGCATCGACTCCGTCATTCGACATCGCGCGTCGCCAGCCGTTTCCGTTTCCGCCGACCGTAACCACGCGACATCCACGAACTCGCGCGGAATCATTCTCCCCCGCATTGACGCGCCCGCAGGCTGTCCCTACGATCACGCGGTCATGTCCTCTCCCACCATCGGCCAGACAATCTCCCACTACCGAATCACCGCCAAGCTCGGCGAAGGCGGGATGGGCGCCGTCTTTCGCGCCGACGACCTGACGCTCGGCCGTCCGGTTGCGCTCAAGTTCGTCGGCGAGATGTTCGCCTCCGACCCGCAGTCGCGCCGCCGCCTCCTCGACGAAGCGCGGGCCGCGTCCCGCCTCAACCACCCGAACATCGCGACGATCTATGAGGTGAGCGAGGCCGAGCCGGCGCCATTCATCGCGATGGAGCTGGTCGAGGGGGAGAGTTTGAAGAGCGCTCTCGAGCGCGGCGCCCTGCCTCCGCCGCGCGTTCTCGAGATCGCGCGCCAGATCGCGGAGGGGCTGCGCGAGGCGCACGCAGCCGGCGTTTTCCATCGCGATGTGAAGCCCGCGAACGTCGTCCTCGACCCGCGGCGCGGGGCGAAGCTCCTCGACTTCGGGATCGCGGCGACTACGGCGCCGCAGCGGCGACGCGGCGAAGACGAGGCGTCGTTCGCGACGCGTACGATCGGCACGTCGAGCACCGTCGGCACGATTCCGTATTTGTCGCCGGAGCAGGCCCGCGGCGAGCCGACCGACGCACGGAGCGACATCTTCTCGTTCGGCGTTCTTCTGTTCGAATGCCTGACGGGGAGGCGGCCGTTCACGGGCGACACGCCGATCGACATCCTACACGCGATCCTCCATCAGGCGACGCCGATGCCGAGCGCGCACGCGGCCGGTCTCCCGCCCGCGTGGGACGCCGTCGTCTCGCGGTGCCTCGCCAAGTCGCCCGCGGATCGGTACGGGTCGGTCGGGGAAACGCTCGACGCGCTCGACGCGCTCAGCCGTGTCGCGCCCACGTCCGAGACCGCCGACCGCTCCATCGCCGTCCTCTACTTCGAAAATCTGAGCGGCGCCAAAGACGAAGAGTATTTCCGCGACGGCATCACCGAGGACGTGATCACCGAGCTGGCGAAGATCGCCGGGCTTCGCGTGTTTCCGCGCTCGGCGGTGCTCGCGTACCGCGACAAGCCGGCGACGGCGCCCGAGATCGGCCGCGCGCTCAGTGCGACGCACGCGCTCGTGGGGAGCGTGCGACGCGCCGGCCCGCGTCTGCGGATCACCGTCCAACTCATCGAGACGAACAGCGGCCACTCGGTGTGGGCGGAGCGGTACGACCGTCAGATGGAGGACGTGTTCGCGATCCAGGACGAGATCGCGCAGAGCATCGCGCGGGAGCTGCGCGTGCGCCTCACGGAGAAAGAGAAGCGCGAGATCGCGAAGGCGCCGACCCGCGACGTGCAGGCGTACGACCTCTTTCTCCGCGGACGGCAGTACTTCCACCAGCTGCGGACAAAGACGACGGGGTTCGCCCGCGAGATGTTTGCGCGCGCGATCTCCATCGACCCGACCTACGCGCGCGCCTATGCGGGGATCGCCGACTGCTGCTCGATGGATTACATGTACTCGGCGCCGACGAAGGCGAACCTCGAGGAGGCGGATGCCGCGAGCCGGAAGGCCGTCGAGCTCGACCCGGAGCTTGCGGACGCGCACGCCTCTCGGGGGCTCGCGGAGTCGCTCAACAAGCGCTTCGAGAACGCGGAGAAAGAGTTTCAGACTGCGATTCGGCTCGATCCGCGACTATTCGAAGCGCACTTGTTCTACGGACGCGCGTGTTTCGCGCAAGGCCGGCTAGAGGACGCCGCGAGGCTCTTTCGGGCGGCGCTCCCCCTCAACCCTGCCGAGTACTCGTGCCCGAGCCTGCTGGGCATGTGCTTGCGGGGCCTCGGAAGGCTCGATGAAGCGGCCGAGGCGAACCGCGAGTCGCTCGCCCGCGCGCAAAAGCACCTCGAGCTTCACCCGGACGACGCGCGCGCCGTCTACGGCTGCGCGCTCGGCTGGTGCCACCTCGGCGAGCGTGAGAAGAGCCTCGACGCCGCTCGGCGGGCGCTTGCGATGGATCCGGACGACTCGGGCGTGCTGTACAACATCGCGTGCGTCTATGCGCTGCTCGGGGAAGTCGACCGCGCGATCGAGACGCTCCGCGAATCGCTCCACCGCGGGTTCACCCAAAAAGAGTGGATCGAGCACGACAACGATTTCGATGCGATCCGAGGCGACGCGCGCTTCAAGTTGTTGCTCGAGAGCCTCTGAGCTTAGCCCCGCGCGGCGCGCATTCCGTCACGCCATCAGTACGATCCCCACGACGATCGTCGCGGCGCCGACCCACTGGTTCGGCGCGGGCCGCTCCCCGAGCGCGATGCACGCCAAGAGGATCGTCACGACGGGGAAGCTTCCGCCGAGCGGCGCGATCGCCGCGGCCGGCGCGAACCGCACGCCGAGGTTGAACGCGAGGAACGCGATCGTGTCGAGCGCGCCGGACGGGATCGCGAGGCGGAATCCGTCGCGGCCCGGGTTGCGCAGGCTGCCGCACGCGAGCGCGATGAGTCCGCCGAGCACGAGTCCGCCCGCGCGAATCCCGACGATCGGCGCGAACCACCCGACCCGCCGCGAGAGCCCGACGAGAATTGCGAACACGCCGCCCGCGAGGAGCATCGCGCCGAGCGCCTCGGGGACGCCGCGGCCGAGCGATCCGCCGCCCGCCGCGCCACCCGCCGCCCCACTCGCTGCGCCGCGCCGCGCGCGCGCGATCTCGCGCCAATCCGTCGACGCTAGCAACAGCCCGACGATCACGGCGCCCACGCCGGCCGCTTCGCGCGGCGCGAGATGCTCGCCGAACACGAGCAACCCGATCGCGGCCGTGATCACGACGTTCGCCGCGAGGATCGGGCTGACGACTGCCACGACGCCGATTCGCAATCCCCGATAGAACAGCAGGTACACGGCGACGAGAGCGACGGACGCGAGCGCGAGCCAGAGCGCATTCGCAAGCGTCCACCGCGCGCCCCAGTCGATGAACGGGGCGAACGGAAGCAACAGCGCGAGGCCGCCGACCTGGTTCCAGAAAAACGCGGGGACCGTCCCGAGGGCGCGGCTAGCGCGAGCGGCGTAGAAGTCCGCGACGCCCCAGCCGAGCATCGCGACCAGCCCGAAGAGAATCCCAGATCGCATCGGGGGGGATTGTAGACTTTACCGGCCGGCCGGCCCCGATCATTTCGGATCAGTGACCCAAGTGCCCGGCGCCCGGCGAATCCACAACAGTTCCAACGCCTCCTGCGTGGTACGGAGCTTGCGCAGAAGAGAAGCGCCAGGCGGATCACCCCGAGCGATCACGAAGTCGGCGTTTCAGTGAGGAGGTCACTCCGATGCTCTGGACAATCTTCGTTATCCTGCTGGTGCTGTGGCTCCTGGGAATGGTCACCTCGTACACGATGGGCGGCTTCATCCACATTCTTCTTCTGGTCGCGGTCGCCGCAGTCCTGATTCGGATCATCCAGGGGCGCCGGCCAATCGTTTGAGACGGCGGCGCCGAGATGCGGCAGAGCGATGGAGGCATGACGATGAAGGATAAGCGGACTCGATCGCTGCTGCGGGGCGATGCCGAGAAGCGTCCAGACCCGCCGCCGCCGAAGCAGCCGGGGCGCCTCGTAGATCCGGACGAGCGAACCGGGAAGGAATGGTCGGTTCCGAATGCCGACCCGGCGCGCACTCCGGACACGACTCGTCCCGCGCGCCCGCCGCAGCTCGATCCGGAGCGAAAAATCTTCGGTGAGCCGAGCCTGAACTAGCAGCACGAATCGCAACCGAACGGCCACCGCAGTCAGAGCGCCTCCGCGAGGAGGCGCTTCTGCTAGAATCCCGCGCGTGAAACGCTACAAGGCGTTCGACCCTCCCGAATACGCGAACTGGAAGCTCCACCCGCAGGCGCTCCGCGCGTTCCGCGAGCGGCTCGGCGCGCGCGCGGTCGCGCGCGATGTCACGGCGCTTCCGACGACGCTTCTGTTGCGCGCGTACGACGGCCTTCTCCGCGCGCGCCTGTACGACATCACGCTCAAGCGGTGGGTGATGCAGGGCGTGATCTCGAAGGCGTGGCTCGGCACGGGCGAAGAAGCGGTCACCGTTGGAAGCGTGCTGCCGCTCGAAGACGGCGACGTCGTCGGCCCGATGATCCGGAACGCGGGCGCGGCGATCCTTCGCGGGCTTCCGTTGGCCGAATGTTTCCGCGTCTACCTCGGGACGCCCGACGGCCACATGCGCGGCCGCGACCTGCACGTCGGAGATTTCGCGCGCGGCGTCTACCCGCCGATCAGCATGGTGGGTTCATTCGTGCCGGTGTTGGCCGGCGTCGCGTACGCGATGAAGCGCGCCGCGACGAAGGGGCCGACGCGCGTCGCGCTCACGTGGGTCGGCGACGGCGCCTCGCGCACCGGCGAGTTCCACGAGGGGATGAGCCTCGCCGCGACGCTCGGCGTGCCGCTCGTCGTCGTCCTCCAGAACAACGCGGTCGCGCTCGGGACGCGCACCGAGACGCATCTGCGCGGGCCGCTCGAGGCAATGGCCGCCGCGTACGGCGTCCCCGGTTTCGAGTGCGACGGAAACAACGTGATCGACACGTACCTGACCGCGCGGCGCGCGGTCGGCGCGTGCCGAGCCGGCAAGGGGCCGGCGCTCGTCGTCGCGACGACGTTTCGGATGGGGAGCCACGCGACGCACGACGAGGCGGAAGCGCGGCGGCTCTTCTCGAAGGAAGTCTTCGAGCGCTGGGGCCGGCGTGACCCGATCGGCGTCTACGAGGAGTGGCTCGCCGCGGGCGAGCGTGATCTTGATGCGTGGGTCGCGGAGGACGGCGCGATTCGGGAGGAGCCGGCGGCGGCGACTGGCGGCGGCGGTGCCGCGCGCGCGCGCGTCAGCGCCCGCGTGCCCGCCGGTTCGCGCGCGACCGTGAGCGCCCGCGCGCCCGCCGGCGCGAAACCCGTGGCGCGCGCTGCGCGAAACCGCGCCGCCCTAGCGCGCGTCGAGGCGCGCGCGACAGCCGCGATCGAATCCGCCGCCGACGAAGCGCTCGCCAGCCGGCAGAAGCCGTTCGGCGCTAGCGAAGCGACCGACGGGGTTTTGGGGTCTCCGTGAGCGGAGTGGTTACCGCTCCTGAGTGCTCAATCCGCGGTGTAGATTCTGAATCGACCGCGCCAAGCGCCCGGAGACTCGGGCAGGCTCTGGATCGCTTCCGCATCCCAGCGACGCGGACGGGCGGGTCAATCGCAAAGGTCGACGTCGTCAAGAGGAATATGGCGAGGAGAGTACAACCGGAAACTTTCAGAGAGCGCATGGTCCTTACCTCCAAAGGAAGCCGCTTCACGTCACCCCGTAAATGGCGGCAGCGTTCTTGAGCAGTGTCGTCGTTGGCGGGAGGAGGAGAATGCATGCACCCGGCGATGGCGCAGCTTGGAGCCGAGCCGGATTGTCTCGCGGAGGCACGACCGTTTCAAGTGAAGAGTCCACGCCCCTACTTCAACACAAACGACGCCCGCACCGTCGCGACGACTTCCTTCTCGATCGTCGATGTGTCGTACGCGCCGTAGTCGGAGATCTCCATCGAGTTGACTTGGAGTACTTGGGTGACGCCGGCGCTTGCGGATCGCAGGCGCCCGAGCCGGCCGCCGCTCGCCTCGGCGATCGCGGTGGCGCGCGCGCGTGCGTCCTGGATCGCTCCGGCGAGCATCTGCACGCGAAGCTCCGGGAGATTCGAGACGTAGTACTCGAGGCTCTGCGTCGCGAAGAGGATGCCCTCGCTCATCAGAGACGACGCGTCCTTGGCGATCTGCGTCACGCCCGCGACGTCGCCCGACGAGAGTTGGATCGTCTGCCGGAGCGTGTACTCCGACGGGCTGCCGTCTCCGCCGCGGAAGATCGGCTCGACCGAAAGCGGCGAGATCGTGACGTCCTTCTCGGCGATCCCGCGCGAGCCGAGGAATGCGAGCACCGCTGCGAGATCCGTCTTCATCCGTTCGTTCATCGCGCCCATCTGATCGACGGTCGTCGTGCGAGTGAATCCGCTCGTCCACTTGACGACGTCGGAGCTGACCCGCTTCCGGACCGAGCCGGTCACGCCCATCGTGTTGTCGAGCGCCTTCGCTCGGTAGAACGCGGCCGACCAAATCGCGGCGCTTGCGATCAGACTGAGGCCGAGGATCAGCGCTGCGAAAGATGATCGCCCGGGCGGTGTCGAAGTCTGAGTGTCACCGGACACTGCGCGCCTCCGAGTGTCGGGGAGTGCGTCGGGGAGTCGTTGAAGTCCGCTCGACACCGTAACACAGGCCCCCCCTCGCCCGCCAAGTCGCGACGCGGTACAATCGCGACTCGCGCACGAAGGCCATCACCCGAAGTCACTCAACTTGCGAAGGAGTTCTGATGACCCCTCGACGATCGCTCGCGCTCACTTCGCTCCACGCGCTTCTGATCGCGCTCGCCGTCGGCGCCGCCGCCGTCGCCACCGTGACGATCGCCCGCGCGGACAGCGTCACACTCTCGCCGGCGAAGGACAACACGCTGTACGAAGACGCGGCGGGGTCCCTCTCGAACGGCGTGGGGCAGTTCTTCTTCGCCGGCCGGACGGCGCAGGCGACCGGTTCGATCCGCCGCGCGCTCGTCGCGTTCGACGTGTCGAGCATCCCGGCCGGCTCGACGATTACCGGCGCGCAGCTCGTCGCGCACGTCGCGCAGGGAGACGCGACGCCGCGCGCGGCGACGCTCCATCGCCTCGCCGCGGGCTGGGGCGAGGGCGCGTCCAACGCGGGAACGCCCGGCGGCGGCGGCGCCCCGTCAGCGGCCAACGACGCGACCTGGATTCACACGTTTTTCTCCTCGGCGTTCTGGACTTCACCGGGCGGCGATTTCGCTGCGGGAGCGAGCGCGACGCAATCGCTCGCGAACGTCGGCTTCTACGCGTGGGGTTCGACAGCGGCGATGGTCGCGGACGTCCAGCAGTGGCTCGATGCGCCGGCGACGAACTTCGGGTGGATTCTTCGAGGGGTCGAGAGCGCTTCCGGATCGGCGCGGCGACTCGAGAGCCGCGAGAACATCGCGCCGTCACTCCGACCCGCGCTGACTGTCGAGTACACGCCGCCGCCCACCGCGGTTGACGACGCGTCGTGGGGTAACGTCAAAGCGCTCTACCGCTGAGCCTGCGCTGATCGGAGCCCGCCGGCCTAGTTGACGGGAAGCCAGTAGCTCAGCTTCACCGCGACGAAGTTTTCGCCATCCGCGGAGAGCGAATCCCACAGCTTGCCCGGGCCGACGAACCGGCCGTTCTCCGCCGCGTCGTCGCGGTTCTGCTGCCAGACGAAGAAGAACGTGCTCCCGCGCCGCCATTCCCACCGCATCACGACGTTGCTGCGGAACGACAGGAAGTTGAAGTCTCGGTACGGGACGAAGCTCCCGAAATCGTCGTCGCTGATCGAGAGCGTGTCGGCGCCGTCCGTGATCGTGAGCGAGCCGTCGTCGTTCCGCGCGATCGTCGTTCCGTCGGTTCCGTACTCCCGCAAGTCGCGCGTCCGCGCAGCCACCAACTCGCCGTAGCCGTAGTAGTGCCCGTTCGCGGCGAACGGTTCGGCGTACACCTCGACCGAGAGATCGGGCGTGAAGGAGTGGCTGACTCGGAACTGCGCGGCCAGGGTGCTCCGGTCGAGCGACGCGAAGACGTACCGCGTCCCGAACGTCGCCTCCGGCCCGCCGTCGAACGAGGTGATGTACTGCCGCGGGTTGAACGACCGGTTGTAGCTCGGGCCGATCCGAATCTGCCAGCTTCCGCCGGGGCGACACGACCACGCGCCGTTCAGGTGGAGCCCGAGGCCGCCGCTCTCGTCGGTCGAGTAGACGGCGAACGATTGCCACGTCGTATTCGCGGCGAAGTTGCTATTGATCCCCGTGGACACGTTGAGCGTCGCGGGATCGGTCATCAGCGGGCCGCCGCGCGTGAAGACGTCGCTTTGCGACCGGACGAACCCCTCGACCGCGAAGGACGTGCTCATGAAGTTTTTCCACGTCCAGTTCGACTCGATTTCGAGGCCGCCGTACGTCCGCACGCCGCCAGAGTTCCAGCCGACCACTGGCGTCGCAGTCAGACTGTAATTCCGGAGAGCGCGTCCGGGCGCCGTCTCGCGGTACGTCAAGCTTGCCCACGAGTCGATGTCGTCCGCGCCGCTGATGCGGCCCGCGTCGTTCAGCTCGAAGCCCGGCGACTCGGCGTTGACGCCCGATCCCCAAAGCCAATGCTTCCCGCTGTTCTTTTGGAAACGGAGGGCCGCCGTGTATCCGGACAACGACGTGCGCGAAGAGTCGAGCGTGACGTAGTCCGCATCGGGCCGCTGATAGTAGTGAGCGCTCGACCGCTGGATGCGCACGATCGACAGGCTGTCGCCCTCGACCGTGCTGCCGCCGACGAACCCGGCGAGCTCGTAGTCGCCGCCGCGGAACCGAAGGAGCCAATCCGCTCCGCCCGAATACGCTTGGCGCGTCATGATCTGAGCGAGCGGGTCTCCGCGGTGGACGTCGCGCCCGACGCCGGTCAACGAAACGCCGACGACGGACGCGCTCGCGCCGAACTCCTGCTGTGCGCGCACGACGCCGTATGCGCCGAACGGCGCGATCTCCGTCTTACCGAACGCGTCCGTCGAGGCGTCGTAGGTCTCGGCGTGCTCGCGCGAAGTGAGCGCGGTCAGAGCAGCAATCGACAACCCCGACGGCAGCCGCCCCGACACTTTCGCCGCGCCGAGGATCGTCGTGGTGGTCGGCCGGTCCTCGTAGTCGCCGTCCGTTCCGCCGCGCGGCTCGGCGCCGATCCGCCGCGAGTAGAAGTAATTCGAACCGTTCCCGCGCAGAAGCGGCCCCCCCTCGGTGAAGAAGGGGCGCCGCTCGTCGAAAAACGTTTCGAAGGCCGTCAAGTTGACCTCGGCCGGGTCCGCCTCGACTTGCCCGAAGTCGGGGTTGACGGCCGCTTCGAGCGTGAGGTTCGGGCCGAGGCCCATCTTCACGTCTCCGCCGCCGCGCGACCCGTAGCGGCTCTCGTCCGCGAACGGATCGTCGGGGTCGCTCATCGGGCGGAAGCTCGCGTCGCTCGCGAAGTACGGGAATGCCTCGAGCCGCCGCGATGGCGCGATCCCCTCGATGCCGTCGAGCGCGCCGAATCGCGACGCCCAACCGGTCTCGCTCTTCGGAACCACGAACCAGTACGAGTCTTCGTTCCGCGACGGCGTCCAGCGGTTCATATTGATTCCCCACGATTGCACGTCGGTCGCATTGAACCGGAGCTGCGAGAACGGAATCCTCATCTCAGCCGACCAGCCTTCCGCGACGCGCGCGGCCTTCGCCTCCCAGATCGGGTCCCACGAGTAGTCGCGGTCGCGCTCGTTGTCCGACGGATGGTAGTAGTCGATCCGAACGCCCGAGGCGGTGACCGCGAAGCTGTAGGCAGTCCGCCGATCGTGGTACGTGTCGAGCGACACGATGATTCGCTCGGAGTTTCCGGAGTCGTCGCGGCGGCTCATCGTGCTGAGGATCTTTGCCGGTCCGGTGCAGCCGAGCCGCGCGCCGACGTACAGCGCCTCGTCGTCGTACAGGAACGCGACCTCGGTCCGTTCGACCGACGGCACGCCTTCGTTCGGGTCTTTCTGCGTGAACCCGACGGCGAACTCGGCGGAACTCCACGCCGGGTCGTCGAGGCGGCCGTCGAGGCGCGGGCGCTCGCCGGTGACGCGAATCGCGCGGATCGCGGGGGGGCGCGGCGAGCCGCGCGAGTCGGCGGGCGCGGAGTCGGCGCGCGCCGAGTCGGCGGGCGCGGAGTCGGCGTGCGCCTCGACCGCGCCGAACGCCGCGAGCGCCGCGACCGCGACGAACGCAGCGCTCGCGGCGGCCGCGACAGCCGCGCGACACGAAGGGGGTCGGCGCATCCGGCCTAGTATTCTTCCCGAACGATCTTCGCCGCGACCGCGCTCTCGGAGAGCTCGCCGCTCGTGTACGCGCGAAGGTCGCCCATCCGCGCCTTCAGCACGAGCCGCGAGAGCTTGTTGTCCTGGAAGTACTCGCTGTCCTTGAGGAACGCGACGAAAGCGATCGACTGATCGTCGCGCAGACCCGTGATCGTGTCGCCGTACTCGAGGAGCGCGTCGATGATTTCCTGCCGTCCCCGCTCGTACAGTCTCTTCTCGCCCGCCTTCATCTTTGCGTGGAGCTTCTCCGCCATCGCGGCGTCTTCATCCTCCTGCGCAGGGTTCTCGTCATCGGGCTCGGGGGCATCGGGATCCTCGGGGGCCTCGGGCGCGTCTTCGTCCCCCGGCCTGATATCCTCGGCCACGACCTTCCCGTCCTTGCGGATGATCCACTTGTTCCCCTTCTTCTCGAACTGAAAACTCGGGAACGAAAAGTCCCCGAGGTCCCAGTCCTTGTGGAGGAGCGACGCCTCGAACGAAACGACGACGCCGAACTCCGGAAGGTAGATTCCGCGTGCGTTGTCGCCTCCGCCGTGCACGAGGAAGTTCGGGCTGTCCACGAGCACCTGGTCGACGATCTGCTCGAACACGGCGAGTTGGCGACGGATCTTTCTGTCCGCGGGCGAGTCCGCGGCCCGCGCGGGCTCGGCCGGCGCCGCGACGAGCGCGACGAACGATGCGAGCGCGAGGAGCGCCGCGAGCGCGGCGCGGGATGCAATAGCAGGCGGCTTTCGAGTCCAGTATGTCATCGTTCCTCCGAACCTTTCGACGGGGTTTTCTTGAGGGGCGTGAGCGGCTCGCCCTTGGATTGGTCGATGTAATCTTCGAGCTTCGCGTCGGTCTTCGACTGCTCGACGAGCAGGCCGACGCCGACCGCGTCGATCCGACCGCGCAGGTCGTCGTACGCCGCGGCCTGCTTCTGGTTGATGTCCTTGTACAAGCCCCACATCACACGCGACATCTCTCGCTCGTTCTGCGTGCCGTACGCGTTGAGCGCCGCGAGGAGCCGTGTCGCCATCGTGTCGGAGTAGTTCTCGAACTCTTGGCGCGTGAGGTAAGGGGCTTCGTCGCTGACCGGCACGACCGCGCCCGCGCGGACCATCTCGTCCGTGACCGGCGCGCCGCCGTCGAGACCACGCGCCGATCCGTCGACTGGAGTCAAGGCTTCGAGGGCGCGCGTCCGCGCCGCGCCGTCGTCGCCGCGCGACGCGGCCGGGACCGGCGCGCCGAACTGGAACGCCAGCCCGCGGTCGATTCGCTCGATGCGGCACCGGCCGATTGCGAGGACCGCGATGAGGATCGCAGCGGCAAGCGCCGCGACCGCCGGCACCGCGAACGGGCGGCCGAAGAACGCGGCGATCGCGCCGCCGAGTCCGGAGCCGTCGCGCCGCGGCGCGCGTTCCGCGCTCCCGGCGATGACGAAGCTCGGCGAGCGCTCGTCCAGCTCCCATCCGCGAAGCGCGGCGCGCGTCCCCTTCAGCTCTTCCCACTCGGCGCGCAGGCCGGCGTCTTCCGCGAGGAGCGCCTGAAACTCGCGCTCCTCCGATTCCGACAGCTCGCCGTACAGAGAGGCGACGAGCTTTTCGATGCGCGGGTCGATCGGTTCATCTTTCACTCGGCATCATCTCCTCACAGTAGGTCGGACTCGGTAATCCCACGCTGCTTCAAGATCCGCCGCACCAACCGCAGCCCGTAGTAGATCCTCGTTCGCACCGTCGCGGCGGGAACGCCCGTGATCTCGGCGATCTCCTCCGACGTGAACCCGTGGTACTCGCGCAAGAGGATCGCCGTTCTCTGCTCGACCGGCACGCGCCGGAGCACGTCGCCCAGCACGCCGTGCAGGCTGATCTTCGTAGCGCCGTGGTCTGCCGCCGCGGTCTGCGCCACGTGATCCGGCACGTCGAGCGCCGTCGCGTCCTCCTCGTCGAAGGAGCGCATCTCGACTTCCGAGCGCCGCGCCCGGAATCGATCCCGACAGATGTTGAACGCGATGTGATGGACCCATGACTTGAACTTCGATCCTTCCCTTAAGCGTCGGATGTTCACGTACGCCTTGGTGAGCGCCTCTTGACAGACGTCGCGCGCGTCCTCGGGGTTCCCGAGCGTTCGCCGGACGAAGCCGTACAGACTCGATTCCCAGCGGGTCACGAGACTGTTGTATGCCTTCACGTCGCCCTCGCGCGTCAGGGCGACGAGCTGTTCGTCGCTCAGGAGCTCCAACCCATCCCTCCTCAGGGTTGTGATGCCATTCAACAGTTTATGACGCGGCGCGGCCGACGGTCGTTCAAGCGATTCGGGGTCTGGCGTTCCGCCCGATCACCGCCGGAGCCGGTAGCCGCCCTCGATTGGGATCGTCGCCCCAGTCGTGTGGCTCGCCCGCTCGCTCGCCAGGCACAGGATGATCCACGCAACCTCCTCCGGCGTCGCGACCTTGCGGAGCGGGATCTCGCCGGTGAGCTTCGCGAGGAAGTCGCCCGTCAGCCGCTGCGCGGACATCTCCGTCACCGTCCAACCGGGCGCGACGGCGTTCACAGTGATCCCGAACGGCCCCAGCTCGACGGCAAGGGAGCGTGTGATTCCGTCGACGCCCGCCTTCGTCGCCGCGTAGTTCGAGTGGTTCGGCTCGCCGATCAAGGACGCCGTCGAAGACAGGTTGACGATTCGCCCCCAGCGCTTCCGCTTCATCAGGGGCACGACCTCGCGCGTCACGTACAGCACGCTCGCGAGGTTCGTCGCGAACGATTCAGCGATCATCGAGTCGGGCATCTCGTCGATCGGCGCGCCCGTCCACGCGCCCGCGTTGTTCACGAGGATGTCGATCGTCCCGAAGGTCGCGACCGCGCGATCGACGAGCGCGCGCGCGCCGGCCGGCTCCGCGATGTCCGCCCCGGCCGCGACGGCGCGCCCGCCACTGGCGGCGATCTCCTCGACAAGCCCCTCCGCGAGCGCCGCCGACTTCTTGTAGCCGACGACGACCGCGGCCCCCGCTTCGGCGAGCGCGCGCGCGGTCGCGCGCCCGATCCCGCGCGACGAGCCGGTCACGAGCGCGACCTTTCCGGAGAGATCGATGGAGACGGCCATCTAGCGCCTCCGAACGAAGCCCGCGCCGAGGAGGGTGGCCGCGGCCGCGACGGCCGCGAGAGAGAGGATCGCCCCGATCGCGAACGACCGAGGCGCGAAGGAGAATATCACTTCGTGTTCGCCCGGCTCAAGGTAGACGCCGCGGAAGACGCCGAACACCGGGACGATGCGAGCTGGGCGGCCGTCGACCGTCGCGCGCCAGCCGGTGTCGAACGTGTCGAGGAGGACGAGGAGCGCGCGCGAGGCGGGCTGCGCGCGAACGAGGACGCGGTTCGCGCCGGCGAGACGCACCTCGGGGAGCGGCTCGACGTCGATCGTCTCGGGCGCGCTCGCGGCGGACGTCGCCGCGTTCGCCGGGAGCGGATCGACGGGGGACGCGTCCTCCGCGCGTTCGACGGCGGCGATCGCGTACGGGTCGTGCTCCCCGTCGCGGATCTCGGCCCACAGCGCCGCGCGGTCCGGCGCGACGACGACAGCGTGCGCGAGGAACGCGCGCGGAAGCGATCGCGTCCGGTCGTACACCGCGAACTTCGGACCCTGCGCCACGAGGCGGAAGAGCGTCGTGTCGATCGGAACCGGTCCCTCGGTGACGAGCCGCTGCATCACGAGAAGATCGAGTATCGGCGAGAATCGCCGCGGCTGAAATCCGATGGCGGGCGCGTCGAGCGGCCGGTCGCTCAGAAAATTGTCGAGCGCGAACACGCGCTCCGGCAGGTTTCCCTCCCAGCCGCCCGTCGCGGCGGCGCCGCAGAGGACGCCGCGGCTCGCGCGCCGGTCGGAAGCGCCGAAGCGCGCGAGAGGCGGCGTCTCGCGCAGCGCGCGCGCGAGCTCCGCGCCCGGCATGAGATCTCGCGGGACCGAGACCGCCGCGATGGCCGGGTCGAACGCGAAGAAGAGGTCCGCGGCGAGGAAGAGCGTCGCGATCGGCGCGACGGCGGAGCCGGGGATCGCCACAGCCGCTGCGACGAGACCGGCGAAGAGCGCGACTCGCCCCGCGTCGCGCGCGATCGCTCCACGCACCGCGCCGAGCACGGCGGGCGAGGCGGCCGGAGGCCCTTCCGGAAAGTCTTCGTTCGGCGAAGAGAGCGCGGCGTAGAGCCGGCCGACGCGCGCGAGCCCGCCTTCGCCCGCGGTCGCGACGCGCGCGGCGATCCCGGTCGCGGCGAGCAGCGCGAGAATGAGCGCGGCGGTCTTGCGAGGGCCGAGCGCGCGCCGCCCGCCCGCGCGGCGCCCGCCCGCCTCGCCGGCGATCCCGCCGGATGCGCGCCGCGACTCCGGCCCCGCGAGGAGCGCCTCCATCCCGAGACCCGCGAGGACCGCGAGCGAGAGGAGCGTGAGCGCGGACATCTTCGAGATCCCGCGGAACTCACCGAAGACGGGAAGCCGCGACACGAGCGAAAAGAGGGGCGTCTGCCGGCCGAGCGCGACGAGAAGGCTCGCCCCGCCGAGGATCACCCAGGGGAGCGCGCGGCGGCGAGCCGCCGCCCCGCCGGTGAGCGAGAGCACGGCGAGGGCGATCGTCGCGACGCCCGCGTACGCGCACATGCTCCCGTAGCTCCAGTGGCCGAAGTACGGCGCGCTTCGGCCGTCGCCGAGCGCAGAAGGGAACAGAAGCGTCGCGATGTTTTCCACGGGCAGGTAGCCCATCGCGACGAAGTCGGGCGGCGCGGCGTGGCGAAACGATGCGCGCGCGGACTCGAGGCTTGGAAGGATTTGGGCCGCCGCCAACACGGCGCCGCCGGCGAGAGAGGCCGCGACGAGGAGGACGCCCCGCGCCGCGCGCGCAGGGCTCGCCGCGCGCTCCGGGTTCGCGCCCGACCCGTCACGGCCGCGCCGGCTCGCCGCGGCGGCCACCGCCCGCGCCGTTGCGAGCGCGAGGACTCCAGCGCTCGCGTAGATCACGTACTGCGGATAGCCGCCGAGCACCGCGAGCGCGAATGCGGCGGCAAGCGCAACGCCTCCGGCCGCCGTGGCGCGGCGCGCGAGGCGCTCCGACAACCAGAAGAGGACCGGCGTCCAGGCGAGGCTCGCGAGGAGAGGCGCCTGGCCGGCGGCGACGTGAAGGAGCGTGCGCGCGGAGAACGCGAACGCGACCGAACCGAACAGCGCGGCGGCCGGACGCGCGCCGACTTCGCGCAGGAGCGCGAATGCGCCGAGCCCCGCGAGCGCGAGGTGGAAGGCGGCGAGCGTGTTGAACGCCGCCGCCGTCGGCATCGCGAAGAACAGGAGGTTGGGTGGATAGAGAAGGGCGGGATGCGCGCTCGCGTGGAACGGGATTCCCCCGAAGAGGAACGGATTCCACAGCGGGAACTCGCCGGCGCGGAGCCGCTCCAGCGCGAAGATCCTCTGCGGATAGAGAAGGGTCGCCATGTCGGGGTTCGCGCGGGCCACGATCGCGTCGGGTCCACCGAACAGGCCGTGTCGAAGGAAGAGGATCGACAGCGCGATCAATGGGAGAACGAACAGGAGCGCGCGAAACCGTCGCATTGGCGGAGATGCTAGCACCGGCGTGGGAGCGGGTCGAGGCGTCGCACGAGGCGGCGCGCGGTTGACCACGCCCGGCGCCCCCGATATGCTCGCGCCGTGAGCGCCGAGGCGATTTATCTCCTGGTCGTCATCGCCTGCGCGCTCGTTCTCTTCTACACGCAATGGGTGCGGCCCGACCTCACCGCGTTCCTCGTCTTGCTGGCGATGATCTTCCCGTGGCGCGCGGGCCCGGACGGCCTCGCCGGAGTCCTCTCGACGAAAGAGGGCTTCAGCGGCTTCGGAAGCCCGGCGCTCGTCATGGTCGGCTGCATGTTCGTCGTCGGCTCGGCGATGGTTCGGACCGGCGCGGCCGACCTCCTCGGCGCGCGCCTCTTGGGCGCCTGCGCCCATCACGAACTGCTCCTTCAATGCGCCGTCCTCTGCGTGACGACGCTCTTCTCTACCGTCGTCAACGACACGACGACGGTCCTCGTCTGGATGCCGATCGTCATCGCGATCTGCCGCGAGCGGCGGCTGTCGCCGTCCCGGTATCTTCTGCTCGTCGCGTACGGCTCCCTGCTCGGCGGACAGTGGACGCTGATCGGAACGCGCTCGAACATCATCGTGAGCGACTACCTCCGCGAGCATTCGCCCGACGGGCGGGGCCTCGGGTTCTTCGAGTTCACGCCGATCGCCGCGGCGATCTTCGCCGCGTGCGCCGCGTACTTCCTCCTGATCGGCCGCCGATTCCTCCCGAGCGCGGCGGCCGATTCGGGCCTAGCCGAGGAGTACCAGGTCAAGGAGTACCTCACCGAGGTGATGATCACGCCCGACTCGGCGACGATCGGCAAGACGCTCGACCAGGTCGACATCAACGGGAGATTCAACGTCGCCGTCCTGTCGATCATTCGCGGCGACGAAAAGATGCCGGCGGAAGGATGGATGCACCTCGAACGCGGCGACGTTTTCGTCGTGCAGGGCGAGATCTCCAAGATCGCCGAGCTGCTCCACGCGCCCGACTTCCAGTTCAAGGAGGAGCTGACGGTCGGCGAAAAAACGCTCCGCAGCATCGACCTGACGATGGTCGAAGCGATCGTCGCTCCGAACTCCAAACTCGTCGGCCGATCGCTCGAGGAGATTCGGTTCTCGCGCGAATACGGCCTCACCGTGATGGGGATCGCTCGGCTCGGCCGCGCGATCACCGGCCGCCCGACCGCTGTCCATCTGCAATTCGGCGATTCGCTCCTTCTCGTCGGCCACCCCCAAGGCGTCGATCGGCTGCGCGAAAACCACAATTTCATCATCCTCGAGAAGAAGCCCTATCCGATCGTAGGCCGCCGGCTCGCGATCACGACGCTCGCGATCCTGGCCGGCATCGTCGTGACCGCGGCGACCGGCCTGATGCAGCCGGCGCTCGCGATTCCGCTCGGGACGGTCCTCCTCGTGCTTCTCGGATGCGTGAACCTCCGCGACGCCTACGCGTCGATCGAGTGGATGGCGCTCGTCATCGTCGGCGGGTTGATCCCGTACGGCCTCGCGCTCGAGAAAACAGGCACGGCGCAAGTGCTGGCGCAAAACGTCGTGGCGTCCCTCGGCGGCTTCGGCCCGGGGTTCGTCCTCGGCGGGTTCCTCCTTTTCGCCGTTCTCCTCACCCAGGTGATCGAAAACGCTGCCGTCGCGGTCATTCTCTCGCCGATCGGCTACGTGATCGCCGCTGAGGCCGGCGTGAGCCCGCGGCCGTTCCTGCTCGGGCTCGCGCTTGTCGTGTCGGCCGCGTTCATGACGCCGGTCGGGCACGAATCGACAATCTTTGTGATGGGGCCGGGTCACTATCGATTCCGTCACTATCTGGCCGTCGGGACCGGCTTCGCGCTGATCACCTGGCTCGTGACGACGCTCCTGATCCCCGAGTTCCGGCCGTTCGCGGGATGACGGCCTGGCGCGATCGGGCCGGCGCCGTCGGGCCTGACTACCGGCCCGCGGTCTCGCCTTCGCCGTTGATCGCCGTTTAGGCCGCGTGCTATGCTCCCCCCGTCTGACTGCGCAGCCCCCCTCACCCTAGCGGCCCGGAGGCAATCGGCATCGCATCTTGCTAACGGTGGCGGACGCGAACAATCAGCGAATCGCGTCCGCGGTCTTTGTCTCCCCGGCATGGATAGCCAATAGCAGGAAGCGAGGGTCAGGGCCCTGGCGTCGATCCCTCTATCGACCGCTCCGAAGCGGAGCCTCGGACAGAACTTTCTCGTCGACACGCGAGTCGCATCGCGGATGGTGGAGTCCGTCGGGCTGAGCGGGCGCGAAGTCGTCCTCGAGATCGGCGGCGGGCGCGGCGCCGTGAGCGGACTTCTGGCGGAGCGCGCCGCGCGCCTCGTCGTCGTCGAGATCGATCGCGCGCTCGCGGCCGGCCTCGCGGACCACTTCGCGGGAGACGCCCGCGTGAGCGTCGTCGCGGCTGACGTTCTCGACCTCGACGCCCGCGGCGCGCTTGCTCTCGCGCCGGGCGAGCGCGCCGTCGTGTTCGGCAACGTCCCGTACTACGCGTCGAGCCCGATCCTCATCTGGCTCGCCGACAACCGCGACCTGTTCGACCGCGCGTACCTGTGCCTGCAGCGCGAGGTCGCCGAGCGGCTCGTCGCGCACCCCGGGACGAAGGCGTACGGAACGATCTCGGTCCGCCTTGCGTACGCGGCCGCCGCGCGCTCGCTGTTTTCGATCGCGCCGGACGCATTCCGTCCGAGGCCGAAGGTCGTCTCGTCGTTCGTCGAGATCGCGTTCCACCGCGCGCCGCCCGTCGCGGTCCGCGACGAGGCACTCCTGTACCGGGTCGTGCGCGCGGCGTTCGCGCAGCGGCGGAAGACGCTCCGGAACACGCTGGCCCTCCTGCCGGAAGCGCCGCCCGAGCGCCACGCGGGCCTCGCGGCGCGCGTCGGGATCGACTTCGGCCGCCGCGGCGAGACGCTCTCGCTCGAGGAGTTCGCCCGGTTGGCGAATGCCGTCGGTGGGGCGTGACGGGCCGCGCTCGGGCCGGGTCGCGCGCTCGCGCGCAGAGGACGCTCGCGGCCGCGCTCGCGATCGCCGCGGCGTGCGGCCTCGCGAGCGCGCCGCCGGCCGCGCGCGCGGCGGATCCCGTGGTTGACGGCTCGGCCGCGGCGGGGACGGGCGCCGCGACCGGCGACTCGGCAGCCGCGGCCGGCGCGCTCTCCGACACGACGCGCGCGGGCCGGATCAAGGCGGCGATCGCGGCGCGGGCGGCGGCGCTCGCGCGCGGCGATTCCGCGGCGGCGATCGCCGCGTCGCGCGACTCGGCGGCGGCGGTCGAGACCGCGCGGGAGAGCGTCGAGGCGAAACCGGGCGCCGGTTTTCATCCGACCTACGAGGTGAAGTACTCGATCGAGAAGGACGTGCGCGCCGTCTCGAACGCGGTCCGCGCGAACTACGACATCGGCGAGCATCTCAAAGTTTCGAACGCGACTTCGGTGCGGTCGAAGGATGAGCAGACCTTGAAAAGAAAAGCGACGACGCAGACGAGCGCGACCAACCTCGAGTACTCGCTCTCCGACGGGACGTCGATGGGCGTGAGCTACCATGCCACGCGCAGCTTCGACACGAACCGCTCGCAAGCGCTCGAAACGGAGACGAGGACGACAGCCAGCAGCGTCGGAGTTTTCTCGAAGCTCAATCGCCAGCTGACCGACAGCTTACGGTTCACGGCGGACGCGTCCGCCGGGACGAACCACAGCGACTTTCGCGACGTCACGGAGAGCGGCACGCGCGGCGACCTCAGCATGGGCCTCGACTACGCGCCGGCGCGCTCGGTGAAGACGGCGTTCACGTGGGCCGGTACGCGCGAGACGAACGACGCCGAGCACGCGGAGAAAGACACCGTCGGCGGCCGCCCGATCGACATTCTCGTCACCGACACGAACCGCGACATTTCGCAGGCGATCACCGGCCGGGCCTCGTACACGCCGAAGGCGAACCTGAGGCTCAACCTCGATCTCGGGGCGAACAACGGCCGATTCCAGTATCCGGAAGGGACGACCAAGCGCCAGGAGACGCGCGCCGAGGACCGATGGAGCGCGGCGCTCCAGACCGCGTACGACCGCACGGAACGGCTCGCCTTCCAGTTCAATCTGTCCCGCGACCAAGCGTCGAAGGACTACTCGATCGACATCGACACGACGAACATCTTCGCCTTGGAGGATTCGGCGCGGGCGAAACTCCTCAAGAAGGCGTACGAGGAGACCCGGAGAAGACCGAGCGACATTTTGAGGTCGGAAGCGAAAGCGACCCTCAACTACAAGGGCTGGCGGGGCGGCGCGGCGAAACTCGCGCTGGCGCGCGACCAATCGGAGGAAACCTATTCCGACACGCCGCAGTCGAAGCGGCTCAATCACGGCGGGATCTTGCTGGGACTCGACCAGAAACTTTCGGGCCGGCTGTCGACGAGCCTCTCGGCGCGAATCGATTTGACTGCGTTCGAATACGATCTCGAGGAGTCGCGGGAAAACGACCGGGATGTCGTGAGCCGCTCGGCCGAGTTCAACACGAGCTACGCGTTCGCCAAGAACGTGAGCTCCAGCTTCAACCTCGGCGTGCGCGAGGACCGGACCGTGAACATCGCGTCGAAGAGGGTGCGGGAAAACAACTCGAAGCAGTCGTGGTGGGTGCGGCCGAGCTTTACGTTCAGCCCGAGCGAACAGGTGAAGATCAATCAAGCGTACGAAGTGCGGAACGATTTCACGATCTTCGATTTGAACGAGTCGCGAAACTTCCTCACCCGCAAGACGCAGGTTGACACCGGATTCAGCTACCGCGTCACGAAGAAAGTGTCGTTCGACGCATCCCATCAATACCAGCTCCGCGGCGAAGGATCGTACGATCGACGAAACGACATTCTGTTCCGCACTTCGCAGGCGAGCCGGCAGAGCCTCGACCTCTCGACCGGCTACTCGCCCCGGACCGGATTCCGGGTCGCGTTCGGGGAGCGGATCGAGGCGAACAGGAACTACGAGTTCCTGGACGGCAGGAGAGTGAAGAAACCGGGTGCGAGCGGAGAGAGCGTGCGCCGGCAGTTCTTCGGCGAGATGAACCTCACCCACGAGGTCTCGAAGAAGCTGAGCGTCAAGCTCAACGGGCGGCAGACGCAGACGCTGGGGACAAACGTGAGCGAGCTCGAGAAGCGGTTCTACGTGGTCGACACTGCGGTGGAGTACAAGCTGTGATCGGGCGAACGATCGTGCCCGCCGTCGCGCTCGCGCTCGCCCTCGCGCTCGGGTGGAGCGGCTGCTTCTTCGACACGCGAACCCCGGAGGCGCCGACCGGCGACGACACATCGGGGACGCGATGGAGGAACGCCTCGACGCCGGAGCGGCTCGTCGAAAACGTCCGCGTCACCACCGAGGATCGGCAGATTGATTTTTACGCGCGCGCGCTCCGCGAAGACTTCGCCTTCCGGGCCGACCGGCTCGACTCGGAGGATTTCGCGCTGCAGAGCCGCCAGCCGTTCGCGGACTGGGACGAGACGGTCGAGAGGGACAACATGCAGCGGATCTTCGACCGGGCCGATCGAATCCATCTCCAGTTCACCGAGATTGACCCGGTCATCAGCGAGATCAGCCCGGACACGGCCCGGATCGGAAAGCACTACGAGCTTTCGATAGTCGAAGTCGATTCGGTCGCCCCCGGAGAGTTCTCCGTCGACTCGTCCTTCTACAAGGGGACGCTGTTCCTCTTCATTCGAGACCAGGGGCCGGAGTGGGCGATGTACCGGTGGGAGGACGCCCGCCCCGCCGAGCTCGACCTTTCGAGCTGGGGGAAGCTTCGTGGCGACACGAGGCCGTAACGGACACGGGAGGGCGATGGAAACTTTGACGAGACCGTAGCGCCCCTGGTACTATCCACGATTCGCCGACACCTGCCGATGCTCGAGGGGCGGTCGCCGCACCCGACAGCCGCGCAAGAAGGAGGAACACGCACCATGCGAACCCGATCCCTGATCCGCCCGAATCATAGGCTGGCGGCGCTGCTGATCCTGCTCGTCCTTCCGATCTTCATCGGATCGCCGTTCTGCTCGAAGGAGAAGAACCCGGTGACTCCACCACCGCCGCCACCGAGTCGGAAGACGCCGACCGAGCTTCTCGAAACATGGTTCCCCGACGCCTACAACACGAAGGACTCGGTCCGGTACGATCAGATGCTCCTTCCCGAGTTCCAGTTCGAGTTCCTGCTCGCGGATGCCGAAACCCTCCGGGCGCGTCCCGACGGCGGCGGCCTCGAGCCGGGCCAGAACTATTGGGGGCGGACAAGCGACCTGAGGAGCACGGGCGCGATGTTCAGGTCGTCCAACGTCGGGCAGATCACCCTCGATATCCGCGCTCAGGATCCGACTCCCAGCACGGATTGCGATGCCTGCGTCGAGGTCCGATCCGAAGTCACGCTCAGCGTGACGACCGACCCCGGGGCGGCCGACCCCCTCATCTTCCTGGTCAATTCAGATCAGGTCTTCATTCTCCGACCCGACCCGGGCGATTCGACCCTCTGGGTGATCTTCAGGCAATTCGACGTGGAGCGCTAACCGTAAGACCGTACGCGGCAGCCGACGGGGGCGTCGGCGAACGAATCGCTTGACGCCCCCTGGGTCGGCCCCTAGACTCAGCTCTTCGTTTCCAGGCAGTCCCTCGGTCTTTCCGTCCGGGAATCCCTCGATGACGCATCCGGTCGTGTTCGGAGATCCGCGCCCGGCCCGTTTACGGGTCGAGTTGGGCGTGAACATCGACCACGTTGCGACGGTTCGCGAGGCGCGGAAGGGAAAGGAGCCCGACCCGGTCGCGGCGGCGGTGCTGGCGGAGATCGGCGGGGCGGACCAGATCACGGTCCACCTCCGCGAGGATCGCCGGCACATCCAGGAGCGGGATCTGAGGCTCTTGCGGGAGACGGTGAGGACCCGCATCAACCTCGAGATGGCGGCGACGGCCGAGATGGTCCGGATCGCGCTCGAGGTGAAGCCCGACGCCGCGACGTTCGTGCCGGAGAAGCGGCAGGAGGTCACGACGGAGGGGGGGCTCGACGTCGCGGGCTCGGTCGGCGTGTTCGCGCGCGAGGTTCAACGGCTCGCGGACGCGGGGATCGAGGTCAACGCGTTCATCGACCCGGACGAGAACGAGTTGCGGGCGGCGCTCGAAGCGCGGTTCGCGGGCGTCGAGTTTCACACCGGCGCGTACGCGAACGCGATGACCGACGCGGCGCGCCGCGCGGAGCTGGACCGGCTCGCGCGGGCGGCGGCGCTCGCGGCGAGCGGCGGCATGAAGGTGAAGGCGGGGCACGGCCTCACGTACGCGAACGTGAAGCCGGTGATCCACGTGCGAGAGATCGAGGAAGTGAACATCGGCCACTCGATCGTCTCGCGCGCTGTTCTTGTCGGGATGGAGCGGGCCGTCCGGCAGATGGCCGCGCTGATCCGCGAGGCCGAGGCCGAGGCAGAAGCGCGTAGGATCTGAGGAGGTTCATGGGACCAAACTTCAAATGGAAAGCCTTTCTGGTCGTCGCGCTCCTCGCCGTCAGCGGCTACTACCTCGTCCCGACGATCCAGTACAACTCGCTGACGCCGGCCCAGATGAGCGCGATGGACCCGAAGGCGCTCTCTGCGCTCAAGGGGAGAGCGCTCCGGCTCGGCCTCGACCTCCAGGGCGGGATGCACCTCGTCCTTCAGGTTGACAAGTCGAAGCTATCGGAGAAGGAAGCGACGGACGCGGTCGCGCGCGCTCTCGAGGTGATTCGCAACCGAGTCGACCAGTTCGGCGTATCCGAGCCGCAGATTCAGGCCGAGGGCCAGGACCGGATCATCGTCCAGCTTCCGGGGATCCAGGATATTGAGGGGGCGCGCGGCCTGATCGGCCAGACGGCGCTCCTAGAGTTTAAACTCCTGCAGCCGGTGAGCGCTGTGCAGGACGCTGCGTCGCGGATCGACGCGGCGCTCGTCGCGGCCGGGCGGGGCGGCGACGCGGATTCCGCGGATTCCGCCGACGCGGTGCTCGACTCGGCGCTAGCTCGCACCGACACGACCGCGGTCGATACGCTGCTCGCGGAGGCGACTGGCGACGAAGACGCGAAGCGGCCGTTCAGCCGCTTCATCGGTTTCCGCGGACAGTCCGACCAGGACAACCCGCTCGTCCACGAGGCGGACGTCCCGAAGTTGCAGGCGCTCCTCGCGGATCCGATGGTCCAGCGGCTCATCCCGTCCGGGTCGCAGTTCGCCTGGGGCCGCCAGGCGCGCGATTTCGGCGGCGGCGACGAGTACCGCGATCTCTACCTACTGAGGAAGAACGCGGATTTGAACGGATCGGCGATCCAGAACGCGACCGTGCAGATAGGGCTCGACCGGAACAACCCGAACGCGCCCGGCGTCGAGCTGACGCTGACGCGCGCCGGCCGCCGGACGTTCGCTCGCGTGACGGGCGACAACGTCGGCAAGCGTCTCGCGATCGTCCTCGACGGGCAGGTCCACACGGCGCCGAACATCCTCGACCGGATTCCGAGCGGCGTCGCGTCGATCACCGGCGGGTTCACCGACAAGGAAGCCGAGATCCTCAAGATCGTGTTGCGGGCCGGCGCGCTCCCCGCTCCGATCGAGATCCTCGAGGAGCGGAGCGTCGGCCCGTCGCTCGGTAAGGACTCGATCGACGCCGGCGTGCGCGCCTGCTGGATCGGGCTCACCGTCATCTTCCTGTTCATGCTCTTCTACTACCGGATCTCGGGGCTCCTCGCGAACGTCGCGCTCGCTCTCAACCTCGTCATGCTGCTTGCGGCAATGGTCGCGATCAACGCGACGCTCACGCTGCCGGGGATCGCGGGGATCGTGCTGACGCTCGGCATGTCCGTCGACGCGAACGTTCTGATCAACGAGCGCATTCGCGAGGAGCTGCGATTGAACAAGACGATCCGCGCCGCAGTCGACGCGGGCTACTCGCGCGCGTTCACGACGATCGTCGACACGAACGCGACGACGATGCTCACCGTTCTGTTCCTGCTCTTCTACGGCACGGCGAGCATCAAGGGGTTCGCGGTCACGCTCCTGATCGGTCTTGCGATCAGCATGTTCACCGCGGTGTTCGTGACCCGCATCCTGATGGACCTGATGGTCGATAGATTCCATCTTAAAAAGCTCAGTATTTAGTCGGGGGAGATCGATGCATTTTTTCGTCAACGCGAACTACCCGTTCATGAAGTGGCGGCGGGTCGGCTACATCTTTTCCCTCGTCACGTTTGCGATCAGCGTGATCGGCCTGGTCGCGCTCGGAGGACCGAAGTGGAGCGTCGACTTCACGGGCGGAACGCTCATCCAGATCCTGCTCGACAAGCCGCTCGAGATCAGCGCGATCCGCGCCGCGCTCGGGCCGGTCGGCCTCGATACGGGCGAGATCCAGCGATTCGGCGAGTCGAACGAGTACTTGCTTCGGGTTGACCGGACGAAGTACGGCGAGAAGACGGCGCCGACGGTCGTCGAGGCGCTCCGGACCGGCCTGTCGGGCGTGAGCATCGACGTGCGCCGGACGGAGGACGTCGGACCGCGCGTCGGCGGCGAGCTGAAGCGCGGCGCCGCGATCGCGCTGACGTTCGGCCTGCTTTCCGTCCTCGTCTACGTCGCCGTCCGGTACGAGATGCGGTTCGCCGCGGCGGGCGTCATTGCGTTGTTCCACGACATCATCTTCGTCACCGGCGTGCTGACGATCTTCCACCGGGAGTTCTCGCTCGGCGTCGTCGCGGCGCTCCTGACGATCGCCGGCTATTCGATCAACGACACGATCATCGTGTTCGATCGAATCCGCGAAGGGATGCGGATCTACCGGCGCGAGCCGTTCTCCGACATTTGCGACAAGAGCATCAACCGGACCCTCTCGCGGACCATCATCACCTCGGGCCTTACGCTCGTCTCGGTCGTCTCGCTCCTTCTGTTCGGCGGCGAGGTGAACCGGGACTTCGCGCTCGCCCTGACGATCGGGATCGCCGTCGGTACCTACTCGTCGATCTTCGTCGCGAGCGCAATCGTCGTCGATTGGCGGGCATACGATGCGGCGCGGGCCGAGAAAAAGCGGAGAGTCGCCGCCTAGGGGGCGGCTTGCGATGCGCGCGCGACTGGCCTACGATCCGGCCATGAGCGCTCCGGAAGCCGGGGTCCGGGTCTCCGCGGTCCTGGCCCTCCTTACGATCGTCGCAGTTCCTCACATTCTCACTGCGCCGGGATTCGCCGGCGCTTTCGCCGAGACGGCTCAAGCGCAGGAGTCGGCCCAGGCGAAGGAATCGGCGTCGCCGGCGAAAGCGGAACCGGCCGCGGTCGCCGAGCAGCTCCTCGAGCCCGGCGTCAGCCCCGCCGCGCAGCCGCTCCGCGTCTTCTCCGAGATCGAGCGCGCGTGGGGCTGCGGCGATCCGGAAAGCCTCCTCGTCCACTTCGGAACCGGAAAAGTCTCGCTTTCCTTCAGCCGGACGGGGCCGCGCGGCGGTCTCTACACGCGGACCCAGGCCGCATACCTCCTCGCCGACATGTTCAAGTACTCGAAGACGGAGCAGTTCAAGTTCCTCAAGTTCCGCAACATCGAGCGCGAGGGGCAGCTTCCGTTCGCCGTGGCCGATCGGATCTACCGGCTCGACAACGGCATCCTCTACCACGACCAGGTCTACGTCTCGCTACGGCGCGAAACGGACGCCTGGAAAGTGGCCGAGATCAAATCGATCGAACACTGACCTCGGGGGTCGACAGGTGAACCCGACCCCGCCGCGCACGCGGGACTTCCGTCCGTGAGCAGCATGCCGCCTCCCGCGTCGCGCCCTGATCCGCGCTCTCATTCGCGCTCTCGACCCGCGATTCTCCTGCCGCTTCTCGCCGTCGTTGCGATCGCGGCGCTCGCCGCGCCGCATGCCGCGCTCCTGACCGCGCCGCGCGACGAAGCCGCGTGGCGCGCGCGGGAGGAAGCGCGCCTCGTCGCGGCGGCCGACGCGATCGGCCGAAGGGCGAGCGCGCTCGTGGAGGAGCTGCGCTCGGCGTCGGTGCGCGCGGCGGACGCGCTCGGGCTCGCTGGGGCGGGCGAAGCGGCCGGCGTCGAGACGATCGACCCGCGCCGGGCGTTCGAGGGACTGGAGCAGGCCGCTCGCGGGGCGCGGCCGCCGCTCATCGCGGGGCCGCCGGCCAGCGCGGCAGCCGCTGCCGACGCCGCCGCGGCCGCGAGCGCCGCCGAGTGGGGCCTCCTCCTCGAGAGCGAGGGCCGCGACGTCGCGTGGTGGGGACGGCCGCTCGCCGCGCCGTCGATCGCGCCCCGCGACGGCGTGTTCCTCGACTCCGGGCGGATCCGGACCACGTTGGGCGTTGCGACATCATTTTCCGGCGGGCGGCGGGTGATCGCGAGCGTGCCGTTCGACGTGGCGAGCGCGGCGCCGCGCGGCGTCGAGGCGCGCTTCGCCCCGAATGGCGCCGCGCCCGCGCCGGGGTTCGCGCCCGACGATGGACGCGCGAGCGCGACCGTGTCGTTCACGATCGGAGGGCAAGCCCTCGGCGCGTTGAAGATCGATGGCGAGACCTTCGAAGGCGCGCGCGCGCGGCGGCGCGCGACCGGCGAGGCGGTGCGCGCGCTCCTCGCGGCGGTCGTGGTCGCGCTCGCGGCGGCGCGGTTCTGGCGCGCTGGCTTCGGCGCGCGCGGGCTCGCGCCGAGCGTCGCGTTCGTGTGCGGCGCGCGGATCCTTCTCGCGCTCGTGCGTCCGCCGCCGACCGCATTCGGTTCGAAGCTGTTCGATCCGGAGGGATTCGCGGGGGCCGCGCCGCTCGGCCTCCTCCGTTCACCGGGCGATCTATTCCTCACGGTCGTCGCGTTCGCCGCGGTCGTCTGGCTGATCGATCGCGCGGCGGGGTCGGGCCGACGGGCGGGCGCGGACGCCGACGACGCTGCCGACGCGAGCGCGGGCGCGGCGACCGCGGCCCGCGTCGTGCTCTCGCTTGTCGGCGCGGCAGCCGCGTGGCACCTGGCCGTCCGCCTCGTCACGGCCGCGGTCTATGGCGCCGGCCCACGCCTGTTCGACTCGGCGCTTCCTTCGCTCACGTCGATCGCGATCATGCTCCTCATCGCGCTCTCGCTCGCCGGGTTCGCGATCTTTCGCGCGCTCGTGCTGCTCGTTCGCGTCGGACGCGCGGCCGACCGGCCGTTCGCTCTCTTCCTGCCGCTCGCGGTGCTCGTCGCGCTGTCGGTCGCGCCGGCCGCGACACAATTCGCCGGGCTCTCCGAGGCAGCGCGGCGCGCCGTCCCCGAGGCGCCGCTGTTCGCGGCCGCGATCGCCGCGGCGTTCGGCCTCGAGCGGATCGCTCGTCGCGGGCGGCCCGCCGAATACGCCCGCGGCGCGCTCCTTCTTTTCGGCGCGAGCCTCGCGATCTTGCCGGGCGTCGATCGCGGGATCGAGGCGCGCGACCGCGACCGGATCGCGGAGGCCGCCGCGCGGTTCGCCACGCCGCGCGACGAGTGGCGCCGCTTCGTCCTCGAGGAAACGCTCGAACATTTCGCGTCGCGTCGCGGCCTCGCCGCCGCGCTCGCCCGCGGCGCCCCCGCGAACCCGGAAAACCTCGCGTTCACCGAATGGGCGGAGAGTCCGCTCGCCTCGCTCGGCTACGAGTGCGCGCTCGAGATCCTCGACGGCGCGGGCGCCGTCGTGTCGCGCTTCTCGGTCGGGCTTCCCGCGGAGTCGGGCTACCGCGCGACGTTCGCGTTCCGCGACGCGCGCGAAACGAAGCGCCCGGTCGTGCTCGCCGGCCGCCGGCCGCTCGGCCGCGAGGTCCTCGACACGTACCTCGGCGCGACGCCGCTTCTCGGCCCCGACTCGACGGTCGTCGGCGCCGTCGTCATCACCGTCCCGTACTTCTTCGAGAACCTCGCGTTCGCGGCGCGGCCCGAGTCGCGGCGGCCTCTCCTTCTGGGCGCGGGCGGGCCGCCATCGACCGGGCTCGAGGGACGGCTGATCGTCTCCCGATTCGAGCGCGGCGCGCTGGCCGCGTCGTCCGACCCGACGATCCCGCCAGGACGGCCGCTCCCGGATGGGCTCGCGCGCTCGCCCGCGGGGCGCTTCTGGGCCGGGTCGCTCTACGGCGGCCGCGAGGCGACGCTTCTCGTCTCCCTTCCGTCAACCTCGGCGGAGGCGGTGGCGGTGGCGCCGGCTGGCGCGGCAGGCGCGGCCGACGAGCCGCCCACGCCGTCGTCACTCGCGTTCACGCTCCGCCGCAGCGGTCCGCGCGACCTGGCCGCGCGCCTCGTCCACGTCGCGCTCGTCGGCGCGGCGATCCTCGTCGCGCGCGCGCTCGTCGGGCTCGCGCTCGCCGCGCTCCGCAGCGAGCGCCGCTCCGTCACGTTCCGCGGAAAGCTCCTCGCCGCGTTTCTCGCGATCGCGGTGATCCCGGCGCTCCTGATGGGGGCGCTCGCGTACCGTCAGACGCGCTCGCGGATCGCCGACGCCGCGCAGCGCGAGGCGCTCGAAGGGCTCGACGCCGTGCGGAGCCTGTTGCGCGAACGTTCCGCCGGCGAGGCGACGCGCCTATCGGAGACGACGCTCATCCGGCGGCTGGCGCTCGGGCTCGAGCCCCCGACCGCGATCGACCTCGAGACGGGCCTCAGGAAGTTTTCGATCTTCAGCGCCGCCGGTGATCTCCTGCTGCAAAACGGCGTCGTGCCCGACGCGTCGCGCGACCTCGTCCGCCGCGTCGCGGTGACGCTCTCGCCGGAGACGTTTTTCTCGCCGGAAGACGGATTGTCGGTCGTGTCGCTCGTGCCGATCGTGTTCGAGGGCGAGGCGGAGCCGGGGAAGGGCGTTCTGCTCCTCCGGACGGTCGTCGACGGCGCGCTCCTGGCTGAGCTGGGAGAGGAAGGCGACCGCGACGTGATCGCGTACAGCCAGGCGGGGCTCGTCGCGTCGAACCGCCCGGAGCTATTCCAGTCGGAAATCCTTCCGCGGCGGATGTCCGCGGACGCGTACGTCGATTGCTTCCTCAACCGGCGGGAGGCGACGTTCGGGACGGGCGTGCTCGCCGGCGCGCCGTACGTCGCCGCGTACGGGACGCTCGTCGGGCTGTCGGGCGATCCTCTCGGCGCGCTCGCGGTGCCGCTCCTGTTCCGCCAGCGCGAGATCGACGAGGAAGCCGGCCGCGCGCTCGCGCGGATTCTGTACCTGACCGCGGTCGTCCTTGTGTTCGTCTCATTCCTCGCGTCGCTCGTGGCCGATCGGATCGCGCGGCCGGTCGCCGAGATTTCGGCGGGGACGAAGCGGATCTCGCGCGGCGAGCTGGCGTTCTCGCTGCCGCGCGCGGGCGGCGGCGAGCTGGGCGAGCTGGTCGACTCTTTCAACCGGATGACGGAGGAGTTGCTCCGCTCGCGCGACCGGCTGCTCGAGCGGACGCGCACGATCGAGGCGATCCTCGGCAACATGACGACGGGCGTGCTCGCGCTCGATCCCGACGGGCGGATCACGACGCTCAACCGAGGCGGCGCGCGGATCCTCGGCCTGGCCGACGGCGCGGGGATCGGGGAGCCGGCGTCGTGGCTTCGCGACGGAGTGCGCGACGGGATCGCCGACACGCTCGAGGCGATCGGCAGCGCGCGCGACGGCGTGCTCGAGCGCGAGGTCGCGCTCCACCGGCCGGCCTCGTCGATGCGAGCCGACCCGCTGGCCGGCGACCCGATCGCCGACCCGCTTCAAACCGTGCGCGCCGTCGGGACGCGGCTCCTCGACGAAGCCGGCGAAGAGATCGGGCGCGTCCTGGTGTTCGAGGATCTCACCGAGCTGATCCGGACGAAAAAGCTGATGGCGTGGGGCGAGATGGCGCGGCAAGTCGCGCACGAGATCAAGAACCCGCTGACGCCGATGAAGCTTTCAGCCCAGCAGATCCGCTCGGCGTTCCACGACCGCGCGCCGCAGTTCCCGAAAATCCTGGAGGAGGGGACGCAGGCGATCATCGACGAGATCGAGAGCTTGCAGCGGATTGCGACCGAGTTCTCGGCGTTCGCGCGGATGCCGCGGCGGCTCGTCCGAGACGAGGATCTCAACGAGATCGTGCGCGAGAGCGCGCGGTTTTACGGCGGCGCCGGGGGCGCGAGCGGCGTCGGAGCGGGCGGGGTCGGCGCGGGCGAGGTCGGCGCGGGCGGCGTCGGCGTGGGCCGCGGAGCGAGCGGCGGACCAAACGCCGGCGCGGGTGCGCTTGTCGATGTCGCGCTCGATCTCGCGACCGACGGGCCGCGCGTGCGCGTCGATCGCTCCGAGATGAAGCGCGTGCTCGTGAACCTGATCGAGAACGCAGTGCAGGCGAGCGCGGCCGGCGGGCGCGTCGTCGTGCGGACGCTTGCGCTTGATGGGAAAGCCGCGCTCGGCGCGCCGCCCGCCGGCGGGTTCGTCGCGTGGAGCGGACGCCCCGCGCCGTCGGACCGCCTCGCGGTCGTCGTCGTCGAGGATCACGGGAGCGGGATCGCGTCGGAGTTCCGCGCGCGTTTGTTCGAGCCCAACTTCTCGACGAAGACGAATGGAACGGGCCTTGGCCTCGCCATCTGCAAAGGGATCGTCGAGGACCACGGCGGAGCGATCCGCGTCGCGAGCGCGGCCGGGCGCGGAACGACGGTGTCGGTCATCGTGCCGGCGGTCGATTCGGACTCGTGATCCTTCCCGTCGTCGCGCCGCCGGCGATCGTCGCGCCCGCGCCGTCAGAGACGACGGCCGGCGGATTCTGCTGCCGCGTGGCGCTCGGAGGCCGGCCGTCGTTCTCGGCCGCTCTAACAGAAACTTTGCGAACTGCCCACTTCCGGATTCACTACGCCGCGAGCGGTTCGGACAGCATCGGCGTCGCGTATCGGGACAGCCTCGCCAGTTACCTCGAACAGGCCCACGAACGCTTCACGCAGGGCGCTGATTTCCTATTGCCTCCGCCGCGCGGGGGGGACGATCCGCAAGACCCCGCTGCGCCCGTCGACTGCTACGTCGGTTATCGCGGCCTCCGCGGACACTACGGATCGGCGGGGTGGGTCGACAGGATTGAAGGCGAGTGCGAGCGTGCATGGGCAGGCGACATTCAGGTGGCGCCTCGAATGCCGCCTTCGATCGCGCGGAACACGATCGCGCACGAGCTGTTCCACACGATTCAATTTCGAATCGACCTGTTCGAGCCGGACTGGCTCTACGAATCCACCGCGACCTGGGCCGCGGCGCGCGTTTGGCCCGCCGACATCAACTACACCACCTACATCCCGTTCTTCCTCGATCCGTTTTTGCCAGTCTGGAGCGACTATCCATCGCTGCGGTACTACGCGTGCGCGGTCTTCTGGGAGTTTCTGGATGCGACTCTCGACGACGGGATCGCGTCGCGCGTGTGGGCGCGCGCGTGCACGACCGACTGGTACACCGCGCTCACGGCCGAGATCACGGAGTACGGCGCCGCAATCGACCCGCTCCTCGTCGATTTCGCGAAGTGGAATAACGCGACCTCCCTCTCCTCGGACGATCGCCACTATTGGGACGGCAATCGGCTTCCGTCGATCCAAGTTCAGGCGTTCCACACGAGCTACCCGGTCGCTTCGGCGTCGGTTCCGGAGTCGATTCTTGCCCGCGAGGCCGGGAGCAACTACATTCGCTTCATCGGGAAGGCGAGTCGCGAGCGGCTTCGGATCACGTTCGTCGGCGACCCGAGCGTCGCGGAGAGGCGCCGCGTCTCGATCGTCGCTTCGACGCGGCCCAACACGCACAGAGAGTGGACGCTCGCGCCGGATCTCGACGGGCTCGTCGAGTTCACAGTCGAGAACTGGAACCTGTACGACCGCGTCACGATGATCGTCAGCAACTTCGCGAGCGGCGACGGCGTGGACAGCGCCGGCTGGCGGTACACGTACTCAGCCGAGGAGATCGGCGAGCCCGCGTTCGACGTCGAGTGGGCGGTCAGCGACGAGCGCCTCCGCGCCGCGCCGAACCCGTTCGCGAGCGCGACGTCGATCCGTTTCCGCGCCGAAGACTCGTCTCGCCCGACGCGCGTCACGGTCTACGATGCGGCCGGACGCGCCGTCCGCCGCCTCTTCGACGGGGAGCCGCCGCGCGGCGACTACACGGTGATCTGGGACGGAACGGACGATCGCGGAGCCGGGGCCTCGCAGGGGATCTACTTCGTGCAGGTCGAGAACGCCTCGATGTTGAGCAAGCGCCTCGTGTTGCTGCGCTGACGACGGTCCGTGCTGCGGCCGCCTCCTACCCGGCCGCCTTAAGCATCGGCCCGAGCACCTCGCCGAGCGTGAGCGTCCCGAGCCGCAGAACGCCGCGCCCGTGCTCGCGGTCCACGTGGCCGCGGTTGATGCCGCCGATCATCTCGCGGAAGAGCGCCGCGGTCCCCGGCTGAAATCCCATCGACGTGAGCGTCGGGACGACGGCGTCGAGCGGGCCGCCTTGCGCGCGGACTTCGCGGCCGATCAGATCGGTGAGCGCGCGCGCGACGTCCTCGGGAGTCCACTCCGCCGGGCCGACGAGCTCGACGACGCGCACGCCCTGCGGCGGGTCGAGCAGCGCGTCCGCCGCGGCGCGGCCGATGTCGCGCGTCGCGATCATCGGGATCGCGCGGCGGGGCGTGAGAAACGTCGGCAGCACACCGTTGGCGCGCGCCGCGCCGAGGACCATCCCCCAGTTCTCGATGAAGTAGGCTGCGCGGAGAAACGTCGCGCTCTTCGCACCCTCCCGATCGCTTGCTCCGCGGCGTGGAGCGTGCGGATCGGCCCATTCCCCTCGGCGTGCTGCGCGCCGAGCGACGAGAGCAAGACGACGTGCGGGATCGCGCTCGACTTGACGGCTTGCGCGATCGCATCGACGACCGGGCGCTGCGCCGCGATCAAGTCCTCGGCCGCGTACTGCGGCGGGACGAGGAGGTACGCGCCGCGCGCGCCGGCGAACGCGCGCGCAAGCCCATCGGGGTCGTCGAGCGACGCGACCGCCACCTCGGCGCCCTTCGCTCGTCACTCCGCGGACTTCTTCTCGTCGCGCACGACGACGCGCACGCTCTCCTTGTGAGCGAGCAGCGCGTCGGCCGCCGCTTTCCCTGTGTTCCCAGACACTCCAGCGATGACGTACATCGGACTCTCCTGCGGGGTTGTTAGGATGGAACCTCGAACGGATCGAATAGATCGAACGGACACGAGCGCTGAGACGCGGCGCGCGGCAAGCGGAGCGCGAACGGACCGCGCACGCATCCCGCTCGCGCCGCGCACCGGATTCTGGCCGCGAGCGGCCCGCTCCGCAAGGCCCGGATCGCGTTATCGCCCCGTCGCCGATTCGCGCGCCCGCCTCGCGCGCCCGCGAGACTCGCCCCTTTCCCCTCGCCTTCTCCCGCACCGCCCGCTAGAATCGGGCCTCTTCGTAGACTCCACTCGGGAGGAATCAAACGATGACGCGTAGAGCGACGATTCTTCGGGTGTTCATGTTCGCGGTCGGGTTCGTGGCGGCGGGGATCAGCTGCGGCGGGAAGCAGCCGGGCGGCGAGGCGGGCGCGGGCGGCGGCTCTAGCGGCGGCGCTCCGAGCGCCGGCGGCGGCGGCCGCGCCGACGTCGTCAAGATCGTCAGCAGTCTTCCGCGCACCGGCAGCGCTAACGCGCAGACGACGACGATGGTCAACGGGATCAAGATGGCGCTCGACGAAGCGGGCAGCAAAGTCGGCGCGTTCACAATCGTCTATGAAGACTGGGACGACGCCTCGGCGAAGAAGGGCGACTGGGACCCGGAGGTCGAGGCCGCGAACGCGGACAAGGCGGTCAAGGACCCCGACATCATGTTCTACCTCGGCACGTACAACTCGGGCGCGGCGAAAATCTCGATGCCGGTCCTCAACCGCGCGTCGCTCGCGATGATCTCGCCGGCGAACACGTACCCGGGCCTCACGAAGCCGGGGACGGGCGAGGCCGACGAGCCGGGCGTCTACCGCCCGACCGGGAAGATCAACTACTACCGCGTCGTTCCCGCCGACGACATTCAAGGGAAGTGCGCGGCGCAGTGGATTCAACAAATGGGCGGGAAGAGCGTTTACATCCTCGACGACCGCGGGCTGTACGGGAAGGGAATCGCCGACGTCCTCGCTGCGACGTGCGACGTGCTGGGCGTCAAGGTGCTCGGGCGCGAAGGGATCGACCCGAAGGCGCAGGAGTACCGGAGTCTGATGACGAAGATCAAGCAGCTCGGCCCCGACTGGGTTTTCTTCGGCGGCACGACGCAGTCGAACGCGGGACAAGTCGCGAAGGACATGGTCGCGGTCGGACTCGGCGCGAAGTTCATGGCGCCAGACGGCTGCTTCGAGGAAGCGTTCATCAAGGCGGCCGGCCCCGAAAACGTGAACGAGCGCGCGTTCCTGACGTTCGGCGGCGCGCCGCCCGAGAAGCTCGTCGGGAAGGGCGCGGAGTTCGTCGCGGCGTACCGCGCGAAGTACAACGCAGAGCCCGAAGCGTACGCGGTGTACGGATACATGGCGGGGAAGGTCGCGCTCGACGCGCTCGCGCGCGTCGGGCGGAAGGACCGCGCCGCGCTTCTCGCCGCGGTCGCCGAGACGCGCCAAGTCGACGGCCCGCTCGGCACCTGGAACTTCGACGGAAACGGCGACACGACGATGCAGACGATGAGCGGGAACGTCGTCCGCGACGGAAAGTTCGAGTTCGTGACTCTGCTCGGCGGGACGGGTTCGGCCGGCGCGAACTGACGACGGCCGGCGCGCGACTCGATGGAAACCGTCGTCCAGCAACTTCTGATCGGCATCACGAACGGAATGGTGTTCGCCCTCATCGCGCTGGGCTACACCATGGTGTACGGAATCCTCGAGCTGATCAACTTCGCGCACGGCGATCTGTTCATGCTCGGGTCGTTCCTGGCGCTCACCCTCGTCGGCGCGCTCAGCCTCCAGGCCGCGAGTCCGTTAGTCCTCACGCTAGCGCTCCTCCTGATCGTCGTCGTGTGCGCCGCGTTCGCGGCGACGCTCAACTGGACTGTCGATCGTCTCGTCTACCGACCGCTCCGGAACGCGCCGAAGCTCGCGCCGCTCGTCTCCGCGATCGGCGTGTCGTTCCTCTTCCAGAACCTCGGCCTCTTCTGGGGCGGGTTGCCGATGGACGTGTTCGGCGGCGGCACGTCCGCCGCGGCGCCGAAGGCGTTCCCGAGCCTGCTGCCGAACGTGAACCTGTTCGGCGAGGCGGCTAGCATCCGGTTCACGGTGAAGGATGCCGTCGTCGTCGGAAGCTCGCTGATCGTGATGGTCGCGCTCTACCTGTTCGTGCGGCACTCGCGGCTCGGGAAGGCGATGCGCGCGACGGCGCAGAACCCGACGGCCGCGCGATTGATGGGGATCGACGTTGACCGCGTGATCGGCGCGACGTTCGCGATCGGCGGCGCGCTCGCCGGGTTCGCCGCCGTGATCTACGGCCTCTACATCAACACGATCAACTACCAGATCGGATACCAGAACGGCCTGTACGCGTTCACCGCTGCCGTGCTCGGCGGGATCGGAAACATCCCAGGCGCCGTGCTCGGCGGCCTGGTGATCGGGTTGGTTCGCGCGTTCTCCGATCAATACATCGGCGCGCAGTGGCAGCCGGCCGTGCTGTTCGGAATGTTGATCGTGATCCTCGTGTTCCGGCCGTCGGGGCTTTTGGGCGCGCAAACCCGGGAGAAGGTGTGAGCGAGGCGCGCGGCGCGAAACGCGGCTTCGGCCGGTTCGCGCGCTTCGAGGCGATCGCAATCGTGTTCCTCCTCGTCTACCCGTTCGTCCCGCTGCTCGACATTTTCGTGGACAAGGCGACCGGCTCGTCGCTCCGCTTCGACCGCCAACTCGTCAATATTTTCATCTTCGCGATCCTCGCGCTGGCGCTGAACCTTCAGGTCGGCTCGGCTGGGCTCTTGCAACTCGGCATCGCCGCGTTCTTCGCGATCGGCGCTTTCTCGACCGGAATCCTGACCGTCGAGAAGTATCCGTTCCAGCTCGGTTTCTGGGGTGCACTCGTGGCGGCGCCGGTCGTCGCGGGGCTCGCGGGCGCGACGCTCGGCGCGCCGACGATTCGATTGCGCGGCGACTACCTCGCGATCGTGACGCTCGGGTTCGGCGAAGTCGTGCGCGTCGTCATCCTCAACTTGGAAAATATCACCGACGGCCCGCGCGGACTCAACCCGATCCCCGCGCCGTGGCTTCCGCCGTGGCTCGCTGACGTGGGCGGGGCCGGCGACGCGACCGGACGGCTCCGCTTCCTCACGATGTACTACGTGGCGTTTCTGCTCCTCGCGCTGCTCGTGATTGTCTTCCGAAACGTCGAGCGCTCGCGCGTCGGCCGTTCGTTCGTCGCGCTCCGCGAAGACGAGTTGGTGAGCGCGTGCATGGGCCTCAACCCGGCGCGCACGAAGCTGATTGCGCTCACCGCCGGCGCCGCGATCGCTGGCCTCGCCGGCGCGCTCTACGCGACGAACCTCACGACGACCGCCGAGCCGAACACGTACGACTTCACCTACTCGATCATGGTCCTCTGTTGCATCATCGTCGGCGGGCTCGGGAGCTTGCGCGGCGTTCTGTTGGGCGCGCTCGTTCTCCTCGGGTTCGACAACATCGTCTCGCCGCTCGTCACGCTTTTGTTGCAGCGCGCGCTCCAGACCGACTCGGGAAACGTGCTCCTGACGTTCACCAACTGGCGGTGGCTCATCTTCGGGATGGCGTTGATCTTGATGATGCGGTTTCGGCCCGAGGGCTTGTGGCCGTCGTCGCGAGTCAAGATGGAGATGCATCACGAGGAGGCGGTGGCGTGAGCGAGTCGCGCGAATCGCGTGAGGGCGGTGCGTCGCGTGCGCCCGCCGCGCCGCGCGAGCCGCTTCTCGAGATCTCCGACCTCTCCGTGCGTTTCGGCGGGCTGACGGCGGTCAACGCGGTCTCGCTCGCGATTCAGCCGGGCGAGATCTTCGCGGTCATCGGGCCGAACGGCGCCGGGAAGACGACGGTCTTCAACGCGATCTCGGGCGTCTATGAGCCGAGCGCTGGCACGATTCGGCTCGAGGGGCGCGACCTCCGCCGCGCGCTCTCGCGCGGCTTGTTCGCCGCGTGGACGCTCATCGGCCTTTCCGTCGGACTCGTGCTGACGCTGTTCGTCGCGAACGTCGATCTGATGTGGCTCGCGGTCGTGAAGCAGAACTTCGCGGGGCGCGACGCGGGCTTTTCCACGGCAAACGCGTGGGGCGACCTCGTGGACTACGTCGCCGCCGCGCCGCGGATCGAGCGCCGCGCGGGACGGTTCTTCGTCGTCGCGCACGACGGCGCGGGGAGCTTCGGCTCGTCTCCGACCATCGATGAGGCGAAAGCGCGGCGCGCCGCACTCATGGAGATGGGGGGGCTGGGTGGGTCGGAGGCGACGATTGAGGAGCGCGCGTCAATCGCAGGCGCCGGCGCGGGCAACTCAACTGACTCCGCCGCCGCCGGTTCGTCCGCCGAGCCGACGTTCGCGATCCTCTCGGCGGACCGCGCGCGCGTCCTCGACGAGGCGCCGACGCGCGCCGAAGCGGTCGAGCGCGTACGCGCCGCGGCAGCCGTCGCGCGCGCGTCGCGAGCGGCGCGGCGCGCCCGCGCGGCCGTCTTCCTTCTGGCGAGCGTCCTCGGCGCGGCCGGCGGGTTCGCGGTCTGGAGCCAGACGCGCCGCGCGCCGGCGTGGATCGCCCGCCGCGGTATCGCGCGCACGTTCCAGAACATTCGCCTGTTCCAAGAGATGACCGTGCTCGAGAACGTCCTCGTCGGGCTCGACCGGCACGCGCGGAGCGCGGCGGGCGCGCTCCGGCGCGGAACGTCGGGCGGCGGCGCGGTGGACCTCGTCGCTCCTCTCGCGCTCGCGCTCGGTCTCGTCGCGCTCATCCTATCGCTCCGGTTCGGCGGGGCGGCGCCCGCGGCCGCTGGCGTCCTCTTCCTTCTCGTCGGCCTCGGCACGATCGCCTACCTCGCGCGGATCGCGATGCTCGGCGCGTTCAGCGTGGCGGACATTCGCATTGATGCGGCGGCGTGCGACGAGGCGCGCTCGCTCCTCGCGTTCGTCGGGCTCGAGAAGAAGGCCGGCGAGCTGTCACGCAACCTCGCGTACGGCGACCAGCGGCGCCTCGAGATCGCGCGCGCTCTCGCGACGCGACCGCGGCTTCTGATGCTCGACGAGCCGGCGGCCGGAATGAATCCGGCCGAATCCGTTGCCCTGATGAAGCTGATCCGTGAGATTCGCGATCGCGGGACGACCGTCCTTTTGATCGAGCACCACATGCGCGTCGTGATGGGAATCAGCGACCGGATCGCGGTCCTCGAGTACGGCCGCAAGATTGCCGAGGGAACGCCGGACGAAGTCCGCAAGAATCCGAAGGTGATCGAGGCGTATCTCGGCAAGGAAGAATCGGCGTGAGGCACGACGCCGCGCCTCGTCGGCACGCGTGTCGATGCTAGTTCTCGAGGACGTTCGAGCTGGGTACGGCGCGATCGAAGTGTTGCGCGGCATCTCGCTCACCGTCGGAGAAGGCGAGATCGTCACCTTGATCGGCGCGAATGGCGCCGGCAAGACGACGACGCTGATGACCATCTGCGGAATCGTGAAGGCGCGCGGCGGCCGGATCACGTTCGCCGGCCGCGACCTCGCCGGCGTTCCGTCGCACGAAATCGTGCGGCTCGGACTCGTCCAGTCGCCCGAGGGCCGGAAGATTTTTCCGCGGCTGACGATTCTCGAAAACCTCGAGATGGGCGCATTCACGCGCTCCGACGCCGACGGCGTGCGGCGCGACCTCGACCGCGTGTACGCGCTCTTCCCGATTCTCGCCGAGCGGCGGAACCAGGCGGGCGGGACGCTCTCGGGCGGCGAGCAGCAGATGCTCGCCGTCGGGCGCGCGATCATGGCGCGTCCGAAGCTCCTACTTCTCGACGAGCCGTCGCTCGGGCTCGCGCCTCTCATCGTGAAGCGGATCTTCGAAGTGATCGGCGAGCTGAACCAGCAGGGCGTGACGGTCCTTCTCGTCGAGCAGAACGCGCGGATGGCGCTGAAGCTCGCGCACCGCGGCTACGTGATGGAGACTGGGCGGATCACGCTGACCGATCGGGCGGCGGCGCTGCTGAACGATCCGGCCGTGCAGGGCGCGTACCTGGGGGAGTGACCGTGGCGACGGGCAAGAAGCGCGCGGCACGTCCCGCTCGGACCGCCCTCGCCCCGATCCACAATCTCCGCGTCCTTCCGCTGACTCCGTCACGATGGTCCGATCTCGAAGCGCTATTCGGACCGCGCGGCGCGTGCGGCGGCTGTTGGTGCATGGTGTGGCGGCTTCCGCGCGCGGCGTGGACGAAGGGAAAGGGCGCGGGAAATCGCCGAGCGCTCAGGCGAATCGTTACGTCCGGCGCGGCGCCCGGACTGATCGCCTACGCGGGCGGGGAGCCGGTCGGCTGGTGCGCAGTCGCGCCGCGCGCTGACTACTCGGGCCTCGCCCGCTCGCGCGTCCTCGCGCCCCTCGACGACACGCCCGTCTGGTCTGTCACTTGCCTGTTCGTGGCGCGCGCGCACAGGCGTCGCGGCGTCACGGTCGCGCTCCTCAAAGCCTCGACCGAGTTCGCGCGCACGAACGGCGCTTCGGTCGTCGAAGGCTATCCGGTCGAACCGTGGACCGACGAGGTGCCCGCCGCGTTCGCATGGACCGGCCTTCCGTCGGCGTTCCTGAAGGCCGGGTTCGTCGAGGTGGCGCGCCGCTCGCGCACGCGTCCGATCATGCGATGGACTTCGTCGGCGCGGCCGTCATCGAAGCGCACGCAGCCGCAGCCGAAGCGCGCGCAGCCCCGCTAGAGGTCCGGCCCGCCGGGGAGCTTCCCGAGCTGGACGAACGGAAGCGCCATCCCACGCGCGACAGCGAGCGCGTTGTCCGATCGAATCCACGCGACCGATATCGCCGGGGCTCTGCTCACCGCGTGCTGCGCGAGGAATATCGCGCGGCTCTCGCCGGCGCCGAGCGCACCGCCGACTTGCTCGAGCGTGATCCCGTTGAGCGCGGCGTCAACGCGCGGGCCGCCGGCGTTTGCGATGAGGATCGCGTTCGGTAGCGCCGCACGCAGCCGCGCGGAAAGCACCGGGTTCCACGCCGCGTACTGCGCGCGCCACGCGGCGGGCGGGTCGGCGATGCCGTCGCCGTTGACGTCGATTCGCGACGCGGCACGGGTCGCGACGGCGATCTCCCATTCGGGAAGACTCTGCGTGAGGTTGTCGATGTAGACGCCGTCGAACCCGAGGGGCATGACGCGCTCTCGGATCAAGGCGACGAGCATCTCGACGGCCGGCTCATCGAGAACGAACCAGACGAGCTTCGCGTACTCCCGATACATCCGAAGCGGCGCGCTCGTGTCGAGGTTCGTCCCGAGCCAGCGTGGATCGAAGCGCTGCCAGAAAGCGCGCCAGAAGTGGCTGTCATTCACCCCGCGTTCGGGCGCGTTCTGCGCATCGACGTACGCGAGGAACCGCGCGTCGGGAAGGTCGGCGAACGCCTCCGCCAGGAGCGTCGAGTCGATCGCCGGGTTGACGATAATCGTCCGGTACCTCCGAAACGCTGCGAGCCAATTGGGCCCGAAAATGTCAGCGTCCTGGAGGACGAAGTAGGCGAGTGCGGGCGCGGCTGCGGGAGGCGGATCATCGGGCGGGATCGGGGTCGGAGGCGCGGCTGCATCAGAACCGCAGCCGAAGAGGACCAGAATAGGGACCATGATGGCTATGCCCGCAAGGGTCAATCGAGTCACCGTGCGTGAAAGTGTCGCCGAACTCAGATGCGCCATCACGACTCCTCGCCCTCTCCCTCTTCCTCTGTGTCAAGGTGGACGAACGGAAGAACTGTCTGGAGGGCTTCTGGCTTGGAGGAGATTCGGGCTCCCAGGTTGCGGAGACACGACTCCATGTCCACGCGAGCCAGGTTGATCGCCAGAAACGGGTCCCTCGGGGCTCTCACCGAGATGAAATGGACATGAGCATCCCGACCGGTAGCCGGATCGATCCCGTGGATGAATCCATTGAAGACGACCGACGCAAGGTGAGAATGCTGGTCGGCCTCGAATACTTCGTGAATGCTCCGTAGGCACACGGAGGCGACCACATCGAGGTACAGCTCGCGTACCTGATTGGGCCTTCGCTGCTTTTCTTCGATACTGTCCCGACTCTTGACGTAGCGGAATTCTGAAACCGACGGAATGATCTCTACGGTCGGCATCTGATATTCGATAACGAGCTCCCTCGAGTCGCCGATGTAAGCGACGAGAAAGTCTTGCGGGAAGCCGTCCGGATGCTCCGAACGCTCCAAGACCATCGTACAGTAGGAGCTGATGGCCTGAGATTCGCCGCGTTCATACGCACTTCGGAACTCGTCTACTTCGCGATCTCGCTGCCGAACTCGTTCAAGATGTTCCAGCTGTTCCTTCTCGTAGGTCTCGTGAATATCCCGCAGCTTGACGTCTCGTGATTGGGTGACAGCCTCGTGCCGCTGAACGGCCTCGGCATAGGTCGCGTTGGCTTTCCGGAGCTCATTCTCATGGCGTGCACCGGAACCAGGAATCAGCCGCCCGAGAAATCCCGGAGCTTTCACGGTTCCGATGAATGTCTCCTTCTGAGGGGCAGTCGGCGGCTTCGTCAACTCGTCCGGGATGACGGGGGGTGGGAATGGCTCGCGCAAGCGGAGGTCATCGAAGGCAATCGTGTCTTCTACGGCGAGCGTGTGTGCCAAAATCTTCGACAGTTCATCGAGAGTCTGGGTGACCTCTCGGTTTGCTTCCTCCGCCTCTCGGAGCCTTGACTCGAAATGTTCCCGAATGGACGCCTTCTCAGCATTTCGCTGGGCACGGTCCAGTTCACGCACACGCGCCACCTCCAGCCTATGCTGCAGTCTGGCCTGACGAGCAGATTCTCTCGCTATTTGATTCATGACTGAAACGAAGCTTCGTCGTCGCATTCGGATCGTCTCCCCATAGAACTTAGGGTCAGCCGGCGCAATGCCTACAGCACCCACACGAGCGCGACTCGTATCACGGAGACATCCGACTTCCTGGGCCTGACGAAGATCTTCATGCTCTCGACAGTTGCGGCATCTTGCGAGCCTTGGATTCCAGTTGCCTCAGACTGGAACTCGACTTCAAGGTCGAGCAATTCCTGGCGGAGTTCTTCGAGGCTTTCGGCCGCGCGACCGACGTCACGCTTTTCCCGCGCCGCACGGCTCGCGCCGCGCATCGCCGTGGTCGCGCGGCCGATGTTCCCGACACTTGCGATTCTTCGGCCGAGGAAGGCGCCAAGCACCGTCGCACCGACTGAAATTGCGGTCTGAAGGTCCGCATTCTGAGACTGCGAGCGTTCGCGAACCACGCGTTCCTCCGCTGCTTGGATCTTGTCCTGGAGTCGTGAAAGGCGTGGCGCGAATCTCGCCTTCAGGCTTTCGATCGTGGCATCGCGCCCTTCGCGCGCGCGCTGCGATAGCCTTGCCTTGAAGTCACCCTCACTTTCTCCTGGCTTGGACGTTGCCTTGGGCGCCGCACAACTCCAGAGGGTTAGCGGTCGTGCGCGGTATAGGTAGTCCGCGAGGACACTTGACCATCGGCGATAGCTTTCCGGGTGCGTGGCAATTTGAGGCAGGGGCCAGAAGTGCGCGCCGGGAAGTGGCTCCCTCGTCAGGGCGGGTTCGGCACCCCCGAGGTCTCTTGCCGGCTCCCAAGGATCGGCAACATGATCGTCGCTGAACGTAGCGAGCAGATTGACAGCATCCCACTGGTCGACTCCGGCTTTCGCGGAGAAGTATCCCACGCGGGCGGAGCCGAGTAGAGCCGGACGGTAAGTGGGAGTAGCAATTCCAGCGACCGCCTTCGTATGCAAGAAGAACTCGGGAATCTGCGGTGGGAGCACGGGACGGACTGCCGTCACGCTCCCGGCCGCCGTATCCGTCAATGTTGGACTGGGAGAACTTCCCGATACATCAGGAGGTGCAACGACGTCCGCTGATCCTGGCCCCGCCTGCGCCTTCCGCGCCGCCATCAGCGTCCCGATCTGCGCCCGCGTCAGCGGCCCGCGCAGGTACGACATCGCCCACCGCGACTCGAACAGCACCGGCTCATCGTCGTGCACGTTGTTCATCAGGAAGACGCGGTTCTTGAGCCCCGCGAGCGTCGCTTCCATCCGCCCGCGGTCGAATCGCGCGCCCGCCGCGGCCGACGCGCCTTCGAGCCCTTCGAGCACGCGCGATTTGTCACGCTCCGTCTGCAATCGACCCAAAAACCAGGTGCCCGCATTCGACAATCCTTTGTAGTCGAGATCGACCGGGTTCTGCGTTGCGAGCACGACGCCGAGGCCGTATGCGCGCGCTTGCTTGAGCAGCGTGAGCATCGGCGTCTTCGACGGCGGGTTCGCCGTCGGCGGGAAGTAGCCGAAAATCTCGTCCATGTAGAGGAGCGCGCGGAGGCTCGACGTGCCCGGCTGCGCGCGCATCCACGCGATGATCTCGTTGAGCAGGATCGTCACGAAGAACATCCGCTCGGCGTCGGAGAGGTGCGCGATCGAGAGGATCGACAAGCGCGGGCGTCCCTCGCGCGTCCAGAGGAGGCGCGCGACGTCGAGCGGTTCGCCCTCGCGCCACGCGGCGAACGCGGGCGATGCGAGGAGGTTGTTGAGGCGGATCGCGAGCGCGAACCGCTCCTTCGCAGGGTAGAACGACTCGAGGTCGACGACGCCGATCGCGTCGAACGGCGGCGATTGGATCTCGCGGACGAGCGCGCCGAGGTCGAGGTCCCGGCCTGCGCGCCATGCGCGGTCGAAGAGCGTCGCCAACAAGATCTGCTCGCGGCTCTGGATCGGGTCGGCGTCGACCCCGAGGAGCGCGAGGAGCCCCGCGACGGCCGCGCCGATTCGCTCGCGGAGCGCGTCGGCGTCGGCGGCGAGCGCTGCGCCCGGCGCGGCGAACGAGCGGAGCACGGTGAGCGGCAAGCCGGCGCTCGAGCCCGGCGTGTAGATCGCGACGTCGGCCGCCGCGCGAAACCGCGCGATCCGCGCGCCGTCTTCGCCCCACTCCTCGAGCCCCGCGCGCCACGTCTCCGCCGTTTTCCCCGCGAAGTCGTCGGGCGAGAGCCCCTTCCGCACCGCCTCCGCCTCATCGACCCACGGACGGAAATCGGCGCCGCGCAACTCGGGAAACGTCAGCATCAAGTTCCCGAGGTCGCCCTTCGGATCGATCGCGATCGCGGGGATCCCGTCGATCGCCGCTTCCTCGAGGAGCGAGATGCAGAGCCCCGTCTTCCCGCTTCCCGTCATCCCGACGCACACCGCGTGCGTCGTCAGGTCCTTCGCATCGTAGAGAATCAGCTCGTCCGTCGTGCGGCCGGCCGCGGCGTCGTACGCGCGGCCGAGATAGAACGCGCCGAGCTTTTCGAACGATTTCGGGTCGGGCTGCATGCGCTCTCCTGACATTCCAGCGGTCGTGAGTCTGAGTGATCACCCGTCGCAGTTGATCGGGCGAGCTTACACCGCCGAGCGCGGGCCCACCAAGTCTCCCCTCAGCGCGCTTGGTTCGCTTTCACGACGCGTCGAGCTTCGCCTTGGGCGCCGACTCAGTCCGGCGACTTGGCCAAGCGACGAGCCCAACGAGTATCGCCAGAGCGAACGCGCTGAAAAGTGCTCCGATCTGGAATACGCGGGGCGAAAACTGAAGTTCGACCCGGTGCTCACCGGCTCGTAGCGGAACTCCCATGAAAAGAACGTTCGTGCGCACGATCGGTGTCGATACGCCGTCAACGGCGGCCTTCCACCCGGGGTCGTATGATTCGCGTATGACGAGGAGCGCATCAGCGCGCGGGGCGGCGACGATGTCGATACGCTCGGGCTTCGGGCGAGTGATCTGGCAGGAACCGGCGATTGGATCCGGATCGAATGAGTTCAATGCCCACCCGGCGATCGGAGTTGTGACGACCGCCTCGCGCTGAGGATCGAAGGCTTGCTGGCAGAGTTGCGTGATCTGTTCGTCGTCAGTTGGGTGCGAGACAATCTGCGAGACGAGATACGCGAAGGGAAGCGGAATGTCGGATGCGCTGTAAATCCTACGGGACGATATCGAGTCCGGCACTGATGCGAGTGATCCGAGGTCCTCGGGTCTGACTGCGCTCGGCTCCACGATCCATGTGACGCCGAGCACCCGCGCAAGCCGCTCACGGATCTCTTCCGGCGTTTTCTTCCGCGACAATGCGCCCAGCAGGTAGTTGTTCCTCGCGCTCCTCATCGGGTCTTGTCCATCTGCGGCGGGAATGTCGAAGAGAAGCGCCGTCGAACCCATGAGGACTCGACGAGCCTCTCGAAAGACGGCCGGGTTTCGCGCGCCCGCGAGGGTGCTGCCGAAGGCGAGGTCGCCCCCTTGTCGTACTGTCCGTTGACCCGACTCAGCCAAGATAGCGAGTTGACCGAGGCGGGGGCGTTCTTCGAAGAGATCACCTGGCACATAGGGAACGAGCACTCGTCCGAGCATCGCCAGGTCCACAGCCGCCACGATGGAGATTGCCCACCATCGTCGAGCGGGCAACATCAGGATGATCGCAGACACCGTGGCGATGAGACCCGCCCTCACGAGGTCACCACGCCAGAAGAGCGCGTGCAGACGGTCGAATGCCAGACGTTGCGGCGGGAGCAGGCCTTTCTCCAGCGCACCGGAGGCTAGTGGCGCGATCCCCGGATTGACGGCCCACAGGAGCGCGGCGGTGCCGGCGAGGCTGAGCACGCCCACGACGATAACGCGAAGGCGACTGCGTCGACTGTCACGGGCAATGGAGCGTGCGCACGCGTCGAGTCCGATCCCGGCGAGGAGCCCGATCGCGGCCGTTGCGACTCCCAGGCTCTGCGTCGGCCAGCGCGTCTTCGCGAAACCAGGCAAGTGCGACCGCAAAAAGTCGAATGCGAATGCGTGCCGACCGAATGCAATCAGGATCGCGACGACAGCAGCGATTGCCAGTCCGAGCGTCGCGAATCGCCGCCGGCGAGCGGCCGCGTCTCGGTCGCGAGTGGCCGCCGCATCAGCGAGCGCCGCGAGCGCCAGCGCGAGACCGAGCGCCCCAACGTACATCGCGCCCGCGCCGTATTCTTCGAGTTCGCCGCCCCAATACCTATCGATCCCAGGAAGTCCCGCGAACCTGGGAAACACCAGCCCGAAGAGATGAACGGGAGGAAGAGAACGAGCGGATGCGATCTCCGCGGGCATCGGTCTTCCGTAGATTGAACGGCGCACTTCGTCCATGAACGGGAAAATGGCGATCGCGGAAAGCGAGATTCCGAGTAGGGCGCCAGCTGCAAGGGCGGCGACGGGACGTGCCGTGGGGGGGGGTACGCGACGCACTTCCAAGAAAGATCATCGCCCCGACCACGAGTTCGAGCGCGATCGCATAGACCGCGATGGGCGGGTAGCCAGACAACAGTTGTCCGCCGACTGCCATCGCAATCAATGCGGCTGCCCGACGCGTCCGACCCTCACCGGCATCCAAGAATGCGAGGAGCGCGAGCGGAAGAAACGTGAGGATCCCGATCTTAAGCGGCGCCTCCATTTTCGCGAGGACCCAGCCGTTGAGAGCGAAGACGACACTCCCGAGGGCCGCCCCCGACCGGTCCACGCCGAGCCGCCGGAGGAACAGAGCAGCGAGAACACCGCCGACAGAAACGTGGACGAACAGATCTGCCTGAGCGGCGATCCGAAACGGCAGCGCGAGATAAAAGAGGAAACCAGGGTAGTAGATGCGATTGTGGATTTGCCCCGCGATGCTCATCCCGCAACTGACGAGCGGGTTCCACAAGGGCAATTCGCCGGCGTGAATTCGCCTCACCAAGTAATCGGTCCACGGGTTGAAGAAGAGGAGGAGATCGCGGAGAAGAGGAGTGCGCTCCGCAACGAGACCCGGGCCGAGGATCGTGAGAGCGGCGACCGCCGTGATCGCGAAGGGCAAGGCGGCACGCAGGGAGTGATTCTTGATCTGCTCGGTTAGCCGCGGTAGCAGATTCATGACCGGATACGAGCGAGGCTATTCCGGTCGGGTCTCTCGCGTCCACATCGGAATCAAGATCCAGATCGGGACGTAAGCTCGCGGCTCTTCCCGAAAAACGCGGCAAAGGCATCGAGTGGCCGATTGGTGGGGAAGAGCGGCTCGATCAGGCGGAGCGTGCCCGTGTAGACGAGCGCCGCCGCGGCCGAGACTCCGATCAGCCACGCGATCCCGCCGGCGGCACCGTCGGGCCTCGCGAACCGAAGCGCCAGCGCGACCACGGCGCACATCGTCGCGGTTCCAAGCACAGCGGGGCCGAAGAGCTGGCGGAAGTCGGCTACCGTCAGAGCGAGCACCCTCCTGATCCGGAACGCCCAATAGATGAGCATCGCGAGGCCGCTCACGGCCATCGCCCTCGCCGCACCGGCCACTCCCCACGCCGCCGCGAACGGGTAGATCGAGAGAAGCAGCACGACTGCGCCGAGGCTCTGCATCAGGAACAGGCTCCGTGGTTGTCCGAGTCCGAGAAACACTGGCCTGCCGGAGAGAGCGATCGCGTTGAGGAGCGCGGCGAGAGCGAGAAGCTGAAGCGCCGGGCCGACGCCAGACCACTTCGCGCCGAGCGCAACCTGGACGAACACGTCGCCCACCATGACGATTCCCATCGCGACGGGGAGAGCCGCTCCAAGCGAGAACCCGGCCATCTTGATGAACGCCGTGCGGAGACGCGCCGCATCGTCCTGCATCTTCGAGTAGGCAGAGAACGCGACCACGCTGAACGCGCCGGCGACCTCGACGAGCGCGGACTGCGTGATCCAGTGCGCCATCTGGTAGAGGCCGAGCGCGCGCACGTCGATCAGCTTGCCGATCACCAGGCTCGCGCCATGCGTTCCGATCAACACGCCGCCGCCGTACAGATTCATCCAGATGCCGTAACGCATCAGCTTCCCGAATGCGCGCCTGTCGAACGTGAAGCGCGGGCGAAACGGGTGGATGCGATACGACACCCACACCTGCGCGGCGTACCCGGCGACCAACCCGTATGTCAGAGCGGCGGCGCTGCGCCAGTAGTACGCCGCGGCGACGGCGACGCAGAGGTCGGTCGCGAACCGGCTGACGTCGAGGACGAACTGCTTGTGGAGCGCGAGATCCTTCTTGAGATAGATGACTCCGCTGTTCGTGAAGCCTTCCACGACCATCGCGAGCGCGACGACCCGGATGAGCGGCGCGGCGGCCGGCGTCTTGAAGAACGCGGCGACGGCCGGGGCGATCACGAAGAGAGCGCCGCCGCGGATCGCGCCCCGGAACAAGTGGACCGTCCAGGCGATGCTCAGGTCGTTTTCGATGTCGCCTGGTTTGTAGATCAGCGCGGACTGAATCCCGGTTTTCGACAGCGTGTCGACGATCAGGAGAGTGACGATGGCGAGCGCGAAGAGGCCGATGTCCTCCGGGGCCAGGATGCGCGCGACGATCACGGTTCGCGCGAGGCCGAACACGCGCTCCGTCGCCTGGATCAAGAGCGACCAGAAGGCGCCGCGGGCGACCTTCTCGCGGAGCGCGACGCCCGGCGAGTCGAGCGTCATCTCAGCAGGTATCCGCGATACAGCGGGATGCCGAGGAGTCGATCGACGACGGCATGAATGAGTGCGGCGAGCGCGAAAGCGGCCACTACCGAAGGCAACCATCTCATGCCCGCTCTGAACCGGAGATATCCGCTCGTGTACAAGACGATCGCAGGGAGGAAGCCGACAGCGAACAAGAGCCCCGGAATCACGAGGATCCAGGCCGCCGCGATCAGATCCCGGCGCGCTTCGGATGTGCCGGGGGCGGCGGCAGCGGCGGCGGCGGCAGCGGCGCGCGGCTCCCGTAGCGCCGCGGCCGCGCGCGCGTCCCTCGAGGCCGCGCCCGCGCCGCGAGCGGTCTGGAAAAGGAGCAGCGCGAAAGTGATCACGACGACCGTTCCCGGAACGCGCCGCGCGACCGGTCCTAGGCGCATCGTCTGCACCAAGAGAACCGCGACGAGACCAAGAAGAACGAGCGTGAACGCGAAGCCGCCGCGCCGAACGGTCACGACTCTTCCCATCCTCTGTACGCCTTTCGAATCCGGCCAAGAGCGGGGAGCCCGAGGCTCACCAACGTCAGGCAAACCAACAAGAGGAGGATCGGCCGGGACGCAAGATCGATTCGCCCGAGCTGGATTAACCGCCGGGACAAGTGAAAGCTGTTCTCGAACAGCGGCCCCAGTACCATCCCGATCACGAGCGGGATGCGAGGCCATCCGAAGATCTTCAAACCGTACCCGAGCAGGGCGAATCCGTAGCAGACCAGGACGTCTTGAAAGCTGCTCCGATAGATGTAGGCGCCGACGGTCGCCATCACGAGAATGGCGGGGACGATCCTCTGGATCGGGATCGTCGTGATCTTGGACAGGGGAAGAACGAGCGCCAACCCGAGGAGCGAGGTCAACCAATTGGACAGGAACAGAGACCAAATCAAGACAAACGTGAGCGACAGGTTTGTCGTTAACATCTCTCGGCCTGGCGTAAGGCCGTGAATCGTCAGTACGGTGAGAAGGACGGCCGTCCCCGTCCCGCCGGGTATTCCGAACGCAAGTGTGGGCACGAGCGAGCCGCCATCCTTCGCGTCGATTGCGGCCTCGGGCGCCAGGACACCGCGCAGGTCCCCGTGGCCGAATCGTCCGCCGCGCTTCCCCTCGGTCTGGGCCGCGTGCCCATACGCGACGAGGCTCGCGACCGTCGCGCCGACGCCGGGGATGATGCCGATCACGGTGCCGATCACGGCGCTTCGAAGGAACAGTCCGAAGTTCGCGAAGACGGCCTTCACTCCTTCCGTCACGCTCCCGGACAATTCTGCCCCGCTGGCGACTCCGGAGATCGTTCGCCGGCCTCCCGCGACGATCGAAAGCACCTCGGCGATTGCGAACAGGCCCAGAAACGCGGGGACCTGGTCGAGCCCCTCGTGCAGATGAAGGGAGCCGAACGTGTAGCGCAGCTCGGCGGTCCGCGGGTCGAATCCGGCGAACGAGATGAGGAGGCCGAGGCCGCCCATGATCAGCCCCTTGAGCAGCGAGCCGCGCGAAAGGCTCGCGATCGCGATCAGCCCCCAAATCGTCAGCAACAGAAACTCGGGCGGCCCGAATAGCATCACCACTCCACGCAATACTGGAATCAGAAGCAGAAGCACGAGGATGCCGAATGTCGAGCCGAGCGCCGACGCGGTCGCGGCGCATGCGAGCGCCGTCTTCGCCTTTCCCTGCTGCGCCAACGGGTGGCCGTCGAGGAGCGCGGCTGCGTTCGACGTGCGCCCTGGAATGTTGAACAGGATTGCCGCGACGGACCCCATGAACGTGGCGCCGCCCACGAAGGCGCCGAAGAGAAGCAGGACAGGAAGCGGATCCCACCAAAAGGTCAGCGGAATCGCGAGCGCCATCAGCGTTGCCCCGGACAATCCCGGCAACAGCGCGAAGATCATCGCGATCATGGTGCCGACGATCGGGTAGAGGATGTTCGGCCAGGAGAAAACGAGGACGAGTCCTTCCCACGCGGCGGAGAGGAACGGGCCCGACACTCTAGCCCCGGAGCTTTCGGATCGCCTGCTCGATGACGGGGATGAACTTGTCCATCCGGCCCGCGACGCCGACGAGAGCGCGGCGCGCATCCGATCCGCTCGCGACGTCCAAGCTGAGATGCGCTCGGTCGGCGAGGGCGCGGAGCGCCGGGTCGCGGAGCGCTTCGAGGACCGCCTCTTCCAGGCAGGCCGACAGGTCCCGCGCCATCGCCGGCGGCCCGACAACGAGACGGCCGACGTTGAGCAGATCGACGACGGTCGTGACGTCGTCGAGCGTCTCCTCGACGGGGCGGGCCTGCGAGCGCGCGCGGCCAGCCGCTATCCCGTCGTGCCCGCCGAGAAGCGGTACATTGTCGAGCGACGGATGCGACGACACGCGCGAGTTCGCGACTTGGAGTAGCGGACGGACGTCGCCGTTCTCGATATGGCTCACGATCGAATCGAAGTTGTACGCCACGACATCGACTTCGCCGCGCGCCGACGCGAGCGCGCCCGCGCCGCTCCCCTCGTAGCCGGCCACGACGTCGATGTTCAGGCCGATGACGTGCGCCGTTAGGGTCAAGTTGATGAACCCGAGACTTCCTACGTCGCGCGTTCCGCAGGCGATCGGACGCGTCCTCGCCGCCTCGAAAAGGTCGTCGATCGTTCGGAGCGACGAGTCGTTTCCACACGCCCAGATTTGTCGGCTCCCGACGATCCGGCCGAGCAACGTGAACGCGGTGGCGGGATTCGGCGCCCGCTTTTCGCCGGCCAGAGATGCGGCGAGCAAGCCGGACGCGTTGATGATGCCGATCGTCCTCCCGTCGGGGCGTGAATCGACGATCGCCTTCGCGCCGACGAGGCCGCCGGCCCCCGGCACGTTTCTGATGTCGATCCGCGCGGAGAGCGCCTTCTCGAGGTGGGGCGCGATCAATCGCGAGTAGGAGTCGTATCCGCCGCCGAGCGCATTCGGGACGATCCAGCCGATCTTCGTCCCGGCGAGCCGTCCGCACGCGTCCGCCCACGCGGCGCCCGCCGCCCTCCCCGCGAGCGCGAGCGGAACCGCGCCGAACGCCAGCCACTCGAGCCATTCCCGCCGAGAGATCGCCTTCACTGGCCGAGTCTCTTCAAACTGCCGGCTGCGTACCGCGCGGAGTTCAGGCTGTACAACAGGCTCGCGGGGGGATCGCTCAGGAAGTGCGTGAATTGCGGGCTGAACCGTTTTGCATGATGACCCAGGTAGTTCGACGCGTACTCCCGCACGAGCGCCCTCGCGCCGAGCGGCGGGTTCAGCGGATCGGTCGGTCGTTTGCGCAGGACCGACACCCTCGCCGTGTACAGGAACCAATCAATCAACGCGGTGCAGAATCCGATCGCATCGTCGATCGGCTCGAGGAGCAACACGCCGCGCGGCCACACTTCCTTCTCAGGCAGCGCCTCGCCCGCCTCGACCATTAGACAATGGAGCGGCTCGTTGATTCCCATCTCCGTGCGATACCAGAGGTGCGACCCGAGACGTGGATTGATCTCCATCAACTTGGGGACGCCGTCGCGCGCGTCTATTTTCGTTTGGACGGTCAGCGCGCCCTTCCAGTTCAGCCCCGCGACGAGCCGCTCGACGAGAGGAACCGCCGGGTGCTCGTCGGTGAACACGCACGCGGCCGACGTGTTGCGGTACAGCCGCCAAGAGTGCCGGACGATCTTCGGACAGAACACGTGTCGCGGCTTTCCGTTGGCATCGACCATCACGTAGAAGTTCTGCTTCTGGGAGCCCGGAATGAACTCCTGGACGAGCGGGTCTCGATAGGACTCGCTCGCGCGGCGCACGCCGTTGACGAGGGCGTCGAAGTCGTTGACGATCGCCATACCCTTCGAGCCGGTCGTGACGCGGGGCTTGATCACCCAGGGAGGCCCAATCTCTCTCGCGATCCTCTCGAGGTCCGCGTCGTTTTTCGGGAGGAACGTCTTCGGGCACGGAAAGCCGACCGTCTCCGCGAGGGCGATCGTCTTCTGCTTGTCGAGCGACACGCCGAGCGTTTCGAAATCGGGAACCGGCACGCGGATCCCGAGATCGGCGAGGCGCCGTTTGTTCTTCGAAAGGATGTACACCTGCGGATCGTACGAAGGGAAGATCGTGTCGATCTTTTCGCGCTCACAGATGCGAAGGAGCGCCCGAAGATAAATCTCCTCGCGTTCCGTATTCTCTCTCTGCACGACGCCGGATTGCCAATCCTTCTCGGGCGACGGGACGGGATAGCGGGCGTCGACGAGTCGGGAGTGCGCGGCATGCGACACGAGCGACGCCGACCCGCGCGGCCCGTACATCGTCGCGACGATCCGGTCCGCGTGGGGCCGGAGAGCCCGGATGATCGCGTAGGCTTGGGGCGTCTGCGTGTTCGTGACGAGGAGGCGCACCGGTCACGTCACGGCGTGGCGCGCGGGCGCGGCCGCGCCTTCGCGGGCGCGTCGTCGGCTAGAATCGGACCGCTGAGCCAAACCGAACGGACCGGCCTTCGAGGGGAAAGCCGAGACGATTCGCGTAGTCCTTGTCCGTGAGGTTCGACGCCGCGACGTAGGCGCTGATCCCATTCCCAAACGAGATCGACGTCTTCGACCCGAGCAGCAAGTAGTCCGGGACGCGCGTGTGCATCTCGTCGGCGTCTAAGTCGTAGAGCTGCGAGACGAAAATGGAGTTGAGGGCCACCTCGACGTTCATCGGCAACCGGTACCGGACCTCGCCGCTCACGCTGTGGCGCGGGATCCGCCGGAGCTGCCGGACGCTCCCGTCCTCGAGGACCTCGTCCGCGTCGACAAGCGTGTAGCCGACCCTTCCGAAGAAACGGGCCGCGATCCATCCGCCCGACGCCGCCTCGATGCCGCGGAACGTCACGTCGTCGAGGTTCTCGTATGGACTCCTCCGATCGGCGCGATCGATCAAACCGTCCAGCTCGTTGAGGAATAGCGTGACGTCGCTCTGGAGTCCCGACGCGGAAGAGTGCCGGATCCCCGCCTCGAAGTTGTTCGCTCTCTGCTGATCGAGTTCGGGATTGCCGTAGCGGTCCCGGTAGAGTTCCCGGAGCTTGGGGAAGCGAGTCCTGCGCGCGGCCGAGGCGTGCAGCGCGATCCGCGAGCTCGCGTGATAGCCGACGACGAGCTGCGCGTTCAGCGCGGAGAGCCCCATGCCGTTCCGGGGCTGCTCGAAGCGGCTGAAGAGGCCGCCCGCGGAGACACGCCACCGCTCCTTGAGCGCGATCTCGTCCTCTATGGCCACGGTGTACGTGTCGGCGCGAAAATCTTGGACGAGTTCCGGGTCGCTGTCGTTCTCGTACCGATCCTGCTCGTAAGCCGTGCTGAGGATCAGGAGGTTGTCTCGCGACGTCGCCAAGCGGGAGTAGACCGTCGCGCCGTACGCGTGGTCTCTCCCCTCGTCGCGTTCGTCGACTTCGCTGTAGAGCGAGTCGCTGTAGGTTTCCAGCGTGCTCTGGTAGCCGTTGTAGTGAAGCCGGAGCGAAACCGGCATGAACGCGAAGTCGTTCGCGAGGCCGATCGTGAGGCGATTCGATTCGATCAGCCTCTCGAAATCGGGCTCCTCGATTCCGGCTTGCGGCGGGTAGCCGCGCTCGTTGTCGGAGACGCTGACGATGAGCGATGAGGATCCGATCGCTCGAGACTGCGTCCTCAAATGGAGGAATGCGTTGCGCCGCTTGAAATCGCTATTCGTCCGGAGCCCGCCGTCCTCGCTCCGCGCGGCCGTGTAGTCGTCGGACAGCGAATACCCGTCGATGTCCGCGTAGCTCGTCGAGACGAAGTACTCGAGCGGCGCGCCGCCCCCGCCGTAGCTTCCGCGGAACGAAAGCCGGCTGTCCTCGCCGATCTCGATCGCGGCCTCGCGGCTCCTGGGATGCAGCCCAGACTTCGGGATGATGTCGATGACGCCGGCCATCGCGTTGGTGCCGTAGATCACCGACGGAGCGCCCTTGATCATCTTGATCTTCGCGACGTTGTCGACGCCAATCTCGTCGAGGTCGATCGTCCCCTCGAACACGGACGCGATCGGGATGCCGTCGAGCAAGAAGAGGACGTCTCGATGCCGAAAGCCGCGCACCAATACGTTCGCGTCCCCCGTCGTGCCCCGCTGAATGCTCATGCCCGTCGTATGAACCAGCACGTCTCCGATCGTGTGCGCGTTTAAGGCGTCGAAGTCCTCGGTGTCCGCCTCGCGGACGATATTCGGCGACGGCACCAGAATCGGGGAGGAGCGAACGACAATCTCGGGGAGGTTGTACCCGAGCGTATCGGGCGCGCGCTCGTCGGAGAGCGCGGGCACGGCCGCGAGACACGGCAGCAAGAGGAGAACGGCCCGCGCGACCGGCCGGCGCGAGCGCCCCATCGATGCGCCCACGCCTACTGGCTCACCATCGCGACGATCGATAGCCCCAGCACGACGAGCGCTTCGCCGGCGATGAGCCCGGACGCGAGCGGCAGTGAGAACGCCGCCTCCGTCTTCGAGTGCGTCTTCGACCACACCAACTGGCAAATCCCGCCGAGCACCATCGGCATCACGGCCATCCCGGGGACGAGCATTCCGATCCCGACGCCCGTCGGGGACGGCACCCACTTGCGATGGCTCGGCTCGAGGCACGTGATGATGATCCCGAGGACGACCGCGATGAGCATCGCGGTGAAGCAGCCGCGCGGCAGCGCGCCGAACCCTTGGTTCAACAGCTCCGCGAAGCCAGCCCACTTCACGCTGATCGGCGACGCGAGCCCGTTGTCGCCGACTCCGTATTTCGCCCGGAGCACGGGGTAAATGATCGCGACCGCGAGCGCGCCGACCGGCACCGCCATCAATTGGACGATCGTCAGGTTTCGATTCGACGAGCCGACGATCTTTCCCGCCTTGTAGTCCTGCATCAGGTGCTCGCCGTTCGCGGCGATCGTCCCCGACATCCCCGAGCCGATCATGTTCACGGTCATGTTCCCCGGCGAGAGCGCGGCGAACACCGCCTGCATGAGGTTCGCGAGCGCGCTGATCGGCGCCCAGTTCGTCTCGCCGAGGACGCGCGTCCCGACGAGCATCAGGATGAACGACAGGACGAGCGACACGGCCGTCAGCCAGATTGGAAATCCTAGGCTCACCTGCTGGACGATGGCGAGCGCTACGCTCAGCCCGAGGACTCCGATCACGACCCAACGGAGCGGGAAGTCGCTCGAGCCGAGGTCCTTCGTCGAGAGGTTGCGAAACGTCTTCATCACGATCTTCCACTTCAGGATGAGCGCGGTCAGGCCGCCGGCGACGAGGAGCCCGGTCGCCGGCCACATCACCCACCGCAAGACCGCCTTGAAGGTGAGCTCGGGGACGATTCCGCGGTCGACGAGCATCGGCGGCGCGATCACCCACGACAGCACCATTCCGATTCCCATCGAGATCGCGATCCGGAATCCGACGAGGAGGCCCGATCCGAACGAGAGGAGGCTGACCTCCGTGCCCATCCGAAGGGCCTGGTCGGTCTTCGCGAAGTTCAGGTGGTCGGGGAGCGCCTTGAAGGCGTCGCGGACCACGGCGATCCCGCCGGAGAGGAACATTCCGATTCCGAGCGCCGCGACGCGCGGGCCCGCCTGCTTCGGCCCCTCGTCGAGGACGAGGAGCGTTTCGCCGGCCGCCGCGCCGTCGGGGAACGCCAGGTTTTCCTCGTCGATATAGTGCCGACGGAGCGGCACGGCGAGCAGAACGCCGATCAACCCGGCGAGCGTGAGCCACACGAACGTTTGCATCACGCTGAGGTGGAGTGAGAATCCCAGCTCGGGCTTCGCGTTGAGCATGTCTATCGCCGCGAGGACGACGCACATGAACCCCGCCTGGCCCGCCGTCGTGCCGGCGGTCTGGACGAGGTTGTTCTCCCACCGCGTGCCGCGCACTCTCGTGAAGAACCCGATCACCGTGATCGCCATGTACCCGAAGAACGCGCTGACGACGGAGATGTTGGGCCCGTAGCCGAGCTTCAGGACGACGTACGGATAAGACCCCGCGATCAGCGCGGCGACGACCATCGCCGTGAGAATGGCGCGAAGAGTCAGCTCGCGGCGCGGGGCTGCCGCGGTGTTCGCGTGGGAATCCGTCCGTCCGGTCGCGTTCATGCCATCGTTCTCCCTCTGACGGGTGACGTGCGCGTCTCCGTGGTGCATGCGCCCTCGCGGCGCGCGGTCGCTGGTGCGCGAATGCGGGAGGATATCACCCGCGGGGCGGTGTGGCGAGAAGGAGATCGGTGCTCGCGGAGGGGCGACGCCGGCCATCTCGCGGTTTGGAGTAGAATCCGGCGGAGAACCGTGCGCTCTGCCACCCGCCTGACTTTCCGCCGCGCGCTGCATGCGGCTCCGTTTGCGCTCGCGTGCGGATTCTGCGTCGGCGCGGCGGGATGCGCGCCGCGGGGGCGGCCCGCGGGCGACGTCACGCGAGCCGAGGCCGGCGCGGTCGACGGTGCGCGGCCCGGCACGGACGCGGTCGGCGCGTCCCGCGCGCTGGTCGAGTCGGCCGTGGCGCGAGACGCCTGCGTCATCCTCCCGGGTTCCGCGCGGCGCGGCGGCGCGATCGTCGTCGGGCTGACGGACCACGTCGATCCGTCCCACGCGCCCGTCCCCTGGAACGATTCGGAGCGCATCGTCTTTCGAAATCTGTACGAGACCCTTGTGACGCTCGACTGCGAAGGGCGCACGCGACCGGGACTCGCCGAGTCGTGGGCGGCCGACGACAGCGGGCGCGTCTGGTCGTTCACGTTGCGCGCCGACGCAACGTGGTGGGATGGCACGCCCGTCGATGCGACGGACGTCAAGCTCGCGTGGATCGCGAGCCGGCGGCGCGTCGGGTCCCCGGCGGCACAGGAAGCTCGGCTTTGGTCGCTGCTTGAGCTTCCTCCGGATTCCGTCACGGTGCTCGACGAACGACGCCTCGTCGTGCGTTTGCCGGGGCGCGCCGGCGATTCGCCCGCGTTCTTCGCCGATCCCGCCCTCGCCGTCGCCGACCGTCGGCGCGGCGCGGCGTGGCCGACCGGCACGGGCTCTGCGCGCATTCCCGATGCCATGGTGATCTCGGAGGACGACGCAGACACGCCGGACTTCGTTTGTGTCCCGAGCGATACGGGTTCCGATCGCCGGCCGCCGTGGGAGCAGCTCGTGTTTCGCGCGCGGCCGGGCTGGGATCCGCGCGACCTTCCCGAGCAGGGCGTCGACGCGCTCGTTGTTCGCGATCGAGAGCTGTCGGAGTTCTTTGCCGGCGGGGATGAGTTCGTCGACGTTTCGCTCCCGTGGGATCGGCTCTACGTGCTCGTCTCGTCGAGCGATTGGCTTCGCGGGGAGGTTGCGGCCTCGCGCTCCGAGCTCGCCCGCGACGTCGCGGCGTCCGATGCCGCGCCGGCACGGACGCTCGAGTTCTTGTGCGCTCCGGCGGATGCCGCCTCGGACGATTTGCGATCGAGGGACGCTGAGTCACCACCCGACGGATCACCGCTCAGTCTTCCACGAGTCGCGTACTTGCGGTCCGACGCGGACGCTCGCCGGATCGCCGAGCGCGCCGTTGCGATCGTCACGGGGTCGTCGCTGGCCGGATCCTCGGGGCCGGATCGCGAGCCGCGCACCGTCGGGCTCTCTTCGGATCATTTGAATGAGGCGCTGGCCGATCGGGGCGGAGCCTCGCTCGTCATCCGGATCGACCGAGTCAGCGCAGCCGACTGCGGCCGACTCTCCGCGATTCTCGACGCCCGGCGCGCGACCGCCGTTCCCCTCCTCGCCACGCGGCCGCACCTCGCGGCGCGCCGCGGCCTCGCCGGCGTGCGCGTCGATTGGGACGGCGCGCTTCAGTTCGACGCCGCCGGGTGGACTGACAGCGCCGCATCGGCATCCGGCGGCGCCGCCCTCGCCGACAGCGCGGGCGCGGACACGGACACTTCTGCGCCATGACCCTCCGCGTTCGGATCCTTCTGGCGTCGTCGCTTCTCATCGTGCTTCCGATCGCGATCCTCGCCGTCGGCATCCGGCGCGAGATGGCGCGAAGACTCACCGCCGAGTTCACGAGCCGGGTCGATGCACTCGCGGCCGTCATCGAGGCGGACCTGGATGCGCAAAGCGGGTCGATCGCGGACCGGCTCGCCGCACTCAAAATCGAGATCCTCAACGACAACCGATTCCGGCTCGCGGCGGTCGGTGGGCGAGCGGAAGAGCGGTCGTACCTCCTCGACTATGCCGGCCGCGCGATGCGCGTCGCAGGGCTGTCGATGCTCCAAATCCAGGATTCGACCTTCGCCGTCGTGAGCTCGGGCCATTTCCGGAACGAATATGGCCACGCCGACTTGCTTCCCAGCATGCTGGGCGAGCCGTCGGAGCCGGCGATCACCCTTGCGCGCTGGCCTGAGGGCAATTTCCTCGCGCTCGCTCGCGTCGATTCGCTCCGCCTCGGCGGAAAGGCGTTCACGCTCGGGGGCGGAATCGCTCTCGACCGCGCGCTTTTGTCCAGGCTTTCGCGCGGCCAAGACCTCGCCGTGTCGCTTCTCATGCCCGGCGCAGTGATCTCTTCCGACTCGACGATGGAGCGCATCCTCGGCGATATCTGGCGAAGTGCAGAGAGAGCAGAATCCGCCAGAAAACTTCAAGAGCGCGACTACGTCGTCAAGACTTCGCGCGAGTTCCGAATGACGATGTCGACCGGGGACGGACCTTCCCCAGCGCGCAATGTACATCCGGGAGCAGCCGTCATCGTCACCCACCCCCGCGCGCCGCTCGCGAAGCTCCTCCGAGACCTCGACCGATGGCTCGCGCTCGTCCTCGCCGCGACGGCGGCCGGGACGCTCGTCCTCGCCGCGTGGCTCTCCGCGTGGATCAGCCGCCCGATCCGCGCGCTCGCGCGCAAGACCGAGGCGATCGACCTCGACAACCTCGACGCGGACTTCTCGAGCGATCGCGCCGACGAAGTCGGGGCGCTCGCGCGCTTCCTCGGCTCGATGACGGCGCGGCTCCGCGCGAGCGTCGGGGCGCTCCGCGATGCGGAACGGCGCGCGACGCTCGGCGATCTCGCACGCCAGGTCAATCACGACATCCGAAACGGTGTAACGCCGATCCAAAACGTCGTCCGGCATCTCGGTCAGGTCGCGCGCGAGAACCCCGCCGATGCGAGCCGCGTGCTGATCGAACGGCAGGCGACGATCGAGTCGAGCCTTGCGTACCTCGAGGAACTCGCGGCAAACTACGCGCGCCTCACGCCGGCGACGCGGCGCGAGCCGGTCGACGTCAACGCGGTCGTACGGCAGGTCGTGCCGGCGGATGCCGCGGCCGGCGTGGCGCGTGGCGCAATGGTCGGCGCCGCGGCGAGCGCCGCAGCCGGAATCCGTCTCGATCTGGCGGCTGAATTGCCCGCGGTTCTCGCAGACCCGACGGGCCTGCGCCGGGTCGTCGAGAACCTCGTGCGGAACGCGCGCGACAGCATCGACGGCGCGGCCGGAACGGTGACGATCGCGACGGCGGCCGCGGTCGGAAGCGGCGGCGACGCGTCGGTCGTCTTGAGCGTGCGCGATACCGGCCGCGGAATGTCGCCGGGCGAGGTCGACCGAATCTTCGAGCACTTCTACACGACGAAGGCCGGCGGAATCGGGCTCGGGTTGTCGATCGTCAAGCGGCTGGTGTCGGATTTCGAGGGGAGCGTGCGCGTGGAGAGCGAGCCGGGGCGCGGGACGACATTCGCGGTGACGCTGCCGGCGATGCCACGGGCTCGACACGATGCGGGGCGGAATGATGCGCCGCCGACCGATCCGCCGCGGACGCCCGCGCGATGAGCGTCGTCCTGATCGTCGATGACATCGCCGCGATGCGCGAGCAGTACGCGTACGACTTGGCGCGGCTCGGCGGGCACGAAACACTGACGGCCGCGAGCGGCGCGGAGGCGCTCCAGATCCTCGAGCGCGAGTCGGTCGATTGCGTGATCCTCGACCTCGAGATGCCCGGAGTCGATGGCTTCGAGGTGTTGAAGACGCTCGAGGCGCGCGGAATCACAGTCCCCGTGATCGTCTACACCGGCACGGGCAACTTCGACCGATGCGTCCGCGCGGTGAAGCTCGGCGCATACAGCTTCGTCGACAAGAAGGAGCCGACGGAGCGCGTCGCGCGCGAGGTCGAGAACGCGATCGAGCGCGGCCGGCTGACCCGCGAGGTGGCCGATTTGCGGCGCACGCTCGCCGACGATCCGGCGCTGATCGGCGACAGCCGCGCGATGGCCGCGCTGCGCGCATCGATCGCGCGCCTCGCGCCGATCCCGAGCCCGGTCCTCGTCCTCGGCGAGAGCGGCAGCGGGAAGGAAGTCGTCGCGCGCGAGCTGCATCGCCGGAGCGGCCGCGCGCGCGGCGCGTTCCTCGCGGTGAACTGCGCGGCGCTCCCGGAAAACCTTGTCGAGAGCGAGCTGTTCGGCCACGAGCGCGGCGCGTTCACGGGCGCCGAGCGCGCGCGGGCCGGCGCGTTCGAAGCGGCCTCCGGCGGGACGCTCCTCCTCGACGAGGTCGGCGATCTTCCCGCGGCCGCGCAGGCGAAGCTCTTGCGCGTGCTCGAAGAGGGGAGCGTCACGCGGGTCGGCGGCTCGCGCACGATTCGGATCGACACGCGCGTCGTCGCCGCGACGCACCGCGACCTCGAGCGCGCCGTGCGCGACGGCGGATTCCGCGAGGACCTCCTGTACCGGATCAACGCGCACGTCGTGCGCGTTCCCGCTCTCCGCGAACGGCTCTCGGACCTGCCGGACCTCGCTGAGCACTTCCTTGCGCGGACGTGCGAGCGGTTCCGCGTCCGCGCGAAGCGGATCGCGCCGGCGGCGCTCGACGCGCTGTCGCGCTACGAGTGGCGCCGGAACAACGTCCGCGAGCTGCGGAACGCCATCGAGCGGATGGTGATCGCGTGCGACGGCGCCGAGATCGGGCCGGAGCACGTGCCGGTGGAGTTTCGCGCAGCGACCCCAGCGCGCGAGGCCGGCGAGGCCGGCGAGGCCGGCGCGGATGGTGCGACCGGCGCGACTGCCGCGACCGGTGCGGCCGGCGCGCCCCCACCCCCGGCCGGCAACTTCCGCGATCTGAAATCCGCGGCAGAGCGCGAGATCGTCCTCGCGGCGCTCGAACGGAACGGGTGGCAGATCACGAAGACCGCTGCGGCGCTCGGTCTCGCCGACCACGCGAGCCTACTGAAGGTGATGAAGCGGCACGGCCTGAAGTGGGAGTCGTAGAACGCGGGCCGGCGGGAGCCGGTCAGCCGATAGCCAGCGTGTCCGCCGGCACGCCGAGCCCCATCTCCATCCGCTTCGACGCGACTTCCTTCAACGCGGCGACGACGGTTGGGTGGAACTCTCGTCCGGCGCACTTCTCCATCTCGGCGACGGCAACGTACGGAGGTTTCCCGGCTCGGTACGGACCGTCCGTCACGAGCACGTCGTAGGCGTCCGCCGCGCCGATGATGAACGACTCGAGCGGCGCTCCGCGGTCGCGCTCGCCGGCCTCTCCGTAGAGCGCGTGCTGGTGCTCGATGATCGGCACGACGTCCTTCAGGATTTCGCCCATCGAATCGATCATGCGCGCGCCCGTCTTCGCCTGCGTCGCGATGTCCTCCCTCTCGACGTCGCTGAGGGCGGCCGCGTTGCGGATCAGGTTCATCGACAGCTCGACCTTCCCGATGTCGTGGAGGAGGCCTGCGACGCGGCAGTTCTCGACCCGATTGACCGGGAGTTCCATCGCCTTCGCGATCTCCGAGGCCACGCGCGAGACGCGCAGGGAGTGGCCCATCGCGTAACGGTCCCTGCTCTCGATGTACTTCGACAAGATCTCGAGGACCCCGACGTAGGCCTGCTTGAGCTCCCGGATCTTTTGGGCGTTCTGCTCGTGCAGGCTCCCGACGACGTAGCTCGTTAGGATCAGGAACCCGCCCCACAGGATGATCGTGACCGTCGTGTCGATCGCCGATTGCCCGAGGGAAAAGTGTCCGGGCGCGATGACGCGCAACAGGACGACGAAGGAGATCGAGAGGACGCTGGTGAGGATGGCCATTCGCCGGCCGAGGACGAACCCCGCAACGAGCGCCGGCAGGAAATAGAAATGGAGAAAGGAAGCCTTCTGAACCACGAAGTAGTTCATCAGGAGAATGCCGCCGAATACCGCCAGGACGACGAACCCTTCGAAGTGGCGGACGATGAATTGTTTGACCTTGTCCAATGACGACTTCTTCTCCTGCGCCGGGGATCGTTCCGGCCTCGTTTTTATCGACTGCCGAGCGCTGGAACTTGATGCCCGGCTGCGACGGCCCCGCTCCGAGGTGTCCGGCGGGACACGACGCGGCGTGTCGGGCCCGACACGCCGCGCCGAGCCGGCGGCGGGGCGTGCCGCGGCGAACGGACCGACCTCCGCATGGCGACGCGACTTGCGCACGGAGACCGGCGCGGCGCGTTCGTGGCAGTCGGCTTGCGATGCCATCACTCCGTGGAGTTCGAAGCACCAACCGCGCACCGCACTGCGGCGCGCAACGGAGGGGGAGCGATGGAAACGAAGAGCGGTGGCCGGGTCGAGGGAAGCAGTCGGAACGATCCCGGGGGGGCGGGCGACGGGAAGGCGCGCGGCAAGAAGGGGATCGGCCTCGGTTGGGCGAGCGTCGCCCTTCTCGTGATCCTCGCCGTGCTCGTGATGGCGGGGCTGATGGTCACGGGGAGCGGGCCGAATCAGTCGTCGATCGCGCGGAACGAGAGTGAGCCCGGCATCGCGCAAAATGATGTGGGCGTCACGTCCGTCGCGGCGGTTGCGCCTGTCGCGCAGGCAAGCGCTCCGGCCGAGAGCAGCGCCTCGGGCGTCGATCGCAACAGCGACGATCGTCTTGACGCAAACATCGCGGCGGTCGGGGAAGGCGTGTCCGTCGAGACGGCGCTGCCGGTCGATCTCGCCGGCCGCTACGTGCTCGGCCTCTCGCTTCGAAAGGAAGGCCGCTTCGACGAGGCGGAGCGCGCGTTCCGCGCGGCGCTGACGCTCGACCCGCGCCACGTGAAGAGCCTGACGAACCTCGCCCGCGTCCTGCTCGACGAGGGACGGGCGGCGGACGCCGTCGTCCTCGTCAACCGGGCGGTCGAGATCGATCCGGAGAGCGGCGACGCGCGGCGGGTGCGCGGCCGCGTCCTCCACACGCTCGGCGTGACGGACGAGGCGATCGACAGCTACGAGCAGGCGATCGCGATCGACGACCGCGACGCGTGGGCGCTGAACAACCTCGGCCTGATCCTGATCGAATCGGGCCGGTTCGCGGACGCGATCGCGCCGCTCGCCCGCGCGACGCGCGTCTCGGCCGAGGTCGCCGTGTTCCAGAACAACCTCGGGATCGCGCTCGAGCGGACCGGCCGCAACCGGGCCGCGGCCGAAGCGTACGCTCGAGCCCGCGACATCGACCCGTCGAACGCGAGGGTGGCCGAAAACCTCGCGCGCGCGTCGGCGCTCCGCGATGACCCGGCCGCCCCGGAGCTCGACCTCGCCGCGCTCGGCGACGGGTTCCGCGTCGAGGACGAGGCGGCGACGCCGCGCTGACCGGCCGCGACCGCGGCGGCCTCGCGAGGCGCCCACGCCGCGCAGGACTCTCGACCGACGAGGGGGCTTCGGCCCCCTCGTCTCTTGACGCCCCCCGACGCGGCCCGTAATGTACGCGAAGGATCCTCCAGTCAGCCTCCCCTTGCATGCGGTCGATACTTCTCGAGAGGCCGAATCGTCGTCGGCCGCGGGGTGGTCGATGACCCGTCGTAGAGATCGTGCGAAGTTCGCGGTCGGAGCCTGCGCCTTCGCGCTTGCTGCCGCGCTGGCGTTGCCGGCCGTCGCCGTCTTCTCCGCTTCGCCCGCCGAGGCCGCTCCCCCCGATGCCGGCGAGCGCTTCGTGATCGGCCGCGTCAAGTACACGGGCGGGGGCGACTGGTACTCGAACCCGTCCTCCCTCCCGAACATGATGAAAGCTGTCTCCGAGCGCGTCGGCATTCCGGCCGCCGTCGAGGAGCGCCGCGTTTCGCTCCTCGATCCTGAGCTTTTCGAAACGCCGTTCCTCTATATGAACGGTCACGGAACGGTTCGCTTCTCGCAGGAGGAAGCGGAGCGGCTTCGCTACTATCTTCGGCACGGCGGGTTTCTCTGGGCGGACGACAATTACGGGATGGACGAGTCGTTCCGGCCCGAGATGCGGAAGGTGTTCCCCGATGCGGAGTGGGTCGAGCTTCCGCACGGTCACGAGATCTATCACTGCTACTACGAACTGTCCGGCGGCCTTCCGAAGATCCACGAGCATCACGGCGGGCCGCCGCGCGGCTACGCGATTTTTCAGGACGGACGGATGGCGGTCTATTACACGTACAACACCGACATCGGCGACGGGACCGAAGACGCCGACGTTCACAACGATCCCCCCGAAAAGCGCGAGGCGGCGATGCGGATGGCGATGAACGTCGTCGTGTACGCGCTCACGCACTGAGCCGAGCGAGGAACGAAGAGGAACGAAATGGATCCGAGAACCGCATTCGAGAATCTGAGACGGCGCGTCGAGGGGCTGCGATTCGGGCAGACGGTGATCGGGGCGATGGCGCTCGTGTTCGAAGCGGGCGCGATCGCTCTCGTCGCGCTGGCGATTCTCGTCGCGGCTGAGGCGGCGCTCCGCCCGGCGGCGTGGCTCCGGACGGCGATCGTGCTGGCGGTCGCGATCGCGGCGCTCGCGGTCGTCGTCGCGCGCGCTCTCCGGTTCGCGCGCGCGCTCCCGTCGAGCGCGCGCGTCGCGCGGCGGTTCGAGCGCGCGCGGCCCGAAGTCGACGAAGGCGCCGTCGTCAGCGCGCTCTCGCTCTGGCCGAAGCGCGAAGACCCGAACCGCGGGTACTCGCGCGCGCTGATCGACGCGCACCTCGCTGAGACGGCGGAGCGCTCCGGCGGTCGCGCGCCGGGCGTGCTCGAAGCGCGGCCTCTCCGCGCGGCGCTGATCGCGTTCGCGGCGATCGCGGGCCTCGTCTTCACCGGCCGCGCGCTCGCGCCCGACGCGGCCGGCGAGGCGTTCGCGCGGCTGACCGAAGGCGAGGCCGCGCGCACGCCGGCGGTCCGCGTGACGCCCGGCGACGTCCGCGTCGTGGCGGGCGCGAACATCGTCATCCGCGCGGAGATCACGCCGCCTCCGGGGTTCTCTCCGAGCCTCGCCATCGATCACGGCGGATACGACGGGCCGGCCGCGATGTTCCGCCGCGCCAGCTCGAAGACGATCGTCATCGGCTCGGTCAACGGACAACGCGGCGTTTACGAGATGACCCTCGAATCGGTGGACGAGGAGTTCCAATACCAGATCATCGTCGGCGAATGGGAGAGCCCCGTCTATCGGGTGACGGTCGATCGCGCGCCGCTCCTCCTCACGATCGAAAAGCGTTACCGCTACCCGGCCTACTCGGGCCTTGCCGAGCAGACCGTCGAAGAAGGGGATGGTCACGTCAAGGCGCTCCTCGGCACCGAGGTCGCGCTCACGGTGAAGAGCGGTGGACCGATTTCGCGCGGCGAGCTGCGGTTCAACGCCGGGGCGACGACGCCGCTCAGGCTCGGGGCGCGCGCCGGCGCGAACGCGGACGCAAGCACCGGCGCGGGCGGGGACGGCGCCACGAGCGCGAACGCCGGCGCGGACGCCGGCGCCGGAGACAACACGGCGACCGCGACGCTCGTGGTCCGCGGGCCCGACCGCTATCAGATCGCTCTCGCCGACGCCGACGGAAACCTCGCCGAAGCCTCGCCGGTCTTCGACGTCGTTCCGATCGCCGACGAGGCGCCGATCGTCACCCTCCTCTCGCCCGCGTCCGACACGACGCTCTCGCGCGACATGGTGCTCGACGTCCGGATCGGCGCGCTCGACGACTTCGGAATCTCGAAGATCGCGCTCGTGTACTCGACCGGCGAAGGCGAGGAGCGGGTCGCCGTGTACGACGCGGCCGGGCGCAAGAACGAAGTCGAGTCGAGCTTCCCGTGGGACGTTTCCGACGTCGACCTCTCGCCGGGCGAAGTCCTCTCGTTCTACGCCGAGGCGTGGGACAACGACGCGGTCTCCGGCCCGAAGCGGGGCGTGAGCCGGACGATCACGGCGCGCTTCCCGACGCTCGCGGAGATCTACCAGCAGGTGAACAAGGAAGAGGAAGGCCAGGCGAAAACGCTCGACGAGGCGTTCCACGAGAGCGTCGGCCTCAAGGAAAAAGTCGAGGCGATGACGCGCGACCTGAAGCGGCAGCGCGACGAAGAGGTCTCCTGGCAGAAGAAGGAAGAGATCGAGCAAGTTCTTCAGAGGCAGGAGGAGGTCGCCGAGGAGCTCGCGCAAGTTGCCGAGGCGCTCGACCAGACGATGTCGAAGCTCGAGAAGAACGAGCTGACCGACTCGGACGTCCTGGAGAAGCTCTCCGAGATTCGGCGGCTGATGAGCGAAGTCGCAACCGACGAGATGCGCGCCGCGATGGACAAGATGCGCAAGGCGATGGAGGCGCTCGACCCGAAGGAGATCGCCGAGGCGGCGAAGAATCTCAAAATGTCGCAGGAGGAGTTCCTCAAGCGCCTCGACCGGACGATCGAAATGCTCAAGGACGTCCAGCGCGAGCGCAAGGTCGACGAGATGGTCAAGTCGATGGAGGATCTGCTCGAGAAACAGGAATCGCTCCGCGACGCGACGAAGGACGCGACGGAAGACCAGATGAACGCGATGGCGCCGGAACAGGAGGCCGCGCGCAAGGAGCTCGACGACGCCGTCGAGAAGATGGAGCAGCTCGCGCAGGAGATGAAGGAGAAAGAAGCGGCCGCCGCCGAGGCGATGGAGAAGACGGCGGAGGAGCTTCGCCAGGAGCAGACGCCGCAGACGATGTCGAGCGCGTCGCAGTCGATGTCGAAAGGCGCGAAGCCGTCGGCGCAGGAGTCGCAGAAAAAGTCGTCCTCGGATCTCGCGAAGGCGCTCAAGGGGCTCGAGTCGGCGCAACAACAGATGAATGCGCGGCGCGACGACGCGGTCCGGAAGGCGATCGAGAAGGGGATCCGCGACCTCATCTATCTTTCGAAGTCGGAGGAGGGGCTCGTCGGGAGATCGGGCGAGGGGTCGCGGGCGGACGCCGCGCCGATCGGCGAGGCGGCGCAGCCGGCGCAGGGCGGGCGAGCCGAGCTGGCGCGCCGCCAAGTGGAACTCAAGCAGGGGATCGAGCGCGTCACGAACGAGATCGAGGCGGCCTCGAAGAAGACGATGCACATCGGTCGCTCGGTGCCCGCCATTCTTCGCGACGCGGGGAAGAGTGCGGCGGAGGCGGCGCAGAGCTTTTCCGCCGGGCAGACGCGGATGGGCGCCGTCCTCGGCGACCGGACAATGGTGACGATGAACGCCGGGCTCGTGAAGCTGCTCGAGGCGCAGAAAAACTTCGAGTCGTCGTGCAAGAACGGGCAGGCCGGCGGCGGGGAGTGCCAGAACCCAGGGCTCAACAAGGCCGCGGAAGGGCAGAAGAGCGTGAACCAGGGGTCGCAGTCGATGTCGGAGCAGCGCGGCGCCGGCGGCCAGAGGCTGACGATGCCGCAGCGGGATCGTCTCACGCAGATGGCCGCGCAACAGGAGGCGGTGCGCCGGGGCCTCGAGGAGTTCGCGCAGTCGCTCGGCAACCAGGAAAACATTCTCGGCCGGCTCGACAAGATCGCCGAGGAGATGAAGCAATCCGAGCGCGACCTGCGCGAGGAGCGGCCCGAGGATGCGTCGCGCCGGGGCGAGAAAATCTTGCAGCGCCTGCTGGACGCGGACAAATCGTTCCAGCGGCGGGGATTCAAGAAGGAGAGGACGTCGGAGACGGCGCGGACGGGCGCGCGGGCGCCATCGCCATCGGCTCTGTCCGACCTCCTCGAGAAAGCGAACCCGAAAGAGCGCGACGATATCCTGCGCACGATGTCGGTGCGATTTCCGGAGGAATACGAGGCGCTGATCCGCGCGTACTTCGAAGCGCTCGAGAAGGACGGCGCGGGTGCGCGGTAGGCCGGCCGCGGCGTTCACGGCGCCGTTCGACGCGCGGCTCGCCGCTGCGCTCCGCGCTTCGCTCGCCGCAGCGCTCGCCGCATTCCTCGTCGTCGCGACGTGCGCGGCGGCGTTCGCGGGAGACGGCTCGGCCGATCCGCGGCTCGCGCAAGCGAAGCGCCTCCTGCGCGAGGGGCGCGCGCGGACGGCGCTCGAACTGTACCGATCGCTCGTTCGCACGCGGCCCGACGACGTGGAGGTTCGGATGGGCCTCGCCGAGGCGGCGATCGCCACCGGCGACAAGGAAATCGCGCGGCCGGTGATCGACGCCGGCGCGGGCGCCGATCCGCGGAACCCCGACTGGATTCGCCTCCGCGGGATGCTCCTCGCCGCAGACGGGAAGCCGGACGAAGCGCTCGCGGCGTGGCGCGGCCTTCTGACCTCGATCCCCGATCGCGAGGCCGCGTACCGCGCGACGGCGGGACTCTTCTCCTCGGCGAAGCGGCTGTCGGAGGCGATCGCGCTTCTTGCGGAGGGGCGCGGCGGGCTCGGCGACTCGCTCCTCTTCTGCACGGACCTCATCGCGCTGCACGATCTGACGGGCGATCCGCGCTCCGCGGTCGTCGAGTGCGGCCGCGCGGTCGCGGCGGGACTCTTGTCGGCGGAGGCCGCGGCCGCGAAGAGCGCATCGCTCGGCGCGGACGGTCACACCGCGCGCGACGCGGCCGCGTCGATCACCGCGCTGGCGCTCGTCTATCCCGACCGCGCCGCGTTGTTCGGGTTTCTCGCATGGCTCCGACTCTCCGCGGGGGATTGCGACGGCGCGCGCGCCGCGGCAGGCGCCGCGGACAGCATCGCCGGCGGCTGCGGCGAAACGCGGTTCCTGTTCGGCGAGCGGACTGGCGACGGGGCGTGCGCCGCCTCCGGGCTCGCGGCGCTCCGCGAGGCCGCCGCGGCCTGCCCGCAAGAGGCCGTCGGCTGGCGCGCCAATCGACTCCTCGCCGACCGCCTCGTCGCGGCCGGCGAGTACGCCGAGGGGCGCGACCTGATCCGCAGGATGCTCGATGTCACTCCGAAGGAGAGCCGCGAGCGATCCGTCGGCCTCTTGTCTCTCGGGCGGATTCTTCTCGAGGGAACCCGCGAGCCCGCGAAGGCGCGCGAGGCGTTCGACGCCGCCGGCGCGCGCGACCCGCGCAGCGTCGAGGCGTGGTTCGCGCGGCTCGGCGCCGCGCGCGCCGCGCTCTACCTCGGCGATTTCGCCGGCGCGCGGAAGGGTTTCCTCGAGGCGGTCGATCGCGGTCCCCACGACGACGTTCGCGAAGCCGGACTGTTCGGCCTCGCCGATGTGGCGTTCATGAGCGACGACACGACGAACGGCGAGGGCGAGATCCGGACGATCCTTACAACGTACCCGAAGGGGCTCCTCGTCAACGACGCTGCGGAGCGGCTCGTGTTCGTCGCCGAGGGCGCCGATGCGGCGCCGGGGCTGTTGAAGGAGTTCGCTGACGCGCATCGTGAGGGGCTCGGCGGGGGCGCCGCTTCCGCGATCGGCCGGTTCGACGCGATCGTCGCCGACTATCCGCTCGCCGGATTGCGCGACGACGCGGCGCTCGAGGCGGCGCTCCTCGTCGCCTGGACCGGGGACGCGACCAGTGCGATCGCGCGGCTCTCCGCATTCGTCGAGCAGTTCCCCGACAGCCCGCTCGCGGCGCGCGCGCTCCTCGAGAAGGGGCGCCTCCGGTGGCGGCGATTGGGCGACGCCGCCGGCGCGCGCGACGACTGCGAAAACCTCCTTCTGCGCTACGCCGACAGCCTGATCGCCGACGAGGCGCGCGCGCTGATCGAGCAGTTGACGCACGCCGCGCCACTCGTTGCGGCCCCGCCACCGCGGACGAGCGGATGACGCGTTCCGCTCGCTGGCCGGCGCTCGCGATCCTCGTCGCCGCGAGCGTCGCGGCGGCCGTCTCCTTCGCGAACCCGCCGCGCGCCGCCGCCGCCGAGACCGTCCTCATCCCGATGGACGTCGCGCAGACAGACCATCTCAAAGCGTACGGGCTCGCCTACTACGCGCTCTCGCAAGGCCTCGTCGTCGAGTGGGTGCTCAACTACCGCGCGGGCTCGTTCCTGATTCCGGCGACCGAGTTCATCGATCGAAAGGCGCGGCTGTGGGGCGTGACGATGGAGCGGGTCGACGATGCAGGCTACGCCGCGATCAAGGCGACGGTCGAAGCGTCGAACATGGAGATCGTCCGGCTCGAAAAGGCGCCGCGCGTCGCGATCTACTCGCCGCCGAACAAGCAGCCGTGGGATGACGCCGTCACGCTCGCGCTGACGTACTCCGAAATCCCGTACACGACGCTGTGGGACAAGGAAGCCCTCTCGGGGAGCCTTCCCGAGTACGACTGGCTCCATCTTCACCACGAGGATTTCACCGGCCAGTACGGGAAGTTTTTCGCGTCGTTCCGGAACGAGGAGTGGTACCAGCGCGACGTCGCGACGTCCGAGCACCTCGCGCGCGAGGCGGGGTACTCGAAAGTGTCGGAGCACAAGAAGGCGGTGTCGCGCTCGATCAAGGAGTTCGTCGCGCAGGGCGGCTTTCTGTTCGCGATGTGCTCCGCGACCGACACGTACGAGATCGCGCTCGCCGCGGCGAAGACCGACTTGTGCGACGTGATGATGGACGGCGATCCGCCCGATCCGGGCGCGCAGGCGAAGCTCGACTACGAAAAGTGTCTCGCGTTCCGAAGTTTTCGGCTCGAGATGAACCCGCTCGTGTACGAGTTCTCGGACATCGACGTCTCGGACTATCCGGGGCGCAGCGCGGACGAGGATGCGTTCACGCTGTTCGAGTTCTCGGCGAAGTTCGATCCCGTGCCGGCGATGCTCACGCAGGACCACACGGCGCTCGTGCCCGGCTTCCTCGGGCAGACGACCGCGTTCCACCGGCGCGTGCTCAACCCGTCCGTGCTCGTCCTCGGCGAGAAGGAGGGGACTGACGAAATCAAATACCTCCACGGAAACTTCGGTAAGGGGACGTTCACCTACCTCGGCGGCCACGACCCGGAGGACTACCAACACGCCGTCGGCGACCCGCCGACAGATCTGTCTCTGCACAAGAACTCCCCCGGCTATCGACTCATCCTCAACAACATCCTCTTCCCGGCGGCGAAAAAGCAGGAGCGGAAGACCTAGTCCCGCGCGCGTCGGCCTCAATCCAACTACTTTCAGGACAATGGGATGGCGGACCTGGGGCAGCGCAATCATCCGCCCCCGCCAAGGTCGCGAAATCCTGTTGACGACTTTCTGGACCGGCGCTAGGGTCGTTCGATCTTGCGCCACGGCAACGCCGCGGCCGAGAGCCAGGCGTGGCATGGGTTGGGGGAATGAGGCCGATGACGCCCAGGGCGCGGAGCATGGCGCCCTCCTCCGAGCAAGACCTCTCGGCTCCGGGTTCGCCCGGGTCCTTCACATAGATGACAGCACGATGAATCGATTCCCAGAGGAAGGGTGAACGACTCTTCGTTCAGCGTGGGGAGGATGGAGATGGAGAAGACGTTTCCGGCGTGCAAGAAGTGCGGCGAAGGAGTCCTCCTGCCACTTTCGGACTACGGGCGGGACGGGGCCCCGATCACCTACAAGGCGTGGGTCTGCAACAGTCCGACGTGCGGGTTCAACCTGAGGATCGATAACGGAGAGATCAGTTTCGGCCGCGGCATCTCGCAGTCGACGAAGTAGAACTTGGAGAAGTAGATCTTGCACGCAGCGCGCGGGGCGGGCCCTCGCGCGCTTCTACATTTCGTCGAGCGCGGCGATCACCTCTTCGAAGTGCCCATCGACCGAAACTTTCGGGAAGACGCGCGCGATCCGTCCCGCTTCGTCGATCACGAACGTCGTCCGCACGATCCCCATGAACTTCTTCCCGTAGAACGATTTCTCCTGCCAGACGCCGTAGGCTTGCATCATCGCTTTCGATTCGTCTGCGAGAAGCGGAAAGTTCAGACGATGCGCGTCGCGGAACTTGCCGTGCGATTTCACCGAATCCCCGCTGACGCCGAGGACCACCGCGCCACGCCGCTCGATCTCCGCGAACCCGTCGCGGAAGGCACACGCCTCTTTCGTTCAGCCGGGCGTCGCGTCTTTCGGATAGAAGTAGAGGACGACCTTCTTGCCGCGGAGGTCGGAGAGCGCGATCTCGCGACCTTCGTCGGTCGGAAGGCGGAACGCGGGCGCGAGGTCGCCGGGTTGAGGACCGCCGGCGGGGCTCGCGGCCTTCGCGTGCGGCGCGGGCTTCGCGGCGGCGGCCGCTTGCTTCTCCTTCGGCACGAGCGTCCTTTCTCGAGCGGCGTCGCTCCGCGCCGCGCGGTCGACGATCACGATAGCCGGGCGGGCCGACGCGATCAAGTCGCGCGTGCGGCGGTGGAATAGCGGAGTCGATGACGATCCTGAGCGTTCTGTTCGGGACGATCGTGGGCTTCTCGCTCGGACTGACCGGCGGCGGCGGCTCGATCTTCGCTGTGCCGCTCCTTGTGTACGGGCTGTCGGTGCCCGCGCGTGAGGCGGTCGGGACGTCGCTCGCGGCGGTCGGCGCGACGGCACTGTTCGGCGCCGTGCAGCGACTCCGCACCGGCGAAATCGATTTGCGCGTCGGGCTGCTGTTCGCCGCGGCCGGGATGCTCGGCGCGCCGGCCGGCTCCTGGATCGGCGGGCGCGTGCCGGAGCCGGCGCTCCTCGTGATCGCGCTCGTGAGCGCGTCGGGCGTCGCGTCGGCCGTCGCCGCAGGGCGGGCGCTCGACGCCGGCCTCACGCTCCGGTTCGTCGCGGGCGGCATCATCGGGATGGCGCTCGGGACACTCTTCGGACGCCGCCTCTCCGGCCCGCGCCTTCAGCAAGTGTTCGCCGCAGCGATCATCCTGACGGCCGTGTTCGTGATTGCACGGACGGTGCGATAGCGGCTGCGGCTCGGACCGGGCCGGGGGGTTTCGCTTTCCCTAAACAATCGTTATCATCCGTTTCGTAAGTTTCATCCCCCCGGCTGACCCGTACCCGCCCCCCTCTCGTCGAGGCACCACGAACAGGAGGCACCCGATGCGTACGAGAATTAGGTCGAGTTCCGCAGCCGCCAAAAGGAGCCGCGCCCTGCTCACGGCAACCCTAGCCGCGGTCGTCCTCTCCATCCCGGCGTGCGTCTCGCAGACCGCGCGCACGCGCCCTCGCCAGAACCAGAAAGAGATGCTGGTCAAAGTCTCCGGCATGAAGTCGCAAGTCACGACCTCCGACATCCGCCACGCGCGATACGGCGTGATGTACGGGAAAGGCTCGACGGACCAGGCCGTCTACAACGTGGCCTACGTCGTCCAGGAGGGGAAGGCGCCGATCATCACCGGTAACTCGGGATTCAAGAACGTGCGTCTCACTAGCACCGGGATGCCCGAGCGAGTGAAGGACTACCTGACGCTCAGCCCGATCCTGGGGATCATCGGCGATCGCCGCTCGTTCACTGTCGGCGAGACGTACGACTCCGTGATGCTCCGGCCGGAGGGCAGGCCGCACTTCCAGTACACGTGCACGCGCATCCAAGAAATCGCCGGAGTCAGGGGCTTCCGCCTCGCCGTGAAGAGCGTGCGCTACGGAACGCAGGAGATGGACGTCGTCGTCAGCCCCGATTTCCCGTTCCCGCTCTACGTGAAGGAGTACACGGGAAGCAATCCGATCACGCTCATTCTCTCCGACAGGGGACGGCAACCGGTGAGCTGAAGTCGCGGCTTCAGTCGCCGCATTGGCGAATGATCAGACGGCCTCGCCCGCAGTGGGCGGGGCCGTTTCGCACGCTGCCGCATTCGGCCCGCGTTGCGCTACAATCGCCGGCCGTAGTGTCCGCGAGCCTGCGCCGCGGGCGAGAATCGACGCTCAACAACTCTCGGAGGTCTGTCAGATGGCGAAGAAGCCGGTCGCAAAGAAGGGCGCGCGCCGTTCGGCGCGCCCGTCCGCACGGCGCCCCGCGGCGCGTCCCGCCGCCGCCGCGCGCGCAAAGTCGCGCCCCGCGCGCCGCAGCGCGCAACCCGTCCTTCTCCTCGTCGGCACGCGCAAGGGCGCGTTCCTGATCCGGAGCGACGCGGCGCGCTCGAAGTGGACGGTCGAGGGGCCGCACCTTCTCGGCAATCAGGTGAACCACGTCGTCCTCGACCCGCGCGACGGGCGGACGATCTTGATGGCGGCGAAGACTGGGCATCTCGGGCCGACGGTGTTCCGCTCGACGGACAAGGGCAAGACGTGGAAGGAGGCGGCGCGGCCACCCGCGTTTCCGAAGCTGGAGGGGAGTGCCGCCGCCGATGCCGCGCCCGCCCAGCCTGGCACTCCCGTCGCCGATAAGCCGAGCGTTGTCGAGCAGGTCTTCTGGCTCACGCCCGGACACGCGAGCCAGCCGAACGTGTGGTGGGCCGGCACCTGCCCGCACGGCTTGTTCCGGTCGGAAGACGGCGGCGTGTCGTGGGACCTCGTGACCTACTTCCCAAAACTCCGCGAGATGCGCGTCGGCGGTATGAGCCCGCTCATCACCACGCCCGGCGGCGCGATCACGCACTCGATCCTGATCGACCCGAGCAACGCCGCGCACATGTACATCGCCCTCTCGTCCGGCGGCTTCTTCGAGAGCAAGGACAGCGGCGCGAATTGGCGGCCGCTCAACAAGGGCGTCTCGCTCGAGTTCTACCCGGAGGAGGCGCGCAACTCCGAGGTCGGTCACGACCCGCACTGCGTCGTGTTCGCGCCGTCGAACCCGAATCGCCTCTACCAGCAGAACCACTGCGGGATCTACCGGATCGATCGGCCCGGTGACACGTGGGAGCGGATCGGCGACAACATGCCGCGCGCCATCCGCGATATCGGTTTCCCCGTCGTCGTCCACCCGCGCGACCCGGACATGGTGTGGGTCTTCCCGATGGACGGCACGGAGGTTTGGCCGCGCACGTCCGTCGGCGGCAAGCCCGCGGTCTACAAGAGCGCCAATGGCGGGCGGAAGTGGTCGCGGATGGACGAAGGGTTCCCGCGGTCGCAGGGATGGTTCACCGTGTTTCGGCAGGCGTTTGTCGCGGACGCGGGCGATCCGGTTGGGCTCTATCTGGGAACGACGACCGGCGAGATCTGGCAGAGCAAGGACGAAGGCGCGCGATGGAAGCCGGCGGTGAGGTCGCTGCCGGATGTGTATTCGATCACGGTGGGGGCGTGCGGATGATGGGGCGTCGGCGCGGCGCGAGCGAGCGCGGACGATGAAGGTGATCCTCCCGTCGCCGCTCTATTCGTACACGGGCGGGCGGGCCGAGGTCGATGCGGAGGGCGCGACGCTGCTCGCGCTGGCCGCCGACCTCGACGCGCGCTTCCCCGGGATCCGCTTCCGGATGATCGACGAGCAGGACCGGATCCGCCCGCACATTTTGGTTTTCGTGAACGGGACGATTGCGGCCGCGCTTTCGGAGCCGCTTGCGGCGGGGTCGGAGGTGCACATCGTGGCGTCGCTGAGCGGCGGCTGACGAGGCGCGATTCGCGTGACAGACTCGACCCCGATCGATCCTCGCGTCGATATCGGCCACGTGCACTTGAAGGTCGCCGACCTCGAGCGCTCGCTCGCGTTCTACCGTGGCGTGCTCGGGTTCGCGGTCACGCAGCAGCTCGGCCACGCCGCGGCATTCCTCAGCGCCGGCGGCTACCATCATCACATCGGCCTCAACACGTGGGAGAGCCTCGGGGGCGCGCCGCCTCCGCCGGGCGCGACCGGTCTGTATCACGTCGCGATCCGCTATCCGAACCGGCGCAGGCTCGCCGACGCGTTGCGCCGATTGATGGCCGCGGGCATCCCGCTCGACGGCGCCGCGGATCATGGCGTCAGCGAGGCGCTCTACCTTCGGGATCCGGATGACAACGGAGTCGAACTCTACTGGGACCGGCCGAGGGAGAACTGGCCGCAGACTCCGGCCGGCGAGCTGGCGATGTTCACGCGCCCGTTGAACTTGAATGCGCTTCTTGCGGATAGCGGCGGGTAGCTCCGCTGGAGCCGCACGACGATCCTCACTCGCTCCCACGCAAGTGGATCCGGCGGTGCTATGATCTCGCGGCGACGACATGGCCCCTACAGGGCCGCGATCAAGCGGAGCCGTCGCAGCCGTAAGGAGACCCCACTTATGATGCGGATTGCAGCTCTGGCCGCGCTCATCGCCCTCGTCGTCCTCCCGCAAGCGCCCGCGAGTTCCGAACCGGTGAGCCACGGACCCTTCGCCCCCGTCGGCGGCGACGTCGCCGTCTCGGCCGCGACGCCGATTCATTGCGTTCCTCTCGAGATGTACGAGACGCTTCGGAAGGCGCACGACGCGGCGCAATCGGAGCGGCCCGGCTCCGACATGACTCCGGCCCTCCTCCCGCAATACATCTGGCCCATCGAAAGGCCGCTGAACGACGAGCTCGTGTTGATCAACTACGTCGACGATGACGACACGACGACCGGTCTCGCGGACTACATGGGGTTGCCGCATGCGTACGACGGTCACCGGGGCACGGACCTCGGGCTCCTTAGCTTCCGTGCGATGGACCATGGGTACCGCGTGCTCGCCGGTTCCTCGGGCACCGTAGTCAGTGTGGCGTATTCGAACCCCGACCGAAGCACCGGGCCTCCGTTCGGGCCCGCAAACTACGTGGTCGTCGACAACGGCGATGGCTCATCCACCTTCTACTATCATTTTCGCAGGAACGCCGTGACCGTCGAGCTGGGCGAGGCCGTCCAGGGAGGCCAAGTCCTCGGGTTGGCGGGCAGCTCCGGCTTCTCGTACGATCCCCATCTCCACTTCGAAGTCTTCGATCCTCCCAGCCCCAACTCTCTCAGGGACCCGTGGAACGGGCCGAACAACCCGGACCCGAGCCTGTGGATCTCTCAGGAGCCGTACGTCGGCGACGACACGCTCCATCTGTTCGACATGGGGATCTCGACGGAGGCGGCCGCGGGCGGAGATGTCACCGGGATTCCGTCCGGGCTGTTCAAAGAGCGGCTGAGTCAGCCCGTCGTGATGGGGGCAAACGAGCCGTACATCGTGGCGTGGTTCCAAGCGCAGACAGCCGGACTGACGTACCGCGTGCAGATTCGGCGGCCCGACAATTCCCTGTTCGCCGGTCAACTCGCTGGTCTCCCGAAAATCCTGACCGGGTGGATCTATCACTACTGGAATTTTTCAGGGAGCGTCTCGCCCGCGGACTACGGTGTCTGGACGATGCAATTCAGGATCGGAACGACGATCATCAAGTCGGTTCCGTTCACCGTCGACGCGACGACTCGCTTCGGGCCGCGCTTCGCGCCGATCGCTGGGCGTTCGTTCCGGATCGACGGGATCGTCCAGCGCGACACGCTGCGCGTCTCGGCGCTCGGAGGTGCGGTCACGTATTCGCTGCTCGGCGCGCCGGACTTCGTCTCGCTCGTCGACGACTCGATCGTGACGGTCGCGGGCGTGTCGTCCCAGACTCACCGCTCGACCTATTTCCAGGCGATTGCGACCGACGGGTTCGCCGTGCGCGACACGATGTGGTACCACGTCGTCGATCCGACCAAGCCGATCGAGAGCGGAGTCGGGGTGACGCCTCCGCTAGCGTCCGTGGCGCCGACATCAGTTCGGTTGTCGTCGAGCGAACCGAACCCGTTTGCCGGCGTGACGGTCGTGCGGTATGCCGTTCCGCGACGGGAACACGCGACGCTGCGCGTCTTCGACGCGGGCGGGCGACTCGTCGCAACGCTCTTCGACGGAATCGGCGGACCCGCGGCGGACGGCAGGGTCGCGTCCTGGGACGGGCGGACGTCTTCGGGGTTGTCCGCGCCGAGCGGCGTCTATTTCTTCCGTCTTGAGGCGGGCGGAGAACGAGAAACTCGCAAGGCGGTTCTGCTTCGGTAGCGGGCGGACTCAATTGACGCCCGCCCCGCCCGATGCGAGACTCGCACTTCGTCGCGCGCACCCGTCACACCCCTGACCAGGAAGCGAGGATGAGCATGCGTCTTCAATCCGGAATCGTCGTGTTGGCGCTATCCATGTTGGCGCTCGGCGCCGCGCTCGCCGGCTGCGGCGGCAAGCAGGTCACGCGGATCGATCCGAACGAGACGGTCGATCTCTCGGGTCGCTGGAACGACACCGACTCGAGGCTCGTCGCGGAGGAAATGATCGGCGATTGCCTGGGTAAGCCGTGGCTCGTCGCGTTCTCGCAGAGCAAGGGGAAGAATCCGACGATCATCGCGGGGTCGATCCGGAACAAGTCGCTCGAGCACATCCCCGTCGGGACGTTCCTGAAGGACATCGAGCGCGCGATGGTCAACTCGGCGGCGGTGCAGGTCGTCGCGTCGGCCGAGGAGCGCGAGGAGGTCCGCGACGAGCGCTCCGACCAGCGCGTCAACGCGTCGCCAGAAACGCTCAAGCGGATGGGGATGGAAATGGGCGCCGACTTCATGCTGATCGGCGAGATCAATCAGATCAACGACAGCGAGGGCGGGAAGTCGGTTCGCTACTACCAGACCGATCTGACTCTCGTGAACGTCGAGACGAACGTGAAGACCTGGATCGGGCAGAAGAAGATCAAGAAGTTCGTCGCCAACTCGAAGTACAAGGGCTAGAGACCGCCGCAGGCTCGCGATGTCGCCCGCCCGACCGCGCCGCGCCGTGCTCCGCGTCGCGGTCCGCGCGCCGTTCGCGTTGCTCGCGCTCCTCGCGGCGTGCGCGCTCCTCGCTGGCTGCGCCGCGCACGTTGCCGATCTCGCGCCCGTCCGCGCCGCGCTTCTCAACCGCGACGTCCCGACCGCCGTCGCCGAGTTCGAGAAGGGCAAGCACAGGAATAACGATCTCCTCTATCTCCTGGAGAAGGGCTACCTGACGCACCTTGCCGGCCGTTGGGACGAGAGCAACGACGCGTTCGAGCAGGCGGAGCTTCGCGCGGAGGAGCTGTACACGAGGAGCTTGTCGCAGGAGTCGGGGGCGCTCCTCACGTCCGACCTCGTGCTACCGTACCGCGGGACGCCGTACGAACTCCAGATGGTGCAGTACTACCGCGCGCTTAACTACCTGCAGCGCGGCGAGCCCGATGAAGCGCTCGTCGAAGCGCGCAAGGCGAACGAGAACCTCGCGCGGTACGCCGACAAGAACGAGAAGGACGAAGAGGGAAAGGCGGACGAGACGCTCCGCCAGGACGCGTTCCTTCAGTACGTGACCGGGCTCTTGTACGAATCGGAGGGTGAGGCGAACGACGCGGCGGTGGCGTTCCGCGATGCGGCGCGACATTACCGCGACGACGAGGCCGCGTTCGGGCTGCGGCCGCCGTCGTGGTTGGCGGAGGACTTCTACGCTGCGGCGCGCCGCGTCGGGCGCGACTCCGAGGCCGACTCGCTCGCGGCGACCGACGCCGAGCTGCCGATGCGATCCGACGCGCACGGCGACGCGAATCTCGTCGTGTTCTTCGAGACGGGGTTCGTGCCGTACCGCGACGCGGTCGACATCACGCTGCCGATTTTCGCGAGCGATGCGAAGAGTGGAGACGACGACAAGAACTCCGTGGCGTCCGTCCCGGCGACGCGGTACGTCGATGAGTACGGCGACGACATCTACGCATACCGCGCGGATCGCGTGCACCTCGATCACGTCCTGCGATTCGCGTTCCCGCAACTCGTCGACGTCCCGTCGTCCGTGCGCGTGTGCGAGATGACGCTGCCGGACGGAGGGACGGCCCGCGGTGAGCGCGCGCTCGACCTCGCCGGCGTCGCGCGCACGGAGTTCAACCGCCGTCTTCCGAAGATTCTCTTGAAGACCGTCGCGCGGGCGCTCGCGAAGGAATGGACGCGCAAGAAGGCGAAGAAGAAGGACGCCGTGTTTGGCTGGATCGTCAACTCGATCAACGTCCTCACGGAGCAAGCCGACACACGCGGCTGGATTTTCTTGCCGGGGCGGATTGACGTTCTAAAGGCGCGAATTCCAGAAGGCCAGCACACGATGGCGATCAGGTTCTTGGATGACGCCGGAGTCGCCGTCGAGGAGGGGAGTCTCGAAGTGACAATCGAGAAGGGACGGACGACGTTCGCATCGATTCGGTCGTTCCAGTGATCCGCGGCATGGCCAGGTCGCCCGTGCAGCGCCGGATCTGCAAGAAACTCGCGCTAGGGACTGACCGGCGGATAGGGCGTCATCCTACGGGATCGTGAATTGGTGGCGAAGGGTGTGTCGTCCGCTGGCAGTATCGAATTCGCGTTGGACGTCATCACGGGTGTCCTGGCCGAGCCGCGTCCAGGTGGTGACGCTCTTGGGATCCACGGTCGTGTCAAAGCCGTATGGTACCAAGATCCCAAGAATGTTGCTGACCAGGTACCGGTCGTGGAAGTCGTCCCAGACGAACACCTCGATCCGAAGGCCAGCAGCGCGTACCTGCGCCTCCAACCCACGCCGGAATCGACTCTCGATGTCCGCGCGACCAAGGATGGCTCGGCCAGGACCTGACCCCTCGTAGCAAACGCGGTGAAGCTCCAGAGTTGGAACAGGCGTGCGCCCACTCACCCGCGCGAGAAGCTGGCCGAACTCCCTGTACCCATGCTTGGTTGGGTCCAGGTGTGGGTCAATGAACATGATCGAGTTCGCGCTTCGGAGGACCGGTGCGAGATGAGCTTGGTAGTCGACAGTTGTCCGACCGAGTCGAATGGAAGGGCTCCGGCTGGTCCACCAAGGAGTCTTTTCCAGCTTGTCGATCTGAGCGACAAGCGGTTCATCTTCAAAGGCAGTCTTGACCGACTCTGTGACGATGATTCCCCCAGAGATGGCGGACTGCGCCTGGGTGCCGAGAGCCTCCGCGCACCATCCACGATCGTCGGAGGGAGATGCGGGGAGAGTCGGAGCGAAGCTGATTAGCCGGCCCTGAGCTGCGAGCTTCTTGATGAGTTCCTTGCCGCGCTGGTGCCAAGGGCGGCTCCCATCGGAAAAGATGCGCCTCCATTCACTCATGCGCAAGTCTCGCACCAGCCCTTCCGCGAGCAGGACTTCCTTCAACGCCCCGAGATGCAGGCCGCAGACCTCCTCATTCGAGTACGAGGTCGGATCGAACACATCGGGGGTCAATGCGTAGTCGGCGAGCAGGGGCATCAGAAGATTTCGCGCAGGCCTTCCTCGAAAAAGCCTCCGGGCCACGCCTTGACAAGCTCCCCACGCTCGTTGAGCGGCATCTCGCGGACGATGCTCTGCGGGCCATCTGGCTCGACGAACACGACCATTACGTCGTCGGGGCGAATCTCGTGCCGCCCGGAGGGCAGCTTCCCTTCGCTCGTCTCGCGTATGCGTCGCATGATGCGGAGTAGCAAATGTTCACTGTGCGTTTCGATGAGGCACGTATTCCTACACGGCCCGAGCGCGGAATCGATGAAGACATCGCCGAGTTCCGCCTGCAGTGCTGGGTGAAGGTGGATTTCCGGCTGTTCAATGGCCAGGAGTTTCGCTTCGGAAGCATAAGCGGACACGAGAACGGGAAGCACCTGACTCACTCCGATCCCTACGTCGCGATGGCTCACCGGGGTGTTCGTGCGCTTGTCGATCAGGACCATGTCCTGTAGGGATTCGACCCGCGCTTCGACCAACTCGCGGGACCATTGCTGAGCCAGTGCGTCGGTGTCGGGCCCCTCGCTTACGAGTTCGTCAAGCTCCACGATCCGGTCGTCGGTCTCCTCTTGAGTGTTCTGTCGTATGCGCTCGACGATCTCTTGCGAGACAGATTCAAGATCATTGAAATCATCAGTGTGGATGGTGAGAACCGTTCCTAGGAGGTGATAGAACGCTTCCCCGATCTTGGGGGGGAGTTCGTTCGCCACAGCGGCTGCAGGAAGAAGCTCGCGGACGACGATCTCATAGGGCGTCTTGAGTCGGCTCGGATCGCCTAGCCACGCATTTACCTTGCTTCGGATGTTTCCGTTCGTACGGACCACGTCCCACGCGTAGCCCCCACCCGCGAACCAGTTCGGATCGTGGTGCTGTGAGAATGCGAGGTGGCGAGGCGGGTACGAACGGAGCGGGCCCAGGTAGCGAAGCGTGCGGATCTCGCTCTCAACCGCTGTTGCGAGGCCATCGACCAGGTCGCGGAGGGCTTCGGGCAGAAACATCCGCGTCGCGAGCGCGAGGTCTTCCTGCCGCCGTCCCCTGCTAACCGCGAGGAAAGCCGCAGATGTCAGCGCCTCTGGGGCCTCCGACTGGTGAATGATCCGGGGAAATAGACCTCGTGGTCGGGCTGTGATCCCCGGAACGAGGGCGTCCAGTACTTCCCCAAGCCCAACGTAGTCCTCCTCCCGCACATCGTGGGTCGTTGTGGCGAGGGTGATGATGCCGCGGAACACTTCGCGGAAGACCGGATGGCGGTGATCGAGTCGGTCGAGCCGTAGCACGCCTCCTGGTCGGGCGCTCATCGACAGTAGCGGGGCACCGTCGACCTCGATCGCGAATCGTTCCACCCGTACCCCGCCCTCTCGGTCGAGTTCGCGTGCGACATCCCCGAAGAGGGATTTCTGTTCGCTCCCGAAGCCCGCCCCGATGGCCACCTCCACCACCGCCCCCCGCGCCGACCGCAAGAGTTCCGCTACCCGCCCGGTGAGCCGCCCCGGCTCAATCTCGAACGCCATCTCCACCTGTTGGGTCCGATTACGGCGGTGGACGTACTGGCGGAACCCGCCGAGGTCAATCGCCTCGCCCCCGATCTGGGTGCGCTGTGTGTCGAGCTCGCCCGTCTCGACCGCGTGGTGAGCGAGCGCAAGCGCATGAATCAGGCTCGACTTCCCTGCGCTGTTCGCGCCAAAGATGAGTGTGATCGGCCGCAGCGGGATCCGCTGCGAGGCGCCGAAGGCCTTGAAGTTGGCGAGACGGAGGGCGGTTAGGGTCATCGCGCTGCAGCCACAACTTTCTCGATCAGCGGGTGGAGGACATCGGGAACATCGGTCTCGCTCGCCTCGGAGAACCGCTCAAGTGCGCGATCAATCTTCTCGGCCTCGGCATGGGGCAGTCCGCACTCCGTCTCGAAGTCCGGCTTCATTCTGAAGAGCGCGTCAGCCGGGCACGCCTTCTCGATGTCCGCGTTCCAGCGGGCGTGCGTGGTGTTCCTCTCGCGCCGATCCTTCTGTTGTGCTTCGCTCAATGAGGCATCCACCTCTCTCACGTCGTGGTCCGCCAGGACAGCGAACGGGATCTTCAGCGCCGCGCACACGGACGCGAAGAGCGGCAGCTTGGTCTTGCCGCCGACCTCGACCACCGAAATCCCGAGTCGGTTGACGTCGTGCCCAAGCGCTCGGAAGACGAGCGGCAGGGCTATTTTCTCGGTCGCGCCTTCAACCAGAAGAACGCAGCGTGCGAAGAAAAGTTCGTTTCTCTGCGCGTCGAACTCGGTGAGCAGTCGAAGCGCCCGGCGATCGCCCGCGGCCAGCGCCACCTTCGAGGTCTGGTGCACCGTCGTTCCGTCCGCCTCTGTCCAGCGCACGATGGCAACCGACTCGGGCTGATCCAGCGCCACGAAGATCGGCGAGTGCGTGGTCAGGAACACCTGATTCCCCCTCTCCGTGAGTGAGCGCAACACTCCCGCGAAGTAGCGTGCCCGATGCGGGTGGAGGAACACCTCCGGCTCCTCCAAGGCAAACACCGCGCCCTCCTTCTTCAGCTCCTCATACGTGCGGAAGATCGCAACGACGATGGCGCTCTGGAGCCCCGCCCCCACTTCTCCCGCGGGGCTCGTGATCCCCATCTGCTCGACGTAGAGCTCAATGGAGCGGAAGGCGTTCGTCGGATCGTGACTCTCGAAGTGGAGTTCGACCTTGTCGCTCGAGAGTTCGAGCCCCATCTGTTCCATGGCGTTGGCAGCGAGACGCTTCTCGATCTCTAGAAACTGCTCTGTGCGCAAGTACTCGTAGGCACCCTTCACGGCGGACTCGAAGGCCTGCTTGCGGGTCATCTTCTCGACGGAGCCGTCAGGCTTCCGAACCTTGATCTCCTTTCTGTCGTTCAGAAACTCGGTGTTCACTTCGTTCAGGAGCCGTCGCAGGATCGACCAGCGACTGCCAGGCGCTTGGCGGTCGTACTCACGCTGGACGCCGACGTAGATGAAGGGGAGCCGGTCGCGCAAGTCCCGCGAGACACGATGTGGTAGCCACGGACCCTTGGGCGCTTGCCCCTTCTGGAGAGGCTCGCTGGGGTATTGCGCGGGCCTTCCGTTCGGCTGGATGCAGTGGTAGTCCGTCGAGAGTGTGCCGGCGGGCTTCTGGCCGACTCTTCGCTTGTAGGCCTTGCATCTGAGCTCGACACCCCCGATGTCCAACTTGAACTTGTTCCGCCACTCCTCGATTGTTTCGTCGAAGAAGACCTGGATCACGATGTCCCGGCTCGTGTCCTGGCCGTGGAAGTCCTCCTCCGAGAAGCTCCGCTCCGACGGCCAGCTTTCTCCGAGGGCGAGGTTCAAGGCCCGCAGGATATTCGACTTGCCCGAGTTGTTCTCGCCGATGAGCACGCAGTATGCGCCGGGCTCGAAGTCGAGCGTCTTGATCGAGCGGAAGTTCTCGATGTGGATGCGCTTGATCTGCATCGGTCACTCTGCCCGGGCTGGCGCTGCGAGCGCCTTGGTCTGGTGCTCCATCTCCTGGAGGAGATCGTCCAGGTGGGCCTCTCGCCACGAGGCTGTCAGGGAACCTTCGAATGCTCGACTGAGCAGGTTGGCGAAGAGTCGGGAGATCATTTCCCTGGTGTTCTGGCGTTGTTCAAGAAGTAGCCGGTGCTGATGGACCGCCGATTCAACGAGGATGAGTTGCTCAGGTGACGGCACAACGACAGGGAACTGCATCAGATCGGGGGTATCGAGCTTGCGGGTTCCATGCCCCGCAATCCGAACAAGCGACCGGAGCGTGATATTCGCAAGTCTCAGCGCAGCCCAAAGGAAGGATCCGGTTACTTCGGTTGTCTTGGGCACAAGTGCCTTCATGTCCTGGTTGATCGTCACTCGCTTAAGGTTGAGAGCAACAGGAACATCCCTCGCAAGGATCATCCCTCGAACGACGATCAAGACGTTGCCCGGTTCGACGATGGCGAGGTTGGCCTTGTCGAGGGCGACCTGCGAGACGTGATCCTGGCTATCTGATAGGAAGTCCCGCTTCATGTCCTTGGGTGAGACCCACGGCACTTCGCCGTTCCAGTACTCTGCGACCTGCATCGAAGGAGTGGCGCCACTAACGGGATCGACGAGCTGTCCCAGTGGTCTGGATCGAGGATCGGATACCCAACTCGATGGGGAGCCGAGCGTCCGCGCAAGAAGCGCCGGGAGGATGCGGTCGGCATTGGCGTCGGCCTCGGCGCGGAGGCGTCGCAGGCGGTCGGCTTGATCGATCATCTCGACGATGCGGCGCTGCTCGGACGGTGGCGGCAGTGGGATGTGGAAGCGCTTTAGGGCACTCTTCGCTACTTCCTTGAACGTTGTGGATCCGGCCAGTCCGGCGATTCGGTCGGCCAGGGAATGCAGGCACCATGCGAGGTAGCGCGACTCGACACCGGGGCGCGGGATCAGATTGGCGAACCCCTGGTTCGTGGTGAGCGGAACGGCAGCGATTCCTATTTTCCCAATGCTGGCGCGCGACGAGAAGAGGACCGTCCCAGGGGGGAGAAGACTGGCCGAGCATGAGGCGAGACCTTCTTCGGTGATTGTGTCGCCCGTTCCTTCTACGTCGACGACGCCCGACCCCAGCGGGGGAAGGTCAGTCGGGGTCAGCCAGGGGACATCACCGCCCCAGTATTTCGGCGTATCCCGCCGAGGGGTCGCGCCACCTCGGATCTCCGCCACCTGGTCGAGTTCCACCATCGGCCAATCCATCACCGGACCTCGTCCAGAAGACTCTCAAGCCTCCTCGTGATCTCACGCTCGATCTTGAGCACATCTCGAATCAATTCCGCCGGATCCTCGTCGGACAACTGCTCACCCATCCTCGGCTTGTACCGCGACGCCGCGAGATTAAAATCGTTCTCCGCGACCGTCTCGAACAGCGCCCACCAGCACCGCGGCTCCTCGCTCCCGGGCTCGAGCACCGTTCCAGCCTCGACTCCCGGCGGCTTCTCGAAGCGCGAGGCCTTGTACTCGCCCCATGCCGCCATCAGCGCCGGAATGTCGTTCTGCTCCGGTGTCTCGGGGCGGCCGCCGCCCTGGATCTTGTCGGGGTCGAAGCCGTCGTTCTGGACCTCGTAGAACCACACGCGCTGCGTGGCTGGGCGGCCTTCCTCGGCCGCGTTTGCGAGCCGGCGGAAGACAAGCACCGATGTCTTCACGCCGGCATACGGCTTGAACACACCCGCCGGCAGCGAGACCACGGCGAGGACCTCGAACTCGCGCAGCAGGTTTTCGCGAAGATCCTTGTGTGCTCCCGTCGAGCCAAAGAGCGCGCCTTCGGGCACCACCACCGCGCAGCGACCGCCCGGAGCCAGCGCACGCATCATCAGCGCGAGGAAAAGCAGCTCGCTCTTCTTGGACTTGGTCGGCAGGTCGGCGCGAATCGACTCCTTCGGTATCTGTCCGGCGAAGGGCGGGTTTGAGAGGATGACCTTGTAGCGGCGGTGGAGATCGTCCTCGGTAAGACCGCTCATCTCCGAGAGGACGTTCGCGCGCTTCAGGCGCGCGCCGCGAATCCCGTGGAGGACGAGGTTCATCATCGAGATCCGCATCATCTGGCGGGAGACGTCAGTTCCGTAGATGGAGGCTTCGAGCCGGCCCCAGTCGGGCAGTCGCTCGCCGGCACCCTTCCGGTAGGTCTGAAGGTTGGGGATCGCCTTTCGAACTTCGTCAAGCGTCTGGCCACGCTTCTCGAGCCAGTCCTCACCGTAGATCGGCACCACGAGAGGCTGCTCACTGTAGCGGGCGAGGATGTGGTCCACGGCGTCGATGAGGAAGCCCGCTGTGCCGCTCGCGGGGTCGTAGATCGTGTCGCCGAGGTCGGGGTCCACCATCTGGACCATGAATACGCGGATCTGGCGCGGGGTGCGGAACTGGCCGTTCAGTGCCGACTGCCCCAAATGCGTGAGCATGTACTCGAAGATGTCGCCCTTGACGTCGGGGCCGAGCTTCTTGAAGTCGATGCCGTCAAGCTCGTCGATCACCTGCTTTAGCACGTTCGGGTCGACGACCTCGAGGACGGCGTCGCGGAAGTACTCTGCCACCTGCGGCTCGTCCTTCACGAGCGAGGCCATGTAGGGGAAGACCTCGTCGCGCACGAAGTCGCGCAGGTCATTCCCGCTCTTGAAGCGCCATTTCGTCCAACGGAACCGCTCGGCCTGTCCCGGAAAGAGGCGTGCACCATTGCCGGCCTCCATGCGCTCGCGGAGCTCGCGGCTCGCCTCCTCCTCGTCCAGAAGTTTCAAGTAGATCAGGTAGGAGATCTGCTCAATGTAGGTGACGGGGTTCGTGACACCGCCGGCCCAGAGGATATCGGTAATCCGGTCGAGCTTGCGTCGCAGTATCTGGTCCATCGCTCCTTCCTCAGCTCGCCCGCTTCGTGATTTGAAAGACGCCCGCGTTTAGTTCCTCCACGACGGTCCGAAGCCCCTGCTCACCGAAGAGCTCGATCCCCTTGCCCGCTGCGTTTAGGATCGAGAGCGGGGGCTCGAAGAGATCCTCGAGCCGCACACGCCCGGTGGCGATTCCGCGGTTCTTGATGAGGCACAGGTACTCCGCCTGTTGTGGCGTGAGCGACCGCGAGACTAGCCAGGCGCGGAAGCTATCCTCGAGGTTCTCCTCCCGGCCCTTGATTCGGAGCTTTCCCAGGGCGGCGCGGATGAAATCGACGAGGTTTCCGCCCGGCTCACGGTAGGCGCGACGGAGATTCTCCTCGTTGAAGTAGTGATCGGGCTGATTGAGGCTTCGTGCGAGCTGATCCTCCTCGTCGGCATCAAGCGGTTCCTCGTCGCGCAACTTGCGGAGCAGCGGATCGTCGGCCGTGCGTCGCTGGATCGACTCCTTCCAATGGGTGACGTACTCATTCTTGTCGATACGCTCGCCGTCGGCGCCCACTTCGATGTAGCTCACGCCCTCAAGCCATTCGTCCTCGAGCCCGAGTTCAACCAATTCGCGGCGAGGCTTCGCCGGGGTCGACGAGCTGCCCGGTGCGCGGCCACTGCCCGTCCCCGTGAAGACGTCCGCGTCGCTGTCGTTGAAGTACTCGTGGTTCCGAAAGAAATCGTAGATGACGAACTTCTGCTTCCCGATGTGAGGGGCGATGCGCGTGCCGCGACCCCGCATTTGCTGATAGAGGATCGGGCTACGCACGCGACGGCAGAGAACGATATGGAGGACCTCCCGGCAATCAAACCCCGTGTCGAGCATCCCGACGCTGACGGCCACCATCGGGTAGGTCTCCGTCTTGAACTTACGGATGAGCACAACGGGATCGGCGACGTCAGAGGTGATGACCTCTGCGTAGCGGCCCTTCAGTTCGGGATGAAGCTCGTTCAAGTACTGAGCGAGGCGCGCTGCGTGATGCTTCGTAATCGCGAAGACGATAGCCTTCCCCGGCCCAGGATTCTGGCCGGGGGCCAATTCCTTGTAGTTCTCCCATGCGAGCCGATCGAATTCCTCCATCATGAGGCGATTCGTCCGCTCGTTCGTCCAAAGCCGCTCGAACTCGGCCGGGTCGTAGTGGTCCTCGTCAAGGTCGGCCCCCTTGGCCAGGATCTCCGTGATTCCCGCGGCGAACTTGTAGGGAGCAAGGTACTCTTCGCGGAACGCGTCTCGGATGGAGTAGGCGAAGTCCGGTTTGCCCGGCTCGCACTGGTAAAACTCGAACGTGTTGCGCTCGATGTAGTCCGCAGGAGTGGCGGTCAGTCCGATGTGGATCGCGTCGAAGCGGGTGAGCGCGGCCTGCCAGGCGCCGTAGATTGAGCGGTGGCATTCGTCGGCGATCACGACGTCGAAGTAGCCAGCCGTGTACTCGTCTATCCGTCCGATCATGGTCTGAAGAAGCGCGACCGTCACTTGTTGCTCCTGGCGGGCCATGCCTGCGCGAAGCCAGTAGCTGGAGTGTGAAGAAAGAATGTCCTGGATTGCTTCGAGTGCTTGCTTGGCGAGCTGGTCGCGGTCCACGAGGAAGAGCACACGCTCGGCCCACCCCGCACTGAATAGACGTTTCAGGTAGAGGCAGATGAGGTCGGTCTTGCCTGTCCCGGTAGGAAGTTCGATCAGGAAGCGGCGCTTGCCAAGCTCGAGGGCGTGATCGAGTGCGCGCATCGCGTCTGCCTGGTAGGGGCGCACACTGCGCGTTTCCCCCTGGCGAGTGTAGTGTTCGGGGATCTCGACAGTGGCGAGCGCCTTTCGTTCGCTTCGCATCTCGATCATGCGCTCCAGGTCGCGGCTGGAGAAGAAACCAGCGATCGGCCGGGCGTCGTCGTTCTGGTAATCCCAGAAATAGGTCAGCTCACCGTTCGTGAGGAAGATAAACGGTGCGCCGAGGGCCTTGGCGTACGGCAGAGCCTGCTGCTTGGCGTAGTAAGGATGAACAGCGTTTCTTTTGGCCTCTATCACAGCGAGCGGCCGACCCCGCGGGTCGTATAGGACGTAATCGGCTCGGCCCGAGATAGACGGGCCGTCAGCGGCGTCGACCACGGAGACAAACTCACCGATGACGCGCAGATCGCCTTCGGCATCGGGGCGGAATACTAGGTCTTGATACGCGGGATCGGGGTTGAGCGGCTTGAGCCGGATCTCCCGGTGGCTCCAGGTGCCGTCGGGGTCCGCGATCTTTGCGCTCTCGTACTTCTTGACAGAGAACTCCCCGCCGAGCGTTGGGTCCGTGCAGGCTCGATGCCACACGAGGACGAGCTTGCCGTGCCGGCTCCCACCGCGGTCGACGCGGAAGAGGCAGTATGAGCCGTCAGGGATGGTCGGCTCCATCGAACGGCCACTCACTCGCGCAACGAAGTGGTCGCGGGTGAGGCGCACGTGTCCCGGAACTTGAATCCATCCGAGCTCATCGCCGACTGCGGCCACAGCCTGATCTGCGCCAAAGGACCCCGCGGCCGCGACAAGATCATATACGGGAGCATGTGTCTCGAAGACGCGGGCCTGCGAGCGATTCACTAGCCCCGCATGACTGGAGAATACAATCGATGGAACCTCGGTTCCGACCTGCGACTTGTCGGCGGGATCCCACCCGGCCCGTCGGAGCGCGTCGTCAATGGCAATCCGGGCGTCGGCCTCGCTTTCACGCCGAGTCATCTGTTCTCTCTCGTCCATTCAGAGGCGAGGACAGGCAAGGCTTGTGCCATCATGTCACCGCTCCGTAGCGCTTCACCCAGTTCGTAAGCGTCTGATAACTCGGCAGGCCGGCCAGTCGCGCAGCCTTCGTCTTGTTGCCCTGGGCTTCGACTAGGGCTCTCTCCAGATAGTGGCGAGCCACGGAGGCCAGAAGCCCTGGCAGATCGAGTCCCTCACCTAGGGGACGCCCGAGGATTTCGCTTCTCGCGCCGCCCTCTGTCGCTGGAAGCAGCGCGTCACGAATCTCGTCGGTCGTGAGTGTTGCGTCCGCGGACCAGATCGCCGCGCGACGAAGCGTGTTTTGAAGTTCGCGCACATTCCCCGGCCAGGGATGCGTTAGCAGAAGATTCCTTGCGCCAGCGGAAAGCTTCTTCTCAACAAACCCCGGTTGCTCCACACCCTCCCGATTAACCTGGACCAAGAGCCGATCCACAAGGATCGTGAGGTCCTCCGGTCGTTCGCGAAGGGGTGGTAGACGTAGAACGGCAACGGCGAGCCTGTGGAAGAGGTCGTCGCGGAAGGCACCGTGGGCCACTTCTTCGGCGAGGGATCGGTTTGTTGCTGAGATCACCCGAACGTCTACTTTCTTGCTCTTGGAGCTCCCGACTGAAAGGACTTCTCCTTCCTGCAGGGTTCGGAGCAGCTTTACTTGCGCGAGCTTCGGCAGCTCTCCAACTTCATCGAGGAAGAGAGTCCCGCCATTCGCCTCCTGGAAGTGCCCTTTGCGATGTACCGCTGCCCCAGTGAAGGCGCCCTTCTCGTGTCCGAAAAGTTCTGCTTCGACGAGTTCGGGGGGAATCGCCCCACAATTCACGGCGACGAAGGCGTGCTCTCTTCGCGGACTGGCACGGTGGATTGCTCGAGCAAGCAGTTCCTTCCCGGTACCGGTCTCGCCTTCGATTAGCACCGGGACGGAACGCATCGCCACCCGGCGGGCGCGTAGGATGATCCGCTTCATGGCGGGTCCCCGGTGAATGATCTCTCGAAATTCAGGTGCATCCGGTGGGAGCCCAGAACTGAGGCGTTCTAGATCCCTGTCCGGCTGGCGCAGCAGATCCGGAATGAAGTCCGCAGAGATGTCGAATGGAACAGAAGCCGTCCTGACTCCATGCCCTCGGGAGGACTCGATCAGTTCGGCGGGGAATCGCGTCTTGGCGAGAATGATCCAGACTGCGGCCATCGCCGGCGTGCCTGGGCTCAGATGGAACGCTAACGACGATGGCCCGCGTCTACTCGCGATGGCCTTCTCACAGGCTCGCACCGCCGCCTCGTAGATTTCAGCGAACTGAGTAGGTCCGGACAGTTTCTCGAGAATCACATTGAGCCGCGTCGACGTCCGCTTGCGAAGCCAACGGAGATACGACTGTAACTCTCGCGCCCCATGGTCGCTCAGAAGGAAAGCATCTTCAAATGGGCGTGCGTCGAGGGCCTGGGCGATCGGGCCGAATCCGACTGCGGCCGATTCCTCGGGCGCTCGGAGATCAGTATGGCCGATCCAGGCGAGGAGGATTCGACGAGGACGCATCGACGCGCATGCTACAAGGCTTCTTGCAGATGCGCAAGAAGACTTATGGCGGTCGAAGTTTTGACCACAGGGCGCTGCGCCTCGCGTGTTACTCTGGGTCTCCGTAATTAGGAGTGGAGGCCATGATTCTCATTCCGTCCGTCATTCGCGCCGAGCACCGCGGCGGATACAGCATCCGAATCACATTCGCTGACGGTTCCGAAAAAACGATCGACTTCAGCCAATGGCTGGACGGGCCCATCTTCGAGCCATTGAAGGATCCGGAGTATTTCCGCCGGTTCTTCATCGATGGGGGGACTGTGGTATGGCCGAACGGAGCGGACATCGCACCGGAGACTCTGTTCGAGTACCGCGGGCCTGGAGAAGCCGCCTGATTCCCCGCCCGCCGAGGGCTCTCCAATGATCCGCGGCATCATCTTCGATCTCGACAACACGCTGACCGATTTCATGCGGATGAAAGAGCTGTCGGTCGATGCGGGGATCGAGGCGATGATCGACGCGGGGCTGACGGTTCCGCGCGACGAGGCGAAGCGCCAGATCTACGCGATCTACGCGCGCGAAGGAATCGAGTATCAGCAGGTCTTCGACCGGTTCATCCACGACACGCTCGGTGACATCAACTCCAAGATGCTCGCCGCAGCGATCGTCGCGTACCGGCGCGCGCGCGAGGCGTCGCTCATCCTGTATCCGCACGTCAAGCACACGCTGATCGAGTTACTCAAGCGCGGCCAGCGGCTCGCCGTCCTCTCCGACGCGCCGCGGATTCAGGCGTGGCTGCGGCTCTGCACGCTCGGGCTCCACCATATGTTCGACGAGGTGATCGCGTTCGAGGACACGGGGACGCTCAAGCCGAGCGGCGAGCCGTTCCGCGCGCTGCTCATCCGGATGGGGCTTTCGCCGGAGGAGATGTTGATGATCGGCGATTGGCCCGAGCGCGACATGGTCGGCGCGAAGAAGGTCGGCATCCGCACCGTGTTCGCGCGCTACGGCGACACGAAGAACACCGTGCATTCAGGCGCGGATTTCGAGATCGACGACATCATCGAGATCTTGCCGATTCTGGATCGGCTGAACGGGATGGGGTAGTGAGCGGGGCGACGTAGCCGTGCTCCTCGCAACCGCCGCCGAGATGCGCGAGATCGATCGGATCGCGATCGAGGAGATGGGCGTGCCGGGGATCGAGCTGATGGAGCGCGCGGGCGCCGAGGTCGCGCGCGCGATCGGCGAATCGTTCGGGCCGCTCGGCGGGCGGCGCGTGGTGATCGTCGTGGGGCGCGGGAACAACGGCGGCGACGGATGCGTCGTTGCGAGGCGGCTTCTCGAGGCGGGCGCGGCGCCGGTTATCGTGCTGATCGCGGAGCGCGGCGAGGTGCGCGGCGACGCGGCGACGGCGCTCGCGCGCGCGGAGGCGGCCGGCGTGCCTGTGCACGCCGCCGGTGCGCTCGCGGCCGCGCTCGCGGACGCGCAGATCGCCGTCGATGCGCTGCTGGGGACCGGCGCTTCGGGCGCGCCGCGTGGCGAGGTCGCCGCGGCGATCGAAACGCTCGCCGCGTTCCGCGGTCCCGTCGTCGCGATCGACGTTCCGTCCGGAGTCGACGCGACGACGGGCGCCACGCCCGGCCCCGCCGTTCGCGCGACGCACACGATCACGCTCGCGCTCGCCAAGCCGGGGCTCTTCATCCACCCGGGGCATGCGCACGCCGGCGCGATCCGAGTTGTGCCGATCGGGATTCCAGACGCAGCGGTCGCGCGCATCGCGCCGCGCGCGAGCCTCTACGACGCGGGCGCGCTCCGGCTACCTGCGCGCGCGCCCGACGCGCACAAGGGGCAAGCGGGGCGCGTCCTCGTCGCGGGCGCGTCGCCGGGCCTGACCGGGTCGGTCTTCCTCGCCGGGATGGCCGCGCTCCGTGCCGGCGCAGGCGTCGCGACGCTTGCAGTGCCGCGCGGCCTGCAGCCGATCCTCGCGTCGAAGGCGGTGGAGCTGATGACGTTCGGTTTGCCCGAGACGAAGTCGCACACGCTCGGGACGCCCGCCGCCGCCGCGCTGCTCGAGTTGGCGGAGGGATTCGACGTGATCGCGCTCGGGCCGGGCCTTTCTCGCGGCGCCGAAGCACGCGCGTTCGTGCGCGCGGTCGTCGAAGGCTGGCGCGGGCCGCTCGTCATCGACGCGGACGCGTTGTGGGTGCTTGCGAAGGGGCTTGCGTCGCTCGCGAAGGCGGGTGGCGAAGCCGGCGCGGATTCAGCGGCGCGCGAAGCGGGCGAGACGGCTACGCGCGATCCATCCGCGCGCCACGTCGACATCGTCGTCACGCCGCATGTCGGCGAGGCGGAGCGGCTGTCCGGCGAGCCGCGCGACGCGATCGAAGCCGACCGGCTCGCGTTCGCGCAACGATCCGCCCCGGCGATGGCCGGGACGTTTCTGCTCAAGGGAAACCCGACGATCGTCGCCGACCGCGACGGGCGCGCGACGCTCAACACGACCGGCAATCGCGGGATGGCGACGGCGGGCGCGGGCGACGTGCTCACGGGCGTCATCGCCGGGCTCCTCGCGCAGGGGATGTCGGGCGCGGACGCGGCGCGCGCGGGCGCGTGCCTGCACGGTCGCGCGGGCGACCTCGCTGCGGCGACCGTCGGCTGGCGCTCGCTCGTCGCGAGCGACCTGCTCGCGCGCCTCCCCAACGCCGTGCGCGAGGCCGACACGCGCGCCGGACAGGGAGACGCGTAGCGGCGCGTGCCCCGGCGGCGCGGCGCTTCGCGGGCGAGCGATGAAGCTGGAGGACCTCGGCGAGTTCGGATGGATCGAACGGGTGCGCGCGCGAGTCGGAGCACCGGACGCGGCGACGCGACTCGGCATCGGCGACGACGCGGCGGTCATCGCGCGCATTGCGCGCGGCGCGTCCGGTGCCCCCAGCGCGCCCGCATCACCCGTACACGACCTCCTCGTCACGACCGACGCCTCTCTCGAAGGCGTCCACTTCCGGTTCGATTTCTCATCGCCGCGCGAGATCGGCGCGAAGGCAGCGGCCGGCGCGCTCTCCGACATCGCGGCGATGGGTGGCGCGCCGTCGCACCTGTTCCTCGCGTTCGGCGCTCCGCCGACATCGTCCGTAGAGACCGCCGACGCGATCCTCGATGGGATCCTCTCCGTGGCGTCGGCGGCCGGCGCGCATCTCGCCGGGGGCGACACGATCGCGTCGCCCGACCGCGTGCTGCTCGTGCTAACCGTGCTCGGCGCGCCGGTCGGCGCCGCGCCGATCGCGCGCTCGGGCGCGCGGCCCGGCGACGCGCTCCTCGTCACCGGCGCGCTCGGCGGGTCGCTCGCTGGGCTCACGCTCCTTCTCGATGCGCCCGATCGCGTCGCCGAGCCCGCGTTCGCCGCCGCGCTCCTGCGCCATCGCGCGCCGTCCTCGCGCATCCCCGAGGCCGCGCTCCTGGCCACGCAATTCCACCCGACGTCGATGATCGACATCTCGGATGGCCTCTCGTCCGACGTGCGGCATCTCGCGGATGCGTCGGGCGTCGGGTTTCGAATCGACCTCGCGTCGCTCCCGATTCATCCCGGCGCGCGCGCGGTCGCCGCCGCTCTCGGCGGCGACGCGACGCACCTCGCGCTGACGAGCGGCGAGGAGTACGAGCTTCTCTTCACCGTGCCGGCGGACGAGGCGAGCGCGATCGCGCGCGCGCTCCCCGCGGCGACCGGAACGCCAGCGAACGTGATTGGTGAGGCGACCGCGGCACGCGGCGTCGTCGCGCGCGACGCGTCAGGCCGCGAGGCCCCGCTCCCTACGCTTGGGCACCGACATTTCTAGCCATGGCTGGACTTGCGGCCTGGCCGCTTCATCGCTAACCTGGGCGACATGAATCGGAGCCGACACACTCGATCCAAAGTTGCCGTCCACTCGATCACATCGCTGGCATTTCTCGTTGCCCTGACAGCGGTAAGCGCTGATGCCGATTCAGGGCCCGCGCCGAAGACGAGTAGGGGAGGGATGACAATTGTCCCCCATCAAAAAACCTACGCCGACTCGATTCAGGAGTGGCGCGTGGCACGGGTGCAACGCCTACGGTCCGACACAGGCTGGCTCACGGTCGCCGGCCTCTTCTGGCTCTCGCCCGGCGAGAATACGTTTGGCACGAACCCCAGGAACACGATCGTCCTTCCCGAGGACTCTGCGCCGGAGCATGCGGGCTCATTCCGGCTCGAACAGAACGTCGGCGGGAAGTCGGGCAAGGATGGCGAGCGCGTCACGGTGCGCGTCCGCTCGGGCGTCGACATGCGGATCGCTGACTCGCTCGTGACGGAGCGCGTGCTCCGCGCGGACGACACCATCGATCCCGACGTCCTCACGCTCGGGCCGCGCCTCCGCTTCTTCTTGATCCGCCGCGGTGAGCGGCTCGCGATCCGGATGCGCGATCTCAGATCGACGATGCGCGCGGGCTTCACCGGGATCGACGTCTTCCCGACGGACGCTGCGTACCGCGTCGAGGCGCGGTACACGCCGCTCGACCGGCCGCGCAAGATTCCGGTGCCGAATATCGCGGGTTATTCGGACTCGATGATCACGCCCGGCACGCTCTCGTTCACGCTGGGCGGGAAGTCGTGCACGCTCACCCCAGTTCACGAGGATCCGGCGGACACGCTCTTCTTCATCATCTTCGGCGACGCGACGACCGAGCTCGAAACGTACGGCGGCGGCCGGTTCCTGTACGCGAACCCGCCACGCGACGGCCGCGTCACGCTCGACTTCAACAAGGCGTACAACCCCCCGTGCGCGCTGACGCCATTCACGACCTGTCCTCGTCCCCCCGAAGGCAACACGCTCCCCATCGCAGTCCGTGCCGGAGAAAAAACATACCAAGGGCACGAGTAAGGAGGTTCCCATGAAACGATTCACCGGAACGCACTCGGCGCGTCAGCTTGCACGGACCGCAGTCATACTTGGTTTCGTCGGAGTGGCGGTGGGGTGCAACGAGGCTAAGAACGAATCGGGGTCGCCGAGCGCCGCCGCGAAGAGTTCGGACGCAAAGTCCGAAGCCCGGCGCGCCGCACAGAATCAGCAGGTGACGCTCGGAGCGGGGACCGACTTCACGGCCGCGCTCCAGACGACGGTCGCGACGGACAAGAACAACGTCGGGGATCGGATCTCGCTGCGCACCGTTGCGCCCGTCGGCGTGAGCGGCCAGACGATCGTCCCGGCCGGTTCCACGATCAACGCCGAAGTGACGCACGTCGAAGCGGCGGGGCGCGTCAAGGGCGGCGCCGAGCTGACGCTTCGATTCGTCGAGTTGGTCACTCCCGATGGGCGGAGTTATCCGATCAGCTGCGAGCCGTTCCGTGTCGTGGGAGAGGGCGACGGCCGGGAGAGCGCGAAGGAGATCGGCGGCGGCGCGGTCGGCGGCGCGATCGTCGGCGGAATCCTCGGCGGGAAGGACGGCGCGCTCAAGGGCGCCGCGGTAGGCGGCGTGCTCGGGACCGGCGTTGCCGTCGCCACGAAGGGCGACCAGATTGTCCTGCCCGCGGGCCAGCAGATGAAGGTCTCACTCGCCACGCCGGTTGCGATCAACGTCCGGCCGATTTCCTAGGACCGGTTCCTATTTCGACCGCCGCTCGCGCGATATCGAGCCCCCGGCTAGAAACGGCCGGGGGCTTCGCTTTTTCAGTGCGCGCCCGCTTTTGCTGCCGCCGCCTCCACCTGAGCGAGCATCGCGCGCGGCCCCTGATTCCCTGGCTCGATCGCGATCGCGCGCTCGAGGTGGGCGCGCGCTTCGGCGTACATCCCTAGATTTCCCTCGACGAACCCGAGGTTCGCGTACGCGAGCGAAAGATCCGGGGAGACCGCGATTTCTTGCGCGCAGAGAGGGAACGCGACGCGGTAGTCGCCCGCGAGCGCGTGCGCGAGCCCGAGGTACGTGTTGACTCCCGGCAGAGACGGGTTGATCGCGCGCGATTCTTCGAGGAAGGCGCGCGCGCGGTCGTAGAGTTGCGTGGCCATCTGCGATTGGCCCGCGACGAAGAGCGCGATCGATCGCTCCATTTCTGCGACGACGCGCGGCGTCGATCGGTCGTCGAAGAACTCGCCGTTGAGAGACTGGCCGCCGAACCGCACGATCTCGCAGAGCGGTTGCGGCGGGAGTGGATCGTGCGGCGGAAGCGCGACCGGTTCCGGCGTGAGCGCCTCGAGCTGCGGCCGGCTCGAGGGCCCCGTCGCCGCCGCAGTGTCCTCGGGAGCGGCGAGTCGGTACACGGAGTACGACAAGTTGCGGTAGAGCGGCTCAAAGAAGCGGCTCGCCTCGCCCGCGAACTGGAGGCGGAACGCCGCGCTCGCCTTCGAGAGCCGCGTCGCGCAACCCACGTACCGCTCCGAGTCGGGGCCGGACTCGAGCGCGGAGCGCGCTTCATGCAAATAGTATGCGGCCCCGTGCTCGCGGCAGAAGCGGTACAGGTCCGACTCGCTCCCGTACAGCGCGGCGCCGAACGCGCGCGCGCGCGCGCGAATCGCGGGCACCTCGTACTTGGGCTGAAGCACGATCGGCCTGCCCGCGTAGGTGAGGATCATCGGGCTCGAGCCGATCCGACCGACGAACGCGGCATCCGCTTCCGTGTGGTTCCTGATCCACGCCACCGTCGCGAGGTCGTTGGCGTGCCAGTTGGGAATTGTGAGCGCTTCGGGTTTTCTCTTGAGGAGCGCACGAAGCGTCCGCGTGACGGCCGTCTCCTGACCGTGTGTCGCGAACTTGAACGCTTCGAGGCCGACTGCGAAGAGGATGAGCGCGGCGGGCACGAGGCGCGCGAGGCCGGCGGCGCGCGCCTTCGGTCCGGGACGGCGCGCTCGCGCGGCCCGCCGCGCGGCCCCCCCCGCGAGCGCCGCCAGAAAGAATGTCAGGACGACGAAGAGCCGCTTCACGAGCAAGAATGACGTGCCCGACAGGACGACGAGGAGGACGAGGAGTGCGAGCGCGTCGCGGCTGGAGACGCCGTCGCCAGGCGGCGCGTCACGGCGCGAGGCGGCGGCACGCCGTCGCGCCCGCTCTCCCGCGAGCGCCGCGATCGCGAGCGCGATCGGCACGCCGAACGTCGCGACGACGAGGTACGCGGAGGGGCTGGAGAAGTCCTCGATCCAGAGAGACCGCGCTTCCGGCGAGAGGAGGCGCGGGTCGTCGGGTTTCGCGCCGAGAAAGCGGAGCTTCGCGAGGAAGAGCGCGTAGACGTGCGCGTAATCTTCCGTCTCGGTTTGCGAGACGACGCGCGCGCCGCCGAGGAGCGCTGCGAGCACCAGCCCAGTGGTGACCGCTCGCCGCGCGAACGCGCGCGGCCCGGGCGGTGTCGGATTCCGCGACGGAAACAGTCGCGTCTCGACGACTGCGCCCGTGAGCAGCGCAACCGACAGGAGGAACGATGGCGAAAGAGGGAGGCTCGATCCGCGAAGGACAGGGAAGACGAGACAGGCCGCGAGCGCGCCCGCCGTCGCCCACGCCAGCGCGCGCGCCGCTCTCTCTCTCGCGGCGCCGTCGGCCGCAAACAGCCGCGCGCCGAGCGCGAGGACGATCAGGAGATACACGAATCGGCTGAAGTGCCACGATCCGAGGCCGAGCGCGAGGAAGAGCCCGGCTAGCGCTCCGTCCGCGATCCGGCGCCCTCCATCCACGATCCGGCGCGCCATGCCCGGCGCCCCCGCCGCGCTCGCCGCGCTCGCGACGCCACCTGCGCCCGCCGCGCCTCCGCGCACGACCCTCAACAGAAACGCCGCCGACAAGAAGAGCCACGGAAGCGCGAAGTCTTCGTGGCCGAACGAGCCGATCGCGCGGCCGACCGTGGCGAGCGAGAATGCGTACAGTGCCGCGGCGAGGAGTGCGGCCCACACGCTCGACCAAACCGCCGCGCCGGCGAGATACGCCGCCGGCACGCCGAGCGCGGCGACGACGTGCGGCGCGTACGCGGCCCACACATGGAACGGCGGTCGCCCGAACAGTCGCGAGAACGCGCGGTACGACGCGCCGACCGTCCGCTCCATCAAGAGACAGAGCCGCTTCCGCGGTTCGATCCCTTCGGGCCACTGGAGCGCCGGGTCGCGCGCGGGAATCGTCGCGCCCTCGGCGACCATCCGCGCGTATCGGAACTGGACCGCGCCTTCGGTCCAGAAGAAGCAGTCGCCGTTCGCGGGGTCGAAGTACTCGAGCCCGCGCGTCAGCCGAATCCGGTTACCGGCGAGGAACGCCGCGAGGAGAAGGACGATCAGCGCCGCCCTCCGGCCGGTCATCAGTCCTTCTTCGTCGCGATCCGCGGCCCCAAGTTCAGATCGAGAAAGTCTCCGACTCTCGTGTACGCGACGATCTGGTTCGGGATCTTCGCGACGCCGTGCCCCTCGTCGGGGAAGAGGATGTATTCGACGACGCCGTTTCGCGCCTTCACGGCGGCGACGATCTGCTCCGCCTCCGACTGCGGAACGCGCGGGTCGTTCGCGCCCTGGATCACGAAGAGCGGCGCGGTGATCCGATCGACGTGCGTGAGCGGCGAGACCTCTTTGAGAAACGCGAGGTCCTTCTCCGGATCGCCGTACTCGGGGATGCGAAGGTGCCGCCGGTACGCGCCCGTGTTCTCGAGGAACGAGACGAAGTTCGCGATCCCGACGATGTCGATCCCCGCCGCCCAAAGGTCCGGGTACGTCGTGAGCGCGGCGAGCGTCATGTACCCGCCGTACGAACCGCCCATCACAGCGATCCGTTTCGGGTCGGAGTAGCCTTCGCGCGCGAGCCACCGCGCCGCCTCGGCGAGATCGTGGACCGAATCCATCCGCTTGCGTACGTCGTCGAGGTGCGCGTACGTGCGGCCGTAGCCGGTCGAGCCGCGGACGTTCGGGTAGTAGACCGCATAGCCGCGATGGAGGAAATACTGCGTATGCTTCGAAAATATCGCGGACGATTGGGCCTCGGGGCCGCCGTGCACGTTGACGATCGTCGGAACCGCGTCGCCCTTCCTCGCGCCGCGCGGCAGGTACAAGAGCCCGGGCACCTCGAGGCCGTCGAACGATTTGAAACGGACGACCTCGGGCGCGACGAACGAATCGCGCGGGATTCCAGAGAACGACGAGCGCGTGACTTGTTGGAGCGCGCCCGACGCGAGGTCGAACGTCCAAATGTCGGGCGGCAACGTCGGCGTGTTGAGAGTGAACGCGATCCTCCCGCCGTCGCGAGAGAACCGGAGGCCGCTGACCTTGCCCGGCGGAAGCTTCGGCGCGGGGAGCTCCTTCCAGGTCCGGACCTCGACGAGGTGAAGCTCCGTGTATCCGTCGACATTGTATCCCTTCGCCATCACGCGACCGTCGTCGGAGAGCTGCATCATCTCGAGGTCCCACGAAACGTCCTCGAGGAAGCGGAGCTTGCGCGATGCGAGGTCGAGCTGCGCGAGGTTCGCGAACTCGCGATCCTTGTCGCTTCGCACGTAGAGCGACTTGTCGTCCGCGGCGAATTGCGCGCCCGAGAACTGCGCGACTCCCTTGTGCGGAGTCAGGTGCGTCGTGTCGCCCGTTGCGAGGTCGAGCAGGTAGAGGTCGTCGTCGGCGTTCGTGTTCGCGCACGCGACGAGGAGCGAGCGGTCGTCGCGCGACCAGCCGGCCGGGCTGTTCGTCCCGGCCCGCGTGAGGACGCGCCGCGTCGCGCCCGTGCGCGCGTCCGCGACGTAGATGTCGAAGTGCCGCGCGTCGCGCGCGTTCGACGCGTAGGCGATCCGCTCGCCTGCGTGCGACCACCCGCCGAAGTTGTGGATCGCCGACGTGTCCGGGTCGATCGGCAGCGCCGTCGTCCCGTCGTCGGAGAGGCGCGTGAGCTGGTCGCGCTCGTTTCCGCCTTTCGAATTGCGGACGATGATCTCGGGTGCGGCCGGCGAGTAGATTCCGCCGGAGCCGCCCGGGACGTCGGATGCACTCGAAACGCCGTCGTCGAAGAACGTGATCTGGTCGGGCCAACCGCCGCCGGAGGGCACGCGGAAGAGTTGGTTGGTGCCGGTGATGTTCGACAGGAACACGATCGACCCGCCGTCGGGCGAAAACGCGGCCCCCGACGCGCCGCGAATGTTGAGGTAGCGGGCGAAGTCGTACTGCTTGGCAGCGCCGGCGGCCTCAGCGGCGGCGCCTGCCGCGGCGCCCGCGAAAAACAGGTGCGCGATCGCTTGTGCTCCGAGGCCGATCAGAGTGCGTCTCGATCTTGCGGACGTCATGGTAGCCTTTCTTCAGGGGAAGGCTGTATGGAATGTCGCATCACAGGGTCCATTCCGGAAGAGCCGGTCTTCCCCGAGCGCGCCGGATATCGTTGCCCAGTCGCTGAAGCCGTACGAGGATCGATATCTTTTCCTCGATCGGAAGTCGTGCCCGCGCGCGTCGGCGACGTTTCTTTCCCTCGAAGATCCGCGCGAGCAGAACCTCAAGCTCAGGAGTGACCCGCTCCATCTTCTCCTCCTCCCGCAATCTTCTTCCACTTCTCGCTCAACCCGTATCTGTCCAGGATTGCCTTTAGCACTTCGCGGTCCAGCACGAGCTGCTCCGCAAAAAGCGCGGCTCTCGGGATGTCCTTTGCGGGGCGCCCCACCTGGAGCATGATTGCGACGAGATGTTCCGGGCGCATCACGCGAGCGAGCTCATCGTCAAATGGGATCGAAACCGCCTCGGCCACCGCCTCTTCGACGAGGCCCGGCGTGATCGGCAAGAATTGCACGGGCACGCCCTCGATAGAATACAGGTCCTGTTCGAGATCGTATCCGGCGGCTCTCAGATAAGCGTCGATCGGGCCAAGAGTGACGACGTGTCCCTGAAATGGGAGATCGACGAACACGTCCAGATCGTGGGTCTCGAAGGGTTCGACGTAGAACAGCGCGCCGATTGCTCCCCCGATCGCGTATTGGGAAATAACGCCATCGCGGACCATCCGATTCAGAATCCGAATCGCTCCTCGCACGCGGAGCCCTCACCTCGTCAGCCGGATCGCAAGCACTCGGCGCTGTGGCGCAGCCATCGCATGCGCGAGTCACCGTGTGGGCACGACTCTAGGGGATGGCTGGAACCGCGTCAACGCGCCGCCATTCCATCGGAGCCAGCGCCAATCTTACGTGCTAGAATGCGCGGCCGCGACCGGGGGCCGGTCATGCGGCGCGCGGCGCGCGGGAGGGAGGGCGTGTCATGGGAATCAATCGGGTGGTGAGGCTTGCAGCGCGAATCATCCTCGGGCTGGTGTTCCTCGTGCTTGGCGGAGACAAGATCTTCGGCGGCCAGTTCGTCGCGAAGGGAACGATCGCCGGCTGGGTGACGAGCCAGGCGGCCGCGGGACACGTCTTTCCGTTCTACCAGCCGTTCCTCGAGAGAATCGTCCTGCCGAACGACTGGCTGTTCGCTTGGCTGATCGCGCTCGGCGAGTTCGCGCTCGGGATCGCGCTCATCTCGGGCGTCCTGCTCCGAATCGCCGCGTTCCTCGGCGCGATCGAGGTCGCGCTGATCGGCCTGGGGACCGCGGCGCCGCCGGCTGGCGCGTCGCTCGCGACCGCCGTCTCGGGCACGCTCGAGTTCCTCCCGCTGATCCTGCTGTTGCTCGTGATCGCCGCAGACGCGGAGGGTGATCCGCTCGCGGGCGGCGGTCGCGGCGGGTCGCGTCGGCGCGGAGAGTAGGGTCGGATTCGCAACCCTATCTACTCCTCAGCGTCACCGGTCGAGAGAATGTCGCGGCGCCACATCGCGCACGCGCGAAATAAACCCCGACCGGCATCACCCACGCACCACATGAGAGCCTCGAGCAAAGCCGCGCTCGGCCGACACGGCTCGCTATCGATTCCCTCCCACCCGGACGACCTTCCGTGTCGCTGTGAAGCCGGGCCACTGCGCTCGGAGGAGGTAGACGCCCTCCGGCGGGCGCGCGCCGTCGGCGGCGCGGCCGTCCCACGCGACGACGTGCTCGCCCGCGGCGAAGGCGCGGTCCGAGACGCGCCGCACGAGCCGACCCGACGCGTCGTATACGTCGACCGTCGCGCGCGCGGCATGCGGCAGCGCGAGAGCGAAGCGCACGTCGCCGGCCGACGGGTTCGGGTACGGAGCGGAGATCGCGCTCGTGCTCGGCGCGGCGCCGGCGTCGTCCGCCGGACCATCGACGGCGACCCCGGTCGCGATCGTGAAGTTTGCGTTGCTCGCGTCCGCGCGGTTCGGCAGCGCGTAGTCGGAAACGCGCACCCGCGCGCTCGGCGATACGGGCCCCGTGACGGACCAGACGAAGCTCGTCTCCGTCGTGTTGCTCACGAGCGTCTCCCAGTTGGAGCCCCCGTCGCGCGAGACTTCGACGTCGACCGCGTCGATCTCTTCGCTCATCGTCCACGAGATCGTCCGCGCGACGCCGACCGGGACGACCTCGCCGCCGTTGGGCGTGGTCACATTTATCGAGCCGAAGTCGGGATCCTGGCAACCGCCGAGGAGCGGCACGATCGTGCCGCTCGTGGAGCAGACGACGAAGAGGTCGATCGCGTTGTCCTCGAGGAAATCGCCCGTGAGAATCTCAACAGCGCCCGCACCGATCGCAAACTGCATCTGGCACGAGAATGAGCCGTTGCCGGCGCCTTCCGAGCCGCCGCCGTAGAGAATCTCAGCCTGTCCGCCCGGCCCGCCGCCGACGCCCGCGACGACGAGGTCGGTGATCCCGTCGACGTTGAAGTCCCCCTTCTCGATCGCGAACGGTCCCGTCTCGATGGCGAACGGCCCTGTCTCGATGGCGAACGAACCGTTGCCGACACCCACCGAGCCGAGCCCGGCGAGGATCGACACTGTTGACATGGCGGGGCTCGCGACCGCGAGGTCGGTGATCCCATCGGCATTGAAGTCGCCGGTGACGATGTCGCTCGCCGGCGAGACGATCGGGACGCAGATCGGGTCGGTGAAGAACGTCCCGTTCCCGACGCCGCCCGAACCCTGACCCCGGAGAAACTCGATGACGCTCGCGCCCTCGCTCGCAACCGCGAGGTCGATGATGCCGTCCTCGTTGAAGTCGCCCGAGACGAGCGCGCTCGGGCCGGCGACGGGTAAGCAAATCGGGTCGATGGTGAAAACGCCGTTCCCGACGCCGCCGGCCCCCTGGCCGCGCAGGAACTCGATGACGCTCGCGCCCGCGCACGCGACCGCGATGTCGATGACGCCGTCTTCGTTGAAATCGCCGGAGACGAGGTCGCTCGGCCCCGCGGCGACCGGGGCGCAAATCGGGTCGATGGCGAACACGCCATTCCCGACGCCGCCCGACCCCTGGCCGCGAAGGAACTCGATAACGTTCGCCGTCGCGCACGCGACCGCGATGTCGAGGATGCCGTCCTCGTTGAAGTCGCCCGAGACGAGGTCGCTCGGGCCCGCGGCGACTGGGAGGCAAACCGGATCGTTGACGAACGCCCCGTTCCCGACGCCGCCGATGCCGCTGCCGAGGATCACCCGCACTTCGTTCGACGCGAAGTTCGCGATGGCGAGGTCGCGGATGCCGTCCTCGTTGAAATCCGCCGCGACCGCGCTTCTCGGCTCGCTGCCGGCCGTGATCGCCGTCGCCGCGCTGAACGGCGCGCAGATCGTCACGTCCGCGTCGGTCACGTCGCTCCGCCCGGGCACCGCCGCGTCCGAAACGCGGAACCGCGCCTGCGTCGTTGCGGGGGGCGTCACCGTCCACTTGAGGCTTCCGGCCGTCACGTTCGTCGCGATCGTCTCCCAGTTCACGCCGCCGTCGCGCGACACCTCGACGTTCACCGCCATCACCGCCGCGCCCTTCACCCAGTTGATGAACTGCTCCGTCGCGACGGGGATGACCGAGCCGCCGCTCGCGAACACGAGGATGCTGGCGTCGAGCGCCGTGGCGCAGCCGCCGAGCAGCACCGCCGCCGCCGACCCCGCCGACTTTGCCGTCGCCACGTCGGGCGAGCCGTCCTCGTTGAAGTCGCCGAGCGCGATCGTGCGCGGGTCGAGTCCGACCGAGTCGCTCGACGAGAGCGCAAACGTCCCGTTGCCCGTCGTGCCCGCTCCGCCGCCAAGGAATAGGTGCACCTTGTCGTTCGTGATGTTCGTGACGGTGAGGTCTGCGATGCCGTCGCCGCTCCAGTCCGCGCTCGCGATCTCGCGGCCGCCCGTGCTCGACGCTGCCGTCATCGCCGCGGCGAACGTGCCGTCGCCGACGGACCCCGCGCCGCTGCCGAGCAGGATGGCGATCGTTGCGGCGCCGCCGTTCACGACAGCGAGATCGGTTCGGCCGTCCTCGTTCCAGTCGCCGCTCGCGATGCCGGCGGGGTTGTTTCCGGTCGTCGGGTAGTCGACCGCCGCCGCGAACGTGCCGTCGCCGGCCGCGCCCGCGCCCTGGCCGATCAGCACCGAGACCGAGTTCGACGCGCTGCTGTTGTTTGCGATCGCGAGGTCGGCGATGCCGTCCTCGTTGAAGTCGCCGGCGAGCAAGAAGCCCGGGCTCGATCCCGTTCCGTAGTTCACCGCCGCGGCGAACGAGCCGTCGCCGGCGCCGTCGGCGCCCTGGCCGATCAGGACCGACACGCTGTTCGAGACGCTGTTCGTGACGGCGAGGTCTGCGATCCCATCCTCGTTGAAGTCGGCGGTCACGACGCGCTGAGGGTTGGTCGCAGCGGCGTAGGTTACAGGGGAGCCGAAGGCGCCGTCGCCGACACCGCTGCTCCCGTTGCCGAGGAGGATCGCCACGGCTCCCAACACTGGGACGGCGAGGTCCGTGATCCCGTCGTCGTTGAAGTCGCCGGTCGCGATGTGCCGCGGCGTGCCGCTCACGGTGATGTCCGCCGGCGCGGCGTAAGTCCCGTCGCCCACTCCCGCCGACCCTTGGCCGATCAGGACGGAGACTTTTGTTCCGCACGCGACGGCGAGGTCCGCGATGCCGTCCTCGTCGAAGTCGCCGGCCGCAACGCCGCTCGGCGTGGTTGCCGCCGCGAAGGCGGCCGCGTTGCCGAGGCTTTCGCAGACGAGCGTGACCTCGAGCGGGGCCTCGGCCTCGGAACCGAGCGGACTGCCGCCGGAGGCGCGCGCCCAATCCAACGGGCAGATCGCGAGAATCGTCAGGACGATGAGCGGAAGCCGTTTCATTCAGTTCTCCCTCGGTTGTCTCGGGACTGGAACTTTTCGGGTTCATCGATGCTCCGTCTTTCGGATTTCCCGTTGACTGGAGCGCGGCCTTCTCGATTGGTCTATCGAGGAAACCGAGCGGAAGGGGACAATCTAATAGAGCGGAGTTCGGCGCCGGCCGGGCGGCCGCGTCTGATAGAATCGAGCCCGTCAATCACCGGGCCAGGATTCAAGCACCAGCCAGCAGGATCAGGCGGACATGAGCAACCGGAACCCAAACCAGGGCAATGACATAACCGGGATTCTCGGGTCAGCCCGCCGGGGCGACCCCGCGGCCGTCGGCGAGGTGTTCGATCGCGTCTACGCCGAGATTCGGAAGATCGCCCATGGCGAGGTGCGGCGGATGGGGCTGTCCGTCACGATGAACACGACGGCCGTTGTGCACGAGGCGTACCTCAAGCTCGTCAATGCGCCGGCGATCGCCTGGGAGGATCGGTCGCATTTCTTCGCGGTCGCGGCCACGGCGATGCGCCAAGTCCTCGTCGATTACGCGCGAAGAAGTTCGACCGGAAAACGCTGCGTCCGGGCGCGCGCGATCTCGCTCGACGACCTTGATTCGAGCGACGGCATCCGCGTCGATCCGCGGAACGACAACCTGCTCGCGCTCGACGCGGCATTGACCCGGCTTGCGGTCCTCGACGAAAGGCTGGCCCGCGTCGTCAACCTTCGCTTCTTCGGCGGGCTCTCAGTAGAGGAGACCGCGCTCTCGCTCGGCGTCACGGACCGCACGGTGAAGCGCGATTGGCGGCGCGCGCGCGCCTACCTCCACAGCGAGATCGCGCCGGCGTCCGGGGCGTGACACCGATCGACCCCGAGAGCTGGCGCCGCGCCGACGCCGTCTTCCAGAACGCGATCGAGCGGCCCGCGGAGGAGCGCGAAGCGTTCGTCGCGCGCGCGTGCGCGGGAGACGACGCGCTCCTCGCGGCCGTCCGGGCGTTGATGGCCGCCGACGAGAGCGGCGGCGGGATCCTCGACGCCTCCGTCGGCGAGCTCGCCGCGTCGATTCTACCGGACGCGTCCGAGGCGGAGCGAGCGGGCGCGGAGGGCGACGGGGGGACCGGCGCCGGCGAGTCCGACGAGGCGCCGACTCCAGACCCGCTCATCGGGCGCACCCTCGGGCGGTTCCGCATCGTTGCCCGACTTGGTGAGGGCGGGATGGGGATCGTCTACGAGGCCGAGCAGGAAGAGCCGCGGCGGCGCGTCGCGCTGAAGGTGATGCGGGGCGGGTGGTCCGTCGATGCGGAGGGGCTTCGGTTTTTCCGGCGCGAGGCGCAAACCCTAGCGAGGCTCCAGCATCCCGGGATCGCGGCGATCTACGAGGCGGGCCGCACCGACGACGGCCAACCCTTCTTCGCAATGGAACTCGTTCGCGGCGTTCCGCTCGACGCGGCGTTCGCATCGGGTGACGGCGGTCGGCGGGGCGCGACGAACGCCGCGGATCTTCGCGCGCGCCTCGACCTCTTCCTCGAAGTCTGCGACGCGATCGTCTACGCGCACCAGCGTGGGGTCAGCCATCGAGACCTCAAACCGTCGAACATCCTCGTCGCCGCGGAAGCCGTTCCGATCGGCGGCGCGCGGGGCGCCGATCCCTCGACGTCGTCCACGACGCGCTCGCCGCGGGTGAAGGTCGTCGATTTCGGGCTCGCGCGAATCAGCGACGCCGACGTGACGATGGTGACGTCGCGCAGCGAACCGCGCGCGCTCCAAGGGACGCTCCCGTACATGAGCCCGGAGCAGACGCTCGGCCGCCCCGAGGAGATCGACTTCCGGAGCGACGTCTACTCGCTTGGCGTCATCCTCTACAAGCTGCTGACCGGGGAACCGCCGTACATCGTGCGTGCAGAGGCGCTCCTCGAGGCGGTGCGCACCATTCGGGAGGAGATTCCGCGCAAGGCCGGCGCCGTCGTTCCGCTCCTGCGCGGGGAGGTTGAGACGATCCTCGCCAAGGCGCTCGAGAAGGATCCGGATCGGCGGTACCAGAGCGTGGCGATGCTCGCGGACGACGTCCGGCGCTTCCTCACCGACCAGCCGATCCTCGCGCGGCCGCCGAGCGCGGCCTACCAGCTTCGCAAGCTCGCGGCGCGCCACCGCGCCGCCGCGGCGCTCGTCACGGCCCTGTTCGTCGTCCTCGTCGGCTCGACGATCACGATGACGCTCCTGTACGACGCGCAGCGCCGGGAGCGCGAGAAGGCCGTCGTCGAGGCGGAGAAGGCGCGGAGCATGAGCGAGTTCCTTTCGGACATGTTGACGTCCGTCGATCCGGAGCTGGCGAAAGGCAAGGATGTCACGGTACGCCAGGTGCTCGACGAGGCGTCGCGGAACATCGAGCCGGAGCTTGCGGAAAACCCCGAGGTCGCCGCGGCGCTTCAGACCTCCCTCGGGCGCGCGTATCGCGTGCTCGGCCTCTACGAGAAGGCGGAGCCGCAGCTTCACGCCGCGCTCGAGACGCGGAGGCGGATTCAGGGCGATGAGAGCGCCGAGGTCGCCGCGAGTCTTCAAGAGCTGGGCTATCTCGCCCTGCAGAAGGGGCGCTACGCAGAGGCGGAGTCCCTCGTCGCGATTGCGCTCTCGACGAGGCGGATACTCTTCGGCGAACGGCATCGCGACACGGCAGCCTCATACTTTCTCGCCGCGATGGTCGCGTACGAGCGCGGCAACCACGCGCGCGCGGACTCGCTCCATCGCATCGCCCTCGGCATTCGTCGCGAAGTTCTCGGCGACGACGCGCCCGAAGTGCTCACCAGCACGACGAACCTCGCTCTGGCGGTGCACGGAGCGGGTCGGCAGGCGGAGGCGGAATCTCTCTATCGTGCGGCGGTCGACCTCGCAGCGCAGCGTTACGGTGAAGACCATCCGGCCCACGCGGAGTGTCTCAACAACCTGGGGCTTCTCCTTCACGATCAAGGGAGATGGGACGAGGCGGAGGCGATATTTCGGCGGGCGTTGGCCGTCCGACGCGTGGCATTCGGTAATCAGCATCCCGAGGTCGGGATCTCAGTCAGCAATCTTGCCCGCTCCTTGCGGACGCAGCAGCGCTACGAGGAGGCGGTGCAGCTCTACCAGGAGGCGAGCGCGATCATCCAGACGAGTCTCGGCGAGGGGCACTCCTACACTCAGACGATGCGGAACAACCTCGCGCTCGTGTACGACCTGATGGGGCGGCGCGATCTCGCGATCAAGATGTACGAGGATGCGATCGAATCGATGAAGCCGACCATCGGACCGGACCACTCAACGATCGCGGTGACGACGAACAATTTGGCCACGTCTCTGCAACGAGACGGCCAGCTCGAGCGTGCCGCGGCGATCCAATCGGATGCCATAGCAATGGTACGACGCCTCTACGGCGCCGAGCATCCATCCGTCGCGCAATACACCCACAATTTAGCCGCGATTTGGCGCGAACAGAAGAGAGTCGTTGAGGCCGAATCGTTGGAGACCGTCGCCTACGCGATGCGGAAGAAGCTGCTTGGCGAGGACCATCTCAACGTCGCGGAGTCAGCGGGGACGCTCGCAGTATGGGCGTTCCAGGATGGCGACATCGAGACGGCGATCCGGCGTTACGAAGAAGCGCTCGCTATCAAACGGAAGCAGCTGCCGGCGGACAACTGGAGCCTCGCGAAGACCGCGAGTCAACTCGGCGGGTGCCTCGCGCGCGCAGGACGCTACGCGGCGGCCGAGTCGTTGCTGCTTGCGAGCGAGCCGATCCTCTCGAAGTCGGCTTCGGTGAGCGCGGCGGACAAGCGAACTTCGCTCGTCCGCCTCGTGGACCTCTACGACGCCTGGGGCAAGCCCGCGGAGGCGGCGAAGTATCGCGAGGCGGCGGCCAAGTCGGGGAGCGCCGGAAAAAGCTAGCCGGCGAATACCGGCCTGACGATTCGCCTCTCCCGCTACGCCTTCAACTCCCGCACCACCTGCGGCAGGATTCCGCCGTGGCGGAACGTTTCGATCTCGACGGGGATGTCGAGGCGCGAGCGCACGATGAAGTCGAGCTTCGACCCGTCCTCGCGCGTCGCTCGCACGGCGATCTCCTCCCCCGGCCGCGGGGCCGCCGACAACGCCGCAATCTTGAACGTCTCGCGTCCGGTGAGGCCGAGCGCGTCGGGGCTCTCGCCGTCCTGGAACTGAAGCGGCAAGACGCCCATCCCGACGAGATTCCCGCGGTGGATTCGCTCGTATGACTCCGCGATCACCGCGCGCACGCCGAGGAGCGCCGTCCCCTTCGCCGCCCAGTCGCGCGACGACCCGCTCCCGTACTCTTTTCCGGCGATCACGACGAGCGGCGTCCGCGTCTTCGCGTACTCCATCGCCGCGTCGTAGATCGCCATCTTCGCGCCGCTCGGGAAGTGGACAGTCACGTTCCCCTCGCTTCCCGGGACGAGACGGTTCTTGAGCCGGATGTTCGCGAACGTGCCGCGCATCATCACCTCGTGATTCCCGCGCCGCGAGCCGTACGAGTTGAAGTCGGACTTCGACAGTCCGCGCGACACGAGGAACCGCCCCGCCGGGCTGTCGAGCGCGATGTCGCCCGCGGGCGAGATGTGATCGGTCGTGACCGAGTCGCCGACCATCACGAGGACGTGCGCGCCGCCGATCGGCGCGATCGGCGCGGGCTCGGCCGTGAATCCGGCGAAGTACGGCGGACGCTGGATGTACGTCGAGTCGGCGTTCCACTCGTACAGCTCGCCGCCCGCGACGGGGATTGCGTTCCACGTCGGGTTGCCGTCGAACGCGTTCCCGTACGTCCGCGCGAACATCTCCGGCTTGAGCGACGACGCGATCTCCGCAGTCACCTCGGCGGCCGACGGCCAGATGTCGCGCAGGAAAACGGGCGCGCCGTCCTTCCCCGAACCGAGCGGCTCGGTCACGAGGTCGATGTCGGTCGTGCCGGCGAGCGCGTACGCGATCACGAGCGGCGGCGACGCGAGGTAGTTTGCCTTGACGCTCGGGTGGATGCGCCCCTCGAAGTTCCGGTTGCCTGAGAGGACCGCCGCGGCGACGAGGTTTCCGTCGGCGACCGCGCGCGCGACCGGTTCGGGCAGCGGCCCGGAGTTCCCGATGCACGTCGTGCAGCCGTAGCCGACGACGCCGAACCCGAGCGTCTCGAGGTCCTTCATCAGGCCCGATTCGCGCAAGTACTCGGTCACGACCTTCGAGCCGGGCGCGAGGCTCGTCTTGACGTGAGGCGGGACCCGAAGCCCGAGCGCGACCGCCTTCCGCGCGACGAGCCCCGCGGCCAGCATGACCGACGGGTTCGACGTGTTCGTGCACGAGGTGATCGCTGCGATGACGACCGCGCCGTGGCCGATCTCGACCGGCGGCTCGAGCGTCGCGACGCGGGCCGCGTGCGACGCCGGCTCGAACGCGACGCGCGCCTTCGCCCGCGTCTCCTCCTCCGACAGCCCGAACCCGCGCTCCTTCACGGGCGCCGTCAGCGCCTTGCGGAACGCGCGCTTCATCTCGCCGAGCGCCACGCGGTCTTGCGGGCGCTTCGGCCCCGCGAGCGACGGCTCGACCGTCGCGAGGTCGAGGTCGATCGTGTCGGTGAACTCCGGGTCGGGCGTCGCGTCGGTTCGGAACAGTCCCTGCTCCTTCGAGTACCGCTCGAGAAGCCGCGCCGATTCGCCGCGTCCGGTCCGCGTCAAGTACCGGAGCGTTTCGTCATCGGCAGGGAAGAACCCGCACGTCGCGCCGTACTCGGGAGCCATGTTCGCGATCGTTGCGCGGTCGGGGAGCGACATCGTCGATAGCCCCGGCCCGAAGAACTCGACGAACTTGTCAACGACGCCGCGCTTGCGGAGCATCTGCGTCACGACGAGGACGAGGTCGGTCGCGGTGACGCCGTCGCGAAGCCCGCCGCGCATCCGAAACCCGATCACTTCGGGCGTCACGAGGTAGTACGGGCGACCGAGCATCACCGCTTCCGCCTCGATCCCGCCGACGCCCCATCCGAGGACGCCGAGCCCGTTGATCATCGTCGTGTGCGAGTCGGTGCCGACGAGCGTGTCGGGGAAGAGGTGCGTCGAACCGTCGGGCCCCTGCCGTGTGATCACGCCGCTGGCCAGAAACTCGAGGTTCACCTGATGGACGATCCCCGTCGCCGGCGGCACGACGCGGAAGTTCGCGAACGCCTTCTGACCCCAGCGGAGGAACTCGTACCGCTCGCGATTGCGCGCGAACTCGATCTCGGCGTTCCGCGCGAGCGCGTCACGTCCGCCGAAGAAATCGACCTGGACCGAGTGGTCGATGACGAGGTCAACGGGGACGAGCGGGTTGATCCGCTTCGGGTCTCCTCCCAGGCGCGCGACGGCGGCGCGCATCGCCGCGAGGTCCACGACGCACGGGACGCCGGTGAAATCCTGCAGGAGAACGCGCGCCGGCTTCCACGGGACCTCGGCGCGCGCGGGCGACTTCGCGCTCCACGACGCGAGCCGCCGCACATCGTCCTCCGTCACCTCGTGTCCGTCGCACGTGCGGAGCAGCGCCTCGAGCAAGATCTTGATCGAGTAGGGGAGGCGGTCGATCGTCGCGCCGGTTGCGCGCGCGAGACGGTCGAGGCGGAAGATCGTCGCGGGGCCGGCGGGCGTGTCGAGAGTCGAGCTGGAACCGAACGGATCGCGGGAACGAGCGGATGCGGGCATTGCGGGCACCTTTCCGGGAGGTCTCACAGGGACCTCCCTCGCGCGGGGCTCACAGGGCCCCATGCGGTTCGGGCCAATCGCGGCCGCGGGATTCGATCAGAACTCGGAAGGGAGCCGAGTCTGGTGTCCGCTACGCCGTTTCGGTACGATACCACGACTTTGAGCGATGCACACTCGGAGAATTCGAACGGCGCAACACCCGGCCGGCTGCTGATCCTCGGACTCCTGATCGCGGCGACCGCTCTGTCCGTCGCGCGCCAGGGATACGGACTCGCCTATAAGAACCAGGCGTACCAACTCCCTCTCGTGCTCGGGATGACGCGCGACGCCAACTTCGCGGGCGACCCGTTCGTACAGTCGCTCGACTCTTACGCGTCGCCGTTCCTGTTCGGGCTCCGCGAGCTGTTGCGCTTCGCGCCGGTTGCGCCGACCTACTTCGTTCTCTTTCTTGTCGTCCGTCTGGCGCTTCTCGCGAGCCTCGCCCGCCTGGCGTGGGTGACGACCGGCGATCGTCGGGTCGCGGCGTTCGTCGTTGCCGTCGGCGTCGCGCGGATGGACAGCCTTTCGGGAGCCGAGACCGTGTTCTCGGAGTACCTCAGCCACACGGTGGCGGCCTACCCGCTGCTCATTCTTTCGCTTTCGTTTCTGATCGAGGGGCGGCTCGGCGCGTCCGCGGTGGCGGGCGTCCTGGGCGCCTGCGTGAACCCGCTCACGGCCGCGTACTCGCTCTTTGCCTTCACGATCGCGCTTCTCGCGCCGGCCGCGCCGCGCGGCGGACTCCGCTGGGGCGCCGTCGTCCGCTGGGGCGCGCTCGTTGCCGCGCTCGCGGCGCCGCTCGCGTTTTGGGTCCTCGAGCGCGTGCGCCCGGTCGGACCCGACGCGGATTGGGTTCCGCTCGCGCAGGCGCTCCTGCCCTTTCATCTCATGCCGACGAAGTTCGGCGCGTTCACATGGGCGAAGACGATCGGGTTCGCGGCGATTGCGCTCGCGCTCGCTCGCCCAGTTCGTGATAGCCCCCGCCACCGAACGCTCGCGGCGATCGTGCCGGCCGCCGGCGTCTTGACCGTCCTCGGATGGCTGTTCGCGGAAGTCTGGCCGATTCCGTTCGCGATGCAGCTTCACCTGCCGCGATCCAGCGCGCTCGTCACCGTGGTCGCCGAGGTCTTCATCGCGCATTACCTGATCTGCGAGCACCCGCGCCGAAGCAGCGTTGCGTGGGCTTCGCTCATCCTCGCCGCGACGATCCTGAGCGGTACGAAGATGTTGCTCATCGCGTGGATCCCGTTCGGAATTGATTGGTTGTCAGCGCGGGGGATTCAGGTTCAGCCGGGCGGCCGGGCCCGAGTCGTCTGGCTGACGATCGCCGGCGCGATCGCCGCCATGGCGCTCGGCCGTTTCGTGATCGACGGAGCGCCGACGGACGGGGTTTCGATCTCCGTCCTCGTCCTCGCACTCTCGCCGCTGGTTCACCTCGTGTCGGCGCCGCGCGGCGTGTCGGCGCGGCGCGCGCGCGCATCGGATTCCGCGGCGGCGGGCGCGCGCCGCTCTCGGCGGCCGCTCGCTCTCGCGGCGACGACTGCTCCGGCCCTCCCGGTCCTCTTCGTCGTGCTCGCGACGGGACTGGCCGTGTCGCGGACCGTCGAGATGGTCTCGCACCGCGGGCTCCTCGAGCCGCATGATGAGTGGGCGCAGGTTCAACGATGGGCCGCTCGATCCACGCCGCCGGGGAGCGTCTTCCTCACGCCGCCCTTATCCGCCGGATTCCGAAGCCTCTCGCGCCGATCGTCGTTCGTTGACTTGAAGGACGGCTGCGCTCTCCTGTGGGAACCGACCTGCGCCGGCGAGTGGCTCCGGCGGATTGGGGCGCTCGGTGTCCCGCGCGATGTCGCGTTCGGCGGCGAAAGGGATGGGCTCGCGAGAGCGCTCGAACATTCGTTCCGATCGCTCGACGCGCCCGCGCTCGCGCGGCTGTCGGCCGCGGAGGGGATCGACTTCGTCGTGAGGGACCGCGCGCTCGATGACAAGAGTCGCGCGAGCGTCGCGCGGTTGCCGATCGTGTACGAGAATGAGGGATTCGTAGTGCGGGATCTGCGCGGGATGAGGGGTGCGGAGCCTGGCGCAGCCCCGTCTCGGTGAGCCCGCCTTTCCGCTAGGCTCGGCTCGCCGTCAACGCGCGAGCAGCTTGATCACGACCAGCGTGAGGTCGTCGCCTTGCGGAATGCCGGCGGCGAACGTGCGCACCGCCGCGACGATTCCCTCGACGATCTCCGCCGCGCTCTGGCCGCCGAGAGCGCGGACCGTCGCGGCCACGCGTTCCTCGCCGAACATCGCCGGCTCGTCGGGCGCACTCGCGTCGGCCGGCCCCTCGGCCTCCGTCACGCCGTCGGAGTAGATCACCAACACGTCGCCGGGAGCGAGCCGCGCGACGGCGGATTGGTACTCGGCTTCGGGACTCACGCCGAGCGGAAGGCCTCCTTCCGAGAGCCATCGCTCCCCGCCGGCCGCGCTCATCACGAGCGGCGGATTGTGCCCGGCGGAGGCGTGTCGGATCTCGCCCGCGGCCGGATCGATCACGCCGAAGAAGAGCGTGACGAACCGCCCCGGCTCGACGTCTTCGCAGATCAGCCGGTTGACGTTGGCGAGGCTCTGGTCGACGGACGCCGCGTGCTGGACTTGCGCCTTGAGCGCCGCGAGCGCGTTCGACATGAGGAGCGCGGCCGGAACGCTCTTCCCCGACACGTCGCCGAGCGCGATCCCCAGCCGCCCGCCGTCGAGCGGAAGGAATGCGAAGAGATCTCCGCCGACTTCGCGGCTCGGAATCGACACGCCGGCGACATCGAGGCCCGCGACGGTGGGCGGCCCTTGCGGCAGAAGCCGCTGCTGAATCTCTCGCGCCACGGCGAGGTCCGCTTCGAGCCGCTCCTTCTCGAGCAACTCCTTTTGATGGCTGTCGAGGTTCGCCGCCATTTCGTTGAGCGTTGCTCCGAGCTTCGAAAGCTCGTCGCGCCCGCGGATCGGAACGCGGTGCATCAAGTCGCCTTCGCCGATGCGCCGCGCGGCGCCTGTGATTTCGCCGACGTCCGCGAGAATCGCGCGGGCGATCCCGCGACCCGCGCGAACGGCGAGCGCTTCCGCGAACAGGAGGAGCCCCGCCGCCAAAAGGATGACCGGCGTGCCGATCTTCACGAGCAGCGGAATCGCGATCGCGTACAACCCGCGGAGAACGCGCGGCAGGGTCGAGTGAAGCGTGATCGCAACAGCCCCGTGCGGCACGATCTCCGCCGCGGCCCAATCGCCGATCGGGAGGACATCCTTCGCGAGATAGCGCGAGGCGCTCTCGTCGCGTTTCTTCGCCGCGTCGCCCGGCTCAGGCGCCGACACCTCGATCCTCGAGCGAGCCCACGTCGAATCGACCGGCTCGATGTCGATCGGGCCGCGACCGGACGCCAGCGCCGGATCGGACGCGGCGGCAAGGCGGCGCGCGGCCGCGCCCGACGTGCCGGCGGGCCCGAGCGTCAGTCCTTCCGGACCTCGCCGGACAAGCGTCCCGGGTCTCGTCGCGATCGAGACGTCGGCGCCGGCTTCGAGCGCGACGCGAGAGACGAAGCTCGAGTCGATCGCGACGTAGACTTCCGCGATTTCCGAGCGCGTGGAATCGAAGCGTCTCGCGGCGGACGCGTGCACGTAGAGCCGGCCGCCCGCGAGCACGAGCCCGCGCGCGGCGGATCGCGTCCAATCCGCGGCGTACGGGAGGGCGATGAGGTCCGCCGGCGTCGCGGGCGTCGCGGTCACCGTCGAGCGCACCGACGAACTGCCGCTGGTCGCGCTGTCTTCAGCGCCGCCGCCCGTCGCGGCCGAACCCGCGCGGACCGCTTCGGTTTCGATCGCGCGGAAGACGAGGTGCGTCTGCGCGCTGTCCTGCGCCATCGTTCCGCGCGCGGCGGAGAGGATTCGCGCGACGGCGTCGGCGTCGCGCGCGGCGGGCGGCGCGGCGGGCAACGCGGCGGGCAACGCGGTCGTCTCCTCGAGGATGCGTCCCGCGGCGGCCGCGCAGCGAGTCATGACGCCTTCGATCGTCTCGGTCGCGCGAGAGACCTTCCCGACGCCGATCAAGAAGTAGAGCCCGGCCACGATGATCGCGAACGAGATGAGCGAGGGAACGAGCCGGATCAGGACGTACGTCATCGCGAAACGGCGCTTGAGGCTTACGGTCCGGAACCCGAAAGCGGGGAGATCGAGCCGCGGGAGGCCGACCCGGAACATCAGCGCGAGCGCGTGAAGCGCGAGGACGTTCAGTATCACGCGAGTGGCGATCGTCAGCGGCGCCGCGGCGCGCACGGCCGCGGTGAACGGTTCCGCCATCGCGGCGTCGACCAACGGAAGCTGCGGCGCACGGAACATCGTGACGAGAGTTCCCTGCTCTCCCATTTGCGCCGACGTCACGATCATCTCTTGCGAGAAACAGAAGACGACGAGCGCTCCGAGGAAGAGCAAGACACGCCGCGCTCCGCGGTACGTCGCCGTCCACGCAGTCGGCTGCCGGATCAGAAGCAAGATGAGAGGGACGAAAGTCGCGGCCCGCGGCACGCCGGCCCCCGCGCTTTGGAGCGCTTCGATGCTGAGGGAGAGCGCGAGCAAGGTTCTCGGATGGCGCAGCGAGAATTTCCGGTTTGCCGGATCGGCCACAACGATCCGCATCCAGGCCGACAGCGCGAGCACGAGGAGCGAGAGCCGAACAGCCTGGGTTCCCCAGATGGTGAGACCCGCCGCGAGAAGGCGACGCGAATCGGCGACCGGGACGCCGCCGGGGAACGCGCTTCCGACCGCGTTCACGACGACGAGCATGAGCGCGCACTGCACGATGATCGCGCCAGCGATGAGCAGGAGCGGGAACCGCGCGCGGCGCGCCGCCGGAAGCTTCGGACGCGTCATCCGCAACCCGAGGGCGATGAGCGCCGCCGCTTCGAGCACGACGAGCACGGTCAGCACGATGCGGGCTCCCTCGGTTCCGAAGGGAGGAGACGACTTTGCCGCGATGCGTTCGCCGAGAGCGCGATCCCAGCGAGGATTCCGGCGAGGCACGCCGCCGCGATCACTAGGAGCGCGGGGCGCGTCGTCGGGTACTCGCGCGGGAGGCGCGTGATCCAGAGGTCGATCTCCGGCGGCGGGCTCGGAACGTGCGGCGCCCACGCGCCGTCGGGTCGCAGCGCGCGCCATGGAGCGTCGGCGGCGTACGCGTCGGCCGCATCGCCGCGGAGCGCGTGCCGCAGTAGCCATGCCTGTCCCGCGAGCGGCGAGAACTCGGGGATCCAGTGGATGCCGAGCTCGTCGTCCGGGGGCCCTAGCGCGCCCTGCTCGAATCGGTAGTGCGGGATGACGGTGTCGTACGTCGTGTTCTGGAACGCGTCGCCCTGGAACGCGGCCCCGAGAGCCTGGATCGCGGCGGATAGCGCGACGAGCGCGAGGACCGCCAGCGCCGCGATGCGCGCGGGCCAGGTTGCGTCCGCGCCCACGCGCAGGTTTCCACTCTCACCGCCGCGCGGCTCCGCGCGCCGGAGCCGCTCGACCGCGAGGAGCGATAGGATCGGCAGCACCGGAATAATGTAACGCGGCCCCCACGCGTTGTCGCCGTGCCATCCCCACCAGCGCGAATGAACGAGCAGCGCGGTTGCGAGGAGGGCCAGAATGAAGAGCGCGAGACCTCGGTCGCGCGCGACGAGCCGCCGCGCCCCCGGCACCGCGAGCCAGAGCACGGGCGCGTACCACGCGAGCCCTTTCCCCGGCGAGAAGAGAAGCCCATACAGCCCGACGAGGAGCGGCGTCGAAAAGCGGAGGAGGCCGTCTCGCTCGGCGGCGTATCCGAAATCGAGCGCGTCGCCGTGCGTCGCCGAGTTGTACGGGAAGTAGAGAAGACACAGCGCAGCGGCGGGCGCGGCCCACGTGACGATGCGCGCGAGGCCGCGCGCCGCACCGCGCCGCCGACCCTCGCCGTCCCGCGACATCGCGAGCCAGAGCACGACCGCCGGCACGTATGCGACCGCTGCGACCTTGACGAGAATTAGCACGCCGAACGCGAGACCGGAAACGATCAGCGGCGCGCGCGCGTCGCGGCGCTCGCGAGCCTCGACGAGCTGCCAAACTGCGAGCGTCAGGAAGAAGCACTCCGTGGACTGCGGGAAGAAGCACTTCGCGTAGACCGCGGCGGGCGTGGCGAGCCCGTAGAGAAGCGCGGCGGCGATGCCGAGGCGCGGCGTGTGCCCGGCGCGTCGCGCGAGGCGGTAGACGATGACCCCGGTGAGCGCGGTGAACAGAGCGGAGAAGAGGTTCGCGGTCAGGATCAGCACAACCCAGCACGCCGCGTCATTCCGCAGGGCGAGCTGCAGATGATACGAGAGGAGCGCGAACGGCACGAAGAGGAACGTCTGCCCGGGGCCGACGTACGTCGGCGGCAGCGGCCGTCCTTGCACCAGCTCGAATGCGCCCTGGAAATGAATGTAGGCCTGCCCGCGATATGGGACGCCGCTAGAGAAGAGCATGTACCAACAGAAGAGAACGGCGAAGACGCCGAGCGCGGCGCGATCGCGAATCATCGGGGCAGTTCGGGGCACGGCGAGCGAAGTCCGTGCGCGAGAACGAACGCCCCCGCGACGATACCTGCGCCTGCGAGGAGTGCGATCGCGAGGAGCGCGCCGCGCGCGGTGGGATACTTTCGCGGGAGCTGCGCGAGCCAGAGGTCGAACCGCGGCGGCGGATCCGGAACGCGCGGCGCCCAACCTCCGTCGGGCCGGAGCGCGCGCCACGGGTAGTCGGCAAGGTACGCGTCCGGCGCGTCGCCGCGAAGCGCGTGGCGCGCGAGCCACGCATGTCCGGCCAGCGGCGAGAACTGCGGGATCCAGTGGAGATGAAGTTCGTCGTCGCGCGCGCCGAGAGCGCCGTCTGTCTCGCGGTAGCGAGGGAGGACGATGTCGTACGTGAGCGTCTGGTACGCATCGTTCGTGAACGCGGCGCCGAGAAGTTGGAGCGACGCGGAGAGCGCAATGAGCGCGGCGAGCGCTGCGGTGCGGAGGTTCGCGCGCGGCCGGAAATCCCGCAGCGCTTCCGCTGCCGCGAGCGTGACGAGCGGGATGATCGGGACGAGGTAGCGCGGGCCCCACGCGTTGTCGGCGTGCCACGCCCACCAGTGCGCGTGCAACAGGAGCGCGCCGAGCGCGAGTCCGCCGAGGAGGAACGCGACCGCGCGGTCCCGACGCGCGAGCCGCGCCGCGCCAGGAATCGCCAGGACGAGCGCCGGGGCGAAGTAGAAGAACCCCTTGCCCGGCGAGAGGAGAAGCCCGTGCAAGCCGACGAGAGTCGGCGTCGCGAACCCCCACAGCGCGTCGCGCCCGACGCCGTACCCGAAGTTGAGCGCACCGCCGCGCGCCGCGGCGTTGTACGGAAGGTAGAGCAGCGAGAGCGCGAGGGCGGGGATCGCCCACGTGGCGAGACGCGCGGCGCCGCGCCCGTCGCGGCGCATGAACAGGACGAAGAGCACGGCGGCCGGCACGTACGCGACCGCGACCGCTTTCACGAGGAGGAGCGCACCGAATGCGAGGCCAGATAGGATGAGCGGCGCGCGCTCGGGGGGCGCGCTCGGCGCCGGCGTGCTCGCCGTGTGCGCGCTCGCTGCCCGTGCGCCCACGGCCTGCGCGCCCGCCGTCTGCGCATCCCGCGCCGCGACGAGCCCCCACACGCACGCCAGCAGGAAGAACGCTTCGGTCGGCTGCGGGAAAAACGTCTTCGCGTAGACGGCGGCCGGCGTCGCGAGCCCGAACAGGAGCGCGGCAAACGTCGCGATGCCGCGCGCGTGCCCGAGCCTCCGCAACACGCGGTACAGGATGCTCGCCGTGGCCGCCGTGATGATCGCGGGGAAGAGCGCATTCATCAGGATCATCGCGACGCGGCGTGCGCCGTCGTCGTGCAGCGCGCGAATCACCGTCTGCGTCACGAGCGAGATCGGCACGAGGAGGAACATCTGCCCCGGCATCACCTTCGACGCGAGGATCCCCTTCCCTTGCACGATTTGGATTGCGCCGAGAAACGGCGCGAACGCGTCGCCCTTCGGCGCCTCGCTCGTCGTCGTGAGGAAATACCAGGAGAAGAGGACGATGAAGAGGGCGAGAGCTGTTCGGTCGCGCGGTGGTTTCATCTGACGGCTCGCCGCCCGCTCAGCGCGAGCGCGAGGATCGCGGCGGCGGCGGCAGCGCTCACGACTGCGCCGATCGCGCCCGGAACGCCGGCCGTCGGCCGGAGCGCGATCGCGTGGCGCCCCGGCGGTACGCGCAGGCCGAGCAGGCCCCACGGCTCGGCGGGAAACGTTTCGATCGTCGCGCGCGTTCCATCCTTCATCCGCGCTCGCCACCCCGGAAAGTAGAACTGATCGACGACGATCTCGCTCGTGCCTGGCGCGTCCGATTCGAGGAGGATCGCGCGCGGTCCCAACTGCGCGACGCGAACCGATCCAGGTCCGAGCGTGACGCGCGCACCGCGCGGCGCCGTCAGCGCATCGAGCGGCGCGCCGGCGAACATCTCGATCCTCGCCCAGCGCGGGCGGTAGTCAGGGTTTTCCATGCCGAGGGCGACTTCCGTGCCGACGAGCGCGGCATTTAGCGCGCGGCGCTCGCGGGCCGACTGTCGCGAGGCTCCGAGTAGCGCGAAGAGGCAGGCGGCGATCGCTAGGGCGGAGAGCGCCGCGAGGAGCCGACCGCCGCGAAACGCGCGACCTCGCGGATCCTGCTCCGCGCCGGCGCCCGCGAGGAGCGCTGTCACCGCAAGCGCGAGCACGACGTTGAAACGCCACGGGAACTGGATCGTTTGAAGTGAGGGGATCGCCGCCCAGATCGGCCGACTTACCGGGAGCATCATCAAGACCGAAATCGTCGCGATCGCGAACCAGAACGGGCGCTCGCGCGACGCGCCCGCGACGAGCGCGACGGCCGCCACCGCATAGGTCGCCGCGGTCAGACCGCCGACTCGCGTGAGGAATTCGGCGAATGGGCGATTCCCGCCCCGATCGAACAGGAAGTTGTTCGCGTAGAACTTGTGGCTCGTCGGGGCGTGCTCGATCCGCACCGCGTCCTGCATCGAGAGCGCGGGGAGGAGATAGATCGCGGCGAGCGCGGCGCCGAGCGCGAGCGCGGCAGCGACGCGCGCTCCCGCGCCGAGGCGCGTGCCCGTGCTCACGCGTTCGCCGGCGCCGCCGCGTGCGCCCGGCGGCGCGCCCGCCGGCGCAACCGCGAAAGGCAGCGCGAGGAGCACGGGCGTCGCAAAGAGCGTTGTCGGAAGATGCGTCGCGACAAGGAACGCGTACGCCACCGCGAGCGCCGCGAGCGGGGCCTGCGCGGCGCGCGCCGAACGTGCTCCGCGAGCCACCTCCTCGACGCCGAGCAGCACCCACGGCAGCCACGCGAATGCCCACAATTCGCCGAACGCCGCCCGCGCGTACACGTCGATCACCAGGTGGTAGGGGAGGAGCACGTAGGCGATCGCGGCGAGAGTCGCCGCCGGCGTCGCGCGGCCCGCGCGTCGCGCCAGCCACGCCAGCGCCCCGACGCCCGACACGATGAGCGCGAGCGCCGCCGAGAGCCCGAGCGCGCGCCACCCGACGTCGTCGCCCGGAATCACCCGCCGCAAGGCGCTCGTGATGTAGTACGGCACCGGCCCGTAGTAGAAAAACGTCGGACTTCCGAACCCGGCGTTCATCCCGTAGAGCCAGCGAGGGAAGGGATCGCCGGCCCAAAGTTGCTTCGTGAAATGCGTCGACCATTTCAGATGGAGCGTGGCGTCGTGGCCGGGCGGAATGCCCGTCGCGATCAGCGGGATCGATGCGAGGAGGCCCGCGCCGACGACAAGCGCGACGGCTACACGCGTCCCGCGCGCGCCGACGATCGGCCTGCGCTCCCCCTCCATGCCGGCGGAGTATAGCACCGCGGACCGCGCGTCTCGTCGCGGCCGCCGCGCGCCCTAACCGCCCCCGCGTCCCCCGTTGCCGCACGCGCCGCTCTCCTCTAGACTGTGCGGCGTCTCACAGAGGAGGGGCTTCCCATGAGAGAGATTCGCTCCGGCGGTCGATCGTTCTTGGGCGCGCGCTTCGGACGCGTGGCCATCCTTGCGCTCGTCATCGCCGCGACCGCGTCCGCGCTCACTGCCGTCGCACCCGTCGCCGTCGCGCCCGCGAGCGCCGCCGACGTCGTCAAGATCGGATTCTATCCGTCGCGCTCGCGCGGCGAGGTCATGCGCGCCGCGAAAGCGTTCTGCGCGTACGTGGCGGAGAAGACGGAGGTCGTCGTCGAGCCGGTCGTCGCCGCGAACTACGTCGAGGGCGTCGACGCGCTGGCGAAGGGACGTGTCGACATCGCGTGGCTCTCGCCGATGTCGGTCGTCTCCGCGGAGAAGTTCGGGAAGGTCCGCGTCCTATTCAAATCGATGCGACGCGACGAGCCCTACTACTGGGGCGCCGTCGTCGTGCGGAAGGACAGCGGGATCACGACGATCGAGGGACTGCACGGAAAGAAGTTCGGCTGGACCGACCCGACGAGCACCGCGGGCCACTTGCTCACGAAGGCGTCGCTCATCCGCGCGGGCACCCGCCCGGAAAGGGACTTCGGGTCGAACCAATTCCTCGGGGGGCACGACCGGCTCGTGCAGGCGGTGCTCGACAAGACGGTCGATGCGGGCGCGACGTTCGCGAACGATCCGCAGAAGGGGATCGGCGCGTGGACCGCGTATCTCAAGCCCGAAGAAGCTGAGCTGCTCACCGCGATCTTCTACACGGAGCCGATTCCCGGCGACGCGATCGTCGGCGCGGACGGATTCCTCGCGAAACGGAAAGCCGTCGCCGACAAAGTCGCCGCGTGCCTCACCGCGATGGGCGACGACCCGCTCGGCAAATCGCTTCTGCAAGGCTTGTACGACGTTGACAAGCTGATCACCGCCGAGAGCAAGGACTACGATGGCGTGCGGCTCGCGGTGGAGGCGCTGACGCAGGGGCCGTAACTACGACTTCGCCGCCACCGCCTTCGCCATCTCGATCGTCGTCGCCGACCCGCCCATGTCGTAGGTCTTTGCCTTCCCCTCGCGCAGCACCTCCGCGACTGCGCCCTCGACGACGCGCGCCTTCTCCGTCTCGCCGATCCACTCGAGCATCAGCTTCGCGGCGAGGATCGTCGCGAGCGGGTTGACCTTGTATTGGCCGGCGTACTTCGGCGCGGAGCCGTGCGTCGGCTCGAACACCGCGTACCTCTCGCCGATGTTTCCGCTCGATCCGAACCCGAGCCCGCCGACCATCTGCGCGCACAAGTCCGAGATGATGTCGCCGAACAGGTTCGTCGTGACGAGCACGTCGTACGAGAGCGGGTTCTTGAGGAGCCACATCTGGATCGCGTCGACGTTCGCTTCGTCGAACGCGATCGACGGGTAGTCGGCCGCGACGCGGCGCGCGCACTCGAGGAACACGCCGTCGGTCGCGCGCAGCACGTTCGCCTTGTGCACGGCCGTTACCTTCTTGCGCCCGTTCTTCTTCGCGAACTCGAACGCGGCGCGCACGATCCGCTCCGATCCCTTCGGCGTGATCGCGCGGATCGAGATCGCGGCGTCGGGCGATAGCTTCTCCGCGCCGGGCAGGCGCAAGATTTCCACGGGCACCTTGTCGAACTCGACGCCGATGTACATCCCCTCTGTATTCTCGCGGAACACGACGAGGTCGATCGCGTCCTTGTAGTTGAGCGAGTTGCCAGGGTAGGCCTTGCACGGCCGCAGGCAGACGAACAGATCGAGGAGCTGACGCATCCGCACGATCGGGCTTCGGTACGTGATCCCCTTCCCCTGCAGCGAGGGCGAGAGTTCCTTCGCTGCTTCCTTCGCGGGCTTCGACGTGATCGCGCCGAACAGCGCGCAGTCGGTGCTCTTGAGAAGCTCGACCGTGCGGGCGGGAAGCGCCTCGCCTTCCTTCACCCAGAACTCCCATCCGATGTCGCCGTGAATGTATTCCGCGTCGAGCGAGATTCGGTCGAGGACGATGCGGGCCGCCTCGCAGACTTCGATGCCGACGCCGTCGCCGGGAAGCCAGGCAATCTTGTACTTCGCCATGAAAAGTCTCCTTCGGTGAGCGTCGCGGAGCGGGGTGCCGCCGCGGCGAGGATGAACGAATCGACGTGCGCTGCGATGTTACCGTGAAGCGGCGGCGATTCTCAAGGGGCGGTGCGGACGGGTGGGCGGTACACTCGGCGGCGTGACGGAGCGAGGACGAGGTAGCGGAGCGCGCGGAGTCGGCGCCGGCGGACGCGAAGCCGGCGGGGGCGCGTCCGCGCGCGCGGCCGCCATCGCAGCCGCGGCCGTCGCGCTCGCCACGCTTCTCGCGTACCTCCCCGCGCTCCGCAGCGGCTTCGTCAACTGGGACGACGAAGACTACGTCGTCGAGAACCGGATGACGCACGGGCTCTCCGTCGCCGGCGTCCGCTGGGCGCTCACGACGTTTCACTCATCGAACTGGCATCCGCTGACGTGGCTCTCGCACATGGCGGACGGAACGGTCTACGGCCTCATTCCGTTCGGCCACCACTTGACGAGCGTGCTCCTGCACGCGGCGAACGCGGCGCTCTTGCTGCTCGTGCTGTACCGGATGACGCGGGACCTCGCGCCGAGCCTCGTCGTGGCCGCGCTGTTCGCTCTCCACCCGCTGAACGTCGAATCGGTCGCGTGGGTCTCGGAGCGGAAGAACGTCCTGTCGACGTTTTTCTGGATCATGACGATCGGCGCGCACGCGCGATACGCGGAGCGGCCGGGCGCCGCCCGGTACGCTGCGGTCGTCGCGCTGTTCGCGCTCGGACTTCTGTCGAAGCCGATGCTCGTGACGCTTCCGTTCGTGCTGCTCTTGCTCGACGCGTGGCCCCTCTCTCGCTTCTCGCGTCGCGCGGTCGTCGAGAAGCTGCCGCTCCTCGCGCTCGCGGCGGCGTCCGCTGCCGTGACCGTCATCGCGCAACGCGCGGGCCGTTCGGTGATCTCCGTCGCCTCCGTGCCGGTCGAGGCGCGCGTGACGAACGCGGTTGTCGCATACGTCCGTTATCTCCTGAAGGCCGTCTGGCCGAGTGGGCTCTCCGCATACGTCCCCCTCGCCACGACGGGCGAGGCCGCACCGATCGGCGCGTTCGCCCTCCTCGCCTCGCTCGTCGCGCTCGCCGGCGTCACGATCCTCGCCGTGCGCGCGCGGCGCCGCGCGCCGCACCTCCTGGTCGGCTGGCTCTGGTATCTGATCGCGCTCGTCCCGGTCATTGGGCTCGTGCAAGTCGGCGGGCAAGCGATGGCCGATCGGTACGCGTACATCACGCTGATCGGCGTGTTCGTCGCCGTCGCGTGGAGCGTGCCGGGTCTTCGGCGATGGCCGCCCGCGCCGGCGATCGCCGCGACCGCGGCGGCCGCGCTCGTCGCACTCGGCGTGACGACTGCGCGCCGCGAGCGCGTGTGGCGCGATTCGGGGACGCTCTGGGCCGCGACGCTCCAGACGAACCCGGACTCGCGCGTTGCGCGCGCCAACTACGGCAACTGGCTCGTCGAGCAAGGTCGGCGCGAGGAGGGTCTCGCGCAACTTTGGGAGGCGCTCGCGCTCGATCCGCGCGGCGAGAACGCGCGGCTCGGCGCGGCGCATCGGGTCGCCGCGGCCGGCCAGCACGCGGCGGCGCTCGCCGCGTACCGCGCAGCGCGCCCGCCGCTCCCGCTCGATCCGGTCATCCTCGTGAACATGGGAATGGCGCTCACCGGTCTCGGGAGGCCGGCCGACGCGCTCGCCTACTTTGAAGAAGCGATTCGCCAGGATTCAGAGCGGCCCGCCGCGGAGTACAACCTGGCGAACGCGCTCGCCGACTTGGGCCGATTCGAGGAGGCGGCGGTCCACTACCGGCGCGCGCTGGCCGCAGACGCTACGAGCGCCGGGGCGTGGCACAACCTCGCGATCGCGGAGCTTCGACGCGGCGCGGTGGACGAGGCGCTCGCGGCCGCCGAACAAAGCGTCCGACTCCAGCCGGGCGACGCGGACATGCGATACGCGCTCGGCCTGATTCGGATGGCGCGCGGCGATTCGCCGGCGGCGCTCGAGGCGTTTCGCGACGCGGTTCGCCTCTCGCCCGAGTTTGCCGAGGCGCGCGTCAACCTCGGCGTCGTGCTGGCGTCGATGGGGCGCTTCGATGAAGCGATCGCCGCATACGAGGGAGCGCTGCGCACTCAGCCGGCGAACGTCGAGGCGCACAACAACCTGGCGCTCGCGCTCGCGGCGAAGGGGCGGTGGGCGGACGCGACGCGCGCTCTTCGCGCGGCCGTCGCGCTGGCGCCCGCGGACATCGGGATGGCGAACACGCTCGCTTGGTTCCTCGCGACCTCGCCCGCGGACGGCGTGCGAAACGGCCCCGAGGCCGTCGCGATCGCGCAGCGAGTTGTCGAGGCCACCGCGCGCCGCGACGCGCGGGCGCTCGACACGCTCGGGGCGTCGTACGCGGAAGCGGGGCGGTTCGCCGAAGCGAAAGCCGCCGCCGCTGAGGCGCTGGCCGTCGCGCGCGCGGCCGCCGACACGGCGCTCGCCAGCGAGATCGACGGACGCCTCGCGGGCTACGCGCGGGGCGAAGCGTTCCGCGCCGCGGGAGCGTGATGGCGAATCGTCCCTCGACGCGCGCCGTCCGGTTCGCGGCCGCTGCCGTCGCGCTGGCGGCGCTCCTGACCTACCTCCCCGCGCTGCAAAACGAGTTCGTCAACTGGGACGACGAGCACTACGTCACGGGGAATCGAATGGCGCAGCGTCTCTCGCCGGAGACGATCCGCTGGGCGTTCACGACGTTCCGCGAAGGGAATTGGCATCCGCTCACTTGGATCTCGCACATGGCGGACGGGACCGCGTACGGACTCGACCCGGCCGGCCACCACCTGACGAGCATCCTCTTGCATGCGCTGAACGCCGCGCTCCTCTTGCTCGTCCTCCATCGCATGACGGGCGACCTCGCGCCGAGCCTCTTCGTCTCCGCGCTCTTCGCGCTCCATCCGCTCAACGTCGAGTCCGTCGCGTGGGTGTCCGAGCGGAAGAACGTCCTCTCCACGCTCTTTCTCGTCCTGGCGGTTGGGGCGCACGCGCGGTACGCCGAACGGCCGAGCGCGGCGCGGTACACGGCGGTCATCGGACTGTTCGCCCTCGGCCTGATGTCGAAGCCGATGCTCGTGAGCGTACCGTTCGTGCTTCTGCTTCTCGACGCGTGGCCGCTGCGGCGGCTCTCGCGGCGCGCGGTCCTCGAGAAGCTCCCGCTCCTCGCCCTCGCGGTGGCCTCGGCGATCGTGACGGTGATCGCGCAACGCACCAGCAGCGCTGTCGCGCCGGTCTCCGCCGTGCCGGTCAGCGCGCGCATCTTCAACGCTGCCGTCTCGTACTTCCGGTACCTCGCGCTGACGATCTGGCCGCGCGGCTTGTCGGCGTACTACGCGCTCCCGGGAAGCCGCGAAGCGCCGCCGATTCATCCTCTCGTGTTTCTCGCGGCGGTCGCCGCGCTCCTCGCGATCACGGTTCTCGCGGGACGCGTGTGGCGGCGCGCACCGCAACTTTTGGTCGGCTGGCTCTGGTTCCTCGTGACGCTCGTTCCGGTGATCGGTCTCGTGCAGGTTGGCGGGCAGGCGATGGCGGATCGGTACGCGTACGTGCCGCTGATCGGCGTGTTCGTCGCGGTCGCGTGGAGCGTGCCGGGGCTCCGGCGCTGGCCGCCGGCGGTGGCGACGGGCGCCGTCGCGAGCGCCGCGCTCCTCGCGCTCGGCGTCGCGACGGCCCGTCGCGAGCGAGTCTGGCACGACTCGCAAGCTCTTTGGCGCGACACGCTCGCGTCGAGCCCCCGCTGCCGCATCGCGCTGACCAATTACAGCAACTGGCTGTTCAAGCAGGGCCGCCGCGACGAAGCGAACGAGATGCTCCGAAAGGTTCTCGAGATCGATCCGACGCACTCGATCGCGCGCATCAACTACGGCGTGACGCTCGAAGAGACGGGCGATCACGAGGCTGCCGTCGCCGAGTTCCGCGCGGTTCTCGACCGCAAGCCCGACGACCCGCATGCGCACTACTTCCTCGCGGTCTCGCTGTCGAAGCTTGGGCGAAAGGACGAGGCGAAGGAGCATCTCGCGAAGACGCTCGCAATCGACCCGCGGTTCGATGACGCGTCCCACTACCTCGGCGTCCTTCTCGAGCAGGAGGGGCGGCACGAGGAGGCGCTGGAGCAGTTTCGCGCGGCGCTCCGCGAGCGGCCCGACAACCCGCAGATCCCGACGAGCATCGGCGTCACGCTCGTCGCGATGGGACGCCTCGACGAGGCCGTTCGCGCCTACGAAGACGCGCTCGAGATCGACCCGAGCCTTGCTGACGCGCGATTCAACCTGGCGAACGCGCTCGCGGACCTGGGACGTCTGGACGAGGCGATCGCACACTACCGGCGCGCGGTCGAGATCGACACGGCCGACGCCGAGACGCGGTTCAACTTGGGGCTCGCGCTGATCCGGAAGGAGGATTTGGCGGGCGCAGAGGCCGAGCTGGAGCGGGCGGTTCGCATCAAACCCGAATACACGGAGGCGCACTACAACTTCGGGATTGTGCTCCTCAAGCGAGGCGTGGGAGAGGATGCGGCGCGCGAGTTCCGCGAAGCGGCGCGGCTTCGGCCCGAGTACGCGGAGGCGCACGTCAACCTGGGCGTCGTCCTCGCCGGGCTGGGCCGGCCGGACGAAGCGATCGCGAGCTACCGCGAGGCGGTGCGCGCGCGGCCCGCAAGCATCGAGGGTTGGACGAACCTCGGGCTGGCGCTCGCGGCGAAGGGGGAGCGCGCGGAGGCGGTGCGCGCGTTCCGCTCGGGGCTCGCGGTCGACTCGTCCAACGTGGCGATGGGGAACGCGCTCGCGTGGTTGCTGGCGACCTCGCCGGAGGCGGCGCTCCGCGACGCGAGCGCGGCGGTTTCGCTCGCGGAGCGCGTGGCCGCCGCGACGGGGCGGCGCGACGCGCAGGCGCTCGACACGCTAGCGGCGGCGTACGCGAACGCGCGGCGGTTCGCGGAGGCGCGCGCTGTGGCGGGGGAGGCGCTCGCCCTCGCGCGGCAAGCGGGCGACACCGCGGTTGCGCGCGACATCGAAGCGCGCGCCGCGCTCTACGCGAACGCCAAGCCGTATCGGACGCCGAAATCGTGACCGGAGCGGGGAACGATGCCGAAGTTGCGATCGGGGCTGGGCACGATCGCTTGGTCGCCGCGTCGAGCGCGCCGGGATTGCGCGCGGCCCGACTCTGGGCGCTTGCGGTCGGGCTCGCGGCGTGTCTCGCCTACCTGCCCGCGCTCCGGAACGGATTCGTCGACCTCGACGACGGCAACTACGTCGCCGAGAACCGCCACACTCAGAAGTTGAGCGTCGAAAACGTTCGATGGGCATTCACCGCGTTCTACGCAGGCAACTGGCATCCGCTCACGTGGCTCTCGCACGCGGCGGACTCCGCGCTGTTCGGACTCGACGCGCGCCGCCACCACATGACGAGCGTCCTCCTCCACGCGGCGAACGCGGCGCTCCTCGTCCTCGTCTTGCACCGCCTCACTCGCGCGATCGCGCCGAGCGTCCTCGTCGGCGCTCTGTTCGCGCTTCATCCATTGAACGTCGAATCGGTGGCATGGATCGCGGAACGAAAGAACCTCCTCTCGACGCTCTTTTGGATTCTTACGATGGGGGCGTACGCGCGGTATGCGGAGCGGCCCGCGCCGGGGCGATACGCGCTCGTCGTCGTGCTCTTCGCACTCGGTCTGATGGCGAAGCCGATGCTCGTGACGCTCCCGTTCGTCCTGTTGTTGCTCGACGCGTGGCCGCTGCGGCGGTTTTCGCGGCGCGCGCTCCTTGAGAAGGTCCCGCTCGTCGCGCTCTCTGCCGCCTCGTCGGTCGTGACCGTCCTCGCGCAGCGCGCCGGGAGCGCGGTCGTCTCGACAGTCGACATCCCGATGGCATCGCGCGCCTCGAATGCCGTCGTCTCGTACGTCCGTTACCTCGCGCTGACGGTCTGGCCGCGCGGACTCTCCGTCCTGTATCCGCTGCCCGGCTCGCCGGAGGCGCCGCCGATCGGCGCCGCGGCACTCATTTTCTCGGCGGCTCTCCTCGTCGCGGTGACGGTGTTTACCGTTCGCGCCCGGCGTCGCGCGCCCTTCCTCCTCGTCGGATGGCTCTGGTATGTTGGCACGCTCGTGCCGGTGATCGGGATCGTTCAAGTCGGGGGACAAGCGATGGCGGATCGCTACGCGTACGTTCCGTTGATCGGAATCTTCATTGCGGTCGCGTGGAGCTTGCCGAGCGCGTTGTTGGCGCCGCCTGTGCGGCCGGCCGCGCTCGCGACGGTCGCGGTGCTTGCCGCGCTCGGCGTGGCCACCGCCGCGCGGGCGCGCGTCTGGCACGACCCGGCGTCGCTCTGGCGCGCGACGCTGACGACGAACCCGCGGAGCCGCACAGCGCTGATCAACTCCGGCGCTCAACTCATTCGACTCGGACGCCGCGACGAGGCGATCGCGCGATTCCGCGAATGCCTCGCGATCGACCCGGCTCATCCGCTGGCCGCGCTCAACCTGGGCGCCGCGCTCGCCGGGATGGGGCGCGAGGACGAAGCGGTCCCGCATCTCCGTTCCGCCGCGCGCGCGTGGCCTGCCAACGCGCAGGCACAGCTCAACCTCGCATGGGCGCTCGAGGCGCGCGGCCGGCGCGCCGAGGCCGCGCGCGCGCTCCGCGATGCGATGGCGGCGGCGCCGGCAACGCTTGGTTCCTCTCGCGTCGCAACCGAACTCGCGTGGCTTCTCGCGACGTCGCCGGAGGACGGCGTGCGGAACGGGGAGGAGGCGGCGCGCCTCGCGGAGGGCGCCGTCACCGCGACGCGACGCCGGGACGCCGAGGCGCTCGACGCGCTCGCCGCCGCGTACGCGGAGATCGGCCGGTACGAGGACGCGCGCGCCGCCGCGTCGGAGGCGTTGTCGTCCGCGCGCGTCGCGGGGAAGGCGCGTCTGGCCGGCGAGATCGAATCGCGGATGGCCGCTTACGCGCAAGGCCGGCCGTTTCGGGTCGCGATCGGAGCGATCGAGGCAAGCGACGCGATCGAAGCGAGCGAAGCGGACGCGGCCGGCGCTCCGCTCGCGACCGGGGACGCGAGTGCGACCGACGCCGCGGCCGACACGGGAGCCGGCGCGCGGTGATCCGCCGTCTCACGCTGGCGCAACTCTGGCAGCGCGAGTTCGCGCACTACTCAGTCGGCGCGCTCCGCCAAGACGTCCTCGCCGGGCTCACCGTCGCCGCCGTCGCGCTCCCGCTCGCGCTCGCGTTCGGCGTCGCGTCGGGCGCAACCGCAGCCGCGGGACTCGTGACTGCAATCCTCGCGGGCCTCGTGATCGGCGCGCTCTCCGGCGCCCCGTACCAAATCTCCGGGCCGACCGGCGCGATGAGCGCGATCCTCATCGTCATCAGCCAGCGCTACGGCGTGCAAGGCGTCTGGGTGATCGGCCTGATGTCCGGCCTCATGATCCTCGCCATCGGCGTCCTTCGTCTCGGCCGCTTCATCGCGTTCGTGCCGGCGCCGGTCATCACGGGATTCACCGCCGGCATCGCAGTGATCATCTTCGTCGGCCAGCTCGACGCGTTCCTTGGTGTCGCGACGCCGGGCGCCACGTCGGCTGCGGCGAAGCTCTCTCGATACCTCACCGCGCCTTGGCGGCTCGACCCGCACGCCGTCGCGATCGGCTCGATCGTCATCGTGACGATGCTCCTGTGGCCCGAACGATGGAGGCGCGCGATGCCCGGCTCGCTCGCGGGAATCGTCCTCGCGACGGCCGCCGCCGCAGCCGCCGGGTGGCACGTCGCCCGGATCGGCGAAATCCCGCGCTCGATTCTCCTCGACGCGCGACTCGCGCTCGACTCCATCCCGGCCGACCTGCGACCGTTCGTCGTGCCCGCGGTGTCGGTCGCCGCGCTCGGCGCCGTCGAATCGCTCCTGTGCGGCGCGGTCGGGAGCAAGATGACCGGCGTGCGGCTTCAGGCGAACCAAGAACTCGTTGCGCAGGGCGTCGGCAATATCGTGATCCCGTTTTTCGGCGGCGTCCCGGCGACGGCGGCGATCGCGCGGTCGTCGGTCGCGATCCGCGCTGGCGGGCACACGCGCCTCACGTCGATCTTCCACGCGCTCGCCATACTCGCGTCGGCGCTCCTGTTCGCGCCGGTCATGTCACGGATCCCGCTTGCCGCCCTCGCGGGCGTCCTGATGGTCACCGCCTGGCACATGAACGAGTGGACCGGGATCCGGTTCCTCTTCTCGAATCGATTCAAGAGCGCGATCCTCACGTTTCTCGTGACGCTCGTCGCGACGGTCGTGCTCGACCTGACGCAGGCGATCCTGATCGGAGCGACGATCTCGGCGGCGATCTTCATCAACCAGGTCGCGAACCTTCAGGTGAGCATAGAGGACGTCGACCCGGAGAGGATTCGCGCGCGCGGAATCGACGTGCGCGGCCGCTGCCCGCACGTGCGCGTCGCGCACCTCGCCGGGTCGCTCTTCTTCGCGGCGACGAGCAACTTCAACGAAGCGTTCGCGCGCCTCGACGGCGTCCACGTCTTGATCCTGTCGATGCGCGGCGTCCCGATGATCGACATTTCGGGGCTCGAAGCGCTCGACGCGCTCCACGAGCGGATGGAAAAAGACGGGAAGGTGCTCTTGCTTTCCGGAGTGCACGACGGCGTGCTCCGGATGCTCCGCCGCGGGCGCCTCGAGGAGGCGATCGGCACGGAGAACATCTTCTGGGGGACGGACGAGGCGATTGTCGCGGCGGAAGACCGCGGCGCGTGCCCGTACTGCGGCTAGCGGCGCTTGCGCTTCGCCGCGCGTTTCGTCGCGGGGCGCGCCTTCGAGATCTTCGTCGAGCGCACGCGGGGCCCTGCGGCGCGCTTCGCCCGCGTCGTCTTGGGCCGCCCCGCCTTCCGCCTCGACCTGATCGTGTAGCGCGGCTGGTAGAGCTGGACAGTGAAATCGCCCGGCACCTTGAAGTGGGTGACGAGTCCGTAGCCCATGTCGGCGACCGCGTCGGTGAACTCGACGCCGCGCGCCGTCAGCTCTGCGATCGTCTTCCGAATGTCGTCGCAGTAGAACGAGATGTTATGCGTGCCCGACGGCGCGCCGGCCGCCTCGTCCGCGGGGTGGCATCCCATCTCGGCCTCCGGCACGTCGAAGATCAGCCAGCCCTCGCCCAAGTCGGTGGCCCGCATCTTGAGCACGTCGCGGAGGAACGCCCGGAGCGCGGTCGGATCGGACGTGTAGAACATCGTGTGGACGCCTTTGATCATTTGACGCCCAACATCTCCCGCACGACCGCCTCCGCGCCCCCCGCCACGACCAGCTTCTGCGCGACCGGTGAGAGCGGCGCGAACGGGAATGCGCGCGCTGCGTAGCGGATCTCGCCGCGGACGAAATCGACCTCGGCTTCGGCGACGCTGCGGATCGTGAGCGCCTTCGTGGTCATCATCGTGGCGGTCTCGCCTGTCAGATGCTCGACGAGCGGCGCGCAGGTGATCGTGACGTAGCCGTTGTTGAACGCGTTACGTTGGTACGTCTGGTTGAGCGAGCCGGCGATCACGAGCTGGATGCCGCGAAACTTGAGCGCAGTGGCCGCTTGCTCGCGCGACGAGCCGGTGCCGAAGTTGTACGCGCCGACGAGCAGGTCGCCGCGCTGCGCGATCGACTGAAACTCGGGATCGTAGTTTTTCATCACGACGGCGCCCATCTCGTCGGGCGTCATGTCGTCTTTGTACGTGTAGTCCTTTCCGTAGATCCCGTCGGTGTTCATGTTGTCTTTCGGACAGTACAGGAGATGGCCGCGCATCGAGCGCGGGAACCCGGGGAGGATCTCGACGGCGGGGGCCGCGGCCGCGCTCGCAGACGCGGCGGTCGCTCCTGAAGAAGTGGGCACGGCGCCCGACGCCGCGATCGTCCGCGCCACCAGCGGCTCCGCCTCGAAATCGCCGGGCCCGGTGATGTACCCGGCGACCGCGCTCGCTGCGACGACCGCGGGGCTACCGATGTACGCATCGCCCTCGCGCGATCCCATCCGGCCCTTGAAGTTTCGATTCGTGGCGCTGATCGCCGTCTCGCCCGGCTCGATCGTCCCCTCGCCGAGGCCGATGCAGGGCCCGCACCCGGGCGGGAGCGCGATCGCGCCCGCGTCGAGCAGCGCGCCCCAATGTCCGAGACGCTCCGCCTCGCTCTGCACGGCCGCCGACGCGGCGGCCAGGTACAGTTTCACACCGTCCGCGACTTTTTTCCCGCGCACGATCTCCGCGGCCTCAGCCAAATCCTCCAGCCGGCTGTTGACGCACGACAACAGGTACGCCTTGTGGACGGGGACGCGCCGCTTCGCGATCTCGGGCACCGCGACGATCGTCTTGACCTCGTTCGGTCCAGCGACGTGCGGCACGATCCGCGCGAGATCGAGCGAGAGCACCTTCGCGTACGTTGCGTCGGCATCGGGCGCGAGAGCGGCGCGCCGCCACGCGCGCACGTCGTCCTCGGTGAAGCGCGGCCGCGCGTCGCCGCGCGCGCGGAACATCCGGGCTCGCGCGACCAAGTACTTCTCGAGCGTCTCATCGAACGGAAACCGCCCGCACAGCGCGCCCCACTCCGTCGTCATGTTCGCGATCGTCATCCGTTGGTCCATCGAGAGGCCCGCGACGCCGTTGCCAGCGAACTCGACCGCACAGTTGAGGACGTCGTCGTTCTTGAACGCGCCGATCAGCGCGATGATCACGTCCTTGCCGACGACTCCGGGCCGCAGCCGGCCGAGCAATTCGACGCGCACGACGTCCGGCACTTGCCACCACGTCTCGCCCGTCGCCCAGATCGCCGCCGCGTCGGTCCTGACGACTGGCGTCCCGATCGCGCCGAGCGCGCCGTACAGGTTCGAATGCGAATCGCTCCCGACGACGAACGCGTCGGGCGTCGCGTATCCCTCCTCGGCGATGATCTGGTGCCCGATCCCGCTTCCCGGCGGGTAGTAGTCGAGCCCGTGCTCCTTCGCGAACGCCTGGATCTTTGCGTACTTCGCGAGGTTCTCCGGCGACTTGTTTTGGATGTCGTGGTCGATGCAGATGACCGGCTGGCGCGCGTCGAAGATCTTCGTCGCGCCGATCGATTTGAACTTCGGGATCACGGCGCCCGTGTTGTCGTGCGTCATCACGTGCTTGGGGCGGATGTTCAAGTAGTCGCCGGCGTGGACGCGGTGGCCGGCGGGCAGTCCGGCCGCGAACCGCTCGGCGATCTTCTCTATCACGGTCTGTCGCATGGGATCTCCTCGGATGGAGCGGCAGCTGCTACGGCACGGTGCGCGCCATTGTACCGAAGTCTTTGGCGCGTGTCACCGCGCCACGAGCGCCGCGACTCGCTCGAAGAACCAGAATGCGCCGGCGAGCGCGACGAACGCGGAGCCGACGCGCCGGATCGCGAGGGCGCGCGCGGCGCCGTGGCCGACGGCCCCGGCCGGCTCTCGCGCCGGCGCGCTCTCCGACGCCCGCGCCCTCGCGCCCCCCCGCTCCTGCCGCGCGAGCGCGAGCAGCGGGTAGACGGCGAGAATCACACCGAGCTGGCAGATCTCGACGCCGAGGTTGAATCCCAGAAGGCATCCCGCGAGCGCCCACTTCGATAGCGCGAGGTCGCTCAGCACTTCCGAGAATGCAAACCCATGAACGAGGCCGAGCAGGAACGCGACGAGCGGACGCCGGCGCGGCGCACGCACGAGGAGGTTCTCGACGCCGACGAACACGAGCGTCAGCGCGACGGCGACGTCCGCGATCGCGAGCGGAATCCGGACGATCCCGAACGCGGAGATTCCGAGCGTGATCGTGTGCGCGACGGTGAAGGCGGTCGCGACCTTGACGAGCGCCGGCAACGATTCGATCGCGACGAGGAGCCCAAGGACGAACAGGAGGTGATCGTAGTTCCAGCCGAGCGGGCGCGCGGCCGCGGCCCGGTCGCCCCGAATCGCGGCGACGAACTCGGGAAGATCGCCGAGGATGTGGACGGAGCCGAGCTGCACGAAGCGGAGGAACGCGCCGCCGCCGGTGCCGCTGCCGGCGCCGCCGTGCTCGCTTGCCGCGCCGCCCGCGCTGCCCCTCGCGAAGCCGGCCAGCGTCCTCGCGTCGAACCGCCACTCGCGCGCCGCCGCCGAGAGCACCGTCTGCGCCGACTTCTCGCCGCGCCGCGCCGTCGCGAGGTTTACGAAGGTCGGATCGAGGTCAAGGAGGAGACTCGATCGGATCGTTATCGCTCCGAGCGAACTCCCCGGCCAGTCGTAGCGCATTCGGAACACGACGCCGCCCCGACTGTCGAGCGCGAAGCTTTCGATAGCCGCCTCCGCGACGGCATCGTCGTTCAAGACGTGAAGCGTGTTCCCGAGGTAGCTTCGCCAGAGGGGGAGGCCCGCGCGGATCGTCGCCTCCGGGTCCGCGGGAAGCGGCGGCACGATTCCCGGCCCGAGCGCGAGCAGCTCGTCGCGCGAGAACCCCGGCGTCTCGATCTCGCAAAGAACCGCATCGATCGGCGCCCTCAGATCCCAAGTGAGCGCGCGCTCCTCGACCGTGATCGACGAATACGCGACGGGAAACGAATGCGCGGACGCGCGGCGCGCTCCCGCGCCGGCCGCAAAGAGCGCCGCGAGAAGCGCCGCGAGATGCGCCGCGCGGTGCGCCGCGCCGGCCCCCCGCGCGTGCAATCCCCCCCCGCATGCCGTCCGCGAATCGACCATCCCGGCGAGGGTAGACGAATCGGAGACGGGTCCGCTACACTGCCGGCCAAGCGCCGGTCGAACGCAATCTCTCGGGGAGTGACGGCGCGAAGGCGATGATGCGCCCGATCTCGGCCCGCCGCGCGTCGAGATCGATGAGGGCGCGAATGAGGAGATCGAGTGAGACGGTGCCGTCCCCAGCCTCCATCTTCGCGATCCGCGACTGGCTCGTGCGGAAGAACTCCGCGAGGTCCGACTGCGTGAACTCCATCGCTTGGCGTCGCCTTCGGATCTCCTCGCCGAGCGCCAGCCTCATCTCCAAGAGCGGCTTTTCGGCGCCGCAGACGAGGAACTTCCGCGGGATCCCAGCCCGGAATCGTCGATCGAAAGGCCGCCACACTTCCGGCTTGTCCATTGTCTTCACCCTCCCCTCCCAACCCCGCGCCGCCGTCCGCACACTCTCGTTGCCTTCGACGAAGGATATGTCAGATCTGACATACTGGCCAGGAGGAGACCGATGACTCCGTTGGGTCCCGCGCCTCGCCGCCGCCGCTTCGTCGCGGTCACTTTCGCGCTCGCGTTCGCGCTCTCCGCCTGCGGCCCGCGGCCGCCCGCGCAGGTCGCGCTCACGATCCTCTCGACGAACGACTTTCACGGCGGGCTCGAATCGAGCGCGAAGGATCGCGACACGAACCGGCCGCTCGGCGGCGCGCCGTTCGTGAAGGCGACGCTCGACCGCGAGCGCGCGACCAACCCGCGCGCAACGATCACTCTCGACGCCGGCGACATCTACCAGGGGACGGCGCTCTCGAACCTGACGGAAGGCCGCTCGACGATCGACTACATGAATGCGTCCGGGTTCGACGCGGCTGCGGTCGGGAATCACGAATTCGATTGGGGCGTGCCGACGCTGATCGACCGGATCAAGCAGGCGCAATTCCCGATCCTCGTCGCGAACATGATCGAGCGCTCGACCGGGAAACTCCCTGCGTGGGCGCAGCCGTACACGATCGTCGAGCGCGAGGGACTGCGCGTCGCCGTGATCGGCCTGATCACCGTGACGACGCCGTCCGTGACGCTCCCCGAGAACGTCGCGCCGTACGAGTTCCTCGACCCGGCCGAGGTCGCGAACCGCCTCATCGCGGAACTCGTCCCGAGCCGCGCGGACATCGCGGTGATCGCGTGCCACATCGGCGGCACGCAGAACCGCGATGGACAGATTACGGGCGAGGTCGCGCGAATGGCCGAAGCGATCGCGGGCGAGGCGGCGGTCGTCAGCGGCCATACGCATCAGCGGCTAGCGGGCGAGGTCGACGGCGTCCCCGTCGTGCAGGCGGTCTCTTCGGGCCGCTACATCGGCCGGATCGATCTGCTCGTCGATCGCGCAACGCGGCGCGTCGTCCGCGACTCGGTCCGCGTCATTCCCGTGTTCTCCGACTCGATCGCGCCGGACGCCGTCGTCGCCGCGATCGTCGCCGAGCACCGCGAGAAGATCGCTCCGATCCTCGACGAGGTCGTCGGCGAGGCGGCCGCGCCGATCACCGTCGAGCGCGCCGAGTGCCCGATGGGCGACCTCGTCGCCGACGTGATGCGCGAGGCGAGCCGCGCGACGTTCGCGTTCACGAACCCGGGCGGCCTCCGCGCGCCGATCGACTCGGGTCCGATCACCTACAGCGAGGTCTACGCCGTCATCCCGTTCGACAACACGATCGTCATCGAAGAGATGACGGGAGAAGAGGTGATCAGGCTCCTCGAGCAAGCGGCCGAGGACGGGGGCTTTCTCCATCCGTCGGGCCTTTCGTTCACGCAGGACATGACGCGCCCGCCAGGGTCGCGAATCACCGTCGCGGCGATGACCGGCGGGTTCCCGATCATCGGCGACACGAAGTATCCGGTTGCGGTGAACGACTTCATGGCGCAGGGGGGAGACGGGCTGTCGATGCTCGTCGACCGGCCGGGCGCGAAGGAGAGCGGGATCCGCCTGCGCGACGCGCTCCTCGATTACATTCGCGCCGAGACGAAGGCAGGCAGGAAAATCCCCGCGCGGATCGACAAGCGGATTAATCGGCTTCAGTAAATCCTCTGGCCGAGAGCGCTCGCGACAAGCCCGACGGCTAGCTCGCTCGTCCGATTCCTCTCGTCGAACGTCGGGTTGATCTCGACGATCTCCATCGAAGCGAGCGCCCCGCTGTCGGCGACGATCTCGAGCGCGACGTGCGCTTCGCGGTACGTGATCCCGCCGGGCACGGGCGTGCCGACGCCGGGCGCCTCGCTCGGGTCGATCACGTCGAAATCGAGCGACAAGTGAACGCGATCGACGCCGCGCAACGCGATCTCGAGCGCGCGCCGCATCACGGCGGCGATCCCCATCTCGTCGATCGCACGCATCGTGAACAGGGTGACCTTCGAGCGCTTCAGCGCGTCGCGCTCGCCCGGGTCGATGTCGCGGACGCCGACGATGACGGTGTTCTCCTCCGACACGGTGCGCGAGCCGTCCGCGCGTGCCGCGCCGCCGACCGCCGTCAGCCGCGGGTCGCCGCGGCCGAGAACGACCGCGAGCGCCATCCCGTGGATATTTCCGGTAGGTGAGGTGTCGGGTGTGTTGAAGTCGGCATGCGCGTCGAGCCAGATCAGGCCTTGGCGACGCCCCGCGGTGCCAAGCCCCGCGAGCGTGCCGATCGAAGTCGAGTGATCGCCGCCGAGGACGAGCGGGAACCGGCCCGCGCTGGCGGCCTCCGCGACGACGGCCGCGAGCCGCCGCGATCCCTCGACGACCGCGGGAAGGAAACGGAGCTTCGGCTCGAAGACCTCTTGCGTCGTCATCAGCTCGCACGAGACGTCGCCCGAGTCGCTGACGGATAGGCCGAGCCGCGCGAGTCGCTCGTTGAGGCCCGCGACGCGGAGCGCCGACGGCCCCATGTCGACGCCGCGATGCGTCTGCCCGAAGTCCTGGGGCATCCCGATGATCTGAATCGGAACGCTAGGCGACATGCGCGAGCCCGGCGCCCGCGCGCTGCTTCTCCTGCCGCCGGCTGATCATCGGCGGGATCGTCAAGAAGAGGATCGCGAAGAGAATGAGGCCGGCGCCCATCAGCTCGTGAACGTTCGGCGTCGGCTGGCGGAGCAAGATCGACAGCCCGTACGTGGCCACGACGCCGGCGAGCACGCTCGAGCAGCGGTTGACCGGCACGCAGTACGTGTTCTCATTCCGATCGAGGAGAATCAACCCGCCGAAAATCCCCGTTCCCTGCGAGAAAATTCCGACGAGGACGACCTGGAACAGGATGGGATTCGACCAGATCTCGACGAATCCGCGTCGCAGCTCGACGACGAGCTGGCTGCCGCCGCCCGACATCGCCGCGATCGCCAGCACGATGAACAGCGCGGGCGAGGCGACGACCTGCTCCTCGACGAAGTAGCGGATGTTCGCGTCTCCGTTCGCCGACTTCGCCAGGCGCGTCATGAACCGGAGCCGGATGAAGTAGCTCGCGAGATAGACGGCGACGTCGATCCCGCACAAGAGCGAGATGTCGTAGCCGGTCTTCTCCGAGAGCGCGACGAACAGCGCGCCGAAACTGAGCACGAATCCCGCCCACGAAAACCAGCGGACGCGCCGGCCGGCGAGCTTATCGACGATCGGCGCGAGGATCAGCACGCCGCCGCGCATCAGGAGCATCACGAACACGATGCTCACGCCGCGGAACGTGTACGCCAGCGTCGTCGTCGCGATGACGGCGGCGGTCGCGAGGCCGGACAGAAACGTCCAGCGGGTGGGCCGCGGCACGGCGATGCCGAACAGGGAGCCTCGGGTCGCGTGCTTCCACCACCCCATCATCGAAATGAATGCGAACATCCCGACGACGGACGAGAGGACCGAGATGGGTAGGATCTCGATCCCCGTCAGAGGTCGCGCCATCCCGGGAAGGAGCCCCTTCGATAGGGCCTTCGTGAGCGCGCTGTACGGAACGTACGAGGCGAAGTATCCGAACGCGAACCACCAGATTCTCAGGTCCGGGCGGCCGGTCGTCCCGTTGGGTCGCATCAGGCGGGCATTATACCCCGATTTCGGGAGGGTTGGAGGAATTGCCGCGCCGTGGTATCGTAGCCGCTGGCGTATCGAGCTCGATCGCTCGCCCGAATCGCAACCCTCTCAGGAGGCCACCCGCCATGATCCCTCGCCGAATCCTCGTTGTTTCGCTCGCCTCGCTCGCCTCCCTCGGACCGATCGCCTTGGCGCTCGTCGCCGCCCGACCCGCGCACGCGTCCACGGTCACGATCGGCACGAGCAAGGACAACACGCTGTTCGAAGTTCCGTCCGACACGAGCGCGACCAGCAACGGCGCCGGCGGGGACATGTTCTGCGGGATGACGAACACCCTCGTCACGCGCCGGATGGTCGTCGCATTTAACGTCGCCGCCGCGGTGCCCGCGGGCGCGACGATCGACAGCGTGAACCTCACGATGCACCTCTCGCGCAGGGCCAACATCGGCGGCGGGCCGCTTCCGATCGAGCTGCGCGCGCTGCTCGCCAATTGGGGCGAGGGAGCCTCCGACGCGGGCGACCCGGGAGGCGGAGGAGTCCCCGCGTCGGCCGGCGACGCGACGTGGTTCCACACGTTCCACAACACGAACTTCTGGACGACCCCGGGCGGCGATTTCAGTGCGACCGTCAGCGCCACGAAGACAGTCAACGCCCCCAACTTCTACACGTGGGAATCGACGCCTCAGCTAAAGGCCGATGTCCAGTCCTGGCTCAATTCGCCGGCGACCAACTTCGGCTGGCTCGCGCTTGGCGACGAGAGCCTCGTCGGGTTCGCCAAGCAGTTCGACACGAAGGAAGACACGCTGGCGGCATTTCGTCCGGCGCTCACGATCCACTACACGCACCCGTTGACGAGTGTCGGCGGAGCGACGTCGGTCACGGACGCGGTGCGCCTCGAGCCGAACTCGCCGAACCCGTTCGCGCGCTCGACGACGTTCGCGTACTCGCTCGCGCAGCCGGGACGCGCCGTGCTGACGATTCACGACGCGACGGGCCGCGTCCTCGCCAAGCTCGTCGATCGCGCGGAGACCGCCGGAAGCCACGCGGTCGTCTGGGACGGCCGCGATTCGCGGGGGGCGCGCGTCGCGGCGGGCGTCTACTTCTCGCGCCTCGAATCGGGAGGCGCCGTCCGGTCGCGCGAGATCGTCCTGTCGAGGTAGGCCGGGGGGGGACGGACACCGCGCGCGCCGAACGCCTCTACCGCGTTCACGCGCCGATCTACGACGCGACGCGCTGGGCGTTCCTTCCCGATCGAGAGCGGGCGATCGACGCGCTCGGCGTGCGGCCGGGCGACCGCGTGATCGATTTCGCGTGCGGCACCGGGCTCAACGCGCCGCATCTTCTCGCGCGGCGCCCCCGCTCGGTCGTCGGCGTTGACTGCTCCGACGCGATGCTCCTCCGCGCGCGCCGCAAGTTTCCCCCGGAGCGGTTCCCGAGCATCGATTTCCATCGCGGCGACGTCGTCGACTTCGCTCTTCCCGAAAAGGCCGACCGGATTCTCTGCACGTACGCGTTGTCGATGGTCGATCGGTGGCGCGAGGCGATCCTCAATATGCAGCGCGCGCTTGTGCCCGGCGGGCGGCTCGCGATCCTCGAATTCGATTTGCGCGCGCCGCGGGGCGCGACGCGTCTCGCGGCTCCAGCGCTTCGCTGGTGGCTCGGGCTTCACGGGGTCACGCCCGGCAAGCCGTACGCCGCGTTCTTGCGCGAGCAGTTCGCGACGGTCGACGAAATCGTGTGCCGCGCCGGCTACGACGCGATCGTCGTCGCGAGCGCACCGCGCGCGCCGGCCGGTCGAGCCGGCCGGTAAGTCTAGCGCACGGCGCTGGCCGGCGGCCGGCCCTCGAGAAGCGGAGCAAACTGCTCGCGGAGCATCTCGAGTTTCATCCGCTCCATGTCCAGGATCGATTCGGCGTGCGGTGCGCGCGGCGCCAGAAAAACCGTCCGCCGCTCACCGCCGCGAATCTCGGCGATCAACCCATCCTTGCCGGTCATCGTCGCAACTCCCTCGAGCACGCAGAGACAGGTTGAATCGGGGCCGGCGATGACGGCCAGGGTCGTACCGACGACCTCGATTTTCGCCTCGGGAGCAGCGATCCGCAGCCGCGCGCCGTGGAAGACAGGCCCGGTGACGATCCGGACTTCGCCGGCGCGCGCCTCGCATTCCACGGCACGGCGGAACCACCGGCCCGGCGACGGCGGGAGCGTCACCTCGGAGCCCGACGTGACCTGAAACGCCATCGTTCCCGGGCAGATGAGGTCCAGCTGCGCACCGCCGGAGACGCGGATGCGCGCTCCCGCGCGGAGCAGCCCCTGGAGCCGGCGTGCGTCGGCGGCCGGGGCGTGCTGGTCGCGAATCTCGATCACGCCCTCGCCGGTGCACTGGGCGATCTGCCAGCGTGGTCCGGCGTTGACGGTGAAGAGTGCGATGATGAGGAGCGCAGCGGCGGCCGCGGCGGCGCAGACCCACATCCAGCGGGGACGCGTGCCCGGGCGCGCGCTCCGGATGGCTCCCGTCTGGAACTCGTGCTTCAGGCGAGCGCGGAAGTCCGCGTCCGGATGGACGCCCGGAAGCGAGCGGATGGCATCCTGGGCCGCGCGCTCGTCCGGTGTCAACCCATCCGTCTCGACGTTCCGTTGATCATCCATCGTCAGACCCTGCCCCTCAGCCGCTTGGCTAGCTCCGCCGGGGCGCGCGAGTGGCGTTTTCTCGCGGCCGCGTGGCCGATCCCCGTAATCTGCGCGACCCGCTCGTGCGTCAACCCTTCGTAGTCGTGCAGGACAACGGCCGTGCGGAGCGCTTCGGGAAGGTCCCGCAGCGTCTCCTGCACGATGCGCACTCGTTCCCGCGCGAGCATGGCGCTCTCAGGATCGTCGCCCGCGAGCGTCATCCGCTCGGCGTCTCCCTCCTCGTGAATCGACACGCTACGCCTTGCAAGGCGATACGAGCTGGACCGCCAGTGGTCCCGGCACGCGTTGTATGCGATCGTCGCGAGCCACGGCCGGGGGTCACGATCCGTCCGAATTCGGTGAATCGCTCGGTGAGCGCGGAAGAATACCTCTTGGGCCACATCCTCAGCCGCATGACGGTCGCCGAGGAGGCGGTATACGAGTCCGTAGATGCTGTCGAAGTGATCTTCGAAGAACGCGCCGAGGGTTTGCGGATCGCGGGCGCGGAGGCGCTCCATCGCATCAGGCGCCGGACGGCCCGCGGTCGCCTGCGAGTCCGCTTCTCGCGTCGGGACGCCGTTCTGGTCGCCCGTCATCACGCCCCGCGTAGCGCGTGAAAAACCCAGCATCGATGCGTCCATGAGATGACCATGACCCGGATCGTACCTGATCGGCCGCGCCCTGAGTGGGCGACCGGAGGAGGCACTCATGATCCCCCTTTCATCCTCGCCTGCGTGTCTGCGGGCCGCCTCTCGTCAATCCCCAGCCGGGATCAAGGCACTCCTCTCGCACGAGGCGCGCAAGGGCTCCGGTCTCGGGCTCGGTCCTCACGGCGTCATCAAGGCGGCGTTCCCGAAGTTCACGCGCGCGCCGTCGCAGTAAGCCACGGCGTGCGTGTACGAGGACGACCCGGTCGCCGGGATCTGGAAACTGTACTCGCCGGAGAAACCCGCGATGATGCCGCCGAGGCGCGTCTTCTGCGAACTGGCGTTTAGGTTGCTCGCTCCGGTCGCGTCGGTGAGCCAAATCGAGATCGACCCGCCACCGCTGCTCACCCTGAAGTCGCCGCCGGTACGGAACGTCTCCGTGCCGCTCGCGTCGCGGAGGATCTGCAGCGATCCTGCGGTCACGTAACCATTCTGACCGTTGAAGGCGCCCGTGCGGATCACCTCGGGCGGACTGTCGCTTGCGGAGATCGAACTGGAGACGGCGGACGCGAGCGCATCGGAGGCGGCGTTCAGCGTGTAGGAGCCGGAGGTCGAGACGACCAGGTCGTTGGAGGTCGCGACCCCGGCGACGGCGGGCCTGCTGGTTGTGCCGTCCAGGGCCCCCGGACCCGTGGCGAGCGCTACCGTGATCGTGCCCGTGAAGTCGGTATCGATGCTGCCGCCAACCCTCTGGGCCTGGACCTCGACGGAGAAAGGAACTCCGGTCACGATCGAGCCGGGCACGGCCGTAAATACGAGCATCGTAGCCGGCCCGCGCGGCGCGGCGGGCCGGCTGCTACCACAGCCGGTGGCAACAAGCACGGAAAAAATCGCCATCAATATTCGTCGTTTCATTTCACTCCTCCATGCGCATTCGATCGTGCCGTGGTCGACCCCTCTCCGCCTGCGAAGGCTGGACAGGATGGGCTGGGGCAAGCCGGCTCAGTACTCCGCGGCGAGGCCGAAGACGAGCCTCGCGCCGGAATGGATGTTGGTGATCCTGCCCGTAGCGCGGTAGACATCGAATGTCAGTCCGAGGTGCGGTACGACGTCGCATGCCGCGCCAATCCCGATCCCGATGTACTGCACGCCCTCTCCGAAACCGTTGGCGGTCTCGAGGGCTCGCGCGGGATCCGGATTCGTGACCGGTCCGACGCCGCGCAGGTTCGCATTGAGCCACAACCGTCCTGCGACCCCGTAGCCAGCCTGCAAGCCGAACATGTATTCGTCCGTGAAGCGCTCGTTCCGCAGATTGTAGCCGGCCTCCGCCGAGATGTAGGCGGGCATCGAGTGGAACGAGCGCGATACGTAGAGCGTGACGCGTGTGTTGAACTCGCCGTCGCCGGTCGGCAGCCGGATGAACCCGCCCGGACTGCCGGCCTGGTCCTCGAGGGCGGCCGCGCCGCGCTCGTCCCCAGTCGGAAGCTCGACGCCGACCCCCAGTGCGAAGGGTGAGGCGCCGAGGCGCAACCCGTACTTGAGTTCGAGCCCCAGGTCCCCGACGCCGGTCTCCGTTTCCGTTGTCTCGAACGAGGCGCTCTTGACGATGGGGAACTGCACGACTCCCGTGAGTCGCCGTCCGAGCCCATACTCCGCGTAGAGATCGAGCGACGAGCTGCTGAACTTCGCGGTCGAGATCCTGTGCCCATCGGGCGTGTAGAAGCTGCTCGTCCGGAGCGTACTCAGCGCCAGCTTGGCGTAAAAGGACCTTGGCCCGCGCGTCCACGCACCGGCGTGAGCGCCGGCGGCGCCGGCGAGTACGAGGGCCGCTGCCGTGACGAGCGAGCATCGCATCCTCTAAGGGGAGACTTGCATCGTGTCGTTGTGGGGAAACTCATTCGTCCCGTTTAAGTCCTCCCAAGCGACGACAAAGTAGTAGATCGTATTCGCGGCGAATCGATTGTAAGCGGACCCCTCGCTCGTCTGGATCCCCTTGCCGAAACGTATCAGCGAATTCTTCCGCACGTCGTCGTGCGTCGGTCCGGCCGGGCCGGCTCCTGCGGCGGGGTTGTAGCAGATTCCGAGCAGGCCATTCTGCCCGCCCGTGACTTCATTCCGCGCGATTCTGTTTCCGTAGCTGCCGGCCCCGCGGACGAAGATCCCGAGATTCACGAGTTCGAGGACGTTCTCCACGATCCGGTTCTTGAAACTGTCGACAAGGAGGACGCCGATTTGCGGCGGGTTCGCGGGGGGGGCCGCCGTCTCGTCGCCGCCTTCAACGCGGATCTCGCGCATCGTGCACTGGTTCGACCCGAGGAGCGCGACGCCGATCCCGAAAGTCTGGAGAGTGCCGTTGCCGATGAACACGTGTTCCGCGTCGGTGACGACGATTCCGCGACCCAGCTTGTTCCCAGGCCCCGTGATCGTGTGTCCGTCGAGAAGCAGCCGCACATTGTCCGCGAGGATGACGATTCCGTCGCCCGTCGCCGCCGGGACGGAGAAATCGCTGACGACTCGATACACTCCGGGCTCGCTAATCTCGGTGGGCCCGCTGATCGCCGTAAAGCTGTTCGCTGAGAGCCCGACCGAGGGGGCCTTGCTCGCGACCTCCAGCGGCTCGACGCCCGCCGGTGAACTCTCTGTCCCCTGACAGCCGACCAGGAGGAGCGCGCCCAGGAGCGAACCGCACGCAGCACTGGTGATCCCGTTCTTCACGAAACGCCGCTTCATTTCGCACTCCTTCTCTGCGTCCCGGGAATCGGGACTCTGGAAGGACGTACGGATGAGCGGGGGAAGTGTGACCAGATTCTATCGCGCCTCGCTCCGCAGCCGCCACAGCCTCCCGAACACGTCCTCGAGCGCCTTGCCGAGAAGCTCCGGCTTGTCGGTCACCTCGGGCTCGTTCTCGAAGACCGCGTACGGCACGCGGGCGCCGTTGATCGCGATCTCGCGCGCGTCGCGCGCGGCGAGCGCGTCCCAGTCGTTCGTGCGGTAGTAGAACTCCATCTTCTCGTCGGGGAGCGAATGCTGGAGGATCGAGTCGGGCCGGTCCTTGTTCGCGCGCCGCTGATTCTTTCGGACCGACTCGTCGTACGAAACCCTGATGTAGACGATTCCCGCGCGGCCGAGGATCTCGGGCGCGAGGTGCGAGTACGCCTCCTCGAACCCGCGCTGGCCGCCGCGCGCAAACTCGACGATCGCGGTGCGCGCGTCGTGGTACTTCGGCTCGTCGCGCAGCCGCTTCGCGTACGACATGTTGATCCGCTCGATCAAGAAGTTCCAGAAGAACGGATCGAGGAAGTAGTAATCGGACGTCGTGTGCGCGCGCGGCTTTCCGTGACGCTCGAAGATGTCGTCGTCCTCGAACCGCTCCCACAGAATCGGGAAGTCGTCGATCTCGTCGAACTCGCCGACGTGGAAGCGGCGCACCCGCTCGGCGAGCGGCGTGTTCTTGAGGTAGTCGATCACCTCGGATTTTCCCGCGGCGGGCCGCCCGTTCAGAATCACGACGTCGAATGTGTCTTTCCCCATGGTCCTCCCGATTCGCGGGCGCCCGGCTACGCGCCGAGGAGCTGCGCGATCCTCTCTCCGAAGTGTCTCGCCGCATTCGGGCCGTCCGCGGTCACGACGCGTCCGTCCACGACGACCAGTTCGTCCAACGTGATCGCTTTCCCCTTTTCCATCTCGGCTAGGCTCTCGGGCGTGCGCCAGACGGTCGCTCGCTTGCCGGCGAGGACGCCCGCGCGCGCCAGCGCCGCGCCCGACAGGCAGATCCCGCCGATCACCTTGCCGTCACGCTCGGCATCCTGAAGTAGGCGGTGGAGCTTTTCGCTGCCCCACAGATACTTCTGCGAGCCCATTCCGCCGACCACGATGACCGCGTCGAAGTCGGACGCGCGCACGTCGCCGATCGCAACGTCCGCCTCGACTTCTGCGCCGAGCATCCCGTAGCAGCCGCCCATCGCCGTGCTCGCGATCGTGACTTCAGCCCCGGCCTGCTCGAGGAACGCTTTCGGGCGCTCCAACTCCTCGTCCCGAAACTCGCGCGGCGCGATCACCATCAGGACTTTCTTCCCGAACAGGCTCGGCATGGTGTTTCTCCTCTCAGCCCGCTGCGGCGAGCGACGCGATCAGCTCGCGGATCCGCGATTCGATGTCGTCCCGGACCGCGTCGAAGCGCGCATCAGAGAGCCCGACCGGGTCGGGGATCTGCCAATCGAACCGCCGCGCCGCGGGGACGTGCGGGCACGCGTCCCCACATCCCATCGTCACGATCGCGTCCCATCGCACGGCCGGCAGGTCGTCGATCCCCTTCGATCGGTGGCCGGCGAGCGACAGCCCGCGCCGCGCGATCGACGCCGCGGCCTCTCGATGGACCGAGCCCGACGGGTGCGAGCCCGCGCTCCACGCTTCGATGCGTCCGCGCCCCACTTCGCGCGCGAGCGCCTCCGCCATCTGCGAGCGACACGAGTTCGCGACGCAGACGAAGAGGAGCCACTTGGGTTCGGTGCGTGCGTCTGTGCCGCTTGCGCTTGCCGATCGCTCCGCCGCTCGTTCCACCATGCGTGAGCGCGATCGTACCCCGGCGCGCCGGGGGCGAACAAGGGGGCGAAGGGCGCGTGCTATTCTTGACCTCGCTCTCGCGCCCCATTCGGCGCGGGTCATCGTCGAACGTTCTGCCGCCCCGAGGGGCACTCGCTCGAGAGGAATGATCCATGTTGGCTTGTTCGGTCCTCATCTACAGGTATATTGACGATCGTCGCGACTACTTCTCTAAACTCCGGGATCATCTCAATCCGGGGGGGCGCCTGGCAGTCGTTGAGTTCAAGCGGTTCCCGCGAGACACAACCGAGCTTCGTATTCTCCCGAAGCGCGTCATTGACGAACTCAGGGAGGCCGGCTACGAGCTCATCAAGGAGTACGGTTTCTTGCCGAAGCAGTTCTTCTTCGTATTCCGTCGCGATACCGCCAGGCAGTGATGCGCAGCGCTGGGCGAACATTCGGAACCGTGTGTCGCCGTGGACCGCGCGGACACGCTCCACGTGAGGAAGGAATATGAATCGTCTGCTGGTGTTCGGAATGCTTGCCGCGCTCGCGCTCGGGCGGACGGCGACGGCCGCCGCGCAGTCGCCAACGCCGGGACCGGGCCCTCTCGTTTCCACGGAATGGCTCCAGCAGCACCTCGACGACCCGCTCGTTAGAATCATCGCCACCGGGCGGCAAGACCTGTACGACCGCGGACATATTCCAGGCGCACGGTTCATCGAAATCATGACCACGCTCGAATCTGATCACTTGCTGCAGGCACGGGCCCTGGCGGCGGTCCTCGCCAAGTCCGGCGCCGCGGATAGCTGCCGCGTGATCCTGTACGGCGACCGCCCGATGGCGACTGGATGGCTGTTCATGGCGATTGCGTCCTTGGGGCACGCGAGCGACGTCTCGATGCTCGACGGCAACTTCGATCTCTGGCTGGCAGAGGGACGTCTCGTATCGACCACCGCTCCGCCGGCGGCTAGCGGTCGCCTCAGCGTTCGACCGGCGCCCGACGTAGTCGTCGATGCTGGATGGGTCCGAAGCCGACTCGAGTCACCGGCGATTCGCGTGCTCGATGTGCGGACCACGCGCGAGTGGGAAGCGGGCCATCTGCCGGGTGCCACGCTCGTCTCGTGGCAGGACCTGTTCGCTGATCAACGAACGCTGAGGTTCAAGTCGATTGACGAACTGCGGGCGCTCTTTGCACGCGCCGGGGTTCAGCCCGGACAGCAAGTTGTCACCTACTGTGCCGTCGGCATGCGCGCCAGCCTGATGTATTGGGCAGCACGGGCGATCGGCGTGCCAGCGCGCGTCTACGTGGGCTCGTTTACGGACTGGCAGCGGGATTCGACCAATCCGATCGTGCAGTAGACCGCTTCGCGGATTGAGATCGTGAAGGGCGTCGATCAGTCTTGAACGCCGGCTAACACGGCATGCAGCCGACGGCGCCGGTCCGATTGTGCGCGCCACGGCTGGTGCGCGTTGCGTGAGGCAGCGTGATGCAACCTGAGGAGGCTCCTGAGCGCACGAGCCCAACGAAGCGGTAGCCTACTACGATCCAACGGCCGAACGCTAAGCGGCAACGCGAGTTCGTAGTCATAGTCATCAGCTCATCGGATCAAGAGACTCCTTCATTCATCCCAACCGTCTCCCCACTCTCCGACGACCGATACACCGCGTGCGCCATCTCGAGCGCGCGGAGGCCGTCGCGGCCGCTCGGCGACGGATCGCGGCCGGCGGCGATTGCGCTGACGAACTCGGCCATCTCCGCGGCGAGGCTCTCGACGAGCGTCCAACGCCACGATCGCATGCGCTCGGCGATCTGGAACGCGGGGAAGATTTCCGTGCGGCGGCGGATCGGCGAGCCGTCGCGCTCGGCGGTCGCGACGCGGAGCATCATCGGCGGGTACGACGCGCGCACCATCCCGCGCGTCCCGTACGCTTCGACTGCGAACCCGTAGCCCTGCCACTCGGTCCACGACGAACGGACCGTGGCGATCTTGCCGTCGGCGCTTCGGAACAGCGCGTGCGCGGCGTCCTCGCAGCCGGAGAACTTCCAGACGCCGCCCGTCGCGTAGCCCTTCGCTTCGACGACCTCGCCTAGGAACCAGCGCGCGAGGTCGAGGATGTGAATCCCGTTGTCGACGAGTGTGCCGCCGCCGGTGACGCTCGCGTCGTGGATCCACGCGTGGCCGAACTCCGAGCCGCCCGGGTGGCCGTGGACGGCGCGCACGTGGTCGAGTTCGCCGATCGCGCCGCTCGCGAGGATTTCGTGCGCGCGGCGGAACGCGAGGAAGTGGCGGATGTTGAAACCGGCGCCGACGGCGAGGCCGCGCGCCGCGGCTTCCGCGACGATCGCGCGCGCGTCGTCGAGAGTCGCGGCGAGGGGCTTCTCGACGAGCACAGGCTTCCCGGCGCGGAGGGCTGCGAGCGCGAGCGGCGCGTGCAGGTTGGGCGGCGTCGAGACGATGACGGCGTCGGCTTCGGGGAAGCGCGCGGCCTCCTCGCCGTCGGTGAGCGCGCGGCAGCGGTGGCGCGCGGCGAGCGCCTCGGCGCGGTCGCGCGCGGCGTCCGCGACGACGACGAGGCGCGCGCCCGGCACGCCCGCGGCTCCGGAGCGCGCGAGCCGCTCGACCGCCGCCGCGCGCGCCCGCCCGATCTCGCCGCAGCCGATCAGCGCGAATCGCATGGGGCGGATTGTAGCCCGCCGAATGGCAGGCGCGAAGCGGCGAGTTCGGGATTCGAGTGAGGCGTTTCTTGTTTCTAGTGAGACGAGGAATCCGCGGGCGCGGCGTCGTGCGTAGAGTCAGGCGCGGCGCCGAGCGAGGACTCGCGCGCGGAGTCAGGCGCCGCATCCGCCGGAGCTTCCATCTCCTCCGGCTTCGGCGCCTCCGCTGCGAGCCACGCCTGGTAGTCGGCCTCGGTCTGGATGTGCAGTTGCCCGCGCATCCGATAGTGGCCCAGCCCGCAGAGCTGCGCGCATGCGATCTCCCAGTCGCCGGTCGCGATCGGCTTGAAGTAAACGGGGATCTCCATGCCGGGGATCGCGTCCTGCTTCACGCGCATCTCGTTCAGCGCGAAGCCGTGGATCACGTCCTGCGTCGTGAGCTTGACGAGGACGAGCTTGTCGATCGGCAGGTTCATTTGATTGATCGTCGTGATGTCGTCCTTGGCGTCCGGGTCGGTCCGGTCGAGACCGAGCACGTTTTCGTCGCTGATCAGCTTGATGTCCCGCCGCCCGAACTTTCCGTCGGCCCCCATGTAGTGCACGTTCCACGCGAACTGCTGGCCGACGACACGCACGACGACATCCGCCTCGGACTCCGCGGGCGGCTTCGCCTTCACGTCCGCCCAGATCGGAAACGCGAGCGCGATCAAGAAGAGCGCCTCGACGATCGCGACGCCGCCCTCGAGCCACGACGAGAAGTGGCTCTTCACCCCGCGGTAGTCGGCCTTCGGGTTCTTCGATTTGTTGAATCGCATCAGGCAATAGACGTAAAACGCGCCCCAACCCACGAACAGGATCGCCATCAAGATGTGGATGAGGTACATCGTGTTGTCGATGCGCGCCCCATGGGCCGCCGCGTTGACCGGCATTCCGAACAGTTTGGCGATGTCCATTCTGTCTCCCTAGATCAGATCATGCCGGGCGCCGGGCGCGCCGGGCGCGCCGGCCGCTCGCGCGAGGTCCACGATGCGGAGCGCGCTCTTGCGCGCCTCCCACCGCTTCGTCCGCCGACGGATCGTCAAAATGATCGTCGCGAACCATCCCAACACGACGGCCGTCACTCCCAACAACACGAACACGCCGGACTTCATGGCCGCGGCGATGGGGGAGTCCGGGTTCCCGAAGCACGACGCGCAAGCCGCGGCGACACTGGGGGCGCCGACGACCGCGAATGCCGCGATCGCTGCGAACGCGCGCCGCCTCACTTCATCCCCGGGTCGCGTAGCTTCCGGATGAACAGGACGAGATACACGATCAACCCCAATCCGCCGACGAGCGACACGATGCTGAGCGCCCGGATCGCTCCATCTTGCCCGGCCGCGTGCGCCCGGATTCCCCAGACGCCGAACCCCAACGCGAACACGATCGACACCACGATGAAGAAGATATGAAACGCCTTGAGCGACACGATTCGTTAGTGCGAGCCAGGCTCGGCAGTGCCGGGCTCGGCGGCGCCGTGCTCCGCTTGCCCCGCTTCCGTCGAGTGGCCGCCGTTCGGGGTCCACTCGGGCCCCACGCCTTCCATCACGTTCTTCTTCCCCATCCCGTCGCCGATGTCCAAGAGCGGCCACATCAGGAGCAACAGGAAGAACGCCGCCGTCACGAGGAGGACGGCGTAGATACTCTTCCGCTCGCTCTTGAGGTGCATGAACCACCCGGCGACGAGCGATGCCTTGACCGTCGCGATCAAGAGAGCGACCGCGATCGCCGCCGCGAGCGGCAAGTGGAGCGTGCTGACCGCGACCGTCAACACCGTCCCGACCGCCAGCGCGCCGAAGATGATCTTGTAGCCGCGGACCTGCTTCTGAATATCGACGTCGTGTCCGCTCATCGCTCCTCCTAGAGCAGATACAGGATCGGGAACAGGAAGATCCACACGAGATCGACGAAGTGCCAGTAGAGGCCGGCGATCTCGATCCGGTTGGTGAACCGCTCCGGCTCCGTCTTCCACATCTTGCTGCCGGGAAACAACAGATACGCGTTCACGATGATCCCGCCGATGACGTGGAGCCCGTGCAGTCCGGTGATCGTGAAGTACGTCGCGAAGAAGTTGTGCGTCGCCGGAAAGTAGCCGTGGTGGAACTTCTCGTTGTACTCGATCCCCTTGAACACGAGGAACGCGAGGGCGAGAACGATCGTGATCCCGAGGTTGCGCTGGAACGCGCCGAAGTTCTTCATCCTGAGAGACGCCCACGCCATCACCATCGAAACGCTCGAACCGATCAGCACCATCGTGTTCACCGTCGCGATCGGGATGTTCAGGATATCGCGGCCGTGCGGCCAGCTCTCGGCGCCGGCGCGCAACACGATCAGGCTCGAAAAGAGCGACCCGAACAGCATCACCTCGGAGGCGAGGAACAGCCAGATCCCGAACTTGCCGTTCGACAGCCCGGTGTCGGGTCGTTCTTCTACGGTGTACGGAATCTCCATCTCGCCTAGCCCTCCGCCGGAACGTGCTGCGGGAGGAAGTCGGTCGGCCGGCCGGGCACGCTGTACTCATACGGCCCGCGGTACGCGACGGGAGGCTTCGGGAAGTTCTTGTGGGGAAGCGGCGGCGATGGCGCCGCCCACTCGAGCGTCGTCGAGTCCCACGGGTTGCTCGTCACCTTCGCGCCGTGACGGATGCTCCGGAACAGATTGATCATGAACGGAATCTGGAAGAGCCCGAGACCCCACGCCGACATCGACATCATCTTGTTGAGGCCGAGGACGTGCTGCGCGTGCGCGTAGCTAGCGCCGCCGTCCGCCAACCGCCGCGAAATGCCCGCCAGCCCCTGCACGAACATCGGCATGAAGATGCAGTTCATGAAAAGGAGCGAGCCCCAGAAGTGGACCTTGCCCCACGATTCGTTCATCTGACGTCCGGTGATCTTCGGGAACCAATAGTAGATGCCGGCGAAGAGCGCGAAGATCGTCCCGGGCGCGACGACGTAGTGGAAGTGCCCGATGACGTAGAGCGTGTCGTGCAGGTGGATGTCGGTGGGCCCCAGGCCGAGCGGAAGGCCGGTCAGTCCGCCGATCCCGAACATCGGGAGGAACGCGAGCGAGAAGAGCATCGGCGTGTTCATCCGGATCGAGGCGCCCCAGAGCGAGATGAACAGGCACGAAAGGATGATCACTGACGGGATCGAGATGATCATCGTCGTCGTCTGGAAGAACCGGCTCATCGTTTGCCCCATGCCCGTCATGAACATGTGGTGCGCCCACACGATGAACGACAGGAATCCGAGGAAGATCACGGAGTAGACGAGCGATTTGTAGCCCCAGAGCGGCTTGCGCGTGTTGTTCGCGATGACTTCCGCGACGATGCCCATCGCGGGGAGGATCAGGACGTAGACCTCCGGGTGCGCGAGGAACCAGAAGAGGTGCTGCCACAAGAGTGGCGTCCCGCCGCCCGCGACTTCGAGAATCTTCCCGCTCACGACGAGTCCGCTCGGCAGGAAGAAGCTCGTGCCGGCGAGCCGGTCCATCAGCTGCATAACCGCGGCGCCTTCGAGCGGCGGGAACGCGAGCAAGAGCAAAAACGACGTGACGAGCTGCGCCCACACGAAGAACGGCAGCCGCATCCACGAAAGCCCCGGCGCGCGAAGCTGGACGATCGTGACGATGAAGTTCACCGAGCCGAGAAGCGACGACGTGATCAGGAACACCATTCCGAAGAGCCACATTGTCTGGCCCATCGTCGCGATGTTCGAGAGAGGCGCGTACGACGTCCAGCCCGACTGCGCAGCGCCGCCAGGGACGAAGAAGCTGGCGAGCATGATGATGCCGCCCACGAAGTAGCACCAGTAGCTCGCCATGTTGAGCTTCGGGAACGCCATGTCGGGCGCTCCGATCTGGAGCGGGACGAAGTAGTTCCCGAATGCGCCGACCGCGAGCGGAACGATTCCGAGGAAGACCATGATCGTTCCGTGCATCGCGCCGAGCTGGTTGTAGAACTCGGGGGCCATCGTCCCGCCTGGGAAGTTCGTCTCGCCGAGGAGCTTGCCGAGGATCGGAAGCGGCTCCCACGGGTACGCCAGGTTCCAGCGCATCAACATCATCAGCGAGAAGCCGAAGAGGAGGAAACAGAGCGACGTCAGCCCGTACTGGAGCCCGATCGTCTTGTGGTCCGTCGAGAAGAGGTACTTGCGGAGCCAGCCTTCGTGGTGGTGGTGCTCGTGCTCCTCGGCGTGGGATGACTCGCTGAGCGTGCTCATTCTCCCCCTAGTCCCTTTGTCCGAGTGAAGACGGCGGCGGCACGGCTGTCCGTGGCCGCCGGAGGTTGAACAAGCGTGGGATGTTACCGGCGGCCTCCGGACGTGTCAAGGCGAGAGCCCGCGCGGCCGATAATCCGATTGCCGTTTCGGGGGATGGCCGCGACCCGCGCTCTCCGGAATCGTGCGTTCGGCCGGGGGAGGGCTTCGTGCAGATCATCTTAGTCGTTGCCGCGGTCGCGTTGCTGATCGGCTCGGCGGTGGCGCATGCCCGACGCGGGCCCGCCGCGGCGCCTGCGCCGACGCGGCTGCCGCCTCGCCAGCGCCCCCTGGGGTCCGCGGGGCCGGGCGCTGTGCCCGGCGCGGCGAGCGGCGCGACCGGTGGCCCCGGCGCGACCGCAGCGGCGGGCGGATCGTCGGCGGCCGCGGGCGCGCCGCCCGCGTCTCCCGGCTCGGCCGCCGCAGCCGGCGCAACGGGCGCAGCCGGCGCCGCGCCGGAGGCTCAGTTCGGGAGGACGTTCTTCCCCGCGCGCGACGACCGGACGTGGCGGCCGATGATCCGTAGCGAGGTCGCGCCGGAGTCGATCCGACTCTTCTCGTCCGGCCTCCCGTCGCTCCCGATCGCCGCCAACCGCCTCGCGACCGCGCTCGAGGACCCGCGCACCGACCCGCGCACGATCGCGCGGATCGCGGCGACCGACCCCTCCCTCGCCGCACGATTCTTGATGGTCGTCAACTCCGTCTACTTCGGGCTGCCGAAGCGGACCGGGGACCTGAACCGCGCGGTGATGCTCCTCGGTTACTCGCAGATCAAGGGGATCGTGTTCCGATCGATCGTCAACGAGACGCTGAGCAAGGACGCCGCCGACGTGGCAATGCTCGATCGCCTGTGGGAGCGCTCGTACCTGGTCTCGCTCGCGTCGCCGATCCTCGCGCAGGCGCTCGGCGGCGGATCGTCGCAGAACTTGTCTACGGCCGGCCTCTTCCTCGACGTCGGGAAGATCGCGCTCCTCGCACGATTCGGCGACAAAGCGAGGCTCGTGTACGGCGAGCGGTTGACCGACGACCACTACGCGGCGCGGCGCGAGGAAGATGCGTTCGGGATCAACCACGCGGTCGCCGGCGCGCTCCTCGCGGAGAAGTGGAAGCTCCCTCCGGACGTCGTGGCGTTGATCGAGTGCCACATTCACGCGCATTTCTGGACCGCGCCCTATCTCCCCGCGGAGGAGATGAAGACCATCGCGGTTCTCCACCTCGCGCAGGCGATGGTCGACCGCTTCATGACGGAGCAATCCGCGGACGAGACCCAGCCGGCGCTCGTGGAGCCGGACCTGTTCTACTTCCACCTGTTCGGGATCGAGCCGCCGGTGAGCGATCACGTGTCGCCGCGGCTGATCGGGGCGCTCCACGACGGCCAGGCGTTCCTCGCGCAACTCGGCCCGGCGCGCGGCGCTCTCGTCGCTGGCGGGTCGCGCTCGCGGTGAGGTAGACTCCTCCCGCTCGCGTCGCGGCCAGAGCGACGCGACCGAAGGAGACCCCGTGCCGATCGTCACACGCGCCGCAACGCCCGCGGACCTCAACGATGTCCTCCGTCTCGTGCGCCACCTCGGCGCGCGCTTCCCGATCGACGCCGGCGCGCTCCCGATCGTCTATCGCGAGCTCCTGAGCGACCCGGACTGGGAGGCGCACGTGGCCGACGACGGAGACGGCCGCGTGATTGGCCTCGTGACGATCCGGTTCGCGAACGCGCTCCACGCGAGCGGGATGCTCGCGGCGATCGAGGAGCTCGTCGTCGACTCGTCCGCGCAGGGCCGCGGCGTGGGCCGCGCGCTGTGCGAGAGCGCGATCCGCCGCGCCCGCGAGCGCGACTGCCGAAAGGTCGTCGTGACCGCAAACCGCGCGGAGATCGACCCCGCCGGGTTCTACGCCTCCGTCGGGTTCAAGGAGGTCGCGGGCTCGTACGCGATCTTCCTCGACGCGCGGCAGCGATAAGACCCCGCTCGAAAACCCCGCTCGAACACCTCGCTTCCGGATCATCGCTGCCGCTCAAGCCCCGGCCCGATTCCGCCGATCAGCGGAGCGGATATGCCCGATCACGCGCAATCGTCTCACGCGAATTCGCATCCCGCGGAATCGCCCGAGCCTCACGGCGAGATGGGTCACCTTGCGCGGCGCGCGAGCTGGTCCTGGTACGTCACGGTTCTCCTTCTCTTCCTCGTCGCGATCACGGTCGCGACCCAGTACGCGGGCGGGCTCGCGCGGATCGGGATTCCGCTCGTCGCCGCCACCGACCGCTTCACGATGGTGGTCGGCCTTCTCGGTCTCATCCTCCTGTTCATTCTGTACATGACGCTCAAGCGGAACGAGACGGAGCGCCTACGGATCGACCTGTTCACCCAGCGGGCCGCGGTCACGCGGATCGAGGCGCGGACCGACGAGCTAGAGAGCGCGCTCGGCCGGCTCCGCGCGCTCGACGAGATGAAGGACTCGTTCCTCTCGACGGTCGCGCACGAGCTGAGGACGCCGCTCGCGGCGATCCAGAGCTACAGCGAGGCGCTGATCACGCGCGACGACGCGGCGCGCGAGGTGCGGTGCGAGTTCCTCGAGATCATCAACCGCGAGGCGCGGCGGCTCGCGCTGTTGATCAACGACCTGCAAGACTTGTCGCGCCTCGAAGCGGGGCGGGCGGAGTGGCGCACGGAGACTGTCGCGCTCGGTCCGCTCGTCGAGCAGGCGGTCGGCACGATGGCGATCCTCGCGCGCGGCCGGGGCGTCGCGCTCACGTCGGACATCGCGCCCGCGCTTCCCGACGTGGAGGTGGACGCGAATCGGCTCGCGCAGGTACTGACGAACCTGATCGGCAACGCCGTCAAGTTCACGCCCGCCGGCGGCAGCGTCGCCGTCACCGCGCGTCCCGACGGACGCCGCGCGGAACGCGCGCACGATCGGCCGCCCGCCGTCTGCATCACCGTCCGCGACACCGGCTGCGGCATCCCGCCGGAGGATTTGCCGCGCGTCTTCGAGCGGTTCTTCCGCATGCCGGTCGCCGGCGACGAAGTGCCCGGCACCGGACTCGGCCTCGCGATCTCGAAAGAGATCGTCGACCGAATCGGCGGCCGCCTCTGGGCCGAGAGCGTCGTCGGGCAAGGCTCCGCGTTTCACGTCGTCATCCCCGTTCCCTGCCGCGTCTCGCTCCAAGAATCTTCTTGACCTAGCGGGCGTCAGGCCCGATCATCTGCCGGCGCAAGTTCGGATTCGCCAGACCGAAGAAACCCGGAGCCGCGAGCCGCACTCGCGGCTGATTTTTTTCTCTCCGTGCTGCGCTCGTCAGAGAAGGAGCAGTCGAACATGCCTCGTGGTACCGTGAAGTGGTTCAACGAGACGAAGGGATTCGGGTTCATCTCACAGGAAGGCGGCGAAGACGTGTTCGTCCACCACTCCGCCATTCAGATGGCCGGGTTCCGCACGCTCAACGAAGGCGACGTCGTCGACTTCGAGGTCGTGAAGGGCCCGAAGGGTTTCCAGGCCGCGAACGTCCGCAAGGTCTAGCCGGCTAGAGCCCGGCTTCGTAACAGAGCCACGCGGAGGTAGCCAACTCGCCAAGATCACCGTTGAATCGATTCCATCCCTCCCATAGGATTGGCGGCCGGTCCTCGCGGCCTGCCCGCGCTGTTGCGCGCGGGACATCGCGACCGACGGGAGCCGCCGCTTCGCCGTGAACCGTCACTGTCGTCAAGGAGAAGAACCGATGAAGAAGACTTTGGCCCTTGTCACGTCACTCGCGCTGGTCGTGTTCGCCGTCGGGTGCGGTGGGGGCGGCGAGAAGAAGGCGGCAACCGGCGATACCGGAATGGCGAAGGCGCCCGCGACTCAGGCCGCGCCGGCCACGACGCCCGTGGCGGCCGCGAGCGTGGCGATGAATGCCAGCATCAAGGGGAAGATCGCGTTCGAAGGCGCCGCGCCGAAGGCCGTGGCGATCAAGATGGACGCGGACCCCGTCTGCAAGGGGCTCCACAAGGAGCCGGTCTACTCGCAAGAGGTCGTCGTCAACTCGAACAGCACGCTCCGCTGGGTGATGGTCTACGTGAAGGACGGCCTCGGAAGCCGGACGTTCCCGACGGCGACCGAGCCGGTCATTCTCGATCAGGTCGGCTGCCACTACGAGCCGCATGTGTTCGGGATGATGGCCAACCAGCCGCTCGAGATTCGCAACTCGGACAACACGCTGCACAACATCCACGCGATGCCGACCGTGAATACCCAGTTCAACATCGGGATGCCGCGCGCAGGGATGAAGCAGACGAAGACGTTCAAGGAGGTCGAGCTGCCCGTCCACTTCAAGTGCGACGTTCACAAGTGGATGTCGTGCTACACGGGCGTGTTCAGCCATCCGTTCTACGCCGTCACGGGCGAAGACGGCTCGTTCGAGATCAAGGGCCTCCCCGCGGGGACCTACACGATCGAGGCGTGGCACGAGAAGTACGGCGCGCAGACGATGAGCGTGACCGTCGGCGATTCGGAGATGAAAGAAGTCACGTTCACGTTCAAGGCCGCGTAAGCCAGGGCGGCTCGAACGATTCGGTAACGCGCGTGCGCTCGGCCAGCCGCCGCCTTCCCCTCGCGGTGGGGGAGGCGGCGGTCGTCGTGTCGGCGCGAGCGCATCGGCGAGGAGTCCGCACCGGATGACGCTCTCCACTTACTCCCGCCTCGCAGTCGTCGCGACGTTCCTGTTGATCATCGCGGGCGGGCTCGTGACGAGCACCGGCTCGGGGCTCGCCGTCCCCGACTGGCCTCTCTCGTACGGGATGTTGTTCCCTCCGATGGTCGGCGGAATCCTCTACGAGCACGGCCATCGGATGGTCGCGGGGGCGGTCGCGATCCTGACGGCGATCCTCGGGATCTGGCTGTGGCGCGCGGAGACGCGACGGTGGGTCCGGCGCCTCGGCCTCGTCGCCGTCGTCGCCGTGCTGTTGCAGGCGCTCCTCGGCGGCCTGACGGTTCTGTTCCTTCTTCCGCTTCCGATCTCCGTCGCGCACGCGTGTCTCGGCCAGACGTTTTTCTGTCTCGTCGTGGCGATCGCGGTCGCGATGTCGCCGGGATGGCGCGCGGCGGCCGGCCGCGCGGCCGACAGCGAGGCCGGTGGCTCGGCCGGTGACTCGAGCGCCGCCGCGGACGAGCCGCGCCGCCCGGGCGCCGATGCCGTTTTCCCTCTCGCGGTCGCAACGACGGGCGCGATCTACCTGCAGCTCGTCATCGGCGCTCTGATGCGCCACACGAAAGCGGCGCTTGCGATCCCCGATTTTCCGCTCGCGCTCGGGAGGATCGTTCCGCCGCTCGACGCTCCGGGCGTCGCGATCCACTTCGCGCACCGGGTCGGCGCGCTCGTCGTCGTCGCGCTCGTCGTGGCGACGGCGGCGCGCGTCTTCCGCCGCCGCTCGGACGACGAGCGACTCGCGAGCGCCGCGACGCTCCTCGTCGGGCTCGTCTTCCTCCAAGCGTTCCTCGGCGCGGCGACCGTCTGGTCGAAGGCCGCGATCCCGGTCGCCACCGCGCACGTCGCCGTCGGGGCGCTCGTGCTGGCGGCCTCGCTCGTGCTTTCGATGCGCGCGGGAATCGCACGCCGCGGGCGGCGGGCGGCGCGCGCGGCGCATGCGGACGAGCGCACGGCTGCGCGCGCGGCCGCCGGACCGGACGCGTGGCGCGAGCCGGCCGGCGCGCGCGCCGACGCGCCCGCCGGCGTGCGCGCCGGCGAGCGGGGAAGCTGGGCGTGAGGACCGCCGCCCCCGCCGCTCCCATCGCCCCCGCCGCCTCCGTCGACGCGTCGCTCGCGGAATCCGCGTCGGCCGAGCGGCTCGCGAGCCGTTCGCTCCTCGCGCGGGTCGCCAGCTACGCGGCGTTGACGAAGCCGAGGATCGTCTTTCTCGTCCTCGTCACGACGCTCCTCGGGTTCGCGCTCGCGCGCGGACGCGACTCGCTCGCCTCGCTCACGCTCGTCGCCGCGCTCGGCGGGACGGGGCTCGTGACCGCCGGGGCGAACGCGCTCAACATGTGCCTCGAACGCGACGCCGACGCCCGGATGATCCGCACGCGCCGCCGCCCGTTGCCCGCCGGGCTGATCGAGCCCGGGAGCGCGCTCGCGTTCGGCGTCGCGCTCGCGACGATCGGAGTCGTCGTCCTCGCGGCCACGGTCAATCTCCTCACGGCGCTTCTCGGCGCCGTGAGCGTCGCGATGTACGTGTTCGTGTACACGCCGCTGAAGCGCATCTCGCCCGTCTGCACGCTCGTCGGCGCAGTGCCGGGCGCGATTCCGCCGGTGATGGGCTGGACCGCGGCGCGCGACGGGCTCGGTCCTGAGGCCGCGCTCCTGTTCGCGATCCTTTTCCTCTGGCAGCTCCCGCACTTCTTCGCGATCGCGTGGATGTACCGGGAAGACTACGCGCGCGGCGGCTTCCCGATGCTCTCCGTCGTCGATCCGAGCGGCGAGAGCACCGCGCGGCAATCCGTGCTCGGCGTCCTCGCGCTCCTGATCGCGAGCCTCGTCCCGACGTTCGCCGGGATGACGGGGATCGGCTACTTCTTCGCGGCGCTCGCGATCGGGCTCGCGTTCCTCGCGTTCGCCGTGCGCTTCGCGACGCGAATGTCCGAGCGGAACGCGCGAGCGCTGTTCCTCGCTTCGATCGTCTACCTCCCCGTTCTGCTCGCGCTCCTGGCCGCCAGCGGCGCCCCGGCGTAGACGATCTGGGCGCGGTTGTCGAAGTCGAAGGGCTCGCGTACGCCTACGGGAAACGGCCCGCGCTCCGCGGCGTCTCGTTCGACGTGCGGCGCGGCGAGCTGTTCGGGCTCCTCGGACCGAACGGCGGCGGGAAGACGACGCTGTTCCGGATCCTCGCGACGTTGTTGCCGCCCGACTCCGGCAGTGCGCGGCTGTTCGATCTCGATGCCGCGCGCGACGCGGCCGCGATCCGCGAGCGGATCGGCGTCGTGTTCCAAGCGCCGAGCGTCGATGGGAAACTCTCCGTCGTCGAGAATCTCCGCCATCAGGGACATCTGTACGGGCTGTCGGGGCGGGCGCTTGCGGCGCGGATCGCGGAGGCGCTCGCGCGGTTCGGGCTCGCCGAGCGCTCGCGCGATCGCGTCGATCGCCTCTCGGGCGGGCTGCGCCGCCGCGTCGAGTTGGCGAAGGGTCTGCTCCACGAGCCCGAGATGCTGATCCTCGACGAGCCGAGCGTCGGCCTCGATCCGGGCGCGCGGCGCGACCTCTGGGCGCAGATCGCCGCGCTCCGCGCCGAGCGCGGGATCACGGTCCTGCTCACGACCCATCTGCTCGACGAAGCAGAGCGCTGCGATCGGCTCGCGATCCTCGACCGCGGCGCGATCGTCGCGTTCGGCACGCCCGCGGCGTTGCGCGACACGATCGGCGGCGAGGTCGTGTCGGTCCGCGCGCGCGACCCGGTCGCGCTGCGCGACGCGATTCGCGCGCGGTTCGGCGGCGAGCCCGCGATCCTCGACGGCGCCGTCCGCGTAGAGCGCGACGGCGGCCACGCGTGGGCCGCGCAGCTCGCCGCGGCGTTTCCCGGCGAGATCGAATCGCTGACCGTTTCAAAGCCGACGCTCGAGGACGTGTTCGTGCGGCGGACGGGACATCGATTCTGGGAGGGAGCGGCGGATGCTTCGGCAGAGTGAGGCGGGAGACGACGTGAGCGCCGCCACGCGTCGCGATCCGCTCGGCACCGCGCGTCACGATGCCCCCGGCCCCGCGCGCCGCATCACGCGCCGCACGACGCTCCTCCCGATCGTTTCGCTCTGGTGGCGCGAGATCGTGCGGTTCGCGCGGCAGCGGAGCCGTGTGACCGGCGCGCTCGGCCAACCGATCCTGTTCTGGATCCTGCTCGGCTCCGGGCTCGGCACGTCGTTCCGGGCGGGCGGGGCGGCGGGCGCGGGCAGCGCCGTGTCGTCGGTCGTGCCCGGAGCTCCTGCCGCCGCAGCCGCCGGCGTCGGCTATCTCGAGTACGCCTTCCCCGGGACCTGCGTTCTCGTCCTCCTTTTCACCGCGATCTTCTCGACGATTTCGGTGATCGAGGATCGGCGCGAGGGGTTTCTTCAGGCGGTTCTCGTCGCGCCGATCCCGCGCTCGGCGATCGTGCTCGGAAAGGTTCTCGGAGGGACGTCGCTCGCCGTCGCGCAAGCGCTCCTCTTTCTCGCCGTCGCGCCGCTCGCGGGCATCCCGCTTTCGCTCGCCTCGCTCGCGCTCGTCGTCGCGCTCCTGACGGCGATCGCGTTCGCGCTGACGGCGCTCGGGTTCGTGATCGCGTGGGGGATGGACTCGACCGCCGGCTTCCACGCGATCATGAACCTCCTGTTGATCCCGATGTGGCTTCTGTCGGGCGCATTTTTCCCTGCGGCGGGCGCGGCGGGGCCGCTCCGTTGGCTGATGGCGGCGAACCCGCTCACGTACTCCGTCGCGGCGCTCCGGCGCGCGCTCTATCTGGGCGCCGAGCCGCCGGGCGGCGCCGTGCCCGCGCTCGGCGTCTCGCTCGCGGTCACGGCGCTGTTCGCGCTCGCCGCGTTCGGTGCGGCGTCGCTTTCGGTGCGGCGGCGGACCGTCGTATGACCGCGAACGGCGCGAACGCGCCGCCCCGCACGCCCGTCTCGCACCGGCTCCTCTGGAGCTTTCTCGTCACGGTCCTGATCGCGATCGCGATTCTGACTGTGCGATCGCGGCTGGCCGGAGGAGGAGCGATCGGCGAAGCGCGCCGTCTCCCCGTCCTCGGCGAGGTCCCGCCATTCTCGCTCATCGAGCGGAGCGGGCGCGCGCTGACGCGCGACGATCTCAGCGATCACGTGTGGATCGCCGACTTCATCTTCACGCGCTGCGCCGGCATCTGTCCGGTCATGACCTCCTCGATGAGCCGCATTCAGGAGGGTCTCGCGGATGCGCCGTCTGTGCGGCTCGTGTCCGTGAGCGTCGATCCGGAATGGGACACGCTCGAGGTCCTGCGCGAGTACGCCGAGGGCGTCGCGGCCGATTCCGCGCGGTGGCTGTTCGCGACGGGCGACAAGCGCGCGATATACCGATTGTCACAGGAGGGGTTTCGCCTCGGCGTTGCGGACGCGGAAACGACGGCGCAGGGCGTCGCGTTCGCGGGCAGGGACACCGCGGCTGCCGCGGACGCCGGCGACGCGGTCCTCCACTCCTCCTATTTCGTTCTCGTCGACGGGCAGGCGCGCATTCGCGGTTACTACGACGGATCCGACGAGAAGGCGGTCGCGCAGATCGCGCGTCACGCCCGCGCTCTCGAGCGGCTCGGCGGCCGATGATTCCGATCTCCGCGCTCCCGACCCTCAACGCGTTCCTCAACGCGACCAGCGCCGTCTTCCTCGCGCTCGGATACCGGTTCATTCGCCGCGGCGAGATCCGGCGCCACAAGGCCGCGATGCTCGCCGCGTTCGCGACATCGACGCTCTTCCTCGTTTCGTACGTGACGTACCACCTCAACGCGGGGAGCAAACACTTCACTGGAACGGGGTGGGTGCGGGGCGCCTACTTTGTCCTACTCGCGTCGCACGTCGTGCTCGCCGCCGCGCTCTTGCCTCTTTCGACAACGACGCTCGTCCTCGCGTTGCGCGGCTCGTTCTCCAAGCACCGCCGTCTCGCGCGATGGACGTTTCCGATCTGGATGTACGTCTCCGTCACCGGCGTCATCGTCTACATCCTGTTATACCGCATCGCATAGGAGCCCGCGGCCGAGCGGTGTTCTCGTGACAATGCCGCCTCGCGGATCTTCATCCGGGGTTACGGCGTTTCGGCCCCCGCGGCCCCCGTAGCGCCCGCGCCTCCCGCGGCCCGCGCCCGCGTCGTTCCGGGGCGCGTCTCCCGGCGGACCACTTCGAGCAGCGCGAGGAACAGCGCGATCACCAGCGGCCCGGCGAACAGACCGACGAGGCCGAACGCCGAGAGCCCGCCGAAAATCCCGAACGAGATCAAGAGCAAGTGCATCCGCGTTCGTCTGCCGATGAAGATCGGCCGAAGCACGTTATCGACGAGGCTGACGACCCCACCGCCCCAGATCAGCAGGAAAATCCCCGCGCCGGTGTGTTCCCTGAGGATGAGATAGATCCCCGCCGGCAGCCAGACGAGCATCGTCCCGCCGACGGGAAGGAGCGCGCAGAAGAACATCGCCGCGCCCAGCGTGAACGGAGCCGGCAGGCCGGCGATCGCGCAGCCGATTCCGCCGAGCATCCCCTGAATCACGGCGGTGACGAGGACGCCGTAGAAGACCCCGCGGACGACGGAGCCGAACTCCGAGAGGACCTTTTCCTTGTCGTCGTCAGCCAGCGGGAGAGAGCGGCGCACTTCGCCGAGGATTCGCGACGATTCCTTCAGCAGAAACGCCATCGTCACGAGCATCACGCTGACCGTCAGGAGCGCGCTCGCGGCGTTTCCGAGGAGCGCGCCCGAGCCGGCAGCGATCGTCTCGCCGAGATTGTTCAGCCCGTTGAGGAGCCCGGCCTTGAAGTCGATCTGCGAGACGTCGACGTACTGCCCGGCGAACGCCCGCAATTCGTCGAGGAAATCGAACAGAGGGCGAAGCGGGTCGGCTGCGCCGGCCGCGGCGCGCTCGGCGAGAAACTGGTACGCGACCCCGATTGACCGCGCGACTTTCACGGCGGCAAGGAAGATCGGCAGCACGATCATGAACGCGACGAGCAGAGAGACGAGGATCGCCGCGGGCCATTCTCGCCCACCGAGGATTCGCAGGAGCCGGTCGTACAGCGGCTGGAACGCGATGACGAGGACGACGGCCCAGATGATCCCGCCGAGAAGCGGCCGCAGGACGAGGTAGACGAGCCAGAGCGAAACGACGAAGAGACCGATGAGGAGAAGCCGCTGAGTCTGGGTCACGCGGCGAGTGTAGTCCCGCGCGCGCGGGGCGGCAAGCTTTGGTGGGGTCGCGCGTGCGCCGCCCCGCGGGCGCGACGCGCCGCAGCGCTCTACACGGGCTGCAGCGTCTCGGTCCTCAACGAGTTGAGGTACGCGTTCGGGTCGTGGTGGAGCCCGCCCGCGGGGAGCGCATCCCAAAACGCCCCGAGGTCATGACGCACTCGCTCCTCGTAGAAGCTCGGGAGCGTTTGCGATTCGCCGTCGAAGAAGCGGCGGAGCGCGGTGTCGGAATCGAGCAGCTTGCGGATCATCGTGTGGTACCGGATTCGCCCGAACCCCTCGGAAGAAATCGCGCGCACGACGTTCATCCCTCGCGGGAGCGCGCCGCGGTTGGCTGCGAACCGCCGCGCGATCCGCGGCCATAGGAACGAGTAGCGCGACAGGTCAACGACATGGTCGTAGAACGCGGGCCACGAGTAGTTCTTCGGGCGCACGTTCATCGCGTGGTTGTTGTTTAGGAAGTGGAACGGGAACGGCAGGACGCGACCCTCGCGCTGAAACTCGAGGTTGAGCGGCGCCGATTGTCCGAACGCGGACAGGAGCGAGTACGCGGGGAACGCGCCCGGCGACATGTCGAGAAACCGCTTCGTCAGCTCGAACGGCTCGGGGCCCTCGTCGGTATCGAGGCCCATCACGAAGTTCGTCTGCACGTACGGGATGTATCGCAGGATCGTGTTCACGTGGTCGCTGACCTGCTTGACCTTCTCCATCCCTTGCGTGCGGCCGGTCTTCGATTTGTCGCCGTGCGCGAACCACGATTCGATGCCGGGGAGGATCGCCTTGAACCCGTTCTTCTTGAGGCGTACGAGATGCGGTTCCGACAGGAGCGAGAGGCTGCTTTCCGCCATGAAGTCGATTCGGTTCGGCGGCACCGCGTCTTCGATCGCCCCCATGTAGTCGTCGAACCGGACGCCGAAGTTCGGATCGTGCCAGCCGACGATCGGGCGGCGGAGCTTCGTCAGCAGGAACCGGAGATCCTCGCTGATTTGATCGAACCCGAGCGGCTGGTAATCGACTTCCGAGTCGATGCAGAAGCTGCACGTGTACGGACAGCCGAGGCTTCCGATCATCGGGACGACTTTGAACGTCGGTGCTTTCGCGATCGTCGGCTCGATGAACTTCCAGCGCGCCTTCACGCCCGGAAGCGTCGTCGGCTGGCGCTTCGCGCTGATCTGGACGCCGAGCGGGCGGTGCTGCGCGCAATCCGTGAGGACTTCATCGATGACCGCGCGGTCCGTGAACCCGAGGACGTAGTCGAAGTAACGCGCGGCGTCCTGTGGATAGCATCGCGCGTGCGGTCCGCCAAGGACCGTCACGACGCCGCGCTGGCGGAACATATTGCTGATCGCGTACGAGACCTGCGCCGCCTGCGTGAACGCCCCGATGAACAAGACGTCGGTGTCGCCTAGCAACTCGGCGTTGAGGTCCTCGAACCCGGTGTAGCAAATGAACCGGACGTCGTGGCCCGCCTCCTCGCACCACACGCCGAGCACTTGGGGCATGATGCTAGCGAGGTTTGGGTTCATCACGCGAGCGTAGAGGGCTTTCGTCGGCCCCTTCGTGACGAGATCGAGGATGGTGACGCGGAGCTTGCGCATGAGCGCTCCCTATCGAGCGTGAGGGGATGCCGTCCGCCGACCCTACGCCCGGCCGAGCCGGAAGGGTTAGTGGTTTGTTTTTCTCGGCGCCGGCGTACGGCGCGGCGGCGCCGAAGCGCGGGGCGGCCCGAGCGACACGCGGCGCACGCGGTGGCCGTACGCTTCGGCGATCGTCAGCGCTCCGCTCGCGTCGAACGCGAGGCCCGACGGATGGCGCAGGCTCGCGGCGCGCGCATCGCCCCCGTCGCCGCGCGACGCGGCCGTTCCGTCGCCCGCGACCGTCTCGATCACGCCGTCCGCGCGCACGCGCCGCACGCGGTGATTCCCCGAGTCGGCGATGTACAGCGCGCCGTCCGGCCCAACGCGCGCGTCTTCCGGAACGTTCAGACGCGCGGCGGTCGCCGGCCCGCCGTCGCCCGCGAAGCCGGCCTCGCCCGTGCCCGCGATCGTCTCGATCGTTCCGTCCGGGCCGACGCGCCGGATCCGGTTGTTCCCCATGTCCGCGATCAGGATCGATCCGTCGCGCGGATCGATCGACACGCGGAACGGAGCCGAGAGACGAGCCGCCGTTGCGCGGCCGCCGTCTCCGAGGTCGCCTCGCTCGCCCGTTCCCGCGATCGTCTCGATGATTCCGTCCGGGCTGATGCAGCGGATGCGGTGATTGCCCGTGTCGGCGATGAGGATTCCTCCATCGGGCGCGATCGCGACTCCGAGCGGCGCGCTCAACAGCGCCGCGGCCGCCGGGCCGCCGTCGCCTCCGAGTCCGTCGCTGTCGCCGCCGGCGATAACGGCCGCCGCGCCATCGGGAGAGATGCGATAGATCCGCGGGTCGAGGTTGCCGGCAATGATGATGGAACCATCCGGCGCGATGGCGATTCCGTACGGGTGGTGCGGGGCGGGCGCGACCGCCGCGCCGCTCCCCGCGTCGCGCGCGTCTCCGTGCGGGTGCTCAGCTCCGTGCGGGTGCTCGTGTCCGACCGCGCTGCCGAGGATCGTCGTCACGAGTCCATCGAGGCCGACGCGGAGCACGCGATGGTCGCCCGTATCGACGACGAGGAGTCGTCCGCTCGAGTCGTACGCGACGGCGACGGGATACGAGAGACGAGTCTGCGCCGCCCGTGCGCCATCTCCGCTCGACCCGGACGAATCGCCTCCGCAGATCGTCGCGATCGCGCCGACTGACGCCGCCGCTTGGAGCGCACCGGCTGTTGCGTCGTCGGCCACCGGCGCGCGGCGTGACGCGGGAGCACCCGCGGCGCACCCCATCGCGCCCGCGGCGACGGCGAGCCCGAGCAGCCCGCACCCCACGACTCGCGACGCGTTCGAGATCATCCTGGCGGCGATTTCAACAGCCGCGGCGCGGCCTGTCTACACGGAACCGATCCGCGATGAGGAATCGTGCGGACCCCCCTCGATTTGCGAACGGAGTTTCCCTAGAATCAGCGCTCTCTGATGGATTCATCCCCGACATCGCAATCGAAGGCGACCGCAGCCGACCTGTCCGGCTTGCGGATCGATCGGAGCGACCGCCCCTCGCGCGAGGGCGGCGGCGGCGCGCGCCGGGTCGCGCTCGCCGTCCTCGGGCTCGCCGCGATCGTCGCCGCCGCATGGCTCGTCCTGTCGCGCGCCGGGCTCTTCGCGCCCGAGGTCGTCGTCGCGAAGGCCGCGCTCCGCACCGGCGGCGGTCCGTCGGCCGTCCTGACGGCGAACGGCTACGTTGTCGCGCAGCGGAAGGCGGCCGTCGCGTCGAAGGCCACAGGCCGCCTCGCCGAGCTGTTCGTCGAGGCGGGGAGCGTCGTGAAGGCGGGCGACATCCTCGGACGCCTCGAGCACGCCGACTATGACGCCGACGTCGCGAAGGCGCGCGCCCAGCACGAGGCGGGCCTCGCGCGCCTCGTGTACGCGCGCCGAGACAGCGTGTTTCTGCAATCCGAGTTCGATCGGCAGGCGGGGCTTCTCGTGGGCGGCCTGACGGACCAATCGACCTACGACGCGGCGAAAAACAATCGCGATCTCGTCGAGATCGGGATCAGGGAGGGCGAGGCGAACGCGCGCTCGCTCAGGGGCGCGCTCGACCTCGCCCTCGCGAACCAGGAGTACACGAACATCCGCGCGCCGTTCGACGCGACCGTGCTGCGGAAGAACGCCGAGATCGGCGAGATCGTCGCGCCGATCTCCATCGGCGGATCGTCGTCGCGCGGCGCGATCGTCGACCTCGCCGACATGTCGTCGCTCGAAGTCGAGGTCGATGTGAACGAGGCGTACATTGCGCGGATCGAGATCGGCCAGACCGCGACAATCCGGCTCGACGCGTACGCCGATCGACCGTACGCCGGCCGCGTGCGGCAGATCGTCCCGACGGCGGACCGGCAAAAGGCGACCGTCGTCGTGAAGGTCGCGTTCGACGCGCTCGACCGGTACGTCCTTCCCGAGATGGGAGCGAAAGTGACGTTCCAGGCGGCGCCCGGCGCGGAAGGCGGCAGCGGCGCCGGCGGCGGGTCCGGCGGCGCCGGCGGCGCGGTCGCCGCGCCGACGATGCGCGTGTTCATTCCGAAGGCCGCGATCACCGAGCGCGACGGCCGCGTCGCAGCGCTCGTCGTCGAGAAGGGCCGCGTGCGCGCCGTCCCGCTCGAAACCGGCGAGACATCCGACGGCCAAGTCGAAGTCCGCTCCGGCCTTCACGGCGGCGAGCTGCTCGTCATTTCGCCTTCACCCGATCTTAAAGACGGCGCCCGAGTTCGAACGAAGCCGGGCGCTTAGCCTCGCGAAGAAACAGGAGGATTCATGGCGAATCAAATCGTCGAGATCACGAACCTCTCGAAGCACTACATGAGGGACGGGTTCGACATCCCGGTCCTCGACGGAATCGATCTTTCCATCGCCGAGGGCGACTTCTACGCGCTGATGGGCCCGTCGGGCTCGGGGAAGACGACGCTTCTCAATTTGATCGGCGGGATCGATCGGCCGACGGGCGGGAGCCTGAAGGTGGCCGGCGAAGAGATCGCGCGCCTGTCGAACAAGGACCTCGCGCGCTGGCGCTCGCGCCACATCGGGTTCATCTTCCAGCTCTACAATTTGATCCCGGTGCTGACGGCGTACCAGAACGTCGAACTTCCGCTCTTGTTGACGAAGCTCTCCGGGGCGGACAGGAAGAAGCGCGTGGCACTCGCGCTCGACATCGTCGGGCTGTCCGACCGCGCGCAACATTACCCGCGCCAACTTTCGGGCGGGCAGGAGCAGCGCGTCGCGATCGCGCGCGCGATCGTCTCCGACCCGACGCTGTTGTTGGCGGACGAGCCGACCGGAGACCTCGACGCCGCGTCGGCAAACGAGATCCTCATTCTCCTGAAGCGGCTCAACGCCGAGCACAAGAAGACGATCATCATGGTGACGCACGATCCGCATGCCGCCGAGGCGGCGCGAGCGAGCGTTCACCTCGACAAGGGCGTCCTGAGGAAATAGGAGCCGCCGATGCGCTATTTCAGTCTGATCGCGAGGGGCCTCGCCCGGAACAAGATCCGAACGCTCCTCACCACGCTCGCCATTACGGTCGCGCTGTTTCTGTTCTCGACGCTCCAGACGGTCCTGACGTCGTTCGACCGTTCGGTCGAGGTGCTGGGCGAGTCGCGGCTCGTGACGCGCCACGCCAAGTCGCTGATCTTTCCGCTGCCGATCTCGTACCTCGACCGGATCGCGAGCGTTCCCGGCGTGGCTGGCGTGAGCTGGGGCAACTGGTTCGGCGGCACGTATCAGGATCGGCCGCAGACGTTCTTCGCGAAGTTCGCCGTCGATCCGGAAACGTACCTCGACGCGTACCCCGAGTTGATCCTTCCGCCCGACCAGAAGAAAGCGTTCCTCGAGGAGCGGACCGCGTGCGTCATCGGGCAGAAGCTCGCGGACGAGTTCGGCTGGAAGGTCGGCGACGACATGACGATCCTCGGGTCGATCTATCCCGGCGAGTGGAGCTTCACGGTGCGCGGCATCTACACGACCGATGCGCGCGGAATCGACGTCCGTTCGATGTTCTTCCATTGGAAGTACCTCGACGAAGGGTCGGTGTACGGCCGCGGCAACGCCGGGTTCTACATCATCACGCTGGCGGACCCGAACGACGCGGCGCGCGTGGCCACCGCGATCGACGCGCTGTTCGATAACTCCTCGGCGCAGACGCGCACCGAGACCGAGAAGGCGTTCCAGCAGGGGTTCATCCTGATGATGGGGAACATCAAGGCGCTCGTTTACGTGATCGGAATCGCAGTCGTGTTCGCGATGGTGTTCGTCGCGGCGAACACGATGATCATGGCCGGGCGCGAGAGGACGCGCGAGATCGCCGTCCTCAAGACGCTCGGGTATGACGACGCGCTCTGCATGCGGCTCCTGCTGGCCGAGTCGCTGATCGTCGCGCTCGTCGGCGGCGTGCTCGGGACTCTCGCAGCGCGGATCCTCTACCAAGCAACGGGTTTCACGATGGGCGGTTACTTCCCGGACTTCACGGTCGAGTGGTCTACGGTCGCGATCGGAATGAGCGTCGCGCTCGGGATCGGCCTGATCTCCGGGTTCGTTCCCGCGCGGCGCGCGCACCGGCTCCGGATCGTCGATGCGCTCCGGGACGTGGGATAGGAGGACGACACGATGGCGCTCCCGCTGATCTACAACGTCAGGAACCTCGCCGCGCGCCGCGCCGGAACCGCAATGACCGCGATCGGCATCGGCCTCGTCATCTTCGTGTTCATCTGGTTTCTCGCCCTCGCGAACGGATTCCAAAAGACGCTCGTCTCGACCGGGCGTGCGGACAACTTGATCGTCCTGAGAAAAGGCGCGACGAGCGAGGTCGAGTCGCACCTCACGCGGGATTGGGTCGCGATCCTCAAGGCGCATCCGGACGTCGCGACCGGCGAAGGCGAGCGGCCGCTCGCGAGCGCCGACCTCGTCGTGATCGCGAACCTCCCGCGGAAGGACGGGGTCGCGGCGAACGTCTCGATTCGCGGCGTCTCGCCCGACGCGTTCGCGCTGCGGCCGTACGTGAAGGTGACCGAGGGGCGGCTTCCGCAACCCGGCCTGTCGGAGGTCGTCGTCGGTCGGGCGATCGCGCGCCGCTTCGGGAACCTCACCGTAGGGAGCAACGTGACGATCGACGAGACCGAGTGGTCGATCGTCGGGATCTTCGACTCGGGCGGGTCGGCGTTCGAGTCGGAGATCTGGGGCGACGCAGAGGTGCTCCTGCCGGCGTTCGACCGCGACGGGTTCGTGTCGGTGACGTTCCGGCTGCGCGATCCGTCGCGCGCGAACGCCGTGATCGAAGAATTGGGGAAGGAAGCGCGGATGCAAGTGCAGGTGAGCACCGAGCGCGACTACTACAACGCGCAGTCGGGGATGCTCGGCGCCGCGCTCTCGACGCTCGGCACGTTCGTCGCGGTCATCATGGCGGTCGGCGCCGTCTTCGGCGCGCTCAACACGATGTACGCAGCGGTCGACCAGCGCACGCGCGAGATCGCGACGCTTCTCGCGATCGGGTTCTCGCCGTCTTCGATCTACGTTTCGTTCGTGCTCGAATCCGTCTTGATCGGCCTGATCGGCGGCGTGATCGGCGTGCTGCTCGCTCTCCCGTTCAATGGCGTCTCGACCGGCACGACGAACTGGACGAGCTTCAGCGAGGTCGCGTTCAACTTCAGGATCTCGCCCGAGATCGTCGTGACGGGGTTGGTCTTCGCCACGCTCCTCGGCGTCGTCGGCGGGCTCCTCCCGGCGCGGCGCGCGGCGCGCAAGACGATCGCCACCGCGCTCCGGGCCGCGGGCTAGGCCGGCGCGCCGGCGCTGATCATCGTGGCGCGCCCCGCCATCAGATCCGCAGGCGCCAATGCCGGCGCGAACGTCAGCGCCTCCGCCGGCGCTCTCGTCTTCGCAGATCGCGTGCGCGCCGCGCGCCTGGCGAACGGGCTCTCTCTTCTCGTCGAGCCCGACCCATCGATCCCGAACGTCGCGCTGTACATCTTTTACCGCGTCGGCTCGCGGAACGAACGGCCCGGACTCACGGGCCTCTCGCATTTTTTCGAGCACATGATGTTCAACGGGACGCGGCGCAAAGGGCCGAAGGTGCTCGACCGCGTGATGGAGACGGCGGGCGGGCGGAACAACGCGTACACGAGCCAGAACCTGACCGTGTACCAGGATTGGTTTCCGAGCGAGGCGCTCGAGACGGTCATCGACCTCGAGGCCGACCGGATGGCGGACCTCGCGCTCGATCCGGTGGTCGTCGAGTCGGAGCGCGCGGTCGTCGCGGCGGAGCGGCGCGCAATGACGGAGAGCGACAACCACGCGCTCATGGAGGAGCGCCTCTGGGCGACGGCGTTCACCGCGCACTCGTACCGCTGGCCCGTGATCGGCTGGAGCGAAGACATCGCCGCGTGGCGGATCGAGGATCTCGCGGCGTTCTACAAGACGTACTACGCGCCGGGGAACGCGCTCGTCGTCGCGGTCGGCGATGTCGACGCGGAGCGATTCTTCGCGCTCGCGGAGAGGACGTTCGGGCTCGTGCGGCCCGGGGCGCCGCCGCCGGTCGTCGCCGCGGTCGAGCCGCCGCAGCGCGGCGAGCGCCGCGCGGAGCTTGCGCGGCCCGCGCAGCTTGCCGCGTTCATCGCGGCGTGGCACGTCCCGGCCGCGCGCCACGCGGACGGCTACGCGCTCCGCGTCCTCGAGACGCTCCTGTTGGCGGGTCAGTCGTCGCGGCTCTACGGCCGGCTCGTCGACCACGAGCGCGCCGCGCTCGCGGTGAGCGGCGGGTTCGACGCCGCGTTCGATCCGACGCTCTTCTTCGTGATGTGCGAGATGTCGGAAGGGGTGGCGGCGGCGCGCGGCGAGTCGCTCGTCGTCGAGGAGATCGCGCGGCTTGCGGCCGACGGGCCGTCGGAGGCGGAGCTGGCGAAGGCGAAGCGGATTCGGCTCGCCGACGCGTACCGCGGGCTCAAGACGATCTCGGGCCGCGCGCACGACCTCGGCCTCTCCGAGATCTACTTCGGCGATTGGCGCGAAGGGTTTCGTGTCGAGGAAGCGTACGGGCGCGTGACGGCGGACGACGTGCGGCGAGTGGCGCGCGCGTATTTCACACCGGAGAACCGTAGCGTCGTGACGCTCGTGCCGACGGCGACACCCGTCGCATGAATCAGCCGATCTCGCCGCCGGCGCGCGCGCTCGTCCTCCCGCCGTGGGAGCGCGTGCGGATGGACAACGGGATGACGGTCTTGCTCGTCCCGCGGCGCGGGCTTCCGCTCGTGACGTTCGAGGTCGTCTTACGCGCTGGCGCCGCGGGCGATCCGCCCGGGAAGGAAGGCCTGACCTCGACGACGTTCGCGTTGTTGCGGAAGGGGACCCGCCGACGAAGCGGCGAGGCGTTCTCCGCGGCGGTCGACTCCGCGGGCGCGCTGTACGGCGCGTCGGTCGATCAGGATCACGCGTTCGTCACCGCCGAGTTCCTCAGCCGCGACGCGGAGGAGGGCCTCGGCCTCGTCGCCGAGGCGCTCACGACGCCGACGTTTCCCGCGGAGGAAGTCGAGAAGCGCACGCGCCTGGCGATCGACGCGATCCGCGACGACAAGGACTATCCGCCCGCGGTCATCTCGCGCTACTACGATGCCGCGCTGTTCGACGGGCACCCGTACGGTCGGCCCGTTGGCGGCGACGAAGCGAGCCTCGCGCGAATCACGCGCGCGGACGTCGCGTCGCTCCACGCGTCGGCGGTGCGGCCCGATTCGATGATCGTCGCGGTGGCGGGGGATTTCGAGCGAGACACGATGCTCGCGATGTTGGAGCGGGCGTTCGGAGCGACCGGCGCTCCCTCCGCGCGTCCCGCGTCTCCCGCGGCCCACACGATCCCCGCCGCCGCGCCCGTTCTCGGCACGCGCGTCGTCCTCGTCGATAAACCCGACGAGGAGACCGGCTACTTCCGGTTTGGAAACGTCGGCATCGCGTTCGACGATCCTGATTGGGCCCTCGCGAACCTCGCGCGCACAGTGCTCGGCGGCTCGTTTACGTCGTGGCTCAACATGGCGCTTCGCGTCGACGAGGGGCTCACGTACGGCGTGCAGGCCGACCTCTCGCGCCGCCGCCGCCGCGGCCCGTTCTCGATCTCGTCGTTCTCCCGCGTTGACTTAGTTGAGCGCGCCATCGCGATCTGCCGCGCGCAGCTCGAGCGCCTCCACGCTGACGGCATCGACGAGCCCACGCTCGCCGTCGCGAAGAGCTACATCAAGGGCCAGTTCCCGCTCGCGATCGAGACGGCGGACCAAGTCGCCGAAGCCTACGCGCGCTTCGAGGCGTACGGCGTCCCGCAGGAGTGGATCGCCGAGTACCTCGACCGGATCGCGCGTGCCACCGCGGAAGAGGTGAGCACTGCCGCGCGACGCATCTTCCCGCGCGACGATCTGGTGTTCGCGATGATCGGGCCGGCGGAGAAGCTTGGGTTGGTGGCGGAGAAGTTGGGGTCGGTGCAGGTGAAGGGGATCGGGGACGTGGGGTTCTAAGAAGGACGCGCCACCGTCACGCGCCACTCACGGCCCATACTTCATCAGCAGATAATCCACCAGTTGCAGCTGATGCAATCGCTCGTTGAAGGGGTCGCCGCTGACGGCTGGCGGTTCGCCGCCGGCGATCCCGGAGGCGGGCGTCTGAATCAACGCTCGGGCCTCGTTGAGCTTTGCGACCAGCGCGCGCCGGTCATCCTCGCTCCACCGCAGCTGCACCTTTGTGATCAAGACTTCGGCTTCCGCGAACGCGAGGGCGAACGCGAAATCCACGGAATCGGTTCCGGTGATGGAAACGGCCGGGGCCGCGCGGAGAACTGCGATCGCCGTGTCGAAGTCGTGCATCCCGCACTGCGCCCGCGAGAGCGCCACGTACGCCGGCACGCAGTCGGCCTCGATCGTGATCGCGAAGTTCAGAGGCGCGATCGCTGAGTAGAAATCCGTCCGGTCCGAGAGGGCGTCTCCGTAGTCTGTGAGCGCAGCCGCCGTCCCGCTCAGCGCGCGCTCCGGCTCTGTTGCCGCGAGTTGTGCGAGTTGCGCGAAGCTGTTCGCGAGAATGCCCGAGGACTCGCAGAGCAGCGCGAACCGTTTCGCCTCGGCCGCCGCCGAAAACTTGCCGGCGAGAGCGGCGAGGTAGTCGGGGCTCAGCGCCTTCCACGCCGCGCGCGATTTGAACACGGCAAGAGCTGGCAAGGGCCGGGCCGATTCTCCGGGGCTTGGGTTCGCGCCCACGAGTGTTGTGAGCATGATCAGAAGAATGACTCTCGATGTTTTCACGGCATTCTCCGATGTGTGTCCAGCGATTTCACGCAGTCTCGTCGCCCTGCTTCGCAAAACCTGGAAACCTCGCCACCGCAACTCCTCCGACCATCGCGAGGATCACGCCTCCGACGACGAACGGCGCCGCGGGCCCCGCGCCGCCGTACAGCGCCTCGCCCGCGATCGGCCCCGCGATCCGCGCGAGCGACGAGAACGACTGCGCGATGCCGAGGACGCCCCCCTGCTCGTCTGCGGCGGCGAGCCGTGACGCGAGCGCGCTGACGGACGGCGAGAGAAGCCCGATCCCGCCGGCGAGGAGCGCGAGGCCGCAGAATAGCGGCGCGGCGGGCGCGACGTGCGGGATCACGACGAGCCCAGCCGCCGCGACAAACCCGCCGATCGCGGCGAGCCGACGCTCCGAGAATCGTCCGGCGAGCGGACCGACGAACGCTCCCTGCACGGCCGCCGCGATCAGCCCGGCGTACGCGAACAACCACGACGCGCGCGCGGGAGTGAATCCGTGTTGCGCGTGGAGGAACTGCGAAAACGTAGCCTCGAAGTTCGAGAACGCGAACGTCCATAGGAAGAGCGCGGCGAGCACGATGCCGAGGCGCGGGCGCGCGAGAGCGTGCGCGAGGGCAGCTAGCGAGCGGTGGCGATGCGCGGGGGAGTGCGCGGGCTGGCGCGCAGGCGACCGCGCGGGCGACTGCGCCGGCGACTGCTCCCGCGATTGTGACGCGGCCCGCGCCGCCACCGGCCGCGTCTCCGGCAGCCGCACGATCGCGAGCGTCATCGCGATGAGCGACAACAGTGCCGCGAACAGGCTGGGCAATGACTCGTGCTGCGTCGCCAAGATCCCGCCGAGGAACGGCCCGAGCACGAACCCGAGCCCGAACGCCATCCCGATTAGCCCCATCCCCTTCGCGCGATCCCCGGGGGCCGTCGTGTCGGCGATCACGGCCTGCGCCGTCGAGATGTTCCCGCCCGAGAAGCCGTCGATGATGCGCGCGACAAACAAAAGCGGAAGCGATTGCGCGGCGGCGAGGATCGCGTACCCGATCGCGGATCCTGCGAGCGACGCGATCAACACGGGCCGCCGGCCGATTCGATCGGACAGCCGCCCGAGAATCGGCGCGGCGACGAACTGACAGATCGAGAACGACGAAAGCAATAGCCCGAGCATGAGAGGCGAGGGCCCGAACCGCTCGCCGTACAGCGGCAAAAGCGGCATCACCATCCCGAACCCGATGAGGTCGATGAAGACCGTGAGGAAAACGACGAGTCGGGTTCCGCGCATCGAGTGTCGCATCTTAGGTTGAGAGCCTCCGAAGCGTCAATCGCGGCAGGGGAATCACCGACGCGCGGAAGAAATCGCTCAAGTTTTTCAAGAATTCGTCCGATTTGACCAGGGAGGGGGAGATCGATCCGATGCGAGTGATGATCCAGAATCGGCCGCGCAACCTCCCGTGGACCGGCGGCGACCAGATCCAGGAGGATGCGACGGCGCGGTGGCTCGAATCGCTCGGCGTCCGCGTCGGCCGGAGCACGGAACCGGAGCCGAATCTCGTGGGATACGACCTCGTCCACCTCTTCAACCTGATCGGCGACTGGACGGTGCGGCAGTTTCGAAATGCGCGACGGCGCGGCGTGCCGGTCGTCGTCTCGACGATCTACAACCCGCGGCAGTACGCGCTCGCGTCGTACGCCGAGCAGCTCGAAGTCGTGCGCGGCGCGCGAATGCTTCTGCCGAACTCGCGGTCAGAGCGGGAGAAGATCGAGGCCGACTTCGGGAGAGCGGCGGCGTGCGCGATCGTCCCGAACGGAATCGAGCCGGCGTTGCTTGTCGAGCCGAGCGCGGCGCCTTGGAAGCGACGCGACATCGCTCTCTTCGTCGGGCGGATCGACGAGAGGAAGCGCGCGCTCGAGCTGGTCCGCGCGTGGCGAGACCCGCGGCTCGGCGGCCGCATCCCGCTCGTCCTCTGCGGCCATCCGTTTCTCCGTCCGTATTTCGAGGAGGTGCGCGCGGAGGCGGAGCATGTGAACGCGGCGACGCGGGCGCGCTGCGAGGCGTCGCCCCCCGCGGGCGCAGCCGGTGCCGCCGCCGGGGCCGCGGCGATCCATTTCGCCGGCGAAGTCCCGCCGGAGCAGCTCGCGTCGTACTACGCGCGGGCTCGCGTGTTCGTCCTTCCGAGCCGGCTCGAAACTCCGGGACTCGCGAACCTCGAGGCGGCGGCGTGCGGCTGCGCGCTCGTCGCGGGCGAATGCCGCGACGTCTCCGACTACTTCGGCGATCTCGTCCGCTACTGCGACGGCGCGCGCCCCGACGACATCGCCGCGAAGGTGCTCGAGGCGTGGGAGTCGCCGCCCGACCCGAAGCTCGCGGCGCTCGTCCGCGAGCGGTACACGTGGGAGGCCGCCGCGCGCGCGACGCGCGACGCGTACCGCGCGGCGTTCGAGATGCCGGCGCCGAACCCCGCGGCTTTGTCCGCCGCGTCCACTCTGGCTGCCGCATCGTAGCGTCGCCGCCAACACTCCTCCGTCTCTCCTCCGACTCTCCTCGCTGAAAAAGCCGTTGTCCTCGCCCGAAGGATGTGAATGATGGGGGCGATGGGAACGACCCGGCGCGACCTGCCCCAACTGATCGTTCCGGTTGCGATCCTGCTCGCGGCCCGCGCCCTCGGGGGGAGCGGTCCGCCGGCGCTGCGCCTCGGCCTCGCGTGGGTCGCGCTGCTCGTCGCGCCCGCGCTGATCCTCGCGGCGCCTGCCCGGCGCGCCCGCGGCGCCTTCGACGCCATCGCCGTCGGCGCGGCCGAGAGCATCGCGCTCTTCGCGGCGCTCTCGTTCGTCGTGCACGCGGCCGGCGGCGAGCTGACGATTCTCCTCGCGATCCATCCGTTCGTCGTGGTGGGCGCGGGTATCGCGCTCGTTGCGTGGGCGTCGCGCCGCGGGGCCGTCGGTGAGCGCGCGGGCGGACCGCACGGGGCCACGCCGCAGCGCGCCGAGTCGCAGCGTGCCGAGCCGCGGCGCGCCGAACCGCTCCGCTCCGGGCCGAACCCCGCCGCACCGAACCGCGCAACGCGCCAGGCAGTCTTGCTCGGCCTCCTGCTCCTCCTCGTCGCGATCGTGCGCGCGCGGCCGGTCGATTTTCGGATGGACGTCTACGATCACGTCGGCGCGGCGGCGCGGATGTCCGAGCGCGACCGGATCTTCTCGCGCGAGATGGGAAACGGCGACGAGGGACCGCATCACGACCCGAGGAAGGGAACGTGGAGCGCGCTCCTCGCGAGCGTGCTCCGCCTTTCGGGCGCGGAGCCGATGGCGATGTGGAACTCGGCGACCGTGCTCGCGACGCTCGTCGGGGCGCTCGCGCTCGCGCGGTTGTCGCGTGAGGTCCTCGGCGGCGCGTGGCCCGTCGGCTGGCTCATTCTGCTGCTCGCGCAAGAGGGTGGTCCGCACCGAGGCTGGTTCGCGCCGTCGGCCTACCCCGGCGCGCTCGGGATTCTCCTTTACGCGGTGTTCCTCGCCGAGTGTCTGGCGGCCGCGCGCGGGCGGCGCGCCGTCCCGACACTCCTCGCGGTCGCGCTCCCGCTGATCCACTTGATGGCGGGGCTCCTCGCGCTGATCGCGGGGAGCGCGCTCGTCGTTGTGGCGTGGGTGAGCGCGCGAGACGCGGGGCCCGACGGCGCGCACGACGGCGCGCGCGACGACGTTCGCGCGCGATTCGCCTCGCCACGCGCCTTCACGATGCAACTCGCGGCGACGCTCGCTGTCGTCGCCGCCCTCGGTTTCTGGCGCGTCCACTCGGCCGGACCGCTCACCAATCCGATGCAGACCGAGCTTCAGGGCGTCCTGTCGCTGCCGGGCGGCCTCATCGTTCCGGAGCCGCGCACGTTCTACGAGCGGCTCGGCGCGGAGGGGCTGATCGGTCTCCTCGCTTGCCCGTTCCTGATCACGCTCGCACGCCGCGACATCGGGATCCGGTGGCTGTTGATCCTCGCCGCGTTGCTGGTCGCGATGGCGTCGCCCATCCTCGCGCCGCTTCTCGTGCCGAGGCTCGGGTATTTGATGCGCCGGCTCCCCGCGCTCGTCCCGCTTCCGCTTCTCGCCGCGGCGCTCGTCGTCGAGCTGGCGCGCGCGGCGCGCGCGGCGACCGGAGCGCGCCGGATCGCTCGCGCGGCCGCGGCGCTCGCGCTCCTCGTCGTGCCGGCGGCCCGCGCGGGCGAGGCGGCGGCGATCGCGGCGCGGGCGCGCGGCGCGATGTCCGGCGCGACCTCCGGCGCCGCGGCAACCGAAGCCGCATGGTCGCCGAGCCTGACCGCGATCGTCAGCGCGCTCCCGCCGCATGCGCGCGTCGCAGCCGATCCGATCACCAGCTACGCGCTCTACGCGCGGTGCCTCGCGCGCCCGCTCGTCCTCGCCGACCAGCACGCGCCGCCGAACGACGCGGCCGCGCCCGAGTGGCTCCGCGATCTCGCGCGGATCCTATCGCCCTGGACGGCGCCCGCCGAGCGCGACGAGATCCTCGATCGACGCAGCGTGACGCACATCCTCATCAACGATGGTTTCGCCGCGCCGGTTGCGACGTTCGGATTGCCGGTGTCGCCGGAGAACCTCGCTCTCTTGCGCGGGGCGCTCGACGCCGACAGTGCGCGGTTCGCGGAAGTCGCGACGTCGGGGCCGCTCCGGCTCTACGCCGTGCGGCCGGCCGACACGACGCTCGGCGGCGCTCCAGACGACGCCGCTGGCGCGACGCCGAACACCGCCGCGAACGCCTCAGCGAACGCCTCAGCGAACGCCGCCGTCCCGGTTCCGCCGAACCCGTACCTCTCGGCGGGAGCGCGCCCCGAGCCCGCCATCGTGACTGGCTGTGGCATCGCGGTCGCGGGCGCTCGCGCCGCTCCCGAGCGCGTCACGCCGAACGATGTCGTGTGGGTCGAGTGCACGCTCTTCACGCCGGCCGACTCGTTGGCGATCGGCGATTACTACGCATTCCTCGCGATGACTCGAGTCGGAGAGGCGACCGCTCCGCCGTTCGCGAAGCTCTCCCGCGCACTCCGCCGCGTCGCAGGCCGTCCGCCGGACCGCGCCGTGGTGGAACGCGCGCTCGCCGACGCGCGCTACCCTGTCCTGCTCTGGCGCACGTCCGAAACGATCGCGGACCGCTTCGGGATCCGCGTCCCGCGCGACGCCCCTCCCGGCCGTTACAGCATCACGATGGACATCGTCCGCGTGCCGGTCTTTCAGAATCGCACGCTCGGCGCGCTCCTGACCGACAATGATGAGTACGCCGCGATTCCGGTCGGCACGATCGAAGTCCGAGCGAGCGGCGCCGGCGGCTAGTCAGCGCGGCCGATCGCAAAATGTCGGACAGATCGTGCTCGACATTCGCGCGGCGGACCCAGTGGCGGACACTTCGTGCGCTGGCTGTCGCCTCGTCGATGCCGAGATCACACTCAGCGTCACGACCAATCCGACATCTGCCGATCCGCTGATTTTCCTGGTGAACTCACCCCAAGTCTTCATCGTGCGGCCGGACGTCGCCGACTCGATGAAATGGGTTCTATTCCGGCAGTACGATCGGCAGCGAGCGGCGGCTCGACGCGCTTCAGCAATGGTTATCGGTCAGAATGCGGGCGGGATCGGAACGGAGAACTCGTCGTGGGGCTCTGTCAAAGGTCTGTACCAGTGAAGCGCCGTTGTTGCACCGCGTTCGCCTTGACGACGCTCCTCGCGCCCCCCCTCCTCACCGGATGCGGGGACGACAATAATCCGACCGAGCCCATCGCTCAGACCGAGCCGAAGCGCGGCACGCCGGAGGAGCTGGTTGAAAGCTTTTTCACGCACGCCTATTCGAAGCAAGACACTGCGCGCTATGAAAACATGCTCCACGCGGAGTTCCAGTTCGAGTTTTTGGCGGCAGATGCCGCCTCGATCCGGTTGCGGCCGGACAGCGGCATTGAGCCAGGCCAGAACTACTGGGGTCGAGCCAGCGATCTGAGGAGCACGCTGGCGATGTTCCGATCGCAACTCGTTGGGCAGATCTCACTCGACATTCGTGCAGAGGCTCCCACACCCAGCGCGGAGTGCGACAGTTGCGTCGAGGTCCAGTCGGAGATCACGCTCCGCATCACGACCGACCCGACGTCGATCGATCCCCTGATCTTTGTGGTGATGTCGCCTCAAGTCTTTGTCGCCCGACCGGATTCGGCGGACTCGACGAAGTGGGTTCTCTTCCGGCAGTACGGTCGTGAGGGAGCGGCGGCTCGACGCCACTCCTCGTCGGGGGGCCTTGTGGGAACCATCGCTGGGCCAGGGACGGAGCAGTCGTCTTGGGGCGCGGCCAAGAGTCTGTTCCGATGAAGCGCCCCGCTTCCCTCGCGTTCGCCCTGGCCGCACTCCTCGTGCTCCCACTCCTCGCAGGCTGCGGCGACGAGCCGAAGCCGACCGAGCCAGGCGACGGATTCACGGCGTCTCGCGCGACGCAGCAAGCTCTCCTCGAAGACTGGTTTGCGAAGGCGTACTCGCAGCAGAACGCCGCGCGCTACTCAGAGATGCTCGACGCCGATTTCAATTTCGAGTTCATGCGGGCCGATGCCGACACGCTCCAGCAATCGGGCGTTCTGCCTCCGGGGCAGAATTGGTGGGGGAGATCCTCCGACATTACGAGCACTGGGACGATGTTCGGCTCACAGAATGTCGGGCAGATCTTTCTACAGATCGTTGCCTTGAGGGACTCGGTCAGCACGGCTTGCGAAGGCTGCCGCAAGATCGAAGCGGTCATCAACCTCAGCGTCACAACAAGTCCTCAGTCGCCCGATTCGCTGACCCTGTTCGTCGGGTCGAATCAGATCTTCATCGTTCGGCCGGACCCGGCGGACTCGGCGCAGTGGGTCCTGTTCCGCCAAGAGGACGTGGAATGGCCGTGGGCAGGGAGCACCGAGGTCGAAGCAACCGAGCCGGTGACGTGGGGGACGATCAAGAGCCTCTTCGCGCCGCCGGCGCCTTAGGTAGCAAATGAAACGCCCCGCTGCCCGCCGAATCGTCCGTCGCGCGCTTTGTTCCGGTTTAGCGGCGCGCACGACGCTCGCTGCGCTCGTCGCGCTCGCCTCGCTTCCGCTCTTCGCCGGGTGCGGTGACGACAACAAGCCATCCAACACCGGCGACACTTTCATGGGGACGCGCAGTACGCCGACGGAACTCCTCGAGAGCTGGCTCGCGGAATCATATTCGAGGCAAGACTCGGCGCGTTACTTCGAGGGGCTCGACGCGGAGTTCCAATTCAAGTTCTTGGACCCGGACGCGGAATCGCTCCGGGCCGACGGCTTCCTGCCGCCCAGCCGCGATTGGTGGGGCCGGTTGGCAGACCTCGCGAGCAGCGGCGCGATGTTCGGCTCGCAGAACGTCGGCGACGTCGCGCTCGATATCGTCGCCGAGCCCGATGGCCCGAGCGCGGAGTGCGACGGCTGTCGCGAGGTCGAGGCGGACGTCACGCTCTCCGTCCTCATCGATCCGCTCGCGGCGGATCCTCTCGTGTGGATCGTGAATTCGCGCCAGGTGTTCGTCGTGCGCAAGGACCCGAGCGATTCGACCCTGTGGGTCTTGTTCCGGCAGTGCGATCGCGCGAGGTCCGGCGTGAGGCGCGTTGCGCTCGGACCTTCATCTGGGCCAGGCTCGACTGCGAGCACCGAGGATAAGAGCTGGGGTGCGATCAAGGCGGCGTTCGCTCGTCCGCCGGCGGCTTCCGCGTTTCGCGAGACCCCCGAGGAGCTTTTCACGAGCTGGTTCGAGCGCGCCTATGCGACGAAGGATTCGGCGCGCTACGCGGAGATGCTCGCACCTGACTTCCGCTTCACGTTCCTGCCCGATGATGCGGAAAGCCTCGGGACGCAGGGCATCCTGCTCCCCGGAGAAAACTCGTGGGGACGCGCGCTCGATCTCGCGAGTGCAGGCCGGATGTTTGCCTCGACGAACGTCGGCGATATCACGCTCGATTTCAACGTCCTCTCGAATATCCCTGACACTTCGGACACCCGATACCGGATCGTTTCAACGCAGATCGATTTGCGTGTCGTGACCGATCCCGGCGCCATCGACCCGCTTATCTTCCTCGTCAACTCCGGCCAGAATTTCCTCGTCGGGAAAGATCCCGCGGACCCGAGCCAGTGGGTGATCGTCCAACAGCTCGACACCGGTCTGTTTCGCGCGCGACCCGGTGCGTCCGCTCAGTCGGCGACCGCGCAGTCGTCGTGGGGAAAACTCAAGGGGCTCTTCGCGAGATGATGATGGAATTGGCGAAATTCGCGCGCCGCGCCGTGATCGTCGGCGGCACCGCCGCGATGATCGCCCTCGCGCTTCTCGCCGGCTGCGGCGACGACAAGCCGTCCGACTCCGGAACGGTCGCCGCCCCGTCCCGCGGCACGCCCGATTCGCTTCTCACTAGCTGGCTTGTGAACGCGCACTCGAAAAAAGACTCTGGCGCGTACGACGCGGCGCTCGATTCCGAGTTCACGTTCGAGTTCTTGTCGGAGGTGAGTGACGCGATCTGCCAAGCCCGGCCTCTGGCCTGCGACTTCAAACCCCTACAGTTCTTCAGGAGGACGAACGACCTCAGAAGCGTCGGGCGGATGTTTCTGCGAACGGACATCGGCACGATTCGCCTGCAAATCAGCACCCAGCCCGACGTCGAGTACACCGGTTCCGATTGCATCGGCTGCCGCGAACTCGATGCGAACATCATGCTCGAAGTGACAATCGATCCGACAGCGCCCGATCCGCTCGTCGTCACCGTCAACTCGCCGCAGTTTTTCATTGTGAAACCGGACCCGGCCGACCCCGAGCAGTGGGTTCTGTTCCGCCAGATCGACATGCCGCCGCCGAGCGCGAAGCGCGGCGGCGCCGCGCAACCCGCCTCGGTCGAGGCCTCGAGCTGGAGTCGCGTCAAAGCCTACTTCGGCGGATACCTCGACAGCCCGGTCGGAGAACTCTAAGACCGGTTTCGAGCTTCGACGCTAGCGCCCCTTCTTGAACCGCTCAATCTGCTTTCGGAGATAGTCGCTCTTCGGGTCGATCGCGGCGGCGCGCGTCTCGACGGCGATCGCTTCTTTCGCTGCGCCGTTGCGGAAGAGCGCCTCGGCCAGCGTGTCGAGGACGTCGACGTTCGCCGAGTCGAGCGCGACGGCGCGGCGCGCGAGCTGAACCGCCTCGTCGAGCAGGACGTCGTGCGTCGCGCACGCCCATGCGAGTCCGTTGAGCGTCCCTGCGTCGCGATCCTCGGCGAGCGCCGCGCGCGTGATCGCGCCGATTCGCTCCTGTTCGATCGCAGCCATCTGCGTCATGCCGGCCGCCTTCGCCTCCTCGAGGTACGTGAAATGCGCGTCGAGCAGGTCCGTGCCCTGATGAATCCGGAAGAGCCGGCGCAGCTCGACGATCGGGTCGGGATGATCCTCGACGTGGAGGTTCACGTACCGTTCCTCGAATTGCGGGTGAGTCCCCGACGGCCGCACGACGAGGATCGCGGACGACTGCTTGCCGCGCTTATCTCCGCCCGCCGCCTGCGCCGAGTCGAGCGCGGCCAACAGCCGCTCCGCGAGCTCGCCCTTCGTCTCGCGGAACGCGCGCGCCATTCCTTCGACGACGGCAGCGCCCGCGAGGATGTTCCCCTGGCAGACGAACTCTCCCGGCTCGGCTCGCCCGCCTGCCCAGTCGAGGCATTGGTTCCCGGTGAACGTCGCGCCGCCGCCGCTCGCGTCCATCACGCCGAGCTGTCGGTGCGCGCTCAACGTGTCGGAATTGACGAGCGCCAGCAGCACATCGGACGCGGTCCGCCCCTCGGCGAGCATCGCGAGACCGCGCGGCCCGAACGAGAGATTCGTCTGCGCCTGCGTCGCGATCGCGCCGATGCCGGCGCGCGCCCACGGCACCGCCTGCCCGACGTTGAACGCGCGCGACTGCACCACGACGCCGATCTCGCGCGTCAGCGAGTCGTACCCGATGATCGAGAACGTGCCGAAGGCGTCCTCCGCGAAGGCCGGCGAAATCGTGGCGGCGGGTCCTCCGACGAGCGCGGCGGCCAGCGCGCCGGCGATCGCGGCCGCGCCTCGGAGCGTCGCCGCGCCGCTGAGCGTCGCGGAGACGAGCGATCGATTCATTTCGCGAACTCCTTTCCTTCGCTTCATTCGAGGACCTCGAGGACGCGACCGCGGCGCGCGACGATCAGGCTTCCCGGAGCGAGCGGGTGCCACGTGTCGCCTCTGTCCGACGTGAACGGGCAGGTCGCGATGAGGATTGAGCGGAGAGTGCGGGTGGTGGGCGCGGGTTGGGCGCGTACGCCGGTCGCTGCACTGCGGCCGCCGCGTACGCCGCGCGCGCTGCCGGATCGGCCACGCTCCGCCAGCGCCGCCTCGAACGCCGAGGGGCTCTGCTCCGGCGCCTCGACGCGCGTGCACCAGGTCAGCGCCGTGTCCGCGAATGCCCAAATCGTGTCGCTCTCGATCAGGATGAAGTTGAACTTGCCGAGGGCGCGGATGTCGTTCCCGGCGTCGCGAAGCCAGCGCGACAGCCGCGGCAGCGCGTACGGCGGCATCGCCTCCAACAGCCAGAGGAACGCGTATTCCGAGTCGGTCTCGCCGCCGGGTTCGAATCGGAGGAGCGGCCGTTTCTTGACATCCGGAACGGTGCCGTTGTGCGCGAACAGAAACGTCTTGCCGAAGGCGCGCCGCCGGAACGGGTGCGTGTTCTCCATCGTGTGCTTGCCGACGCTCGACTCGCGGATGTGGAACAGGAGCGTCGTGGCCGACGTCTTCGCCGCGCGCAAAACGGAAAACCCGCCCTCGCGATAAGCGACGGCGAACGATTGCGGCTCCTTGACGAGCGTCGTGCCCGCGGCGGACGTCGCGGCCAACCCCCAGCCGTCCGGGCTCTCGGTTTCGGCGAACGGCGCGAACGCGTCGAGGAACGGAGCGAGCGTGCGGGGAGCGTTCGAAGAGACGGCGAAGAGATGGCACATCGGAGGCGCGATCGTATCACACGCGGCGACGATCCCGCCGCGCCGGACTTGCGGCGCTCCGGCGTGATAGGCTCGCGCTCGTGTCGCCCTCGCGCATGGCCCGCCGCGCCGCCATCCGCGCGGCGAGTTTGCCTGCGATCGCAGTCGCCATCATCGCCGCCGCGCTCACTGCCGGCGCGTGCGGCCTTGGCTGCCGAGGGCGTCCCGAAGGAGGAGATCAGCAAACAATGACGTCGAAGATTGAAGACGGCGCCCACGCGCACACGAACCGGCTCGCGCACGAAACAAGCCCGTACCTCTTGCAGCACGCGCACAACCCCGTCGACTGGTACCCGTGGGGCGACGAGGCGTTCGAGAAGGCGCGTCGCGAGGACAAGCCGGTTTTCCTGTCGATCGGGTACGCCGCGTGCCACTGGTGCCACGTGATGGAGCGCGAGTCGTTCGAGAACGACTCGCTCGCCGCGATCCTCAATGCGCGGTTCGTTTCGATCAAAGTCGATCGCGAGGAGCGGCCCGACCTCGACGGCATCTACATGAAGGCGGTCCAGATGTTGACCCGACACGGCGGCTGGCCGATGAGCGTGTTCCTCACGCCCGACGGCAAGCCGTTCTTCGGCGGGACATACTTTCCGCCGGAACGCCGCGGGGGGATGCCCGGTTTCGGGGAGCTTCTCGTCGCGATCTCAGACGAGTACAAGAACAACCGAGCGGCGCTCGTCGATCAGGCGGTCAAAGTGCTCGACGCGCTCGGCGAACGGGAGGAGTTCGCGGCGGCGGCGCGCGTGACCTGGGCGCCGATCGATTCCGCACGGGCGAACCTGCGCACGACGTTCGACGAGCGGCTCGGCGGATTCGGCGGCGCGCCGAAGTTCCCGCCGGCGATGGCGCTTCGGCTCCTGATGCGCGAGCACGCGCGGACCGGCGACGCCGACCTTCTCGAGATGGCGACGGTGACGCTCGACCGGATGGCCGCGGGCGGGATCTACGACCAGATCGGCGGCGGGTTCCATCGCTACTCGACGGACGCGGAGTGGCTCGCGCCGCACTTCGAGAAGATGCTGTACGACAACGCGCTCTTGGCCGCCGCGTATCTCGATGCGTGGCTCGTGACGCGCGACGAGAACGACGCGCGCGTGGTGCGCGAGACGCTCGACTACGAGCTGCGCGAGATGCGCGACCCCGGCGGCGCGTTCCATTCGACGGAGGACGCCGACAGCGAGGGCGAAGAGGGGAAGTTCTACGTCTGGACGCCGGGCGAGGTGCGGGAGATCGTCGGGGGGAAGGCGGCGCCGCTCTTCTGCGCGTACTACGACGTGACGGCGGCCGGGAATTGGGAAGGGAATTCGATCCTGCGAACGCGGCGGCCGCTCGCGGATGTGGCGCGCGAGGTTGGCGTCTCGGAGAGCGACGCGCGGCGGACTCTCGACGAAGCGCGGCGCGCGCTGTTCGCGGCGCGCGCGCGTCGCGTCCGCCCGCCGCTCGACGACAAGGTGCTCGTCGCGTGGAACGGGCTGATGATCACGGCGCTCGCGCGCGCGGGGGCGGCGCTCGACGAGCCCCGGTACGTCGCGGCGGCGGACGAGGCCGCGCGGTTCATCGCGACGAAAATGACGGCGCCCGACGGGCGGCTGATTCGGAGCTACCGCGCGGGCCTGGCGAAGGGCGCGGCGTTCCTCGAGGACTACGCGTTCTACGGAAACGCGCGCGTCGATCTGTATGAGGCGACGTTCGACGCGGAGCACCTGCGCGCCGCGGTTCGGATGGCCGACGCGATCCTCGCTGATTTCGCGGACGTGAAGGAGGGCGGGTTCTTCTTCACGGCGGCGGACCACGAAAGCCTGATCGTGCGGCTCAAGGACCCGTACGACAACGCGACGCCATCGGGGAACTCGGTCGCGGTCGCGCTTCTTTTGCGCCTATCGCGGCTTTGCGATCGCGAGGACTACCGGCGCGCGGCCGAGGGGACGTTGCGGCTCTACGCGGACATTGCGGCGCGCGCGCCCGGCGCGTTCCCCGAGCTGTTGATCGCGCTCTCGGCGCACCTTTCGCCGTCGCGCGAGATCGCGATCGTCGGCGCGCCCGGCGCCGACGACACGCGCGCGATGCTCCGCGCGGTCCGCGAGCGCTTCTTGCCCGGGACAGTCGTCGCGTTCCTCGACCCGGCCGCCGCAGCGTCGGACGCAGCCGCCCTCCAGAAGTTGATGCCGCTCCTCGAGGGGAAGACCGCAATCGGCGGCCGCGCGACGGCGTACGTCTGCGAGAACTACGCGTGCGCGGCGCCCGCGACGAGCGTCGAGGCGCTCGTCGCGCAGCTCGGCGCGCCGTAGATCTCTCGCGCTATCCGCGCTGCGACCACCGCCCGATTCACTACCGCCCGACCTCCTTGTACCGGAAGCAGCCGACGACGTGGTCGTTCACCAATCCCGCCGCTTGCATGAACGCGTAGCAGATCGTCGGCCCGACGAAGCGAAAACCGCGCTTGACCATGTCCTTGCTCATCGCCTCGGACTCGGCGGTCTTCGCGGGGATCTGCGAAAGCGCCTTCCACGCACTGCGTTTCGTTTTCCCGCCGACGAACGACCAGACGTACGCGTCGAAGCTCCCGAACTCTTTCTGGGTGTCGAGAAACGCGCGCGCGTTGCCGATCGCCGACGCGATCTTTTGGCGATTGCGCACGATGCCCGCGTTGTCGAGGAGCGCGGCGACGTCGCGCTCGCCGAACCGCGCGACTTTGCGCGCGTCGAACCGCGCGAACGCGGCGCGGTAGTTCTCGCGTTTGCGGAGGATGGTGATCCAAGAGAGTCCGGCCTGAGCGCCGTCGAGGATCAGGTACTCGAAGAGACGGCGGTCGTCGTGCGCGGGAACGCCCCACTCGGTGTCGTGGTATGCGACGTAGAGCGGATCCGCACCGGGCCACGCGCAGCGGCGTTTTCCGTCGGCGCCGCGCACAGCTACCGAACGATGAATGTTCGCGCCGTCCGGACGGTGCCGCCGGCCTCGAGTCGGTAGAAATAGATCCCGCTCGGCTGCGCGGCCGCGTCCCACTCGGCGGTGTGCGCGCCGGCCGGCCGGACCGAATCGATCAGGCGCGCGACGAGCCGCCCCGCCACGTCGTACACGACGAGGCTCACGCGAGTCCGCTCTGGCAGATCGAAGCTCACGCGCTGCTTCGTTTCAGCCGGACCGCTCCGCGCAACGAGCCGGATCGCCGCCGGCAAAGTCGGCGATGCGACTCCCGTCGCCCCGATTGCGCTCACGTCCGAACCGGTCGTCATGTCGACCGGCGGGCAGCGGCCGTGATCCGTCCACATCTCGTACAGAATCTCGCCGCGGCTCTGCGTCGGCGGGCCGGCCGTGCGCGGGATGCAATCGTCGGGGAAGTTGTTCGTCACCGCCTGATCGTTCAGGAACGTGACGTAGTCGTCGCTCGCCGTCTGGTACTTGAGCGTCGCCGTCACGGTGACCGGCGGAATCGTCTGCGGCGGAATCGGGATCGAGTAGGTGGTGATGTCGTAATTCACGAGCACGCCAGAGCCGTTGAACGTTTCCGGATAGGAATGGCCGCGCGGCTTCGTCTCCTCGTCGTTCATTCCCGTGAATCCCTTCGGCGGGATTCGATTGTCGAGCTTGATACAGTTGTTCCGAACGAAGTGGAAGATCGGGCTCGATGCGCTGTCGCAATCGCACGCGTTGGTGTTGTTCAAGTTCCATATGCCCTGCTCGGCGATGTAGACCTTCGCCTGAACGTCTTGCGTGAGGGCGCCGGTTGTCGAATCGTACGCCGCGCTCTCCCAGATGAGAGCGCCCTGACCGTTCCGAGCGCGCAAGTTGATCCACATCCGCCGGCCCTCCGGGTAGCCGGTCGGGAGCTTGTGACCCGTGTTGTTCGTGACCTTCACGTCGACCAGCAGGTTGCCCGACGAAAGTGTATCCGGCGCCGTCACGAGGACCGTCGCGGATTGGTTCTGCAGCATGTCGAGCGCCCAATTCTGTGTCGCCGTGAAGTTGGTGTTGAGGTTCAGATTCGGATACTCGAGGCGAAGCACTTCCGGGATCCATGCGTTCCCGCCCGCGAGTTGGTGGATCGGCAAATCGTTCGCGTGGTTGTTCGGAGAAATAAGACAGGCGTAGGCCGGGTTCATCGTGGCGTCCGGCATGTGGCACGCTTGGCAGTTCTTGAACTCGCCGCCGAGCGAATCGGCGTACACGCTCATCTGCCACTCGCGAAACGTCCGCTCGATCGGGAACGGAACGCCGGTGCTCGCGCCGTTGACGATCAGCGTCTCGATCGGGCTCGTCACGTTGTGGCAGTTTCCGCAGAGCACCGCCGACTCAAGGTAGGTCGAGAATGCCCACGGATGGGGCGGGAGCGACGCCCCGTCCGCCGGGTAGTCGTACGGACCTCGCCGGCACGGTTCCGTTCCTCCGTTCGCGCAGACGACGTCGTCGATCCAGTACTGGCCGTTCTCGGTGTAGACCGACTGCTGACCGCCGGGCGGCGACGGGTTTTCCATCATGCGATGACACAGGTGGCAGGACACGCCGTCGAAGTCCTGCCCCGCCACGTCGATCGTGCCCACGAGCCCGCAGCCGTTCGCGTTCCCGCCCGGTGGCTCGGACCGGCCGGCGAGCCAGCCGCGCGGGGAATGGCACCGCAAGCAGAAGTCGCCGATGTTCGGCACGTCGTTGTTCGCGACGTCGAGCGCCGCCCAGAAGATCGGATCGCGCGTGGCCTGCGCCATCATCGATCCGGCCCACGTGTCCCACGGCTCGATGTTGTTCGTGGCGTCGTACGTTCCGTGGCAGCTCTTGCACGACGTCGATGCCGTGATGCCGAACGTCGTCGGGGGTTGCGTGCCGTTCTGCGTGAACGGGCCGGCCCAGGCAGAGGCGGTGAAGAGTAGCGTGAAGGCGAGGAAGAATCCGCCAAGAAGGAGCGAAGACATACTAAAGTGATTCGGATTGGTTCGGGAAACGCTCAGGGGCTGCGGCAAGGCCGAACCTCGCGGGGCGTGGAGAGTTCGTCTGCGGCCCCGTGAGTGGGGCATGTCGAATCAGTTGTGTGAGACGGGCGCCATTATACCCGAGCGGGCGATCAGTGCGCAACGGGAGACTTTCGGTTTGCGCGCGGAGCACGAACGGCCGGTCGCGAACCGCGAGCCGCGGCCTACTCGCCGATCCGCGGAGGCTTGTAGTCCTCTTCGGGCCGAACCGCGTACGCGTACTCGCTCGTCCAGTTCCCGTCGAAGAAGTCGGCGAGGATCCCGCCGATCCTCGCGCTCTCCGCGATCACGCCGACGTTCCGGCTCTCGTAGAAGTAGCTTCGCTCCCAATTGCTCGTCCCGATCCACGACGAGTGCCCATCGACGACCATGTACTTCGCGTGGACGACTCGCGCGTAGGGGATAAATCCGCCCGACCACTCGGGGATGGTCATCATCGGACTTCGATGTTCGGGATGAGCGCGAGGCTTTTGAGGTACGGGATCGTCGATCGGCGCTTGCACCAATCGGACGCGATCAGGCGAACGCGGACGCCGCGCGCCGCCGCGCGCCGCATCGCCGATTCAAGCACGTCCCAATAGACGCTGTCGGAGACCGGTTTGTACGTGAGGACTTGCACCGACACGCTCGTCCGCGCGCTGTCGATCATCGCGGCGAGGCGAGGTTCGTCCCAGTCGCTGAACTCTGGATTGAAGCCCTTCGGGCTCGCAACGGGCCAGGCATTGAAGCGAGCGCCGGTCTCGTCTGGCCTCCCAATCCAGTACGCCCGGGAACCGCCACCCGCCTTCGGACTTGACGGCATATCGATTGTATCCGCCTGGGCGCCGGCCCAATACCAATCTTCCGCGAGGAGTTTCGAGAAGGCGCCGACGACGCTGGGCAGGCGCGTGCGGACGCCGAGCTCCTGGATATGCTCGAGCGCTCTCCAATCAAAGTTCTGGCTACCCAGAAACGCTTGTCCGTTCCTAGGGTCCTCGCCGTCGACAACGAAGTACTTCGCGTGGTGCACACCTCCCATGAACTTCCCGAAGTCGATTTGCCGGAACTCGGCGCCCTTGATCTTCTTGATTCGCTCGATAGTCTCCGGCAGCGAGACGTTCATTCTCTTGTCGCAGAAGAATCGAACCTGTACACCACGATCGGCCGCGCGCTCGATCTCGGCGATCACGGAGTCGAGCGCGCTGCCTTCCTTGCTCGATGCGTAGAACTCCGCGAAGTCGAGGGTCTTCCGCGCGCCGCGGATCATCTCGATCCAAACTTCGGTCGCGTTGCGGATATTGGGATGATCAAGAGTCGTCTCGATCGGCGCGCTCTCGACGATTTCGAAGTCGGGATAGCCGGCAATCGGGGAGGTGGAGTCGGCGCGGGCTGGCGCGGCGGCCGCGATGAAACCCGCGGCGCCGACCGCGGCGAACGCCGCGGCGAGCGCGACGGAGACGACTCGCACGGCGCCCTACGCCGGCAGCTTCGTCGCGACGGACAGGACGCGGAAGCGCTGATTCCGGCCGCCGCGCAGGAACGAGATCTGATCGCCGACGCGCCGTCCCGCGACCGCCTTGCCGATTGGCGCGAGGTACGAGATCACCTGCTCGCCGTGATGGTCGTCCCCTTCGCCGAGAATCCAGTACGTCTCCGTCTCGCCCGATTCGAGGTTCTCCATCGCGATCTCGGTCCCCGGGCCCGCGACACCGGTCGCGACGACCGAACCGTCGAGAATCATCGCGCGGTTGAGTTTCTCTTCGAGCTCGGTGAGCCGCGCCGCGAATCGTCGCTGCTTGTCCTTCGCTGCCTCGTACTCCGCGTTCTCGCGCAGGTCGCCGTGCGCGCGGGCCGTCTCGATCGCCCGCGGGATCGACGTCTTCAATTCGGTCCCGACGCGATGGACTTCCTCCTTGAGCCGCACGAGCGAGGCGGCCGACATCAGGACGCGGTCGAAGTGATCCGACAGAGCCGAGGGGGCGGGAGCCGTAAGCGCGGCGCCGCCCGCGGGCGCGGCCTTCCCGCCGCGGCGCCCCTCGCGCGCCACGTCGGCGACCTCCCGCCGCCCGATCCCGTCGAGCGCGTCGAGGATCGGGACGAGCAGGCGCTCGGACGCGCGCCACGCCGTCAGCTCGATCCGGAGCGTCTCGCGCGTCTCGGCCTCCGGCTCGAAATCGCGCAGTCCGGAGCGGAGCGATTCGTTCTCCTCGATCTCGATCAGCGCCTGCTTCTGGTGCGCGGGCCGCGGCGGCGCCGCGATGATTCGCACCAGCGCGAGCAACGCATCCCACGCCGGCCATCCGCCGACGAACTCTTTCCGCGTGACAATGTGAAGGACGGCGCTCGCGCGCTCCGGGCTCCGGCGCAGGAGCCGCAGTATCCACGCGAGGTAGTCCTCGGCGAGATGCGCCGCGAGATAGTCGAGCGCCTCGTCGCGCAGCGCCTTCGTGCGCGACGCGAGCACGGCCAAGTACACGCCCGTGGGGTTTTGCATTTCGGAGGCGAGCGCGAGGCAGCGCGATTGGACCGCCTTTCCGACCGACGGGGGAAACTCCTCCGAGCCCGCGAAGTACGTCACGCACGCGCTCCGCACGGCCGAATCCTCGACGAGCCCGAGGCGGTGCAACAGAAGCACGCCGGCGAATCGCGCGTCGCTCCCGGTCGGCTCGTCCGCGGAGAGGCGCGCGATCGACTCGGCGTGCGCGGCGGCGACCGCCTCGCCGCGGTCCGGGTTCTCCTCGAGGTACCGCTCGAGCGTCTCGACGCGCCGGATGAGCGGCGCCTTCACTCCGAACTCGGGAAGCCCCGCGCCGCGCTTCGCGCCTGGCTGTGCGACGCGAAACAGACGACGCGCCGTCTGCGAGAGATCGATCCGCGCGTCGTTCTTCATCGCCTTGCCGGCGCTTTTCCAGAACTCGGACCACGCGGCGACGGAAACCGCGCTCGGCACGAGCACGCGCTTCAGATCGTTCGCCGAGCCTTCGCCGCCGAGCGAGACGAGCGCGGCGTAGACGAGGCTCGCCGGATCCTCAGCCGCCTCTCGGGCGAGCCCGTCTTTGTCCCACACGAGTCGCACCTTGATGTCCTCAGGCGCGAGCTTGATAAGCGAACGCATCGCAATCTCCATCGAAAGGTCCGTGAGCTTCGCAGGGAACTGGATGCGGAGCGTCTCACCGTCGTTCCCGACGATCCGCCCGATGCCATTGTATTTGTGGTCAACGAAGAGGTTCTGCGGCCAAGCGAGCAGGCTGTCGGCTCGCGCGATCGCCTGCGGCGTCGGAAGGAGCGTGCCGCCGAGCCCCGTCGCGGCGAGCGAGGCGTCCGGAATGCCGCGGTCGAGAGCGACGCCGTGGAACGCGCGATACGCCGCCGGGCGCAGAGCGTTCTGGTCCGGGTGACGGCCGAGGTGCTCGCGGAGAAACTCCCAAGCGCGCGGGCCGAGCCCGCAGTTCCCGAGCAGATCGCCCGCGAGCTCCCAAAAAGGAGCGCTGACCTCGGCGCCCTCGTGGCGCGTGATCAAGAGGAGCGTGTCGAGGAGCGATTCGGCGACCTCGGGGTCGGTCGTTTCGACGAGGTGAAGCAGCCCTTCCTCGACGCGGGCGAGGTCTTTCTTCTGCGCGTATCCGCTCAGCGCCCGCGCGATGTGGCGATGGCCGTCGGCGACGCGCCCCGCCCGATCGAGCGCGAATCCGGCGGCCCACTCTAGGCGATGATCGTCCGGGGCGGCCTCGACCGCGCGCTCGAGGGCGTCCGCGGAGACCGCGCCGTCGCCGGCCTTCTCCCACGCGCGCGCGAGCGCCCGCGCGAAGTCGGGCCCGCCGGTGAGCGCGAGGGCGCGCGACGAGGCGGCGACGAACCCGTCCCAGGCGGCCGCCTGCTCGAGGGCCGCGACGAGATGGAGGAATCGTTCGCGCGCCTTCTCGCGGCGACCCGCGTGCGCTTCGAGCACGGCCGCCGCGTATTCGCGGGCGGTGTTGTGGTCCGAAGCGCCGGCAGCGGGGAGCCCGAGACGAGTGAGGAGCCCGGCCGCCGCGACGCTATCCGCGGCCGCGGGCGCGAGCGTCGCTTCAATCTCGGCGGCGCGCTTGGAAGTGAGCAAATCGCCGGCGTCCCCGCCGGGCGTGAAGAGCCGCTTGAGATCCTCTTCTAGAAGCACTCTGCGATCCCCCCTATGAAATGAGCGCCAGATTCTAGCACACGGGCGGGGGCGGTACAGCGTCGCGGTGGTGCTCCGATCCTTCCGCCGCTATAATCGCCGGGTCATGCAGCTAGAGCGCAACCCAACTCGTCCCGTCGCGGCAGGCACAGTCACGATCGGCGGCGGCCACCCGGTCGTCGTGCAGAGCATGTGCGCGACGAAGACGACGGACGTCGCCGCGTCGGTCGCGCAGACGCTCGCGCTCGCGGAGGCGGGGGCCGGGCTCGTGCGGCTCGCCGTCGATTCTCGCGACGACGCGCTCGGGCTTGCAGCCGTGCGCGCCGCGACGCGCGGCCGCGCCAACCTCGTCGTCGACCTTCAGGAGAACTACCGCCTCGCCGCGGACGTCGCGCCGCACGTCGACAAGATCCGGTACAACCCCGGGCACCTTTACCACCACGAGAAGGAGAAGCCGGTCCGCGAAAAGGTCCGGTTCATCGCGGAGGTCGCGCGCGCGCACGACTGCGCGCTCCGGATCGGCGTCAATTGCGGCTCCGTCGACCCGGCGCTGGCCGCGCGCTACCCCGAGGACGACGTGCAGGCAATGGTCGAGTCGGCGCTCGAGCACGCGGCGATGCTCGACGATCTCGGGTTCGCGCGCTACGTCGTCTCGCTCAAAGACTCGGACCCGCGCAAGGTGATCGAGGCGAATCGCCGCTTCGCGGAGCGCCGGCCCGACGTGCCGCTCCACCTCGGCGTGACCGAGGCGGGCCTCCCGCCCGACGGCGTCATCAAGACGCGCGTCGCGTTCGAGCAGCTCCTCACCCGCGGGATCGGCGACACGATTCGCGTGTCGCTCACGCTGCCGAACGACCGCAAGCCCGAAGAGGTCCGCGCCGGCCATCAAATTCTCGCGGACATCGCGAGCGGACGATTCCGATCGGTGCCCGTATTCCTCAACGAGGGGTTGAACATCATCTCGTGCCCGTCCTGCTCGCGGGTCGAAAACGAGAAGTTCGTCGAGCTGGCGGAGAGAGTGAAGGAGATGACGCGCTACGCGGAGCGGCACGCGCTCACGATCGCGGTGATGGGCTGCCGCGTGAACGGGCCAGGCGAGACGGACGACGCGGACCTCGGCCTCTGGTGCGGGCCGAACCTTGTGAATCTCAAGCGGGGAGAAGAGACGGTCGGGGCGTTCGGCTACGATGAGGTGCTCGATCGTCTTCGCGAAGAGCTCGATCGCCTCATCGCGGCGGCTCACTCCTCCTCTTCAACGACCTCCTCTTCTTCGACGTCTTCCTCTTCTTCGTCGAACTCTTCTTCGTCGTAGTCGGCGCACTCGTTCGAGCAGTAGAGCCGGCTGTTGCGGGCCACGCCCTTCCCGACCACTTCATCGCCGCAGTAAGCACATTCGGCCATGACGCACACCGCCTTTCCAATCTGATGCGGTCAGAAGGCCGGCGCGCTCGAGCGCGCCGGCCGAAACTCCACCCCGCCTCCCCGCAGCCCGCCGGAAAGATAGCGCGGACGAGAACCGCCTTCAACGCCGATGTCGAGCGGCGACGCGATTTCGTCGCGACGGTATAATCCGCGGATGCGCCGCCTCGAAGAGCTCGCTCGATTCGCGCCGGCCCTCGTCGCGCTCGCCGTGTTCGCGCCCGCTCTCGACGGCGCGTTCGTGTACGACGATTTCCCTGCGATCCTCAAGAACCCGCGCGTGACCGCCGGGACGATCGCCGAGATCTTCACGAGCGGAAGTTACTGGCGAGAAGACGAAGTCGGGTACCGGCCGATGGCGACGCTGTCGTTCCGCGCGGAGCGCGCGCTGTTCGGCGAGCGCGCCTGGGCGTTCCACGCGACGAATCTTCTGCTGCATGCGCTGAACGCGTTCTTGGTGGCGGCGCTCGCGCGGCGGGTCTTGTTGGGGGGCGTTGCCGCTGCGTCGCTCCCGACTTCCGCGCCGCTTTTCGCCGCACTCCTCTTCGCTGTCCACCCGGCGCAGGCGGAGGCCGTCTGCGGGATCGCAGCGGGACGCGCGGAGCTGCTCGCGGCGCTCTTTTCGCTGTTGGCGCTCGGGATGCTGCTGGGCAGCGCTCGGAGTGGAGGACGCACGAACGGGGTCGGAGGCGCGGGCGCCGCGGGCCTCATCGGCGCGCTGCTCTATCTGGCCGCGCTCTTGTCAAAAGAGAGCGCGCTGGTTCTCCCGGCGATTCTGCTCGCGCTTGATCGGCCGCCCAACCGCGCGCGCGTCCTCGCGCTCTTCGCGCCGCTCGCGGGCGCCCTCGCTGTTTACCTTTTCTTGCGGCACACCGCGCTCGGGCGGCTCGGGGGGTTCGCGCCCGCGTTCCTCGACAACCCGCTCGCGCACGCGGCGCCCGGGGCGTTCGTGCCGGGCGTCTTGCGCGTCCTCTCAGAGTACGCGCGGCTCGTCGTCTGGCCGGACGCGCTCTCGGCCGATTACGGCTTCGACGCGGTGCCGCTGCCGACGCGCCTTGCCTCCGCGCTCACTCCGGCGCTCATTCCGGGCGCCGCGTTCGCTGCGGCAATCGCCGGGCTCGCACTCTGGGCGATCCGCCGGCGCGGCGACGCTCGCCCCGCCCGCGCCGCTCTCGCTCTCGCGGCGACTCTCGTCATCCCGCTTCACCTTGTTGCGCCGCTGCCGGCGCTTTGCGCGGAGCGATTCTTGTACATGCCGCTCGCGTTCGCCGCGCTGTTCGTCGCGGCGGCGGTCTTCGGAGGCCGCGCGGGCGGCCGGGCGCTCCGCGGCCGGATCGCTCTCTTCGCGGTCATTCTCATTGCGCTCACGGCGCGATCGGCGGCGCGCGCGCGCGACTGGCGCTCCGAGCTGTCGCTCTTCTCGTCGAGCGCGCGGGCGATGCCGGGAAGCGCGCGGTCGCACATGGCGCTCGGGCTCGCGTACCGCAACGCGGGCCGCGCGGCCGATGCGGAGGCGGAGTACGGCCGCGCGCTCGCGATCGCCCCGCGCTACAGCGCCGCGATCGTCAACCTCGGCAACATCGTGCTCGAGCGGGGCGAGGCCGACTCGGCGCGCGCGCTGTACGAGGCGGCGCTCGTCGAGGACCCCGGCTACGAGCGCGCGCGGTGGAACCTCGCGGTCGCGCTCGAGCGGCTCGGCGACCCGGGCGCCGCCGCGCGCGAGTACGCCGCGCTCGCCGCGGCCGACCCGGCGCACTTCGATGCGCGCCTGCGGCTCGGCGAGTTGCTCGCCGGCGCCGGCCGCCCGCGGGAGGCGCGCCGCGCGCTCGAGGAGGCGCTCGCGATCCGTCCCGGCGATCCCGCCGCGCGCCGCGCGCTCGATCGGCTCGGCGCTTCAACGCCGTGAGATGGTCTGGCGGTCCCGCACCGATGCGATATGATGGCGCGGATGTCTCGCTGTAACCGCTCGCTCCGCGCTCTCCTCTACGCCGTCGCGCTCGCGCAGATCTCGAGCCGCGTCACGGCCGACGACTCGCTCGAACCGTACCGCTCAGAATCCGACATTCTCGCGACGACGCCATCGACTGACGACGGCGCGATCGCGGCGCTGTTCAACCCGGCGCAGTGGGCCGTGCCCGAGCACGGCGAGCTGGCGTTCTGGTGGTCGGACGAGGAGATCCGTCCGAACGCGCTCGATTCGTGGGGCTTCTCAGTCGGGCACGGGCTCGGACTGTCGGCCCGGCGGCGCGATTTCCGCACGGCGGGCGGGCGCGGCCACATCACCGACTACCAAGTCGGCCTCGCGTTCGGTGCGCGCGGCGCGTACCACGGCGTCGCGCTCGGGTTCTCGGGCGGCGACGAGCAGGCCGCCGGCCGGGCGAGCTTCGTCGCGCTCGGCGGAATCCACCGGCCGTGCCGCTGGCTCTCGTTCGGCGACGCGACGCGGATCGTGCTGGGAGACGGCGACCTCAGCACCGTCGCCGACGTCGGCATCCGTCCGCTCGGCAGCTCGCGCGTCACGCTGTTCGCGGACTACGCGCTGACGCACCGCGATCGCTGGGACGAAGGGACGATCGCCGGCGGCGTCGAGGTGCGCCCGATCGACGGGCTCTCGGCGAGCGTGAAGTGGGACGACGAGGATCGGTTTCGATTCTCGGTCGGCGTCACGGCGGTTCGGACCGGAGTCCGCGTCGTCGGGCGCGACGAAGAGGACACGAGCCGCCGCGGAGCGCGCCGCGACGACCGGAGCACGCGCACGATCGTCCGTCTCAACCCGCCGCTCCGTGACCTTCCCCTCCGCGCGTTGCTCGCGCGGAAGTCCGGCCCTCGGAACGTCCTCTCGCTCGACCTCAACGCCCAGGTCGTCTACCAGAGTCACCGGTTCGGCGACTCCGGCTCGCTCCCGCTCCGCGCGATAACGTGCCAGATCGATCTCGCGATCGACGACCCGTCCGTCGGCGGTGTGGCGCTCAACCTCTCCGGACTTCGCGCCAATGGCGAGATGGTCTGGGAAATCCGCGAGAAGCTGCTCGAGCTGAAGCGCGCGGACAAGCGAATCGTCGTCTACACCGACCGGCTCGACATGAGCGCGTACTATCTCGCCTCCGTCGCCGACCGAATTCTGCTCGATCCGCAAGGCGCCGTCGGGCTCACCGGGCTTCAGCTCTCGCGCACCTACCACAAGGAGATGCTCGCGAAGATGGGCATCGGGTTCGACGAGTGGCGATTCCTCGAATACAAATCGGCGATGGAAACGTTCTCTCGGACGAGCATGTCGGAGGCGGACCGCCGGCAGCGGCAGGCGATCGTGGACGACGCGTACGAGGAACTCGCCGCCGGAATCGCCGCGAGCGGGCGTCTCTCGCGCGCGACGCTCGACTCGCTCGTCGACAACGACCCGTTCATCCAGGCGAGCCGCGCGCTCGAGTTGGGTCTCGTAGATCGTCTCGGAAGCTGGGACGACGTCGACGCCGCGGCCGACACGGTCGCCAACCGAAACGTGCGGCTCGCGTCGCACCGCGCGCTCGCCCGCGCCGGCGAGCAGCCCGACGAAACGTGGGGCGCGCCGCCGATCATCGCGCTCGTCTACGCGATCGGCGAGTGCGAGATGGACTCCGGCATCAAGGGCCGCGCGACGTCGAAGGCGATGCGCGCCCTCGGGAAGCGCCGCGGCGTGAAGGCCGTCGTCCTCCGCGCGGACTCGCCTGGCGGTGACGTCCTTCCGTCCGACCTCGTCGCCCGCGCGACGAAGGAGATCAGAAAGTCGAAAAAACCCGTGATCGTCAGCCAAGGACGCGTCGCGGCCAGCGGCGGCTACTGGATCAGCATGGACGCTGACTCGATCTTCGCTTCGCCGTTCACCGTGACCGGATCGATCGGCGTGATCGGCGGATGGTTCTGGAACGACGGGCTCGGGACGAAGCTCGGCCTCTCGGCCGATCACGTGCAGCGGGGGAGGAGCGCCGACCTACTCGGCGGCCTGCGCCTTCCGATCCTCGGCGCGACGATTCCCGAGCGGAACTTCGACGAACGCGAGCGCGAGCTGGCGAAGCGCTCGGTCCTCACGATGTACGACGACTTCACCGACCGCGTCGCGGCCGGCCGGCGGCTCGATGCTGCGTACGTCCGAGAGATCGCCGAGGGACGCGTCTACATGGGGCGAGCCGCGATCGAGAAGAAGATCGTCGATCGGATCGGGACGCTCGACGAGGCGATTGCAGCGGCGAAGAAAGCGGCGGGGATTCCGGAAGGGCGCCGCGTCGAGATCGTCGAATATCCGAAGCGGCCGTTCCTGCGTCTGCCCAATCTCCTCAGCTCGCCGCTCGCGAAGCTCGGGCTTGGGCTCGGGAGTCTCGTCGGGCTGGCGCCGCTCGACGAGGCGCCGGTTCCGGCGACCGCCGCGACCTACGAAGACCTATGGCTTGCGCAGATCTTCAAGAGCCCCGGCAAGCCGATGCTCCTCATGCCGAGCGCGCTGTTGCCGGACGAGGAAGCGGCAACGCGGTAGGGTTCGCCTACTCTTTCTCGAGCACCTTGAGCGCTCCGCTCAAATCCGACACGGACAGGACGATCAGCGTCGACTTCGACGACGCCTCGCACGCGAAGTACGCGTACCGAACGTTCAGCCCGGCCGCCGCGAACTTGCCGAGGACGTCTCGGAACACGCCCGTCTTGTTCGCGACGGGGACGGCGAGCGCTTCCTCGAAGTACGCGGGATAGCCGCCGCGTTCGAGAACCCGCATCGCCTTCTGCGGGTCCTCGGCGAGAAGCTTCACGTCGCCGGTCCCGGAACTTTCCGGAACCGACATCGACAGGATGTTCACGCCCTTGTCGGCGAGAAGCCCGACGAGATCGGCGAGCGCGCCCGGCCGGTTCTCCGTTCGGACGGAGAGGATCTTCACCTTTGCCATCGTGGCCTACTTGCGCCCGGCACGCGACGTCGCCGCTCCGGCATCGACGTCGACCTTCAACCCGACGTTCGCGGCCGCGAACGCCCACTCGTCGGCGTACTCTTCGATCAGCTTCGTCGTCGGCTTGCCGGCGCCGTGGCCCGCCTTCGTGTCGATCCGGATCATCACCGGCGCGCCGCCCGCCTGCGCCGCCTGCAGCGCCGACGTGAACTTGAACGAGTGGCCCGGCACGACGCGGTCGTCGTGATCGGCGGCCGTAACGAGCGTGGCGGGATATTTCGTTCCCGGCTTGACGTTGTGCACCGGCGAGTACGCGTACAGCGTCTTGAACCCTTCGGCGTCTTCCGACGATCCGTAGTCCGACTTCCACGCCCACCCGATCGTGAACTTGTGGAAGCGGAGCATGTCGAGCACGCCCGCGCCCGGGAGCGCGACCGCGCACAGGTCGGGCCGCTGCGTCATCACCGCGCCGACGAGGAGCCCGCCGTTCGAGTGCCCCTTCAGCACGAGCTTCTCGGGCGACGTGTACTTCTCGCGGGTCAGGTATTCCGCCGCGGCGATGCAATCGTCGAACACGTTCTGCTTCGTCCCGAGCATCCCCGCCTTGTGCCACTCCTCGCCGTACTCGCCGCCGCCGCGCAAGTTGACCGACGCGTAGATGCCGCCCATCTCGAGCCAAACGAGGTTGACCGGCGAGAACGACGGCGTGACCGAGATCTTGAATCCCCCGTAGCCGTAGAGAGCCGTCGGGTTCGTGCCGTCCTGCGTCATGCCGCGCCGGTAGGTGAGGAACATCGGAATCTTCGTGCCGTCTTTGCTCGGGAAGAAGACCTGCTTCGTCTCGTACGCCGACGGATCGAAGTCCACTTCGGGCGCGCGGAACACGGTGCTCGTGCCCGACGCGAGGTCGTAGCGGTAGACCGTTGACGGGTAGAGGAACGAAGTGAACACGTAAAACGTCTCGGTTTCGTTGCGTTTGCCGTTGAAGCCGCCGGCGGTGCCGAGCGTCGGGAACTCCACGTTGCGAACCGGAGTCCCGTCGATCGCGAAGACGCGGACCTGCGTGTAGGCATCGTGCAAGTACGACGCAAGGAACTTGTCGCTCACATAGGAGACGCCCGTGAGCACGTCGGCCGCCTCGGGGATGATCGTCTTCCACGCGGTGCGCTCCGGGTGGCGCGTGTCGATCGCGATCAGCCGCGCGCGCGGCGCCTCGAGGTCGGTCGTGAAGTAGAACACCGGCCCGTCATTCCCGACGAACGAATAGTTGGCGTCGAACTCGTCGAGCAGCTTGATCACCGGAGCCTTGATCTTCGGCTGCGCCGGAGCGCCGAGTTCGATGTAGTAGACGCGGTCGCGCCGATCCGTTCCTTCCGAGAGGTACAGGATCGCGTAGCGGCCGTCCTCGGTGACAGCCGAATAAATCCCCCACTCCGGCTTGTCCGGCCGCGCGTACACGACCGGGTCTTTGTCCTGAGTCGTGCCGAGCGCGTGGTAGTAGAGCGTGTGATTGCGATTGGTCGCGGTGAGGTCGTTCCCCTCGGGCGTCGGGTAGCGGCTATAGAAGAACCCCTTGTGGTCGTGAGTCCACGCAGCGCCCGAAAACTTGATCCGCTCGAGGTGGTCGGGGAGATCGTTGCCCGTCGCGACCTCGCGGACGTGGAAGTCCACCCAATCGGAGCCGGCCGAGGACGTTCCGTACGCCGCGTAGCGCCCGTCGAACGAGAAGTCGAGGACCGAGAGCGCGACCGTGCCGTCGGACGAGAGCGCGTTCGGGTCGATCAGCACGCTCGCCTCGCCGTCGAGGGCGCGCTGCTTGTAGACGACCGCTTGGTTCTGCAGCCCGTCGTTCTTCGAGAAGATGTACCAGTCGCCTTCGTGAGACGGAATGCCGTACCGCGGGTAATCCCAGATTTGCGTCAGGCGATTCTTGATCCACTCGCGCTCGGGGATCGACTCGAGGTACTTGAACGTGACCTCGTTCTGCGCCGTCACCCAGTCGGCAGTCTCCTGCGCGTCGGCGTCCTCGAGCCAGCGGTAGGGGTCGGTGACCTTTGTCCCGAAGTAGTCGTCGGCGACGTCGGACCTGCGGGTGTCGGGGTACGCGATCGGGCCGGCGGCGGGCGCGGACCGCGGGGCGGAGAGCGACGCGGCGAGCGCGAGGAGGAGCGCAATCGGGATGAGAAGTGTGCGAGGCATGCGGGTCATCGGAGTCTCCGAGTGGATGAGGCGTTGCGGTCAGGGGTTCGATCGAGCCGTGAGGCGAGACTAGCACCGGGGGAAAGGGTTGTCCACGGGGCGCGGGGGCGGCTAGACTCGCCCGATTCCCGTGCTCTCCCTCGACGTCTCTCGCGCCCCTAAAAACCTCCTCCTCGGCACTTCCTCGTTCAGCACAGACGACTGGCGCGGCGCATTCTACCCCGAGGACGCGAAGCCCGCCGAGTACCTCGCCCACTACGCGACGCAGCTTCCGACGGTTGAGATCGACGCGACGTGGTACGCGGCGCCGTCGCGCGAGACGGTCGCGGGGTGGGTCCGGAAGACACCGCCCGGGTTCGTCTTCTCGGCGAAGGTGCCGCGCGAGATCACGCACGAGAAGAGGCTCGAAGGCTGCGAGGCGGAGTGGGCGCGGTTTCTCAGCGTGATGGAAGGGCTGGGCGATCGGCGCGGGCCACTCCTGCTCCAGTTTCCGTACGTCGCGAAGGGGAAGGACGCCGACGAGTACCTGACGGGCGACGCGTTCCGCGCGCGGCTCGCACGGTTCCTCCCGCAGCTTTCGCCCGACTGGCAGTACGTCGTTGAGGTGCGGAACGAGAAATGGGTCGCGCCGCCGCTGCTCGATCTGCTGCGGTCGCGCGGCGTGGCGCTCGCGCTGATCGACTACTACACGATGCCGGGGCCCGAGAAACTCGCGCGCCTCGGCAACCCGATGACCGCAAACTTCGGCTACGTGCGATTCCTCGGGAACCACAAGCAGATGGATGAGCGGGTCGCGCAGGCACGCGCGGCGGAGGGGCGCGACCGCGACTGGGATCGGCTCGTCGTCGACCGCACCGACGAGACGCGCCGCTGGGCCGCGTCGATCCGCGAGTGGATGCGCGCCGCCGACAACTTCTACGTCTACTTCAACAACCATTTCGCCGGGTTCGCGCCGGGTTCCGTTGCGTTGTTCCTCAAGATGTGGGAAGAGATGGAAGGGGAAACGAGCATGAGTCATGATGCGCCGGGGGTGGAGTGACGGGGAGCCAAGTCGCCGTGAGCGCGCATGCCCACTGGCGGCCATGCGGCGAGGAGTCGATCAGGAGACCCTTCTCGGAGTCGTCGCGGCTCCGGAACAGGTCGTCCCCGTGCGCCCAGGGCGTGAGATCCGCCAATCGCAGTTCTCCGATGAAGCGACGGGAAAGCTCTATCTCCTGCGAGTGGTCGTGGAGACTGGAAGCGGAAGCCCGATCGTGATCACTCTGTACAGAACGAGCAAGATCGACAAGTATTGGAGGCAGCCATGAAGGTCAACTACGACGGCAAGACCGACACGCTCACACTCATTCTCCGCGATGCGCCGGTGGCAGAGAGTGAGGAACCCAAACCGGGCGTGATCCTCGATTACGATCATGCGGGAAACCTCATCTCGATCGAGGTCCTCGACGCCTCGAAGCGCGTCGAGGAGCCGCGGTCCGTCACGCTCGCGACTGAGGGGTAGGGCCGCTCTCCTCGTGCGGTTGGAACAGGTCGGCCTCGAACATTGACAAGGAGGAAGCCCCTGCCCGACCCCTCCCGAGCACCAGAGAATCGCGTTTCGCCTCGCACGCGCACCGAGCGCGGCCTCACCGAGCTCGTCGCGGACGTCTCGTCGTCGCCGCTCTACAACAAGGACCTCGCGCCGACGGGGATCGACCACCGGACGTGGGGCACGTACAACATCGCGTCGCTCTGGGTCGGCCTCTCCGTCTGCATCCCGACGTACATGCTGGCGAGCGGGCTCATCTCGGGCGGGATGAGCTGGAAGCAAGCGGTCTTCACGATCGCGCTCGGCAACGCGATCGTCCTGCTCCCGATGGTCCTCAACGCGCACGCGGGGACGAAGTACGGCGTGCCGTTCCCGGTGCTCGCGCGCGCTGCGTTCGGGCCGATCGGGTCGAACGTGCCGGCGCTGTTGCGCGCGATCGTCGCCTGCGGCTGGTTCGGGATCCAGACGTGGATTGGCGGCGCGGCGACGCACGAGATGCTCAAGATCATAGTGCCGGGATGGGCCGGCCTCCCCGGAGCGCCGGGCATCGCCTTCATGGCCTTCTGGCTCCTCAACATCTGGATCTGCGTGAAGGGCCCCGAATCGATCAAGATCTTCGAGGCGTGGTCGGCACCGTTCTTGATTATCGTCGGGCTCGGGCTGTTGTGGTGGGCCGTGAAGACGGCCGGCGGGTTCGGACCGATCCTCTCGCAGCCATCGAAGTTCACGACGACGGGCGAGTTCATGAAGTTCTTCATCCCGTCGCTCACGGCGATGGTCGGCTACTGGGCGACGCTCGCGCTCAACATCCCCGATTTCACGCGCTTCGCGAAGGGGCAGCGCGAGCAGATGCTCGGCCAGGCGCTCGGCCTCCCGACGACGATGACGTTGTACGCGTTCATCGGCGTCGTCGTGACGTCGGCGACGGTCGTCATCTTCGGTGAGGCGATCTGGGATCCGGTCGTATTGCTGGCGAAGTTCAAGAACCCATTCGTCGCGCTGATCGCGCTCATTTCGCTCTGGATCGCGACGCTCACGACGAACATCGCCGCGAACGTCGTCTCGCCCGCGAACGACTTCGCGAACCTCTGGCCGCGGAAGATCGACTTCGCGCGCGGCGCGATCATCACGGGCGTGATCGGGATCGCGATGATGCCGTGGAGGCTCATGTCCGACTTCAGCGCGTACATCTTCGGGTGGTTGATCGGCTACTCGGGATTCCTCGGGACGATCGCGGGCGTTTTGATCGCGGATTACTACATCGTGCGAAAGCGGCGCCTGTCGCTCTACGACCTATACGTGCGCGGCGGGATCTACGAGTACAAGGGCGGCGTCAATCCGCTCGCGCTCGTCGCGCTCGGCGGCGGAATCCTCGTCGCGTTCGTCGGACTGATCGTGCCGCCGTTTCGGTTCCTGTACGACTACGCCTGGTTCGTCGGGTTCGCCGTCGCGTTCGCGCTGACGCTCGTGCTCGCGCGGTCGCGGTCGTGGTCTGCCTCGTGCGAGCCCGCCGCGCCGCCGTCGCGCTAGCGCCGGCACTGCTCGCGGTCGGAGCGTGGGCGGCGTTCCTCGCCGACCGCGCGCCCGGCACCGACGCCGCGCTCCGCGGCTTCCCGCTCGACGACGCGTGGATCCACATGGTCTACGCCCGAAGCCTCGTCACGCAGGGCGGGTTCAATTACAACGATGGCGTGCCGGAGACGGGGATGACGAGCCCGCTGTGGGTCGTCGTGTTGGCCGTCGTGCGGCTGCTCACCGGCGGTTCAATCGAGGCGGTCGTGATCGGAGCGAAGGTCGCATCGCTTGCGTTCGGCGTGGCGGGCGTCGTCGCGCTTAGGCGGCTCGCGCTCGCTCTCGGCGCGGGCCGTGGCGCCGCGTTTCTCGCCGCGTGCCTCGCCGCGCTCGACCCGTCGCTGACATTCTCGCGCGCGGCCGGGATGGAAGTTCCGCTGTTCGTGTTCCTCGTGATTGCTGCGTTGCTCGCGGCGGTGCGCGGGCGCCCGATCGCCGCCGGCGTCGCGGCCGGGCTCTCGGTTGTCGCGCGCCCCGAGGGGGTTGTCATCTTTCCGGTCGTGTTCGCACTCCTCTTGCGACGCGAGGTGCGCGCGCGTCCCGGCGCGTGGCGCCGCCTCGCGCTCGCGACCGTCGCGGCGATCGCCCCAGCCGCCGCGTACTCGCTCTTCTGTCTCGCGGCGACGGGTTTCCCGCTCCCCAACACGTTCTACGCGAAGTTTCATGCGGCGAACCCGCTATCTCTCTCGACGCTTGCATTCGGCTGGGGTGAGTACGTCCGCGAAAACCTCCCGTACTTCACGCTCGAAGCGGGGATCGTGCTCGCGACCGTCGGGGCGGCGTGGCTCGTGCGCCGAAGCGGCCTCGTCGGCCTCGCGCCTCTCGCAACAGGCATCCTTCTCTTCGTCTCAGTGCTTAGCACGCGAGCCTACTCGCCGGGCCACTACTATTACTGGGAGCGGTGGCTCATTCCGGCGTTTCCATTTCTCATACTCGGGATCGCATCGGGAGTCGGCGCGCTTTGGGCGGGGCTCGGCGGGTTGCGCGCGTCTCTGCTCGCGAAGGCCGGCACCGCCAGTAACTCCATTCGCGCGGTGCTCGCCGCCGCCGTCGTCGCCCTCGTCGTGTGGCCCATGCCGTCGGCTCTCCGCGCCCGCGCCGACCTGTTCGCGTGGAATTGCCAAAACATCGAGGAGATGAACGTCGTGCTCGGCCGTTGGGTCGATGCGAACGTCCCGCGAGACGCGGTCGTCGCCGTGAACGACGCTGGCGCGCTCCGGTACTTCGGCCGCCGCGCGACCGTCGATCTGATCGGCCTCAACGATCACAAGATCCTGCGGCGCGACGCGAGCGAAGGCTTCCGCACACTCGAACAGCGCGGCGTCAGCCACTTCGTCATCTTCCCGTCGTGGTTCCCGGGGATCGAGCGATTGCTCCCGCTGACGCAAGTCCACGAGGTTCGCTCGCCCCACTACACGATCTGCGAGGGGCCGCAAGATCAGATGGTCGTGTACCGCTGGGAGAGGCGGTGAGTCCCTACTCCGTCACAATCTGCACCAACTGCGGCGGGACGACGCCCTTCTGCTGCTCGGCCTTCGCGATCTTGAGCGGGATCAGCTTCACGAAGGCTTCGTCGTAGCGCCAGCGCCGCCACGCGCCAGCGAGGCGGATCGCGATCTCGCCTCCTTCGACGCGGACGGGCGCCCCGCGCCGGCGCGCCTCGCGCGCGACGAACGGGCCGACGTCGCGCGACCACTCCTCGGGCGCAAACGGCGCCGAGACGTTGCCGCGGTACTGCGCCGGGTCGAGCCGCCGCTCGGGATCGAACACGAACACGCGCCCGGCCGCGGCGCCCGACTTGAAGAACTTTCCGCCGTACGGTTTCGATCTGAGCGACAGCTCGCCGCGCGCGTCGGGTTTCGCGAGCCCCATCACGACGTGGAACGAGTTGTCGCCGCCGGACATCAAGTACTCGAACGCGTACTCGTTCGGCGAGCCGAAGTGTATCGACTTGAACCCCGGCGCGGGCGTCTTGCCGTCGGCGAGCGTGACTTTGTTCTGGCCCGCGACCGCGAAGCGCGATCCAGAATCCCAAAGGCTGATCGTTCCGCCGTGCGCCGCGTACATGCAGGTGTTGAGCGCGTCTTGCAGTACGAACAGGTATCCGGAGTCGGCCTTCATCCCGAGGTGGCTCTGACCCTGGCCGTAGATCCAGATTTGCGCGCCTTCGAGGAGAGCGCCGAGGAAGTCGCCAAACTCACGCCCGTACAGCTCGATCGTCACGCCGGGCGCCGCGACGCCGTCGCTCTGCGCGAGGTTCGTGCCGACGTAGCGCGGCCCGCCGGTGAAATCGTAGCCGATGATGTTCCGCCACCCGAGGCGCGCCGCCTCGCTCACGATCCGCGACGCGGAGTCGAACCCGAACGATTCGCCGAGGAATCCGGCGAAGTCGATCACGAGGACATCTCGCGCGGCGTCGGTCGGAGGCGCGAGGTCGTCGCGCGTGTCGAGCGTGAGGCGGCCGTACCGGCCGGCGCCGGCCGCCGTCGCTGCTGGCGCGGGCGCCGCGAGCGAGTCGTGCAGCGGCGCGACGTCGTCGAGAAGCCGATTGATGCCCCCCTCGGGCGATCCGTCGGCGGCGCGCCCGCCGTCGGTCAGGTACTCCATGCTCGAGAGCGACTTTCCGCCGAGGTCGGAGTACGCGATCCGCTTTCGCAGCTCGGTGAGGATTCGGAGCGCGGCGGCGCGGTGCGCACCCGACTCGCGCGCGAACGATGGCAGCGCGCGTTCGACGAGGGCGCGGTAGTCGTCGAACGAGAGCGTCGCCGCGCGTGCGAGCGTCGCCGCGACGATCTCCTCGGCGGGCGCCGGGAGCGCGTCGTCGGGCCCGAAAAGGCGCGGCCCGCGCGGCGAGTCCATCGCCACGCCCTCGAACTCGCGGCCGAGCCGCGCGAGCCGCTCATCGACCCACTGCCGCCACTCGGTGTTTGCGCGTGCCGCGGACTCCTCGAGTGGCACGCTGAGATCGACCTTCGTTCCCGAGCGCTCGACCGCGACCGACTCGCCGAAGCGGTTTCTCAGATCGATCGTGCCGCTCCCCGGCGCGGTGAACGCCTCGAACACGCCGCCGAAATCGCGGCGCTCTGGGTTCCCACCGGGGCGCATGCTGAAGCGCAGGTCGGCCGCCGCGTCGCCGAGGACGCCCTGCTGATGGAGTACGCGCAACATGCTGTCGGCGATCTTCGCCTCGCTCCCGTTCGCGACCGCGCGCACACCGCCCGGCGCCGTGTCCGCCGAGACGACGATCTCGTGCGGCCGGAGGAACTTGATGTCCATGTTCTCGCGGAAGCCGACGACTTGGGTGGGGGGCGCACCGCCCGCGGCTGCGCCACTCGTGCCCGCGGCGCTCGCGCCCGCGCCGCCCTCGATACCGCCCCCGCCGGCGCGCCGCCGCGTCTCGACGATCGTGAATTTGTACGGACCGGTCGGCGTAAGTTGGACATAGTTGGTCATCAGGAGACTCAGGATCTTCCGCCGTTCCTCGTCCATCGCCGCGAGGTCGAGCCCCGTGATCGGCGAGATGATCTGCGAGGCGAGCTCCGTCGGCAACCCGAGCACGCGCCGCGTGAAGTCGACGAGGTACGCTGCGTACTCGGTGTCGGTCAGCGCCTTCCGCTCGTAGACCGAATCGCCGTGGTAGAGCGCGGCGTCGGGTCCCATCGATTCGTCGGCGTGGACAAAACCGAACTCGCCGAGGAACGGCGCCGTCGAATCGACGCCGACTTGCTCGCCATTGTGCATCAAGAGGACGTTGTACGCCTTGAACGGATGGGCGCCAGCCGGGTTTCCGCGTCCCTCCGCGTCGATCGCGGGGGAGTTTGTCGGGTAGCGATGATGCATTCCCCAGACGTGCGCGTGGAGCGCGGGCGTCACGGCGGCACGCCCCTTCACAGTGACGTCGACGCCGCCGCGATCGCGCGCGCCCGGGAAGCCGCCCCAGAACCCGTCGAAGTCGAAGTACTCGGGGATCGCGTGCGTCCAGCCCGACATCTTGATCGCGGCGAGATCCTCGCCCATCGACACGACGAACCCGCGGCGCTTGCGCGCGAACTTCGCGGCGGGGCAGCCGTCGGGCGCGTGCGTCCGGTAGTAGCGCGTGTCGAGGAGATGCGCAAGCGCCGTGAAGTACTCCTCGCGAACGTCGGCGACGAACTCGGCGAGGCGGGCGAGAAGCGCGGGGGCGACCTCGCGTGCGTCGGCGGCCGCGTGGTAGCCCGCGCCCCCGGGAGGGACAGCGGCGCCGTCAGCTTGCGCGGCCTCGCGAAGCGCTCGCGCGAGCGCTTCCTCCGCCACGTCGCCGTACTTCGTGCGGCGCTGGAGCCAGCGCTCGCTCGCCAGGAGCGCGCGCCCGTACCGCCCAAGCACCTCCGGCTCGAGCGCGACGAACAGCATCGTGAAGTCGCCTGGATTCTCGCGGATCCCCGCGCGCCGCCAGCCGTCCGCGTCGGCGTACTTCTCCCGCACCGGAATCCGGAACTCGTCGAGCCGCGCGCGCACCGCATCGATCGCGAGCGCGCGCCCCGACGCGTCGAAGAACCGGCAGCCCGCGAGGTGGCCGAGCATTTCCCGCATCGTGTCCGCGCGGTCGGGCCCGATCGTGTTGAACACGAGGCACGTTTTGTCGCGGAGCGTCGCCGGCGCGAAACCGGCGAAGTCGATCCCGCCGCCGCGGTTGTTCCCCCCGTTGAACGAGCGGCACGCCGCCTCCCAGATCGCGTGCACGGTCACCGGCTCCGACACCGCGAGCGACCCGACGCGGCAGGAGTCGTGTTCGCCCTCGACGCGCGCGGGCGCCGCCGGTTCCGGATGCGCGGGCATCGTCAAGAGATCGGTCCGCCCGCGGAGCTTTCGGATGTCGTCGATCAAGCGGCTCGCGTCTGTGACGCGCCCGGACTCGTCGAGCACGCCGGTCTCGCGATTGATCGCATCGATCAGCACCGCGATCTTCACCATGTTGAGGACCGTCCAGTTGCGGAACCGCTGCCGCATCAGGTCGCGGTCGTTCTGCATCGTCAGCTCGGGCTTCGTCGTGATCCCGCCGCGCGGGCAATCGAGGTGGCAATTCCCGCACTGATTGCAGCCGAACGCGACCGCCTTCCCGATGCTCGCCTCGACGAGGCCGTCGGCGCCCGCGATCAGCACTTTGACCATGTCGAGTTCGCTCCGAAGCCCGCCCGATGCGAACAGGCGCGTCCCGCCGCCGGCGCCGAACGGCGCGCCGTTCAGATCGCGGATCGTGCGCAGCTCGCCCGACCCTGCAAGGTCGACCTTCTCCGACACGAGCGCGTGGTGCGTGTGCAGAATCGTGCGGAAGATGTCGGGCCAGCCGACGTGCGACGAATCGGCGTGGTAGTTGCCCGAGCCGCCGAGCCCGGAGTCGATCAACAGATAGTCGACGACGAAGTTCGACCACATCCCGGCGGCGACGTACTTCGTGTAGTTCGACCCGGTGATCTTGATCCCGACGTGGTTGTGATAGAGGAGCCAGAGCCACACCTCGGCCGGCATGTCCTCGATCGAATAGATGTCGTGCTTCGGGTCGGGCGAGAGCGCGTCGGTGCCGATCGGGATGTTGCGCGCCTTGCTGACTGTCGCGGTGACCTTCGCGCCGGAGAGGCGGCCTCCTTTGCCGGGCTTCGCGCCCTGGTTGATCTTGATCTCGACGTCGCGGACGCGGCGCAGGTCGGCGGCGTGGATTCCGAAGTGGCCGCTCGCGGCCTGCAGACTTTCCCACTTCATCGTCTCGTCGCTCGTGAAACGGATCGGGCCGCCTTCGCCGGACGACGTCATCGCTAGGCCGGCGTTCCCTTCGATCCGCGCCATCAAGAAGTCTTCGGACGCGGCGCCCAGCGAGATGCTGGCGTGCGAGACTGGACCGTGCCAGATCGGCTCGCGGAACCCGAACCCGGAGAGCTTGACGCCGCCGCGCGGGTCGCGGCGGACCGTGATCGCGCCGTCCTGCGAGGCGCGCGCGACCGAGCGGCCGTGCGCGCCGTGCGAGCGCGCGAGAAGTTCGATGGTGACGGGGGCGCCGTCGCTCGCGCCGTCGGGGCCGTGCGACGCGAGTGTCGCGCCGCCGATTCCGTCGCGGTCCGTCGCGCGCATCCACAATGACCGCTCGCCGGCGAGCGCCGCCTCGAGCGGATGGCCCTTCGGGAGCCGCTCCTCGAACCCGCCGCGCGCGTCGGCGGCGAACGACGCGAGCGCCGGGCCGTCGGGCGCGGCGTGCACCGAGACGTCTGCTCGCGCGGGCATGGCGCCGCCGCGGCGGAACCCGCGCGCGACCGCGAGCGAGACGTAGTCGAGGAGCGACGGGTCGCGCGCGAGCCGCGCGAGCGACCACTCGACCGACACGCGCGACACACGCAACCCGATCGCGTCGAGCGACACAGGCCCCATGTCGCCCTCAACGAAGAAGTCTTCGACTCGCGGCATCTCGCCGGCCGCCATCCGGTAGATCACCTCGAGGAAGTCGGCGGTGAGGTTTCGGTTCGTGTTCATCACGTGGTAGTTCGCGCTCTCGTGCGCGAGGATCCGCGCCGCGAGCACGGACGGAAGGTCGAGCGTGCGGTGGGCGAGGAGCGCCGAGACGCGGTACGTCTCGCGGACGGAGCGCGGCGGCGGCTCCATCTCGACGCGGCGCGTGTTGAGCCCCGCGTTGTGGCACCCGAACTCCGGCGTCGCCAGCCGATCGACCTCGCGCAACCAATCCTCAGTCATCGTGATCGCCATCGTGTTGCCCGACGTCTTCTGGATGTCGTCGATTCCCATGCAGGATAGAAAATCGAGGATCGAGTGTTGCCAGCAGGTGAGCGTGTTGACGGCGAGATCGCGGAGCGTGGCGCGGTCCGCGCCGGCGAGCGCGGCAAGCGCGGGCCCCGCCGGCGCTCCGTGGTAGACGTCGGTCAGCTCCGGCAACAGCGCGATCCCCGCGACGTGCGTCATCGCGCCGCCGTTCGCGCCGAGGAGGACCGACTCGTACACCGTCGCGGCGGAGGCCTGCGTGTCGGCGTCGCCGCCCGCGCAGACGAGCTGGACGCGCGCGCGCAGAAGCCGCGCCTTGAGGAACGCGTCGACGCGCGGCGTGAGACGGAACGCCTTCTCGGGTCCCGCGTCGTAGTGAATCATTGCGACGCTCTCGTGTCGGACGGCGCTCTCGAGCGCGTCCCAGAACTCGTCGCCGTACCGGAGGAACACGGAGAGGATCACGCGCGGGTTCGCGGCGAGAACAGCGCGCGCGTGCCGTTCGAAGTCCGCGCTCCACGCCAGCTCGACGATCCGCGCGGCGCCGATCGCGTCGCGCAGCGTCGCGGCGTCGCCCTTCGCCGCCGCGCCCACCCCCGCGACTGATTCGACGTGCCGCGGCTCGAGCCGCAGCAGGATGTCCACGGCGTGCGGCGAGAGCGCGGCGGCGTTCGCGACGTACTGATCCGCGAGAACGACGACGAGCGTGCGCGTGAAGAGGTCGTTCTCCGGGTCGGCCGCCGCGACCGCTTCGAGGTACGCGCGCTCGATCGTGACGCCGTCCGTGTGCGGGAGCGGCCCGACGATCATCGGCATGTCGAGGCGGACGGCGGTGAGCGGAGTGGTCTCGAGGCCGGCCGACGTGCGGAACAGCACTGCCGGATGCCGCCGTGCGATGTCCCACGCGGTCGAGAACTCTTCGCGCAGGCCGTCGTTCGCCGGGTGGGTGATCGCGGCGTGCGAGAAGTACGAGCGCCAGTAACCGTGGTGCCACGCCGCGCCGACGGTCAGCGGCTCGTGGCGGAATCGCTCCTTGAGGATCTTGTCGAGGTCGAACGACGTGATCCCGAGCTCGGGGATCTCCCGCGCGACGCGCGAGTAACGCGACAGGAAGAGCCGCCCGCGCTGGCTCCGCCCGAGTCGCCAGAAGCCCTCCTCGGCGAGTTTCGCGCGCGACAAGAGAAACGAGAGCAGGCGCAGCTTCCGCGCGCGGTCGGCGACGCGCGCACTCTCCGGGTCGACGACGAGCGTGAGCAAGTCTTCCCAGACGGCGAGCCGTTCGACGAGAGTGCCGCCGTTGCGTCCGCCCGTGTCGCGTCCGCCGCCGCCGCGTCCTCCGGCGCCCAACTCGTCGGCCAACCGCTCGATCCCGATGCTCACGTCGTCTCCATCCGCTCGAACTCGGCGAGCGCGTCGAACAGATCGCCGGTCGGCGCGTCGACGACGCGGAGCGTCTGGCCGCCGTTGGCGTGGTTGGCAGGGCAGACTTCGACGCACGTGCCGCAGCCGATGCAACGATTCTGGATCGTCGTGATCCATCGCGGGTCGTCGCCCTCGAACTCGCGGTTCGCGTGCGTCGGGCAGACGGTCACGCACGCGCCGCAGTGGATGCACGTGGCCGCGGGGCCCGCGTCGTTCTCGGCGCGCAGCACGAGATACCGCGTGAGGCCCGGCAGCGCCACGGGCGCCCGCTTCAGATACCCGCCGTCCCGAACGTCGAGGAAATCGCGATACCGCCCCGAGGATCGGAGCGTCGCGAGGAGCGCGACGTGCCGCTCGGTCCGGTCGGCGTTGCGACCGTCGGCGTCGCGCCCGCCCGCGGCGTCGCTCCCGGCGGCGTCGGCGCGCTCCATCTGCCCATACAGCGCGAGGTGCGGGATTCCCGCCTGGCACACTTCTTCGCAGTTGCCGCAGCGCATGCACAGGTCGAGGAGCGTGCCGCCGGTTCGGCCGATCGGCTCGCCGCCGTGAAGCGCTTCGCCGAGGTGGGTGAGCATCTGCGGGAGACGGACCTTCGATTCGTGGAAGATCGGGCAGACCGAGTTGCACTCGCCGCAGTTGACGCAGTGGATCGCGCGGACGGACGGCGGGTCGGCCGGCGCTGCGACGCGCGCGGGCTCGCCGCGGCCGCGCGCGGGGCCGGGGAGCGCGCGGAGCGCGGTGCGCGCGGCGCGCGCCGCCCACGCGAGCGCCGGTGTCGCGCAGACTGCGCGCGCAACCGCGACGCCCGGCACGAACGCCGCGGCGAGGAGCGCGCCGCCGACGCCGCGCAGCCGCAGGCCGAGCAGGACGCCGCGGTTGACGAGCGCGTCGGGGTCGAGCGCCCGCTTGACTCGCGCCCGCCGCGCGAGCCCGTCGGCGCCGAACTTCCGCCCCGCGTACGCCGCCTGCCAGCGGCCGAGGACGTAGGGCTTCCCGTGATGGTCGCGCATCGCGAGGTCGAGGAGCGCGGGCGCGAGCGCGAGGTCGACGGCGTACGCGCCGCTTCGGTGATCGATCAGATACGCCGCGATCACGAGCGCGCCGCCGTCACCCACGTAGTAGACCTCGGCGTCGAGATCGTTCCCCGCGTTCCTCACGAGCGATGCGGCGCGCGGGAGGAACCGCGGCACCTCGGCCGCCGGCATGAGGATTTCGGCGGCGAGGAGTCCGGGGCCGAGGCGTTTCGTCTGCTGCGGCCGGAATCGCTCGCGCGCGAACCGGACGCTCTCGTCGTCGAGCGCGATCGGCCGGCCGGGGCACTCGCCGAGCGCGCTGGCGAACGTGCGCGCCGCGTCGAGCCCGAGGAAATCGACGAAGAGGTAAGCGCCGGCGTGCTCGCGATCGGGGGAGATCTCCGCGCCCAGCTCGCGCGGCCCCGCGATCCGCGTCCACGGAAGGCTCTCGTCGGTCGCGAGCGCGCCCGGGCGCGCTCGCCAGCCGCGCGCGTCCTCGTCGCGCCAGACTTCGCGCGTGTGGTGCAGGTGCGATCCGGACAGGAGCTTGAGGTTCGCCGGCGGCGGAAAACGATGCCGCGCGCCGCTCCGAACCCACTCTGTGGCCGCTAACGCATCCGCCTCCGTCTCGAACGACAACAGGAACGCGCCGATTTCGCAGCGCGGCTCGATGCGCACGGTGAGGTGGAGGAGGAGCCCGAAGATCCCCTCGCTCCCCGCGAGGTCCGCGAGCGCGATCGGCTCGGTTTCCCGCTCGCGAAACCACGCGGGCGCTTCGGCCGCCGCGAGCGTCTTGCGCCGCGCGCCATCCGGAACGTCGAGTCGCCCGTCGTCGTGAAAGCGGACGTGCTCGCCCGAGGGGAGAAGGACGTCGGCCGCGCGAACGCCGTCGAGCGCGCGCCCGCGGCCGAACGCGTTCATCCCGATCCCGCCCGTCACGAACCAACCCGCGAGAGTTCCTCCGAGGTTCGACGGGTAGGTCTTGAGCGCGAGCCCCTCTTGCGCGAGCCGCGCGTGAACGGCGCGGAGCCGCACGCCGGCGCCGACGACGCAGACGCCGTCCGCCGCGTCGACATCGATCCCGTCGAGCCGCGACGCGTCGAGCGTCAGCCCGCCATCGTTCGGCACCGAGCCTCCCATCGCCGTCGATGCCGCGCCGCGGAGCGCGACGGGGACGCCGTGCTCGCGCGCCCATCGGAGCGCGCACGCCGCCTCGGCGGCGTTGACCGGCTGGAAGATGAGGTCGGGGACGGCGCGCGTCAGCCGGCGAGTGAACAGAGAGCCGAGATAGACGTTCTGGTCGCGGTCGGCCTCGGAGCGAAGGAACGCGTCGGTCACGATCCGCTCGCGGAGCGTACGCCGCGCCGCATCCGCCTCGCCCAGCTCCGCGATTGCCGCGCACAACGAGGCCGCAAGCTCGCGCGTGCGCCGAGGCGCGTCGCGCTCCTCGAGCGCCGCGCCGTCGTCGAAGAACACGTTGAGGTCGGGAAACGCGACGCGGACCGCGCCGGCGCGCTGATCCGTCGCGAGCGCCAGGAAACCGTCGAGCGTCACGCCGACTGATTTCTTCAAGAATGTGGGTTCGGTCATTCCGGAGGGTGGGGGAGTCGCACACTCCGCACGGCGGGCTCCCCCGATCCGCCATTGCGGGGCCGGTCGACGACGCCCGGGGTCTCTCCTCGCGCCGTGGCCCCGCGCCCGCGAACTCCGGCGACTATAACAGAGGCGGGCGGAATGGAGGAAGCGTCGATGCTCGGGGCGTCACACACTCACTCCGCTTTTCGGATCGCCGGACGCGCGGCTTGAGCGCGCGCGAAGCCAGAGCGCGTACGGCGCCGGGAGCGCGATCGCCAAGAGCGTCAGAAGCCAGACGGTCCGTCCCGTGCCGGCGATTATCAGGGCGCAGATCGCGATCCCCGCGAGAGCGGCGAAGCGGCCGAGGCGCCGCCCGGCGCGCGGGAAGCGTTCCGGCTCGCGGCGCGATAGCGCGAGCTGCGCGGCGCACGCCACGCCGATCGCGACGAGCGCTGTGGCCGTCGAGGCGAGCGCGATCGCGTTGTACGCGTCGAGAAGCGTGCGGCTGAAGTAGAGGAGCACGAGGATCGCCGAGAGCGCGGTCGAGACGAGGAGCGACGCGGCGGGCGTTCCCGTCGCGGGGTGGATGTGAGCGAGGAACGCCGGCGCGAATCCCTGCCGCGCCGCCGCGAACGGCAGCCGGCCGACGATCAAGAGCGATCCGTTCAGGATTCCCGCGATCGAGATGAGCGCGCCGGCGGTGACGAACGCCTCGCCACGCGCGCCGAGGACTCGGCGGCCGAGCGCGGCGAGCGGGCTCGCGCTGCGGGCGATCTCCGAGGCGGGCGCAGCGAGGCTGACGGCCAGCGCCAGCACGACGTACGCCGCGGTGGCGATCGCGAACCCGAGGAACGCGGAGCGGCGAATCGTCGAGCCGCCGCCGCGCACTTCCTCCGCCGGAATCGTGATCGACTCCGACCCGAGAAACATCCACGCGACGAGAGAGATCGCCGGCAGGAGCGCCGCGGTCCCGTGCGGCGCGAACGGGACGAGATTCGCCGTCGAGCCGTGCGCGAACAGCGCGACCGAGAGGACGCCGAGCGGAAGGAGTTTGCACGCCGTCGTGACGACGCCGATCGCGCCGCCGTGTCGCACGCCCAAGAGGTTGACGAGCGTGAAGCCCCAGAGGAGGGCCTGCGCGAGCCCGAATGCCGCGAGCGGAGAGCCGAACGACGGGACGAACACCGCCGCGTACGAAATGAACGCCGTCACGTACGCCGCGTTCGCGATCACGACCGACGACCAGTAGAGGAACGCCGTCTCGATCCCCGCGAAATCGCCGAACGCGCGCTGCGCGTAAACCTGAAGTCCGCCGGAGATCGGATACGCGCTCCCGAGGTCCGCGTAGACTTTGCTCAAGCAGAGAAACCCCGCCGCGACGATCCCCCACGCGACGAGCGACAGCGGCCCGGCGATCCCCGCGAGCGAGGCGGGGATGACGAAAATCCCCGAGCCGATCATGTTTCCGGCGACGAGGGCCGTCGCGGCGACGGGGCCGAGGCCGCGGACGAGTGCGCCGCGTTCTCTCAATCGAGAGCGCCCGCCCCTACTCGTACCGGAGCGCTTCGATCGGATCGAGGCCCGCCGCGCGGCGTGCGGGATAGATCCCGAAGAAGACGCCGACGGCGCCCGCGAACAGGAAGGCGTACGCGATCGAGCGTGGCGCGACGGCGGTATTCCATCCGGCCGTGTGCGACATGATCGACGACGCGCCGATCCCCAACCCGATCCCGATCAGCCCGCCGGCCAGACAGATCACGACCGCCTCGACGAGGAACTGAAGGAGGATGTTCCCGCGCGTCGCGCCGAGCGCCTTCCGGATTCCGATCTCTCGCGTCCGCTCCGTCACCGACACGAGCATGATGTTCATGATCCCGATGCCGCCGACGAGGAGCGACACCGCGGCGATCCCCGCGAGGAGCATCGTGAACGTCTTCGTCGTTTCCTCGAACGCGCCGAGCAGGTCGGCGGGGTTACGGATGCTGAAGTCGCTCGTCTTCTCCGGGCGGATGCGATGCTCGCGCCGAAGAATCGTCTCGATTTCGGCGATCGCCTCGTCGAGCCGCCGTCCCTCCGCGACCTGAACGTTGATCCCGCGGAGCCGGTCGGTCCCGAACAGCCGGAATTGTCCGGTCGTGAGCGGCACGAGGACTTGATCGTCCGGGTTCATCCACCCGCGCGCGCCCTGCGGCCGCAGGATGCCGATCACGTCGAGGCGGTTGCCGGAGATCGTGATTTTCTCGCCGAGGAGGTCCTCCGCGGAAACGCCGAGATTGGTTAGGACGTCGGGGCCGACGATGGCCACCCGCCGGCGCCCCTCGACTTCGCCCGCGTCGAAGAACCGCCCGGCCGCGAGCGTCCGGTTGTTGATCGCGAAGTACTCCGGCGTTGTCCCGACGACCGACGTGGACGCGTTCCGCTCGCGGAAATCGACCTGCATCCCGCGCATGATCTCGCCTGCGACGAGGCCGATCGAGCGCGCGTCCGCTCGCAACGCGGACACGTCGTCCACCGTGAGCCTCTCGTTCGCGTTGTTGACGCCGCGCTGCATCGACATTCCCGGAGAGACGTACAGGACGTTCGTGCCGAGCGCGCGGATCCGGTCCTGCACGGAGCGGCGGGCCCCTTCGCCGAGAGCGACCATCGCGATGACCGCGCCGACCCCGATGATGACGCCGAGGAGCGTGAGGAACGCGCGGAGCTTGTTCGATGCGAGCGATGCGAGCGCGACGCGGAGAATCTCGCCGAGGAGCACGCGCCCCTCAGCGCGGCCGGACGCGCGGCGCCGTCATCGCGTCTGCGTCTGCGCCGGCGTCTGCCGCTGCATGCCGGGCACCCCGCTCATGCTGCGCATCCGGTTTCGCATCTCGGTTTGGCTCATCAGGAATTGACCCGATGGCGGGATCGCGACTTCATCCCCTTCTTCGAGGCCGCTCACGATCTCCGTCTCGCGCCAGTTCTGAAGGCCGGTCGTGACGAGGCGCCATTCGTATCCGCCGCCGGACTTGCGCACGAAGACGCCGACGGTCGCGCGCCGCGAGGCGACGCTCGCGGAGTCGCCGCTCGGCGCGCCGGCTCGTCCGCCCGCGTCCGTCCGTCCTCCAACTTCGGCCGCCTGCGCCCCGCCGCGGCCGCGCTCTCGGCTCCCGCCGGCCGCGTCGCTCGCGCTGCCGGCGCCGCTCCCACCCCGCCCGGTTTGCCCGCCCGTTCCGCCGCCCCCGCCGCCGTTTCCGGCCATCTCAGGCGCCCCCGTCGCGCCGAGATACTTCGCGATCACCGCCGCCTCGCGGACCGGCTTGAGCACTTCGCGCGGCACGACGATCGCATTCTCCTTTTCGCTGACGAGGATGTCGACGTCCGCGGTCATCCCGGGCATCAGGAGTCCGTCCGCGTTCTCCAGTTCGATCAAGACGGGAAAGAGCGTCACCGTCTGCGACGCGACGGCCTGCGGCTCGATCTTCACGAGCGTCCCCTCGAACTTCCTCCCTGGGTGCGCTTCGACTTCGATCGTCGCCGTCTGGCCCGGCGCGAGGTTTCCGATGTCGGCCTCGTCGATCAGCGTGCGCACTTGAACGCGCGTGAGGTCGGCCATGCGCATCAGTGCCGTTCCGCCGCTCACCTGCGTCACCGCGGAGGCGATCATCTGTCCGACCTCGACGGCTTTCTCGAGGATCGTCCCCGCCGAGGTCGCGCGCACGGTCGTGTCGCCGAGCCGCTCGCTCGCGTTGTCGCGCGTCGATCGCGCTTTGATCGCGGCCGCTTCCGCGTTCGCGTTCTCGTACACCGCCGCGTCGTGCGACTCGGAGGTCGTGAGGCCCTCGGCGAACAAAACGTCGGAGCGCTGCTTCGCGCTTCGAGCGACCGCCAGCCGCGCCTCGGCCGCGGCGAGATCCGCCTTCGCCTGCTCGAGCGCCGTCGTCGCGTCGCGCCGATCGATCTGCACGAGGAGCGCGCCCTTCTCGACGACCATCCCCGTCTCGACGGGCATCCCGATCACCTCGCCCGAGGCGCGCGACTTCACCTCGACGATTCGGATCGGCTCGATCGTTCCGTTCGCGCTGGCCGAGACGGTGAGCGTCTTGCGCATGACGGTCGTGGTCTCGACGGTCGCCGGGCGCTCGCTCTTCTTCGCGCCGCACGAAGCGATCGCGAGGCTTGCGATGAGAATCGCGGCCGAGACGAGGAGCGCGCTCTGAAGGGGGGTTCTTCGGGACGCCGATGGCACGCCGGCATTCTAAGTGATTCCGACAGGCGGCGCGAGGGCCTCGGCGCGCCCTAGTCTATCGGGCGCGCTCGTGTCGCGTGCTATCATGCGCCGGGCTCACGAGAAACGAGGGCGCGCGATGGTGAACCGGGGCGGCAAGAGAGAGCGGAGCGCGGCGAAGAGCGCGCCGACGACGCGCGCGCGGCGCACGGCACGGCCGCCCGCGAGGGAAACCGCAGCGCCAGTGCCAGCGCCGGCGTCGCCGCCGCGCGCCGCGGGCGCGCAGTCGCACCCGCACGCGCAATCGCGCCAGCACTCGCAACCCCACGCTCTCGCCCGCCCGCGCCGCTACGCGATCCTCGCGGAGGCGCGCTTCTCGCCGTTCGGCTCGAAGACGGCGAACGGGTTGATCCGCTACTGTCCCGACGAGGCGGTCGCGGTGATCGACTCGACGCGCGCGGGCTGCCGCGCGCGCGACGTGCTCGGCTACGGGCCCGACATCCCGGTCGTCGCGTCGCTCGAGGAGACGTTCCCGCTCGGGGCCGACGCGCTCCTGATCGGGATCGCGCCGACGGGGGGCGGGTTCCCTGCGGAGTGGCGGCCGATCGTCCTCGCAGCGTGCACGGCGGGGCTCGACATCGTCAGCGGGCTCCACACGTTCCTCGGCAGCGACCCCGAGATCGCCGCGGCGGCGCGCGCGGCCGGCGTCCAAGTCTGGGACCTGCGCGATTACCCGCCGACCTCGGGCGTCGCGCGCGGCCGCTGGCGCGAGGTCGAGGCGCGCGTCGTCCTGACCGTCGGCACCGACGCGCGCACGGGCAAGATGTCCACGGGACTCGAAATCCACCGCGAGCTGGCGCGGCGCGGAATCCGTTCGTCGTTCATCGCGACGGGGCAGACCGGAATCCTGATCGCGAAGAGCGGCATCCCCGCGGACGCGCTTCGCGCCGACTTCCTCGCGGGCGCCGTCGAGCACGAGGTCCTCTGCGCCGACCGGGTGAGCGACTGCGTGATCGTCGAAGGGCAAGGATCGATTCTCCATCAGGGATTCTCGGCCGTGTCGGTTGGACTCCTTCACGGCGCGGCGCCCGACGTGATGGTCCTCTGCCATCAATCGACGCGCCCCGAGAACGACTACGGCGATCCGATCGGCGACCTTGCGCGCGTGGTGCGGCTTCATGAGGGCGCGCTGACGTTCAAGCGCGGGCGAGTCGCAGCGATCTCGCTCGTGACCGCGGGGCTTTCGGACGACGAGGCGCGCGCGGCGGTGCGGAGCGCGACGGCGGAGACGGGGCTCCCCGCGTCCGATCCGTTCCGGTTCGGCGTCGGCCCGATCGTCGACGCGGTGCTCGCGAGCCCGCGTGGGGGAGAAGCGTGAGCCCGCGTGGGGGAGAAGCGTGAGCGCGCAGCAGGGCGAGACGTGAGCCCGCGCTGGAGCCAAGCATGAGCGCGCCCGTCTGGCGCCACGCGGCGTTCACGCTTCGGCTTCGCCACACGTTCCGGATCGCGCGCGGCGCGTCCAACACGCGCGACACGGTGATCGTCGCGCTCCACAAGGACGGGATCGTCGGGCTCGGCGAGGGGGCGCCGCCGGCCCGGTACGGCGAGTCGCTCGCCGCGACGATCGCCGCGCTCCCCGGCTATCTCGCCGACGTCGCGGTCCCCGAGCCGCAGTGGCCGTCGCTCGACGCGCTCGTGACGCCGGATGCGCCGGGACTCTGCGCGCTCCGGATGGCCGCCGACTCCGCGCTCCACGACTGGTTCGCGAAGGCACACCGCGCGCCGCTCCACGCGCTGCTCGGGCTTGCGCCCGAGACGGCGCCGCAGACTTCGTTCACGATCGGCATCGAGCGGCCGGAGTCGTTGGCCGAGCGGCTTCGCGAAGGCGACGCGTTCCCGGCGATCAAGCTGAAGCTCGGCGGTCCCGAGGACGAGGCGTCGCTCCGCGCGGTCCGCGCCGCGACGGACAAGACGATCCGCGTCGATGCGAACGAGGCGTGGACACTCGACGACGCGCTCCGCCGCGCCGAGCTGTGCGCCGAGATGGGCGTCGAGCTGATCGAGCAGCCGCTCCCCGCGGGGCGTCTCGACGAGACGGCGCGGTTGCGCACTCGGAGCGCAGTGCCGATCTTCGCCGACGAGGACTTTCGGACGGCGGAGGATGCCGCGCGGCTCGCGGGCGTGTACGACGGCGTGAACGTGAAGCTCGCGAAGTGCGGCGGAATCGGCCCGGCTCTCGAAGCGATCCGCGCCGCGCGACATCACGGGCTGCGCGTCCTCCTCGGCTGCATGATCGAGTCGAGCGTCGGGATCGCGGCGGCGGCGCAGATCGCCTCGCTCGTCGATTTTTCCGACCTCGACGGCGCGATCCTCACGGCGAACGACCCGGCGAGCGGGCTGCGGCTCGTGGGCGGGCGTCTGCTGCCGGGGCCGGGCCCCGGCCTCGGCATCGCGATCCGCGACGAGGACCTCGCGCGCACTCTCGACGTGCCGGCGGGGCGATCGCGAGCGGTCGAAGGGGACGCGCGCTGATCGTCGACGCGTGGATCGCCGCGCCCCGCCCGTGGGACGCGCGCGGTCGGTACGCGCTCGACTTCCTCGCCTCCGCGACGGGGCTCACGATCCGGCTCGTCGAGCAGCCCGAGCCGGGCGACTCGATCCTGTTCGTGTACGCGCCGCCGGAGGCGCTCGCGGTGGCGCCGCTCCCCGCGCGCGCACCCGCGGGCGCGGGCGCGGCGGCGGATACCGGCGCGCGACGGCTCGCGCTGCTCGTGCCGGCGCTCGCGGCGGGCGAGCCGGACGCGGCGCTGCTCGCGCCGTCGGGCGCGCTCGCTGTCGGAGCCGATTTCGCGCGCGGGACCGCGTCAACCGATGTGGCGATCCCGCTCTTCGGACGCCTCGCCGGCGGAACGCTCTCGTCGCCCGGGCTCGCGTCCGTCGCCGCGTTCGCCGACGGCTCACCGTCCGTCGTCCGCTTCGAAGTCGATCGCGTCCGGCGCATCCTGTTCCGATTCGATCTCCTCGCGAACGTCTTCCTGCATCTGTCGCGGCTCGAAGAGCTGCTCGCGACGGAGCGCGATGCGTTCGGCCGATTCCCGGCGACGCGGAGCGTTCTGTCGTCGAGCGGCGCGCTGCGTACGGCGCCCGTCGACCGGCTCGCCGCGTTTTTCGCGGAACTCGCCGCGCGCGAGAACACCGACCCGGCCGGATTCCTCCCGCGGCGCGCGCTCTGGCCGGGCGGCGAGCCGTCGGCGATTCATTTGTCGCACGACGTCGACCAAGCCGTGAGCTGGCCGCGGCGGTTCGCGCGCGATCTCGCGGCAGCCGCGCGCGGGGCGGTGGGCGCAGGCGACGCGGTGGGCGCGCGCGACGCGGTGGGCGCGCGCGACGCGGTGGGCGCGCGCGGTGCGGCGGAGGGCGCCGGCGGTGCGCGCGTCTCGTTCGGCGCTGCGCTCGCGCGCACGACGCGGCACCTCTCTCGCGCGAACCGCGACCCGGCGCTTTTCCCTCGCGCCGTCCACGAGTTCGAGCGCGCGGCGCGTGTGCCTTCGAGCTGGTTCTTCTTGACCGTCCCGCGCGACGGCGAGGGCCGCCGCTACCGAGTCTCGTCGCCGCCGTTCGCGCGCTTCCTGCGCGAGCTGCGCGCCGCCGGATCCGAAGTCGGTCTCCACGGGAGCATCCAGGCGTCCGGCGACGCGGCGGCGATGGAGACTGAGCGCGCCCACCTCGAGGGCGTCCTCGGCGAGCGAATCGACGGAAATCGCCAGCACTATCTGGTCATCTCGGCGGCCGACACGTTTCGGAATCTCGCGACCGCGGGGATTCGGCACGATTCGTCGGTCGGGTACTCGAGCGACGTCGGGTTTCGCGCGGGGACTTCTCTGCCGTTCCGGCCGTACGACGTCGCGCGCGAGGCGCCGATCGATCTCGTCGAGATTCCGCTCGGCGTGATGGACGTGACGCTGATCCAGCCGGGCGCGCGCGCCGTCGATCTCGATCCCCTCTGGCGCGAGATGCTCGATCAGCAGTCGGCGATCGGCGGGCTCTTGACCGTGCTGTGGCACCCGCGGATGTTCGACGCGGAGACGCATCCCGCGGGGCGCGCGCCGTACGAGTCGCTCGTGCGCGCGGGCCGCGCGCGCGGGCTTCCGTTCGTCACCGCGCGCGAAGCCGCCGCGTGGTGGCGCGCGCGAGAAGGGCTGCGACTCGTGGCCGTCGAGCGCGCCGACGCGGTAGCGGTCGCTCCGCCCGGCGAAACGATCCTCCGTTACGAGTCGGCGGAGGCGATCGAGCGTGCGACGATCGTGCTCGCGCGCGCCCCCGCGCCCCTCCGCATCGACGTGCGCGGCGTGAATCGCATCGGCGACTCGGGTGCGGATGCGAACGCCTCGCCACGCGTCACCGTCGGGCCGATCTCCGCCGGCGGGACGTTCGAGATTCGCGTCGCAGCCGAGTAGCGCGCCGTCACCTGATCTCCTCCGGCTCGGGCCCTCTTATGAAGCCGGCCGAAGAAGTCTCAGTGCATTGAAGATTACGAGCAGCGAAGCCCCCATGTCCGCGGCGATAGCCGACCAGAGAGATGCGTGCCCGAACAGAGTGAGTAACACGAAAAGGGCCTTCACGAGGAGAGAGAATGCGATGTTCTGGCGGATGACCGAGAGAGTCCTGCGGGCGTGACGGATGAGCCAGGGGAGCTTCGAGAGGTCGTCGGACATGAGGGCGATGTCCGCTGCCTCGACCGCCGCGTCGCTCCCGGCGGCGCCCATGGCGATGCCGAGCGTAGCGCGCGCCATCGCGGGCGCATCGTTCACGCCGTCGCCGACCATGGCGACGGTTCCGTAGTCCGCGACGAGCCGCTCCACGACGGCGACCTTGTCTGCGGGGAGAAGCTCTGCGTAGACCAAATCCACGCCGGTCGCCTCCGCGATGACCTGAGCGGTTCCTTTGTTGTCGCCCGTGAGCATCGCGACGTGCTCGATGCCGAGCCGCCGGAGTTCATCGAGCACGCCCCTCGCCGCGGGGCGGACGGCATCGGCAAGAGCGAGGAATCCGCACACATGCTTCCCATTCCCCACGACGACGACCGTCCGCCCCCCGTGAGCCATTTCCTCGAGCATCCGGTGTACTTCCGGCGTCTCCTCGCCACGCTCCTCGAGATATCGATGGGAGCCGAGCCAGTACGGTCTACCGTTCACTTGCCCCGATGCCCCCTTCCCCTGTGAGCTTTGAAAATCATCCGCGGGGCGGGGGCGGATACCGCGTTCCGTCGCGAAAGCGACGATGGCCTTGGCGAGAGGGTGTTCGCTCCGCGCTTCCAGCGCAGCGGCCCGCTCCACGAGCTCGGCTTCGCTATGGCCGGAGAGGGGGATGACCGCAGCCACCGCGGGTCTCCCTTCAGTGAGCGTTCCTGTCTTATCGACGGCGATCGCTCTTAAGCGCGCGGACAATTCCAGGTAGAGGCCGCCCTTGACGAGCACGCCGTTCCGGGCCGCGGCCGCGAGCGCCGCGACGATGCTGACGGGCGTGGAGATGACGAGCGCGCACGGGCACCCGATGACGAGGAACACGAGGGATCTGTAGAGCCACTCACGCCAGTCGCCGCCGAGGAGAAGCGGGGGAACGACGAGCGCGAGTAGCGCGAGCGCCAGGACCGTGGGCGTATAGATGCGCGCGAACTTCTCGACCCACTGCTCCGCCGGGGATCGGCGCGAATGGGATTCCGCGACCATGCGGATGATGTGGGCAAGCGTCGTGTCGCCGGCGAGCTTCGTGCACTCGACCTCGAGAACTCCATCACCGCAGATCGTGCCGGCGAAGACGGCGTCTCCGGGAGCCTTCGGCGCCGGAACGCTCTCCCCGGTGATTGACGCCTGGTTCACCTCGCTCGCGCCGCGCATGACGCGGCCGTCGAGGGGAATGCGCTCGCCGGGCTTGACGAGAAATCGGGATCCGACGGCAACCTCGCTCGGCGGGACCTCCGCTTCCGTTCCGTCGGGTCGCAGGAGACGCGCTGTCGGCGGGGAGAGATCCATCAAGGCCGCGACCGCGCGCCGGGCCCGGCCCACGCTCCATGATTCCAGTGCGAGCGAGACGGCGAAAAGAAAGGAGACCGTGGCCGCCTCGAACCACTCGCCAATCCCGACGGCGCCGGCGACGGCAATCGTCATGAGGAGGTTCATGTCCGGCCGAAAGCGCTTCGCCGCTAGCCAGGCTCTGGGAAAGATCCGCCAGCCTCCCGCAAGAATTGCGAGCGCGTAGAGCGCACGAGAGAGCACGGGGACGGTCTGAGCGACGCCGAGTCCGTCGCCACCCAGTGCCGCCGCGACGTTGCCTGCGATCCAGACATGCGCGATGAATCCGGCGAGCACGGCGAGACCGCTCGCTGCGACGAGCGAGAAGTGACGCGATCTTTTGGCTGCCGGCCCGCCCTTCGCGGGGATCGGCTCGTCGCGCCAGGGCTCCGCGCGCAAGCCCGCGCGCGCGACGGCCTGCACAATGTCTCCGGGTGAAACGCCGGCGGGGTCCCCCGAAACGGTCATCCGGCCATTCACCACGTCGAACGAGAGCCGCTCCTCGCCGCCGACGAGGGGCGCGAGCTCGCGCTTCAGCGCGGCGACCTCCTCGGAGCAATCCATCCCGTGGATGCGAAAGCGGAGCGCGTCCGGTTTCGGCTTTCCAGATTCGGACTTCGTCACGTCTCCTCGATTCGCGCTCCTGACCGGATCCTGACATCCATTTCCACGGGGATGACGAAGATATCACCGTCGCCGGGATTCCCCGTATGAGCGTGCCGCTGGATCGCGTCCACGACGAGCCCGACGAGCTTGTCCGGGACGATGATTTCGAGTTTCACACGAGGGTGTCGCTGGTACGAAGCGTGATCGCGCGGGCCGACACCGTGCACCTCCGAAGTCGTGGCGCCAGTAAAGCCCTCGATCGCATGAAGGGCGTCGAGGACATGAGACAGCATGAACGGCTGGATGATCGCCTTGATTTCCTTCATGTCACTTTTCCTCCTCCTGGGGCCGCCGACCTCCTTGGTGAAAGAGGCTGTACAGTGCCGGAAGGACGACAAGGGTCAGGATCGTGGACGAGACGATGCCCCCGATGACGACGGTCGCAAGCGGGCGTTGGACTTCGGCCCCCGTGCCGTGCGCGAGCGCCATCGGGACGAACCCGAGGCTTGCGACGAGCGCTGTCATCAGCACGGGCCGCAAGCGAGTGAGAGAGCCCGTCCGGATCGCCTCGACGAGCGGCACTCCTTCCGCGCGAAGGCTGTTGATGAACGTGACCATGACGAGGCCGTTCAGCACCGCGACGCCGGAGAGGGCGATGAAACCGACGCCCGCCGAAATCGAAAAGGGAATATCGCGAATCCAGAGCGAGAGGACGCCTCCCGTGAGCGCGAGCGGAACTCCAGTGAAGACGAGGAACGCGGAACGCATCGACCCGAACGTCATGAAGAGCAACGTGAAGATGAGAAAGAGCGCGAGCGGCACGACGATGCGGAGCCGATTGCCCGCCGCGATGAGGTTCTCGTACTGCCCGCCCCAACGAACCCAGTATCCGGCGGGGAGATCGACGTTCTTCTGTACGAGAGGCTGAGCTTCGGCGACGAACGACCCGAGGTCTCGTCCGCGGACGTTCGCCTGGACGACGACGCGGCGCTTTCCGTCCTCCCGGCTGATCTGATTCGGGCCTTCCTCGATGAGGATGCTGGCGAGGGCGCCGAGCGGAACGTATGCGGGGTGCATGTCTTCGTCGGAGCGCGCGACCGATGCAGGTCGAAACTGCGGGCGTTCTTCGCGGGGGAGCGGGATCGGGAGGTTTTGGAGCGCGTGGAGGTCTCGGCGGATTTCGTCGGGAAGACGGACCACGAGATCGAACCTCCGGTCTCCTTCGAAGACTTCCCCGACGACGCTGCCGCCGATAGCCGTCTCGATCACCTCCTGCACGTCGGAGACGTTCAGGCCGAACCGAGCGATGGCTCGACGGTCGATGTCGATCGTGAGAACCGGCAACCCGCTCGTCTGCTCGACCTTGATGTCGGAGGCTCCGGGGATGTCGCCGAGGATGCCCGCGATCCGGTTCGCGTGCTTTGTCATCACTTCCAGGTCGTCGCCGAACACCTTGACCGCGAGGTCGCTCCGGACCCCGGAGATGAGTTCGTTGAAACGGAGCTCGATCGGCTGACTGAACTCGTAGTTCTGGCCGGGGAGGCGAACGAGAGCCTTTTCCATCGCTTCGGCGAGCTCCTCCTGCGTGCGCGCCTTCGTCCACCCCTTCCGCGGCTTCAGCATGATGTAGGTGTCGGAAACGTTCGGGCCCATCGGATCCGTGGCGATCTCGGCCGTCCCCGTGCGGGCGAAGATTTCGAGGACTTCGTCGGGAAACTCACGCTTGATCAGGTCCTCGATCTGGCCCTGCATCGCGACGCTCGTCGTGAGGCTGACGGACGGGATGCGGGCGGGCTGGATGGCGATCGCCCCTTCGCCGAGCTTCGGCACGAACTCGCTTCCCATCCGCGATGCGATCAGACCGCAGAGTCCGACGAGGACGAGGGCCGCGGTGACGATCGGCCAGCGGAAGCGAAGCGCGAATGACAAGGTCGGCCGGTAGAGTCGCTTCGATCCCCGCATGACGAGATTCTCCTTCTCGGCGATGCGGCCGCTCAGGAAGATCGCCACGGCGGCCGGGACGAAGGTGAATGCGAGCAGGAGCGCCCCCGCGAGTGCCAGCAGGACGACGGACGCCATAGGGACGAACATCTTCCCCTCGATTCCGGTGAGGGTTAGGATGGGGAGGTAGACGATCATGATGATTCCCATGCCGAAGAGCGTCGGACGGGATACCTCTCGTGCGCTCTCATACGCTTCCGCCAGGCGCTCCTCGCGCGAGAGAAGTCGGCCGAGGCTGTGCTGCTTCTCGGCGAAGCGACGAATGATGTTCTCGACCATGACGACGGCTCCGTCCACGATGATCCCGAAGTCGATCGCGCCGAGGCTCATGAGGTTCCCGCTGATCTTACGCTCGACCATTCCGGTGATGGCGAAGAGCATGGAGAGCGGAATCGTGAGTGCGACGATGAGCGCCGCGCGAAAGTTGCCGAGGAGGAGGAAGAGGATGACGATGACGAGAATCGCGCCCTCGGTGAGGTTTTGCCGCACGGTGTGAAGCGTTGCGTCGACCAGGTATGTCCGGTCGTACAGCGTTCTGGCGCGGACTCCCTCCGGGAGGGAGCGGTTCACTTCCTCCATCTTCTCGGCGACGCGACGCGAAACTGCGCGGCTGTTCTCTCCGATCAGCATGATGGCCGTGCCGACGACGGCCTCATTCCCGTTCTCGGTCGCGGCGCCCGTCCGGAGCTCCTTCCCGATGCCGACCGTCGCGACATCGCGGATGTGGAGCGGGGCGCCATCCGTCGTTCCCAAGACGATGCTCTCGATGTCCTCGATGCCCGCGACGAGGCCCGTTGCGCGGATGAGGTACTGCTCGTCGAAGTGCTCGATGTAGCCGCCGCCGGCGTTGGAGTTATTCCGCGCGAGGGCGTCAAACACGTCGCGGAAAGTGAGGCCGTGGGCGAGGAGCTTCGCGGGGTCCGGGCTCACGTGGTACTGCTTCTCGAAACCTCCGATGGCGTTGACCTCGGTGACGCCGGGCACCGTGCGGACTTGCGGCTTCACGACCCAATCTTGGATGGCGCGCAGATCCGTCGGCAAGTAGGGAGAGCCATCGGGCTTCCTGGCGTCGGGCTCCGCCTCGATGATCCACATGAAGATCTCGCCGAGCCCCGTCGAGATCGGGCCCATCACGGGCTCGCCGAGCCCGGGCGGGAGACTCTCCCGCGCCTCCTGGAGTCTCTGGTTGACAAGCTGGCGTGCGAAGTAGATATCGGTCCCGTCTTTGAAGATGACCGTCACCTGGGAGAGGCCGTACCGGGAGAGGGAGCGCACTTGCTCGATACCGGGAATGCCGCCCATCGCCCATTCGATCGGGAAGGTGATGCGACGCTCGACCTCCAGGGGGGAGAGAGCCGATACGGCCGTGTTGATCTGCACCTGCACGTTCGTGATATCCGGAACGGCATCGATCGGCAGGCGCGTGAAATTGACGACGCCCAGCACGGCCATGGCGACGGTGCCAAGGATGACCAGCCAGCGCTGAGAGATCGCGAATGAGAGGATACGGTCCATCGTCGGGCTCCTAGTGCTCGTGGCTGGCTTCGGATTTCTTCAGCTCGGACTTCAGGAGGAATCCGCCGCGGACGACATAGCGCTCCCCGGGGGAGAGCCCCGATAGGATTTCGGTCCACTTCCCGTCCGTACGGCTCACGACAACGGGCCTCGCCTCGAAGGCTCCGTGCTCCACGACGAAGACGACGTCCTCGTCCTCGAGTCTCTGCAGCGCGCTGTCCGGAACGGCCACGGCTGCCGCGAACTCCTCGAGAACGACGCTCGCGGTCACGAACATTCCGGGCCGCCATTCGCGCGAAGGATTCGAGACCGCGACGCGGGCGACCGCAGCGCGCGTCGCCTCTCCGAGCACCGCCCCGATGTAGTCGATCACCCCGGAGCCTCTCGGGCCCCCGCCCACCACGGACAAATCGACGCGCTGTCCTTTGCGGACTCGGGCCAGGTCGCGGGCGTAGACCGTGACGTTCACCCAAACGGTCGAGAGGTCGGCGACGACAAACACGTCGGCATCGTCCTGCACGAACTCGCCAAGGGTGATGTGCTTCTCGATCACCGTCCCAGAGATCAGGGACCGCACCTCGTACGGAGAGAGACTTTCGTTGCTTTCCACGATGGCGAGAACCTCGCCATTCTGCACCGCGTCCCCGAGACCCTTCTTCACTTCCCGCGCGATGCCCGGGAACCGTGGCACGATGTGCGCGAGGCGGTCCGCGTTCGGCGTCACCTCGCCCGGGAGGTCGAGCACGAGCTTGATCGCATGGGGACCGGCGGTATCGACGAGAATGCCGGCCGCGGCGACCGTTTCCGGCGGGAGAACGACGCGCCCCTCCTCATGCACTTCTTCCGCATGTCCTGCCTCTTCATGCCCGCCCACTTCTTCGCCATGCGTGTGCTCGTCCTCGGCGCCCTCTTCGTGGCCGTGCGCCACCTCACTCTTGGCGTTCTTCCCGCCGCCGGAGCAGCCCGCGAAAAGCGGCACGAGGAGAAAAATGCTGATGATGGCGAATCCGCTGCATGTCATAGGCCTCCTCATCGAAGTGGGTCCTTCTCGGATGGCGTCCGGTTGAGGGATCCTCCGAGGAGGAGTTCCGTGTCCGTGACGGCGAGGTGATACCGAAGAAGCGACTCGATCTCGTCGCGGCGCGCTTCTGTTAGCGCCCGTCGCGACTCGAGAAGGTCGACGTAACCGAACCGACCCCGCTCGTAGCCGGTTCGGATTTCGTCGAAGACCCGCTCCGCGGTCGGGAGGATTTCGCGGCGCAGGGTCTCGACCCTCGCCTGCGCTCGGGAGATCTGCGCGTAGCTCTCGGCAAGCTCGCTCGCGCGAACGACTCTGGCCCTCGCGACCTCGGCCTCTCCTCGCGAGAGATCGGCCTTGGCGACTCCGATGTTTCCTTGGTTGCGGTCGAACAGAAGAAGCGGGAGGGAGAGGCCGCCGACGAACGCGTTGTCGTCGCTTTCCCCGAGTCGGCGGACACCCGCCTCGATCCCGAGATCGGGCGTGCGCGCGGTGCGAGCGAGCGCGAGACGCTTCTGCCGAGCCCGCACTTCGCCCAGTAGCCGCGCGAACTCAGGGCTCTCGTCGAGGCGTTGGCCGAGAACCTCGATCGAAGGCAACGCGGCCAGAGTGTCCAGGTTCCCCGCGAGTTCCGCGAATCGCGGCTGAGGTTCTCCCCAGAGCGACGAGAGGCGGACGCGTGAGAGGTTTCGCTCCTGCTCGGCGTCTTGCTGACGGAGCCGCGCGCTCTGCAATTCGAGCTCGGCCCGCGCCTCCTCGGCAGGCGAGACGCCGCCGGCCCGGACCTTGAGAGCGACCGTCGCCTTGATCTCCGCCGCGATTCCCGCTGTCTCGCTCTGGAGTGCGTACAGCCGCTCTGCACCGAGCCCCGCGATGAAGCGGCCAGTGACGTCGGCCATCACGGCCAGCTTCAGCGCTTCGTACTCCAGCGCGACGGCCTCTCCCTCCGCTCGCGCCGCATCGATTCGCGAGCCTCGTTTCCCGCCGAGCTCGATCAGCTGGCCGAGAGAGATGGTGACATCGGCATCGGAGACGGCGGGACGGTCCCACCCGGCATTCTCGGCGGAGAGCGAGGCCACCGGGTTCGGTCGCAAGCCCGCCTGGAGAACTTGCGCCTCGGCGGCACGTTGCTCCCACGCGAAACTCTGAAGCTCCGGACTCTTGAGAAGCGTCAACGATAGCGCGTGCTCAAGCGTGAGGGTGTTGATCGATTCGGCGATCGCAGCCGAGGGTTCGCTCGGTAGGGCCGCGACATCTTCCTGCGGTGCGATGGCAAAGATGAGAAGCAATGGGAAGAGTCGCAGCCCAAAAGGAAAGTTTCGTATCGGTTCCATTCACTTGATTCCGGCAAGGGTACGAGCGACCGCTGGCTCAGCAGCCGTGGCTGCTCGCCAACGAAGCGACGCGTGCGCCGACTGGCGGCGCGATGTCAGAGCGTGTGCTCTACGCCGGAAATCAGATCAGGAGCGGAAGGTTCGAGCGGTGCTGCGGTATTTCAGTCAGATGGGCTGGCGAGGAAATCGAGCCCGTCTCCGATTGAGACGGACTCTGAAGTGTCAACTGGGAGAAGAGCGCCACAGTTACGATCGCCGCCGGGGCGGGGTCTGAGGCCTCTCGCAGAGACGATGGGCGTAGAGCCACGTCGCTGCAGGGGTCGTCCACGCAATCCTCTTCGTGGCCGCAGCCGCCCGACGGGCCGTCGTCGCAAGGATGAAACAGCACTCCGCCGGCGCAGAGTTCCGGCGAGAGGAGCAAGACCCACAGTGAAAGCAGGAGCGCGCCGATTCGAGACATGTTCGCTGAACTTACCCTCATTCGAAACTCTCCGCAAGCTCCTGCGCTCGCGCGCGCCGCGTGGCGCCTTTCCATGCCTATCGGCCTTATCGACGGATTCCGTTCATCCGAGCAGCTCGATCAGCCTCGCGCGCATCGCCGGAAGCCACTCCTCGAGCGTGCGCGTCGCGGGTACGACGATCCGCACCTTCCCGCCCGGCAGTTGCTCGACGCTCCCTTCGCCCTGCGGCGCGAGCGGGACCGCAACCACCTCACGCGACATGCCGAGTCGATCGGTCACCTCGAAGATCGAGTTCATCTGAGCCATGCTGACCGGCTTCGTCATCGCACTCCAGAAAAAACTTAATAGACCCTATTAAGGGACTGTAAGAGACTATTCGGACATCAAAGGAGGTGCTTATGGAGCTTTTGAGTACCGAAGAGGCCGCCGCTCTGCTCCGTCTGAACGTAAAACGGATTCAGAGCCTCGCGCGTGCAGGAAAGCTTCCCACGGTTCGCGTCGGCAGAAAATGGCTATTTCCGCGTCAGGAGATCGACAAGCTCCTTGACGTGAAGGCCGCGGCGAACCGGCCGTTGCGCGCACAGGTCGAGGTGAGTGCGCGCAATCAACTTCGCGGCGAGATCGCGGCGCTTCACCTCGACGGCGTGATGGCCGAGGTCCGCGTGCGGATCGGGGAGCAGGAGCTGGTGTCGGTCATCACGCGATCGTCCGCGGAGCGGATGCGGCTCAAGGTCGGTGACCCGGTGCTCGCCATGGTCAAGGCGACCGAAGTCATGATCGGGAAAGAGTGAGGGAGATGGGGCGAGCGGGGTCGGTCACGGATGCGTTCATCGCGCTTCTTGCGGGCGTCGCGAGTTTCGCGCTCTTCGCGAGCCTCGCATGCCTCGCGGCGATGCCGGCCCGCGCGGACGAGCCGCGCGAGACGCTCGACGTCTTCGCGGCGGCGTCGCTCAGCGACGGGTTCGCCGAGATCGCCCGGCTCCTCGAGAAAACCCGGCCGGGGCTCTCCGTTCGATTCAACTTCGCCGGCTCGCAGCAGCTCGCGGCGCAGATCGACCAGGGCGCGCCGGCGGATCTCTTCGCATCGGCGGATCGAAGGTGGATGGCGTATTCCGAGGAGCACGGACTGATCGCGGATCCTCCGATTGAGTTCGCGCGAAACGCCCTCGTTGTGATCGTCCCGAGTGCGAACCCCGCTCGCATCGTCCGTCTCCAAGACCTCGCCCGCCGCGGCGTAAAGCTCGTCGTCGCGGCGGAGGCGGTCCCCGCCGGCACGTACACGCGAGACGTCGTGCGAAATCTCTCGCGGGCCCCGGGATTCGGCGCCGAGTTCTTGCGGCGCGTCTTCGCGAACGTCGTCTCGGAAGAGGAGAACGTGAAGTCGGTCGTCGCGAAAATTGAGCTCGGCGAGGCGGACGCCGGGTTCGTGTACCGTTCGGACGTCGCGCCGAGCGCAGCGCGTCGCGTGCGAATGCTCGAGATCCCCGACTCGTCGAACGTCGTGGCGAGTTACCCGATCGCGATCGTCAAATCGGCGTCGAATGCGGACGCAGCGCGCGCGTTCGTCGCGCTGGCGCTATCGCCCGAGGGGCAGCAGATCCTCGAGAGACACGGGTTTCTCCCCGCGGACGACGAGCCGCGTTGAGCGCGTAATGGCGCAACCCGTGTCGGCGCGCGGCGTCGCGCTCCGGACCGCGGTCGTTCTCGCGGCCGGCCTCCTTCTATTGCTGTTGACGCTCCCGATCCTGAGCCTGTTCCTGCGAGTTCCGATCGGCGCGCTCGTCGCGCGCCTCGGCGAACCGATCGTCCTCGACGCACTCCGATTGAGCCTCGTCACGAGCGCGTCCGCTACGGTCGCGGTCGTCGTTCTCGGCCTCCCGCTCGCGTACCTCCTCGCCGCGCGCGATTTCCCGGGCAAGCGCGCCGTCGAGATCGTCGTCGACCTGCCGATGGTCCTTCCGCCGACGGTCGCGGGATTCGCCCTGTTGCTCGCGTTCGGGCGCACCGGGCTGGCGGGGCGCTCGCTTTCCGCGTTCGGCGTCTCGCTCCCGTTTACTACGCTCGGGGTCGTCGTCGCGCAGGTCTTCATGGCCGCGCCGTTTTTCATCGCCCCGGCGCGAGCCGGGTTCGCTTCGGTCGACCGGCGCTTCCTCGAGGCCGCGGCCACGCTTCGCGCTTCGGAATCGTTCACGTTTTTCCGCGTCGTCCTGCCGCTCAGCGTTCCGTCTCTCGTCGCGGGCGCCGTGATGGCGTGCGCGCGCGCCCTCGGCGAGTTCGGCGCGACGATCACGTTCGCCGGAAACCTTCCCGGCCGCACGCAGACCATGCCGCTCGCCGTCTACATCGCCATGCAATCCGATTTCGAGGCGGCGGTCGCGCTGTCGGTTCTTCTCCTCGTCGTCTCCGCCGCGCTTCTGATCGGGCTGCGGCTATCGCCGGTCGGCTCGTACTGGAGGAGAGCGAATGCTCCGCGCGACCGTCTGTAAGAACTACGCGAGTTTTCGCCTCGACGTCGATGTCGCGCTCGATTCATCGACGACGATGGTCGTAGTCGGAGAGAGCGGCTCCGGCAAGACGACGTTGCTTCGCCTCCTCGCGGGGCTGGAGAAACCCGACGGCGGACGAATCGCGCTCGACGAGGCGGTCTATTTCGACGAGGGCGATTGTGGAGGCAGCGGGGAGCGCGGCGGCCAGCGCGACGGCCGCGTCGGTGGGCGCGGCGACCGCGTCGCAGTCCCGGCCTCCCGGCGGGACGTCGGTTACGTCTCGCAGGACTACGCGCTCTTCCCGCATCTCTCGCTGCTCGAGAACGTGGCGTTCGGGCTTCGCGCGATGCGGCTCCCGGCGCGCGAGGTGCGCGAGCGGGCCGGCGCGATGCTCGCGCAGCTAGGGATCGCGGACCTCGCGGGGCGACGGCCGGCGCAGCTCTCTGGCGGGCAGATGCAGCGCGCGGCCCTTGCCCGCGCCCTCGCGCCGCGGCCGCGCCTCTTGCTCCTCGACGAGCCGCTCTCGGCGCTCGACGTCAAGACGCGCCGCGCGATCCGCGGCGAGCTTCAGCGGCTTCTCGCGGATCTCACCTGCACGACGATCTACGTCACGCACAGCCCGATTGAGGCGCTCGTGTTCGGCGACCGGATCTCGGTGATCGAGGCGGGGCGGATCACGCAGACGGGAACGCGCGACGACCTCCTTCGACACCCGCGCTCGCAATACGTCGCCGACTTGATGGGCGTGAACTTGTTCCGGGGCGCGATCGCCGGTCGGTCGGAGGGTGGTCTCGCGCAGGTGCGAACGCCCGAGGGCTCGCTGTCGGTCGTCGATCCGGGCGGCGAGGACGACGTGTTCGTCGCCGTCAATCCGCGGGAGATCACGCTTCACGCCGCGGCGCCCGCGGGGAGCGCGCAGAACGTTTTTGTCGGACCGATCGAGGAGATCGTCCCGGAGCCGCCGTTCGGCGATCGCCTCCGCGTCGCGCTCGGCACGCGGCCGCCGCTCGTGGCGGAGGTGACGCGCTCGGCGGTCGCAGCGCTCGGCTTGCGCGTCGGGCTCGACGTCTACGCGACGTTCAAGGCCGCCGGCGTCACGACGTACCGCTAGACGCGCGCGCCGAATCGCCGCGCGATCACTCGCCTCGCGCCGGCGACTTCGCCGGCGGAGAAGAACCGGATCGCGATCAGCACGAGCGGATACGCCGCGACGATCGCGATCCGCGCGGCGAGACGCGCCGGCTCCGCGGCGAGATCGTCGGCCGGCCCGATCGCCCGGAGCAGGGCGTACGACGCGGCCGCCGCGCCCGTCGCCTTCGCGAGCGCGCCCCACTCGATCTCGATCGGCCGCGAGCGCCGCCCGAGCGCCGACATAACAGCGCAGAGCACGATGAATGTCGCGAGCGTCGCGAGCGCGGCGCCCATCGTGCCGAGCGGCGGGATCAGGATTCGGTACGCGATGAGTCCGAACACCGCGCTCCCCGTGACCGCGGCGCCGACCCACTTGCTGTTCCCGTCGACGAGATACACGGCGCGGAAGAACTCGCCGATGTGGCGGAACAAGTACGCGAGCGCGACGACCGGGATGATCGCGGCGGCCGCAGCGTACGCGGGCGCGGCAAACAGCCGGACGATCTCGGGGGCGAGGCCGCCGAGCCCGAGCACGAGCCACGCGAGGAGCGCCGCGTAAAGAGCGAGCAAGCGCCCGGCCGTCCGAGCGGCGTCCGCGGACGCCATCGTCGAGAAGACGCGCACGTTCCACGTCATCTCGAACGGCTGCACGAGGAGCGCGATCCCGAACCCGAATTTGTACGCGAGCGCGTAGACGCCGACGTCGGACAGCCCGCCGAACCATCGGAGGAAGTAGCGGTCACCGTAGTGGATCGCAAACATCCCGAGCGACGAGCCCACGAGCGGCGCGCCGAAGCGGAGGATCGCGCCAAGCCGTGCGCGAGAGGGCGAGAACCCCGTGTCGCGGAGCATGAGCCCGACGAGCACGACGCCCGTTGCCGCTGTCGAGATCAGGCCGCTGATCATGATCCCGAGAACTCCCATCTTGAGCCCGACGACGAACACGATGTTGAGCGAGAGGGAGAGGATGAGGCGGGCGATGCTGATCTTCGTGAACAGGGCGGAGCGCTCGCGCGCGCGCAGAAGCGTCATCGGGATCTCGACCGTCGCGGCGAGCGCGAACGTCGCGAACGCGATCCGAACGAGCGGCGCGTACGACGCGTCGCCGAGGACGAGTCGGGCGAGCGGCGCGGCGGCCAGGAGCGCGGCGCACGCGGCAGCGGCGTTGACGACGATCGCGGCGACGAGCGCCGACGAGACGATCTCCCGCCGCGCCTGGGCATCGTCCGTCTTGGCGTGGAAGCGGATGAGCGCCGTCGGGATGCCGAGCCCGGTCAGCGCGCCCGCGAGCCACACGGACAGGTCGAGCAGCTCGGCGATTCCGTAATCCGCGGGAGAGAGGAATCGTGTGTAGACCGGCACCATTACGAAGCCGGTCAGGCGCTGGAGGATCAGGCCGAGGCCGTAGACCGCCGAGTGGCGCGCGAGCGTCTTCATCTCGGCTGATCCGCTCGACCCCGCGCTCTCGACGGCCGCGGACGCTCCGCTCGTCACCGGGGGGCGCGGCTCATCGCGGGGCCGCTAGCGCACCAACTGGATTTCGCGCGTCAGGCGAGTCGTGCCCGGTGATGTCGTGACGAGGTAGCGGCCCGGCGCAACGGCGCGGCCACGCTCGTCGCGGCCGTCCCAGAACGCGTCCGCCGATCCGGCCGAGATGCGGTCCGCCGTGACGCGGCGAACCCGGCGGCCGTCGATCGCGAACACGTCGACGGCGAGAGCGCCGCCGCTCGCGGCGACGCCGGAGAGCCGAATCGTCGCGCCGATGCCCGAGCGCGCCGGGTTCGGCCATGCGAGGAGGGCCGGCGCGCCGGCTCCGCTTCCGCTCACGTCGCCGCCCGTTCCATCGTCGGGCGAGCCGACTCCGACGGGCGAGCTTCCGTTGTAGAACACGAACAGAGAATCGGCCAGCTCGTCGACGATCGAGAGGTCGAGGTCGCCGTCCGCGTCGAGGTCGTGCGCCCACGCGTACGAACCCGACTGTTGCGTCGCGAGCAGAGTGCTCAGCGTCAGGGTCCCAGAACCGTCGTTCAAGTAGACGCCGACCGATCCGCTCGCGAAGTTCGACGCCAGCGCGTCAATGTCGGCGTCTCCGTCGAGGTCGGCGGTGAACACTCCAAGCGGGAAAACGCCTGTCGGCTCGGGGTTGCGCGTCGGAAACGCGCCAGTTCCGTCGTTGATGAGAGTGACGACCTTGTTCCCGTTCGACGCGACGGCCACGAGGTCGAAATCTCCATCACCATCCATGTCGTTCCCCGCAAGATCCCAGGGACCATCGTGCACCTTGAAGACGCCGGTCGTCGTGAACGAGCCGGCCCCGTCGTTCGTGAGAACAGTCAAGCTGTCGGCGTTCTGGCAACCGACGCCGATGTCGAGATGGCCGTCGCCGTTGAAGTCGCCCGTCTCGATCGCGAATGGACCGTCCTGCACGTCGGCGTACTCGATGCCCGGCGCAAAGGTCCCGTCGCCGGCATTGTAGAAAAGCAAAACGCGATCGCCGTTGTACGAGGTCGTGCAGAGATCGACGTCGTTGTCGCCGTCGAAATCGCCGCCGTAGACCTGGCGGCACCTGTTTCCGGCGGCGTACACATCCCGCGGGGCGAACGACCCGTCGCCGTTATTCAAGAGGACGGAGAGAGTGCTCGAGTTGATGTCCGCGGTGGCGACGTCTTGATCCCCGTCGTTGTCAAAGTCCTCGCCGAAACAGGATGAAGGCGTTTGGCCGACGCCGTACTCGGCGTGCGTGGGGAAGTAGCCCATCCCGACGCTCTGGCTGCCATTCCCGTTGAGGAACGACGACACCGCGTTGCTCCCTTCGTTCGGGACGGCGAGGTCCGGGTCACCGTCGTTGTCGAGATCTCCGCCGTAGATGAAGTACGGAATGTCGGCGGCACCGTAGGCGACGCGCGGAGACCATGTCGCGGGCCCCGCTCCCGAGGCGACCGTGAACGCGAAGTACCGCCCGCCGGTGAGCGTGTCGCTCGACTCCGATACGATGTCATTCCGGAAGTTTACGTTGACCATCTCGCCCGGGAAGAACGGCGCGTCGAGATGTGTCCACGTGAGCGTGCCGCCGGCGACGGAGAGCGATCCGGAGTGAATGCCCGACATCACCCCCGCGACGCGCACCGCCGCGACGGGCGGCAGCGCGACCGGCGCATCGAACACGGCGGTGATCGATGCGACGTTCGCCGGAACGCCGAGCGCGTAGCGAGTCGGGCTCGTCGACGAGAGCGTGAATGCGCGCGCGGTCTCGAGCGAAAGGCCGCAGAGAACGAGCGAAACAGCGGGGAGGAGGATCGCGCGGTGGATCCACGATCGTGCTACCATTGTCGGCGCGGAACCCGTATGCGATGTCATGTTGGGTGCGACTCCTTGGCTTCCGAGGTGACAGTCCGGGCGTGAATGCGAAGAGCATACCAGACCGCGCAGGCGGCCGGAAGGGAAACCCCCGTGACCCTAACGGACGAGAGTACCCGCTCGCCCCGTCTCACCGTTGAGATCGCCGCGTCCGCCGGCGCCGTGCTCGAGGCCCTCACCGAGCCCGTCGAAATCGTCCGCTGGATCGGATGCGAGGTGTGGGGATTCGTCCGGGCCGGCGGACACCTCGACATCGTTCTCGGCCCGGAGGACCAGTGCGAAGAGGGCGCCTCCCGAATGGCCGTGGGCCTCGAAGTCCGCGACGCGCCGGCCAACTCCGTCGCGTTTGCCGTCGCGGCTCCGAGGACGGACCGGACGCTCGCGCTCGCGTTCACGCTCGAGGAAACGAACGGCCGCACGCGTCTCTCCGTGAGCGGAAGCGCGCTCGACTCGTCCGCGACGGACCCGTTCTCGCGGAGGCTCGTTCGCGCCGCGCGCTTCCACGTCGCGAACCTCAAGTCCGTTCTCGAGGGCGGGCGCGATCTGCGCGAGTCGACTGAAGGCGAGCTTTTCCGATTCGAGGGGACCGCGCTCGCGGGCGGGATGCGGATCGCTCGCGCGGAGGTTCGCGTCGCCACGCCGCCCGAGGCCGCCTTCCGCGCGTTCACCGACGCCGACGCGCTCGCCGCGTGGTGGCCGGGGTCGATCGACTTGCGCGCCGCGGACGGGCTCCCGTTCGAGGCCATCATCGACTGGGCCGTGACGCCGCGCCTGCACGCGATCGGCACGCTCGCGCGGTGCGACGACCCGGAGAGCCTGCGCCTCGAGTGGACTGAGGCGACCGCGGCCGGGTCTCTCGACGCAGCCGGGCTCGTCGCGTTCCTCGCCGAGAACGGCGGGTCGCGCGTCGTCGTCGTCGAGCGAAGCGACGCTCCGCTTGCGACGTGGGCCGCATCGCTCGGCGGCTCGATCCCGGGATGGGACGGGATCCTCGCGCGGTTCGCCCGTTACGCGCGCGGCAGCTGATCGCGCCGAGCGCCGCCCCGGCGTCGCGGCAGGATCTCCGCCGGAATCGCGCGCTGGAGCGCGAGCGTCCCGATGTAGACGGCCGCGCCGAGCGGAATCGCGACAGTCAGGCCGAGGCCGCGCGCGGGCCAGACCGCGGCGGACATCGCGATCGCCGAAACGAGAAGCGGCCGGATCGGCCGCACGAGCGGGAACGGCGCGACGAGCCGACGCACCTCGGCGACGGAGATCGCGAGGATCGTCGTCTCGGCGATCAGCGTCGCGGCCGCCGCGCCCACGGCGCCGAATCGCGGAACGAGCACGAGGCACGAGATCAACAGGACGAGGGCGGAGATCGCGAGCGCGCGCGCGTCACGCGCGGCGAGGTCGAATGCCCAGAGGACGCGGCGCAGGTTCTCGCCGATCGGAAGGATCAGCGCCGCCCAGGAGAGGATGGCGAGCGGGAGCGCCGCGTCGCCGAACTTCTCCCCGAAGAGTAGCCGCACGATCGGCCCCGCCAGCAGAGTTCCGCCGAGCGCAATAGGAAGCATCGCGGCGGCGGTCGCATAACTGAGGCGGCCGATCATCTCGCCGTAGACCGCCGGCGAGCGGTCGCGGGCGCGCGACTTCAGCGGGAGGAGCGCGGCCCCCATCAAGACGTTGATCGTCAGGAGCGCGAACACGACCCGGTAGGCCGCCGAGTAGTTGCCGACGACCTCGTCGCGCGCCAGGAATCCGAGAATCAACATGTCGCCGTTGTACAGAAGTCCGCGGAGGACGCGCGTCCAGGCGAGCGGCGTCGACTCGCGGAAGATTCGCGCGAGGCGCCCGGGGTCGAGCACGAAGCGCGGAGCGAGCCCGCGGCGCACCAAGAGGACGAGCAAGAACAGCGCGGCCCCGACCTCGCCGCCGGCCTGGAGAATCGGAACGCGCAAAAGGTGCGCGGGCGCGTGGACGAATGCAAGGACGCCCGCGGTGTAAACGAGTTGCGCCACGACGCCCGCGAGCGCGACCGCCGCCATCGACTCGAGTCCCTGGAAGACCCAGAAGAGCCCGGCGCCGAAAGAGAACAGAAGAAACACGCTCCAATGAATCGTGGCTGTTGCGAGCGGCGACTTGCCGAGAAGCGGGGTGATCGCGAACAGAAGCGCGGCGCCGACGACGGCGAGCGCGAGCCGCAGGAGGAAGACGTCGCCCGCTAGCCGGCGAACGTCGGCGCCGCGCGCGATCTCTCGCGTGCCGTACACCCCGAGACCGAAGTCGACGAGGATGACGAAGTAGATTGCGAACGCGGCCGCAAACGCGAGGATTCCGAACCCGTCGGGGCCGAGGACGCGCGCCAAGTAGGCGGTCGCCGCGAACGCGAACGCTTTCGCGACGACTTCGCCCGCGCCGAGCCATGCGAGGCCTCGCGCCGCGGGGCGGAGAGAGATCGCCTCGAGCGAGGACGCGGCGATCGGACCTTCGGGGGCGCTCACGGGCGCCGTGGCGCGCCGTCGTCGCCGCGGCTGGGCCTCGTCAGCATGGGCGCGAGGATAGCAGAGGGCGCGCGCGCCTGGAAGCGAACGGCGCGCGGGCGTACTATCGGCGTCGATGAAGTTCCCGATCCGAATCGAGCAGCGCGGCGCCGAGTTCGTCGCGACCTCGCTCGGCGAGCCGCGCTGCAGCGTCGTCGCGGCGAACCGCGGCGAGGTCGTCGAAAAGATTCGCCGCGAGATCCGCTACCAGATCGAACTCTGCCCTTGCACCGGGGTAGAGGACGACTTCGTCGAGGTGGTCGAAGTCTAGTTCAGCGCTTCCAGCTCCTCGATCCTCCCCTTGAGCGCGCGCGCCTTCGGGCTGTTGGGATCGAGTGCGAGGACCGTGTCGAGGAGCGCTCGCGCCGTCTGCGTTTCGCCGAGTTCCGTGTACGCGAGCGCCATGTTGCCCCACGCGGCGACGGCGCGCGGTTCGATCGCCGTCGCGTGGCGCAGGGCGACGATCGCCTCGCGGAACTTTCCCGCGCGGCCGAGCAAGTCTCCGAGCGCGATCCATCCGGCCGGGTCGTCTTGCGCGCGCCGCACCGCCTCCCACTGAGCCGCGAGCGCCGCCTCTCCGTCGCCGCTCGCGCTCGCGAGGCTCGCGATCCGCCGCCACGGCTCCGCGGTCCGCGGGAGGATCCGCGCGGCTTCGCGCCACGCGTCGATCGCCTCGGCGCCGTTGCCGCGCGCGGCGGCAATCGCGCCGACCGCGAGCCACGCATCGCCGTCGTCCGGCGTGAGCCGGATCGCCTCGCGGAGCGGCGCGTGGGCCTCGTCGTTTCGCCCGAGCGCGACGAGCATCGTTCCGAGGGTGCGCTGCGCCGCGTCCGACCCGGGGTGAAGCGCGACCGCGCGCCGCGCCGCCTCGAGCCCGGCATCCAAGCTGTCCATCCCCGCGAGCGCCATCGCGAGGCTGACCCAGGCGAGCGCGTCGCCGTCGTAGCGCGCGATCCCCGCGCGGAACGCGGCAGCCGCCTCGCGCGGCCGGCCCGCCTCGAGGTTCGTCTGTCCGAGACGGAACGCGGATTCGGCCGACTCGGGCCCCAAGCGGACCGCTTCGTCGAGGTCGCGGAACGCGTCGTCCTTGCGGTTGAGGTGCGCGAGGGCGATCGCGCGTTGAAGGTGCGCTTCGCTGCGGAGATTTTCCGGGACGTCCATCGCCAGCGCGCGGTCGAGAAAGTCGAGCGCGCGCCCGTCCTGTCCGATCGCGACGTGCGCGATCCCGAGCCCGGCCAGAAATGCCGCGGTCGTCTCCGCCGGCGCTCCGTCGAGCGAGAACGGAACGAGCGGGACGCCGTCGCGCGCGCGCGTCCGCGTCTCGGTGAACTCGGCCGGCGGATCGATGCGCCGGCGGATCCAATGATCCGTGATCGCGACGTGAAGGACGTCGAACGGTTGCGAGCGGCGCATGTGGCAGACGACACAGTCGGGACCGTCGCCGCGCGGCGCCCCGTGTGCGGTCTCGCTCATCGCGCCGCGCGCGCCGCCCATCGCCCCTTCGCGCCCGCTCACAGGACAGTCCGCCGCGGCGTGACACGACTGACAGCGTTCGCGCCAGTACGCGGCCGTTTGGCCGCGCGACGACGTGTGCGGATCGTGGCACGTCGTGCACGTCATCGAATCGCTCGCGACGAAGCAGCGCGACTGCACCATCCGCTCGACGTGCCGCACGAACCCGAACAGGAGCGTGTCCTCGACCGCGGGCACGTAGAGTTCCTTGAACTCGCCGAGTGGAAGGCCGGGCCGAAAGTCGAACTCGCCGCGGCCGGCGCGCGGCCGGCGCACGTCGGCCTGGAGATGGCACTGCGCGCAGATCTCGACCTGCCGCGCGCGAGGGAGACGCTCGGGGTTCACGATCGTCGAGTCGAACGCGCCGATCGCCCCGCCCGCGCCGCCGCCGTCGCTCCGCGCGCCGCCGGCGGCGCCGTCTCGGCTCGACGTCGTCCCTCCCGATGCCGACAGATGCTTCGCGACGTGGAGCGCGCCCGGGCCGTGGCAGCGCTCGCATCCGATTCCGACCGGGAGCGCTCCGCCGTAGCGGTTCCCTGAATCGGCGACGTAATCCGGGTACGACGCGTGGCAGCCGATGCAGCCGGGGAGGAGTTGGCGTTTCCAACGCTCCTGCCGCGCGCTCTCGAACCCGGGCGCCATGTCCCAGATTTTCTTCCCCCGGTACCACTCGACCGGGAGGACGTACAGCCCTCCCGCCTCCTCGTATCCGAAGCCTTGGTCGTTGTCGCCGGATCCGATCAGAAAATCAATTTCCTTCTCTACGTCGTGAATCGTGCGGCCCGTCGAATCGGCGCGCGTCTCGCGGACGAAGCGGCGCCCGTCGCGCTCGATCATCGTGTAGGTGAAGTTCGACGGCGAATGATGGACGACACCGGCGCCGCTCCAATCGCCGGTCAGCTCCTCGCCCGCGGCGGGCGCGAACGTCCGCGCCATTCCGTGGTGGTGGTACGAATCGACGAGTGAACCGTGGCACTGCGCGCACTTCTCGTCCCCGACGTACGCGACTCCCGGGCGCGCGTTGAGGAACGGGCTCGCCGGATAGGCAGCGACATCTCGTGCCACAGACCGATCGCCTCCACCGGCATCATCGCCCCGCTTCCCGCAGCCCGCCGCGATCATCACGACACCGATCGCGACAGCGAGGCGGAGGCCGGCCTGCGCGAATGGCTCCCCTCGCGAGGGAAGACGCTCCGCGCGCGAGCGCTGCGCCGGCAGCGCTCGCGTCCGCTTGATTTCGCTCTGGCCGGCCTCCCCCTCGCGGTCGCTCCCGCGCCGCAGCCGGAACGCGCCGCGACCCCGTTGAACTGCGCCGCCGCCGCCGCTAGAATCGCTCGCGCTCACGATGCCGACGAATCCAAGCAGGTCACTCGAAACCTTTCCGAATCCGAAACCGGAGCGGGACTACTCGATCCGCTTCGACTGCCCGGAGTTCACGTGCCTTTGTCCGATGACCGGACAGCCGGACTTCGCGACGATCCGGATCGAGTACGTTCCCGACGCGCTTTGCGTCGAGCTCAAGTCGCTGAAGCTGTACCTCTGGTCGTACCGAAACGAGGGCGCGTTTCACGAAGCCGTGACGAACCGGATCCTCGATGATCTCGTCGCGGCGATCCGTCCGCGCTCGGCCCAAGTCGTCGGCGAGTTTCTCGTCCGCGGCGGAATCCACACGACGGTCACGGCGCGGTACCCGTAGCTCCGCCCGCCTCGAGGCGCCGCAGCATCCGCTCGAGCCGATCTTCTTCCGGCCCGACCTCGAATCCGATCGCGCGCGCGCCGTCCACGATCGTGATGCAGACCATCATGAGATCCAGCGCGTCCCGCCGGCGCGCCGGGTCCTCGGCCGCGCGTTGCGCCTCGACGAACAGCTTTTGGAAATCGCCGAACGAAACGACCTCGGGAGCGCCGGGGACCTCGCCGGCCGAGGCGAACGACGGCGCGAACCCGAACCCGATGTCCGTGACAGCCAACTGCTCGCCGTTTTCGAAGACGAGAATCGGATACGCGACGCCCGTGATCTTGTTCCTCTTCTCGTGAATCTCGAGGACGTCGTCGCCGGAGAGGACGCGCGTCTTCTCCGTCGCGCGCTCGACGAGCGTGACCGCGTCACCATCGACGCGGTGCGCGAACGCGAGCGGGTTCGCCGCCAGCCACGCGGTCATCCGCGCGAGGAACGCCTTCCGGTCCATTTCGGCCTCCGGCCGGCGAGGATACCCGAACGACGCGGCGTCTAGTCGAAGAAGATTCGGGCGGCGAGCGTCAGGAGCGTGCTCGAGCCGCCGTCGGCAAAGATCACGTGGAGTTTTCCATCGACGCCGATCGTCGTGCCGGTCTCGCGCCGGCCGAACGCGACGCCGCCGCCGAAGTTCACGCCGGGATCGGTCACGGTTTCCTGGAGCGTTCCATAGGTGCTGTCCTCGGGCCGCAGGGTCTGCGCGCTCTGCTTCGTCGTCGTCGCGTAGATCCCGCCGCCGGCGTCCGCGTAAAATTGCGCGCTCGTCGAGCGGGGAAGACGGTAGTAGAGCTGCGCGGTGACCGGCACCTCGCGAACCGTGACTTCAGCGAACGCGCTTCCCGCGGTGAAGATCGCGGTGCGGTTGACCGTGCCGAGCAGCAGGTACCCGACCTCGCCGCCGAATGCGAACGGCGACGACGCGGGACGGTAGATCGCGCCGACCCCGAACCCGACGGATCCGTCCGGCGCGCCGTCCTCGAGGAGTTTCGCGAGGCCGATGCTCGCGAACACGACGCCCGAACCGCGCGCTTCCGCGGGTCGCGGCGCGGAGACGGCGAGCGCGACGACCAGGACGGCCGCACCCGCCGCACGCGCCGAGATCCGACATCGCACGAGCTAGTTGAAGAAGATCCGGAAGAACGTCGTGCCGACTTTCGTAGACTCGCCTTCCGACATGATGATGTGAAACTTTCCGTCGACGCCGAAGCGGATCGACCTTTCCGGGTTCCCGAACTTCACCCCGCCGCCCGCGTTGATTCCCAGGTCGCTGTCGGACACCGAATCTCCGCCTTCGATATCGACGCTCGTCGAGTACAACCCGGCCCCTGCGTCGACGTAGCCGCCCGTGCTCCCCGATGACGGGAAGAGATAGTAGACCTGCCCCGTTACCGGAAACGTCGAGACGTTATCTCCCAGGTCGAGCCACGCGGCCTCGCCGCCGATTGCGAGCTGCGAGTTCGTGAACTGGTGCATGAGTCCGGCGCCGACGCCGATCCCGCCGCTCGCCGCGCCGTCTTCGAAAGCCTTCCCGAAGCCGAGCCCAGCGAATACGTGGAGATTCCCGTCGGCGTGGGCGACGGGCGCGGCGAGGGAGAGCGCGAGAGGAATCGTGAGGACGACAATCGCGAACGAAACGAGCTTCCGCATTTCGATTCTCCTTCCGGCGTTCATCTAGGCCTTCTTCGCGAAGACAGCCGAGTAGACGATGCTCGCAACGATCGCGCCGAGGATTGGGCCGATCCAGTAGATGTGGTGAAGCGTCCAGTAGCCGCCGGCGAGCGCCGGGCCGAAACTGCGCGCCGGGTTCATCGACGCGCCCGTGATCGGGCCGCCGCACAGGATGTCGAACGCGACGGTGAGCCCAATCCCGAACCCCGCGATCGAGCGCGGAGCGCGCGCGTCGACGGCGGTCATGAACACCGCGGTCACGAGGAAGAAGGTCAAGATCGCCTCCATCAGGAGCGCGGCGCCGGTCCCGATACCGGCGGCGACCTCCGGCGTGCCGAGGTGCGCGGCGCTAGTCGCCGTCGCGGGAAGGATCAGCGTCAGCGCATACGCGGCCAGCGTCGCGCCGACCAGCTGCGAAATGATCCACGCGACCGCGTCGCCCGCCTTCATCTTCTTCGCGACGGTCAGCGCGATCGTGACCGCCGGGTTGAAGTGGCCGCCGGAGATCGAGCCGAACGCGCAGATCGCGACCGACAGCGCCAGCCCGTGCGCGAGCGCGATCCCGACGAGCCCGACGCCGCCGTTCGTGAACGCGTTCGCACAGATCGCCCCCGCGCCAACGAACGTCAGAAAAAACGTTCCGATGATCTCCGCGAGACACCCCTTCCAAGTATCGCTCATGGATTCCCCTTTCGTATGCGTGAGGGATAGCGTCGGCGATTCTTGGAGAGCCCCACGCCCCCGTCAAGGTTTTTCCCGCGAGGATGGCGTCGGTGGGGCCGATGGGCGGGGCTGCCCTGGGCGAATGGCTCGCCGCGCTAGCGGAAGACGATTCCCTCGCGTTCCGAATCGTTGATCTCGCGCGGCTCCGCTTTATTTCGCCCTGGGCAGCCCCGCCCATCGGCCCCGTGTGCAGCCGATCGCTACACCCCGCGCGGCAACTTCTTGATCAGCCGAAAGTCGATCTTCCCCTCGGAGAGGCTGACGCTCTCGACCGCGACGCGGAGGCGGTCGCCGATCGCGAACGACAGCCCGCTCTTCTTGCCGATCAACGCGTGGCCGGTGTCGGCGAGGACGAAGCGGTCGCTCGACAGCTCGGCGACCCGGATCATCCCCTCGACGAAATACTCGATCAACTCGACGAACACGCCGAACTCGGCGACTCCGCTGACGACGCCGTCGAACTCCTCGCCGACCTTGTCGAGCATGAAGCGCGCGCGCCAGTAGTCGGCGACGGCGTACTCGGCGAGGTCGGCGCTCCGCTCCGCGGCGCTCGCCCACCGCGCGATGTCCGCGATCCGCGCGGCGTCGGGCAAGCCGGTCCGCTGGCCGCGCAGGTGCGCCTTCATCAGCCGATGAACGACGAGGTCCGGGTAACGTCGGATCGGCGACGTGAAGTGCAAGTACGCCTTCGAGGCCAGCCCGTAGTGGCCGATGTTTTTCTCGGAGTACTCGGCGCGCGCCATCGCGCGCAGGAGGAGCGAATTGAGCGCGCGCTCGTACGGCTTGCCCGTGATCGTGTCGAGGAACCGCGCGAGCGTGAGCGGCGAGACGTTCGCGACGAACGACGCTTCGAACCCGAACGAGCGCGCGAGGACGGCGAACGACTCGATCTTCGCGGCGTCCGGCCCGGCGTGGACGCGGTAGAGCGTCGGCGCGCGCCGCTCTGCGAACCATCGCGCGACCGCCTCGTTCGCCGCGATCATCATCTCCTCGATCAAGCGGTGCGCGTCGTTCCGCTCCGACCGCACGATCGACTCCGGCTCGCCCGTCGTCATGTCGATCGTAATTTCCGGCTCGGGAAGATCGAAGTCGATCGAGCCGCGGCGCCGCCGCGCGATCCGGAGGCGTCTCATCATCTCGCCCATCAACAGGATGTGCGGGCGAAGGTGCTCGGTCCCCGCGACTGTCTCCCCGCCGAGGACCTTCGCGACTTTCGTATACGTGAGCCGCGCCGCCGAGCGGATCACGCTCTCGTAGAACTCCGTCGAGAGGATCTCGCCGTGGCGGCCGATCGTCATGTCGGCGGTGAGCGTCAGCCGATCGACGGCCGGGTTGAGGCTGCAGATTCCGTTCGACAGCCGCTCGGGGAGCATCGGCAGGACCCGCGACGGGAAGTAGACGCTCGTCCCGCGCTCTCGCGCCTCGAGGTCGAGCGGCGATCCCTCCGTGACGTAGTGCGCGACGTCCGCGATCGAGACGCGCAGGCGGAGCGCGCCGCCCGGCTCCTCGTTGACCGAGACCGCGTCGTCGAAATCACGCGCGGTCTCGCCGTCGATCGTGACGATCGGCTCGGCGCGCAGGTCGCGCCGGCCGCGGATGTCGACATCGCCCACGACGTCGGGCGTTTCCTCCGCCTGCGCGAGCACCGCCGGCGGAAACGCGACGCGCAGCTTGTGGCGCCGGATGATCCGCTCGACCTCGACCTCGGGATCGCCCTCGTCGCCGAGGATCTCGAGGATCCGCGCGCGGCCCGGCCGGAAGCGCGTCGGGTAGTCGAGGATCTCCGCCTCGACGACCTCGCCGTCGCGCGCGCGCGGCATCTGGCTCTTGCGTCGGCCGTGCTCCTCCCCGCGTTCGTCGATCTCGAAGCGCTGGCGGAACGTCGCGCCGTCGGGGACGACTTCCGCGCCGCGCGACCCGCGCCGGTAGACGCCGACGACGGCTCGGTGCGCGCGGCGCAGAATGCTCACGATCTTTCCGACGTTGCGGCCGTCAGTATCGCGCACGACCTCCGCGCGCACTTCGTCGCCGTCGAGAATCCCGGCGAGCTGCGCGGGGGAGAGGAACAGGTCGCCAGCATCGCCGGCGCCGCCGATCAGGAATCCGAAGCCCTTTTTGTGAAGGCTGACGCGGCCCTCGACGAGATGGCCGCGCTCGCGGCGTGCGCGCTCGCCGCCGGCCCCGCCGCCCCCGCCGCTCCGGCGACCTTGCCCCGTTGCGTCGCCGCCGCCGTCGCGAGGGGCGCGCTTCTTCTCGACTCGTTGATCGCGCTGGCTGTCGCCTCGCGATTCGCGCTTCTTGGCGCGGCCGCCCCCCGCCCGTTTCCCGCCGCTCGACGACGCGCGCGCCTTCTTCTTCTTGCCCTTCATCCGCTCGGCCTCCGGACCACGACTTGTACCGGGCGGACGACAAGATGTAAAGGCCGCCGAGGAGCCGCGCCACGGGGAGCGAACCCGCTTCCCGCTCGAACGGAGCCGTCGTAGAATACAGGCTCGGCGGGGGAGGCGCGTCGGTATCCAGTCCGGCCGATCCGGCCGAGTCATCGACTTCACAACCGCACACCACGAGGAGCGAACCGATGCGTCTTCCGATCCTGCGTTCCGACACGTCCCCTGCCCGGCTCCGAGTCCCGCCGCGTGCCCTCGGCTTGGCGTTGTTCGTTTGCGCGGCTGCACTGAGCGCGCCCGCATTCGCCGTCACGCCTCTCACGACCGAGCTGGTGGCCGACGGATTCGATCTCCCCGTCTTCGCCACCGCGCCTCCCGGCGATACGACGCGGCTCTTCGTCGTCGAGCAGCACACCGGGCAGGTCCGCATCGTCGATCTGGCGAGCGGTACGATCAACCCGCAGCCCTTCCTCACGCAGGGAAACCTGACGACCGGAAGCGAGCAGGGCCTCCTCGGCCTCGCGTTCCATCCGGATTATCCTGACTCGCCGTACGTGTACGTCAACTTCACGCGGACGAACGGCGCGACCGTGATCCGGCGGTACGAACTCTCCGCAAACCCGGACGTGGCCGACTCGACGAGTGGCGTCAACCTCCTCATCGTTCCCCAGCCGCAGAGCAACCACAACGGCGGCTGGATCGATTTCGGTCCGGACGACTATCTGTACATCGCGCTCGGCGACGGAGGCGGGGCGAACGACACCGGCTCCGGCCACGATCCGCTCGTCGGCAACGGTCAGAGCGACTCCACGCGGCTCGGAAAGATTTTGCGCATCGACGTGGACGGCGCGTTTCCCTACGCGATCCCTCCCACCAATCCGTTCGTGGCCATGCCGTCTCCGATGAACGAGTTCTGGGCGAAGGGAGTTCGGAATCCCTGGCGCCCCGGGTTCGACCGCGGGACGGGCGACTTCTACATCGCCGACGTCGGGCAGGGGGATTGGGAGGAGATTAACCACCAACCGGCGGCGAGCACGGGCGGAGAGAACTACGGCTGGCGCAAGTTCGAAGGATACGCCGTGTTCAACTGCCCGGGCCCATGCGACTCGAGCGGGCTCACGCGTCCGATCCACGTCTACGATCACGACAACGACCGCTGCTCGATGACGGGCGGATACGTGTACCGTGGGAGCGCGATCCCCGACCTACAGGGCGCGTACCTTTTCGCGGACTACTGCTCGTTCCAGATCTGGACGCTGCGCGTCGTCGGTGGCGTGGCGACCGACATCGTCGACCGAACGCTGGAGCTCGAGCCGCCCGGCGGGCTCGGAATCAACTGGATCTCGTCGTTCGGCGAGGACGGACGAGGGGAGATCTACATCTGCGATCACTTCGGCGGCGAAGTCTTCCGGATCATCGCCGATCCGACCGCGGTCGGTGATCCGCCGAGCGAGCCGGCGGGCGCGCCGACCCGGCTCGCGATCACGAGCGTCGCGCCGAACCCGGGCGGCGCGGAGTTCGCCATCGGAGTGCGGCTGTCGAGAAGCGGCGCGGCTCACCTGAAGATCTTCGACTCGAGCGGGCGCGTGGTCCGCTCCGTTCTCCCTCGGATCCTCCCCGCCGGCGAGAGCCGGATCGTCTGGGATGGTCGGGACGAGGCAGGAGCGGCTGCGGCGCCGGGGATGTACCTGATTCGGCTCGAGACCCCGGAGGGCTCAGCGGTCCGCAAGCTGGCGGTCGTGAGGTAGCCGCGTCCGTCAGCCCTTCACGCTCCCGAGCGTGAGCCCCCCGATCAGGCATCGGTTCAGGACGAGGAAGAGGACCATCGCGGGGAGCGAGACGAGGAGCGCGCCGGCGCCGACTGCGAGCCCAGCCACGAACCGGGAGAGCGCGCCGCCGACGAGCAGCGCCGGAGCGGATCTCACCGCGCCGCGCCCCCGACCGCGACCCGCTGGCGCTCGCCGCCCGACAGGTCGCGCCGCTCTTGCCGCCTCCGACGCCGTGTGCTAGTTTCGCAACTTCCCCGAGACACACGACCCCGAAACGCACGAAAGGAATGGCGCGTGTCGGAGAAACCCTCGCGAAGCGATTTTCTGCGCGGCCGAAAAATCGAACCGTCGCCGGTTGCGGGCGACGCGGGCGTGGCCGACCTCGTCGATTCGGCGTTCCTGTCGTTCAATGCCGGCCGCCTCCGCGAGATCTGCCAGCTTTTCACGACGCGCATCCTCGACGACGACGTGACGATCGGGATGAGCCTGACGGGTGCACTGACGCCCGCGGGTCTCGGAATGTCGTGCCTCATCCCGCTCGTCCGCGCAGGGTTCGTCGACTGGATCATCTCGACGGGCGCGAACCTGTACCACGACACGCATTTCGGCCTCGGGTTTTCGTTCCACCGCGGGACGCCGAACGCGGACGACGTCGTGCTTCGCGGCGCGGGCGTCGTGCGCATCTACGACATCTTCTTCGACTACGAGGTGCTGCTCGACACCGACGCGTTCTTCCGGAAGGTGATCGAGGCGCCCGAGTTTCAGCGCGAGATGGGGACGGCGGAGTTTCACTACTTGGTCGGAGGTTACGTGCGCGAGCGTGAGAAGGCGCTCGGCCTCTCCGACAAATCGCTCCTCGCGGTCGCGCACGAGCACGCGCTCCCGATCTTCACCTCGTCGCCCGGCGATTCGAGCATCGGGATGAACGTCGCGGCGATGGCGCTCCGCGGGAACAAACTCCGGATCGACGTGAACGCCGACGTGAACGATTCGGCGGCGATCGTGCTGGCTGCGAAGCGTGCGGGCGGCGCCGGCGGCGGGCCGGGACGCAGCGCGGCCGTGATCTTCGGCGGCGGGTCGCCGAAGAACTTCCTGCTCCAGACCGAGCCGCAGCTCCAGGAGGTCCTCGCGATCGAGGAGAAGGGCCACGACTTCTTCGTGCAGGTGACCGACGCGCGCGTCGACACCGGCGGGCTGTCGGGCGCGACGCCCGGCGAGGCCGTCTCGTGGGGGAAGATCGACCCCGACAAGCTGCCGGACGCGGTCGTCTGCTACCTCGACACGACGGTAGCGATGCCGATCCTCACCGCGTACGCCCTCGCGCGGCGCCCGCCGCGGAAGCCGAGGCGGCTGGTCGACCGACTTCCCGAGCTGCGCGCGGCGCTCGCCCGGGAGGCGCGCGTCTCGAAGGAATAGCGGTGCGCGCGCACGCCGATTTCATCGCCGTCGGGCGAGTGCTCCTCGGGGCCGCGCTCTGCGCGACGGCGCCCGCGCTCGCGGCCGCAGCGCCGCGGCTCGTCATCGTCGAGCGCGCGATCGACTTCGGAACGATCCCGCCGTACGAGGTTTCCGCGCGCGAGGTCGTGGCGCGCAACGCCGGCGACGCGCCGCTCGTGTTGCGGCGCCTGCGCGCGACCTTGGAGGTCGCGCGCGCGCGCGCGCAGGCCGACACGATCGCGCCCGGGAGCGAAACGCGAATTCTCGTCGCGCTCAAACCGATCGAGCCGACCCCGACCACGCGCGACACGATCGACACGAAGGTCTTGTTCGACACGAACGATCCAGCCGCGGCCACGGTCGTGCTCCTTGTGCACGCGATCGTCGCGCCCCGCTTCGAGGCCGACCTCTCGACGCGCGAAGCCGGGTCGTTCCGCGCGAGCGCCGCGCCGTCGTTCGACATCCCGATCCGGTTTCGCGCGGACGGCGGTTTGCGGTTTCAATCGGTCGGGGCGATCCCCGCGTTCGTCCGGGTCGCCGCCCGACCCGGCGCCGACAGCCTCGAGACGATCGTGACCGTCGGGTTCGCGCCCGAGGCGCCGCGCGGCCCGTTCGAGGGGCAAGTGATCGTCGCCGTGCGCGGTGAGCGCGCCGACACGCTCCGCGTCGGGCTTCTCGGCGAGGTCGTGGGACGCTGGCGCGTCGCGCCGTTTCCGTTCAATACCGCGCGGTACAAATTCACGCGGCGGCAGCCGCCCGTGATTCGGTGCGATCGGACCGTCGAGAAGCCGGCACGCATCGTGAGCGCAACGACAGATCTCGCAGGCTACGAGGTGAAGGTGGAGACGGTGACCGAAGGCCGCGCGTACCGGATCTACGTCGTGTCGAACAGCGACTGGAAGCCCGGTCGCTGGAACGGGACGATCCGCATCACGACGGACGATCCGAACGAGCGCGTGATCAGCGTGCCGGCGAGCTTCCTCGTCGAGAAATAGTGCGGCTCGACCCCGCGCCATCTCGGCCCGCTCCATCTCGACCCTGCTTCATCCACCGGCGGTATTCCCGATCCCAAGCGGCCGGTATGCTCTCCCGAGGGGAATACGGCCCCGGGACGTAGCGCCGCGACGAGACACCGAGCTGGCTCCGCTCGATGATGTCCCAATCCTGGCGGTTGGTCACGTCCCAGAACTCGATCGCGTCGCGCGGGTTCGACGCGGCGTCGCGCACGCTGTCGGGATGGAACAGCCATTCCGACTGGACGAGCGTTCGGTCCGGCGCCACCGGCTGGATCAAGTAGTAATTCACGTAGTCGGGATGAATGCTCAAGAGCAGATTGGGCATTAGCGTGTAGTAGAAGGCGCGCCGCCGTTCTTCCTCGGGCAGGTTCGGATTCACGAGCGGCCCGCACGAGCGCCCGCTTATCGTGGCGCTCTCGTTCGGCGGGCGAATCTCCATATAGCCGCCGAGGAACGGACCTTCGACGAGATCGTTCGCGCCGCTCAGGTACGGCAGGACCGTCGTCAGCTCCGGATGGATCATCGGGCAGTGGAGGCACTCGGAGTAGTTCTGGAAGACGAGCTTCCAATTCGCGCGCACGTCGTAGAGGGCTCGATGCTCGACCGAGAGCGACGGCAGATTGAAGCGCGCAAACCGGCCGTCCATCGGCGCCCACGCCTCGGCGAACGGCGCGGGCTTCGCGGCGACGCTGACGAACAGGAATCCCTCCCACTCCGCCAGCGCGGCCGGGTGGAGCGGATACTCGCGCTTGTCGAACCCGCCGACCTCGTCCATGTGAGGCGCGCCGACGAGCTGCCCGTCGGTCGCGTAGGTCCACGCGTGGTACGGACACTGGATCGTCTCGGAGAAGTGGCCCGCCTCCTCGCGGCAGATTCGCGTCCCGCGATGCCGGCAGACGTTGAAGAACGCGCGCAGGACGCCGTCCCGATCGCGGAGCACGATGATCGATTCGCCCGCGACGGTTCGGAGAAAGTAATCGCCCGGCGACGCGAGCTGCGACGCCCGGCCGACGCAGTTCCATTCCCGCGCGAAGATCCGCTCCGTCTCGTCGGCGAAGATTTCGGGCGACGTGTAGCGCTCGCCCGCAAGCGTGCGCGAGCCTTGCCGGTACGATTTCGTCGTTTGATGAAACTCGGTCATGCAGTCATCGTCATGTGGTCCTTGTCATCCGGTCCTCCCGGAGTTCCGTCCGCGGTCATCGAGAACGCGGCGCGCGGCGAGCCACCCGGGTCCTCCGAGGACGCCGGGACCCGGGTGCGTTCCGGCGCCGCCAAGATAGAGCCCACGGATCGGCATCGCGTGGCGCCCCCAACCCGCGACCGGGCGCATGAAGAGTATCTGATCGAGCGCGAGCTCGCCCTGGGTGGCGGCGCCTTCGGTCAGCCCGTAGCGCTCCTCGAGGTCGCGCGGAGTGAGCGCAACGCGGTGGAGCACGCGCGAAGCGAAGCCGGGCGCGACGGCGTCGATCGCCGCTGTGACCGCATCGGCCAGCGATTCGCGGCGCGCGCCATCCCACTCGGCGCCGTCGCGGAGCCGGTACGGCGCGTACTGCGCGCGCGCCGCGACGACATGTTTCCCCGCGGGCGCGAGCGAAGGCCAGCGAAGCGTCGGCGCGGTCAGCTCGACGTGAAGCCGCGCAGAGACCGTGCCGTATTTCGCCGCGTCCGCGGCCCGTTCGAGAGCGTCAACGCTCGGCGTGAGCGTGACGAGGCCGGCGAGCGCGGCCGCCGCGTCCGCAGCGGAGAGCCAGGGAAAGTACGGCAGAGCGTCGAGCGCGTACAAGATCGTCGCCGTACAACCGCGGTACCGGATCTGCCGCACCGCGTGGAGGAACTCCGGATCGAGCCAGACCGGATCGACCATGCCGAGAAGCGCCCGCGACGGATCAGCCGTCGAGATGACGCACGGCGTCTCGATCTCGTCGCCGTTCGCGAGCGCGATGCCGGCGACCGCGTCGTCGCGCACGAGGATGCGCGCGACGGCGGCGCTCGTGCGGATCGTTGCGCCGCCGCGTCGCGCCGCGTCTTCCGCCGCCTTCGTGAACGCGTCGGGCCCGGCGCGCCACCAACCGCGGCCGCGCACCGAACCCTCCGGCGCCCCGACCAAGTTGTGCAGCAGGATGAACGCGGTGCCGCCCGAGCGCGGCCCTTGCCGAGAATCCTCGATCCCGCCCGGAGCGACGGCCGCCTTGAGGCTCGGGCTCTCGAACCAGTCGTCGAGCAACTCGCGAACCGCCATCGGCATCGTCCGAAGGAACTCGGTCATCTCTCCGGCGCCGAGTCCGCGCAGCTTTCGCGCGAGCCCGAACAGCGCCGCGAAGTCGCGGAGCGAGCTCGATTCGATGTCCGGCGCGGGGAGTTGGTAGAGCGCCTCTAGGAAGCCGGCGAATTTGCGCAGGCGCGCGGTGAAGGCGGGCCACTTCGCGGCGTCGTCCGCGGAGTGCGGGCGAATCGCGTCGGCGGCGCGCGCCGCGTCGCGGGGGAGCGCGAGGAACTTGCCCGGTTCGAGCACGACGGTCACGCTCGCGCCCGCGTGCGCGAGGTCGAGCCGCGGCAGGCCGAGCCCGCGCACGACGGCGGGCGGCAACCATCCGGAGTCGTGCCCGAGCGGCGCCGCGCGAAACCCGGGCGCGAACTCGCCGAGCCGGCCCTGCCCGCCGACGGCGTCGTTCTCCTCGACGACGAGGACGCGCACGCCCGCGCGGGCGAGCGTCGCCGCCGCCGCGAGCCCGTTCGCGCCCGCACCGATCACGACCGCATCGTACGCCGCCGCCACGCTCGCCACGCTCAGCTCTCCCCGAGGATCGCGCGCGCCGCGAGCCGCCCCGACGCGCCCATGATCCCGCCGCCCGGGTGCGTCCCCGCGCCGCACTGCCAGTACCCGCGGATCGGAGTCCGGTACTTCGCCCACTTCGGCACCGGCCGCAGGAAGAAGAGTTGGCTCAGCGCCAATTCGCCCTGGAAGATGTTCCCCTCCGACAGCCCGGTGATCCGCTCGACGTCGAGCGGCGTCAACACCTGGCGATGAAGGATCAGCGACTCGAGGTTCGGTGCGTAGCGCGCGAGCGTGCGGACGACGGTGTCGCCGAACGCTTCGCGCTTCGCGTCGGTCCAGCCGCCGTTCAGTTCGTACGGAGCGTACTGCACGAAGATGCTCATCACGTGTTTCCCGGGCGGGGCCATCCCCGGGTCGATCATCGACGGGATGACGATGTCCATGTACGGGTGGCGCGAGAACTCGCCCGACTTCGCGTCGTCGTAGGCGCGCTCGAGGTAGTCGAGGCTCGGGCTGATCGACACGGCGCCGCGCAGGTGCGGACCGACGCCCGGCATGCACGTGAAGCTCGGCAACCCGCTCAACGCGAGGTTCACCTTGCCCGACGATCCGCGGAACTTGTACCGGCGCACGCCGTCCGTCAGGTCGCTCGGCAGATCTTTCGGATCGACGAGCTGCGTGAACGTGCGGCGCGGATCGAGCCCCGACACGACGATCGGCGCTGCGATCTCTTCGCCCGTCGCGAGCGCCACGCCGGTCGTGCGCCCGTCGCGCACGAGCACGCGCTCGACCGCGGCGTCCGTCCGGATCTGCGCGCCGAACGCGCGCGCCGCATTCGCGATCGAATCGCTGATCGCGCCGGTGCCACCCTTCTGAAAGCCCCACGCGCGGAACGCCCCGTCGATCTCGCCCATGTAGTGATGAAGGAGCACGTACGCCGAGCCGGGAGAACGCGGCCCGAGAAACGTCCCGATGATTCCGCTCGCCGACTTGGTCGCCTTCAGCCCGTCGAACTCGAACCATTCGTCGAGGAAGTCGGCGCTCGACATCGTCATCAGCTTGTGGAGCGCGTGGAATCGTTCGGCGCCGAGCGAGCGGAAGTGTCGGCCAAGCCGCAAAAGTCCGCGCAGATCGGACGGCGCGAGCGAGCCCGGATCGGGCGGCACCATCGCGAGAATCGGCCTCACCGCCATCGCCATGTGGTGCATCAGTCGGCCGAACAGCACCATCGCATCCGCGTCGTGCGTCGAATGGCGGCACAGCTCGCGCCGCGTATCGTCCGGGTCGGACCACGACGCCAAGTAGTCACCGTTGTCGAGCGGCGTGACAGTGCTCTCGAGCGGCAGGATCTGAAGCCCGTGCTTCGGTAACTCCAGTTCGCGGATGATCTCGGGCCGAAGAAGGCTCACGACGTACGAGAAAACGGAAAACTTGAAGCCCGGGAAGATTTCTTCCGTGACGGACGCGCCGCCGACGAGCGGCCGCCGCTCGAGGACGAGGACCTTGCGTCCCGCGCGCGCGAGGTACGCGGCGGTGACGAGGCCGTTGTGGCCGCCGCCGACGATGATCGCGTCGTAGCGCGCGCGGTTTGCGCCGGCGCCGCTCATTCCGGGCCGCTCTCGCCGTGGCCGTTCGCGCCTTTTCCGCTCACGCGCGCTTCCTTTCCGGGTCGAAGAACGGGAGCTTCCGCACGACCGCGTTCGCCTGTTTCCTCTGGTGCTCGACCGTGATCTCGATCATCACGCGCGTGCCGACCTCGAAATGCGGCGCGCGGATGTGCGCGAGCGCGAGCGAGCATTTTAGCTGCGGAGACCAGCATCCGCTCGACGCGTAACCAACCTGCGCGCCGTCGCGATAAACGGGCGTGCTGGCGCGCCACGCGATGCTCGAAAGCTGCGGCGGCAAGTGGTGCGCCGCGTAGAGCCGCTCGAGCGAATCCCACTCGATCTCGAGGCCGACGAACGACCATGCCGGCCCGCGGGCCCGTTCCGCTTGGAGCGTCCGCCGGCCGTTGTACGGACCTTTCTCTGCGTTCACCGTCCAACCGAGGTTCAATTCGAACGGCGAGGATTTCTGATCCTCGATCAGCGCGTGATGCGAGGAGTGGTAATCCACGTCGAGCATCACCAACCCGGCCTCGATCCGCGCGACGTCCATCGCCCAGATTCCCGCGGGCGCGATGCCGTACGGCGTTCCGGCCTCAATGAGCGCATCCCAAACAGGGACGGCCTGATCGGCGTCCAGCCAGATCTCATAGCCGAGGTCTCCTGTGTAGCCGGTGCGCGAAATCGTGACCGGGATGCCGTGGAGCGTCGTCTCGATCAATCGGAAATACTTGAGCGCGCCGATGTCCGCGGGCGAAACGGTGCTCAGAATTGCGCGCGAGAGCGGACCTTGAATCGAGAGCGCCGCGGTCCGCTCGGAGATGTCGTCGATGCCGACGTCCATTCCGACCGCGTTCATCCGAAGCCAGCGGAGCGAGGAATCGGCGCTCGTGAACCGGAACGTCTTCTCGTCGAGGCGGCTGACCGTGCCGTCGTCGATGACTTTCCCCGCGGTGTCGCACCAGGGCGTGTAGAGGACCTGCCCAACGCGACACTTGGTCACGTCGCGCGTCACCATCCGGTCGAGAAGTCGCGCGCCATCGCGGCCGGTGATCAAGTACTTGTGGAGCGGCGAAACGTCGATCAGCGCCGCCGCGCTCCGGATCGCCGCGTACTCGCGATCCGGGTGCGGGTCGTACGAGCTGGCCATCTCGTACCCGGCCCAACGGCGCCACGTTCTGGCGCGGACGAGCGGGGCAGTTCGTGCGTGGAACGGGCTTGTCTTGAGCATGCGAAGGTGGAGAGCGGCCTTACTTGACGAGGACCATCCGCTTCGTGTCCGCGAAACTCGCGGCGTCGAGGCGATAGAAGTAGACGCCGCTCGGGAGGCCGTCGCCCGCGCGCGCGTCGCCGACGCGCGCGCCGCCCGCCGCCGCCGTCGCCGCCGCGCGATCCGGGAAGCGGACCGCGTAGGAGCCCGCTGCCTGGAGGCCATTGACGAGCCGCGCCACCTCGCGCCCCGCGGCGTCATACACGACGAGCCGCACGTCGCACGCGCGCGGGATCGCGTAGCCGATCATCGTGCCGCCGCCGCCGAACGGGTTGGGGACGCTCTCGCGCAGCTCGAAACGGGCTGCCGACGCGGACGTCGCCGCGGGCGCCGGCACGACTGCCACCGGTGAAAGGCCCGCGCCCGCTAGCGGGACGCGCGTCGGCGAATCGGGCGCGTTGCTCTCGATGACGAGCGTGTCGTCGTACGCTGCCGTGGCGCCCGGCGCAAACGTCACGGCGAGCGTGTCGGATGATCCGGCGGCGACGGAGAACGACGAGCGGCTCGGCGAGTACGCACCGCTCGCCGCCGTCACGCTCGAGATGACCAGCGTCGCGGTCCCGCCGTTGACGATCCGGATCGTGTCCTCGGCGCTCTGCCCGACGACGATGTCGTCGAAGTCGAGCCCGCCCGGCTGCGCGACGATCGACGGCACGACGATCGCGAACGGCGCGTCCGACTCGTCGATCGGCGTCGCGTCGTTCGAATCGCTGACGCGCACGCGCACCGACGCGCTCGGCACGTTCGGGATCACCCACGGGTACGATCCCGCCGGTCCCGACGCGGCCGCCGCGATCTCCTGCCACGGCCCGGCGTCGGCCGAGTACTCGATGCGCGCGGTCGCGACGTTCTGGCTCGTCCACGTGATCGCGTGCGCCGAGTTGTACGCCCACGCCTCGCCGCCGTTCGGCGAACCGACCGCGAGGATCTCCGCGTTGTCCACCGGCATTCCCGTTTGCGTCGTCGTCGCCTTGTAGATCCCGTTCGAGTTCAGCGCGAAGTAGGTCCCGCGGTCGTACACGAGGATGCCGTAGTTCGATGCGTTGAGGACCGTCGCGTCCAAGAGCGTCGCGCCGTCGTCGATCGACAGAAACGTGACGGCGCCCGCGTACACGCCATGCATCGAGACGTGCGGGTCGTCTTTCGCGATGTCGGTGCCCCACGCGTCGCTCGTTGTCGCGACGACCGGCCACGAGACGCCGAAGTCGCCCGTGCGGCGGAAACCCCCGGATCCCCAGTGCGTCGAATACGCGATCCGGTTGTCGAGCCAGCTCGTGCCGAGCGCCGGGATCTCGGTGCCGGTCCCCGTGTAGATGAGCGAAAACGTCAGCCCGCCGTCCGTCGAGCGGTGCATCCGCGCGTTGCCGCTGCTCGTCGTCCCGTCGGAGATGAACACGATCCCCGTCGTGTCGCGCAGAACCGCGACATCGCACGGGCTCACGAATCCCGGCGTCGAGAGCACGCTCCACGTCGAGCCGAAGTCCGTCGATTTGTGAAGCGCCCCGCCGAGCGGCGCGAAGTAGAGGTTTTCGGGGACGTTCGGGTCGCGATCGAGCGGCGTGCCGTACTCGCCGAAGTCGGACGCGATCGCGCTCGTCCAGGTCGCGCCGCCGTCCGTCGTCTTCGCGATCCGGTCGGGCGCGCCGACTGCCGCGACCCACGCCATCGTGTCCGTGCGCGAAACGTAGAACGAGTTCGTCTTCGAGCCGCCCCCGCCGATCGTCGCGATTTGCGTCCACGTCGTGCCGCGGTCCCAGCTCGCGTACACGGCAAGCCCCATCACGACGTACAGCTTGTCGCGGTTGAACGCATCGATCTCGAGCGTGTTGCCGCGGATCGTGACGGCCCCCGGGTTCTTGCGCCGGCTCCACGCGTACGTGAACGGCGCGCCGCCGGGGACGGACCACGTCGCGCCGCCGTTGGTCGTGCGCGCGACGTTCGTCGAGCGCTTCGCGCACGCCCAGCCGTGGGCCGCGTCGGTGAACACGACGTCGGAGAGGCCGGACACGATCGGGTGAAGCGGGTAGGTCCACGATGCGCCGAGGCTCGTGGTCGCGCGGAGGAACCCGCCGCCGCCCGAGAGCCAGAGCGCGCCGCCCGGCGCGAGCGCGACGCCGTCGATGTCGGAGCGCGATTCGATGCGCAGGTCGCGCTCGGTCCAGGATGCGCCGGCGTTAGTAGAGGTCGCGAAGAACGCGTACTCGCCGCCGACGGCGAGGGTGTCGCCGCGGACGTCGAGGGTAAGCAGCGCGCGCGCCGCGCTGAACGGAGTCGATGCGGTCCACGTTGCGCCGGCGTCGGTTGTGTGCGCAATCGTTCCGCTCGTGCCGCACGCCCAGCCGTCTTGCGCGTCGGTGAAGCGGATCGCGTTGAGGTCCGCCACGGTGCCTGAAGTCTGCGGCGCCCACGTCGCGCCGGCGTCGGATGTCGCGAGGATCGCGCCGCCCGCGCCCGCGATCCATCCCGTTGAAGCGTCCGCCATCCAGACGCTGCGGAGGTTCGCGCCGCTCGCGAGCGTCGAGGCCGCGAACGAGAAGCCCGTGTTCGCGCTCCGGTAGCACGCGCCCGAGTCGCCGACCGCGATCACCGTCGCGCCGCGCGCCGCGACTCCATGCAGGTTCGCCGCGCCGAGCGGATAGCTGCCCCAAGTCGCCCCGCCGTCGAGCGAGCGGTAGACCGTGCCGGCGGCGCCGACTGACCAGATGTCGGTCCCGTCTTTCGTGGCGAGGGCGTCGAAGCCTTGGGCGTGCGCGGGCGCGATGGGCAGGGCGGAGCACGATGCTGCCGCGAGGGAAATGGCTGCAAGTTGACGGGCAGTACGCGAACGGAACACTGATGCTCTACGAGGGATCACGACCGCGCGATTATATCATGGCGGTGGAGGCTACGGGCTCCCCGGCGCCTCCATCACCTTCACCACGCCACTCGCCTTCGCCTTCCCGCTCGTCACCGTCACCTTGTACGCGCCCGCCGGCACGAACTGCTTCTGCCCGAGGTCGGCGTCCGGGTCTGGCAGGCGATCGAACGATTCGGGCTGCAAATCCCACACGACGCGGTTGAGCCCGGGGCGGTTTCCGCCGCTGAGTTTCCGCACCGCCCGCCCCTCCGCATTCTCGATCGCCACGCTCACGTCCTCGCCGGTGTAATCGCGCAGCCAGTAGGTGATCCGCGCGCCCATCGGCGGATTGGGTGCGGCGAAGACGCGATCCGTCCAGAATCCCTCGTACGGGAGAAAGATCCGCGGTTTCGCGTCGGCGATCGAGAAGAGATGCAAGTTGGAATCAAGCACGCGCGGCGTCATCTGGGAGATCGGCGCCGCATCATCGAGCACCCATATCGATCGCCCGTGCGTTCCCGCGACGAGATCCATTTCGCGCGGATGCTGCTGGATGTCATCGACGGCGACGGTCGGGAGCGATTCGCCGTTCAGCTTGATCCAGTGCGTCCCGCCGTCGATCGACAGATACGCGGCGACTTCGGTGCCGGCGTAGAGCACCGAAGCGTTCGCGCGATCCTCGCGCACGACGATCACTGGCGCGCCAGCAGGCAAGTCGCTCACAATCGACGCCCAACTCTTCCCCCCGTCGCTCGTCTTGAACAGATGCGGCTCCATGTCGTCCATCCGATGGCCGTCGACCGACACGTACGCGATCTTGCGATCGTGATGCGACGCCTCGATCCGCGAAATGTACCGGCCGCCCGTCTCCGGCGGCGTCACGGTCGCCCACGACTTGCCGTCGTTCTCCGTCACGTGCACGAGCCCGTCGTCCGTCCCGGCCCACAGCATGCCGGCCGCGAGCGGCGACTCCGCAAGCGACACGACGGTGCCGTGCGTTTCCGCTTCCGACCCGACGGTCTGGATCTTCTCGATGTCGCGCGTGGAAAGATCCTCGCTGATCCGCTTCCAGCTCGCGCCTCCGCCTTCGAGCTTGAACACGTAGTTGCCGCCCATGTAGATCGTCGTCGGCTGTCCCGACTTCACGTGCGGCGAAACGAAGAACGGCGTGTTCCAGTTGAACCGAAAACGCGGCTGCCCCTCCTTCGGCGACGGCATGATCTGCTTTCGCACGCCGGTCGCGAGGTTGATCCGCGAGATGCCGCCTCCCTGATACTCCGCGTATACGACGTTCGGATCATTGGGATCGAACGCGACGTGGTAGCCATCACCGTCGTACAGATAGTGCCAATCGGCGTTGGTGATCCCCGCGCGCGTCGCGTTGGGCCCCTCGAACTCGCCGGTTTCCTTGAGCGTTCCGCTCGGCCCCATCCAGCTTCCGTTGTCTTGAAGGCCGCCCATGATGCGATACGGGTCGGACATGTCGAGCCCGATGTTGTAGAACTCGCCGACCGCGAGATGATTGAGAAAGTCCCACGTCTTCGCGCCGTCCCACGAGACGTACACGCCGCCGTCGCTTCCCATCACGATGTGATCGGGGTCGGCGGGATCGATCGTGAACGCGTGCAGATCGCAGTGCGGCTTGCGTGCTCCGCTCGCGCGAAAATTCCGCCCGCCGTCATCGGAAACGTACAAAGCAAAGCCGAGAACGTAGACTCGCTGATCGTCGTTCGGGTTGACGCGGATTTTGGAGTAGTAGAACGCGCGCGGCGCCCGCACGCTGAGGCGCGTCCAAGTGTCGCCGCGGTCGTCGCTCCGGAAGACGCCGCCGGCGCGGCTCCGTTCGTCCCACGGGCTGATCCCGTGCCCGCCCTCGTCGGACTCGATGACGGCGTACACGACGCGCGGATCCTTGCGATAGATGTCGACACCGATGCGCCCGGTCTGCGCGGGGAGCCCGCCGGCGAGCTTCGTCCACGTCGCGCCCGCGTCGCGCGAGCGGTAGATCCCGCCCTCGGGCCCGCCGCTCATGTAGCTGTGCGCGGAGCGGCGCCGCATGTACATCGCCGCGTACACGATCTTCGAGTCCGACGGGTCGAGGATCACGTCGCACGCGCCGGTGTTCTCGTCGATCTGGAGCACTGCCTTCCACGTTTTGCCGCCGTCGGCCGTCTTGTACACGCCGCGCTCTGCGTTCGGACCCCAGAGATGTCCGAGCGCCGCCGCGTAGCAGACGTCGGGATTCCGCGGATCGACCGCGAGGCGCGGGATGTCGTGCGCGTTCGCGAGCCCGACCTTCTTGAACGATCCGCCGCCATCGACGGAGCGGTACACGCCGCGCCCCCACGACGAGCTGTTCCGTCCATTCCCTTCGCCCGTCCCGACCCAGACGATCTTCGCCTTCCCCTTCTCGATCCTTTCGTCCGCAGTGCTCTTGCTCGCGGTCTTGCCTTTCGGCGCGTCCTTCGCTTTTGCGGGCTTGGGCGCGGCCGCCTCCGCCGAGTCGACCGGCTCGTCTTTCCAACCCGGCCAGTCGGCCGGCGCGTCGGCGACGACGACGGACCCGATCGACGCGGTTTCCTCCTTGTCGAACAGCGGGGAAAACGTCGTGCCCGCGTTCTCGGTCTTGAACAGCCCGCTCGTGCCGAACCCGACGTAGAAGGTTTTCGAGTTGCCGGGCGCGAGCGCGATGTCCGCGACGCGTCCGCCCATGTTCGCCGGGCCGACGCTCCGCCACGCCAGCGCCTTCAGATCGTCGGTGCGGAGGACGCGCGGGGCGCGAGGCGTCGAGTCGGGGCGCGCGGCGGACGCGGTGGAGGCAGCCGGCGCAGCAGACGCGCTCGAAGCGGCAGACTGCGCGGCGGCCGCTCGCGGGGCGCGCGCAATTGCGGTCCACGCAAACCACACGAAGAGCATCGACCCCAAGCTCATCGACGCAAGTGCCCCACAGCGGGTCACGAATCGGTTGAAACGAGGCATCAGCGACTCCTTCAGATCGCACTTCCGTTGGACAACGTGGGCCGCGCGATGCGCTGCTCGCTGCGTGGATCGAACAGCAGCACGCGCTCGACCGGAACATGAAGCGACATCGACTCGCCGATTGCAGGCGCCGTCGAGCCGCCGGCCCTCACGACGACCATCCCCTCCGGCGCGCGAACATAGACGAACGATTCCGCGCCCATCCTCTCGACCAGCTCGACGACTCCGCGCACCTCGCCGGCGCAGTCGGACGCGGGGCGCATGTCTTCCGGCCGCACGCCGATCGTGACCTCCGCGCGCCCGCCCGCGCCGTCGCCGAGCGCCACGCGCGCCCCGCCCGCGAGACGGTACGCGCCGTCGCCGTCGCGCCGCGCGTCGAAGAAGTTCATCGGCGGGCTCCCGATGAACCCGGCCACGAACCGGTTCGCCGGCTCGCGGTACAGCTCGAGCGGCGCGGCCACCTGTTGCAGCACCCCGCCTCTGAGAACCGCGATCCGCTGGCCCATCGTCATCGCCTCGACTTGATCGTGCGTGACGTAGATCGTCGTGATCCCGAGCCGCCGATGGAGCGCGGAGATTTCCGCGCGCATCTGAACGCGCAGTTTCGCGTCGAGGTTCGACAGCGGCTCGTCGAGCAGGAAGACGCGCGGGTTGCGCACGATCGCGCGCCCGACGGCGACCCGCTGCCGCTCGCCGCCCGACAGCTCGCGCGGATGCTTCTCGAGGAGGCTCGCGATGCCGAGCGTCTCGGCCGTTTCGCGCACGATGCGATCGACGTCGCCGCGCGGCGTGCCGCGGACCTTCAGGCCGAACGCCAAGTTGTCGCGGACTCTCATGTGCGGGTAGAGCGCGTACGACTGGAACACCATCGCGATGTCGCGCGCGCGCGGCGAAACGTCGTTCACCATCCGATCGCCGATCCAGACTTCGCCCGATGTGAGGCTCTCGAGGCCGGCGATGACCCGGAGGATCGTCGACTTCCCGCAGCCGGAGGGGCCGACGAGGACGAGGAACTCGCCGTCGCGAACCTCGAGGTTCACGTCGTCGAGCGCCGCGGCCGCGCCGTCGCGGTAGCGTTTCGTGAGACCCTTCAGCTCGACGCGCGCCATCGACCGTTTCTCCGTAAGGTCCGAGTCGGCGGATCATATCGGCGGCGCGGCGAGAGGGTCAACACGCTCACGGCGCGTCCTCCTTCGGGATCCAGACGCCGATCGGCGGGCCGAACGCGTCGGACCCGGAACCTGGAAACCAAGCGGCGCGACGATGAGTGTTCTCGAGCGTCGCAAAGTCCTCCTCGCGGAGACGCACTTTCTCGGGCGGCCCAGGTTGCAACGACACGACGACGGCGGCGTCTCGACCCAACTCGCGCAAACCGTCGGCCAATCGCCCTCCCCAGTACCGCGCGGCGCGCGCGTTGCCCGGAACGGCCGCCGCCGCTTCGCCCGAAGCCGCTCGGAGCGACGCCTCGTGCTGAGGCGAGAACGGCGCGAGCCGATCCAACAGTTCGTCCGGCGGGTGAGCAAACGGGAGCTGCTTCGTCGGAAAGAACGGCGCCAACCTGCGGTGCTGGAGAAGGACGGGTTGCTCGGCCGGCAGATTCGATTCGATCCACTTGCGGGCCATCACGCGCGTGTCCTCGTTCCGCAAGGTTCGGAGCGCCGTCTCCGCGCTGTCGTGCAGGAACGGGATTGAAGCGGCGACCAGCCCGGCGGGTGCGATGATCGGCGCGATCCGCGCGGCGGCTCCTCGCCACATTTCTCGAGATGCGATCAGGGCGGCGCCGCGTGCCGCGGCGAGACAGAGCGGCGGGAACGCGGAGACCGTGAATCGAGGGAAGAACATTTCCGGCCGTAGGAACAGGCAGAGGAGGACGAGCGGATACGCGAGCGTTGTGATGATCTCCGCCCGCGTCGCGGCCGTCCTGCGAGCGACCGCGAATACCACGAACGCGAGCACGCACAGCCATCCTCCCCACCCGATCGAGGAGCGGACGATCTCCGGCGCGAAGCGCAGAAGTGTTGACTGGCCCGGCACGTCCCGGAATGGCGTTTCGTGGACGTAGCGGGTCAGACCGAGCAACGCCGGCAGCGAATCGCGGAAGCCGACGATCAGCGCGGGTGACGAGGCGCAGAACGCCGCGAACGAGCTGACGCCGACGACAAGTGTGGCGCGGACTCGCGAGCCAATCGCGCCGCCTCGTTCCCAGAGAATGAGGACCGGCACGACGGCGATCAGGCCGGGGAAGTACTTGCATCCCGCCGCCGCGCCCGCGGCGAGTCCGGCGCCGACGAGGTCGCGGGTTCGCCCGGAGCGGTGATACCAAACGGACAACAGGATCGCGGCTGCGACGAACGACGCGGCGGGCGCGTCGACGCGGGCGATCCGCGAGAGACCGACGTGCAGCGGCGAAAGCGCCAGGAGCGTCGCCGCCAGGATTCCCTCGCGGAATCCCCAGAGCGTCCACCCTGCGAAAAACGTAAGCGGAATCGCGAGGAGGCTGAGCGTCAAGACAATTCCCCTCGCGAGGAGCGTGATCGGATGCGGGTCCTCCTGGTAAGCGACGAATGCGCGCGAGACGCTCTCGGGTTCGGCGCCGAAGCCGATGCCGAGCCGCGCCCGGAACGCGAGCGCGAGGATGTTCACGACAAGGTGCGGATACTTGTACAGGTGCGGATCGAGGTCTCCCGTCATCGTGTAGAGCGCTGATTCGACGACCGCGTCTTCGTCGATGTAGTACACGTCCGGGAATCCGTACGATAGCGACCCGATCCGCACCGCGACTCCGGCGGCCAAGAGGGGCGCGCAGATCAGCATCAGGAGCGCGTTTTTCGGGAGGCGTCGAGTCGTCACCGAGGCGATCCTAGCACGGGCGATGACGCGCGACCCCGCCCGCGGCGCCCACGGGCCACGCCCGCGCGCGAGCCCCGCTTGCCAACGCGATGCGCGTCTGGGAATCTCCGCGCGGGAGGCTGCGAGGAGGCTGCGATGAGCCGAGAGACGACCACAAAAAACCGTGACGCCGCGTCCAAAGGTGCGCGCGCGCCCGGCCGGCTGATCTTTGGCGACGTGACGCGCGGGCTCCCGGATGCGCTCCGCGCAACGGTCGTCGGCTGGGTGAGAGACAATCCGCTCGCGCCCGGCGTCGTTCTCGTCGGCTCGAATCTCCTGGCGCTCTCGATGAGGCGGTGGCTCGCGCTCGGAGACGCTTCGAGCGCCGGAACGCCGCACGTCGGGCTTCGGTTTGTGACGTTCGTCGACCTCGCGCGCGCGCTGGCCGCGCCGCGGGTCGCCGGGCGCGCGCCGCTGCCGCCGGGCGGTCGCGCACTGATCGCCGGCGCGCTCGGCGCGGAGAGCGTCGGCTACTTCGCCCCCGTGAGCGTGCGCCCCGGCTTCCACCGGCGTCTGTCCGAAGTGTTCAAGGACCTCGACGACGCGGGGTTCGCCGACGGCGCCGCGGCGCGCGGAACGGAATGGGAGCGCCGCGCCGCGCGCGGGTCGGCCGGCGGCGCGAAGATTGGCGAAGTGCTCCGGATGTACGCAAACTACCGAGCGCTCATCGACGCAGACTTCATCACGACGAGCGACCTGATTCGGTTGGCGGCGCTCGAAGCCTCGCGGTTCGCGACAGCGCTCGGTTCGAACCGCCTCGCCGTGTACGGGTTTTACGATTTCACCGAGGTGCAGCGCCGGCTCCTCGCGGCGCTCGCAGGCGCCGCGCGGCTCGTCGCGTTCTCGCCCGATCCGGAGCTACCGGGCCACGCGTTCGCGCACGAGGCGGCGACGTTTCTCTCGGGGCTTGGACTCGCGACGGAGCGCGCGCGCGCGCCCGTCGAATCGCCGCTCGATCAGCTCCGCGACCGGCTCTTTGCGCCCGTGCGCGACGTGGCGGCGCGCGACGCGACGGCGCCTGGTTCGTCCACGCCGAATCCGTCCGCCTCCGACGCGCGCCTCGACGTCGTGTCGGCTCCCGGCGAGGTCGAGGAGGCGCGCGAGATCGCGCGGACAATCCTCCGCGCCACGCGCGACGACGGCGTTCCGTTCCGCGAGATGGCGGTCCTGCTCCGCTCGAGCGACTCGTACGCGCCGCTCCTGCGCGAGGCGCTCGACGACGCGGAGATCCCATTCTCGTTGGACCGCGGCCTCCCGCTCTCCGAGACGCGGACGGGGAGGGCGTTCCACTTCTTGCTCGGATTGGCCGGGACAGAACTCCATCGCGCCGACGTCATCGAGTTTCTTTCGGTCGCGCCGCTCTCGCCGGAAACAGTTGCCGGTGCCGACGTCTCGCCGACCTTGTGGGACCTCGTCACGAAGCGCGCGGGAATCGTTGCCTCGCGCGGCGAATGGTCCGATCGCCTGCGGCGGTTCGCGCGTTCAGACGCCGCGGCCCTCGAGAAGCGCGCGGCCTCCACGCTTGAGGCGCTCGTCGGCGCGCTCTTCACCGGCATCGAGGCGCTCCCTCGATCCGGCTCGTGGACCGCGTACTCCGATGCGGCGCGCGGCCTGCTCCGCGGTTGGCTCGCGCCGTCGCCGGATCGCGACGATCTCGACGCGCTCCTCGCCGAGCTGGCCGCGAACGACCGCCTCCGTCTCCCACCGCGCGGTGATTCGCGCGCGACGCTCGACGAGTTCCGCGCCGCCGTCCTCGAGGCGATGGCGGCGCGCGCGAAGCGAATCGGTGCGTTCGGGATCGACTCGGTCACGGTCACCGACCTCCTCCGCGCGCGCGGGCTCCGTTTCCGCCTCGTCATCGTCCCCGGACTCGTCGAGCGGGGCTTCCCGTCGCCGCCCACTCAGGATCCGATTCTCCTCGACCGCGATCGCGAGGCGCTCAACGCGCTCGGCGCGGGCAGGCTCGCGCTGCGGCGGGCCCGCCCGCGCGAGGAGGAACTTCTGTTCGCGCTCGCGCTCGCCGCCGCGACCGAGCGCGTCGTCCTCACGTTCCCGCGATTCGAGACGGGGACGACGCGCGAGCGGACGGCGTCGCCGTTCATCCTGCGCGCGGGCGAGGCGCTCCTCGGCCGCCGGCTCCGGTTCGACACGATCGGCGAACTGCCGGGGTTCCGCCACGTACCGCTTTCGAGCGCGGGAGCGGCCGACCCGGACGACGCGCTGACCGCGTCGGAGCGGCGAGTCGGCGCGGCGCTTCGCGTGCCGGCCGCCGACCGTCGCGTCCTCGCCGGGGCGCTCGCCGCGGGGCACGCGGGTTTCGCGCGCGCGCTCGCGCTGTGGGACGCGCGTTGGGGGAGCGCGGCGCTCAACGCGCACACCGGCGTCCTGCCGGCGCGCGCGGTGCGGCGGATCGCGCGCGCGCGCGCGGACCGCGACCCGGCCCTGTCGCCATCGGTGATGGAGACCTACGCGATCTGTCCGCTCCGCTCCTACTTCAAGGACGTGCTCGATCTCGAGCAAGTGCGCGAGCCGGAGGCGATCGAAGAAATCGAGGCGAGCGATCTCGGCCGTCTCCTCCATCGGATCCTCGAGCGATTGATGAGCGCGCTCGTCGCCGACGGACTCGTTCCGCTCTCGCCCGCGCGGCTAGAGGACGCCCGCGCCCGGCTGCGCGCGATCGCCGCCGAAGAGTTTCGCGCTGCCGAGGAGCGGGGGCTGACCGGGTTCCCGCTCCTGTGGCGGATCCGGCAGAGGCGATTGCTCGCCGCGCTGCGCGAATTCCTCGAGCGAGAAGCCGAGCCGCACGATGACGGCCCCCCCCTTCTCCCGCTACGGCTCGAGGCGGAGTTTGGGACGGAAGGGCTGGCGGAGGCGCGCGTCGTTCTTGCGAACGGCCGCGGGCTCCGATTCCGCGGCGTGATCGATCGGATCGACGCGACGCCGGACGCCAGCCGATTCCGCGTCATCGATTACAAGTCGAGCGAGAAGAAGCCGCCCGGCAAGAGGAGAGACGAAGACCCGCTTTTCCGCGGCGGAGAGGCGCTCCAGCTTCCCGTCTACCTTCTCGCGGCGCCCGCTCTCCTCGACGCGCCGGTTTCCGCGGCCGGCGAGGCGCGCTATCTCTACCTCGTCCTCTCAACCGGCGAGGTCCGCGTCGTGGCGATCTCGAGCGAAGATCTCGCGGCGCGCCGCGCGGACTTCGAAACGATTCTCGAGACGATTGCCTCCGGGATCGAGACCGGATTCTTCCCGGCGTTCCCGAACGGCGGGAAGAACTGCGAGCGGTGCGACTACACGACGATCTGCGGCCCGGCAACCTCCGTCACCCGGCTCTACGAGCGGAAAGCGGCCGACGCGCAGTTCGCGCCGTTCCACGCGATGAAGGCGATCGGCACAGCGGGCGGCGCGGGCGCGGCCGATGCGGGCGCGGCCGACGCGGCCGACGCGGAAGAGGAAAACGCGTGAGCCGCTCGCCGGTCGGACGCCGTGTCGATCGCGCGGTCCGTGTCGATCGCGCGGTCCCCGTCGATCACGCGGTCCGAACGGAGGCGCGCGAGGCGATCGATCGCTCCCTCCTTGTCGAGGCCGGCGCCGGAACCGGAAAGACGACGCTCCTCGTCGGCCGGGTGCTCCATCTCATCGCGCGCGGGCGGATCGACGTTGACGGAATCGTCGCGATCACGTTCGCGGAGAAGGCCGCGGCCGAGTTGCGCGCCCGGCTGCGCGAGGCGCTCGAGCGCGCGGCGGCGGGCGAGACGGACACGGCGGGCGGCGCGACGATCGAGTGGTCGGCTGAGGAGCGGGGCCGCTTCACCGACGCGCTGGCCTCTCTCTCGTTGGCAAACATCACGACGATCCACGCGTTCGCGGGGTCGCTCCTTCGCGAACGGCCGGTCGAGGCGGGCGTCGATCCGGGATTCACGCAGCTCGACGCTCTCGCGGCGGACGCGTTGCTCGCAGAAGTCTGGACACGATGGGAAACGGCGGAGCTATCGAAGGAGGCGGAGCCGTACCGGCGCGTCCTCGCGGCGGGCGTCGGGCGCGACCGCGTCCGCAAACTCGGCCGAGATCTCGTGAGGCATCGCGCGCTCTCCTCGGTGGGCGCGCTCGACGCGGGCGCGCCGCTGGACCTCGCCGCACTGGCCGGTGCGCTGGCGCGCGGCGTTGCCGGTCTCGAAGCGCTCGTCGATAGGGACTGCAAAAAACCGGACGACACGCTTGCGAAGACTCTCAGCGACGTCGCCGCCCGAGTCCGCGCCTTCGCCGGCGCGGATCCCGAGGAACGCGAAGCGCTGTTCGGCACGCTCGACTTTCCGAAGTCGTCGAAGAAAGGGAACAAGCTGAACTGGAGGTCGCGCGAATCGCTCGATCGCGCGCGCGAGGGTCTCGATGCGCTCCGCGCGCTCGCCGGCGAAGCCGCCGCCCGCGCGACGGCCGAGCTCGCGCGCTGGCTCGGCGGATTTCTCGATGCGTACGCCGCCGCGAAGGCGCTCCGCGGCGCGCTAGACTTTGACGATCTCCTGATCTGCGCGCGCGATCTCCTGCGCGACCGGCCCGACGTTCGCGACGATTTTCTCTCCGCGTTCGGCGCGCTCGTGATCGACGAGTTCCAGGACACGGACCCGCTGCAGACGGAGATCCTCGTGCTCCTCTCCGAGAAGACCGCCGCGGCGGCCCGATGGGAAGACGTCTCGGTCGCGCCGGGAAAACTCTTCGTCGTCGGCGACCCGAAGCAATCGATCTACCGATTCCGGCGCGCCGACATCGACGTCTACGCGACGGTCCGCGATCGGCTCTTTCCCGAGGCGATGATCCGGATCACACAGAACTTCCGGTCGGTGCCGGGGATCGTCGATTGGACGAACGCTCTCTTCGCGCGGTTGTTCGCCGACGAGGACGGCTCGCGGTCGCAGGCGGAGTTCGCGCCGATCGCGGCGCAGCGACCGGCGTCGGGCAATGAGCCGCCGATTCTTCTCGTGGCGCCGCCGCCCGAGGCGGACGCGACGCTCACCGCCGACGGAGCGCGGGAAGCGGAAGCGGAGGCGATCGCGGAGGCGATCGCGTCCGGCATCGCGGAGGGATGGGCGCGGCCGAGCGACGCTGCGATTCTCTTCCGCACGATCAAGTCGATCACTCCGTACGAGGACGCGCTCGAGGCGCGCGGCATCCCGTTCCAAGTCGAGGGGGGGAAGGCGTACTACGAGCGCGAGGAAGTTCAAGCGCTCCTCGCGTGCCTCGTGTCCGTTGACGATCCCGAGGATCCGGTCTCTCTCGTCGCGGCGCTTCGGTCGTCCCACTTCGGCATCTCCGACGACTCTCTTGCGATTCTCGTGGCGGATGGGCGGCCGTTCCGCTATCTCGAAGACCCGGGCGGCGAGCACGCGGAGATCGCCGACGCGTTCGCGACGCTCCGCGCGCTGCATGCGCGCCGCGCAGACATGGCGCTCCACCGGTTGGTCGAGGCGGTGCTCGAAGAGACGCGCGCCCTCGAGTTCCACGCGTTGCGCGGCGGCGGACGGCGCCCTGTCGCGAACCTCCGCCGCGTCGCCGAGAAGGCGCGCGCGTTCGAATCGCTCGGTCCAGCGACGCTCCGCGGGTTCGTCCGCTGGCTCGCTGAGGAGGCGGGCGAGGGCGCCGAGGGCGATTCGCCGATTGCCGACGCGCGCGACGAACTCGTCACGCTCACGACGATCCACAAGGCGAAGGGGCTCGAGTGGCCGATCGTCGCGCTCGCGAACCTGCACGGGGGCGGCGGGTTCCGGGATACGTTTCTCGTCGAGGGGCTCGCGGGCCGGTTCGCGTTTTCGCTGGGCGGAAAAGAGAGCTTCTGGAAGAGCCCTGGGTTCGAGGAGATGCGCGTCCGCGAAGAAGAACGTCAGCGCGCGGAGGAGCGGCGAATCCTCTACGTGGCCACGACGCGCGCGAGGGATCGGCTCATTCTCGCGGCGCACCCGGCGCTCCTCAAGCGGAAGGACAAGGGGCTCTTTGCGGATCTCGCGAGCGGGCTGCCGTCGCGCGAGGCTTGGCGCGACGGAGCGATCGTCGGCGGAATCCGAATGAGGGTTGCGTTGCAGGAAGGGGCGCGCGATCGGATGGAGCCGGCGGCGCGGGGTGCGTCCGGGGCGCGCGCGGCGCGCGGCGGGCGGCTACGCGCGGCGGCCGCGGCGGCGGGCGCGGCGCCGGGTGCGCTCGACGAGCCGGCTTGGATCGCCGCACGGGGCGCGACGATCGCGCGCGGTCGCGCACCGCTCGAAATCGTGACGTCGCGGCGGCTTCGCGCGCCCCAGATCCACGTGCCGGCGCCCAGCGCGGACGATGAGGCGGCGATCGACGATTCGGCGGGCGCCGCGACGATCGCGCTCGGCGGGTTCGGCCATCGCGTGCTCGAAGCGATACCCGAGTTCGACGTCGCATCGCTCGAGAGGACGGCCGCCGACGTCGCCGCGCGCGACGGGTTCGAAGGTGATCGGGGCGAAGCCGTGGCGCTCGTCCGCGCGATTCTCGCCCAGCCGGTGATCGCGCGCGCCCGGAGCGCGGCGAGCGCGCATCGCGAGGTCCCGTTCTCGTCGCGCCTCGACGCTGTCGCCGGCGCCGTCGCCGGCGCCGCGCCCCGCCTCGCCGAAGGCGTCGTCGATCTGCTCTTCGAGGAGGACGGCGAGATCGTGATCGTCGACTACAAGTCCGACCGGATCGGCGGCGCTCCGCCGCACGATCGCGCGCGGCTCGAGGCTCACGCCGCCGCGCGCGGACAGATCGACCAGATGGCGCTCTACGCGCAAGCGGTCCGCGCGGCGACGGGGCGACCGATTCGCGAAGCCGTGCTCGTGTACGGGCGCGCGGGCGCCGAGCTCGCTCTCCCCGGCGCGCGTCTCCTGGCGCACGCGCTGCCCGAACCGTTCCCGGTCGTGACGGACGACGACGAGGCGGCGGCCGGCGCCCCGTAGGCTTCGTGATACTATTGCGGCCGTCCACAACGAAACTTCTTAACCGAAAGGTGATTCTTGCAGAGCTTCGTCGAACGGATTCGTGAAGGCGTCGTCGTCGCCGACGGCGCGATGGGGTCGCTCCTCGCGCGCCATTTCCCGGGCGAGGCGCCGAGCCTCCTCGCGCGCCAGATCCTCGAGGTCAACCTCGCCGACCCCGGAATCGTCCAGGACATCCACATGCAGTACATCGCAGCCGGCGCCGAGATGATCGAGACGAACACGTTCGGCGCGAATCGCCAGCGCCTCGAGCGGCTCGGCCTCGACCTGTCGGTCGTTTCTGCCGCGGTGAAGATCGCCCGCGAGGCGCGCGACGCCTCGGGCAAGCCGGTTTGGATCGCCGGATCCGTCAGCCCGCTCGACGCCGGATGGGTGCTCGAGGAAAACCCATCCGCCGAGATTCTCGCGCGCGCGTTCAGCGAGCAGGTTGACCTGCTCCTCGACCGCGGCGTCGACGTGATCGTTCTCGAGACGTTCGCGACGCTCTCGGAGATCGCGCTCGCGGCGCGCGCCGTCCGCGCGGTGTCCGCGTCGGTGCCCGTCGTCGCGCAGATGACCTTCGACGAGCGCGGGCGCTTGCAATCGGGGGAGACCTCGCTCGAAGCCGCGCGCCGGCTTCTCGACGAGGGCGCGCAAGTCGTCGGCGTGAACTGCGGCATCGGGCCGCAGGCGAGCCTGTCGGTCCTCGCGGGGATGGCGGGCGCCGGCGTCGGATCGTCTCCGCCCGCGTTGTCCGTGATGCCGAACGCCGGGTTCGCGCAGCGGCTGGGCGGGCGCGTGATCTATCCAGACATGTCCGCGGCGACGTACGCGGCGTTCGCGCTCGAGGCGCGCGCGCTCGGCGCGCGGATCGTCGGCGGCTGCTGCGGGACGACGCCGCGCCAGATTCAGGCGATCGCCGCCGCGTACGCGCGGCCCGACTCGGCAGCGACCGCGCCCGGCTCGCCCGCCGGGATTGAGCGGATGCGCGTGCACATCGCCGCGCAGGCTCCCGATCCCGACGCGGGCGACGACGTCGCGCTCGCGCCGACCGGCGCGCGCGAATCGCGCCTCGCGCGGAACCTCCGCTCCGGCCGCTTCATCTGGAGCCTCCAGATCGATCCGCAGAAGGGGCCGTCCGATCTCGCGAACCGAGAGGTCGTCGAGGCCGTGTTGCGCGAGCGGCTCGCCGACCTCGTCGATATCAACTCGAGCGGGTCGGGGACGCGGCAGGACTCGCTCCAGATCGCGGCGGGGATCGAGCGGATGGGCGTCGAAACGCTCGCGCACATCACGCCGCGCGATGCGACCGTCGCCGGCGTTCTCTCGCAGGTGATCGCCGCGCACGATTGGGGCGGGGTGCGGAACGTTTTGGTGATCGCCGGCGATCCGCCGCGCGGCGATTTCGTCGCCGAGGCGAAGGGCGTCTATCAGGTCGACACCGTCGGGCTCGTGCGCGCGCTCGACCGGCTGCGGCGCGGCCAGACCGTCAACGGTCGGACGACGATCCTGGCGTTCCCCCTCCTGATCGGCGTCGCCGTGAATCAAAACACGCCCGACTTCGCGCACGAGATGGAGCGTCTCGATCAGAAGATCGACGCCGGCGCCGACTTCGTGATGACGCAGCCGTTTTTCCGGTTCGAGCAGTGGACGGAGTTTCGCGCGCGCGTTCCTCAGCACGTGTCGCTCCCGATCATGGCGGGCGCGTGGCCGCTCTCGGGCTTGCGGCAGGCGATCCGGATCAACGAGAACGTCTCAGGCGTCGTCGTGCCGGAGGCGGTTCTCGAAGCGCTCGCGGCCGCGGGGCCGAGCGAGCGCGAGGCGGGCTTCGCGCTCGCCGAGACGTTCTGCAAGACGCTCGAGCGGAGCGGCGAGGCGGCCGGCGTCTACGTCGTCGCGCCGTTCAAGCAGCCGCGCCAGGCGCTCGAATTGTTCCGCGGGAGGTTGACGGGATAACAGGAGCGGACGAGATGTCGAAGTCTACACAGGACGCACTCCCCGCAGCACCTTCTTGAGCAGCGAGATCTGGCCCGCGTGGTAAAGGTCGTGCTGCGTGAGCCCGATGAACTGCGTGTACGCCGAGTACGCCGGCTCGGGCGCTAGCGGCTCGTCGAGCCTGTCGGGGGAGAAGCGCGCGAGCGCGTCGCGCAGGGCGACGTTTTGCTCGCGGAGCCGACCGACCGCGGCACGCCAATTCTCGGCGGTCGGGGCCGGCACCGGCGGCCAATCCTCCGCAGCCGTCAGCGGGCGCGCGTCGCCTTGCGTCCGGCGAAGGACCAACCCGTAGATCGCGCCGAGGTGCAACACGATCTCCCAGATCGAGTGCGCGCCGGGGATCGGATGGGCGAGCGCTTCGTCGCTCGTCACGTCCGCCAACAGTTCGAGGAGTGCCGGGCCGTGCCAGGCCTCGCCCTCTAGCGTACGGCGGAGTTGATCGCGGAGACGAACTAAGTCCGAGTTAGGCATCACCGGCTACCGCAAACGAAATCGTTCAGCGCTTGGATAGACGTTCGTGTTGTGCGCGGGGTACACGTCGACGCTCGGCGGGGGGCAATGCAGTTTCTGCATCGCCGGAATGAGCCGCGTGTTGACGAAGTCAGCCATCTTGTCGGGTGACTCCCATAGATCCGTCACATGAAGATCGCCGTTGTCATCGAAGGCACAGGAATGAATGATGGCGCCGTCCGGATGGCGCGACTCCCATTGCACCTCATTGCGCAGCGCCTCGTACTTCTCCTTCGTGATTCCCTTTCCCGTAAAAATCGCGAGAACAGCCATTTCGACCTCCTTGCGGATTGTTAGAGCGCCCTTATCACGGCGACTTCTTGGAGTCCTTTGCTTCAGCCAGCCGAACCTTCTCGTCCAGGTCGGAATACGGTACGAGGTGGTCGGCGCGGCCCAAGTACCAGGTCTGCATGATGTTCTGGACATCCAACTTTCGTTCCCTGACGCAGCGGTGAACCGCCAGGGCGCGGGAACTCGCAGGAGGGAGTTCCGTGTCGCGGAGAATGCGGACCAGATCACCGGTCACGATGAGTTTGTGACTGGGGAGGTATGGCAACACGTACTCGTCCGTATGGGTAGAGTAGTCGAACTCGTAAAACTCCAGCCGCTGTTTCCCGTCCTTTATGATGTGGGTTTTGTCGATCACCTCGAACTTGGGCTCGTGCGGTTTGCGCTGCTGTTCGTCGGGGTGGATGCGATACGATCGCGTGACCAGATCGCGATAGTAGGAGACGTTGCCCGCCGTTGCCAGTACGGTGATCCCCCGCTGCACGTAGGGTCGGAGGCCGCTGGCGTAGAGCGGGTGATGATGAGTCATGGCCACATAGCGAACGGGCTTGTCGGGCAGTAGGTGATCGGCGGTGGCCAGCAGCCGCGCGGATATCTCGCTGTAATCGCCGGCTTCCACGATGGCAGCGAAGTCGGAGAAAGCCACGAGCAGCGACCGAGATTTGCTGGAGGGGAGCTCGATGACGTAGGCGCCCTTCCCTATATCGTGAGACGGTAACAGCTCGGCCGGGTTCTCCGCTTTCGGCTTCTGGAGCGTCCACCCCTCGAACCCGGCTCGAAATGCCGCGGGAACCGTGAACTCGTCGGCGTTCACCACCTCGCCGAATTCGACCTTGGCTATTTCGGAGAGGACGTTGTGTTGGCTGGAGCTGTCTTCGATGTGGGCTTCGGAGTGCAGCGGTACCCGGATCCCGTTCCGGTCGACGTAGTCGGTGAATGTCCGCCACTCCAACCGATCTCCTTTGTGCTTCCAGTGACCGATTCGTTCCACCCGCATCAAGAGATGGGTGCCGGCATCGAAGAAGAGCGCCCGACCCTCACCATCGTCGAGGCTGTAGCACAACACCTCGTAGCCGTCGGAGCCGGACAGCAGTCGGAGACCGGCGGCCCCGGCTCGAGCCTGGCGCAGATACTCGTGCGGCAAGAGCTCGAGCTCTTCCCGGAGCGATTTCTCGAGCTCCTTTTCCGGTATGGAATCCGGCCGATCCCCCCCGGCGGTGAGCCTGAGTCCGTTCGCCGGTCCTATGATGGTGAAGGATGGGAATGGCTTGTCGGCTTCGTACAGCGTCGTTTCCGACTTCACCGCCAGCAGCTCGGCGGAATAGAACGTGGCCCCGTCCATTCGATAGTCCTTGTGGGCCCAAGGGCGAGGGTAATGGCCTTCGTTGCGATACGTACCGGTGAACGAGAATCGGATGTTGACGGCCCGATCGAGCAGCTCGGCGCCACCGTGCGCCGCCACCGCACGATCGAGTACCTCCGACGCCCGGACGAAATTCTGGTAGAGGAACGATTCCTGAGGTTCGCCGGAACCGAACGCAGATGGAGCGTTCGCAGACACCAGAACGGCGGCCAACACGCGCACGGCGAAGCGTGCAAGTGTTCGAGTGATCATTCCTAGAATCTCCCATCAGGGGCAGGCCCGAACACCTTCATCGTCGTTCCGATCCCATCTCGATGGCGCCCGCATGGCGCAGGCGCGCCGTCGTGAGACTCACACCACGGAAACCTTCACGCAGTGGATCGGCGGGAGCGAGTTGAAGAGGCAGCTCCACTCCTCGCCGCCGTCTCGTCCGATCCAGAGCTGTCCGGTCGTGGTCCCGAAGTAGAGCGCGGGCGACTTGAGATCGTCGATGTCCATCGCGTCGCGCTGGACCGTGAAGAAGCTCTCCTTCTTCGGCAGCCCGCGAGCGAGCCGCCGCCACGAGTCGCCGCCATCCTCGCTCCGCCAGACCGCGGGCGCGCCGCCCGGACAGCTGCGCGTCATCGGCTCGAGCGGCATGACGTAGACCGCGTCGGCGTCGTGCGGATGCACGACGATCGGGAAGCCGAAGTCGGACGGCAGCCCCTTGGCGATCGATCGCCACGTGTGACCGTGGTCATCGCTGCGCAGGACGCCGATGTCCGGCCGCCGCCCGCCGGGCCCATCCCATTCGGCCCAGCCCCCGTGATTCTGCATGTAGAGCCGGCCGGGCGCGTCCTTGTGGCCCGCGATCTTGTGCACGCACTGGCCGAACTCGGGGTACGGATCGGGCGTGAAGCCGGCGCCGACGCCCTGGTTGGACGCCGTGAAGCTATTCCCGCCGTCTTCGCTCAGGTAGTGGCCGCCGGTCGAGATGCCGAGGTGCACACGATTCCCGTCGCGCAGGATGGTGTGCATGCAGAGCCCACCGTTCCCGGGTTGCCACTTTCGGGCGTGATCGTGATTGCTGATGCCGGGGACCATCTCCCAGGAATCGCCGCCGTCGCCGCTCCGGAAGAGCGACGCGGGCTCGACTCCGCACCAGAGATCCTTCTTCCCGGCCCCCGTTTCGAGCGACCAGATGTTGGCGAGCGCGCGACCGTCCTCCTTCGGGAATGCGGGAGCCGACTTCGTCTCCTTGAACGTCTTGCCGAGATCGGTCGAGCGGAGGACCTTCATACCGAAGAAGGGGTTGCAGCTCGAGGCGTAGATTCGCGGCGTGCCGCGCGAGTCGATGAGCGACGCGTAGACGGGGACGCCGGATCCGAAGGGCCCGCGCAGCGCGAAGCGGCGGCGGGTCCTCGGCGCCTCGGCAACAAAGAGACCCTTCTTGGTTCCGATAGAGAGAACGACGCGTTCCGGCATGTTCAGCCTCCTGAGACCGCTTGCAGGATCGAGACGGCGTCTCCTGGCGAGAGCGCCGTATCGAGCCCGTCTAGGTCTCGCATGTGAGATGTGTTCACGAACAAGTTGATGTGGCGGCGCACGGCGCCCGTTTCGTCGCAAATGCTGCGGTACAGCGATGGGTGTCTCCGCTCGAGTTCCTCAAGAACGGCGCGCACGCTCGTGACCGACAGCGACAGCTCCGACGCGCCCCCAGAGGCGTCGCGGAGCGTCGGTGGAACATGGATCGTGACAGTCAAGACTCCTCCCTCCGGCTCTTCAATTGCTCGTCACAGAACTTCTCCGCAAGAAACAACGCGCACATCGATTTCGCGTCGCGGATCTCGCCGCTGACGCACATCGCGAGCGCGCGGGCGAACGGGACGCGCTCGATCGTCAGCACCTCGTCGGCCTCGAGCTTCTGCGGCGCGCGCGCCAGGTCGCGCGCGAGGTACAGATGGATGACCTCGTCGGTGAAGCCGGGCGTGGTGAGGATGCTGCCGAGGCGATCGAGCTGTCCTGCCTCGACGCCGGCCTCCTCGATCAGCTCGCGCGCGGCGCACACCTCGGGCGGCTCGCCGGCGTCGAGCTTTCCGGCGGGCACCTCGTAGATGTACCCGCCGCCGGCGTGGCGGTACTGGCGGACGAGGAGCACCTCGCCGTTCCAGTCGAGCGGCACGACGGCGGACGCGCCGGGGTGGCGGATCACCTCGAGGTCGACGTTCGCTCCGTTCGGAAGCGTCACCGTGTCGATCGTGAGATGGACGATGCGGCCGCGGTGGATGTCGCGGGTGGCGCTCGCGCGAATCGGCGTGTTGTCGCTCACGCCGTTCCCTTCCCGTGCACCTCGACGCCCGCGGGCAAGAAGATCAGGACGTCGCACCCGGCGCGGCTGCTCGGCGTGTGCGTCGAGCCCGGCGGATGGTAGACGTAGCTCCCCGCTCCGTACGATGCCCCGAGGTCGTCGAGCGATCCCGACAGCACGAAGTACTCCTCGCCGGCAGGGTGCGTGTGCGCGAGGTACGCGGCGCCGGGCGCGAACCGCAACAGGAGCGTGAGCGCGCCGGCCTGGGTCTTGTTGAGCACCTTGTACGAAACGCCGGGCGCTTCGTCGAACGCGCGCCAGGCGACAGCGCCTGTGTCGACGATTCGGGAGCCGGCGATTTCGCGGCGCGTGCCGGCGCCGCCGTCCGCGCGCACGCTGCCCGCCCCGTCTCCGCTCACTTCAAGCGGTCCGCGTTCAGACCCGCCAACTCCGGCACGACGAACTCGCCGTCCTTGCGGATCAACTTGTCGTCGAACCACACCTCGCCGCCCCCATGCGCGGCGTCCTGCATCAGCACCAAGTCCCAGTGCACGCTCGAGCGGTTCCCGTTGTCGGCGTCCTCGTACGCGCTGCCGAGCGCCATGTGGAGGCTGCCGCGGATCTTTTCGTCGAAGAGGATGTCGCACATCGGCGTCGTGATGTGCGGGTTGAACGCGAGGCTGAACTCGCCGAGGAAGCGCGAGCCGGCGTCCGAATCCAGGATGCGCGTGAGCGCCTCGGTGTCGGACGCGGTCGCGCGCGCGACGCGCCCCTCTTCGAACTCGAGCGTCACGTCGGAGAGCTGCACGCCGTTGTACACGGTGCGCGCGTTGAACCGCACTCGGCCGTTTACGCTCGTCCTCGCTGGGGCGGTGAAGCACTCGCCGTCTGGGATGTTCCGCAGCCCGAAGCACGGGATGACGCCGATTCCCTTTATTGAGAACGAAAGGTCGGTGCCTGGCGCGAGGATTTTCACGCGGTCCGTCCGCGCCATCAGCGCCACGAGCGGCTCGACCGCGCGCTCCATCCGCGCGTAATCAACGAGACACACAGAGTAGTAGAACGTCTCGAACGCGCTCGTCGACATCCCGGCTTGCTGCGCCATCGACGCGGTCGGCCACCGCAGCACGACCCATTTCGTCTTCGGCACGCGTGTCTGGAAATGGACCGGCGTGAGCAACAGCTCCTGGTACAGCTTCATCTTCTCCTGCGGGACCTGAGCGAACTCACTGATGTTCGCGCTGCCGCGCACGCCGATGTAGGCCTGCATCTGCTTCATCGCGTGAAGCTCGATGTCGGCCATCAGGGAGATGCGCGCGCGGACCGAGTCGGCGCTTCCCACGCTGTACAGCTCGCGGAGCACCTCGTTGTCCTTCCACAGAACGTACGGGATGCCGCCGGCGGCGTCGGCCTCGAAGACGAGAGCCTGGACGATCTCGTTCGGAACGCTCGTCGCCTCGATCAAGATCTTCTCGCCCGGGGCGAGCGCTGCCGAATGCCGAATGAGGAGCCGGGCCAAGTCCCGGACTTGATTGGTGATCATCGGAGCCTCTCCTTAGTAGAGCGAGTTGAGTCGATCGATCAGCTTCTTGAGTCGCGCGAAGCGGTGCCGGTTGATGTTGAGCGCGAGCCGCGGCAGAGCGGCGATCTCCGGCTCGTTCTCCTCGCCTTCGAGCGCGGCGGTCGTCTCGATCGCGCCCGACACGAGCAGGTCGCCGAACTCGGCGTTGAGCGTCGCGAGCGCCGCGTGCGGAATCGGCCGCGCGAGCCGGATGACGAACCGATCGCCGACGAACCGCGACGAATGATAGTTCGTGTAGAAGCGCGCGATCGCGTCGGCGGCCAGGCCGGCGTCGTCGAAGGTCTCGAACAACCCGACGTCGTCGCGCGAAGCGAGCCCGCGCCCCACGATTTCTTCCTCGACGAACCGTCGCCACGCCGCCCAGTACGTCCCGCCAGGCGGGTCGACGAGCACGATCGGGATCGGTCGGTTCTTCCCCGTCTGCGCGAGCGTCAAAGTCTCGAAGCCTTCGTCGTGCGTCCCGAACCCGCCGGGGAAGAGCACGATCGCGTCCGATTCCTTCACGAAGATCAACTTTCGCGTGAAGAAATATTTGAACCAGACGAGCTTCTCGTCGCCGACGAGGATCGGGTTTGCGCCTTGCTCGAACGGGAGGCGGATGTTGACGCCGAACGTCCGCGCGCGGCCGGCGCCTTCGTTCCCCGCCTGCATGATCCCTCCGGCGCCGCCGGTGATCACCATGAACCCGCGGTCCGCGATCTGCGCCGCGAACTCGCGGGCCGCAACGCACTCGGGGCTGTCGGGCGCGAGTCGCGCCGACCCGAAGATCGTGACCTTTCGGACGCCGCGATAACGGCCGAACACACCGAGCGCGTGGCGCAGCTCCTTGATCGCGGTGTTGATGATCTTCATGTCGCCGCGCGGGGCGTCTTGCCGCGCAAGCCGCATGACCGTCGCGACCATCTCGCGGATGAGATCGACGTTTTCTGCGTCGGGCGCGACGCCGGCCTCGCGCAGGAGCTCGTCGAGGTGCGGCAGCTCGATCGGCGGGCGCGAGCGGCGCGGGGCTGAGGTGCGGGGACCGCCGGCGTGCGCCGACGCGTCGCGCCGACCCGTCGAGCTCAGACGCCCTCCGCAGCCGCGAGCGGCGCGCCGCGGAACGCGAACAGCCGCTCGATCGCGGCGCCGATCTCGCTGTTGGGCGTCGAGGCGCCGGCGGTCATCCCGATTCGCACGGCCCCGGCCGGAAGCCACCCTTGCGCAACGACCGGCGTCCCGTCGAGCGGCTTGTGCCGAATCTCGCGCGCGGAGAGTAGGCTCGCGGCGTCCTCGACGTGGTAGCTCGGAACGCTCTTGGCTGCGATTTCGAGGAGGTGCGTCGTGTTCGACGAGTTGTACCCGCCGATCACGATCATCAGATCGACTCCGTCCGCGATCAGCGCCATCACCGCGTCCTGCCGATCCTGCGTCGCGCTGCAGATCGTGTCGAACGAGCGGAACCGGCGCGCGGCCTCCTCCACGCCGTGCCGCCGTTCCATCGCGCAGCGGATGCGCGCCGCGATCTCGAGCGACTCGGACGAGAGCATCGTCGTTTGGTTCGCGACGCCGATTCGCTCGAGGTCGACGTCCGGGTCAAACCCGGGCGACGAGGCGGCGCTGAAGCGCGCGAGAAACGCCGCGCGATCGCTTCGTCCCTCGATGAACTCGCACACGGCGCGCGCTTCGTCGTGGTCGCGCACGACGAGGTGGCGGCCGCCCGGAAACCGGGTCACCTGCGAGCAGGTCGCGCGCGTCTCCTCGTGTTGGTACTTCCCGTGGACGACCGCGGTGAACCCGTCCTGCGCGTAGCGCAGCACGCTCTTCCACACGTTGAGGACGGACCCGCAGGTGGTGTCGACGAGGATGCAGTTCTTCCCGAGAAGATGCGCCATCGCCGACGTCTCGACGCCGAACGCGGGAAGGAGGACGACGTCTTCCTCGCCGACCTCCGCGAATCGCTCCACGACGTCGGCGGTCTGAGGAAGGAATCGCACGCCCATCTCGACGAGCCGGCCGTTCACGCGCGGGTTGTGGATGATCTCGCCGGTGATGAAGATCCGCTTCGCGGGGAATCGTTCGCGCGTCTCGTAGGCGTACTCCACCGCGCGGTCGACGCCGTAGCAGAATCCGAACTCGCGGGCAAGCCGCACCTCGGTTTCGCCGTGCGCCATCCGGAATCCGCCCTGCTTGAGCTCTTCGACGATCCGACTGTGGTAGTCGTTCCGGAGCTGGCCGACGATCTCTTTCTTGTTGCCGAGACCTTTCGCGAAGTATCGCTCGTTGATCTTGTTCGACACGACGATGTCATCCCACGCGGTGGGAGGGACCTTGGCCTCGCGGCCAGCGCTCACGTCAGGAAGCTCCTCTCATCATATAGGGCCGACACGATCTAGGGACATCTCGGCCGGGGGATGACCGAAGCGGGCGGGCCGAAGGAGTCCGCTCGCGGCCTCGAAGCGCCAAATCTACCGCCGGGCGCTGGGGGGGTCAAGCCGGCGCTGCTCAGCCGCCTGCCATCGGCATCGCCAGCTCGAGGCGATCGCCGGGCGCGAGCGTCGTGGACGCATACCGCGCGCGCGGCAGCGGCTCGCCGTTGAGCTCGACGAGAACCCACTCGGCGCGGAGCGAGAGCGACGCGAGGAGCGCGGGGAGGGTGCGATCGTCGGACAGCGCGCGCGGCTCGCCGTTCACGAAGATCGCGGCGCGCGGCTCACGCGTCGCCTCATCCATGGAGCGACGCCTCCCAATCTTTCCAGACCGCGTCGTATCCGAGCCGTCCGATCGCGGCCGCGACCTCCTCGGGCGAGCGGTCGTCGTCGATCTCGAATTGAGGTTCGGCGGAGCGCGGCGCGCTGTAGCCGCCGGGCTCGGTGCGCGAGCCGGCCGACATCTGCGTGACGCCGAGCGGAACGAGCCGATCGCGGAACGCCGCGGCCTCGCGCGTCGAGAGCGTGATCCCGACGTCGGGGAACGCCAGCCGAAGCGCGACGAGGAGCAAGACGAAATCGCGGTCGCAGACGGGATGAGTCGGCGCGAACCCGCCGGCGGCGGGGCGGAGACGCGGGAGACTCACCGACAGAGACGCGCGCCACGCGCGCCGCAAGAGGAACTGCGCGTGCGCGGCGAGCGCGATCGCCTCCGCGCGCCAGTCGGAGAGGCCGAGGAGCGCGCCGATCCCGAGCCGCCGCATCCCGGCGTCGGCGCCGCGCTCCGGTGCCCCGAGCCGCCACGCGAAGTCGCGCTTCTTCCCTCCGAGATGGACGCTCGCGTACGCGGCGCGGTCGTAGGTCTCTTGGTAGACGGTGAGGCCGTCCGCGCCGGCGCGCGCGAGCGCTCGGTACTCCGCGACCGAAAGCGGCGCGACCTCGATCGCGACCGAGTTCGCGCCGGCGTCCCGGACGGTTCGGATCGCATCCGCGAGATAACCGGCGTCGACCGACTTCGGATGCTCGCCCGTCACGAGCAGCACGTGCCGGAACCCGCGCTCGGCGAGGATCCGCGCCTCGGCCGCGATCTCGCTCGGCGCGAGCGTTCGGCGCGCGACCTCGTTCTCGCGGCTAAACCCACAGTAAGCACACGTGCTGACGCACTCGTTCGAAAGGTAGAGCGGCGCGAACAGCGCGATCGTCTTGCCGAAGCGCTCCGCCGTGATGCGATGCGCGGCACGCGCGGCCCGCTCGAGGTGCGCCGCCGCCGCGGGGGAGATGAGGAGCGCGAAATCCTCGAGGCCTAGGCCGGCCGCTTCTTGGGCGCGCGCGATCGCGGCGAGCGCGTCGGCCTCGCGCGCCGCGCGCGCGCGCGCGAGGATCTCGGCTGCCGGGAGCGCATCGAGGACCGGGCCGAAGTCCGAGCCCGCGGCCGCTGGTCGCCCCGCCCCGGCCACGCTCGCGATCGCCGACATCGCCGCGCCTCGGCCCCGCTACCGCTCGCCGAGAAAGCCGGTGAGCGGGCTCGACGCCGTCGCCTCGTCGCGCGCGCGCGCGAGCCCGGCGCGCCGCGCGCGCCGCCCCGCCTCGACGCCGAGCGCGAACGCCCGCGCCATCTCCGACGGATCGCGCGCGACCGCGATTGCCGTGTTGACGAGCACCGCGTCCGCGCCGATCTCCATGCACTCGGCCGCGTGCGACGGCGCGCCGAGTCCGGCGTCGACGATGACCGGCACGCCGGCCTGCTCGATGATGATCTCGAGCGCGTCGCGCGTTCGCATCCCCTTGTTCGAGCCGATCGGCGACGCGAGCGGCATCACCGTCGCCGTCCCCGCCTCCTCGAGCCGCTTCGCGAGCACCGGATCCGCGTTGATGTACGGGAGGACGACGAACCCGTCGGCGACGAGCGTCTCCGCGGCGCGGAGCGTCTCGACCGGGTCGGGGAGGAGCCACCGCGGATCGGGGATGACCTCGAGCTTCACCCAATCGGAGAGCCCCGACTCGCGGGCGAGCCGAGCGAGCCGCACGGCGTCGTCGGCCGTCCGCGCGCCGGACGTGTTCGGCAACAGAAGAATGCGCTCCCTGTCGATAAACTCGAGGAGATTGCGTCGGAGCCCGGCAGGGACCGAGAGGTCGATCCGCCGCAGCGCGATGGTGACGATCTCGGCGCCCGAGGCGTCGATCGCGGCGCGCATCGATTCGGGCGAAGGAAACTTCCCGGTGCCGACGATCAGCCGCGAGCGGAACTTGCGTCCCGCGATCGTCAGGAGATCCTCGCCACGTTCGTCGCGGCCAGCGTCTTGCGCGTCGGGCGTCATATCGGGCACGGGGCCATGATGGGCTCGGATCGGCGGGCCGTCGAGAGCGGTGGACCGTCGCGACGGAAGGAATTGCGCTTCTGAGGCCCGCCAGTATAGTTTTCGTCTCGGAGGCCGTCAAGCCGAGGACCCCGTGAGCGAACTTCCTCGACTCTATTTGATCACGGACCGGCGCCGAATCTCCGGACCGGGACTTCTCGATGCGCTCGAGGAGGCCTTCGGCGCGGGCGTGCGGCTCGCGGCGCTTCGCGAGCGCGACCTGCCGGCGGCCGAACTCCTGCCGCTCGCCGAGCGCGCTGCGCGGCTGGCCGACGCGCGCGGCGCGCGCCTCCTCGTCAACGACCGGCTCGACATCGCGCTCCTCGCGGGCGCGCACGGCGCTCACTTGCGCGCGTCGAGCGTGCCGGTCGTGGCGGCGCGGCGTCTCCTCGGCCCGAGACTCCTCGTCGGCGCGAGCGTTCATTCGGCGCCCGAGGCGCGCGCCGCCTCCGACGGCGGCGCGGACTTCGTCCTGTTCGGGCCCGTGTTCGCAACCGTGGAGAAGGCGCGGTACGGGCCGCCGCAAGGGCTCGATCGACTCCGCGCGGCCGCGCGCGCCTCGCGCGTCCCGCTGTTCGCGATCGGCGGCGTCACGCCGGAATCCGCGCGCGACTGCCTGGCCGCGGGCGCGCACGGCGTCGCGACGATCGGCGGGATCCTCGAGGCGCCCTCGATCGGCCGTCGCGTCGCCGAGTACTTGCGCGCCGTCGAGGGACGCGGACGCGCTCTGCGGGGTCGCGCGCAGCCCGGTCGAGCCAAGCGCGGCCGAGCGCGAGTCGGAGACGGAGACGGAGGCGAATCGTGAGCCATCTCGATTGGCCGGCCCCGACCGACGGTGCGCTGCCCCTTCTCATCGCGCACCGCGGGGCTTCGGGGACGAGGCCCGAGAACACCGAGGCGGCGTTTCGGGGCGCGCTCGCCGCGGGCGTCCGGACTTGGGAGTGCGACGTCCGGCTGACGCGGGACGGCGTGCCGGTCGTGCTTCACGACGCCCACCTTGAGAGGACGACCGACGGGAAGGGGTTCGTCCGGGAGGTCACGCTCGCCGACCTCCGGAAGATCTCGGCGGGGTACCGGATCCGGTTCGGGGAGGAGTACATCCGCCAGCGGGTCCCCACACTCGAGGAGACGATGCGTTTGGCGCGAGACGAGGCGAGGCTTCTGATCGAGATCAAGACCGACGGCGGGGACTCGGACCGGGCAGGGCTGCTGATCCGTACTGTCGTCGATCAGGTAGCCGCGACCGGCGCCTTCTATCACACCGCGCTGATCTCCTTCGACCCGGCGGTCCTGGTCGAAGCGCGGCGACTCTCGGCCGACGTCATCACCGGGCTCCTGGTCGGCCCGATGGGTCCCGCGGGGGCCGCCGCGAAGGCCGCCGTGATCGGGGCCCGATTCCTCATCCCCGCCCGGACCCTGCTGAATGAGCCGTTTTGCCAGGCCGCCCGGGAGGCCTCGCTCGTCCTGGCAAGCTATTCGATCGATGATCCGGCACAACTGGCCCTGCTGAGACCTTTCGGGCTGTATGCGGTCGCGACCGACTTTCCGGAGCGGTTTATCGGTTCCCCGGAGATCCTGCTCGCCTGATCGACCGGATCTCGCGGGGCGGACGCCGGGAAGATGATCGCCAGCAAAGCACGAGGGGGCAGGAGATCCGTCTCCCGCCCCTCGGCTTTTCCCCCGGCTGAGCCGGAGGCTATTTCGCGCTCGACCGATCTACCGGAAGAGGCCCTTCACGTTGCCCCACGTCTTCGACTCCGTCGCCGTCGGCGGGCAGGTCGTCGTCACGTCGAGCTTGAACTTCCCGCCGACGTTCGTGCCGAACGCGTCGGTGACCAGGTAATACGTTCCGGCCGTCGTGGCGGTGTAGCAGAAGTCCTCAGGGCCGCCGTTCGTGACCGTTGAGTCCTCGCCGGCGACGCAGAAGGCCGTGACGTTGATCGGCACGGTCCCCGTCGGGCAGGTGTTGAGGAGGTAGATCGACCGGTCGAAGTCCGTCGTCGTCGGCGTGCAGCGGTCGTACGAGACGCAGATCTGGCAACCGACGGCCATGTCGATCTTGTAGACGGCATCGCGGCCCGCGGCGCTGAACCGCGTGCAGCTGGTGACGCCTGACGTCAGGGTGTAGCTGTTCAACGCGCAGCTCGCGCCCGTCAGATCCTTCTGGATCGAGATCGAGCCCGTGTTCGGGAGCGCGATCGCGCCAGCACAGAGATCGTTGGCGAGCGAGCAGGTCGCGATGCAAGGCGCGCAGGTGACGCCGTCGCAGGTGAGCGAGATTGTGAACGCGCGGCCGGCGTTCGTCGTGCCGAAGCCGTCGACCACGAGGTAGTACGTCCCGGGCGGGAGGCAAACCTTGACGGAGTCAGCGCCCGTCGTGCCGAAGAAGCTGCCGGCGAGGCAGGAGGTGTTATCGCACGCGCTCAGGAGAAGAAGATCGAGGTCCGGCGAGCCCGCGTTGATCCTGCCGACGATCGTCTGCGTCGTCGCGATCGTGAACGAGTAGATCGCCTCGCCACCGCCTTCTGTGAACGTCCCGCAGTTGTACGTCGAAGCCTGGTTCGCCGCGCCCACGTTCGTGCCGGCTAGGCCGACCGTGCCGCACGTGATCGGGATCGCGCCCTCGCAGTTCAGCGGGGCGAAGTTTTCAGGCTGAGTGGGCTGCGCATCCTGCCATTCCTTCTTCTCGCGTTCGGTGGCGAAGTCCTCCGCGAACAGGGGCGTCGCGAGCGCGACGAGCAGCAGTGCTGCGATGAGAGCAATTGTCCTTTTACACGTCATAGCCACTACCCCCCTTGGGGTGATCACACGTCTTTTCGTGTGGGTTTGGAAACCGGTGGGAAAAACTAAACTGAGGACACCGATAGCCTGTTGCCTCGGGGGGGACCCTCCTTCCGGCGACAGTGAACAATGATCAAGAAATCTCGTGAGGACTTGGGCGGCATTGTAAGGGACGCGACGGAACGAAGTCAAGCGAGTTTTTCCTGCACGCGCATCGTCCGCCGGCACCGGGGCGCGTCCGGAAAGTTGGAGCGAGAACCCTGCGTTTACCTGGCGCGAATCCGCATCGTGCGGCGGGCTGCTGACTCCCTGCCGGTGTCGACGCGGTACAGGTAAATCCCTTCGGCCACGGGAATTCCACGAAAGTCTCGGCCGTCCCACGCGACGCGATGAGGCCCGGATGGAAGCGCCGCGTCCAGGAGGGTCGCGACGAGGCGGCCCTCGAGGGTGAAGACCCGAAGGCTGGTGCTGGCGGGACGCGGGAGGTCGAACGAGATCTCGGTCCGGGCGTTCCACGGGTTCGGGGCATTTTGACGCAGGATGAGAGCGGACGAGGCGGCCGTGTGAGGCGTTTCCGGGTTAACCGGATCCTCGGGGGCGTCCACGAAGGTCAGCGTGTTTCCCCAGAGGCGAAAGTCGTCGACGAAGGCCTCGACGATCGACTCCGGCCCGGCGTCCTCGGCAACGAACCGGAACCGGACCTGCGCGGTCGGCGGCACGACGTCCGCTATCCGGACCCGCTTCCGCGCCCACGACGGCTCTGATACGGTCGTCGCCTCGAGCGCCGTCCAGCTCGTCCCGCCGTTCGTTGAGACCTCGGCGCGCCAGACGTCCGCCCCAGGGCTGGCGCCGGCGTCGTTTACGTACCAGCGCCAGTACTCGACGATCGCGTTCGGCGCGGCCGCGAGGTCGAACACGGGCGAGGTGATCGTCGTCCGGCCCGCGTCCACGTCGTTCGCAGAGACGGGGACGCCGATCGCCGACTGCCCGGTCGCCCAGCAGCGCTTGTGCCCGGTGCTGTCGCCCGGCGAGTGATCGAGCCCCGTCTGAACGACGGCGCCGCCCGTCGGCCGGGGATTGCAGATGACCCATCGGCCCGCGGTCGCGCCGTCGCCCGACGTCCAGCTCGACCAGCCGAGCGAGTCCTCGAACTCGTTCGCGTAGAGGCACGGCTCGAGGTGGCGGTCGCGCGTCGCGGTCCCCCCGCCCGGCACGACGACGGCCAACGAATCGGGCGCCCACGCGAACGCGTCGATCCGGAGCGTGCGGGCGCCGGCCGGTACGCCGGGGAGCGAGTACGCGCCGCCGGCGTCGGTCGAATCGCCGAGCGGCGTCCCATCGACGGAGACCCAGATCGAGGCGAGCGGCGCGCCGGAGAGAGCCTCCCGCACGACGCCTGCGACCGTCCCGGTCGGCGCGGCGCTCAGATCCAGGTTCATAGTCGTCGGACTTCCCGGCGCGGCCGTCACCATCGCGACCGCGGAGTCGGCGTAGCCGAACGCCTTCGCGACGAGCGTGTAGGTCCCCGCTTCGAGCGACAGCAGATACGCCCCCGCCGCGTCGGCCGTCGCCATCCAACCGTTCTCGGCGACGCGCACGGCCGCGCCCGGAATCCCCGCGAGCGTAGACGCATTCCGGACGGTCCCCGTGACCTTCCCCTTCTCCCAGTCGAGCGCGAACAACCACCCGCCGGACGAGATGTCGCTCACCACGATCGTGCTCGACGGGAGGAACGGGTAGACGCCCCACGCCCCGTCGATCAACCCGCCGCCGTCGTGCTCGTCGTAGTATCCCTTCTCGATCGGCGTTGTCGGGTCGGTGATGTCCAGCACGCGCAGCCCTTCGGTGTAGTACGAGCAGAAGAGTTGATTCCCGCGGACGTACGCGTTGTGAACAGAGGCGGACGGGTTCGCCGTGTACGAGCCGACCTCGATCATCGCCGACGGGTCGGTGATGTCCCAAACACGGACATGGCCGCCCGTGCCCTCGTCGCACGTGAAGCAGTAGTCTCCGTCTTCGGTCGGCGAGGCGGTGTGCGTGAACGCGGTCGGGTAGGTGACGATCCCGATCGTGTCGACGTCGGCCGGGTTCGACACGTCGAGGAGGATCAACTTCCCGGCGAAGATGGCCGAGCAATACGCGGTGTCGCCGCGGACGTACACGTCGTGGCAATACTCGTCGCTGTACGAGCCGATGCTCACCGGGTTGACCGGGTCGGTCAGGTCGAGGATTCGCAGGCCGCCGTTGCCCGTGTTCGGGCCGGCGACGTAGCAGCGCGCCGTCGTCGTGTCGACGAACAGGTTGTGCGCGGTTTGAAAAGTGGCCGTGTACGTGCCGGCGAGCGCCGGGTCCTCTGGGTCGGCGAGATCGACGATCTGAAGGCCGGCCATCTCGCCGTTTCCCTCGGTCGTCACGTAGAGGTGCGTGCCGAGGGTCTTGAACGCGCGCCACGTCGAGACCGGGCCGCCGATGAACCCGGTGCGGCGCGGGTTGTACGGGTCGCTCAGGTCATAGATCGCCGTCCCGTTCACATTCCCGACGATCGCGTACTCGATGCCGGTCGTTGGATCGCGATATCCCCAGCAGTCGTTCCACGCCCCCTCGACGTCCTGGACGTGCGCGCGCAGCGAGATCTGACTCGACGTGATCGCGAAAGCGGGAGTGCTCAGTGCGAACGCTCCCGCCAACGCTCCCGCGACTGCGGCTCGCGCCGCGGCCCGCGCCGCGTCAAAAAGCGAGAGGGCGAGGACCGCGCGCGGCCTCGCCCCCAAGATTTCGAACCTCGTCCGTGAGCTATGGAGCGCTTTCCGCACGCCCTCTCACTTGACGAGAGAGATCTTCCGTGTCGATTCGTCCCCTCCGGCCTGGAGCGTCATCAGGTAAACGCCGCTCGCGACCTCGCGACCTGAATCGTCGCGCCCGTCCCACCCGATCGCGTGAGGCCCCGCCGACAAGCGGCCGCTCGCGAGTGTCTTCACGACGCGACCCTCGAGCGAGTAGATCGCGAGGTTCGCGGTTCCGGTCGACTTGAGATCGAAGCGAATCTCGGTCTTCGGATTGAACGGGTTGGGCGAGTTCGGATAGAGGGCGAACCGCCCGCCGACTCCGTCCGTGCCCGGTGTTCCGGGAATCGCCACGACGGACGTCCCCCAGAGGCGGAAGTCGTCGATTCCCGCCTCGACGATCGAGCCGCCGCCGATGTCTTCGGCGATGAAGCGCATCCGGACTTGATTCGACGCCGTGACGAAGTCTTGGACTTGGATCTTGAACTCCTTCCAGCTTTCGCTGTCGATCCGCGTCGAGTCCGTCGTGACCCAAGTCGTTCCGCCGTCCGAGGAGATCTGGACTTTCCACGCGTCGTCGCCCGCTGTGCTCCCCAGGTCGTTCGAGAACCACCGAAAGTATTGGATCGTCGGGCTGGCCACGGACGTGAGATCGAGGATCGGCGAATAGAGGGTCGTCCGGCCGTTGTCGACGTCCTGTTCGCCGATCGATCCGCCGGACGTTCCCTGACCGGTGACCCAGCACTTAAACAGCGGGTCGGGCGTGTGATCGTCTTCGGGTTGAGCCCCCGTCCCGCGCGGGTTGACGCGCGTCCAGATCCCGGACGTCGCGTTGTCCGTCGCGCCGACGTTCACGACCCAGCCCGTCGAGCTCGTGTCTTCCATGTTGAACGCGAACGAGACGCCCTCGAACGTGAAGTCGACCTGCGCATTCGCGAAAGTCTTCCCCGAAGCGACCGTCGCCTGCGCCGACTCGGGGATGCAGGTCCAAAAGTCGTTCGTGACCGTGTACGTGCCGACGGGGACGGACGGGAACGAATACGCGCCCGACCCATCGGTCGAGGTCGACAGCGGCGTCGTGCGGAGCCGAACGGCGCTCGCCGGGATGCCGGCGCCGAGCCCGTACGCGAACGCGCCGGAGATCGAGCCGCTCGGTACGGGCGTGAGCGCAATGTCCACCGTCGCCGTGTCGCCGGCGACGATCGTGACCGGCGAACCGCCCGTCACATAGCCGAACGCGGTCGCTTCGAGGGTCAGCGAGCCGGCCTCGTGCGAAAGGAAGTAGCTCCCCGAAACATCCGTTGAGTCGAACGCCCCCGTCTCGACGACTTTCACGTGCGCGTTCGTGATCGGAAGAGCCGAGTTCACGTCCGTCACGACGCCCTTCGCGAAGCCCGGATTCTCGATGAAGTCCACGAGGAACATCCCGCCCTCAATGTCAGACAGGACGATTGTCCCGCTCGGGAACCAGCAGTAGAGGCCCCAACAGCCGTTGAAGAGGCCGCCTGGCGATGGGTAGGTGTCGTAGTACCCGACCCGGTTGAGGTCCGTCGGGTCGGTGATGTCGAGGACCTGCAGCCCGCTCGTGTAATGGGCGACGTACGCGAAATTGCCCCGCACGTGCACGTTGTGCGCGTCCCCGGCCAGGTCCGCGCTGAACCCGTCGACCTGCACCGGCGACGTGATCGTCTGGATGTCCCAAGAGGTCACGCGTCCCCCGCTCGTCTCGTCCGTCACGAGGAGGTAGCGCCGATCTTCGGTCGTCCATCCGTTGTGCGTCGACGAGAGTTCCGAGTTGAACGCGACGACCTGCGTGATCGCCGCCGGGTTCGCCACGTTGAGGATTCGCTCTTGGCCGACGGTGATGCATGACGCATACAGCGTGTCGTTCCGGATGTGAGAGTCGTGGACGTAGGCCCCCGTGTAGTTCCCGACTTGCACGGGTGCCGTCGGATTCGCAAGGGACAGGATGCGACATCCGCCGTTCGAGCCGTTCAAGTAGATGCGCGCCTGGACCGAGTCGACCGTCACGCTGTGGATCGTCGAGAGCCCGCTGCCGGCGTAAGTCGTAGAGAGGAACGGCGCCTCCGGGTTACTGAGGTCGATGATCTGGAGTCCACCGCCGGTGGCCTCCGTCCCGACATAGCAGTAGGTCGAATACGTCTTCAGCTCGCGCCACGACGAGCTCAGCCCGGGGATGAACCCGGTCAGCACCGGAGCCGAGGGAGTTTCGATGTTGTAGATCGCCGTCCCGTTCTGGTTTCCGAGGATCGCGTACTCCTTGCCGGTGTTGGGATCGACGTAGCCCCAGCAGGAGGCATTCGAGCCGGGTAGGCTATCGACGTGCGCGAGGAGATTGCAGTTGAGGCTCGTTTGGGCCGGCGCCGTTGCCGGAGTGCCGATGAGCGCGATGCTCATCACGGCGAGAGTCGTTGCGATGGCGTTTCGGACAGGAACGCGGACGCCTTCGGGCATGAAAAATCCTCTCTGATCGATCGAGACCGGTGCGATGGGGAGCCGGGTGGACCACGATGCGTTACCCGGGGGGCGTGCACGCTCCCCCGAGCTGCGGGAAGCGCGGCAATTGTATCAGCGGCCGCGCGAGCAAGTCAAGAGTTTCAAAGGCGCTCCGGCATTTGTGAACTCTGCTCGGGCCGCACCGGCCGCGCGAATCCGCCCCGCATGGCGTCGTTGCTTTGATGGTATGCTGTCCGCCCTGAAAGGGAGGTTTCGGTAGTGAGCGAGCCACGTCCTCAATTCGGGCTGAAGGGTGTCGTCGACGGGGCGGCCGCGAACTGGCCGCTCGCCGTCGGCCGCCACCGCGTCGGCCGCGGCTCCGACAACGAGATCCAGCTCGTCGATCGGTCCGTCTCCCGCGAGCACGCTGTGGTTCTCGTCGAGAACGGCCGGATCGACGTGAAGGATCTCGGGAGCCGGAACGGGACCTGGGTGAACGGCCGGCGCATCGAAGGAAATCTCGGCGCGAAGGCCGGCGACCTCCTTCGGTTCGGATCGGTCGAGCTGGAGCTGTTCGGAGAGGGAGCGGCCGCTGCGAAAACGGCTTCGGTCACGCTGTCCGACGCGCAGCACCTCAACACGACGATGCGCCTCTCCGCGGAGCAAGCGATCGCGACGCCGGCCGCGGCCTCTTCGAACCTCGATCGCGGGTTGTTGCAGGCGCTCAACGAGGCGGGGCACCTCCTGGCGCTCTCGCAACCGCTCGAGCAACTCCTCGATTCGGTCCTCGAAATCGTCGAGCGGGTCGTCCCGGCGAAGCGGATCGTCATTCTGATGAGCGAGCCGGGCGCGAAAGACCTCGTGCTCCGCGCGTCGCGGCCGCGCTCGCGAGCCGCGGGCGAGCGGCTGATGCTCAGCCGCACGCTGATCCGCACCGTCGTCGAGGAGCGGACCTCGCTTCTCGTGACAGACGCGCAGAACGACCCGCGCTTCCGAGAGCACCAGAGCATCGTCGATATGAACCTCCGCTCCGCGCTCGTCGCGCCGCTGTTCGACAACGAGAACGTGATCGGTTTGATCTACACGGACACGACCGATCCGCTCGTCCGGTACGACCAGGACCAGCTCCGCGCGTTCACAACGCTCGCGAACCTGATCGCCGTCAAGATCACGAACGCGAAGCTCCTCGAGGACCAACGGGAGAAGGAGAGGATGGAGCAGGAGCTCGCGACGGCGGCCGGAATCCAGCGGAGTCTCTTGCCGTCCGAGTTTCCGTGCGGGCCAGGCTACGAGCTGCTCGCGCGCCAGATTCCGTGCCTCGAGGTCGGTGGCGATCTGTACGACGTCGCCGAACTTTCCGATGGGCACGTCGGGTTCGTCCTCGGCGACGTGAGCGGGAAGGGGATGGGCGCGGCGCTTCTGATGTCGCACGTCATGGCGTCGCTGCGCGTCCTGTACGGCGACAACCTGGACATCAAGTCGCTCGTCGGGCGCGTCCACCGGCAACTCTTGCGATCGTCCGAGTCGATGCGCTTCGTGACGCTCTTTTTCGGGCGACTCGACCAGGCGACGCATCGACTCGAGTACGTCAGCGCGGGCCACAACCCGGCGTTCCTGCTCGTGGCGGGGGGCGACGTCGTGCGACTCGAATCGACCGGCGCGCCGCTCGGCCTGATCGACGGCTCGACCTACGAGACGGGCTCCGTGACGATGCCGCCCGGCGCGCTCCTCTGCGTCTACTCCGACGGCGTCACCGAAGCGCAAGTGGGGGACGAGTTCTTCGACGAGGAGCGGCTGATCGAGAGCCTCGCCCGCCACCGCGATCGCCCTCTCGGCGACGTCGCCGACGGCGTGCTGGACGACGTCCAGGCGTTCCTCGGGCAGGACTCGCCCGGGGACGACGTCACCCTGCTTCTCGTGAGGCGGCGCTAGCGATTTCTCAGTTTGCGCCGCCCTCCGCACCCCCGGTGAGCGCCGCGGCCCCGCCGCCGACCAACACCGCAACGCCGATCGCGACGGCCATGTTGACGAGGAATCCGATCAGGCAAACGCCGATCGCGCGCCCCGTGCTCTTGTAGTCGAGCGCCTGCCGGACCGCGACGACCATCGCCGCGAGCATCCAGAGCGAAGCCGCCAGCGTGATCAGAAAACCGAGCCCCGGGATGCCGCCGAGGACTTTCAAGATTCCGGGGCTGGCCGAGAATCCCGTCGTGCGGAGAAGTTGGCCCATGTCGGCGTGCGTCTCCGCCTCGGGGAGGAGCTTCGTTCCGATCAGCCACGTCAGGAGCGCCCAGAGGAACCAGCCGATCAGCGCACCAATGGTGCCGATGACGAATGCTTTCGAGCCGCCGCGGCTCGCCTGGCCGACGCCGGCCGCGATCGCGGCCACGACGACGGCGAGCATCGCCTGCATCGTCGCGCCGGAATCCGCTTCGACCTCTTCGTACGTCGCGACGTCGAGCTTCGCCGCGCCGATCATCCGCTGCGTCCATGTCGCCATCGGGGCACTTCCTCCTCGGTTGCGTCGCTCGCGTCGCGTGGTGGGGGGGTCCCACGCGGACGCAAACGGTCGGTTTGGTCGATCGTCGAGTCGTCAGAATCGCGGAATCGATCGCGGAGTCAAGGGCGGATTGCGGCGCGGAAAAAAGAACGGCGGGCCGAGGAGTCCTCAACCCGCCGCCGAGATACGAAGCGCCGAACTAGGGCGTGCTCGTGAAGTTTTCGTCGACCGCTTTCCAGTTCACGTTCGCGAGAAACGCTTCAATGTACTTCGGCCGCGCGGGGCCCTGGTCGTGGTAGTAGGCGTGCTCGAACACGTCGATCGGAAGGAGCGGCTCCGCGCCCCAGACGACTCCCTGGTTATGCGAGTCGCCGACGTAGTTGTGCAGCCGCCCGTCGAGCCGGTCGTAGGCGAGGACGACCCAACCGAGCGCGATCTTCGCCGCCGCGATGTAGTCGGCCTTCCAGTTTTCGAACGAGCCGAAGTCCTTCTTGATCTGATCCGCGATCCGTCCGGCCGGCTCGCCGCTCCCGCCGAGCGTGTCCCAATAGAGCTCGTGCAGCCAGATCCCGTTCGCGTTGAACGTCTCGCGGCCCTTCAGCGCCTGGAAGAGGCTCCAGTTCGCATTGGCGTCGTCGCGGTTCACATCGGACAGCGCGCGCTCGATCTCGTTCCGCTTGTTGACGTAGCCCGCGTAATGCGTGTCGTGGTGGAACTTGTTCGTCTGCTCGCTGATTCCGCGAAGGGCGTTGTACGCGTACGGGAGCGGCTTCACCTGGAACTCTCCGCGCCCGACGGAGCGCGCCGCCCTCTTCGTCTTCTTCCAGCGCGCGTCGACTTCGCTCCAGTTCACGTTCTTCAGGAACGCCTCGATGTACTTCGGCCGCGCGGGGCCCTGGTCGTGGTAGTACGCGTGCTCGAACACGTCGATCGGAAGAAGCGGCGATGCGCCCCACAGCCCGCCCTGGTTGTGGACGTCGCCGATGAAGTTGACGAGCCGTCCGCACGACGGGTCGTACGCGAGCACGACCCATCCGAGCGCAACCTTCCCCGACGCGACGAAGTCTGCGCGCCACGCGTCAACCGAGCCGAAGTCCTTCGTGATCTGATCGACGATCGAGCCGGCCGGCTTTCCGTCGCCGCCGAGCACGTCCCAGTAGATCTCGTGGAGGACCTGCCCGTCGGCGTTCCACGTTTCGCGGCGCTTCAGCTCTCCGTACTCGCTCCAGTTCGCGTTCGCCGCGTTCCGGTCGACGGTCTCGAGGCGCTTCTCGACTTCGTTTCGCTTGTTGACGTATCCCGCGTAGTGCGTGTCGTGATGGTAGCGGTTGGTCTGCTCGCTGATCCCGTCGAGCGCGTTGTACGCGTACGGGAGCGGCTTGACCTTGTACTCGTAGGCCATCGGAATTACCTCCGGATGAGCGATGTCACTTCGGATGGAGCGGAGCGAAAGCGGATCGCTCTCGCCGCGAACGACGCGATGAAGCTAGTCCCCGAGCGGGGGGCAAGTCAAGGCGCGCACCCGCCGCTGCGGACCCGCCGATCAGTCGGGCGCGCCGGGGTTGGCGCGGTCGGCATCGATCTCGAGGCCGGCGATCGCGCGGGAGACGGCGTCGTTCTTGACCGTCCCCGCCGCCGCCAGCGCCGAGAGCGTCGCGACGACGATCGACGCCGCGTCGATCTCGTAGTAACGCCGCAGCGTGTCGCGCGTGTCGCTCCGCCCGAATCCGTCCGTGCCGAGCGACGTGAACGCGCGAGGACCGCGCCCCTCGGCGGGGACCCATCGCGCGATCTGATCGGGCACCGCCTTCATGTAGTCCGTCGCGGCGATGACGGGGCCCGGCGCGTCGGCCAACAGCTGCTCGACGCGCGAGACGCGCTGCGGCTTGCCCGGGTGCATGCGGTTCCAGCGCTCGACCGCGAGGGCCTCGCGGCGCAGCTCGAGGTAGCTCGTCGCGCTCCAGACGTCTGCCGACACGCCGTACTCTTCGGCGAGAATCTCCTGCGCGCGGAGCGCGTGACGCAGGATCGGCCCGCTCCCGAAAAGCTGCGCGCGCGGGGCGCCCGCGGCCCCCTTCGCGCCGGACGCCGCCGCGCCCTTCACCGCCGGCGCCGCGCGGAATCGGTACAGCCCTCGAAGGATTCCTTCCTCGCTCCCCGCCGGCATCGCCGGCATCGCGTAGTTCTCGTTGTACAGCGTGATGTAGTAGAAGACGTCTTCCCCTTCGGCGATCATCCGGCGAAGGCCGTCCTTGACGATCGTCGCCAGCTCGTAACTCCACGCCGGGTCGTATGCGATGCAGCTCGGGTTTGTCGCTGCGAGAATCGGGCTGTGACCGTCTTGATGTTGCAGCCCTTCGCCGTTGAGCGTCGTGCGGCCCGCGGTCGCGCCGAGCAAGAACCCGCGGCCGCGCGCGTCGCCGAACGCCCACGCGAGGTCACCGATCCGCTGGAATCCGAACATCGAGTAGAAGATGAAGAACGGAATCGTGAACTCGCCGTGCGTCGCGTAGCTCGTCCCGGCGGCGGCGAACGAAGCCATCGCTCCGGCTTCGGTGATTCCCTCCTCGAGAATCTGGCCGTCCATCGATTCTGCGTAGCGGAGGAACAAGTTCGAGTCGACCGGCTCGTAAAGCTGGCCGACCGCCGAGTAGATCTTGACCTCTCGGAACAGCGCGTCGAGGCCGAAGGTGCGCGCCTCGTCGGGAATGATCGGGACGATCCGCTTCCCGATCCCCGGGTCGCGCAGAAGCGTACGGAGGATCCGCCCGAATGCCATCGTCGTCGAGACCTCGCGCGCGACCGGGGCGGGCGCGGCGGGCGCCCCCGCGGGAGCCGGCGCGGTGGCCGCAGGCGCGGCGGCGGCAGGAGCGGCGGCCGCAGGTGTCGCCGCCGCCGGCGCCGCGGAGCCCGTTCCCTCGCGCAGCTCCTTGTACGTGTCGTCTCCCGGCAGCGGCGGTGCCTTCGCGTTGACGACGCGCCGCGGGGCGAACCCGCCGAGCGTGCGCCGGCGCTCGATCAAATACTCGATCTCCGCGCTCTTCGGACCGGGGTGGTAGTACGGCGGGTCGTCCTTGTCGAGCGCGGCGTCGGAGATCGGAAGCTCCAGCCGGTCGCGGAAGATCTTCAGCTCCTTCACCGAGAGATGCTTGATCTGGTGCGTGACGTTTTTCCCTTGGGCGCCGTCGAGCGTCCAGCCCTTCACCGTGTGGGCTAGAATCGCCGTCGGCGCGCCGCGGTGCTCGGTCGCGAACTTGTACGCGCCGTACAGTTTCCGGTAGTCGTGTCCGCCGCGGCGCAGCCGCACGAGGTCATCGTCGCTGAGCGACGCCACCATCGCGCGGAGCTTCTCGTCGGGCCCGAAGAAGTGTTCGCGGATATACGCCCCCGACTCGACGGAGTAGCGCTGGAACTCGCCGTCGAGCGTGTCGTTCATCTTGTTAACGAGGATCCCGTCGACGTCGTTCGCGAGCAAGCGATCCCACTCGCGTCCCCAGATCACCTTGATCACGTTCCAACCCGCGCCGCGGAACAGCGCCTCCAGCTCTTGGATGATCTTCCCGTTGCCGCGAACCGGGCCGTCGAGCCGCTGCAGGTTGCAGTTGATGACGAACGTCAAGTTGTCGAGACCTTCGCGGGCCGCGAGCGAGAGTCCGGCGACCGCCTCCGGCTCGTCCATCTCGCCGTCGCCGACGAACGCCCACACGCGGCACGCGCTCGTGTCGGCGATCCCGCGCTCGGCGAGGTAGCGGTTGAAGCGCGCCTGGTAGACCGCGGTGAGCGGCCCGAGCCCCATCGACACGGTCGGGAACTCCCAGAAGTCGGGCATCAATCGCGGATGCGGATACGACGAGAGGCCCTCGCCGCGAACCGCCTCGCGGCGGAAGTGATCGAGCTGCGATTCGCTCAGGCGCCCTTCGAGAAACGCGCGCGCGTAGATCCCGGGCGCCGCGTGGCCTTGGAAGTAGATCTGGTCGCCGCGGCCCGGCGCGTCCTTCCCGCGAAAGAAGTGATTGAAACCGACCTCGTACAGGCTCGCCGCCGACGCGTACGTCGAAAGGTGGCCGCCGATCCCGGTGAACCGCAAGTTCGCGCGATGGACCATCGCGACCGCGTTCCATCGGACCATCCGGCGGACGCGGTGCTCGATCTGCTCGTCTCCCGGGAACGGGGGCTCCTGCTCCGGCGAAATCGTGTTGATGTATCGCGTTTGGACGAGCGGGGGGAGTCCGATCTCCAGCATCCGCGCTCGCTTGAGAACTTTGAGCAGGAGGAATCGAGCCCGCTCGGGCCCGCCGCTCGCGAGGACGCTGTCGAGCGACTCGATCCACTCCCGGGTCTCCTGCTCGTCGACGTCCGGAAGGTGACGCTTGAACTCTTCAACCATCGGTTCTCCTTAAGTGGGAGGGGCGCGCGGCGCGCACCCGGGGCGGACTCGCCGCGACCATGGTCGTCGAAACGGATGGGTCCGTCAACCGTTCAACGGGTGGGCGCAACGGGTGAGCGCTCAGCGGTTGTTAGCGTTCCGAGCCCGTGGCATACTCGCCGCCCGGGTCGATCATCTCCGCGGCCCACCGGCCAATTCAATTTCCCGTCTCAAGACGAGTAGGAGCGCTCCCGATGCTGAAGCGAATCTCTCGAGCGAAATCGTGGTTCCGCGGGTTCGTCGGATCGGTTGGCCTTGCGGCCATCGTCACCGCCGTCGTCGGCGTCGTCACCGCCGTCGTTGGCGCGTGCCCGAGCGCGGCGGTCGCGCAAGAGGTCCTCAAGCCGGAGCGGCTCGCCCCGCCCGACGGTCCGCACATGTTCGGCCCGACGGACCTGTGGGCGATGCACCGACTCTCCGAGGTCACGCCGTCGCCGGACGGCCGCTGGATCGCGTACGTCGAGAAGTCCTACGACGTCCCGAAGAACAAATCGCAATCGAGTCTGTGGCTCGTGGCGTCGGACGGTTCGTCGTCGCGGCGGCTGACCGCGGCGAAGGCGAAGGACTCATCGCCTACGTGGGCGCCCGACGGAAACTCGATCGCGTTCCTCTCCGACCGGAGCGGCTCGTCGCAGATTTGGGCGATCGATCCGGCGGGCGGCGAGGCGTGGCAGGTGAGCGACCTTCCGATCGACGTGACGAACTTCCGCTGGTCGCCGCGCGGCGACGCGATCGCGTTTTCGGCCGACGTGTATCCCGCCGAGCCCGATTTTGCCGCCACCGCGGCGCGCGACGCGAAGCTCGAAGACGATCCGGTCAAGGCGCTCCGGTACGATCGCCTGATGATCCGCCACTGGGACACGTGGGACACGGGCAAGCGGAGCCACGTGTTCGTCGCACGGGTCGACGGCGGGAAGCTGACCGGGACGCCCGCCGATCTCATGAAGCGCGCCGATCTCGACTCGCCCGTCCCGCCGTTCGGCGGTCGCGAAGACTTCATCTGGGCGCCCGACGGCAAGACGATCGCGTTCTCCGGCAAGGAGCGGAAGGACGAAGCGATCCGGACCGACACGGACATCTATCTCGCGCAGACGGACGGCTCGGGATTCCGGTGCGTGACGGAGGCGAACGAGGCGATGGATTCGCGGCCGGTCTACTCGCCCGACGGCAAGACGATCGCCTACCTGGCGATGGCGCGGCCCGGCTACGAAGCGGACAAGTACACGATCATGCTGCTCGACGCGGGGAGCGGGAAGAGTCGTCCGCTCGCGGCCGATTGGGACCGGTCGCCGGACGAGATGGTCTGGTCGATCGACGGCAAGGCGCTCTACGTGACGGCGAACGACCGCGGCCGCGGCCCGATCTTCGCGATCGACGTCGCGACGGGGCGCGTGCGGACCGTCGTGTCCGACGCGAACCAAACTGAACTCTCCGCGATTCGCGCCGCGGATTCGGAGAAGAGCGGCGGCGGGCGCGGCGGCAAGCGCGGCAAGCGCGGCGTCGCGGGCGAGGCGCTCGTCTTCCTGCGCGACTCGATGACGCACCCCGCGGATGTGTACACCGCGCGCACGGACGGCTCGGGTCTCCGCGCGCTGACCGACGTGAATCGCTCGCGGCTCGCCGGCGTCGGCATGTCGCAGCCGGAGGAGTTCTGGTTCGCGGGCGCAGGCGGCGACAGCGTCCACGGTTGGATTCTCAAACCGGTCGGTTTCGAGTCGGGCAAGAAGTACCCGGTCGCGTTCCTGATTCATGGCGGGCCGCAGAGCTCGTGGAAGGACAGCTTCCACTACCGCTGGAACGCCCAGACCTACGCGGGCGCCGGGTACGCCGCCGTCGCGATCGACTTTCACGGTTCGACGGGATACGGCCAGGCGTTCACGGACGCGATCAACCAGGATTGGGGCGGCAAGCCGTACGAGGATCTGATGAAGGGCCTCGACCACGTGCTCGCGAATTACTCGTGGACCGACGGCTCGCGCGTCGCCGGCCTCGGCGCCTCGTACGGCGGCTTCATGGTTTTCTGGATCGCCGGCCACACGGATCGGTTCAAGTGCCTCGTCGCGCACGACGGCTCGTTCGATGAGGTGGCCGCGTACTACACGACCGAGGAGCTCTGGTTCCCCGAGTGGGATTTCGGCGGCACGCCGTGGACGAACCGCGAAGCCTACGAGAACCATTCGGCCGAGCGCTTCGTCAAGAACTGGAAGACGCCGATGCTCGTCATCCACGGCGGGAAGGATTACCGCCTCGTCGACGGCGAGGGGATCTCGGCATTCACGGCACTCCAACGGCTCGGCGTTCCGTCGCAATTCCTCTATTTCCCGGACGAGAACCATTGGGTGCTCAAGCCGCTCAACGCGCTCGTGTGGCACGAGACGATGCTCGGGTGGATCGACCGCTGGACGGGCGGCGGCGCGGGCGTCGCGCGGCGCGACGCGGGCGCGGAGAAGTAGCCGCCGTGGCGACTCCGCTCGAGACGCTCGCGCCGAAGGGAATCTGGGAGCAGTTCGATGCATTGCGGAAGATTCCGCGCGCGTCGAAGAAGGAGGAGCGCGTCCGGGAGCACGTGCGCGGTTTGTTCGCGGGGCGCGCGTGGGAGATCGCCGGCGACGCGACCGGGAACACGGTCGTGCGCGTGCCCGGCACGAAGGGGTTCGAGCGGGCGCCCATCACGATCCTGCAATCGCATCTCGACATGGTGACCGAGAACAACTCGGACGTGAAGTTCGACTGGGATCGCGATCCCATCGACGTGTGGATCGACGGCGATTGGGTGCGCGCGCGCGGGACGACGCTCGGCGCGGACAACGGTATCGGCGTCGCGGCGGCGATCGCGTCGGCGCTCGACCCGAGCGTCGTTCACGGGCCGCTCGAGCTGCTCTTCACGGTCGACGAGGAGACGGGGCTCACCGGCGCCATGGGGCTCGACCCGAAGATCCTCGCGGGGAGGCGGCTGATCAATCTCGACTCGGAAGAGGACGGCGTGCTGTACGTCGGTTGCGCGGGGGGATGCAACACGACGATCGCGTTGCGCGGCGAGATGGTCGCGCCGCCGGCGGGCGCGGCCGGCGCACGCGTGGCGATCACCGGGCTCACCGGCGGCCACTCCGGCGGCGACATCCACGAGAATCGCGCGAACGCGATCAAGGTTCTCGCGCGGCTGCTCGCGCGGGCGGCCGGCGCGCCGGCGGAGCCGGGGGGCGCGGCGGGCGCGGACCTCGGCGTCGAGATCGCGTCGCTCGCCGGCGGGAACAAGCACAACGCGATTCCGCGCGAGGCCGATGCGGTCGTCGCGGTGGCGTCGGCGCGGCTCGGCGACCTGCGCGCGCTCGCGGCCGCCGAGCAGTCGCGCGCGCTCCCCGAGTTCGCGACGAGCGATCCGAAGCTTTCGATCTCGGTCGAGCCGGCCGACGCGCCGCGCGCGGTCTTCGCGCGATCCGACCGCGACCGCGTCGTCGCGCTTCTCGTCGCGCTCCCCAACGGAGTCCTGTCGATGAGCCGCGACATCAAGGGACTCGTCGAGACGTCGAACAACCTCGCGACGGTCCGGGCGGGCGCGGGCGTCGCCGAGACGTTGACGAGCAGCCGGTCCTCGGTGATGCCGGCGCTTCGCGCGACGCTCGACCAGGTCGCGTCGATCGCGCGCCTAGCCGGCGCCGAGTCCGCAAAGGAATCGGCCGGTTATCCCGGGTGGCAGCCCAACATGGCCTCGCCGCTCCTGGCGATCTGCAAGCGCGTGCAGAAGACGCTGACCGGATCCGAGCCACAGGTCGCCGCGATTCACGCGGGTCTCGAGACCGGCCTCATCGGCGAGAAGATTCCCGGGATCGACATGATCTCGTACGGCCCCGACATCCGCGGCCCGCACTCGCCCGACGAGCGAGTGAAGATTTCAAGCGTCGCGCGTTTCTGGGAGTACCACAAGGCCGTGTTGGCGGAGTTGGCGAAGGGATAGAGGAGGAACAGCGATGAGCGAAATCACTGTCAGCAATAACGGGCCGTACACCGTGACCGGGGCTGGCATCATCCTCAAGGATGCGACCGGAAAGTCGTGGGACCTCGGCGGCCGCGCGACGATCGCGCTCTGCCGCTGCGGCCACTCCGCGATCAAGCCATTCTGCGACGGCTCGCACCGCGCGGCCGGGTTCGAATCGAAAGTCGAAGCCGGAGTGCTGGGGCCGCCGAAGCCGAAAGTCTAGCGCAAGGCCTTCGCCCGGCGCGCGAGGAGGTCCGATCCGAAGGCCCGGACCTCCTCGGCACCTCCCGGCCCAACCCCTACTTCTCGAACATCTCCCCCGCTCTCACAACCACGACGTCCTCAGGCTTCAACCCGAGAGGCATCCCGATGAACATTTTGTCCTGCGCGAGAATTTCGGCTGACTTGGGCGTCGGGTACTCGATCGGCGACGGCGCCCCGGACAAAAGCGCCGTGCGCATCGCCTCCGCGTCCTTCGTGATGATCGCGAACCGAAGCTTCGACGGATCGACCCACTTCTTGAGCGTCGCGTTGACGCTCGCGGCGGGGATCGCCTCGAACTGCTTCCGCGACGTCGTGAGGAAGCGATCCGTCCCGTTGAACTTGTCGTCGAGCGCGAAGCCGAGGCGGCGCGAGGTCGTCAGCTCCCACAACCGCGTGTAGCCGTCGAGGAACCCTTTCGTCTGCGAAACCTCAGCGTCCTCGAGCCCGCTCGCGAGGACTTTGTCGAGCTGCCACAAAGCGCAGCGCATCGCGAAGACGCGATTGGCGTGTTCGACCGGTCGGATCCAGATGCTGAAGAACTGCCGGCTCCGTCCGACGTTGACCGCGGGGTGCGTGCTGAACCCGGCCTGGCGGAACACCTCTGGGTAGGCGTAGTCACCGTAGTTGAGCCCGCGCTTCTCGCGGAGCGCCTGGAAGAGTCGGCCGCCCGACTGGCGGTGCTCGCCGAACGCCGAGATGCCGAGCCACATCGCCGGGTAGTCGGCGTGCGTGCGTCGGAGCGCGTAGGGGAACCCCATCGAAATCGCCGTCGCGGGGCACTCCTTCTCGACGATCACGACCTTCGGGCCCGACGACGGCGCCGGCTCGGCCACGGCGACAGGCGCCGGCCCCGCGGGGAGTTTCGCGAGCGCGTCCGTCATCCGAGCCGGGAGCGCCTCCGGATAGCCGCCGGCCAATCCGACCACGACGCGGTTCGACGTGAAGACCTTCGCCGCGTGCGCCCGGACCTTCGCGAGGTCGAGCGACGTGATGCCCGCGATGGTCCCGTCCACCGGATGGCCGTACGGGTGTCCTTCGTACAGCATCCACTCGAGCGTCTCCTTGCCGAACTCTTCGTCGTTGTTCGAGCGGAGCTCGTTCTCGACGGCGGAGACTTGCAAATCTCGAATCCGGTCGAACTCTTTCGGGTCCCAGCGCGGCTTGAGGAGCACGTCCTCGAAGATCCCGAGGAAATGGTCGAGGTGGTCTTTGTGAACGCGCCCGCTGAAGACCGTGACTTCCTTGTCGCTCTGGACGGAGAGCTCGGCTGCCATCGGGAAGAGAGCCTCGAGCAACTCCGCTGAGGTCAGCTTCTCCGTGCCGCCCTCGGTCATGATCCGCGCGGCGAGCGCGGTGATTCCCTCTTGTCCCGCGGGATCGTCGACGGATCCGGTGCGGAACATGATGCGGAATGCGACGAGCGGATTCTCTGGCTCTCTCTGGGCGATGGCGGGAACGCTGGCGAACGAGCGACCGGCCGTGGCCAGGACGATGGCGGCGAGGAACAGCGCGCCGGGAATGGCGAAGCGGCTCATCAGCTCTTCTCCCGCGAGGTGAGGGTAATGACGGTCCGGTTGGACGGGACGAGGTGCGTCTTCGCAAACGCGACGAGGTCCGCCGTTGTGAGCTTCGAGACCTCCTCCGCGCCGCGATCGAGCGTCGCGATGTCTCCCGTGAGGCCCGTCATGTAGGCGACTTGGACGGCGATCTGCGAGGGCGTCTCCATCTCCATCGAGAGCCCGTAGCGGAACGCCGACTGCGAGTCCTTCATCCGTTTCTCGTCGACCTTGCCCGCGGCCAACTCGGCGATCGAATCGTCGAGGAACTTGAGCGATTCGTTCATGGCGGCCTTGTCCTTCAGGACGAGCTGGTACATCCAGAGCCGCGCGTCGCGGTGGTCGGAATACCACGGCTCGATCCGCTCGACCGTCTGCTTCTCGAGGACGAGCGACTTGTACGCCGGGCTCGTCGGTCCGAGGAGGTACATGTTGAGGACGTTCTGGATCGCGGCTAGCTTAAGGCCCTGGTTCGTCCCCGGCGTGTGGTAGCCGACCATAACGCGCGGCTGGGTCGGCGAGTCCCAATCTTGGTGCACGCGCTTCTCGGCCGTCTGCGGCGGCTCCGCGGGGATCTCGACCGTCGACGCCTTGCCCGTCCAGTCGCCGTACGCCTTCTTGATCAGGCCGAGGACAGCATCCGGGTCGAACCCGCCGACGACGAAGATCACGCAGTTGTCCGGGCGGTACCAACGCGCGAAGAAGTTCTTCGAGTACTCGTACCTCGTCGGCATCGCCTGGATGTCTTCGAGGAACCCGATCGTCGTGTGCTTGTACGTGTGCGTCGAGAAGGCGTTGTTGCACATCACCTCTTCGAGTTTCTGTCCCGGGTCGGCGAAGTTCTTATTGTACTCGCCGAGGACGGCCTTCGTCTCCGTCTGGAAGACGTCCTCCGGGTAGTCGAGGTATTGGAAGCGGTCGGCCTCCATCGTGATCACCTCGGGAAGAGATTTCGTCGGCGTCTGCACTGTGTACATCGTGACGTCGTCGGAGGTGAACGCGTTGTCGTCGACGCCGAGCCGCTTGAGTTCCGCTTCGCGGACGTCGGGCGGAAACTTCTTCGTTCCGCGGAACATCATGTGCTCGAACAAATGGGCGAAGCCGGAGTGGCCCGGTTCGATCTCGTTCCTCGAGCCGGTTCGGACGAGCGTGTAATACGCGACGACGCCGTCGTGCGGCGTCTTGATCATCACGACGCGCAGGCCGTTGTCGAGGCGTTCTTCGCGCATCGGGAAGGGAACCATCGTCCCCCCCGCGGCGGCGCGCACGAAGCCGAGCAGGGCGCCTGCGCACAGAGTGATGGCGAGCAGAGATTTCAAAATGATCTGCCTCCTTTCGGGGGATTCTCGAAACAGGGCAAGGGGAAACGCGCCTACGAAGACGAAGGCACGATCCTAGACGGGGCGCACGGCGAAATCAAGCCGAACGGCGGTTCGGCGGGCCGGCCGGGGCGTGTGGGGCCGCCTCGCGCGGACCCTCGCGCGTGCCGCGGAGCCGGCCGGGACCGAACAACGCGCGGTATTGGGCGTGGTAGCCGAGCGACTCGGAGAGGGCGCATGCGGTCGCGTCCGACTCGGGGCACTGGTGAGCGGCGAACTCGATCCCCTCGTCGAGGAGGCGGCGCGCGAGGGCGAAGTGGAGAGCGGCTGCGGCGGCGCGGCTGCGGCGCCCGGGGGGCGCGGCGAGACGGGCGACGAATGCTCGCCGGAACGCGCGCGCTACGATGGGCGCCGAGGCGAGCGCGACGAGGCGGCCGCCGTCGCGCAGACCGAGATGGAGGCCCGCGCGCAACTCGTCCGGTGCGAGCGCTGGCTCGCCGCGGGCGGCGACGAACGCACCGACCTCGGCGGTGTCGGAGTCGCCTAGCGCGATCGGCTTCACGCGCTCGTCCGGCTCCGCCAGGTCGGCCAGCGCGACGGCGCTCACTCGGTGCGGCACGAGCAGCGACGTGAACAACCTGTCGAGCGGCTCGCGGTGCTCCGTCGGGAAGTGGAGGCGGACCGATTCGGGGAGTTCGGGGAGCGCGGCGTGGAGCAAGTTGTCGACGCCGGCGGGGAAGCCGTATCCGAACAGCAACGGCCCGAACGGCGTCCGCGCGAGAAGGACGACGAACGCGATGTTCGTCGCGCCGCCGGCGCGCCACGCCCACGCGGCGTCTCCCGCGCCGAAGCCGCCGAGGATCGCGGCGAGGAGCGCGGATCGCTCGGGCTCGAGGGCGATCGAGGCGAGCACGCGGCGGGGGTCATCGATTCTGGCGACGGGCACGGGCTCCTCGTATCACACGCCGCCGAACGGCTTCAAGCGCTGCCGCGGGCTGGGCCGGCCGGGCGGAAGCGGAATCGCCGGAGGGCGACGAGCGTCACGCCGTACACGACGAGGCCCGCAGCGCCGACCGCGCAGAGCGCGAGCGCGCGGTGTAGGCGCGGCGCGCTCCAGTCGACGAGCCAATCCGCGGGGATCGCGGCAACGACCGCCGCCATCGCCGCGCCGGCCACCGCGCTCTCCAGAAACGCGCGGGCGACCGCGCCCTCGCCGATCCCGCCGTGCTTCTTCTTGAGGTACGCGACGGCGAGCAGGATGTTCGTCGCGCTCGCGATCGACGTTCCGAGCGCGAGGCCAGCAACCCCCATCGATCGCACCAGCAGAAGATTTGCGACGACGTTCGATCCGAGCCACACCAAATCGATCGCCATCCTCGCCGACATCTCTTTGAGCGAATGAAACACGCGCGCCAGCAGCATGTTCATCCCGAGCATCGGAAGCCCGACCGAGAACATCACGAGGGCGCGCGCCGTGACGCGCATCGCCGTCTCGTCGAACTTCCCGCGGCCGTACAGAATCCCGACGATTTCTTCGCTCCGCACGACCGCCATCGCCGCGAACGGCATGATCATCGCGAGGAGATAGCGCGTGTCGCGCTGGAACGCGTCCCGGAATCCCTGCATGTCCTTCGCGGAAATGAGCGAGGCGAGGTCGGTGAACAGCACCGTGACGAACGTCCCGGCGAACAACTGCAGCGCGAGAAAATTGACCGTGCTCGCGTACGAAAGGGCCGAGACGCTCCCCTCCGGGAGCCCGGAGGCCATCATCTTGTCCACCATGAAGAGCGCCTGGACGATCAGAGCCGACATGAGGACCGGGCCGCTCAGGGCGAGGAGGCGCGCGAAGAACGGGTCCTTCCAGGCCGGGGCGATCGAACGGAGGACGCCGAGCCGCAGCGCGAGGGCGCTCTGGATGAGCACGCTGACCGCCGTGCCGGCGAGGAAACACGCCGCGAGCGAGTAGGCCCCGATCGAGTTTCTCAATGCGAGGATTCCGCCGATCGTGATCAGCGACTGAATCGTCGGGATCACGCCGGGAAGCCAGAAGAGCCGCCGCACGTTGAGAAGCGCGGAGAGGTAGCCGCTGATCCCGGTGAGGATCGCGCCGATCGCCATCAGGCGAGTCATTCCTTCGGCGAGGGCGAGCGTTTCCCCGCGGAAGCCCGGCGCGGCGACCGCGATGGCGAAGCGGGGGAACGCGAGAAGCACGAGCGCGAACAGGACAAGCGGCGCCGTGAACGCGACGAGCACGGCGTTTAGGAATCCGATCGTCGAGCGCTCGTCTGCTTGCTTCGAGTGGTCGAAGTAGAGAGGCACCACAAGCGTCGTGAAGACCTGGACGCCGATGTTCGACAGGAAGGTCGCCAGGAAGAACCCGATGAAGTAGGCATCGGTCGGCGCTTTCGCGCCGAACGACGACGCGATCAGAAGCTGGACGACGAACCCGAACGGCTTTGCCGCGAACGTGAGCGCCATAAGGAGGAGGACGTCTTGGCGCGCGCGTAACCGATTCCGGAAGGCCTCGGGAAAGAGCCGATCGAGGAGGGGTGCGGGGCCGGCGGAAGTGGGGTGAGAAGCCATCAGGTCGGCGGAGTATACACGCCGCCCCCGCCGCCGGCCCCTCGATCGGTGGACGAAAAAACTTCGTCGCATGGTGAGTGAGTTTTCCCAACTTCGAGCGGTCGCGCCCGCGCGCGGGTTCGCTCAAGCCCCCTCATCAAATCGGTCAACACGCTTGCGCAGCCGGTCTTGTGGCGATTCGGAGAAACTTTCAATGAGCGCGGCATCTTGGCCTAGATCCTGCTGATCGTCACCCTGTCGCCGGGCAACACGGCAGATACGGACCCGGCAGGAAGCGACGCGGCACCGAACGGCATCTCAGGTCCGACATCTTCGATCGGTTGATGCGTTCGCTTTCCACCGAGGTCCGGCAAGCTTGACAACTTAGAAGTAGGGAAAGCGGGGGGGAGGCGCTCGAAGGGTGAACTGGGGCGTGCACCGCATTGAGCTGTCCTCCTTCCCCGTTTCTCTTTTTTGGGGAACACCGGCCCCCACCGATTTGCCCCTGGGATGCCGTCTACACCGGCAATGACGGCGGATCGAGGGTTCGGAGTTCCCCAAAGCCTCCGCGGCGAGCACGCTGCGGAGGCTTTTTGCTGTCCATCGGATCGGTGAAGCGGCGGCCTAGCGAACCGGCGGCCCGGCCTCATCGGGTCGGTCGCGCTCGAGCCGCTCGCGCAAGCCCGCCGGAATCTCGACGGCCTTCCCCTCGCGGTAGTCGTAGTGCACCTGAGTCGTCGAGGCCTCGGCGACTAAGCGCCCCGTCGCGCTCTCGTGGATTTCGTACCGCAGGTCCCACGACTTTCGACCGATCTGACTCGGTCCGAGCGAGACGATCAGCGTCTCGTGGAGGAACGCCGGCGACCGGTACCGGCACGACACGCTCCCCAGAATGAAGTCGAGATCGGCGATCTCGCGGAATCCGCGCAGGCCGAAATAGTAGTTGGTCCGCGCGACCTCGAGGTAGGAGAGGTAGACCGCGTGGTTGACGTGCCCGAGGGCATCGAGATCGCGCAGCGAGACCTGAATCGGGTGATGGAAAGGGAAGGAACTCGCGCGGGCCGGCTGGGGCACCGGCGTCAGTAAGCGGCGAGGTCGCGGATCGCGTGCTCGACGTCCGACTGCTGCGTGAGGATCGTGTCCTCCAGCACGGGCGCATAACCGACCGGCGTGTCGAGCCCGGCGACGCGGCGAACGGGCGCGTCGAGCCACTCGAACAACTCGTCGGCGATCCGCGCGCCGATCTCGGCGCCGTAGCCGAACGCGCGATGGTCTTCGTAAACGATCAGCGCCCGCGACGTCTTTCGAACGCTCCGAGCGATCGCGTCCCAGTCGTACGGCGCGAGACTTCGTAGATCAATCACCTCGGCGTCCGCGCCGCCCGATTTCGCGACCGCTTCCGCCGCCATCGTCGAGCGGCGCACGAGCGCGCCGTACGTGACGATCGTCAGGTCTTTCCCCTCGCGCGCAACGCGGGCCTTCCCGAACGGGACCATGTAGTTGGGCCCGGGGTAGACGGCCTTGGCGTACGGCTGCCTGTAGAGGTGCTTGTGCTCGAGGAAGAGGACCGGGTCGTCGCACCGGATGGCGGTCCGCAACAATCCATTCGCGTCGAGCGCGTTCGAAGGCATCACGACGCGCAGGCCCGGGCAGTGCGTGAAGATGACCTCGCCCGACTGACTGTGGTAGACGGCGCCGCCTTGCAGGTAGCCCCCGATCGGGACGCGAATGACGACGGGACAAGAAAAGGATCCGTTCGACCGCCAACGGAGCATCGACAGCTCGTCGCGGATTTGCATCATCGCGGGCCAGATGTAATCGAAGAACTGGATCTCGACGACCGGCTTGAGCCCGCGCGTCGCCATGCCGACTGCTCGCCCGACGATGTTGGCTTCCGCGAGCGGCGAATTGAAGACGCGCCGGCCACCGAACTGCTTCTGCAACCCGTGCGTCACTTTGAATACGCCGCCTTTTCCGGACACGCTGCCGATCGCCGCCTCGCGACTCACGTCGGCGACGTCCTCGCCGAAGACGACGATGCGCGGATCGCGCGCCATCTCGTCTTTGAGGCAACGGTTGATCAGGCCGACCATCGAGTCGGCCGCCTCGGCGCTCGACGCCGGCTCGGTGTCGAACGCCAGGCCCGTCGGGTCGATCTCCTCGGAGTAGACGTGAAGGGTCGCCGACTCCGGCTTCGGGAGAGGCGACTTGAGCGCTTCGTCCAAGCCCTGCGCGACCTCGGTGTCGGTCTCGCGCTCAATCGTCTCGACCTCTTCGGGCCGCAGGATCCGCTCCTCGATCAAACGCGCGCGGATCCGCCGGAGCGGGTCGGCCGCCGACTCGGCGGCGAGCTCCTCCTTCGGGCGGTACGCCGACTGGTCGTCCGACATCGAGTGCGCGTACGGCCGCGTGCACGTCGCGTGGACGAACGCGGGGCCGCGCGTCTCGCGCACGTGCCGGATCGCGTCGCCCATCGCGAGGTACGACGCCTCGGCGTCCGTCCCATCGACTTTGACCCGCTTGAGATTCGGGAAGCCGGAGACGAGCCGTGAAATGTCGCCGCCCGCCGTGCCCACCTCGACGGGAACGGAGATCGCATAGCCGTTGTCCTCGACGAGGATCAGGACCGGGAGGCTCAGGTTGGTGAGGGTGTTCAGCGCTTCCCAAAACTCGCCCTCGCTCGTCGTCCCTTCGCCGACGGAGAAGTAGACGACCTCGTCGTTCTTGAACGACCTCGCCCGCGAGCGCGCCGCCTCGACGAAGCCGAGATAGCGCCCCGCTTCGGCGCAGCCGACTGCCTGCAGGCACTGCGTTCCGGTCGGGCTTCCTTGCGACACGATGTTGAGCGACTTGTGCCCCCAGTGCGACGGCATCTGCCGGCCGCCGGAGTTCGGGTCGTCCGCGGTGCCGAGTCCCTCCATGAACATCTCTGCCGGCGTCATCCCGACCGCGAGGCAGAGCGCGCGATCGCGGTAGTACGGGTAGAACCAGTCGTGGCCCGCCCGCAGATGAAGCCCGGCGGCGACGAGAATCGCCTCGTGCCCGGCGCCCGAAATCTGGAAGAAGATCTGATTCTTCCGTTTGAGCTTCATCTCCTCGTCGTCGAGCTTCCGCGAAAGGAGCATCAGCCGGTAGATCGTCTTCCACGTTTCCCGACTGATCGACTGGGGGTCGCGCGATGTCGAGGCGTCCTTCTCTCCTCGGGTCGCCGCGCGATGATTCTGGACTTTCATATCGGGTGCGAACCTCGTGGCCGTGAAATGATGTCCGGGTCCGATCGGAGCGTGACCGGGCGATTATAATCGGAGTCGGCTCGCGCAGGCAACGCGGCAGAGAGTCTTGCGGAGCCGATCGGCGCTGGACAGCGGTGGGGCCTCGCGGACAGAATGCTCGCGTGCGCACCTTCGAGGACCGTCTCCTCCTCGTCTTGACGGCCTACTCGCTCCTGATTCTTTTCACCACCCCGATCCCACCGATGACGGACCTGCCCACTCATCTGGCTTCGGCTGCGGTGTTGCGAGACTTCGACGGATCGCCTTTACGCGAAGCGTTTGACGTGCGCGGCTGGCTCAACTCGAACCGGCTCTTCGCGTTCGCGGCCGGACACACGCCGCGATTCCTGCCGATGACGTGGATCGGGAAGGCCGGGCTCTCGCTTTGGCTCCTCCTGCCGCTCATCGCCCGACGTTACCTCGCGACCTGGAGGCCAGGGGCCGCGCCGTGGGCCTCGCTCGCATGCCTCCTCTCGTTCTCGAGTCTCTTCAACTGCGGGTACGTCCCGTATCTGATCGGGGTCCCGCTCGCGGCCCTCGCGATCGCGCTTCCCTGGGCCGCGCAACAGTCGCCTCGATGGCGCTCGCTCGTCCTCCCCGCCGGCCTCCTCACCCTCGCGGTGTACGCCCACGTCCTCGCGTTTCTCGCCGGCGCTTTCGCGGTCGCGGCGACTTGCGTCGCAGTCCGCTCCTCCCTCCGTTCGTGGCTCTCGCGGGCGCTCGTTCTTCTCCCATCGTCCGTGCTCTGCCTGGCCATCTATCTCGAGAATCGAGGCCCGGCCGGCTTGGACATCGCGCCGATCAAGCCCGACTGGACGTTCGCTCGCCGACTGTTCGAGAAAGCGATCTCGATTGCGGACGTCTTCATTTCGTTCCGCGTTCGGGAGGAAGTCTTGCTATTCGGCATTCCGCTGGCGGTGGTGTGCATGCTCGGCGTCCTCGGGCTCATCTCGCGCAAGGACCGCCCGCGACGAGGGCCCGCGTTGATGGGAATCCTGATGACCGGACTCGTCCTTTGCTTCAGCAACTATTTCCTCGGCGCGGAGCGCACCGATGGCCGAATCATTCCCGTCGCTCTGATCACGGGGCTCGGGCTTTTGCCCGTCTGGAGTGGCCGCGGGCGTGTGACCGCGCGGCGCGCGCTACTGATCGTGCTCGTCGTTCCGACGCTCCTTTGGGCCCACTGGAACTATGCGCGCGCCTCGACGGCTCTCGAGAGCGCCTATCGCGCGCTCCTGTCCGTGCCGCCGGGGCAGATCGCTCAGCTCGAGTTCGCGGAGGACCCGCTCTCCGGCGTCGAGCGACTCGCGCCGTACCGGCATCTCCAGGGCTACTACATCGTCGAACGTCACGGGTTCGCGCCGGGCGTCCTCTTCGCGCACGGGGAGACGCGCTGGCATCCCGTGTCCCAAGTTGCAAGGAGGGAGTGGCGACGGGTCGGAGAACTGGCCGGAGCCGAGACGTACGTCGTCATCGTGGGCGCGCAATCGATTCGGGGCCGCCTCACTCGAGAAGATCGTCTGTTCGACGACGGCAGGACGATCGTCGTCCGCGAGCGGGCGGCCCTCCTGCTCGGGGATTCGATCCGGTTGATCGACCAGTTGAACCCAACGCGCCCCTCGGACGCTTCGGTTCGTCTCCCGCTCATCGGGGTCGAGCGGCCCGGCGAGTGAGTTCAGCACCCTCGGGCCGCTCGCTCCCTCCCGCCCGCCGTTTTCCTTGCCGGTCTCGATACCGTGCCGTAGAATGGCCGTCTTGTGTGGAACGGAGGAGTGAGCCGGAATGAGCCGAATCGATACCGATGTCTCGATAGTGAAAAGGGAGAAGAGTGTCATGCCTGAGGCAACACACGTCACACGCTCGATGGCGGAGTTTGCCGTCGGGCTTACCTACGACGACCTTCCGGACGATGCGATCGCGGCGGCCAAGCGGTTCTGGCTCGATTCGATCGCTTGCGCGTTCGGCGGGTACCGGACGGAGGACGCCCGAATCATTCGCGAGCTCTTCCGCGACATGGGAGGCGCCTCGGAGGCGACGATGCTCGTGAGCGGCGACGAGACCTCGGCGTTGACCGCGGCGCTCGTCAACTCGCATCTGATCCGCGCGCTCGACTACAACGACATCTATTGGAAGCAGGACCCGAGCCACCCGTCGGACATCATCGCGGCGGGGCTCGCCGTCGGCGAGCGCGAGGGGCGGAGCGGGCGCGACCTGATCGTCGCGACGATCCTCGCGTACGAGTTCGAGATGCGGCTCTGCGAAGCGGCATTCCCAGGAATCCGCGAGTACGGCTGGCACCACGCGACGCTGACCGGGTTCGTGTCGCCGATCGTTGCCGGCAAGATGCTCGACCTCTCCGTCGATCAGATGGTCCACGCCATCGGGATCTCGGGCGCGCGATCGTGCACGCTCGGCGCCGTCACGGCCGGTAATCTCACGATGATGAAGAACACCGTCGATCCGCTGGCGACGCAGAACGGCGTCCTCGCGGCGCTCCTCGCTGAGCGCGGGTTCACCGGACCGGAGCACGTCATCGACGGAAAAGAGGGTCTCACGCACGTGTTCGGCCACGACTGGAAGCTCGGCATCTTGACCGACGGGCTTGGCGAGTCGTTCCGGATCACGCAATGCGGGATGAAGGGCTTCCCGACCGAGGCGCTGACGCACTCGCCGCTCACGGCGCTCCTTCGGATCGTCAAGGCGAAGCGGATCGTCGCCGAGGACGTCGAATCGATCGAGGTGAAGACGATTCGGCGCGCGGCGGACATCCTGTCCGATCCAGCCAAGTACAACCCGACGTCGAAGGAGACGGCGGACCACAGCCTACCGTGGTGCCTCGCGGCGGCGGTCGCGCGCGGCCGCGTGACCCCGGCGGAGTTTTCGGACGAAGCGCTGGCCGACGAGGCGATCCGCGGCGTCATCGGCAAGATCAAGGTCGTCGCCGAGCCGGAGTTCGAATCGATGTTCCCGCGCCTCCAGCCGTGCGAGGTGACGGTCGTGACGCGACAGGGCGAGCGGTACGTCGAGCGGCTCGAGTACGCGAAAGGCGACGCGCGCGATCCGCTGACCGACAGCGAGATTTTGGAGAAGTTCGCGGCGCTCTCCGACGGCCTCCTCTCGTCGAAGCGGCGCGGCGACATCGTCGCGGCCGTCGAAGACCTCGAGTCGGCCGACAACGTGATCGAGTTCGCCGCGCTGCTTGTCGCGGACCGGGGGACGAAGGAGTAGCTCGGGTCGCGCCGCCGGACCTACGGGTTCGTCGCCCAGATCTCGATGTCGCGCACGAGCGCGCGACCCGGGAGGGAGCACGCGAACAGCACGGCGTCCGCGATGTCTTCAGAGCGGAGCCGGGTCCCCTTGCCCGATGCTGCCACCGGCCGCCCGGTGGCGCGCCGAGTGTCCACGAGGCTCGGCGTGACGACGACGACCCGGATGTCGTCGCTCCGCACCTCGTACAGGAGCGAGTGCGCGAACCCCATCAGCCCGTGCTTGGAGGCCGCGTAAGCGCCCCCCTCCGCGTAGCCCCGTTTTCCCGCCGTCGATGATACGAACACGATCGTCCCGCCCTTCGTTTTTCGCAGCAGAGGGATCGTTTCGCGCGTGACGAGGAACGCGCCGGTCAGGTTCGTCGCAATCGTCCGGTTCCAAGTCGCGAGGCTCATTTCGGCGAGCGGTCCGCGGCCGAACGCGCCCGCGTTGTTGACGACGATGTCGAGGTAGCCCCACTCCGACGCGAGGTGCTTCGCGAGCGACTTGACCGAGTCCTCGTCGGAGATGTCGGCGGGATGCGTGAGCGCCTGGCCGCCGGCGGCCTCGATTTCGCCCGCGACGGCGAGCAGCTCGGCGTCGGTGCGCGCGGTGACCGCGACCGTCGCCCGGGCGCGCGCGAACGCCAGCGCGATGACGCGGCCGATGCCACGGCCGGCGCCCGTGACGAGCGCGCGTTTTCCGATCAGCGAGAGTTCGGACAAGGGCGTTCGGGGGTGTTCGCTCCGACCGAAAGTCTTACCGGACGAGGAGCATCTGACGCGACGCGGCCGCCCCGTCGGCGGTCAGGCGATATACGTAGACGCCGCCCGGAGCGCGGAGATTCTTCTCGTCTCGGCCATCCCAGGTGAGGGCGTGAGGCCCGGCTGAGAATCGGCCGGCATCGACGGTGCGGATCAACCGGCCATCGACCCCGAAGACGCGGAGCGTCACCGTCGAGGCGTGGTCGAGCGCGAACGGAATCGAAGTGGCGCCGCTCGACGGGTTCGGCCGGTTCTGCTCGAGCACGAGAATCTGCCGCGGGAGGCCGGGGTCGACGCCCGACACGCCAGGCAACGTCGTCGTCGTCCCGTCATTTCGCTTCGGAGAGTTCTGGAGCCATTGCCAGTCGATCGAGTTGTTCCTGTTCGCGAGACCGGAGATGGTGCGCGTCAGGGAGAGCGTTCCGTTCGTCGGGAGCGCCTGTGCCGGCGTCCCGAACCCGACGTTCGCGCCCGTGTAGGCGCCGTACGCCACGCCGTCAACCAACACGGGGCTGCCGGAATCGCGGTTGAAACCGATCCGTCCGTCTGGGACAAACACGCTGTCCGGAATCACGAAATCGGGCGCGAACCCCGCCGTGTCCTGGAACGCGGCCGTCGCCAGCAAGATCGTCTCGTTGAAGTCGAGTGCGGGGAAGGAAACGGTGAAATCGAAGAGTAAGACCTGGGAAGTCGAATCCGCGTTCCACGCTACGAGCCGCGTGAACTGAAGCTGCGTCTGCCCGGCCCCCAGCGCCTTCAACTCGACGTACTGCACGTTCCCCTGCGGGTTCGTGTAGACCTCGCTCACGTTGATCGCGTGGAAGCTCGCCCAAGCAGTGGCAGGAGATAGGGAGAATGCGACCGCCACTCCGAGGGCCAAGTGAATCAGAGAGAACGATTTCCGAGGCGACCGGAACATGAGTCTAACCTCCTTGGGCAGCGAAGAGATGATGATCGTGGGCAGCAAGAAAACTGAGAGTGCGGCCATCTTACCACGGTCATCGGGAGACCCGCAATAGAAGAGACGCCCTCGGGGCATCCAAAACCGGCCGCGATTCAGTCTCCGGCGCTCGGGGCCTCGGCCGGTTCCTCACGCAGGACGGTTATCGTGATCCTGCGGTTCCCGGGGGCGTAGGGGTCCTCGGCGACGACCGGGTAGCCGTCAGCGTACCCGACCACGCTCTGGAATCGGGTCCGGGAGAGACCATGCTGCTCGAGGCGCCGGCGGGCCGCGTTCGCGCGGTCTGCCGACAATTCCCAGTTCGAGTAGACGGCGCCCGCCGGGTACTGCCGCGCGTCGGTGTGTCCCTCGATCCGGACCGGGTTGCGCATCCCCGCCAGCGACGAGGCGATGTCATCGAGGATTCGTTCGAACTTCGGGTTCATCGTCGCGCCCCCGACTTGAAAGAATGAATCATCCTTGTCCTCGCTGATCTCGATCACGAGCCCGTCTTCTTCCATGAAGACCTTCACCTGGTCGGATACGCCCTTGAGCGCCGCCTCGCTTTCGATCTTTTCCTTCACGTCCTCACCGGCTGACTCGAGCATCGCAAGCTCGAGGTTTACGACGGCGTTGGAGGCTTCGGGCATCAGGCCGTCGCCGCCTTGCAACGCGCCGCCGCCCATCGAAGCGCCGCCCTCGCGGAACGGCCCCTGTTCCCGAAAGTAGTTCGCGATCGACTGCTTCTGCGACTTGCTCGAGGAGGAGAGGATCCAGAGGAGGAGGAAGAACGCCATCATCGCGGTCGTGAAATCCGCGTAGGCGACTTTCCACGCTCCGCCGGAGTGTCCGCCGCCGTGTCCGCCGCCGATCGGGGCTGGGCGCCGGCGGGTTCTCGCGCCGCCCGAATCAGCCGACACGGTCAGCTCGATTCATCACGCCGCGCTCAGCGCGGATCACTTCACGGAACTCTTGAGCTCGGCGACTGCGGCGTCGAGTTCGTTAGACGACGGGCGGTCGCTCGAGTAAATCACGCGGCGCGCCTGCTCGACCGCGACGGCCGGCGACGTGCCGCCCGCGTAGCCCACGAGACCGATCATGATGCACTGGAGGTACTTGCTCTCGTCTCGCGCCATGTGCTCGATGTTCGCGGCGACCGGCTGGAAGAAACCGTACGAGAGGAGAATCCCGAGGAACGTCCCGACGAGCGCCGCGGCGACCTTTTCGCCCAACTCGGACGCCGGCCCGTCGAGGCTCTGCATCGCGAGCACGATCCCGAGGACGGCGGCGACGATCCCGAGGCCGGGAAGGGCGTCGCCGACCTTGGACACGACGGCCGCGGGGATCGCCCCCTCCTCGTGGTGCGTCGCGAGGTCCGACTGCATGATGTGCTCGACTTCGCCTGCCTCCGCGCCGTCGATCAGGAGTCGCAGCGAGTCGCAGAAGTAGTGGACCGCGTGATGATTCCCCATGAACGTCGGGTACTTCGCGAACAGCTCGCTCTTCATCGGCTCCGCGACGTCGTTCTCGAGCGCCAGCATTCCGCCCTTTCGAATCACAGAGTAGACCTCGAACTGCATCTTGAGGACCTCGATGTAGGTCCCCTTGTTGAACGGCGAGGCTTTGAAGATCTGAGGCAACCGCTTCTGGAGCGCGGCGACGATTTTGGGCGGCGTGCCGAGGAAGACCGTGCCGAGGGCGGCGCCGAAGATAATGATCAGCTCGGCGGGCTGAAAAAGGACATGGAATGGCCCGTGTTCGTAGGCGTAGCCCCCGCAGATCGCCCCGATGACGATCAGGATTCCGATGATGGCGTACATGTCACAGGGACTATCGGCGCGATGTCGCAAAAGATTGAGGACGATGCGCCGGCTTGCCGACGCTTGCGATCTCTTGCCGTCGGATGATGCGGGATAGCAACGGGCGTTGTCGGAAGGGGCCTCGCGTGGCCGTGCGCGCGCCCTCGCTCGGCACGCGCCTTGCCATTCGCTCGAGCAGTCCACGAAGGGGGGTGACGCAGATGGCAGGAGCCTTCACGTTCGATTGCAACGAGGAGGACTACTCGACGCTCGGAGAGAACGAGCTACTCGCGTTGTACGAGGAGAAGAGGCGACGGCTCGGCGGGATCGGGGCCGAAGTGCCGCCGATCGACGACCCGGTGCTCGACCCCGGTCCGCTCTGGCTTCAGGTGGCGTTTCTCGACAACGTGATCCGGTACGAGGAGAAGTCGGGTCGTTGACAGCGCGATCGCGCGGTCGCTAGGCTGGCCGCGCGTCCGATGCCATCTCCGCGCTTCGCTATCACGCTGCTCGTCCTCGCGGCTCTCGTCGCGGGCGCGGATTTGCGCGCGGCGAGCGCCGGCGAGGAGAGCGTCGAGGGCGCCGAGCGCGGGGGTGACTCGGCGCGAGCTGACGGCGCGTCGCGAGTCGACGGCGCTCTCCGATCCGGGCTGAGCGCCGTCCTTATCCGTCCCGAGGAGCTTCACCTCGACGTCGAGTCGCCGGAGCGCGACGCGTTTCGGCTGAAGATCGTCGACAGCCTTCTGGCACGGCCGCTCGCGGCGACCGCGCTTCTCGACGAGGTCGCGAGCGCGCGGCTGGACGACGCGCTGGCGCGGCCGGCATGGAGCGGCTGGCGCGAGTACGCCGCGCTCCTCGACATCCCGATCGCGGCGCTCCTCGACGCGCCGCTCGCGCCGCTCGCCCCGCTCGCCACGCTCGCGCGCTCGGAGCGGCCCGGGGATTCGCTCGTCTGGTCGCGCGCCATCGTCACGGCTCTTGCTGCAGCGGATTCGGCGCGGCGTCGGGCGCTCGCGCCGCTGTCGCGCGGCGAGCTCAGCCTCCTCGAGGAGCGGAGCGCGGAGCTCCTCGCGCAGGAGGAGGACGACCCGTCGCTCGGCGTTCTCGAGTTCCGCCGGCGCGAGCACGCGAAGGAAGCGTTCGCGGACACGGTGCTCGGGATTTGCGCGCGGCTCGACCGCGGCGCACTCATCGAGATGGGCGCGCTCACGCAGCTCGCTGACCGCGCGGCGCGCGGCGAGCCACCGTTCGGGTCGGAGCCGTGGGCCCGTCGCGAGATCGCGCCGCCACGGGCGCTCCGCGATCGCATCGACGGGACGATTCGCCTCGCGATCGACTCGCCGTGGGGCTGGATCGTGTTCGGCGGCGCGGGCGCGAACCGATACCGCGGCGCATTCGCGGCGATCATTGAGCCGGGCGGCGACGACGAGTACGAGTTAGCGCGCGTGAGCGCCATATCCGCCCGACGTGCCTCGCGCGGCGCGGCCGCCGCCGAAACCTGCGCCGTCTCGGTCACCGTCGATCTCTCTGGAAACGACCACTACCGCGGCCGCGGCCCCGGCGCGCTCGGCGCGGGATTCCTCGGCGCGGGCGTCCTGTACGACGGCGCGGGCGACGACACGTACGAGGCCGATTCGCCCGCGTCGCTCGGCGCCGGCTGGCTCGGCGTCGGAATCCTCTGGGACCGCGCCGGCCGCGACCGCTACCTGGCGGGCGCCGCCTCCGAGGGCGTCGGTTTCCTCGGCATCGGAGTCCTCCGCGACGACGCGGGCGACGACCTCTACCAAGCGACTCTCAACGCGCAGGGGTTCGGCTACGTCGCGGGCGTCGGCGCCATTGAGGACCTCGCGGGGAACGATATCTACGTCATCCAGCCCGAGGTGACGAGCGTCTTGCACTACAACGACCGCAGCTACTCGCTCTCGCAGGGCGTTTCGTTCGGCGCGCGGCCCCACTGGTCGGGCGGCGTCGGGCTCCTCCTCGACGGCGGCGGAAACGACTCGTACGTCGCGGACCTGTTCGCGCAAGGGACCGCGTACTGGTACGGGATCGGCGGGCTGTGGGACCGCGACGGACACGATCACTACGTCGCGTACCAGTACGCGCAAGGGAGCGGCGTGCATCGCGCGATCGGACTGTTGCTCGACGGCGCCGGCAACGACACGTACGATTCGAAGGGCGTCTCGCAGGGAGTCGGCCACGACCTCGGCCTCGGCGTACTGCGCGATCTCGCCGGAAATGACACGTACTCCTCGACCGATCTGTCGCAAGGCGCTGGCAGCGCGAACGGGATCGGGTTCCTGATCGACGCGTCGGGCCTCGACGGCTACATCGGGAAAAGCGACCGGAACGTGCTCGGGTTCGGCGACTACCGCCGCGAGTTCCAGAGCGTCGGGCTCGCGCTCGACCTGCTCGGCGCCGACGTGCGCGCGCCGCGCGGCGGCGAAGACTCGCTCTGGTTCGGCGGCACCGCCGGCGCCGGCGCCGACTTCCCGGGCGAGGTCCCGGTCGAGAAAGTCTGGACCGACACGTTCAAGATTCCGGTCGCGCGCGCCTCGTACTCCGACGAAGAGTTTTTCCTGATGGCCGCGTCCGGCGAGCCGCGTTTCTCCGAGTGGCAGAAGATGGGCGTCGATTCGCTCGCCGCTCGCGGAAGCGCCGCGGTGCCGTACCTCGTTTCGCGCCTCGACACCGAGGACGCGCGCGAGCGCCACACGCTGAAGGACATTTTCAAGAGGATGGGGGAGGAGGCAGTTTGCAATATGCTCGCTGGGGTGGGCCGGGCCGGCGAGGACGAAGTCGCGCTCAGTCTCTGGATAGCCGGAGAAGCCAGATTCCCTGCCGCCGCGATACTGCTCAATGCAAGACTGCGGGCGCGGGAGTCATCGCGCTCCAGGGCCGCCGCGTTGAATGCGCTTGGCAAACTGTATGAAGCAGGCGCCGATACGACGCTCACGCTCCATCGGCTGCCGATCTACGCCTACCGTGGTTTCGACATCTCTTTCCGGGTCCAGCCCGATGGGTCCGCGGCACCGTTGCCGCTCGGTTCGGATTTCGCCGATGGCCTCGAATCCGTTGCGGCCCAGTACCTGCATAACGCGTCAGAAGTGGTCGCAAAGGACGCCGCGTTCCTGCTCGGAGCGCTCATGCGGCCCGACGGGATTGCCCCACTCATCGATGGCCTCGCATCGCCGCACGCGATGGTGAGGACCGCGTGTCGGATGGCGCTCGCGCGCTACGGGTCGGATCTTCCGCGCGCATTGACCGGTCGAGTTTCGATTCCCTCAGACCCGCTCGCTCGCGCGAGCCTCGTCCTGCTCGCCGCGGATGGCATCCGAACTGACGTCGATCGACCGACGTGGGCGCTGGCGCTTCCCGCGCTCATCAGAGGGGCTGATCTCGAAGATGAGGAAGTCGCCATCGCCGCTGCGCGGCTCGTGCAGGCGTGGCCTCGTGATCGCGCGCACCCGATGCCGCCGGCGCTCGCGAAGCTCGACGCGGCGCTCCGGTCGTCAACCATTCCAACGGTGCGGCTCCTGCTTCGCCCCGTCGAGGTTGAGCCGCTGACGAACTCGAGGTAGCTGCGGACGTGCGAGCGCTCCACGCTTGCGGACCGCGCGGGGCTCCACGATAATCCGCTCCTCGTATGCGCTCGCGACTTCCGCTCATCCTTCTCGTCCTGCTCGCCGCGGTTTTCTACTACGTCCAGTCGCGACGCTCGCTGCCTGCGGGGAAAACCGAAGCCCCCGCGGGACGGCCTGCGAACGGTACGTCCGACGACGGCGGCGCGGCGAAGCGTCCGATCAAAGTCGCGCTCCTCCTCACCGGCCCGACCTCCGACGATGGATGGAACGCGAGCGCGTACGAAGGACTCGTTCGCGCGAAGGCCGACGGCGCTGAGATCGCCTACATCGAGAACCTCGAGAAGAGCCGGTTCGAGGATGTTTTTCGCCAGTACGCCGCGAGTGGTTCCGACCTTCTCATCGGGCATGGCTACGAGTTTCAAGACGCGGCGCTCCGTGTGGCGCCCGACTTCCCGCGCGCGACGTTCGTCATCATCGCGGGCAACCGATCGGAAGGGAATGTCTCGTCGATCGCGTTTCAGTTCGAGGACGCGACGTTCGCGCTCGGCGCGCTCTCGGCGTGGCTGTCACGCACGGGCAAGGCCGGCCTGATCGGCGGCGAGGAGATCCCGTCGCTGAAACCGGGCTTCGACGCGTTCGCCGCTGGCGCGCGTTGGGCGCGCCCCGGGTTCGTCGTCATCACGAAGTACGTCGGAAGCTGGAACGACGTCGCGCTCGCGAAGGAGCACGCGAATGCACTCATACACGAGGGCGCGGACTTCATCTTCCAGAACGCGGACAAGGCCGGGCTCGGCGTGTTCCAAGCGGTCGAGGAGAACCCGGGGCGCTACGCGTTTGGCTCGAACAAAGATCAGAACGCGCTCGCGCCGCGCGCAATTCTCGCGAGCGCGGTGATCGACGTGCCGCAGGCGGTCGCGAGCGTGGCCGCCGCCGTTCGCGACGGCCGGTTCGCATCGGGCGCGTACGCGCTCGGCGTTCGCGAGGGCATCGTGTCGATCGTGTTGAACCCGGCGCTCGCGTCGGTCGTTCCCGACTCGATTGCGGCGCGGATGGATTCGCTCGAAGCGCGGATTGCCGCGGGCGATATCAATCTCTTCGAGCCGGAAAAGCCGCCGGGGAAGCCGTCGGAGGGGTCACCGGAGAAACCGCGACTGAACCCGCCCGCTGGCGAGCGCTCCGTCCCGCCGCCCGACTGGCTGCGGCGGTAGCGCCGCGCCGCGGACTAGGCGCGTGCGGACCGTAGATCTCCGCGGCATCACGAAGCGATTCGGATCGGTCCTCGCGCTCGACGACGTTTCGCTGACGGCGCGGCCGGGCGAGATCCATGCCGTCCTCGGCGAAAACGGCGCCGGGAAGACGACGCTGATGCGCGTCGTGTCCGGCCTCGTCGCGCCCGACGCAGGCGTGATCGCCATCGACGGTCGCCCGGTCGCGATTCGCTCGCCCCGCGACGCGGTCGCCCTCGGGATCGGGATGGTGCACCAGCACCGGATGCTCGTCCCGACGCTGACCGTCGCGGAGAATGTGCTCCTCGCGCTGCGCACCGAGCGCGGCCTCCTGTACGACGCGCGGGGCGCCGCGGCGCGGGTGCGCGCGCTCTCCGACTCGCTCGGGCTCGGCCTCGATCCCGACGCGCGCGTCTCCGACCTTCCGCTCGGCGTCGCGCAGCGTGCCGAGATCGTGAAGGTGCTCGCGAACGATGTCTCGACGCTCGTCCTCGACGAGCCGACGGCGGTCCTCGCGCCGGGCGAGGTCTCGGGCCTGCTTGCGATCCTGCGCCGGCTCGCGGCCGAGGGCGTCGCGATCCTCTTCGTCACGCACAAATTGCACGAGGTGCTCGAGGTCGCGGCGCGGGTCACGGTCTTGCGCGCGGGGCGCGTGGTGTCGGAGTGCGCCGTCGGCCCGGAGACCGACGCGGCGACTTTGGCGAGCGCGGTGATCGGGGGAGAGCTCGCGGCGCGCGAGCGAGCGGAGAGTGAGACGCCGGCGAGCGAGCAGGAGATCGCGACCGTGCCCGGACTCGATCGACTGGTCGGGGCCGCGTCTGGCGCCGGCGCGACGCTTCAGCGCGCGCCCGCGCCGCCAGCCGTGCGTGTCCTCCTCGAGCTCGATCGCGCGAGCCTTCGCCCGCGCCTCGTCGACGCAACCCTCGAGTTGCGCGCGGGCGAAATCCTCGGCGTCGCCGGCGTTGACGGCAACGGACAGGCGGAGATGTCTCGCGTCGCGGCCGGGATCGAATCGCCCGACGCGGGCCGGGTGATCGCGGCGGGCCGCGTCGGTCTCGTCCCCGGCGACCGCACGAGCGAGGGCCTCGTCCTCGCGATGAGCGTGTGGGAAAACCTATCGCTCGGACCTCATCGCGAGGCCGCATTCCAGCGCGCCGGGATCCTCGGCCGCGCGGGCGTGCTCGACCGCGACGCGCTACGGGGCCGCGCGGCGGCGGCCGTCCGCGAGTTCGACATCCGCGCGGCCGGCGACGATCAACTCGTCGCCGACCTCTCCGGCGGGAATCAACAGAAGGTCGTCCTCGCGCGGGAGCTGTCGCAGGACGCGGCGGCGCTCGTCGTGATGAACCCGACGCGCGGCCTCGACATTGGGGCGACGCGATTCGTGCACGACACGCTGCGCGCGTTCCGGTCGCGCGGCGGCGGAGTGCTCCTGATCTCGTCCGACCTCGATGAAGTGCTCGCGCTCTCCGATCGCGTCGGCGTGCTGTACGGCGGAACGCTACGGATCGTGCCGCGCGCGGAGGCGACGCGGGAGCGGATCGGCTCGATCATGGTGGGGACGGCGTGAGGTGAGCGGCGTGAGGCGCGCGACGTGAAGGGAGCCGTGTGATGCAGGCGCGGAGCGAGGTCCTCGTGCTCGCCGCGGGGCTCGCCGTGTCGGGCGCAGTCGTGGCGGCGGCCGGCGGCGATCCGGTGCGCGCGTTCGCGGCCCTCGCGCGCGGCGCGTTCGGCGGGCCGTACCAAATCCTCACCGTTCTCACGAAGACGTGCCCGATCCTCCTGACCGGACTCTCCGTCGCGCTCGCGTTCCGCGCCGGGTTCTGGAACATCGGCGCCGAGGGACAGCTCACGGTCGGCGCGATCGCGGGGACGGCGCTCGCTCTCGCGCTGCCGGGGGCGCCGGCGGTTCTCCTCATCCCCGCGGCGCTCCTCGTCGCTGCGCTCGCGGGCGGTTCTCTCGCGTGGGCGGCCGCGCACCTCAAGCTCGCGCGCGGCGCGCAAGAAGTCATCACGACGATCCTCTTGAACTTCGTCGCGCTCCACTTCCTGTCGTTCGTCGTGAACGGCCCGCTCCAGGAGCGCGCGCGCACCCAGCCGGTCAGCGATCTGATTCCGGCGGGCGCGCGGCTCGCCCGCGTCGCGGGTCGCGCGTACCCGCTGCATGCGGGAATCTTCCTGGCCGTCGCGCTCGCGATCGTCGCGTACTTCGTCCTGTTCCGCACCGCGCTGGGGCTCGAGATTCGCGCGGTCGGGCTCGCGCCCGAGGCGGCGCGCCACGCGCGGATCCCGGTCGCGCGCCGGATCGCGGCGGGCGCGCTCCTCTCCGGTGGGATCGCCGGCGTTGCGGGGATGGTCGAGATCTCCGGCGTCCTCCACCGGCTGTACGACAAGATCTCGCCGGGCTACGGCTACACCGGGATCGCGGTCGCGCTCCTCGCGCGCAATCATCCGATCGGCGTCATTCCCGCCGCGCTCTTCTTTGGCGCGCTCGAGGCGGGCGCGACGCGCGTCCAACAGGAGGCGGGCGTCTCGTACCACATCGTGCTCGTCGTGCAGGCGGTGATCATCGCGGCGTGCGCGGTGCTCGCGGCGCGGCGCGCGCGGGATGCGCGAACCGAATGATCGACGCCCCGTCCACCGCCGACGCCTTCGCCGCCATTCTCGCTGCGGGCGTCCGCATCTCCATCCCGCTCTTATTTCTCGTACTCGGCGAGCTGATCGCCGAGCGCGCAGGCGTCTTGAACATCGGGCTCGAAGGACTGCTGCTCGCGGGCGCGTTCGGCGGGTTCGCGGGCTCGCTCTTGTTTGGGAGCGCGTGGGCGGGAGTCGCGCTCGCGGTCGTCTCCTCGCTCCTGCTTGCGCTCCTCCTTGCCATCGCCGTCGTCCGCGCCGGGCTCGACCAGATCGTTTGCGGCGTCGCGCTGAACATCCTCGCGCTCGGGCTCACCGGCGTCTTTTTCCGCGCGGTGACCGCGGCGCGCTCTTCGATCGCGGTCGCGACGGTCGCTCCCGCGCCGGTGCCGATCCTCTCGTCGCTCCCGCTCGTCGGCCCGGCGCTGTTCGCGCAGAGTCCGTTCGCGTACCTCGCCTATCCGCTCGTCCCGGTCGTCGCGTTCTTTCTCTACCGCACGCGGCCCGGACTCGTCGTCCGTGCGACCGGCGAGAGCCCGGAGGCCGTCGACGCGCTCGGCGCGTCCGTCCCGCGCATCCGCATCGCGTGCGTCCTCGCGTGCGGCGCGCTCGCGGGCCTGGCCGGCGCGTACCTCTCGATCGCGTACGCGAACACGTTCGTCGAGGGGATGTCAGACGGGCGCGGGTTCGTCGCGCTCGCGCTCGTCGTGTTCGCCCGCTGGGATCCGTGGCGCGCCGGCGTTGGCGCGCTCCTCTTCGGCTGCGCGTCCGCGATCGGCATCCGTCTCCAAGGCCAAGGAATCGCCGGCGTCGAGGTTCCGTACCAGCTCTTCCAGGCGCTTCCATACCTCCTCACGCTCTTCGTCATCGCGGGAAGCGGCCGGCGCGGAGAATCGGCGCCGCGCGCGCTCGGGCGGTTCTACCGGAGGTAGCTGCGGATGCGGTATGCTCCGGTCCTCATCGCATATGAGTTGCTCGCGTGCGAGCCGCTCGCGCGCAAGCCGCCCGCGTAGGAGTCGCCCTGGACCTGATCCGCAAAGCCTCGTTTTCCGCAGCGCACCATTACCGACTGCCGGGCCTTTCGCGCGACGAGGCCGTCGCCCTTTTCGGCGCGGCGGCGACGACGATCGCGCACGGCCACAACTACGTGATCGAAGCGACTGTCCGCGGAGACGTCCACCCTGCGACCGGGATGGTGATCAACATCAAGGAACTCAAGGATCTTCTACACGCGCTCGTCGTCGACGAGCTCCACAATCGTCTCCTCAACGAAGAGGTCGAGGCGTTCCGCGCGCGGCCGCCGACGCTCGAGGAGATCGCGCGATGGGCGTGGTCCCGCCTCGCGCCCGCAATTCCCGTCGGCGCGCTCCACCGCGTCCGCGTCGCCGAAACGGAGCGGCTCTTCTTGGACTACGAAGGCCCCAGGATCGATCGAAAGGAAGCCGCCATGTTCCTCACCTGCGTCTACGATTTCTCCGCGTCGCACCGGCTCCACTCGGACGGGCTCTCAGTCGAGGAGAATCAGCGCGTGTTCGGGAAATGCAACAACCCGAATGGGCACGGGCATAACTACGTCCTCGAGCTCTCCGTGACCGGTCCGCTCGACGCGCGCACCGGCACGATCGCGAGCCTTTCGGAGATCGACGCGCTCGTCGACGAGCAAATCGTCCGCGCGTTCGACCACAAGAACCTCAACCTCGACGTGGCCGATTTCCGAAGCGTGAACCCGACGGCGGAGAACATCGCGCGCGCGATCTGGCGCCGGCTCGACGGACGGCTGTCGCGCGGGACGATCCACAGAGTGCGGCTGGTGGAAACCGCGCGGAATGCGGTCGAATACTGGGGCGATTAGAGCACGCTCAGTGATCACGAGGGAGATCATCCGCGAGAGGATGAGCGCGCGCCGCCCTCGCATCGACGACGGCGGCGCCGCGCTCGGCGGCGACGCGGACAGCGGCAATGCCGTCGCTCCCTACCGCGCCGCCGTTGCGCTCGTCCTTCGTGCCGGAGCGTCCGGCCCCGAGGTCCTCTTCATCGAGCGCGCGCAACACGACGACGATCCCTGGTCGGGCCACCTCTCGTTCCCAGGCGGGCGGCTCGAGCCGGGCGACGCGACACTGCGCGACGCGGCGGAGCGCGAAACGTTCGAGGAGTTGGCGCTCGAGTTTCGCGACGCCGAGTTCCTCGGCCAGCTCGATGACGTCCGCGGCCTGATGATCGGAATCCTCATCTCGGCGTTCGTGTATTTCTTGCTCGAGGATCGCCCGCTTCTCCCGAGCGACGAGGTCGCGTGCGCGTTCTGGGTTCCGCTGGCGACGCTGACGGATCCGACCGGCCGGGTCACGGAAGTCTTCCGCGCGGGCGACCGCGAGGTGACGCTTCCGGCGATCGACGTGCTCGGGGCCGGCCGGCCGCGCCTGTGGGGATTGACGCTTCGATTCGTCGAGGACTTCGTTCAGATCATCGACGCAACGAGCAAACCGGATGGAGCCACTCTCGGAAAAGACGTCGAGTGATGGTCGTAGCCGCCGCGATTAGGTTTCTCGGATTTCCAACCCGCGCCGCCTCGTCTCCATGACGAACCTCTCTGCATCGAGACATCGCTCCTGCGTGTGCGCGCCCCGCGCCGTGACCTCGCCGCGAGCGGCCAGCCAGATTGCAACCGCAGCCGGGAATCCGGTCGTCCGCATCATCGCGGTAAACCCGGTCGCCGCGTCGAATCGATCGATCATCTCGAACGTGAGCGCGGCGTGGCCGGCCGCCTCGCTCGCGGCGGCCGTGTAGAACGCGACCCGCACGAGAACGACGTCGGGTTCGTTCGCAGGGAGGGCGCGCGCGAGGACAGTCTCGATGACGTCGCGGGGCGCGACGCGGACGACGCCGTCGCCGTGCGCTCCGTCGCCGGCGCCGCGCACCTCGATCGGCCGCGAATCGAACAGCCCGAGGTCCATCATCGTCTTCATCCGCGCGCAGTGTCCCGGGTAGCGGATCGTCTTGTAGTCGAGGTTGCGCACGCGGTCGCCGAACGATTCGGGCAACGTCGAGCTGCCGCCCGACGTGATGAACGCCTCGAGCGAGCCGATCGGGGCGCGCAGGTCGTGCGGCGCGGTGAACGAGATCGTCTCGACAGCGCTGAATGGGAGAGCGGTCACGATCCGCCCGCTCTCGAGAATCTGCGCCGGCTCGACGTACTCGTTGATCAGCCCGCGCACCGCGAACGTCACCTGGTAATCGAGCGGCGGGCGCGGCCGTTGTGGAAGGCCGCCGACCCGGATCCGCACGCTTTCGCAGCGGCCGAGCCGCCGCAGCCCTTCGGCGACGAGCATCGACGCGAGGCCCGGCGCGAGCCCGCAGTCGGGGATGACGCAGACGCCGGCTGCCTTCGCCGCGTCGTCGAGCGACAGCTCGCGCGCGACCATGTCGTTGTTCCCGCCGAGATCGCAAAAGTTCGCGCGGGCGAGAATCGCGGACCGAGCGAGGTCGTAGTTGAAATCGTACGACACGGCGCCGACGACGCCGTTCGCGCCGGCTACGAGCTCGTCGAGCGCCGCGACGTTGCGGATGTCGATTACCTGGCCGAGGAGCCGCGCGCACGGAACGGGTACGCCCGCGCCGCCCGCTCCCGCCCTCGCCCGCGCGAGCGCCGATTCGACCTGCGCCTCGCTTCGATCGGCGACAACGACCTCTTCGACGCCGTCGGCCCGCGCGAGGTCGTACGCGATCGCCGTCCCCTGCATTCCGGCTCCGAGAACGACGAATCGCATGGGTCCTCCGTGACGGTCGATCGAATCGCAGCAGAAGCGGGGATTGACGGGACGAGGCCGGAGTCTAGCGGCGCGCGCCCTGCCGGTCAATGCGGCGTGGCGCCTTGGGCCTACTTCAGCACTCCGCGGGACGACCGACGGCCACATGCGCGGCCGCGACCTGCACGCCGGAGATTTCGCGCGCGGCGTCTACCCCCCGATCAGTATGGTCGGATCGTTCGTGCCGGTGTTGGCCGGCGTCACGTACGCGATGAAGCGCGCCGCGACGAAGGGACCGACGCGCGTCGCGCTCACTTGGGTCGGCGACGGCGCCTCGCGGACCGGCGAGTTCCACGAGGGGATGAGCCTCGCCGCGCCGCTCGGTGTGCCGCTCGTCGTCGTCCTGCAGAACAACGCGGTCGCGCTCGGCACGCGCACCGAGACGCATCTGCGCGGGCCGCTCGAGGCAATGGCCGCCGCGTACGGCGTCCCCGGTTTGGAATGCGAAGGGAACAACGTGATCGACACGTGCCTGACCGCTCGGCGTGCGGTCGGCGCATGCCGAGCCGCCAAGGGGCCGGCGCTCGTCGTCGCGACGACGTTTCGGATGGGGAGCCACGCGACGCACGACGAGGCGGAAGCGCGGCGGCTCTTCTCGAAGGAAGTCTTCGAGCGCTGGGGCCGGCGCGACCCGATCGGCGTCTACGAGGAGTGGCTCGCCGCAGTCGAGCGTGATCTTGATGCGAGGGTCGCGGAGGATGGGGCGATTCGTGAGGAGCCGGCGGCGGCGACCGGAGGGCGCGGGAGAGTTGCCGGTGCAAAGGGCGCGCGGCACCGGCGCGCTGAAGCCCGCCGCGCGCGCGACGCGCAACCGCACAGTCCTCGCGCTCGTCGAGGAGCGCGCGATCGAGGAGATCGAGGCCGCGGCCGAGGAAGCGCTGGCCAGCCGGCAGAAGCCGTTCAGCGGGGCCGACGTCTCAGACGGGCTTTATGGGTCTCCATGAGCGCAGTCGATTGGGAACAGTCGCCGGTTTCTCTGCATAGCAGGAACCTGATCCCAGTCGCCACCAACGACCTCACGTGTCAGTAGAACAGTCTTTTCACAGCTCCCCAAGTGCCTTGGTCGGTCGCTACTGTCGGGTAGCACAGATTGACGATGACCCCGAAGCCAAATCGCCCACAAAGCGCATCGCGCGAATCCACTATGAATGTGTAGGCGCGGCCAGTGTATAGTGTCAACGCGAAATCTTCGACGACACCAATTCCATCATCGTCGCTTCCGTCCAGACAGGTTGCCAGCGGATTGCCGCAATCATCGACAACGTAGACGGCGCCGTCGAACGGGGTCGATCCGACGCAGTAGTAAAGCCGGACGAGTGAGTAGCAGCCCTCAATGGGTCCGTTCGGGTAGAGGTAGAGCCTGATTCTCAGGTCGGGCCCGGGCGTTGCCGTTCCGGTGCATGGGTTACCTGGCCCGAGATCGAAATCATTTGCGGCCCCACACAGCGTGGTGTCGAAGCTGAAACTCCCTGTCCCATAAAGCGTCACGGTCGGCCCAACGCAAGCATCGCGGAAGTACGCACCGCTGAATAGGGCGCAGGCTGAGGATTCAGATTGTGCGAGAACGACGGAATGAGGCGTGGTCAGGCAAATGGTCAGGACGAGAAACACCCACCACGAAGCGACGCGACAACGCGACTCTGAACTCACCATCGCGAATCCCTCCATGAAGTGCCTATCTGCGTCGGCGGCGTCTTTCCGGCCACGCAACCGGCTTTCGGTCTGCTTCGGACGCCTGAACCCACAATGAACCATGCTCATCGAAGCACCAAGGCCTTCTGCGCTTTGAACGACCCACCTGCTTGGAGTCGGACGATGTAGACGCCAGATGCGACGATCGCTCCTCCATCATCCCGACCGTCCCAATCGACGAATGTCGGGACGCCTCGGACGTCGGGAGGCGGAACATTTCGAATGCGACGACCGGTAACATCGAAGATTTCCAGTGAAGCGTCGGCGGCGACGACCCCATCGGCGGGCAGATACAGCATGATCCGGATCGGTTCGGCGAGTGAGCTGGGGGACCGGACCGACAGTGATGCCTCACGCGCCGGGGCAGCGGCCGGAGGCGGCTGTGCGGATTGCTTGAGACTCGGCCACCAGCTCCAGGGGAAGACGAAAAAATCCCAGACGTTGCACGGCGTGACGCTGATTGGGCTGGTCGGTTCCCAGACGTCCGTTTGTTGCCCTTCGACGAGGAACATTTTGGGATCAAGCGATGTGCATGGCGTCATGTTCCAGTTGCAATATTCCGCGTAAAGCCTCGCGGAACCCAGCGGATCTGTTATCGTGATGAACGCGGTGTCTGGATTCTCGATGAAGAAGTTGTACCCGCCCTGAACGACGAACGGAGATTCGCTGAGGACCCTTCCGAACACCGGCTGCGTGTCGTTCGTCCGAATTCCGACGTCGAAGCCCGCGGCTGCGGTCCAGCTCACCGTCGTGTTCCGAGCACTGTAAAGGTCGTAGACGCAATTCACGTTCGCGAACTCGTTTCCCCCGATGTCGGTCGAGTCTCCGTCACCGACGGTCACCTGGGTCCTCGGCTGATCCGGTGGAATCGCGTCGGGAAGGTTGAGCTCGAGCGCCGTCTCATCGATGTACTTGAAGGTGTTCTCCGTAATCAGAAGGGTATCCCCGACAGCCCCGCTCAGCTCGTCGATGGAGATGCCCTTACGAACAAAGCATGTTTCGGCCTCACAGAACTGCATCCCCTGAGTCCGGTCGCCGCCGAAGAAGTTTCGAGCGATTCGGATGAAATCCCCGTCGCGGCCCACGAGCTTGAGCTGATGACCGGATCCGGTCGGGGTTGCTCCGTTCAATCGGATGACATTCGTGTCGATTACCGCTTCAGTCTTCCAGACGTAGACGCCAACGTCGTCGTTCCGCTCGATGACGTTTCCTGTGATCGTGATCCCTTTCGTGTTCTTAACCCAGAGGCCGTTGTTCGCACACCGGCTGATTCTGGAGTGTTTGATCTGCGACTGATTCGGTGCTGCGCTCACGACTTTGACTCCCTGCGCAGCGTACCGAATGTCGCAGTAGTCGAGCCGGATCGACGCGGCGCTGCCCTTGACAACGAGCCCCGTCCACTGGCCAGCGGCTGGCCAGGAATCGTCCGCATACTCATCGATGCGTTGGATGGGGTTGATGGGATCACCAATGGAGCGTCTTGCGGACATACTGCACTTCTGGGTGCGTGAAGAAGCTCTGAACAAGACCGGGGTCTTCCTTGATCTGCCGCATCGACTGGTCGACGGCGTCGGTGAGGTGCTCGTGTGGCTCGATCGGATCGCTTCGAAAGAGACCCTTGAGGTAGGTCCACACGTGCTCGTCGGGGTTCA